>JGI20225J20221_1000013_pt2 | contig 806401 bp, 637 predicted proteins | sample BioMet4_FD_20221 | JGI IMG/M metagenome (IMG submission 20221)
GGGGCTTGTTCTACAAAATAATGATCCCGAAGTCTTATTTTAAAGGGCTTCGGGAACTATCTATATCATATTTTTAGTTTTATCGGACAGCAATAGATTTTAATCAAATTGCAATATTAGAGTCGCTTATTAGGTTGGACCATTTGTTCATTTCTCTATCTGTAAAGCAAATCATTGCGGTGTCTTTCATGATAATAGTGAATATCGGAATCTCATTTCTCTTGTAAATGAAATATGGAAGCCAAACTGATTTATGAAACATTTCAATATGCCAACCGTTTCAGTAAGAGATTTCAGAAACTATAAATGATAATCAGTAACAGCTTAAAACAAAGTATAGTGATTCCGTAAGTATAACTATGAATGTTTATAATCATGTCCTATTATAGCCAAAATACATAAAGCGCAGCAAGAATAAAATCACCTTTTTCGGTGCGCCTTTGAGTGATTAGGCCCTAATCACTCGGTAAAGCATGTAGAACAACAGAGTGATTAGGGCCTAATCACTCCCTAAAATGTATAAGAACGGGCTTATATACATTAGCTAACATGTTGTATAACAATGCGTTTGGCAAAAAGATGTAGGAAATCACATTAAAAACTCGCAAAAAAGGTTCTTCTTCAATTTAGGGGGTTAAATATCGGTGTTTTAGTGTTATAAATTATTAGTTAACGCATTGGTAATCAATACATTAGTTAACGTTAAAAAGTTGTAGATGTGGTGTTTTTTTTGTATCTTTAATGTGTGAAAAATAAAAATAAAACAACACGCACATCTACACAGTGCAAAGATACTTCAAAGTATTCGAATCAGCAATTTTTTCGAAAGTTAAATGCTTCCATCAAAGATAAATGCAAAACTTCTGGTATAGTGTTGACTGATTTCATTCAAACCAGTTCTGGTATTGTATTGCATGCCATTACAAAGAACAGATTACCTTGTTGCCCTTACTGCGGGGAGCCTAGCCATAGCGTTCATGACTATAGATATCGTAAGTTACAATATACGGAGATACTCTCTCAGAACAGCAAGATTATCATTACCTGTCGCCGTATGAACTGCACGAACGATAAGTGTTCAAAGAAAACATTTATGGAACCTCTAAAGTTCGCCAGACCTTATGCAAGAAGTGTGGACGAGGTAGCCTTGCGTCTGAAAAAGGAATCTTTAAAGCAACCATCAAGGCTTGCCAGCCAGACCCTTGCCAGCCAACATATAAAAGTGAGTTCATCCACCTGCCTGAGAACTGCAAGGTCTTTAGGCAAAGAGAATCCCATGGACATCGCGTGCAGTGGATATGTTGCCATAGATGATCTGGCATACCGAAAGGGACATAAGTATATGTGCGCCATAGCAGACCACTATACACGAAAGGTGCTGGCTATGTTTGATACACGATATGGTCCTGAGATAGGTGAATGGTTTAAGATGCACCCCCAAATCAAGTTGGTTAGCAGGGATGGCAGTTGGGCATATGCTTCGATTATCAAAGAAGCCTTGCCTGATGCAGAGCAGGTCTCAGATCATTTTCATCTTGACAAAGGTCTTGGAGATCATATGGTTGAAGTTATACAGAAGATGATTTGTCAGAAGAAAAATACGCTGCCATATCCTTATCCTTCCCTGGACGAAGCCAGAAGTTATATCATGGAGGATCTTTATGAGATGGGAGAGATCAAGCACAGAAAGAGGGTTAGAAATTACTTTGCAGCACGACATATGCAGGAAGAAGGGATACCTTTGAAAGACATCGCTGAAAAGTTGAATGTAAAATCTCAGCAGGTATACAATTTGTTTAATACAAATATAAAGAAAATACTCAGCAATGATCAAATGAAAATACTACGTCAAACTCCAGAACTGGCACGGATAATCAGCAGTGGTTCCATCGCACCAACAAGCATTGAAAAGAAGATGGATGGAAGACTCTGTTCCAAACTCATATGTAAGGCCACCAAAGGGCTAAGAGACAGATATAAGATACTTCGCCAGCAAGTCAGGATACATAACAAAGATCCCAAGAACAAGAAAGGAACAAAAGTAACTGCCAAAGCAATCAGAAAATATATAATGACAGGTATGACTACATCAGAAAAGCTGCTCAAACTTAAACAAACGCAGCCAAATATAGACAGCATTATACAAACCTGCATATCCTTCAGAAATATGGTTGCAGGAAAGGAGGATGCACCCGATATTGATACCTGGCTTAAATTGGCTTACAACTGTAATTGCCGCAAGCTCGCATCTTTTGCTGAATATATAACAAGAGATAAGGAAGCTATCAAGAATACATATCTTACAAACTACAGTAATGGAATTATGGAAGGAACCGTCAATAAAATCAAGGCAATTAAAAGATCGATGTTTAATAGAGCAAGTGTAGAATTATTAAGAGCCAAGGCTATATACGGAGGATATTACCCCCTAAATTGACGAAGAACCGCAAAAAACTTTTTTTCTAGTACGCAGACTGTTAATCTGCCGCATGCACATGTTTGCACTTTCCACTGAACTCTGTGAAATCAATACGTATAATGTTAACTCTATGAAATGACTTTTCAGAGTACTTAGCACCAAGTTCTTTAAAATTAGGTGATAACTTGTCTACCAACTTTAGCAAAGCAGCCATGCGCTCTTCTGCAGTCAAGTTTATATGTGCCACTCCTTTTAAGATAACACTCTCATACTCTGTTGTGAATTTGCCAGGCAAAAGGTTTACATGACCAACGATGCAAAAACTTACGTTAGGATATTTAGCAAGTCCATCAAGTTTATACCCATCTGGTGCGCAATGAATATAGATAGAACTCTCGCCGTCCCAAACATAGTTTAATGGTATGCCGTATGGTAAGCCCTTATCGTCAATCATACTTAGTATTCCATATTCACTGTTTTGGAGGAGCTCAACAGCCCTATCCTCTTCCATTAATCTATCTCTGCGACGTACTCCGTCATTATTAAATATCATAATCTAAATGTGTGTTTATTAATTAGATGCAAATATAAACATATTTTGCCATTCAGCTAGTAACAAGTGTTACCATCGCTGTTAAATAAATAAAAAAGGCGACCGTTAATCAGTCGCCTTTCAATATTGTTTATTGTAGTTTTTTCTTTTCAGGGATTACCAATGACAGTCCTATGCTGACCGTGAGAACAGCTAGAATAAATATCAATGATTCTATAGTTCCAATCTCTACATACTTATGTATAAGCAGTTTAACACCAATAAATACAAGAAGTACGCATACACCCGGTTTGAGATACCTGAAACGATCAGCAACACCAGCTAGAAGGAAGAACATTGCTCTCAATCCCAATATCGCAAATATGTTTGAGAAGAATACAACATAAGGATCCAACGAAACTGAGAATACCGCAGGGATACTATCAAAAGCAAATATCAAATCGCTGAACTCAATGAATATCACAGTTACCATTAACGGTGAAATAAACGGGAAATACTTCCTGAGAAGTTTCACTATAGGATGATGTTCAACATCAACATGACTTTCATCTTTGTTTCTGTCGATAAACATTTTCACACCACTATAGAGTAAGAAACCACCAAATACAATCAGTACCCAGTCGAATTTTCTTATCACAGCTGCACCAAGGAATATGAAGATAAACCTCATGACTATGGCACCGAGAATACCCCAGTTAAGAACTCTTTGATAATCTTTTTTCTTAACTCCGAATGATGTAAATATCATCATCATAACAAACAGATTATCAACTGATAAAGTCTTTTCTATTAAATAACCTGTTATGTAAGAAATGGTCATGTGCTGACGGTACATCTGCACAGAACTTTCAAAATCATTAGGATTGATTTTCATGTGATCTGCATATTTGGAAACGACCAACTGCAGGTCAGACATATTATGTATGCCATGTACCAAATCACCATGAAACCATAAAAAAGCCGAAAAAGCTAAAGCTAAAGTTATCCATACTGCAGTCCAACTTCCAGCCTCTTTCATTGAAACTTCGTGAGCTTCTTTGTCAATAACCAAAAGATCGACCAATAGAATGGCTACAATGAATGCTATAAAACATCCAAAAAATATTATCTCTGAATAATGCATTATTAATTTCTATTACAGATAAAACACTAATATTTCGCAAATTTAGGCATATCTATATGAATTAAAGAATAATATCAATTACAATTCTGTTACAACATGAATAATCATCACTTATAAAATCGCTTTTTGCTTAACAACAATCACTCTTATCTTTTGATCATTTCCAGAATTGTTTATCTTTGCGATATGCCAATCTCTAGGAAAGAAAATAAAGAATTCATCAGGCTTGCTGTCATAAAAGCGTGTGCGGTCTGCTTTATAATTATAATGTATGACATCCTTACGAGCGTCATATTTACAATTAGGAGTACTTGTGTAATGGTCTAAAACGCCAAATCTCTCTACTCCACTTACAACATACTGAAAATCAATATGATGATAATGACTTTCACTGTTTTGTTTCTCTAAAGGTCTGTTTTCGCTGTCCTCAACACTTACAACCAAATCAGTACCCTCAATTTCATGTCTGCCGGCGGGAATAGCTAGTAAATCATGTGTAGCCAACCAACGGAACATGGCTTGCCATGCTTTAGGATTGCGCTGATACTGCTGGTAGAAATCAATAACGTTGACACTACTGTGAGGAGCCGCACCATTAAAACCTTGTCTCCACTCACCTGATTCTACCCATATTTTTGCTTGCTTCAATAGTTCTGGGTTATTATAGTATTGCGTATAATAACCATTATGCTGACCATGCGCACATAAAGTGCACATGAGCAGCATCAATAGAATAATTTTTTTCATCGTAAATATAATGTTGTTGTCTTTATTGTTTGTTTAATTGCTTCATCGTTTGTCAATTGGCTGATATTCTTTCTGTCCTTGTATATTCTTATATGCTGGACGAATGATTCTTCTTCCATCATAATTCAATTCTTCAATGCGGTGAGCAGTCCATCCAACGATGCGCGCCATCGCAAATATAGGTGTATAAATTTCTTGTGGCAGACCAATCATCTCATAGATAAATCCACTGTAGAAATCAAGGTTTGCGCAAATAGGTTTCTTTGTCTTTCTGAAAGCTGAAACACTTTTAACACCTTCTTGTTCAAGCAAACATAAGAAATCATATTCTTCTCTACGTCCCTTCTCTATAGCTAGCTCACCTGCAAGTCTCTTTAATTCAACTGCACGAGGATCACTCATTGTGTATACAGCGTGGCCGATACCGTAGATAAGTCCTGTATTGTCATACGCTTCCTTGTTAAGCATACGGTTTAGATATGTGTCTATCTCATCTGTATTTTTCCAATCCTTAATCTGTTCTTTCAAGTGATGGAACATATTGATAACCTTGATATTAGCACCACCATGCAATGGACCTTTCAAAGAACCAATACCAGCAGCAATGCTTGAATAGGTATCTGTACGAGTTGATGATGTCACACGAACTGTGAATGTAGAGTTATTACCGCCACCATGTTCTGCCTGAATAATCAACAGAAGGTCAAGCGTTCGCGCATCTAGTTCTGTATACTGATTATGCTTCAGCATAAATAAGAAGTTCTCAGCAATACTAAGATTCTCCTTCGGGTAACGTATATGCAAGCTTTGTCCCTGAACGCTATGTCTGTATATATTATAAGCATAAGCTATGATTGTTGGGAATTTGGCAATAAGCTCAATGCTCTGTCGCATAAGGTTGTCACGGCTTATGTCGTCAGGATTAGGGTCAAATGTATACATTTCCAACACGCATCTTGCCAATATATTCATAATATTAGATCCTTCAAGGTCAATGATATGAACTATTGTACGATGGTCAAGTGGCATATTATTATTCAGCAGTTCACGGAATGCAGCCAATTCTTCCTTATCAGGCAGTTTGCCAGAAAGTAAAAGAAAAGCTATTTCCTCAAATCCAAATCTCTTCTCTTTTAAAAGCGGAGATACCAAGTCGTCAACTTCATAACCACGATAGAAAAGTTTTCCTGGGCATGGCTGGAGTTTGCCGTCTTTATCACGGTCATACCCTACAACATTACCTATATTGGTAAGTCCTACAAGGACACCGGAACCGTCTTCGTTGCGAAGTCCTCTTTTCACGCCATATTCCTGGAAAGTTTCCTGTGGAATCTTGCACGTGTTCTTAACTGCATCAGACAGTTTGTAAATTAAATATTCCTTCTTCATAATCAATAAAGTAAAAAAAGCAAAGAGATAAAAAGTAAAATCCTTAGAATAATTACCCTAATCTTATTTGTTTAACCTTGCATAATTAAGAGCACTTCCGGCTTTAAACCATGCTATTTGCGTATCATTATAAGTGTGTTCAACCTCTATCTCATCTGTCAAACCATCATTGTGTTTCAATATCACAGTCAGATGTTTGCCTGGTGCGAAACCTGTCAAACCCGAAATAGAAATGCGATCATCTTCCTGCACCTTGTCATAATCATCTTTGTTTACGAAGGTAAGCGCTAGCATACCTTGTTTTTTAAGATTTGTCTCATGTATACGTGCGAAACTCTTTGCCAATATAACCTTTACATTTAGGAAACGTGGTTCCATTGCAGCGTGTTCGCGGCTTGAACCTTCTCCATAATTATCTTCGGCAATCACAATAGAGTCTATGTTATTCTGCTTATAGTCTTTAGCAGCACTGGATACTTCCTTATATTCTCCGTCTAATTGGTCTTTCACACAGTTGCTTTCATCATTGAAAGCATTAACTGCGCCCATAAGAAGATTATCAGATATGTTTTGCAGATGGCCACGGAATTTAAGCCATGGTCCTGCCATAGAGATATGATCGGTAGTGCATTTGCCTTTCGTCTTTATGAGTAAAGGCATATCTTTATAATCCTTACCGCTCCATTCTGCAAACGGTTCCAACTTTTGTAGTCGATCAGATTGTTCTGATATAATTATTTCTATATCACTGTTGCTTTCTGAAGGTGCAACAAATCCGTTGTTCTCAACAGTGAATCCCTTTGGAGGGAATATAAATCCAGTTGGTTCATCAAGCTTCACATAGTTTCCATCTTTATCGCAAACCATATCTGTTGCAGGATTGAAGTCCAATCTGCCAGATATTGCTATCGCCGTTGTGAGTTCTGGACCAGCAATAAAAGCGTATGTATTTGGATTACCGTCTGCACGGCGTCGGAAGTTACGATTAAATGATGTGACAATAGCGTTCTTACGATTGTTATCATCGGTATGACGTTTCCACTGACCAATACATGGTCCGCAAGCATTTGTCATTATAACAGCTCCGATTTTCTTCAAATCATCAAGAATTCCGTCACGTTCTGCAGTACATCTAATCTGTTCAGATCCAGGATTTATAATAAGTTGTGCCTTTACTGGAATATTTTGTTTATATGCTTGTCGGGCAACACTTGCAGCACGTGCCAAATCCTGATAGCTTGAGTTGGTGCAACTTCCTATCAAAGCCACCTCAACATCCATTGGATAGTCATTGGCTGGTCCCTTAACCTTCATCTGCGAAATTGGTGTCGCTGCATCTGGTGTGAATGGACCATTAAGATGTGGCTCAACTTCATTTAAGTTGATATCAACAATCTGGTCGTAATACTTTTCTGGTGTAGCATAAACCTCATCGTCTGCACGAAGATTCTTTATATTGTTTTTCGCGAAAGTTGCAACTTCTTCACGCCCTGTATTTCTAAGATATTCGTCGGCGTTATTGTCATAAGGGAATATAGAGCATGTAGCTCCCAATTCAGCTCCCATATTACAGATAGTAGCTTTGCCTGTTGTTGAGATTGATTCAAGTCCGTCACCGAAGTATTCCAATATAGAATTGGTACCACCCTTTACAGTAAGTATGCCCAATATCTTCAAAATAACGTCTTTCGGACTAGCCCATCCCGACAATTTGCCGTGAAGTCTAACTCCAATAAGCTTAGGCATCTTTAGTTCCCATGGTTGTCCCGTCAGAACATCCACAGCATCAGCACCTCCTACACCAACGGCAACCATACCCAAGCCACCAGCATTAGGAGTATGAGAGTCTGTGCCGACCATCATGCCACCAGGGAACGCATAGTTTTCTAAAACAACCTGATGAATGATACCAGCTCCAGGACCCCAAAAACCAATATTATATTTTTTAGATACAGACTTCAAGAAATCATAAACTTCTTTATTTGTAGCTGTAGCTGAAGGTAAATCTTTCTCTACACCAACATCAGCACGGATAAGATGATCACAATGCACTGATGCCGGAACAGCAACTTTATCTTTTCCTGCATTCATTAACTGCAACAAAGCCATCTGTGCTGTCGCGTCTTGCATTGCCACTCTGTCAGGACGAAAATTCACATAATCAACACCCCTTTTAAATGGTTTAAGATCTGAATTATCATACATGTGTGCAAAAAGCACTTTCTCGGCATACGTGAGCGGGTGCTTGATTGTTTCTTTAGCTTTATCTACGCTTTCTGAATATGAAGCATAAAAGCTTCGTAACATTTCTGTATCCAGTATCATATCTTATTTTACCTTTTATGTATTAACTTGCATGCAAATATACTAAATAATTGTATAACTGTAACATTTTTGAGTGGTTATTTGTCAATTTGCAACTATTTTTTAATAAAATAGTTATTTTAGGTGTAAATAAATTGCATAAAACGGCAAATACATGCATGATAATTCAAAAAGCAGAGCTAAATATGAATTATCATTCAAGTGAAGGGTCAGCTTCTGGGATTGGAAGGTTAGCACTTTCTTTTGCTCCCAACAACTTTAAGTCGTTTGCTTTTTGCACGATGCTCTGTCTTCCAGTATGAGCCTTTTTATTAGCTTCATCATAATCTTTGTGCAAGATCTCTATATCCTTTCCAACCTTATCAAATCGCTTAATGAATTCCCCTACTCGTTTAAGCAGTTCGTCAGCCATGTCGAATACACGTTTCTGATTTTCAGACTGTGTGTACTGTCTCCATGCAATCTGTATGATCTTTAATATAGCCATGAGGTTTTGCTGACTGGTGATAAACACGTGTTTCTCAAATGCATCATGCCACAATTTAGGATCAGATGCTAAAGCCAGTTGCAAAGCTCCCTCATAAGGAATATACATAATAACAAAGTCGATGGCACATCTAGGGGCCTTCACATAAGCACTGTAATCCTTCTTTGAAAGTTGCGTGAACTGAGTGCGTATGCTCTTAACAACATCATCGGTATACTTCTTCTTTGCAATTTCGTCTTCTGCATTCATGTAATTAGCATAAGCATCAATTGTCATCTTTGAATCGATAATGACATCTTCGTTGTTTGGATAATGCAGCACAACGTCGGGGATCATTTTCTTTCCGCTTTCATCATTGATAACAGCATTACCTTTTTCGTCAGTTATAGTCTGCTGCACATCATAATCTATACCGAGGCGGAGTCCCTGACTGTCTAGAAGATTCATCAATGCAAGTTCTCCCCAATTTCCCTGTACCTTATTTGCACCACGCATCACATTTGTAAGTCTTGTAGCTGATTGGTTAATCTTATCAGTCTGTTCAGCCATCGTCTTTAGTTGTTCAGATAGTGATGCAGTATTCTTTGCAGTCTCATTATTTGTCTTACTAATGGCATCTTGGAGTTGAACTATATTCTGTTTCAGTGGTTTGGTTATATTGTCTATCGATTCAATATTATCAGTCTTTAGTTTAGCAGTAGTCTGTTCCAAAACTTTTGTTGCAAGATTTTGGAATTGTTCCTTGATTGTATTAAGTTGTTCGTTGAATTGTTGCTGGCGCATAGCATTCTCTTTAGAATTCTGCTCATTACGCAGTTCCAGTTCATGTTCGTATTTATCCTTTAAGGCATTCACATCATTCTCGTGCAATGTCTTTTCGGCATTGAGCTGTGTTTCCAAACTTCCATAAGCAACTTTAGCCTGTGTCAGTTTACCATTTAAAAACATATAGGCAACACCACCTCCGAGTATTAATCCTACCAAAACATATAATATAATCATAATTGAACTATTTTAGATTTTACCTTATTTAATAATGTTTGTTGAATAACTCCACGCATCAATAAAAACAATATGAAGGCGATCCATAGTGCATGATTCCCCAATCTAGACTCCAAGGAAAAATACACCGAATAGAAACATATTGTAGCTATGAATGATGAAATCAACATATATTGCGTGGCAGTAGAACCGATGTAGATGCCATCGAAAACAAATGCCATAAATCCACATATTGGTATGAGTATTGCCCAAAACATATATGGTGAAGCAGCGGCAATAACATCTTTATTATTAGTTATCAATGCCAAAAAATTATGACCACCACTTATATATAATAATGTGAATGCGATTGCCATATATAATCCCCAACGCATGAGTCGGCTTACTGTAAGACTAAATTTAGCTTTATCTTGTTCGCCGTAGGCTTTACCACATAATGCTTCGGCAGCAAAAGCAAAGCCATCCATAATATATGAAAATATAGTGAAGAAGGTCATCAATAACGTGTTTACAGAAAGTATTATATCGCCATGACGCGCTCCGACAGCGATAAACGAAAGATTCACCGAAACCAAAAATAATGTTCTTATAAATATGTCACGGTTTACACTAAATATATCCATCCATTTCAGGGCTATATGTATCTTGCCGAAACCTTCAATCAGTTTAATCCGCTTCATAACAAAAAACATAGCTATAGCCCAGCCACTCCATTGTGCAATCAATGCGCCATAGGCAACACCCTCTATTTTCATTTTAAAAACCAAGACAAACAGCAGACTGAAAATTACATTGATTATATTCTGCAAAATAGCAACATACATTGGTATCTTGGTATTCTGCATTCCGATAAACCATCCATTCAAACCATATAAGGATAATACGGCAGGCGCACCCCATATACAGATATTAAAATATACAGCTGTAAGAGATATTACATCTTTAGACGGACTAATTGCCCAGATAGCCAATTCACGCAACGGATGCTGCAATATAATAAGCGCTGATCCTATAGAAACGGCTATTATCATAGAGCGCACAAGAAGTTGTCTTAAAGTTTTATTATCCCTACGACCCAATGCCTGAGATGCCATACCACTGTTGCCCATTCTCAAAAATCCGAACATCCAATATATGACATTGAATATCATTGTTCCAACAGAAATGGCACCAATGTATGATGCGGATCCTATATGTCCGATTATCGTGAGATCAACAAGTCCAATAAGTGGTACGGTAATATTTGATATTATCGAAGGTATTGCAAGCTTTAGTATATTTTTATCTATAGAAATCATTAATGCAAAGATAGTGCAAGATAGACATAATTCAAAATAAATAAAGGCTTTTTTATTATATTGTCGTTTGAATTTCATATTCACCCATATATTATGGCACATATCAATACTTATAAAAATCTTTTGAAGCAGACGTATTATAAATTTTAAAAAAAGCAATAGTGGATATCAAATATAGACATTATAAATTAACTATTGTTTTACAACTCTTGTATTATAATTGAGAATAAGGAATTATCTATTTTGGGCTTTTAATCAATAATGTTTTAAAAAGGTCATTAATAAGTTTAAAAATTATATTTTGCACGTTTAAGAGCCGTTAAAGTGTTAAATATAAGTGTTAAAATCGAATAAAGAATTAAACAAAAATACTTCTTTTACGATTATTGCTTATATATTTGCAAGCAATTGATAATTGAAAGTATAAACTAGAATAATATTAGATTATGAAAAATTACGGTAATCGTGTTTATGTCACCGCGTGCATAATTGCACTTGGTCTCTCAGCGGGTACATTTGTAAGTGCAAATGCTGCACCTGCTATTATGAATGCTGCTCCGGCTCAGCCTGTAGATTTGACTTATGCAGCCGAGAAAGCTGTTCCTGCCGTTGTACATATTAAATATGTACAGAATTCAAAAGTGCAGACTGTTGATGCAGGAGAAAGCGATCCTTTTGATTTCTTCGATCCATTTGGCTTCTTCGGTAACCCAAATCAAAATAATGGTGGCAGCCAGAAGCGTCAGATGCAGACTCCAAAGAGAGAAGCTACTGGTAGTGGTGTCATTATAAGTGAAGACGGATATATCGTAACAAACAATCATGTTGTTAATGGTGCTGATGAACTTACCGTTACATTGAACGATAACAGAGAGTTTTCTGCAAGAATTGTTGGTACAGATCCTAATACAGACTTGGCACTTATAAAAGTTAATGCAAAGAATCTCCCTACTCTTCCTATTGGTGACAGTGACAACCTCAAGGTAGGCGAATGGGTTCTAGCTGTAGGAAACCCATATAATCTTAGTTCTACTGTGACTGCAGGAATTGTAAGTGCAAAAGCCCGTTCTATTGGCGGCGGAGGTGGCGAAGGCCCTTCTATCTCAAGTTTCATACAGACTGATGCAGCTATCAATCCAGGAAACTCTGGAGGTGCGTTGGTAAATACACGTGGTGAACTTGTTGGTATCAATGCAATGCTGTATTCACAGACTGGTTCTTATAGTGGTTATGGTTTTGCAATTCCAACAACAATTATGAATAAAATCGTTGGTGACTTGAAACAATATGGCACTGTTCAACGCGCCGTACTCGGTATTCAGGGTGGTGATGTACTTAATTATATCAATAGCCAAAAAGACGATCACAAAGATGTTGACCTCGGCACAAATGAAGGTGTATATGTAGCAGACGTTGTTGAAGGAAGTTCTGCAGCTGCAGCAGGTATAGTAAAGGGAGATGTTATTATCAATGCTGACGGTAAGAAGATAACAAAAATGTCGGAACTTCAGGAGCTATTGTCAAAGAAGCGTCCTGGTGATGAGGTAAACATTGTTTATCTTCACAATAAAAACAAAAAGTCAAAAACCATACAGCTAAAGAATGCACAAGGTAACACAAAGGTTGTTAAGACTGCAGACCTAGATGTATTAGGAGCTAGCTACCGTCCTATTAGCGAACAGCAAAAGAAGGATTTGGATATTAGTTTCGGTCTTGAAGTAACTAAAGTTAGCAAAGGTTCTATTAAAGATGGCGGCATAGGTGAAGGATTCATTATGCAATATGCTAATGACACACCTTTAAAGAGCATCAGTGACCTTCAGGATTTGGTAAAGAGTACTTCTACAAGTAAGGATCCTGTTTTAATTATTAAGGGTGTTTGGCCGACAGGAAAACGTGACTATAAAGTAGTAAAACTTTCAGAATAATAGTGAACAATATAATTTTACATGGTGGGCAGAGATGTCCACCATGTTTTTTATGTATGTGTTTGTCTTTCAATTTGTTGGCATTCAATATAAAAAAACGACAAAATATTTGCATAAGAAATATAAAAACCGTATTTTTGCCACGCACATAATAAATTTAACGCTTAATGAGACAACTGAAAATCACAAAATCAATAACTAATCGAGAAAGTGCATCGCTCGATAAATACTTACAGGAAATAGGTCATGAAGATTTGATTTCTGTAGAGGAAGAAGTTGAACTTGCGCAACGTATTAAAAGAGGTGACCACATTGCTCTAGAGAAACTTACGAAAGCTAATCTAAGATTTGTGGTTTCTGTTGCGAAACAATATCAAAATCAGGGACTTAGTCTACCAGATTTGATTAACGAAGGAAATTTGGGATTGATAAAAGCTGCAGAGAAATTTGACGAGACTAGAGGGTTCAAATTTATATCCTATGCGGTGTGGTGGATTAGGCAAAGTATTTTACAGGCTATAGCTGAACAAAGCAGAATCGTTAGATTGCCATTGAATCAAGTTGGGTCTGTAAATAAGATAAATCGGATGCTGAACAAATTTGAACAAGAAAATGAACGTTATCCGAGTATAGAGGAGATTGCTGACAAAATAGATTTACCAGAAGACAAGATAGCAGATGCTATGAAGGTTAATGGTAGACATGTTTCTGTAGACGCACCTTTTATTGATGGAGAAGATAATAGTCTTTTAGATGTGCTTCCAAACAATGATGCTACAATGGCTGACAATCAGCTTGTGCAGGAGTCTTTGCGCGACGAGATATCAAGGGCTTTGAAAACGCTCAATGAGAGAGAGCGTAGCATTGTAGAAGCATTTTTCGGTATTAATCAGTCAGAAATGACATTGGAAGAGATTGGTGACAAATATGGTCTTACTCGTGAACGCGTCAGACAAATAAAGGAAAAAGCCATACGCCGTCTTCGACATAATACAAAAAATAAATATCTAAAGTCTTATCTTGGACAATAATACAATTAACAATACGTTATAACAGAATATAGAATAATAAATCAAAGGTAAATGAGATTGAGGAGATTAATAATTGCGGCTTTGGCATCTGTAGCCATGCAGCCTGTTTTCGCGGGAAATATAAACAAAGTTTATATGTATGGATTTGGTGCATCATTCAATGATTCCACAGTATATTTCACTGATATTCAAGAAGTTGATTCTGCTTGGATAGAAAAGACAGGATTCTTGTATAGTCGTGACAACTATTCATATCAACTTCGCGATTATCTTGCGAAATTGCATATGGAGCACGCTACATGTGTAACTACATGGAGTAAAGATCGTAAAGATTTGGAAAAGAAGTTGCTATATATGAAAAAGAAGTATTCATTTACGAATACCAAGAAAAAAAGCAAATTTCATTATTTGATAAAAGATATATCTAATAGTGAATTCCAATTCAAGGGTATTTTCCCTGATGATGAAACTGCAAAGAAGATTGAGAAAAATGCCATCGAGGCTAAGAAAAATAACAAAAAGCACGAACGCATGGCGCCTAAAGGTGAAAAACCTAATCAAAGAGAAGGTGGAATGATGGGCGGTCATAGAAATGGCGGTATGATGGGTGGTCAAGGAAATGGTCCTATGAACTAATATAAACTATAAAATATATAGTTTTATGAATTCATATTATAGGATCGCTGACCATATAATAAACATCAACAATGATGGCAATGAACTTAATATTTTAAGTTTATTGCCATCATTTATTCCATTTAAATGCGAGAAGCCAGTAAACGAAGAACTATTATTTAAACTTACCATTGATGAGTCAATTACACTTATTGAAGGTGATAGAGTTCATAGAATAAGGGCTTTTGATACAGGGAATGGGGATACTGTTGTTGACCTACTTGATGATGGTGGATATCAGTTTGTTATCAAGAATATCAAGGATAATGACTGCGTACTTTTGATCACGAACAAAGATTTTTCTGATTGCAAATGCAGACTTTATGGCACACGCACAATGCAAAGTTTTGGGTTAAACAATGCCCTAATGCTTATTATGGCTTTTGCGGGAAGCTCTAAAGACACCATTCTTGTGCATGCTTCATTGGTTAGACACAACGGCTATGGCTATGCTTTCATTGCAAAAAGTGGTACAGGTAAAAGTACTCAGGTCAGTTTATGGTTGAGATATATACCAAATTGTGACCTTATGAATGATGATAATCCTGTGATAAGGTTAATAGATGGTAGCCCATATATATATGGTAGCCCGTGGAGCGGTAAGACTCCATGTTACAGAGATGTAAAAGCGCCACTCGGAGCCATCACACGTATAGACAGGGCAAAATCAAACTTTGTCGATAAGTTGTCCCCTGTACAGTCGTTTGCCTCAGTATTACCATCATGCTCATCGATGAAATGGGATAAAGAAATATTTAATAATATATGCAATGTAGTAACTAAGATAATTGAAAAAGTATCTATTTACACTTTGCATTGTACACCAGAGAAGGAAGCTGCAGAAATATGTCAAAAGACAATATCGAAACAATAAAAAAAACTTTTAGCAATGCAGTGTTATTGCCAGAAATTGCTAACATCCTTAAAGAAGGACATACTGTAACCCTAACACTTAGAGGCTATAGCATGCGTCCTTTTTTGGAAGATAACCGTGATAAGGCTTTATTGAAAAAGACTGACTGTATAGAGGTTGGTGACGCTGTTCTTGCCGAAATATTGCCACATAAATTTGTGTTACATAGAATTGTAAAAATAAACAATGACGCAATAACACTTAGAGGTGATGGTAATCTTAGTGACGAGCATTGCCTTAGAAGCGATATATTAGGAAAAGCTATTGGATTTTACAGAAAAGGACATGACAGAGTTGATAGTACTGACGGAATGAAATGGAAAGTGTATTCGTTCATTTGGATGAGCTTATACCCTATCAGACGTTACTTGCTGGCTTTTTATAGGAGAATTTGGATAAAATTATTCGGAATAGTATAACAATATAATAAAAGAAATGAAGACAAAAAGAGGATTTAATCTTCGCCAGATATGTGGTGAAAATGTAATTATCGCCGAAGGTGAAGAAAATATAGATTTCAGCAATATCATTAGTATGAATGAAAGTTCAGCCTATCTTTGGAAAAATATTCAGGATAAAGATTTCTCTGAAGATGAACTTGTTAAATTGTTAACAGAAGAATATGATGTAGATGAGATTACAGCTAAATCAGACGTTAACAGTTTAGTTAAGTCTTGGCTTAATGCTGGAATAATAGAATAAAAAAACAATGGGCAGGAAATTTAATTCCTGCCCATTTTATTATTTAAGGTGTTCTGTAAACCAAGTTGTTATTTGTCTTAACAAATGATTTCGGGTGTTACCACCACTTATACCATGATTTCTATTCGTATAGAAATTCTCTTTAAAGTCTTTGTCTGCTTGAACTAATGCTTCAGAATATTCTATGGTGTTTTGTGGATGAACATTGTCATCTGCAAGACCGTGGCATATAAGTAATGCACCATGAAGATTATTTGCACGTTCTATTGGATTTGTTGCATATCCATGTGCGTTTTCCTTTGGTGTTCTCATATAGCGCTCGGTATATATTGTGTCATAGAAATGCCAGTTTGTTGGTGGGGCTACAGCAACACCCGCTGCAAATACAGGAGTTCCCTCACTCATTGACATCAATGTATTAAATCCTCCAAAGCTCCATCCCCAGATGCCAATCTTGTTTTTATCTACATATTCTTGTTTGCCCAACCAGAGTGCAGTTTCAACTTGATCTTTAGATTCTAATTCACCCATTTTAAGATACGTGCATTTCTCAAAGTCAGAACCTCTACCACCAGTACCGCGACCATCAACACATACAATAATAAATCCTTGTTGTGCTAAATACTGGTCATAAGCGCCGCCATTTCCCATAGAACCTGCACTCCATGAATTTAAAACCTGTTGGCTTCCAGGACCACTATATTGGAACATGATTACAGGATACCTTTTGCTCTTATCAAAGTTAGCTGGTTTAACCATCCAACCGTCAAGTTTTACACCTTCTGATGTAGTGAACGAGAACTCTTGACGTGGTGTAAAACCATATTCCTTTATCTTTTCTTTTAATTCGCTATTGGTGACAGGAGTTGATATGATTTTTCCATCATTGTTTCTAATAGTGAAAACATAAGGATTATTATAATCACCCCATGTATTTAAGAAATATTTATAATCACCAGAGAATATAGCTGAGTTGTATCCAGCAGCATTTGTCAGTCTTTCGATATTTCCATTCTTTTTTGAAACATATATCTGTCTATCATGTGCGTTAAGGGCCGCTGCCTGATAATAAACATCTCCTGATACTTCGTCAAATCCATAAACGCTAGTTACATCATAATTCCCGTTACTAATTTTGCGTAACAAACTGCCATTCATACTATATTGGTATAGGTGCATGTAACCATCGCGATCACTTGGAAAAATAATAGAATTCTTACCTATGATAATATCTTCCATCGCTTCTTCCTTGACATACTTATCAGTCTTTTCCTTTATCAAAAGCTGTGATGTCGTAGTGCGTGGATTTACACTATATAGGTTGAGTTCATCTTGATGACGATTCATTGTGAAAACTATAATCTTCTCAGCTTCACTTGTAGGCTTGATTCTTGGTATATATCCGTCAGAATTTAAAGGAACTTGAAGTTTATTCGTTTTATGACTACCTATATTGTAACTCCAAACAGATACTATAGAATTATCTTCTCCTGCTTTTGGGTATTTATATGAATATATACTAGGATAAACAGAGTTGCCATCAATGCTTGGAGCTTCTCCTTTATAATATTCCAATGGATATTGTTTTACTCCACTTTCATCATATTTTACCCAGCATATCATCTTACTATCAGCAGTGAAGCATAAAGATTTATTTGTAGAAAACTCCTCTTCGTTTACCCAATCAGGTACACCGTTGATTATTTCGTTGAATTTTCCATCCTTAGTAATCTGACTTTCTGAGTTTCCGTATAATAGTTTTACAAGGAAAATATTATTGTCTCTTACAAATGCTATCTGTTGTCCGTCAGGTGACCAAGTAGGAATTTGTTGTGGACCTCCGTCAGAAAGTTTCTCAAGTTTCCGACTTGCCACATTATATATATAATATACAGCAGTAAAAGAACGTCTGTAAATTTTACGAGTATCTGTCTGAATAAGTAGATACTTTGAATCCGGTGATAATATATATCCATCAAAGTCTTTGATTTTCTCGCCCTGAGTATTATCCACATCAAACATAACTCCTGTTTGCTTTCCGCTTTTGAAAGAGTAAGTAAGAATTTGCTTCTTATTTTCGCTAATATTAGCATATTGATCTGTTCCCGGAAGTGGATTTACACCTGTAACATACTGCGGTGAAAAGGTGTTTCCTGTAACATCTTTCAGTGTTATTATCTTATTAGCATTCATTTGGGATGAAGCAAAAATTAAAGATATACACATTACAAAAAATTTCTTCATAAGATGAAAATTAAGTGTTTAAAATTTGAATACAAAATTAATGAAAAAATATCTATTATAAGCTAGCAATGATAAAAAACAAAACAAATAATTTATAATATTCGTATTTTTGTTACTAAATAACAGCAAAATAAAGTAAAAGTAATAATTCGTGGACATTTTTTTTCATACCTTTGCAACATGAATGGATATTATAATGATTTTTCTACTTGGATAAAAACTGTATTACCTTATAAGGTACAAAAGATAAGTATTGATGCAGGATTTTCATGTCCAAACAGAGATGGCAGAATCAGCTACGGAGGATGTGTGTTTTGCGATAACAAAACATTTAATCCATCGTATTGTAATCCTGAAAAAACTATATCTCAACAGATTGAAGAAGGCAAAGAGTTCTTTAGGAGCAAGTATCCTGACATGAAATACTTAGCATATTTTCAAGCTTTTACAAATACTTATGCGCCACTTGACGAGTTAAAGAAAATGTATCTTGAAGCTTTGGAAACAGAAGACGTCATGGGAATAGTAATTGGTACTCGTCCAGACTGCGTTAGCGATGAATTGCTTGATTTTCTTAAAGAACTAAAAGAACGCACTTTCGTTATAATTGAATATGGTATTGAGAGCGCTAACGACAAAACACTGAAAGATATAAACAGAGGGCATGACTTTGAGTGTAGCCGCAAAGCAATACAGAAAACACATGAACGCGGAATTTTATGCTGTGCCCATGTAATATTAGGCTTGCCTGGTGAAGATGCTGAAGAATGCTTGAAGCAAGCCAAAACTATTTCACAACTTCCAATAGATATTCTTAAAATTCATCAGCTCCAAGTAATAAAAGGAACCAAACTAGCCACGCAATATGCCGAAAAGCAGTTTGATGTTTACAGCGTTGATGAATATATACAATTATTAGCAGAGTATATTCGTAATCTCAATCCAAATATTGTGTTGGAACGCTTTGTTAGTCAGTCACCAGCAGATATGCTTATAGCACCGAAATGGGGTTTGAAAAATTATGAATTTACAAACCTTTTTATGAATTATCTAAAGGATAAAAACATCAAGCAAGGAGATTCCTATTTAACCGTTAAATGAAAACATCCTTGATGAACTTCATATTTGATGTGACAGCGATTTTGTTTACGCATATCATTGAGGACTTCGCTTAAAACCCACTTCAAGGTATCGTTTGTTACTTTACGTCTATTCTCACCAGGAGCTTCTACAGTTTTATATCTGTTGTAACATACGTCTACGGTGGTTCCATAAAGGTGACAGCTATTTTGTGTAGCGTTACCATTATGACTTCTTAATTTTTGAACATCCGACTTTGAACGCATGGCGCTAGTAATAATAATCTTATGCAATGGAATTCTTTTAACTTGCAGTGAATCAAAGAAGTTACGTCCAATGTCTTGAAGTAAAACTGCAGCACGTGGCACAAGATATGGAATACTTGATTTCAAGTTGTCAACATAAAAATATGGATTGCTGCCAATATAGACAAGTTCACTAATTCTTTGTCCAGCTTCGCTACGATTCTGAACAGGATTTACGCCATATTTCCTTGCAGAAATCAATTGAACGTCATTCTGATCAGGGAAAGCTACACCAAAATTAGGAACGCTATATATTTTATTTTTCACTAACGAGCCATCTTTTTTAAAGAATTTAGAAGCCACAGGTATGTTTTGTGAAAACTTATCTGTATTTTCAATAGATTTTGTGGGCGTTTTATTGCATGAACTATCAGACTTTGATATACTAATATGCGTTTTTACAATATTTGGAAACGAGCATCTAATTATGCCAAGTAGCACAACAATAATACCAAAACCCTGTAAAAATCTATTCTTTGATATCTTCATGATTCTATAAACTTCATTTTTAGTCATGCAAAGATATACTAAATATTTGGTAATCTCAAAAAAAAACAATAATTTTGCACCTAAAATTTAAGTATCTCACACTTTGATAGAGAAGCATATAGTTCTGGAAGAAATTGACACGGTAGTCTTCTATGGCGTCAATAATAGTCATTTACAAATGATTAAATCACTATTCCCCAAACTCAGGATCGTTGCACGTGATAATGTGATAAGGGTTTTAGGCGATGAGGAGGAAATGGCTAAAATAGAAGAAGACATTGAAACTATGCGTCTGCACGTTTTGAAATACAATTCGATTACAGACGAGGATATTCTTGACATCATAAAAGGAAAGAAAACCAAATCTGACGCAACCAAAGGTGTATTGGTTTACAATATATCCGGAAGACCTATCAAGAGTCGCTCCGAAAATCAACAAAAACTTATTGACGCATTTGAAAAGACCGATATGACATTTGCTGTTGGTCCTGCTGGAACTGGTAAAACCTATCTTAGTATAGCTTTAGCGGTAAAGGCTTTGAAAGAGAAGACTGCAAAAAAGATTATATTGAGTCGCCCCGCAGTTGAAGCTGGTGAAAAACTTGGTTTCCTTCCTGGTGACATGAAAGACAAGATAGATCCGTATTTACAACCTCTGTATGATGCTTTGGAAGACATGATTCCTGCGGCAAAATTACAGGACATGATGGAAAAACGTATCATACAGATTGCTCCATTAGCTTTTATGAGAGGTAGAACTTTAAGCGATGCAGTTGTAATTCTTGATGAGGCACAAAACACAACATCTCAGCAAATCAGAATGTTTCTGACTAGAATGGGTTCTAGCACAAGAATGATTATAACTGGAGATGTTACACAGATAGACTTACCTAGAGACCAAAGAAGTGGACTCAAGGAAGCACTGAAGATTCTTGAACATGTTGATGGCATTAGTATTGTGAATCTTACTCAAAAGGATATTGTCAGACATAAACTTGTTACTCGCATTGTGAATGCTTATGACAAATATGATAAGGCAAAGGAAAAAGAAAAGGAAGAAAACAATATTAAGAAAGCACAACGACGTGAACACTTTAATGATGAGGAAGAGTTTACGATATTCGAAAAGATTGACAACGATATTAATTAATATTTAAAATGAAGGCTTTAACTAAAACGGATTTCCATTTCGATGGACAGAAGAGTGTTTACCACGGCAAAGTTCGTGACGTTTACAACATTAATGATGACCTCATGGTCATGGTTGCAACAGACAGAATTTCGGCTTTTGACGTAGTCCTGCCAAAAGGTATTCCTTTTAAGGGACAAGTGCTAAACCAGATAGCTGCAAAATTTCTTGATGCAACTAGCGACATCTGTCCAAATTGGAAACTTGCTACACCAGACCCAATGGTTACAGTAGGACTTAAATGTGAAGGATTTCGTGTTGAAATGATTATTCGCTCAATTCTTACAGGAAGTGCATGGCGTTCTTATAGTGAAGGATGCAGAGAACTTTGTGGAGTAAAACTTCCAGACGGAATGAAGGAAAATCAGTATTTTCCAGAGCCAATAGTCACTCCTACTACAAAAGCTGACGAGGGACATGATATGAATATCTCAAAAGAGGAAATCATCTCTCAAGGTATTGTTTCAAAAGAAGATTATGAGGTAATGGAAGACTACACTAAGAAGCTATTTAAGCGTGGTCAGGAAATTGCCAAGAAACAAGGACTTATTCTTGTTGATACAAAATATGAATTCGGAAAGCGTGATGGCAAGGTTTATTTAATTGACGAGATTCATACTCCTGATTCAAGCCGTTATTTTTATGCTGATGGATATGAAAGAAAATTCAATGCTGGTGAGCCTCAGAAACAGCTTTCTAAAGAGTTCGTTCGTCAATGGCTTATCGAACACAATTTCATGAATGAGCCAGGTCAGACAATGCCTGAAATTACTGACGAATATGCAGAAAGCGTTAGCCAGAGATATATTGAACTTTATGAGCATATTACTGGTGAGAAGCTTGATAAGTCTGTAGATTCAGAAGATATTTCTGCTAGAATTGAGAAGAACGTATCTGAGTATCTCAAAATTGCGAAACACTAAATAGCTTACAAATAGTTGGTAGTGTACATAATACTAAATGATGTATAAACAAGAGAAGATAAAGCCTTATGGCAGAGACGAAGACAAGGGCAAATTAGTTGAACAGATGTTTGATAATATTGCCCCAACTTATGACGCTCTAAATCATAGGCTCTCATGGGACATAGACAAAGGATGGCGTAAAAAAGCTATAAAGCAGTTGGCGCCTTTCAAGCCTATGAACATTTTAGATATAGCGACAGGAACCGGTGACTTTGCAATTTTATCTGCAAAGATGCTGGAGCCTGAAGCTCTTGTTGGAGCTGATATTTCAGAAGGAATGATGAATGTCGGCAGACAAAAAGTCCTAAAGGAAGGGTTGCAAGATGTTATTTCGTTTAAAAAAGAAGATTGTTTGAACCTTTCTTTCGAAAATGATACATTTGATGCTGTAACTGCATCTTTTGGAATTCGTAATTTTCAGGACTTAGATAAGGGCTTATGCGAAATGTATAGAGTACTCAAAAAAGGTGGACACCTGAGTATTGTAGAACTCACCCAACCTGTTGGTTTCCCAATGCATCAGTTATTTAAGATATACTCACATACTATTCTTCCGACTTATGGAAAGCTAATCTCAAAAGATTGCAATGCATACGAGTATTTAACAGCTACAATAGAAGCTTTCCCACAAGGGGAAGTGATGTTGGAAATATTACATAAGGCCGGTTTTGAAAAGGCTAGTTTCAAGCGATTGACATTTGGTATATGCACAATGTATTTCGCTACTAAATAAAAGCTATTATTATTTTTCTTAAACATCACAAATATGGATAAATATGGATTAATAGGTATGCCACTAGGGCATTCGTTTTCTATTGGCTATTTCAATGAAAAGTTCGAGAACGAAAATATCAATGCTAAGTATATCAATTTTGAGATACCTAACATTGAGACAATGCCTGAGATTATAGCATCCAATCCTGAACTGAAAGGACTTAATGTAACTATCCCTTATAAAGAGAAAGTTATTAATTATCTTGATGAGATCAGTCCTGAAGCAAGGGCTATAGGTGCTGTAAATGTTATCCGTATTTCACATAAGGGTAAGAATACTATTCTAAAAGGATTTAATAGTGATGTTATTGGATTCACGAGGAGTATTGAACCTTTAATTGAAAAATGTCATAAGAAGGCTTTAATTTTAGGTACTGGCGGTGCATCAAAGGCTATTAATTATGGTTTGAAGTCTTTAGGACTTGAAACCCTTTTTGTAAGTAGAAGTGAACGCCCTAATGCTATTCAGTATAATAAAATTACACCCGAACTTATTAAGGAATATAATGTAGTAGTGAATTGTACCCCATGTGGAATGTATCCACGTGCAGACGAATGTCCTGATTTGCCATACGAGTATATGGATAATCATACGCTATTGTATGATCTAATATATAATCCAGACATGACATTGTTTATGCAAAAAGGGGCAAAACAAGGCGCTACTGTAAAAAATGGTTTAGAAATGCTGTTATTGCAGGCCTTTGCTAGTTGGGAATTTTGGAACGAAGATTGATAATGATATATAAATATTATGGATAATAGATATATGATGCGCGGTGTATCCGCTGCAAAAGAGGATGTGCATAATGCGATCAAAAATATAGATAAGGGAATCTTTCCACAGGCATTCTGTAAAGTAATTCCTGATATTCTCGGTGGCGATCCTGAATATTGCAATATTATGCATGCAGATGGAGCAGGTACAAAATCGTCGCTTGCATACATGTATTGGAAAGAGACTGGAGACTTAGAAGTTTGGAAAGGTATCGCTCAAGATGCAATAGTAATGAATACAGACGATTTACTTTGCATTGGTGCTGTAGACAACATTCTTGTATCAAGTACAATTGGAAGAAACAAGATGTTGATTCCTGGTGACTTGATATCTGCCATTATAAACGGTACAGATGAACTTTTAGCAGAAATGCGTAATATGGGCATCGGTATTTATCCAACTGGAGGCGAAACTGCTGATGTCGGTGATCTTGTAAGAACTATTATTGTTGATTCTACAGTAACTTGCAGAATGAAGCGCAGCGATGTTATTGACAATGCAAACATACGTCCTGGTGATGTTATTGTTGGATTGAGTTCTACTGGTCAGGCAACATACGAGAAAAAATATAATGGCGGTATGGGAAGTAATGGACTTACCAGTGCTAGACATGATGTATTCTCAAAATATCTTGCTGAAAAATTCCCAGAGAGTTATGACCATGCTGTCCCTGAAGAATTAGTTTTCAGTGGNAANTATAAATTAACTGATNNTGTAGAAGGTAGTCCTTTGAACGCTGGAGAATTAGTACTCTCTCCTACCCGTACTTATGCGCCAGTTATTAAGAAAATACTTGATAAGTTACGTCCAGAAATTCATGGTATGGTGCATTGCACAGGTGGTGCACAAACCAAAGTGTTACATTTCGTAAGCGATAACTGTAAAGTTATAAAGGACAACATGTTCCCTATTCCACCATTATTCAGAGCGATAAAAGAGTGTTCTGGAACTGATTGGAAAGAAATGTATCAAGTCTTCAATATGGGACATAGAATGGAGATATATGTTAAACCAGAATTTGCTGATGAGATAATCAAAATTAGCAAAGAGTTTAACATTGATGCACAAATTGTAGGTCACATTGAAGAAGGAAAGAAGAGTCTGACAATTAAGTCAGAATTCGGAACTTATGAATATTAAAATAAAGGTTGNAAAACCTTTAGGATAATATGTCACAAAAAGATAACAACTAATATACGTATATGCCAGAAAATAATAGCATACTAGAGAAGTTAGACGGACTTGAGAGCCGTTTCGAAGAAGTCAGTACACTTATCACTGATCCTGATGTAATAGCAGATCAATCACGATATGTAAAACTCACAAAGGAATGGAAAGACCTTGGTGACCTAATGAATGCACGTAAGGAGTATCTTGCTTGCCTGAATTCAATCAAGGAAGCAAAAGACATTCTTACAAATGAGAACGACGCTGACATGAAAGAAATGGCTCGTGAGGAATTGCAAGAAAATGAAACTCTACAACCACAAATTGAAGAGAAAATCAAAATGCTTTTAGTTCCTAAAGATCCAGAAGACGCTAAAAATGTCCAAATGGAAATTAGAGCTGGTGCTGGTGGTGATGAAGCTGCATTATTTGCAGGTGATTTATTCAACATGTATAAGAGATATAGCGATATAAAAGGCTGGAATCTTATTATTACTGATATATCTGAAGGTGCTGTCGGTGGATACAAGGAGATTGATTTCGTAATTAATGGACCAGATGTGTATGGCACTATGAAATATGAAAGTGGTGTGCATCGTGTGCAACGTGTGCCATCTACAGAATCTCAAGGTAGAATGCAGACAAGTGCTGCCACTGTTGCAGTGTTGCCTGAAGCTGACAAATTTGAAGTTAACATCAATGAAGGTAACGTCAAATGGGACACATTCCGTTCTAGTGGTGCTGGTGGTCAGAATGTAAACAAGGTGGAATCTGGAGTAAGATTGCGTTATCCTTGGAAAAATCCAAATACAGGCGAAGTAGAAGAAATTCTTATTGAATGTACTGAGACACGTGATCAGCCAAAGAATAAGGAACGTGCTTTAAGTCGATTGTACACTTTCATCCATGATCGTGAACATCAGAAATATGTAGACGATATTGCTAGCAGAAGAAAAAGTCTTGTATCAACAGGTGACCGTTCTGCAAAAATTCGAACATATAATTTCCCACAGGGACGTGTCACCGATCATCGTATTGGTTATACAACCCATGACCTTCAGGGCTTTCTTGGTGGAAACATTCAAGAGATGATAGATGCCTTAACAGTGGCTGAAAATGCCGAGAAACTGAAGGCCGAAAGTTTGTAAATATAAGAATCAAAAGAGTTACTTATTATGAATAGAACGGATTTAGTAAAGCAGATATTCAATAAAAAAAGTTTTTTGTGTGTTGGCCTTGATGTCGATATGAATAAAATACCTAAACATTTATTGAAAGAAGAAGATCCGATATTTGCTTTTAATAAAGCCATCATTGATGCTACAGCAAAATATTGTGTAGCATATAAACCAAACTTGGCTTTTTACGAATGCTATGGCATTAAAGGTATGATCGCTTTTGAGCGCACCATAAGTTATTTAAAGTCAGCATATCCTGAGCATTTTATTATAGCAGATGCTAAACGCGGTGATATAGGTAATACTAGCACAATGTATGCTAAAACATTTTTTGAAGAATATAATTTAGATGCTTTGACTGTTGCTCCTTATATGGGCGAAGACAGTGTTAAACCATTTCTAGAATATAAAGATAAATGGGTTATATTATTGGCTCTTACTAGTAATAAGGGAAGCCATGATTTCCAACTTATTGAGGATAAAAATGGTGAAAGACTCTTTGAAAAGGTATTGAGTAAAAGTCAGGAATGGGGAAATGAAGATAACATGATGTATGTTGTTGGTGCAACACAAGGAAAAATGTTTGAGGACATTCGCAAAATTGCACCTAATCATTTCTTGTTAGTTCCTGGTGTCGGTGCTCAAGGAGGTAGTTTGCAGGAAGTATGCCAATATGGAATGATAAAGGATTGTGGGTTGCTTGTAAATTCTTCACGTGGTATAATTTTTGCCAGCAATGGCACTGATTATGCAGATGTAGCTGCGGTAAAGGCTCATGATATTCAGCTAGAAATGGCTAACGAACTATCAAAGCTTGCATAAACTCATCTACAGCCATAATACAATGTGTATTCTATGACTATCACAGCATTAAAAATCAAATAATATCTTAGTTATTAACTATAACTGAATAAAAATTGCTATATTTGCAAAATTATTATAGAATTTGATATATAAATATGGAATTTACAGCAAAACAAATAGCCCAATTTATTCAGGGTAGTATTGAGGGTGATGAAAACGTAACAATCAATACATTTGCAAAAATAGAGGAAGGTGTACCGGGAGCAATCTCATTCCTTTCGAACCCCAAATATACTCATTACATTTATGATACAAAGTCATCAGTAGTTCTTGTTGATGAAACTTTAATATTAGATAAGCCTGTTGAAGCCACTATAATTCGTGTAGCCAATGCTCGTGATTGCGTGGCAAAACTACTACAGATGTACGACGCAGCTATGCGCCCCAAAAAGAATGGTATTAATTCTTCAGCTTTCATCTCTCCTACTGCTCAAATTGGCAAGGATGTGTATATTGGAGCTTATGCATGTATAGGTGACGGAGCTGTTGTTGGTGACGGATGCCAAATATATCCGAATACAGTCATTGGAGACAATGTAAAATTGGGCAATGATTGCATCATATATCCAAACGTTACTGTTTATATGGGATGCAAATTAGGAAACAGGATAACTCTTCATTCAGGAAGCGTTATCGGTGCAGACGGTTTTGGATTTGCTCCTAATGGAAAAGATGGATATGACAAAATTCCACAAATAGGAATTGTAACTATTGAGGATGATGTTGAAATTGGTGCTAACACATGTGTAGACCGCTCTACTATGGGCAGTACTGTTATACGCAGAGGTGTCAAATTAGACAATCTTATACAAATAGGACACAACGTTGAAGTTGGTGAAAATACTGTCATGTCAGCACAAGTTGGTATTGCAGGCAGCACAAAGGTTGGTCAATGGTGTATGTTTGGAGGTCAAGTTGGTATAGCTGGACATATTGAGATTGGTGATAAAGTATTTTTAGGTGCTAAAAGTGGTGTTATAGGTAATCTTAAGAACGATCAAACACTCATAGGAACTCCTCCAATGAGTAAACTTTCTTATTTTAAGTCACAAGCCTTGGTTCAGAAATTGCCTGAAATATATAGGGAATTGGCAGATTTAAAAAGAGAAGTTGCTGAACTTAAAAAACAAAAATAACGATAAGATATGGAAACTACAAAGCAAACAACTCTAAAGGGTAGTTTTTCTCTCTTTGGAAAAGGATTGCATACTGGATTAGATCTTACGGTTACATTTAATCCTGCTCCAGAAAATACTGGATATAAAATTCAGAGAATAGACGTTGATGGACAACCAATTATAGATGCTATTGCTGAAAATGTGGTTGATACTCAAAGAGGTACAGTCCTTGCAAAAGGTGATGTAAAGGTTTCTACAATAGAGCATGGTATGGCTGCTCTTTATGCTTCAGGCATAGATAATTGCCTTATCCAAGTAAACGGACCAGAATTTCCTATATTGGATGGTTCTGCAGCAATGTACATCCAGAAAATTAAGGAAATTGGCACTGTAGAGCAGAATGCTGCTAAAGATTATTATATCATTCGTCATAAAATAGAAATAAAGGATGAAGAAACTGGTTCTGTTATAACTATTCTTCCTGATGATCAGTTTAGTTTAACAGCAATGTGCTCTTTTAATTCTAAGTTTATCAATAGCCAATTTGCTACACTTGATAATACAAGTACTTTCGATGAAGAAATTGCTGCTGCAAGAACTTTTGTTTTTGTACGTGATATTGTTCCTTTGCTTGAAGCTAATTTAATTAAAGGTGGCGATTTAGACAATGCGATTGTTATATACGAACGTGAGGTTAGTCAAGAGAAACTTGATCGTCTTGCTGACGTGTTGAAAGTTCCTCACATGAATGCCACTAAAGTTGGTTACATTCAGCATAAGCCACTTATGTGGGAAAACGAATGCACACGTCATAAACTTCTTGATATTATCGGTGATATGGCTCTTATAGGTAAACCTATTAAGGGTAGAATTATAGCTACAAGACCTGGTCATACGATCAACAATAAGTTTGCCAGACTTATGCGTAAAGAAATACGCAAGCACGAAGTTCAAGCTCCGATATANAATCCTAATGATGAGCCTATTATGGACAATATTCGTATTCGCGAATTNTTGCCACATAGNTATCCNATGCAGNTAGTNGATAANATNACATCTATTGGCTCAACAAGCATCGTTGGNGTAAAAAATGTAACNGCTAATGAACCATTTTTTACAGGTCATTTNCCTAATGAACCAGTGATGCCAGGCGTTTTAATGATTGAAGCAATGGCTCAATGTGGTGGTNTGTTGGTTCTTAGCCAACTTGAAAACCCAGAGAGATATTCAACATATTTTTTGAAAATTGACGATGTGAANTTTCGCCAGAAGGTTGTTCCAGGAGACACTTTACTATTTAGAGTTGAACTTTTAAGTCCTGTAAGACACGGGATAAGTTCAATGAAAGGATATATGTTTGTTGGAGATCAAGTTGTTTCCGAAGCAACATTTACAGCACAAATAGTAAAAAATAAGTAATTATATATGAATCAAATTAGTCCACTTGCCTTTGTTCATCCCGAGGCAAAATTAGGAGATAATAATATTATTGGCCCGTTCTGTTATATTGACCGTGATACTGTCATTGGTGATAACAATATAATGCAGAACAGCGTAACAGTCAGTGTTGGTGCACGAATTGGTAATGGAAATGAATTTTTCCCTGGTACCAGCATTTCAACAAAACCTCAGGATTTAAAATTCAACGGAGAGATTACAACGTGTCAAATTGGTGACAACAATAGTATACGTGAAAATGTAACCATTTCAAGAGGTACTGCATCTAAAGGAACAACAATAGTTGGAAGCAATAATTTGCTTATGGAGAATATGCATGTTGCTCATGATTGTTTGTTGGGAAATGGATTGATAATAGGAAATTCTACTAAATTGGCTGGCGAAGTTACTATTGATGATAATGCCATTATAAGTGCTGCGGTATTATGCCACCAGTTCGGTCATATTGGTGGATATGTTATGGTTCAAGGTGGAAGTCGTTTTTCTCAAGATATACCTCCATATATTATTGTAGGTAAATTTCCAGTAAAATATTGTGGATTAAATCTTATTGGACTGAGACGTAGAGGATTTAGCAACGAGTTGATTGAACATATTCATTCAGCTTACAGATTACTATATTCAAAAGGCATCATAGCTGAAGGTATTGATGAAATAAAGAATAATCTACAAATCACTCCTGAAATCCAATATATAATAGATTTTGTAGAAACCTCTAAACGAGGCATTATCAGATAGATGAAAACTCTCGTTGTTGTTCTTGGACCCACTGGCGTTGGAAAGACTGAATTATGTCTGAACATAGCCAAACATCTAGAATCACCTATTATTAATGCTGATTCTAGACAGATATTTGCCGAGATGCCTATTGGTACAGCGGCTCCAACCCAAGAACAACAACGTGATGTTTTACATTATTTTGTTGGTAATCATAGTGTTACTGATTATTATAGCGCAGCCATGTTTGAAGAGGATGCTATAAATTTAATAGATCAGCTCTTCAAAGATAAACACGATAGTTTGTTAATGTCAGGTGGAAGCATGATGTATATCGATGCTGTTTGCAAAGGTATTGATGACATCCCCACTATCGATGAAGCTACTAGGGAAAAATTAAAAAATGATTTTGAAAAAAACGGGTTGGATAAACTCGTTGAGCAGTTAAAAGTATTGGACCCTGAGCATTGGAATATTGTAGATAAAAAAAATCCACGCAGGGTTATACATGCTTTGGAAATCTGTTTAATGACAGGGAAAACATATACATCTTTCAGACGAAACAAAATTAAAAACCGACCATTTAATATTTTAAAAATCGGATTAAATCGTGATCGAGAAGAGTTATATGAAAGAATCAATAATCGTGTTTTAGAGATGATTGATTCAGGGCTTATAGATGAAGCATTAAAACTGTATGACTTCCGCCATTTAAATTCACTGAACACTGTAGGCTATAAGGAAATTATAGACTATCTAGATGGATTGTTGACACTAGATGAAGCCATCAGACAGATTCAATCAAATACACGCAGGTACATGCGTAAACAACTCACATGGTTTAAACGTGACGAGACTATTAAATGGTTTAACCCAGACAACGTTGAAGAAATTTTAAAATACATAGACAAAAACGTGTAAGTATTAATATATTTATTACATTTGCACCATAAAAAGATAATTATAGAATTATGAATAAGATAAAAAGATTATTTAAATGGAGTCTGCGTTGTGCTCACCATTTCTGGCCGTGGTACAAATCCCTGTATAAAGGGCGCGCTTGGTATACGAAGACAATGGTAGGCTTCCTTTCATGCATTGTAGCATTTATTATCTATCTGGGAATGGTAGATATGAACTTTCTTTGGTTGTTTGGTAGATCACCAGGCTATTTTTCTGGTATCCTAGATCCTGAAACCAGTGAAGCTTCTGAAATTTACAGTGCAGATGGTAAACTTATCGGTAAATATTTTAATGAGAATAGAACTCCTGTAAAATATGAAGAAGTAAATCCTAAATTCTTCAAGGCACTGATTGATACAGAGGATGAGCGTTTCTACAAGCACATGGGAATTGATCCTATTGGATTGTTTGGTGCGATGAAAGATGCGATACTACATCATGATGGCCGTGGAGCATCTACGATTACGCAACAGCTTGCCAAAAATATGTTCCGTGTGAGATCACAGTACTCTTCGGGAATTTTGGGAAGAATACCAGGATTGAAAATCCTTGTTGTTAAGAGTAAGGAATGGATTATTGCAACAAAACTTGAGACTGTATATTCTAAGAAAGAGATTATCACAATGTATGCAAATACAGTTGATTTCGGATCAAATTCTTATGGTATCAAGACTGCTGCCAAGACATACTATAACACGACACCTAGAAATCTTAGTACTGATCAAGTTGCTGTATTGGTTGGTATGTTGAAGGCAACATCATACTATAATCCAAAGACTAATCCTGAGAATTGTATTAAGAGACGTAACACCGTGCTAAACAACATGGTAACTCATGGTGATTTAAGTCGCACTGAAATGGATTCTTTAAAGGAATTACCAATAAAACTTGACTTTAAGATTGAAGAAAATTATGATGGTCAGGCAAAGTACTTCCGTGAAGCAATTGCAACTTATCTAAAGAGTTGGTGTGATGAAAATGGGTATGACCTCTACTCTAGCGGTTTAAAGATATATACTACTGTTGATTCTCGTATGCAGAAATATGCTGAAGAAGCTGCTCAAAAGCAGATGAAACAAGTTCAGCAGAATTTTAATAACCATTGGGATATATATCGCAATCAAAGTTCAAATTGGCTGCGTCAGGAACCTTGGCAAGATGAAAATCATAAGGTTATTCCTAATTTTATACAGAACATAGCGCAGCATCAGCCTTTTTATAAAGCGTTGTTGAATCGTTTTCCACATAACCCTGACTCTGTAAATTACTATTACAAAGAATGGAAGCATCCTGTGAAAGTGTTTGATTATGACAAGGGAGAAATTACAAAGGTTATGACTTCCGAGGATTCAATCAAATATATGACAACATTTATGCATTGTGCATTTGTTGCAATGGAACCTCAATCTGGAGCTGTCAAAGCATGGGTTGGTGATATAGATTTCAATTCTTGGAAATACGACAAGGCTACCGCTATGCGTCAACCAGGTTCTACATTTAAGCTCTTTGTTTATACAGAGGCTATGAATCAAGGACTTACACCATGTGATAAGCGCAGAGACGAATATATTTCCATGCAGGTATATGATAAGCTAAAGCATAAGGTAGTTACTTGGACACCAGGTAATGCGAATGGTTCTTTCAGTGGTGATTCAATGCCTCTAAAGAGTGCGTTTGCAAAGAGTGTTAATTCAGTCGCAGTACGTCTTGGACAAGAAATGGGCATTAAACGAATTATGGAAACTGCCAAGAAGATGGGTATCAATAGCCCTCTTGATGATACACCTTCGTTAGCATTAGGATCTAGTGATGTGAATCTTCTTGAAATGGTCAATGCATATTGCGTTGTCGCTGATAATGGTAAGCATCATGATCCTGTATTGGTTACAAGAATTGTTGATAAAGATGGTAATGAAGTTTACGTAGGACCAACAAAGAGCGAGCAGGTCATACCTTATAAGAGTGCTTTCTTGATGCAGCAGATGTTGCAGGGAGGTATGCGCGAAGCAGGAGGTACATCACAGTCTCTTTGGGGATATGTTGGTGACTACAGAGATACAGAATTTGGTGGTAAGACAGGAACAAGTAATAATCACTCTGATGCATGGTTTATGGGCGTAAGTCCTAAACTTGTTGTGGGTGCTTGGGTTGGTGGAGAATATCGATGTATCCACTTCCGAACGGGAGCTTTGGGACAAGGATCGCGAACGGCGTTGCCGATTTGTGGCTACTTCTTACAAGCACTGTTTAAAGATCCTGCATTCCAGCGATATCACGGCAAGTTTGATAAACCTCATGATGACGACATTACAAGAGATATGTATACATGTCAGAGTTATTATCAACCGGTTAAGAAAGATACAGCACGACGTGATAGTGTGATTACTGAAGAGGAAATACTTTTAGATGAAAATGGAAATCCTATTACTGGAAATTCAGAATCAGATGACGAAAGTACAACTCCAAAGGCAAGTAAGGTAACTGACAAGTCTATCAAATCGGTCGAGCCAAAAAAGAAACATAAGGCTACAGAACAGCAAGTGAATCTTGATAACTTGTAATTAATTTATTCAAAATAGAAAATATCGAGAACATAGATATAGATAATCTGGAGTTGCAGAATGCGCTCCAGATTATTAATTTTACCCATCGCTCACTTTTCTTAACAGGAAAGGCTGGGACGGGTAAATCTACTTTTTTGCGTTATATTGCAAATACGACAAAAAAGAAACACATAATACTTGCGCCTACTGGAATAGCAGCGATCAATGCAGGGGGTGCAACGCTGCATAGTTTTTTTAAGTTACCTTTCTATCCTTTGCTCCCTGATGATGTTAAGTTTTCTATCAGAAACATACGTAATACATTAAAGTATAATTCTGAGAAAATAAAACTTATCCAAGAGGTTGAACTAATCATTATTGATGAAATAAGTATGGTTAGATCTGATATCATCGATTTCATTGATAAGGTTTTACGCATATATTGTAGGAACATGAGAGAGCCATTTGGTGGAAAACAAATGCTCTTTGTTGGTGACATCTACCAGCTAGAACCTGTTTTAAAAGAGGATGAATGGAAAATCTTACAACCCTATTACCCATCAAAATTCTTCTTTGATGCAAAGATATTCCGTAGTTTCCAACTAATATCTATTGAATTAAAAAAGGTATATAGACAAACCGATCCTTTATTTATCGATATTCTTGATCGCATCCGCACTTCAAACATTAAGAAAGTAGACCTGGATGTCTTAAACAAAAGAGTAGGTAAAGAACTGGATGAAAAAGATTCCAGTCTTGCTATTACTTTATCAACAAGAAGAGACACAGTAGATTTCATCAATAATGAGAAGCTGAAGCTGATTGATGAAGAACCTACTATGTTTTATGGAATCATTAACGGTGAGTTTCCTCAAAGTAGCCTCCCCACTCCAATTGAACTTGAACTTAAACTTGGCGCTCAAATATTGTTTATTAAAAATGATATAAAGAAGCGTTGGGTAAATGGCACGTTAGGTACAGTTATTGGACTTGACTGTGCAGAGGATGGGTATATTTTGATTAGAACAGAGAATGGTAATGACGTTGAGGTAGAACAAGAAATTTGGAGTAACGTAAAATATACCTTTAATGCCAAAGAAAAGAAAATTGAAGAAGATGAAATTGGCACATATAGACAGTTCCCACTTAGGCTTGCATGGGCAATAACGGTACACAAAAGTCAAGGATTAACATTTTCCCGAGTGAAGATTGATTTTACTGGTGGTGTGTTTGCTGGTGGACAAGCTTACGTAGCCCTATCTAGATGCACGTCAATGGAAGGAATCAGTTTAAAGGAACCTATAAGGTGGGAAGATATTTTCATTAGAAAAGAAGTCGTTAACTTTGCGAAGGGATATAATGACGATGTTATACTCAACACCGCCTTAAAACAAAGCAAGGCTGATAAACAATACCATGATACTGTCATAGCTTTTGACAATGGAAATATGCAGTCTGCGCTAGATAATTTCTTTCTTGCAATACATAGCAGATATGATATTGAAAAACCATCTGTTATCAGATACATCCGCAAAAAGCTGAATTTAATCAACGAATTGAAAAGACAGAATGATGTATTAACTGAAAATATAAAAAAGAGAGAGAAATTTCTTAAGAAACTTGCTGTTGAATATGTCATCATGGCTAAGGAATGTGAAGCTGCGAATATGAAAGAAGCTGCTATCAAAAATTATCAAAAAGCCCTTGAACTATATCCAACCATATCTGAAGCTAAGAAAAAATTGACTAAATTAATGAATGAATAAAAAATAAGGTCAAAAAAATTTTGATATCTCTTTCCTTTCTCTTACCTTTGCTAACAATTAAATTATCAAATATGAAACCAACAGAACAGACCACTCAGCAGATCGAGAGATTCATCCATAAAATAGCTCAGAAGTTTCCTGAGAATGAAGATCCTTCATTATTAACTGATATACATATTATTGTCAGTCAGGATAGTGGTGAGATGCTTGCTTTTGATGATGATGATGTGGAGATTACTCGTTGTGTTGTTGAGCAGTGGATTGAGAATAAAGATGATGATTTTTATGATCAGATAACAAATATCTTCCGCTCTATTTTACATGATAATAGTAAAATTGTTGATAACTTTGGTTTATTGAAGCCATATAGCTTTGTGCTTGAAAATGATGACAATGAAAACATAGCAGAACTATACCTTGCTGATGATGAAACTGTTATTCTTGGTGGTGATTTAATGGAAGGTTTGAACCAAGATTTGGATGATTTCCTTGATAATTTGATTAAAGAACGTGATTAAAGGTTGATTTGTTATTTGAGAATTTTAAAGTTACCTTGTCTTTTTGATTCGTGTTATGACTGTTGGTCGTATTCCAATTACTTTGTGCATTAAAAGATTTCCTTGACTAAGAAAAGGAGGCACTTGGAGTTCTCAAAACCTTTATTCTCCCCTATCAAAAGGTACTAGCAATATTATAGTTTATAATTATATTGATTTGTACACTTTTATTGTATCAATTAAATACTTAACACCTAGCTATTAAAGTAGCCAGCGAAGATGAAAGCTACTTGATAAAGTAAAAAGATACATCGCTCATTTAGTAGGTAACCCCTCCCTAAATTGAAAAAGTTTCCAGAAAAAAAGAAAATTCACCTACACTACCTACATTTTTGACTTAAATAATTACTAATCAATAGATTAAGGCATGTATAAGAGTGCCTTTTCCTACATCTTTCCTACATGATTCCTACACTATTAGCACGTATTTGCACGTAAAACGATGGATTTTTCCCCAATCGCAATACCAAAGTCGCTTTTGTTTCTTGGACCATTAGTTCATATTTTCATCAGTAACGCAAATCAGAATGGTGCCCTTCATGAGAAATATAAATAAAGGAATCGCATTTATCTTTGTATATGTAATATAGCAACCAAACTAATTTGTAAATACATTTCACCATATCAATCTTTTCAGTAAAAAATTTCAGAATATGTAAAGGCTATCAGTAGCGTTTTTTAGAAATGTATAGTGTTTCAGTATGCATAACTACGAATATGTATACAGATTCTGTCATAGTCAAAATGCATAAAGCGCAGCGAGAATAAAATCACCTTTTTCGGAATGCTTTTGAGTGATTAGGCCCTAATCACTCAGTAAAGCATGTAGGATAACAGAGTGATTAGGCCCTAATCACTCCCCAAAATGTATAAGAACGGACTCTTATACATTAGCTAACGTATTGTATAACAATGCGTTTCGCCAAATCATGTAGGAAACAGCACTAAAAACTTTTTAAAAAATATTGCTGTCCGGTAAAAACAAATTGAAAGTCTTAAAGTCCTTTATTTATAGGGAATTCAAGCGCTTTCCAAACTAAGGGGGCTTACTTTTTCTTTTGAATAGTAAACAAGAGTAAATTGCTTTATATTACCATATATTAGACATAAAAGCCTTGGAAAAGCACAAATATACTCGTTTTAGAGTACTTTTAGCAACAACTAAATTTAAACAAAAGTTTTACCGGACAGCAATATTTAAAAAAACTTTTTTTTGTTGATGTATGGAGGGCTTTTAGATGCTTTTTTGTTGCTAAATACATGTCAAAATAGTGATAGTACACATATTTAGCTAATATAAACAGTTATGAATTGACGTTTGTTATTTGCAGTTTGTTGGCGTAATGTTCCTCTGCTCATAACTTAGCGGGAACGCTCTTGTAGTTTTTATGACACCTTTAGGTATTGTTTCATATCTATTTTCATTCATAAACAACTTGCTTCATATTTTGGCAATAACTTCTATCATATTTATAGAAAAGCCCCTGTATATTTATAATTCTTATAGTTGATAAATGATAAGTATCAATATGCCAACAAAAACTTTCACCGAATACCTAATCAATAAGTCTTGATTCCAGAACTTTATGGTAATTCATATATATATATTGCGTAACAGTTTGCTAACTCTACTGTCAGTAATACAATCAAGCAAATCGTTTGTCCATCTGATTATATAAGAAAAACCCTATCCTCACTCACACCATGCATCATATATTTCTAATATCCCACACATCACGAACATAATGAGAATCAAGATATTCGATAAAATGATCTTTTCTCACAACATAGTATAAAAGATAACGTGGACGACTCATACCGACGTATGCAACTTTGATTGCATCTTGTGCATAGCTATTTAATGGATTATTCATGATACCGTTAAACCTCTCAGAAAACAACTTTGACTCAGTTCCTGTATGATAAAATGTCTCCATATACAACGTTGCAATATGAGTTTCACCTTTTACAGAATGAACAGTTGCTACTTCTATATCCAAATCATCATCAATAAAATATTTGGACGTGCTATTATTTGAGGCGCATCAGCCGTTCTATTATTATCGAAAAATGTATATGCAGGTTCATTGGCTATTTTATTAAACAATGGGAATAATATTGTCAAAAGATAATGTTTAATCCCCTCCTTAACGATTACTAGTTCGGACGCTGTTGTAGCATTAGCTATACCTAAAATCCATTGTTTAATCATTCTTTATTTATTTCATAATCAAGTTCATCTGCACAATATTCACAAAGCCCTTCCTCATCTAACATAGCCCTTCGACCACATCGAACACAACATTTGTAATCTCCACTTTTTACAAAATATCGCAAATCAATCTCACCTAGAATATCTGCATCATCACTTGTAATCACTTGATTTGTATATATCCCTTGTGGATATTCCCATATATTTAAATTAAGAAAAATATCTTGTTGACATTTAGGACAAGTAACTATTTCTGTAGCAGAATGATAATACATTGCCCCCATACGTCCTTCACCTTCATACTCATCAATCCATTCAAAGCAAAAATCTTCAGTAAGGGCTTCAAATTCTTCGCCACAACGATGACACTTCAAAGCTATCTGGTTATGGAAGTGTTGCAATAAATATTTTGTCCTTGTCTGAGTTTGCAGATAACTAACAATTCTTTCTAATGTTGGTATATAAGCTATCAAGCTTTTTGTTTCACATTTTTGTTTGAAATGGTAAAGGAACTTCTCAAAAGGATAGAACCAAATATCATTCTTTGTATAACTATAAAATTCATGTAACAATTCATGTCTTGGCTGCAGCATCTTTCGCTGGGCTTCCTCATACCAATCTTGTTTAACATCATCACAAATAAAAATAATATTTTTTTCCTTAACTTGTGCAAATTTTAGTATCTGCATCCAAATTATTAAATCACCATATATTTGTGTACCTACTTTGTTTTTTTTATCTTTATAACCTGGTGGTATGGAATTTCTATATCGCACTTCTCCCTCTTTAACCAAAGAGAGCATTTCTTCTGATGATAGCTCGTCTCCAATATATAATTTCTCTATTTCATTCTTAATAATATCTATTTCTAGCAGCTCTAAAATTTCATTCTTTCGCTTAGCATATTGGCAGTCAATCAACTTCTGAGCTTTATTGAGCAAGGGTTCCATATTCATAAATAGTTCTTGTAACCTATTTAGTTCCTCATTATCAAAATATGGATGGTGTTCATTGTTCTTATTTTTTTCAATAAACTCTTTAAAATCATTTATTGTATTTGATGGTTTAAAAGAGGTTGAGCCATATTTATTAGAATCTGTAATTGGTTTATTTATTACCTTTTCTCTTCCTTTTTGATACTCACAGAATACTTGCGCTGGTATCCATATTCTTTCCTTCAATATCTCAAGTATCTTGCAAAGAGCATTCTTTGCCTCATCATTGAAATCGTAAAAGTTTAACAAAGCTGACGTATCAAATACGAATATAGCTTTATCCCATAGCAGATCCTCTCGTTTTTCTGTTAAAATATATTTATCGTAGACGGACATAATTAATAGCTTTTATTTATAAGAATAATAAAATATTCAGATAACATTTGTCTTTTTTCTATACTACTTTTCTCAAAATTATTAATACATTTAGTTACGCATATGTAACATATATCATCTTATATCATAAACAAATTAATCTCATCTTTTTGCTAAATAATCCGAAATATATGAATGTTCACATTAAAGATTAAAAAGTTGGCAAATGATAACTAAAATATTGGTAATCATAGAATATTTTAATAAGTGTATTTTAAAAATTCAAATAAAAACCATGCGCTTGAAAAGGCACACATAATATGATAGTCATCACCCTTATCGCTATCGGCATAATCAGAAATACACTTAATCATCAGAGCTTGGCGACCTAACATATGTGCAGCAAGGTAAAGGCCATATCCTTCCATATCCAGACCACGAAGTTTTCGGTTATTATTATCCACTAGTGATTGCATAAAACTTTTGTCACCTACCACATATGAGCCACAAGCTCCAGGATTAAAGAAAATTTTAGGTACACGATTGATATAATTAAGATTTTTTTTCTTCAAAACTGCGGGTAATTCAACCTCTTTATGGCAAATTTCCTTGAAAGTATTTATCTTACTTTGAAGATCAAAACTACATTCGATCTGCTTTGGTTCAGGCTTAATTAAAAAGCCATTTTCTGTTTCTGTTAATTTACCACTACCATAATCATATTCTGATTCTGCAATAAAAATGTCGCCAAAATCCATATCATCATCTGGTTTCTTGAAGCCTGCACAGATTCCTGTCATAAAGATAGCATTCACATCAAAAAGAGAATACATTGTAGCAGCCATTACAGATGCAGCTTGCATACCAGCCATATTATTTCGAGCAGCAATGATTTTGAGAGAATGCCCTAACTCACTTCTAATTTCGGTTGTAAAGAAGTCAATGTTTATATTAGAAACATTCATTTTTTTCCATTCTGTATTCGAAGATTCTTTCATCTGCTCAAACTCTTCCGAAAGAGCGCAGATGATACCAAAATCATACTTATTCTTGTTTATTATTGATTTAAGAAGTATTCCCTTGGTAGACAATATTGAATCAACGGCGCATTGAAGAATGACTTCCCAATCTTCCGTTTTCATATTGTAATGAATAAGCTTCCACAATTTGTCTTCGAATTTGTCGGCATTCTGTTCTACTTTCTCTTGATACTCGGATAGTCCTATAATATAAATAGGCTTCTTATATCGACCTATCCTCGATAATTCGTTTATAAAGCCTTCACTTTTACCAGGTTCGATCTCATCCCCATCACTCACTGGTAATACTAAATCAAGGATAAGCAAGTCATAGAAATTCTTAGACAATTTATCACGTCCAGAATTTAGTGAGCCTGCAGTCTCAATATTCTCAGGGATTACCAAACACCTATCTGTAAGCACTTTACTAATACGAGTAACTTTCTCTGTATTATCGTCCATTATAAGTATTTTTATCATTGCTTTATATTTTTAATTTTTAAAACTAGCTCGTCCTTCCAATCATCATTTTTCAAATTATAATAAACAAAGCCTTTATATATGTCGCTATACTGACTTTTAAATTTTTCATCCAAGGCATTTATGCGTACTCCATCAACAAAACTCTCATACATCGTTACGACAATTACTGGGGTCTTGATCTTTCTGAGTTTCATAAATCGAAGAATTTTTGAGCCTGCTAATGGTTCTTGCTCACCATTATCGTCCTTAACAAGGTCATATGTACTCATACTCACATCCAAGAGTATAAGTACATACTCCTTTCCATGAAACAGAACTTCTTGTTGGGCGGATATATATGACCGTTTATCAATAAATTCATGCATTGGAAACTCTTTGGCGCATAATTCTTTTATACGTTCTAGTTTTGTATTGTTATCTTCTATTATCAGCATTTTACTCATAAGCTTTGAAATTTTGAAGCATAATGATTACTTGAGTTGAACAAATCATTCCTTCTGCATTCATATGAATCTGGTTGTCATTGCTCTTTAAATCCTCCTTTAGTATCTTATTGACTTTGGCAATACCACTACCACCTTCAGAAAAGGCTAGTCCCTTAGCCTTTAACTTTTCTGCAAATATCTTGTTTAGGTCATCAGGATTGCAATTAATGTAGTTTTCAAAATTAAGAATGACATTTTCTTCACCAATAACTATATCTAGTTTAAAGTGTCTCTTGTTATCTTTGGAATCAGCACCATGAGCAAACATATTAGACAAAATATTTCGCAAAATATCTACATAATGCATTACATAGTCAGCATGAATCATGAAACTCTCGCCTTGTATATTTAATATATCATTAGTAACACAATCTGTGTGAGATGATTTAACCGTTTCATATATTTTATTCGACACGGTACCGAAATCAACATTATCGAATTTAGGATGAGAGATATTAAACCATTTCGATACTTTCTGAATTTTTGCATCAAGCGATTCTGATGCAGAACGAATTTCTGATAACATATCTGTTTGCGCATGCCCAGTAGGCATATTTTCTTTAATCGTTGTTTCCAAATCAGCAATCAATTGGAAAATGCTTGACCTAAAGTCTTGATCAACATAATTTCGTATAACAATAAGGCTTTTTTCAGTTTTCTCCCATAACCATGAGAACATAAATTTGAAAAAAGCGACTTTACTATCATCCATCTTTTTAAGGCTTAGACCGGCTTCCATTGCTTTTAATGCTAGTTCTTTGTCCTCAGCCTCATAATTAAATAGACCTTCAGGCCTATCTTTATCATCATATATTTGCAATTTTTTCTTTATAAGAGAAGTTACAGCATAATCAAATCCCGTAGAAAATTGCTGTAGAGCATTATACAAAAGCGACTGTTCTCTTACACCAAGGTTATATGTTGTTGTCCAATAACTATCCTCTTGATAGACATTATCTCGTGTCGACAATATCAAATGCCTTTGAGCAACTTCAGGTCTGAGCATACTTTCCAACTCTCCATGACGAACTCGAGTACTTAAATATGCAACTAAGCCGTAGTCGCTGTATAAAAATTGTTCTTTAATATCCTGATATAAACTATTAAATATCTCATAGAGACCGTTGGTTCTAATTGCCAAATTAGCTTTAGATTCCTGTTCGTAGTTCTGATCATCAAATATCGATTGGCTTAAATTCACAACTAAAATATCTTTCTTCTGTTCGATAAAAGTATCAACAAGTAATCTAAAACGACTATATTTTCCGTCTATTTCATTTAGTTTGTAATTTATGATAGCTTCTTCGTTGGCATAAATCTTACTTTCGTCAAGGTTATGAGAAAAATTATATACCAGCAAGGCATCATCAACCTTTTTAAGTAATTCTATATAAGTATCTTTTCGTGGAGTATTTAGAGAGATAATATATTGAAGTAGTTTCTTTCGTTCAATTAGTCGATCCTCAAAACTATCAATAATAGAATAGTTTTTCAAAATTTCATCATCATTCAATAGCGAATACAACAACTCCAAGTTCTTAACGCCCTCTAGATCAGGGGACAGGACATTAAATAGTTCTGAAGGCTTCTGAACCCCCTTTAACTCACAAAATTCAAGCAAAATGAAACTTATATCAACTGCCTCTTTACAAGTCAACGCCACAAATATCACAAGATTTAAATTTCTTCTTATATTCTCATACAAAGTATCTTGTAATTGATGAATTATACTTAAAGTATCAACTTTGACAACTGATGGCAGATCTTCTATATAATACTTAACGTATAGGTTGATTGCATCTTGTATCTTATTTTGACAGAATAAACATTCTACCATTCTTGCTACTGCTGTTTGGCGAATCGGGACACAATCCAACGCACTAAGATATAATTTTCGAGAGTAATTAAAACTATCTTCGTACTTTTTCTCACGAAATAGAAATTCTGTATTTATCGGTCCTGTGATGTGTTCTGGTAAAGTATCATCATCAATAGACTCGTGCCTAACTCTCTTTCTCCATACATCACAAGCTACCGATGGTCCTTTTTGGCTAGCAAAGCTATTTATATAATCTAATGATTTATCATCATCATTCCACATGCGTGTAAAAATTGGATCAAAACGAGTTATGCTAAGGTACTTCTGAGCGCTATTAACTGCTTCATTCTGCTCAACCTTATAAAAATGATCAATAGCTGCTGATATATGAAATGAATAAATATTCTTATTTATCTGATAAAGCGCATATAAATTATCTTGTGCATTATAAAAAGTTAAGTCATTATAGACATACCTTGTTATTATGTTAATCGGAGCATCCATTTTCTCCATATAAGGGTTTTCAAAAGGATGATTTAGATATATTAAAGAACGGCAATAAAAAAAAATTGCATCAAAACAAGACGCATCTTCTTTTAAGAACAAAGATGACTTTGATTTGCAACGATCATATTCTCCCTTATAATAACTATCAAGAATTTCCATATATCTTGAATCGTAGTAATCATTATTAATTTTTATACCGGACAATATTGCAAAAGGTAGTAAAGATTTATCCTTGGTTTTCCTATACAGGTATAATCCTCTTGATATTGCATTATTATCCTCAACATCTTTCACAAGTGAAGCTTTCAATATTGAAATTACAATTAAGTATCTATCAACAAGCGATGATATAGACTCAAACATCAACGGAAGAGCCAAATCTATATCTTCATATTGATTATAATAATTCATACGGAAAAGAACGTATCTATAGTAGTCCTCATGTAAGTCTGTCTTATTTTTCTTATATAAAGCATTTAAATCTTCGTCAAATTTGAATGGAGACAACTTACGCGAACTACGTTCGTATAAATAATATACAAGCCAAGGGATATAATTATTAATATCCGAACAAGATTTCAAACTATTCGAAATAAGATCCATGCTTGCCTTACTATCCCCTTCATATTCAAACAGGACACATTTTTGTTCGTAGTACCATAATGAGATGCCAAGTGTTTTCCTAATCTCATCAAGAATTTTATGACAGATTTCAAAATTACCTAACAAGAAGTTATGTTCATACTCGGTCTTCTTTTTGGAAAACCAACTTAGTTGTTTCCAGTTGTTCCTTGCATAGGCTAGAAACCAATTTAACTCTGAAATAACAGATTCTGGCTTGAAAAAAGTAGATTTTTTATGGCATATATCGTTTAATGAAGAAGGATACAAAATACCCTCAATATCATCTGGAAGTTTGTTATAAACTGACTTTAGGCAATCTGTTATATCTCTGATTTCACTAATCCCATGTATTTTTTTTAGGATATTGATAGCCTCTGCTTTTGACCGAGATTGGAAAATGGTCAAGTATTCTTGCTTCAATTGATATATTGGTTTTTTCATTATGGTATTTTTTAGTGTTATTGGTATTCTTTATCGGTATATTATATCAAATACAAAGTTAACATAATTTTCTTAATTATCAAAACCTCAACAAGTAATTACATTTACAATGTCTTTTTTTAATAATATTTATGAAAGTATTGCACTCAACAAAACTATGTATTATGATATTTCTCTTTATGTGTTAGACGAATATATTCATAATCAATTTTTATCATTAGTGCTCCATATACAATAATCGAATGTGATTTTCGTTTGTATATAGTATATGAGGTTAAAGTTATTCCTACTTATAATATCAATTGGATTTGTGCTGAATATTGACGCGCAAGGTTTTCTTCTTCATGGAAGAGTTCTTGACGCTGACAATAAGCCAATAGAATTTGCGTCTGTTTCAGTACTGAATCAGGGTAAACTTGCTTTGACTTCTTCTAAAGGAGAATTTTCTATTTCATTATTTTCTGCTGATAGTGTAAAGGTTAAGTTTTCGATGATTGGATATAAAACCAAGACAAAAGTATTGATTAAACCAAGAGGTAGACAAACGTTGTTGGTTACAATGTACCCAAATGACAACACATTAGAAACCGTCGAAGTTACAGGGCAGAAAATACAATCTGGTTTATTACAGGATCTTAAGAAAACCGATTTACAGAATCTTAATTCTGGAGCTAATTCAAATACAGTTGAAAAACTTGTTCAATTGCAATCAGGTGTATCAACACATAGTGAATTCTCATCACAGTATAACGTAAGAGGAGGTTCGTTTGATGAAAATAGTATCTATATTAATGGCAATGAAATATATCGTCCCTTCCTTATAAAAAGCGGACAACAAGAAGGCTTATCGGCGATTAGTCCATATATGGTTGAGAACATAGACTTCTCAAACGGTGGTTTTACAGCAAAGTATGGTGATAAGATGTCTTCAGTTCTTGACATCACCTATAAAAAGCCTGAGAAATTTGAATCTGTTGTATCCGCAAGTTTAATGTCTGCTGATGCATATATTGGATTCGGTAATAAGAATTTTTCATGGACTAACAGTTTTCGATATAATAATAATCGTTTTTTACTTAATTCACTTCAAACATCAGGTGAATATAGACCGAATTTCACAGATTATCAAACATATTTTTCTTATAGACCGAATTCTAAATGGAGCTTTGATATTATAGGAAACTATAATAGCAACCATTATAATTTCTATCCTAAAACCCGTGAGACTACATTTGGTACAATGGATAATGTGAAATCATTTAATGTGTATTTTGACGGTCAGGAGAATGATATCTTCAAAACTACTAGCGCTACATTTGGAATAACAAGACTATTCTCCCCTAGCAGCAGTATTTCATTAACAGCTTCATCATTCACATCAAATGAAAAGGAACAATATGATATACAAAGTCAGTATTGGCTTACACAAACTGAAAGCCAAGAGAATCTTGGAGTCGGTACTTTTTTTGAACATGCACGGAACTATTTAAAAGCTAATGTCAATATTCTAAAGCTGATATTAAAGCATAATATAGACAAACATCATCTTGAAGCAGGAATAACATTCAAAGACGAACACATAAAAGAATACAGTAATGAGTATGAAATGAGGGATTCAAGTGGTTACAGCATACCACATACAGGAACCGACCTAAATATGATTTACTCTTTAAACGCGAATAATAAGATTAATTCACGACGTATAGAAAGTTATATTCAAGATTCATGGAAGTTCACTAGTCCCAATGAGAATACACTCTTTACACTAAATTTTGGTGCAAGAATAAGTCATTGGAGTTATAACAAGGAAACGATCGTATCTCCAAGAATATCATTAGTTGTCATTCCATCTTTTAACAAGAATATCACACTACGACTGGCAACAGGCGTGTATTACCAAGCCCCATTCTTTAAGGAACTACGCGACACAACAAACACTAATGGAATAACGACAGTTTCGTTGAACAACAAAATTAAAAGTCAGAAGTCTATACATCTTATTGCAGGAATGGATTACCGATTCAATGTTGCGAATAGACCATTCAAGTTTAGTGCCGATGCCTATTACAAGATACTAAGCAATCTGATTCCCTATTCGGTGAACAATGTAAAGGTGGTATATGATGGACGTAATGAGGCTTCAGGGCATGCTGCAGGTATAGACTTCAAACTGTATGGTGAGTTCGTACCGAATACCAATTCATGGATTACGTTATCATTGATGAATACAAAAATGAATATTCAGGGTTATAGCATTCCTTTGCCAACAGATCAACGATACGCAATCAATTTGTTTTATACCGACTACTTCCCAGGAACTGATAAATGGAAGATGTCGCTATCATTGAGTTATGCTGACGGTCTACCTTTTTCAACTCCACACAATGAATATGGCCGCAGTTCGTTTAGAGCTCCTGCATATAAAAGAGCCGATATCGGTATGAGTTACAGACTTCTATCTAATGCAAACAAAGAAAAGCCAAATGTCTTTAAAAACATTTGGCTTGGTATAGAGTGTCTTAATCTTTTTGGAATAAATAATGTCAACAGTTATTACTGGATAACAGATGTCACTAACCAGCAATATGCTGTACCTAATTACCTTTCAGGTAGATTACTTAATACAAAAATTACATTTGAGTTTTAACTGAAATACAAAAAGTATAACAAGGCTAATATTGCAATTAACACAATGCCAATAACGCCTTTTATAAGGCAACCTGTAACCTTTTTAATCGTAATTATTCCTACTACTATCGCAATAAGTATAAAGATAAAATATCCAAAATTATGTACCATATATTCTATTTAAAAATGTGACGAAAATGTGGGGGAATCGGAGTCTCAAAATTCAGTGGTTCATGCGTTACTGGGTGATAAAATGATAACACATAAGCATGTAGACATAATCTTTTTATAGGATTATCTCCATTACCATATTTTATATCTCCACATACAGGATGACCCATATCGGCTGAATGTACTCTAATCTGATTTTTTCTACCTGTTTCCAGTTTATATTCTACAAGTGAATGATCTGTAGTTCTGTCTAGCACGTGAAAATGTGTAACGGCATATTTTCCACCATTGTCTACAGGAGAAGAATAAGTTATGTATGCACTATTATCTTTTAGCCAGCTAGCGATAGTGCCTTCATTCTGTTCCATTTCACCAGATACAACAGCAACATATCTTCTATCAAAGACTATGTTATGCCAATCTTCTTCGAGCAACATTTCTGTTTCCTTATCTTTAGCATATATCATCAGTCCACTCGTGTCGCGATCTAGGCGATGAACAATATGAGCACTACATTTTTGATTACTTCTTTTAAAATAATCATCAAGGACACTTTTGACATTTAGTGATGAGTGGCCTGCTGCCATTGATAATATACCGATATTCTTTTCAATAACGACAAGGTATTGATCTTCGAATACGATCTTAAGATATCGACTTTTAAAAGTATTGTTGTTTTGTTTGGTCTTACTTACAGTTATTTTCATACCCTCAGTTAAAGGGTAGTCAAATCTAGTAACTATCTTTTTCTCAACTTTTATGCCACGACCTTGAAGAGTAGACTTTATTTTAGACTTACTCATGCCTTTGACATTTTCCAAGAGCCATTCCAACAACATCCCTTTATGTTCAACGACATAATAGTCGTATTCACCAGGACGATTATAATTGTTTCTTATCATCTTTACAATTTGATTTTCTTCTTTGCGATCTTACTTTCATTACTCATTCTGTCAAGAGCAGTAACAATATATGTATATTTAGTTTTACCGTCTTCATAAGGTAGTTTATAAATAGTTTCAGATGTTACCTTTACTATTTTTGACGGGTTTGAAATATTGATATTCTCACCTTCATTAAATCTGTATATAGCATATTTTGCAGCTATATCACCCCATTTCTTTCCTTTTGGAGCACGCCAGAATAGAATATAGCCATCCTTTGTCCAAACAGGCTTTAAACCACGAGGCTTTTTAGGAGCTTTTGAATCAATAAATGGCATTAGAGGTTGTAATGCCGGATTGCGCCAGTAAGTTGTACGCATTGTTGTTGCATAATTGCCAATGTCATCAACAAATGCTTTCGCATACCATAACACTGTTCCGTCTACATTCTTCATCTCATCGTGAAGACGTCTCTTATATGGCAATTGATTGCTCTGTGGATTTTGCGGATCTGCAAATTTGACAGTTCTTTCTACATCCTCACCTATATATAATGGTCGGTTACTTGCATATCTATTCCACCATTTAATAAGTTCTTCATAATCAGCAGAACTGTGACCTACTTGCCAATATAATTGAGGAACACAATAGTCAACCCATCCATTATTTACCCACAATAAAACATCAGCATACAAATCATCATAGTTTTGTAGTCCGTTTGTTTGACTTCCTATAGGAGAGTTTTTCTTGTTTCTATAAATACCGAAAGGAGAAATACCAAACTTCACCCATGGCTTAACAGCATGTATGCTGTCAGACAATTGCTTTATAAAAAGATTGACATTATATCGTCTCCAGTCTCCCCGATCTTTAATTCCATTATTGTATTTTTGGAACTCTTTATCATCAGGAATTGTCTGCCCCGGTGCTGGATATGGATAGAAGTAATCATCTATGTGAAAACCGTCTATATCATATCTACGAGTAATATCAGTTGCTATCTTACAAATATATTCTCTATTTTCTGGTTGTCCAGGATTTAGAATATATTGATTATCATATTCAAATACACGCTCTGGATTTGTATTTGCAATATGACTGGATGCCAATACAGATGTAGTTTTTGTCTTTGCACGATAAGGATTTATCCATGCATGAAGTTCCATACCCCTCTTATGACATTCATCTATCATCCATTTCAAAGGATCCCAATATGGTTGTGGGGCAACACCCTGTTGGCCCGTAAGAAATCTACTCCAAGGTTCGTAATTACTCTGATATAGGGCATCACATTCAGCCCTCACTTGAAATATAACTGCATTGACACCGTCACGTTGCATCTCGTCAAGTTGACTTCTTAGTGTCTGTTGCATACCTTCTGTGCCTTGTCCTATAAATTGTCCATTAACACACTGTATCCATGCTCCACGNAATTCTCTTTTCTGCTGAGCGTGAAACACGGATATATTTAACACTGATAATAAAAAAACAAATAGTAATCTGCGATTCATTATATAATTATATTTTTATAAATGCAAAAATACTAAAAAAAGAAAGAATACTAACTAACTTCATTAAAAAGATGCATAAATTTGGTGATTTAAAGCCTTTTTTATAATTTTGTCGCTAAGATAAAATGAAAACACGATTATCAAACATATATATCAGATGTTTTACGGTAATATTGATTATACTGTATAGTACAATATGTGTCAAGGCGAGCGACAAAGCTCGTCCTGATAAAATGTTACTTGATCGAATTTTCAAATATGAAGGAAGCATTGATACTGTAAACATACCAAAGTATAGTGCTTATTCTTATACCAAATACTCACTGTTCGTAAAGAAACGTAATATAACTTTGCTTGCAGTTCCTACAATGTGGTCGGTTGCCCATGGAGGAAAGCGCAGATATTTAGGTGAAACTTATGAAAAAATAAATTTCAAAGGATTTAATAATTATAACGTAGAAAAGATTACCGAGTTGTCTACCATTCCACATAATAGGAATACGATGACCACCGTATTGAAGTATCTCACACCAGAAATATATAGTCCAACCATATTTAATGGAGATATATTGTCACCATTTAATTCTGCAAACAGAGTTTATTATAAATATCTTGTTACCTTTTTACTGAACGGCACTGCTAAAATAGATTTCAAACCTAAGATGAACAACACCCAACTTATTAAGGGACAGGCTTTGGTTGATTATAATTCAGGAAAGATTATTAGTGCAAGCATGAAAGGGGAATATGATATGGTCAATTTCTCTCTCGATATAAACATGGGGGAAGATGGCATCAAATCGTTACTCCCTACCAATGTAAAGCTATTATGCAGATTCAGATTCTTTGGTAATGTAACCGAAGGACAATTCCAAGCTTTTTATGGTTTGCCTCAGTTGATATCAGATAGCATAAAAAACCAAAAGGATATTCTTGCACAGGTACGTCCTGTCCCGCTTACTTCTGAAGAATCGTTACTTTACAGGATTGATGAAGAAACAAATGCTAGGAAAGATTCTGTTGATTCCACTGACGTAAATAGGAATGAGAATAAAATAAAAAAAGTTCTTTGGGATATTGTTGGTGATAATGTTGTAAACAGAATAAAAAGTAATTTCGGCAAGAATAACGAAGGTTATCTTAAAATTAATCCTATCCTGAACCCTCTTTATATGGGATATGACCATAGGCGTGGATTCACTTATAAGGTTGATGTCAGACTTAACTACATGTTTACGCCTAACAGCTTGTTGTCAACACGTTTTAGAGCCGGTTATTCGTTTAAGCAAAAGCAATTGTACTATACCGTTCCAATTATTTTTTGGTATAACAAGAGAAAAAATGGTTTCTTGGAATTTGAATTCGGAAACGGCAACTGGATAAGCAATAGCAAAGTTCTTGATAAGGCGCAACAGGTATTAGGTGACTCCATCATAAATAATCATGCAAAAATGATTTATTTCAAGGATAGATACATAAAGTTCGTGAACAATTATGACTTTAATGACTACATAGGTTTACAGGCTGGAGTTATATTTCATAACAGATTGGCGGTTGATAAAGTTGGATACAAACTTGCAGGAATGCCTGAAGGATATATTTCTGTAGCTCCACTCGTAGAATTGCAATATCGCCCAATTGGTTGGAATGGTCCTAGTGTAGCTGTAGACTACGAACGTGGAATAAAAGGATTTCTTGGTGGTAACATCAATTACGAGAGAATGGAATTTGACACACAATGGAAGTTAAAATTAAAGCGACTTGAAACCCTGCAAATGAGATTAGGAAGTGGTTTCTATACTTTAAAAGGCGAACACACTTACTTCCTTGATTATAGTAATTTCAGAGAAAATCATATCCCTGGCGGTTGGAATGATGATTGGAGTGGAGAGTTTGAACTTCTTAACTCTAATAAATATAACGATTCAAAATGGTATGCGCGTGCAAACGTAACGTATGAAAATCAGTTGCTATTTTGTGCTCACATTCCTGTGCTAGGGCATTTTATTGAAATGGAAAGAATTTATGCTAGTATTCTTGGTTCACAAGATTGCAAACCATATATAGAATTGGGATACGGGTTCACTACCCGACTCTTTTCAATGGGAGTATTTCTCAGCAATGATAGCGGTCAAGTAAAAGAGTTTGGGTGTAAATTCGGTTTTGAACTATTTAGACATTGGTAATGAAAAATTTAACAGTATATAGAGCCAGTGCAGGCTCAGGAAAAACTTTCACTTTAGCTTTGGAATATATCAAGTTATTAGTGGAAAATCCTCAATCTTTTAGACAAACTCTTGCTGTAACTTTTACTAACAAGGCTACAGAAGAGATGAAAATGCGAATNNTAAGTGATTTGTATGGCATTGCAAAAGGATTAAAGAACTCTGATACATTATTGGAAAAAATAAAAGAGTCGTCTGTTTTCAGCGAACAGCAAATACGTGATCGTGCATGGCTTTCATTACAACTGCTAATACACAATTATAATTATTTCCGCGTGGAGACTATTGATGCATTCTTTCAGACTGTATTGAGAAATCTAGCAAAAGAACTTGATCTTTCTGCGAATCTTAAGATTGAACTTAATGATGCACAAGTAGAACAGCAAGCTGTTGACGAACTTATTGAGAGTCTTGATGAAACTTCGCTCCTACTATATTGGATACTCGATTATATCCATGAAAATATAGAAGATGACAAATCATGGAATGTAATTTCACAGATTAAGAATTTCGGTTTAAATATCTTCAAGGACTACTATAAGAAAAATCAGAAAGAACTTTCACAAATCCTTGAACAAAAGGATTTCTTTAAGAACTATAGTCAAAAATTGAGGAACATAAGAAGTAAAGCTAAAGCCCAGCTTGCTGAGGTTGCAGATAATTTCTTTGATACAATTGAGGCAAATGGTTATGGTGTTGATGACTTTTCACGTAAATCTTCTGGACCATGTGGATATTTCATTAAATTGAAAAGCGGTGATTTTGTTGACGATGAAAAGATATTTAATAAGACAGCACAAGAAGCAGCATTTATTCCCGAGAGATGGGTCGTTAAGAAATTAGCCAAACCGGGTGAACCTATTTATGATTTTGTATGCGATACATTGATGCAAATGCTTAATAATGCAGAGAATATCAGGATAAAGCAGGTAAAATTATATAAGAGTGCGGACCTTACGTTGCGCCATCTCAGTCAATTACGATTGTTGGGATGTATAGGTGATAAAGTAACCGAGTTAAACAATGAGGTGAATCGTTTTATGCTTAGCGATACACAGACATTGCTCAGTTCGATGATAGAAGATTCCGACTCACCATTTATATTTGAGAAGATTGGCACACAACTTCAAAATATAATGATTGATGAGTTTCAGGACACCAGTACTGTACAATGGGAAAACTTCAAGGTGTTGTTGAAAGAAACGATGAGCCGTCAAGGTAAGAATCTTATTGTAGGAGACGTAAAGCAAAGTATTTACAGATGGCGTTCTGGAGATTGGAGACTACTAAACGATATTGACAAACAATTCAGCGAGGGCGAAGTTTCAGAATGCAGTCTGGCGACCAATTACCGTTCATCAAAGAATATAGTAAGATTTAATAATGAATTTTTCAAATGTGCCAGCGAGATAGAATATAATGAGCTATCAGAAATAAATGGTCAAGAAGCTGAACAGATGAGAAAGGCTTATGCTGATGTTGAACAGCAAATTCCGGAAAATAAAGATAAAGAAAATGTTGGTAAGGTTGAAATAAAGTTGTTGCCTGATGAAGAGTATACTGAAAGTATGCTTGCTCAAACACTAGAAAAAGTGAAAGAACTGAAATCATTGGGTGTAGCAGATAAAGATATCGCTATTTTGGTTAGAACCAATCCACTGATAAGACAGATTGGTGACTATTTTATGCAAAATATGCCTGAAGTGCAATTGGTATCTGATGAGGCTTTTCATTTGGATGCTTCTCAAGCTGTTAACATTATGGTCTATGCAATGAAAGTTTTGGCGATGCCAGATGATGAAATAGCATTAGCATCATTAGTTAAAGTATATATTAAGTCAATTAAAGGTAACACATTAAAAGATAATGATATATTTCAAGGTTCAGAATATTCAGAATCTCTTTTACCAGAAGCATTCTTAAACAACAAAGATGCTCTTTTAGGATTACCATTAATGGATTTGGCTGAAGCACTGTTCTCAATTTTTGATTTAAACATTCTTGATAGTCAAAATGCATACATTTGTGCTTTCTACGACAAACTTAGCGAGTATATGCAGGACGGAATTCCAGACTTGAGGGATTTCATCGCTAAATGGGATGATAATATTCACAATTGCTCAATACAAAGTAGTGATGAAAATGGTATTAGACTGATTACAATTCATAAGAGTAAAGGATTGGAATTCAGATTTGTTATTATGCCATTTTGTGATTGGAAACTTGAAAAAAACAATGTTATATGGTGCCAGCCTAATGTTTCGCCATATAATGAACTACCTGTCGTTCCGGTTGATTTCAGTAAGAAACAGATGATGGGGTCTATTTATGAAGCTGACTATACACATGAGCACTTACAGAATATGGTAGACAATCTAAACTTGCTTTATGTTGCATTGACAAGAGCAGAAATGGGGCTATATATATATGGCAAGCGTGATAAAAACGGCACAACCAGATCTGCTATAATAGAAGGATGTTTAGGTAGTGTTAGCAATATTCTTGGGGCTCAGGTTGTTGGCGATTACGCCGATTATCAACAAGCGATAGAGTTTGAATTTGGAGAATTGCCACAAGACTTGTCTGTAAAGGAAAAGAATGATGACGGTAATATATTTAAAGGCGTTTCAACAAACGAAACACTAAGCATCAAAAATTATGAGAATAACGTGAAATTCCGTCAGAGTAATAAGAGCGATGAATTTGTTAAAGCCGGCATAGAAGACGAGCAAGCTATACAGAAAAAAGAATTTATAAATGTCGGTAACGTTATGCATTCTATTCTTTCTGAAATAAAGACAGAAAAAGATATAGATTCTTCTTTAAGAAAGTTGGAAGAAGAAGGCATAGTATACGACAATAATATAACTGCAGATAAACTGCAGAAAATGCTTCGTGACAGCTTTGACAATGACTTAGTTAAAGAGTGGTTTTCTGATAAATGGCAAGTATTTAATGAATGCGCTATATTAAAAGTAAATCCTGAAAATAACAAAGTTGAGACAAAGCGCCCTGACAGAGTTATGACTGATGGCAAAAAGATGATCGTTGTAGATTTTAAGTTTGCCGCACCTAGAGAAGAACATAAGGTTCAAGTCAAGGAATACATGCAACTATTACATGATATGGGATATTCTGATGTAAATGGTTACCTGTGGTATATTTACTCTAAAAATATAATTGAAATAAAATGAGAACATTTTTACACTTCGTTGCAGAAGACATCATAAAGAAATATGGAACCAACCTATCACGTATAGCTGTTGTGTTTCCAAATAAACGTGCTGCATTGTTTCTGAATGAGGAACTGGCTAGATTGGTTGACAAACCTATATGGAGTCCGACTTATATTACAATTAGCGATTTGTTCCGTAACCATTCAGATAAGACTGTTGGTGAACAGATAAAACTTATCTGTGATTTGCATAAGACTTATAATGAATGCACCGGAATGAATGAAACCCTAGATATGTTCTATGGTTGGGGGCAATTGATGTTGGCTGATTTTGATGATTTAGATAAGAACATGGCAGATTCACAAAAAGTATTTGCCAATCTGAAAGACATCCACGAGTTTGATGATTTATCATATCTTACAGATTCACAGAAAGATATATTAAAACAGTTCTTTAGTAACTTTAGCGAAGAACAAGACTCTGAGATTAAACGAAAGTTTCTAACTCTATGGAGTAATTTCGGCAATATATATGACAGTTATAAGAAGCGACTTGCATCCCAAAACATCGCATACGAAGGCGCATTATATCGTGAAGTAGTTGAAACTGAAAACTTGGATTTTAAATACGACAATTATCTATTTGTTGGTTTCAACATGATGCAGAAGGTTGAACAAGAAATGTGTAGTAGACTGATGAAATTGGGACGTGCAAAATTCTATTGGGATTTTGATGACTATTTCATGAAATCACGTGGTATCGTCAATCACGAAGCCGGCACATATATTAGGCAGTATCTAAAATACTTCCCTAACGAACTTGATATTTCCAATTCTGATATATATCATAACTTGGACGGTAAAAAAGATATCAAATATCTTAGTGCTACTACTGAAAACATACAAGCTAGATATATACCAAAATGGTTGACTGATAACGACAGGTATAAAGATGGCAAACTAACAGCTATTGTTTTAGCTGACGAAAAACTCTTACAGACAGTCATTCATTGCATTCCTTCTGAAGTGAAAAATGTTAATATAACAACAGGTTATCCGCTACAGCAGTCGCCCGTATCTTCTTTTGTGAAGATGCTTATCTCGCTGAGAACAATGGGATATCGCTCTGACATTGGAAAATTCAGAATGAAATGGGTTGAAACGTTACTACGACATCCTTATATAAAATATGTGTCAGATAAAGCTCAAAACATACTGGATGATTACAAACAACTGCGCTCATTTTATCAATCATCTACAGATTTGTCTAAGGATGAAGGACTTTCTTTACTTTTCAAAGAGGATAATCTGAATATTCTTTCTCTGAATATCTGGTTAACCGAAGTGTTACAGCTTGTCGGCAATAATTTCTCGCAAGAAAATGAATCTGATCCTTTAATGCAGGAATCACTGTTCAGAATGTATACATTGCTTAATAGATTGGGAGATTTAATAAAGTCTGGCGATCTTGAAGCAGATATAAAAACATATACCAAACTAATAAATCAACTTATATCAACGACAAGTATACCTTTCCATGGAGAACCGGTGGTGGGTATTCAGATTATGGGAGTACTTGAAACTCGTAATCTTGATTTTGACCATGTTTTGGTATTATCATGCAACGAGGGGAATATGCCTAAAGGTGTAAATGATTCCTCTTTTATCCCCTATTCTATCAGAAAAGCTTATGGACTTACAACCATAGATAACAAGGTAGCCATCTACTCATATTATTTTCATAGTCTGCTACAAAGAGCAACTGATATTAGTTTAATGTATAATAAGTCTACAAGTAATACCAACACAGGTGAAATGAGCAGATTTATGATGCAGCTTATGGTAGAAGGCAATCATAACATACAAAAGGTGAATGTTAATGCAAATCAAAATCCTCTGACACATATAAAAGAAGCTATTGTTAAAGACGAAAAAGTGATGACAATCATTAGATCTATCCAAAAGATGTCACCTACTGCCTTTTCTGTTTATTTGAGATGCCAGCTGCAATATTATTATAGATACATAGCAGGTATAAAGCAACCTGATAATGAAGACGATGAAATTGATAACCGCATATTCGGTAATATTTTTCATAAGGCTGCAGAATTGTTCTATCAGAAATATTTAAATGGTTCTATTGTTCATCAAAGTGATTTGGAGGATGATGTAAAGAATGAGGCGCTACTTAGTAGAATTATTGATGCCGCATTCAAGGAAGAACTCTTTAATATTCCTAAAAACACCAAAATAGATTATAACGGACTTCAAATAATCAACCGTCAAGTTATTCTTGATTATCTGAAACAGATGATTAGAATAGACATAAAATTAGCACCTTTCAGCATATTAGGATTGGAAAAAACGGTTAAAATGGATTTGACGGTAAATGCAGACAACGAGCAAAAGACTATACAGTTGTATGGAAACATAGATAGAATTGATGAAATAGAAGAAGCTGGAAATAACAGGATAAGAATAATCGATTATAAAACAGGAAACAACAATAGAGCAATAGTAAACTCTATTGATGACATTTTTGATCCGTCAAAGATTAACAATCATACTAACTATTTCTTGCAGTCAATGCTATATGCATTGATAATAAGAGATGATAAGAACATTAATCCTGAAAATATAAAAGTAAGCCCTGCCCTGCTTTTTATTCAACATACTCTTGCAAAAGACTACGATCCAACATTACTTCTTAATAAAGAAAAAATTACAGATATAGCCCAATTTAAAGATGATTTTGTTGCCGGACTAAAACGATTGATAGAAGATATTCTAGATTCATCTAAACCATTTTTACCAACAGATGATAAGAGTCGGTGTGAAACATGCATTTATAAATTAATATGTGGGTAATAGAATTGTAACATTCGTAAATATTTACATATATTCAACGCTGCAAAGAAATATTCAGCATACTTTTTGTTTGACTTGGATTGCTAAATGCATGAAAATTAAACACTTCTGAAAAAAAAGAGCGCAAGAATTCGCAAAAAAGTAGCAATAAATTTTTATATGAAACGAAAAACTTGTATATTTGCAAACCTGAAAAGGTAAAGCGTATAAAAATATACAACAAAATAATAATAAATACAGATATACAAATGACGAAATCGGATATCATTAACGAAATCACTTTGGCAACAGGCGTACAGAAAAAAGACGTAACAGCTGTTGTTGAAGGCTTCATGGAGACTATCAAGAACAGTTTACTTGAAAAAAAAGAAAATGTATACCTGCGTGGGTTCGGTAGTTTTGTCATCAAGCACAGAGCAGCCAAGACCGCTCGCAATATTTTAAAAAATACTACGATGACTATCGATGCTCACGATTTGCCAAGCTTTAAGCCAGCAAAGTCTTTTGTTGAGTTGATGAAGAATGAATAATTAAATCATTATATTTTAAAAAATTTAAAATTATGCCAAACGGAAAGAAGAAGAAGGGCCACAAGATGGCAACTCACAAGCGTAAGAAGAGATTACGTAAGAATAGACATAAGAGCAAGTAAGTGCTCGACAGCCTATTAGGACTTAGGGGCATGTCAATGCATCCACCAGGAAGCTGTGACATGCCCTCTTTGTATAACTTAAGAAAAGATTAACTGAAAAAAAATGACCAGCGAAGTTGTAATTGATGTTAGGGAAAAAGAGATTTCGATTGCTCTGCTGGAGGATAAAAGCCTTGTAGAGTACCAGAACGAGCCTAGACAGGCATCTTTTTCTGTAGGTAACATTTATGCTGCAAAAGTTAAGAAACTCATGCCGGGACTTAACGCTTGCTTTGTAGATGTAGGTTATGAACGCGACGCTTTTCTTCATTATCTTGACTTAGGTAGTCAATTTAACTCTTATTGTAAATACCTTAAACAGGTAGACAGCGACAGAAAAAAACTTTATCTATTTAACAAAGCATCAAAGCAACCTGATTTAAAAAAAGACGGTAGTATTCAACAGACATTAACTGTTGGCCAAGATGTTTTAGTGCAAATCGTAAAAGAACCTATTTCAACCAAAGGACCTAGACTCACAGGAGAACTGTCTTTTGCTGGAAGATTTTTAGTTCTTATTCCATTTGGAGATAAGGTTTCAGTATCGTCAAAAATCAAAAGCGGAGAAGAGCGTGCCAGATTAAAACAGCTCATCTACAGCATTAAACCAAAAAACTGCGGGGTTATCGTTAGAACCGTAGCTGAAGGTAAAAGGGTTGCAGAACTTGATACTGAACTGAAAGTACTTGCAAAGCGTTGGGAGGACGCTATTACAAAAGTTCAAAAAAATCAAAAGCGACCACAATTAGCATTTGAAGAAACAGGAAGAGCCATTGCGATGATACGCGATTTGTTTAATCCTAGTTTCGAAAATATTTATGTTAACGACGAAGATGTATATGAAGAGCTAAAACATTACGTAACCCTTATCTCACCTGATAAGGCTAGTATTGTTAAACTTTACACAGGTAAAGTTCCAATCTTCGACAACTTCAACGTTACAAAACAGATTAAGTCAAGCTTTGGTAAGACAATTAATTATAAGCATGGTGCTTATCTTATTATTGAGCATACTGAGGCATTGCATGTTGTAGATGTAAATAGTGGAAATCGTTCAAGATCCGAAAACGGACAGGAAGCGAATGCCTTGGATGTAAACCTTGGCGCAGCCGATGAACTAGCAAGACAATTGCGACTAAGAGACATGGGAGGAATCATAGTCGTTGATTTTATTGATATGAATTTGGCTGAAGATAGACAAATGCTCTATGAACGTATGTGTAAAAACATGCAGAAAGATAGAGCTAGACATAACATCCTTCCGCTAAGTAAATTTGGTTTGATGCAGATTAACACGTCAACGAGTACGNCCAGCNATGGATGTTAANGTTGANGAGACTTGTCCTACATGTAATGGNTCNGGTAAAATAAANTCAAGCATTTTGTTTACAGATCAACTNGAGAGAAAGATAGACAACCTAGTTAACAAGATTGGCGTCTCTAAATTCTATTTGCATGTTCATCCGTATGTTGCCGCATTTATTGACAAGGGATTTATCTCCCTGAAACGTAAATGGCAATTAAAATATGGATTTGGTGTGCATATCATTCCTTCTCAAAAACTGGCTTTCTTGCAATATGAATTCTATGATAGCAAGGGCGAGTTTATTGATATGAAAGAAGAAATAGAAACAAAATAAAAATAAGCGTTGCAGATTATCTGTGACGCTTATTTTTTTGTATTATCAATATAAGTCCATCAAGTGTCTTTACGTTTTTGAGTGCTACCACTTCATAGTTAAAGAAATGAAGCAACTTCTGTAGATTGAAATCAACAACAAAATCTTGCGCTTCCCCTCCTCTTCTATTTGTTTTAGCCAATTGCTATCTTGATATTTAATCATCAAATTAATTTGGATAAATAAAAAGATACATTTACGCTTCGTTATTTTTTTATTTCATTTTAAATTATTTTAAAATTCATTTTGCGCTGATATCATTATGTTATACATTTGCAGAAAGAATTATAAACAAATTAAAATGGATACAAGAACAGAAACTATGCATCCCTGCTCAATAGCTTATATAAGAAGAACAGGAGTTTATGGTACCGAATGCAAAACAGTAATGGAACAATTGAAGTCGTGGGCAAGAAAAACAAATAATTTAAATGACGATTCAATTGTATTAGGCATAGCTCTTGATAATCCTGAAGTAACCTTACCAGAAAGTTGTCGTTATGATGCTTGTTTAGTTGTTTCAAATACTTTTCATACAGATGACAACGGTATCCTTACCAGGGAACTTGGTGGAGGGAAATACTGTGTATTTACTGTTGCACACACGACAGAATTCATACAACAGGCTTGGTCTACTATATTTACCGATATATCAACACTTGGATATACCATAGATTTTTCAAGACCTATCATTGAGCGATATGCTATGAAAATGATAAGAAAGCACTTATGCGAGATATGCGTGCCTATTAGATAGGCAAGCATAAAAGATTATCTATGACGCTTATTTTTTTACTTTATCAGCTTATATTCCGTAAAAGTGATAAAAATAAAGGGAATATATATACCTTTAGTCTTGTTTAAACTTTATAATTTTGCATTTGTAAATAAATTAATACATATTGCAATATGAAAAAAGAAATAAAGCAGACTGCTGGACGTGAACAACTAGGAGAATTTGCGCCAGAGTTTGCTCATCTTAATGATGACGTGCTTTTCGGTGAGGTTTGGAACAGACAAGATGAGATGTCACTTCGTGATCGCTCGCTTGCTACCGTTGTAGCATTAATGTCTCAAGGTCTAGTTGATTCATCATTCAAATTTCATCTTATAAGTGCTAAAGCAAATGGTATTACAAAAAATGAGATAGTAGAGATTATTACTCATACGGCTTTCTATGCAGGATGGCCTAAAGCATGGGCTGCATTCAATATGGCCAAAGAAATCTGGGGAGAAGACTTACAGCAATCACGCGAGGAGTTTGAGATGATGAGTGCCTATCCTATCGGAGAGCCAAACGATGCTTATGCTAAATATTTCATCGGACATAGTTACCTTGCATCTATGGATGCTGAAAATGGTGGTCCAGTGAATGTAACTTTCGAACCTTCTTGTCGCAACAACTGGCATATTCATCATGAGTCGACGCAAGTATTAATATGTGTAATGGGTCGTGGCTGGTATCAGGAATGGGACAAAGAACCTATTGAAATGCTCCCAGGTAAGGTTATTCCAATTCCAGCAGAGACAAAACACTGGCACGGAGCATCTAACGATAGCTGGTTTCAACATCTAACTTATACAACAAATGTTGGTAAAGGTGCCAGTAATGAATGGTTAGAGCCTGTTGATGATTCATATTATTATAAACTAATCTAATTTATAATGAATCTAGGCACTATGAAATTTCTAAAAAAGTGTCGATAGGCTGATTTAGCAAGTAGACACTTTTCAAGAATGTTGCTATGGAATAGCTATAAATCACAAAAGCGCATGCAACTAATTGTCTTTCAATATTTTGTTATGATACAGTAGCGACGTAACTTTATAAAAAATAAAAACTCTATGTAACATTAGCTTTAAGGATAATTTCGCTTAAAAATTTAATAATACGAATTATTTTGCTTACCTTTGCACCCGTATTATAAAAAGAGGAAAATAAGAAATGATAACAGTTACAAATCTTGCGATCCAATTCGGAAAGAGAGTGCTTTACAAGGACGTAAACATTAAGTTTACACGCGGTAATATTTATGGAGTTATCGGTGCCAACGGTGCTGGAAAATCCACATTGCTACGTGCAATAAGCGGTGACTTGGAACCAAACCACGGAACCGTAGAGTTAGGTTCGGGCGAGCGTTTGTCTGTATTGGAACAGGATCACTTCAAATACGATGAATTTCGTGTTATAGATACCGTGTTAATGGGACATGAGCCTTTGTGGGATAACATGAACGAGCGTGATCGCTTGTATTCAAAGGCTGAGATGACTGAAGAAGACGGTAACCGTGCAGCTGAACTGGAGGAAAAATTCGCAGAAATGAATGGTTGGGAGGCTGAAAGTAATGCAGCACAACTATTGCAGAATCTTGGTATTCCTGATAAAATGCATCAGAAAATGATGTCTGAACTTAGCAATAATGAAAAGGTGCGCGTAATGCTTGCCAAGGCTTTGTTTGGAAAACCAGACAACCTCCTACTCGATGAGCCTACCAATGACTTGGACTTGGACACAGTAGAATGGCTTGAGGATTATCTTGGAGAGATAGATGAAAGTCAGACCGTGCTTGTTGTAAGTCACGACCGTCACTTCCTTGACTCTGTTTCAACTCAGACAATAGATATTGACTTTGGAAAGGTAACCGTATTCTCTGGTAACTATTCTTTCTGGTATGAAAGTTCACAGCTTGCATTGCGTCAGGCACAGAACCAGAAGATGAAGGCTGACGAGAAACGTAAGCAGTTAGAAGAGTTCATCCGCAGATTCTCTGCCAATGTTGCAAAGAGTAAACAAACAACATCAAGAAAGAAAATGCTTGATAAGTTGAATGTTGATGAAATACGCCCATCAAGTCGTAAATATCCGGGAATTATCTTCCAGATGGAACGTGAACCAGGTAACCAGATATTGGAAGTAGAAAATCTTAAAGCTATTGAGCCAGACGGAACAGTCTTGTTTGAAGACATAAACTTCAATATTGAGAAGGGACAGAAAGTGGTATTCTTGAGTCACAACCATAAGGCAATGACAGCATTGTTTGATATTATAAATGGTAACCGCAAGGCTGACGCAGGCGAATATAAATGGGGCGTAACAATAACTACAGCCTATCTTCCACTTGACAATACAGATTTCTTCAATAGCGAAGAAACTCTTGTAGACTGGCTCGGCAAATATGGCACAGGCAATGAGGTTATGATGAAAGGATACCTTGGAAGAATGTTGTTCAGCGGCGAAGAAGTTCTCAAGAAGGTAAATATTCTTTCAGGTGGTGAGAAAATGAGATGTATGATTGCAAGAATGCAGTTGCAAAACGCAAACTGTCTTATTCTTGATACTCCAACAAACCATTTGGACCTTGAAAGTATTCAGGCGTTCAACAACAACCTTGTACAATTCCAAGGTAACATATTATTCTCAAGTCATGACCACGAATTCATTGAGACCGTAGCTGATAGAATAATAGAACTGACACCAAACGGAACTATTGACAAGTTGATGCCTTATGATGAGTTTATTCATGACGAAGGTATCAAAGAGCAAAGAATGAAAATGTATGGTATGCAATAAGAAAATTGCAGACATCAAATAAGATAAAGGTCTTCTCCCATTTAAAAATAGAGAAGACCTTTTCCTATGGCATGATTATTGCACATACCATATAAAAATTATTATTATTATGGCAAAACAAGAAAATAGCGTAAATACAGAGAATTTGGACAAAGAAACCCTTGACAGTAATACAGCTTGCAACACACAAACTGACAACGATACTGACAATGAGACTGACAAAAATGCAGATTGCGCAGAAGAGAATGACAAAAAAGAAGAAACAGAAACTGTTGAGGAAAAAGATCCTGTTGAACTTCTTAAAGAGGAAAACGCAAAACTTAAAGATCAGTTATTGCGCACTATTGCTGAATTTGATAACTTTAGAAAACGTACAGCAAAAGAAAAGTCTGAGCTGATACTTAATGGTGGTAAAAGAGTTATAAAAGAAATTCTTACAGTAGTTGACGATTTAGAGCGTGCTGCTATGGATAAGAGCGAAGATCCTACTGCCATAAAAGAAGGTGTAAAGATGATAGACAATAAATTCATTAAAACTCTTGAAAGTTTGGGCGTAAAGAAGATTGAAACAGAGGATGCTGATTTCAACACTGATTTTCATGAGGCTATTGCTATGGTTCCAGGAATGGGTGATGACAAGAAGGGAAAAGTCATTGACTGCGTTCAAAGTGGGTATACAATGAATGACGAAGTTATCAGACATGCTAAAGTAGCCGTAGGACAGTAACATATAAACAGAAATAATCAATGGCACAAAAAAGAGATTATTACGAAGTTCTTGGCGTTCAAAAAACTGCCACAGATGACGAAATAAAAAAGGCATACCGAAAGATTGCCATCAAATATCACCCAGATAGAAATCCGGGAAACAAAGAGGCTGAAGAGAAGTTCAAAGAGGCAGCCGAAGCTTATGATATACTTCATGACCAACAGAAGCGTTCTTCTTATGACCAATTCGGATTCGAAGGTCCACAAGGAGCCGGAGGATTTGGAGGAGGATTCAGTGGCGGAGGCATGGATATGGACGACATATTCTCTATGTTTGGTGATATATTCGGTGGACACAGTGGCGGCTTCGGAGGCTTTGGAGGCTTTGGAGGAGGTCAGCAAGGTCGCTCAAGACAATATCGTGGTAACGACCTGAGATTGAAAGTAACTCTTTCTCTTCAGGAAATAGCTACAGGCGTAACGAAGAAATTCAAGTTAAGAAAGGATGTAGAATGTAGTCATTGCCATGGTACAGGTGCAGAAAACGGAAGTTCAAGTGAAACTTGCAAGACTTGCGGTGGACATGGAGTTGTAATGAAAACCGTACGCACAATGCTGGGTATGATGCAGACACAAACAGAATGTCCTGAATGCCACGGAGAAGGTACAGTTATAAAAAATAAATGTAAAGAGTGTGGCGGTTCAGGTGTCGTAAAAGGAGAAGAAGTTGTTGAGATACAGATACCAGCAGGTGTAGCTCAAGGTATGGTAGTAAATGTACCAGGCAAGGGCAATGCTGGTCCTCATAACGGAGTAAACGGAAATATTCAAGTATACATAGAGGAACAAGATAACGATACATTTGTTCGCGATGATAAAGACCTAATATACAACTTATTGCTTGATTTTCCTACAGCTGCACTTGGAGGCGAAGTTGAAATTCCTACCATTCAAGGAACAAAGGTTAAAGTTAAGATAGACGCAGGCACACAACCAGGAAAGACCCTTAGATTAAGAGGGAAAGGTCTACCAGCCGTGCAAGGTTATGGCAGCGGTATGGGTGACTTGGTAGTCAATATAAGTGTATATGTTCCTAAGACTCTTGAAAAAGAAGAAAGAAAAGAAATAGAAAAATTCAAGGATAGTGATAACTTTAAGGGCGATGCTAACACAAAGCAAACCATCTTTCAAAAGTTTAAAAACTATTTCAATTGATTATGAACTATAAAGAAACTGTAAATTACCTATTTAATAGCACCCCTGTTTTTGAACATGTGGGTGCTTCTGCTTATAAGGAAGGTTTGCACAATACTATTGTGCTGGATGAACACTTCGGACATCCTCACAAGAAATTCAAAACTATTCATATTGCTGGAACTAACGGCAAAGGATCATGCTCGCATTCTTTAGCCGCAATGCTGCAATATAAGGGGTATAAAGTTGGACTTTACACATCACCACATATTGTTGACTTTCGTGAGCGAATAAGAGTTAATGGGAAATGTGTTAGCGAGGATTATGTGGTTGACTTTGTTGAAAAAGAACGTTCATTCTTCGAGCCCCTCCACCCTAGTTTCTTTGAACTTACTACAGCAATGGCATTCAAATACTTTGCCGATCAGCATATAGATATAGCAGTTATTGAAGTTGGATTAGGCGGCAGACTTGATTGTACCAATATTATCAATCCTCTATTATCAATAATTACAAACATAAGCTTAGACCATACACAGTTTCTTGGAAATACATTAGCAAAAATAGCAGGAGAAAAAGCTGGAATAATTAAACCAAATACTCCTGTTGTTGTTGGAGAATATGTAACTGAGACACGCCCCGTATTTGAAAATAAGGCTACAGAAAACAATTCTCAGATAACTTTTGCACAAGAATCAAATGAGATTATATCAAGTGAAGCTGATGAATTGTGTGGAAGGAAATATGTCACTAAACATTTCGGAACTTTTCATAGCGAACTAGGCGGCGACTATCAGGTATGTAACATGAACACTATTCTTAATGCTGTTAATGTATTGAAAGATAATGGATTGGACATAACAGACTGCATTAAAGCTTTAGATAATGTTGTAGAATCAACAGGGCTTGTGGGTAGATGGATGGAGATAAACAGAAATCCATGTGCAATATGCGATACAGGTCACAACGTTGGTGGGTGGCAATATCTATCAAAACAGATTAAGGCACAAAAATGTGATCAACTAAGAATCGTATTTGGAATGGTTGATGATAAGGATATTGACAGCGTAATGAATATGCTGCCACAAAACGCCATATACTATTGGACTCAAACAAAAAATAAAAGAGCCATACCTGCTGAGACCGTTGCTAAAAAAGCACTTATGCACCATTTGAATGGCAATATATATAATAATGTAAAAGAGGCATATAAAAATGCACTGTCTGAATCAGGCAAAGATGACTTCATATTTGTTGGCGGATCAAGTTATATCGTTGCTGACCTGTTAAGTTAGCTTTAGACATTGCTTAAAAAACTTAATACGGATGAATTTTTTCGGTGTATAATTTGGGTTATTCATTTTTTTTCAGTTACTTTGCAATATAAATATTGTAACTAAAAACTTAAAACATATTATGAACTCAGATCCAAATGAAAACGTCTGTGGCTTAAAGCGTGAAAACTTTCAAGCCACAATCAATGGAAAGGAAACTGACTTGTTCATCCTAAAGAATGCTAATGGAAATGAAGTAGCCATAACAAATTATGGTGGTGCTATCGTTGCTATTATGGTTCCTGACAAGAATGGTAATCGTGCCAACGTAATTCAAGGACACGATAACATTCAGGATGTAATCAACTCTCCTGAACCCTATCTTAGTACTCTTATCGGAAGATACGGCAATCGTATTAACAAAGGAAAATTCCAGTTACATGGTAAAGATTACCAATTGGCAATCAATAATGGGCCAAACGCACTTCACGGAGGACCAACTGGTTTTCACGCAAGAGTCTGGGACGCACAGTTGATGAACGACCAGAGCCTTGTTCTGCACTATGTTAGTGCATATGGAGAAGAAGGTTTCTCAGGAGAACTAAAGACAACTGTTATCTATACATTTAATGATGATAACGAGTTGATCATTGAGTATTTAGCATGCACTAACAAAAAGACGATTATCAACCTAACAAATCATGGTTTCTTCTCTTTGGCAGGTATTGCTAACCCAACACCAACAATTGACAATCTTATTTGTGAAATCAATGCAGATTTCTATATACCTATTGACGATACCAGTATTCCAACTGGTGAGATTCTAAAGGTAGACAACACACCATTTGATTTCCGCACTCCAAAAGCCGTTGGTAAAGATATTGATGCTGACGATCAGCAAATCAAGAACGGCGCAGGATATGATCATTGCTTTGTACTTAACAAGAAAGAAGAAGATGAACTGAGTTTTGCAGCAAGAATTACAGAACCTGTAAGCAGCAGAACAATGGAAGTTTATACCACAGAACCTGGTGTTCAGGTATATTCAGACAACTGGGCTGACGGATACAAAGGACAAAACGGAGCAACTTTCCCTCGCAGAAGTGCTATATGCTTTGAGGCACAGCATTTCCCTGATAGTCCAAACAGACCTTACTTCCCATCGGTAATATTAAATCCCGGTGAACAGTACAAGCAAAAAACTATTTATAAATTTGGAGTAAAAAAATAATTATTGAAAATGGAAAATAACAATACACAACATGGGAATATCATTGCGATCATAACAATGATGTTCTTATTTGCAATGATCTCTTTCGTAACCAATCTAGCTGCACCAATAGGTGTAATATGGAAAAATGTATTCAGTGGCACAGGTAGTGCTAACATGATTGGTATGCTTGGTAATGCAATGAACTTCCTTGCATATTTATTCATGGGTATTCCTGCCGGAAAACTACTTACAAAGATTGGCTATAAGAAAACTGCACTTGCAGGTATCGCTACAGGTTTTGTTGGTGTTTTGATTCAGTTTGTTTCAGGAAAGTTTGGCGCTGACATCAGCGGTTTCGCTATATATCTATTCGGTGCATTCATCAGCGGTTTCGCTGTATGTATTTTGAATACTGTTGTAAACCCAATGCTTAACCTTCTTGGTGGTGGTGGTAACAGAGGTAACCAGCTTAATTTGATTGGTGGTACGCTTAACTCACTTTCAGGAACATTGACTCCTATGCTTGTAGGTGCATTGATTGGTACAGTAACTGCTAACACAAAGATGGCAGATATCAATTTTGTACTTTTCATTGCTTTGGGTGTATTTGCAATGGCATTTATCGTATTGTTGTTTATCCCTATTGCTGACCCTGAAATGGGTAAGACTACAAGTAACACTGTATTCGAGCATAGTCCTTGGGCTTTCCGTCACTTTGTTTTGGGTACAATCGCAATCTTCGTATATGTAGGTGTTGAAGTTGGCATCCCAGGAACATTAAATTTCTATATTTCAGATGCTTCTGCAAAGGGTGCTGGCTTGGTAGGTAACGCAGCTGCTGTTGGTGGTTTCGTTGCTGGTACATATTGGTTATTGATGCTTGTTGGTCGTTTCATCGGAAGTTTTATCGGTGGAAGCGTATCAAGTAGAACTATGATGATTGGAACAACAACACTAGGTATGGTACTTATCATCGCAGCCATGGTTCTTGGCAAGACAACAACAGTATCAATGCCTGTATTCACAGGTTCTTCATTCACATTGGTAACCGTTCCTATCGCAGCATTATTGCTTGTTCTTTGTGGTCTATGTACTTCTATTATGTGGAGTAGTATTTTTAATCTTGCAACAGAAGGATTAGGTAAATATTCAGCAGCAGCATCAGGTATCTTCATGATGATGGTTGTTGGTGGAGGTCTCCTTCCTTTGGTTCAAAATTTCATCGCAGACCACTCTAACTATATGGTTTCATATATTGTTCCATTGTTGGCTATAGCGTTCATGTTATACTACGCAGTATTTGGAAGCAAGAATGTAAACAAGGATATTCCTATTGATTAAAACCCAAATAAATAAGCTCCAACCTGGATAAGGAAGGAGCTTTTTTATACATAATAAAAACATTTATAACTATCAAGACTATGGATATTGAAAAAGTAAGAAGCCGTTTCATTAAACATTTCGACGGAAAAACAGGTAACGTATATATGTCTCCTGGACGTATAAATTTGATTGGTGAACACACAGACTACAATGGTGGTTTTGTTTTCCCAGGTGCTGTAGATAAGGGTATTATGGCTGAAATTCGCCCTAATGATACCAACACTATACAACTATACTCTATCGACTTAAAAGACCGCGTGGAATTTGAGATTGATGACCCAGAAGGTCCTAAGGCTAGCTGGGCACGCTATGTATATGGTGTAGCCAAAGAAATGAAGGCTTTAGGAGTAGATGTAAAAGGATTTAATGCTGCATTCTATGGCGATGTTCCATTGGGAGCAGGTATGTCTTCAAGTGCTGCTTTAGAAAGTTGTTTTGCTTTTGCTATTAACGATTTGTTTGGTGACAATAAAGTTGCTAAATGGGATTTAGTTCTTGCAGGTCAGGCAACAGAACATAAATATATTGGTGTAAATTGTGGTATAATGGATCAGTTCGCAAGTGTGTTCGGTCAGGAAGGCAAATTGATGCGCCTTGATTGCCGCAGCCGCGAATTTGCTTATTTCCCATTTAATCCTGAAGGATATAAATTAGTTCTTATTAACTCAAAGGTTAAGCACGAACTAGCTGGTAGCCCATACAACGACCGTCGTAATAGTTGCGAGAATGTTGTTAAGCAGATTGCCGCAAAACATCCTGAAAATAAATATGAGACTCTTCGTGATTGCACATGGGAAGAACTAGAAGAAGTTAAGGCTATCGTTGGCGAAGAAGATTACAACAGAGCTCACTTTGTTCTTGGCGAGAAAGACCGTGTACTAGATGTTTGCGACGCTTTGGAAAAAGGTGACTACGAGACAGTCGGCAAGAAAATGTTTGAAACCCACGAAGGACTAAGCAAAGAATATGAAGTTTCTTGCGAAGAGCTTGACTTCTTGAATTATATAGCACGCGTAAATGGCGTAACTGGTAGCCGTATCATGGGCGGTGGCTTTGGTGGATGTACTATCAACCTCGTAAAAGACGATATTTACGACAAATTTATTGCTGACGCAAAAGTTAAGTTTGCCGCTAAATACGGTCACGAGCCAGAGGTTTATCCTGTAGTTATTAGTCAGGGTTCACACAAGGTTTGCTAATATTCTGACATAGAATAGATAATACATATTCCCCATAATCAGCTGAGAAATACTGATTATGGGGATTTATTTTATAGGTTTACTCCACTTGTAAATTACGAAGTATTGTAAAGTATTTAGCGTTTATATGTTGATTGACATAAATCAATTGCTTAAAAGTGTTAATTTTACACTTTAGCTAAAAAAAAGAGTCCGCAAACGATACGACTTATTACAAAAAGTAGTAAATTTACACCCATAATATTAATTTACCTAATAATCACTCAGTTATGAGAACCCTAAAAGGAATTTTATTGGGAGCAGGAATGGCGAGCATTCTTCTCTCAGCTTGTAGCACAAACAAAGGTGCACAAATGACAGTATCTGGTCTTAAACCTACTAACTTCGATTCAATCATCGGTGGAAAAAAGACAGAGTTGATTACTATCAAAAATCAATCTGGTATGGAAGTATGCCTAACCAACTATGGTGGTCGCGTTGTTTCTTTATCTGTACCGGACAAGAGCGGCAAGCCTACAGATGTCGTTCTAGGATATGACAATATCGCGCAATATGCAGATACTGCAAGAACTCCGTCAGATTACGGTTCTTCTGTTGGACGTTATGCTAACAGAATCAAGAACGCACAAATTGTCGTTGAAGGAAAGACATATAAATTGAGAGCTAACGACATGATGAATTGCCTTCATGGTGGTGGCAACACTGGTTGGTTGAATAAAATATATGATGTAAAATCAAAGAATGATTCATCTGTTGTGTTTGCAATTACTGCTAAAGACGGTGAAAACGGTTTCCCTGGAACGGTAAAAGCAACTGCTACATATACTGTAAAAAGCAATAACACACTTGATATTGTTTTCCAAGCTACTACAGACAAGGAAACAGTTATCAATATGACAAATCATTCATATTTTAATTTGAATGGAGATCCTTCAAAGGCAGGTTACGATCAGGTGATGTACGTAAATGCAGACAAATTTACACCTAGCGATAGATTCTATATTCCAACAGGAGAAATAAAGGACGTTGCAGGAACTCCAATGGATTTCCGCAAAGCAGCAGCTATCGCAAATAAATACGATCCATCTTACGATCAGATAAAGAATGCAACAGGTTACGACCACAACTGGTGTCTTAACACATTCAAGGATGGTAAGGGTAATGACAAGACCGTCGCTGCTAGCTTGTATTCTCCTAAGACGGGTATCTTCATGGAAGTATTTACAAATGAGCCTGGTATTCAAGTATATACAGGTAATTTTCAAGGAACAGGCATTAGCTGTAAGCATGGCATTAAGTATCCAAAGCATGTAAGCGTATGTTTTGAAAGTCAGAAATATCCTGATTCTCCAACTAAGTTTGCTGCAAAGACAAAGGGATGGGAAATATCTAATCCATATCTTAAACCAGGTGAGAAATATTACAGTCATCTTGCTTATAAATTCTCAGTAAAGAAGTAATTAAACTTAATCAAAACATATAAAACTATTAACAAAATGAATTGGAATGCACATGAATTCGTATGGCAAGACTGGACTATTCTAGCAGTTGGCTTCGTACTCATCGTATGGTACGTTTGGCGTACTTTAAAGAAAGATAAGGAAAAAATGAAAGGCACAGATAGCCAAGACTATCTGTTTGGCAAAGGCGAACCTTGGTATATTATTGGTGCAGCAATCTTTGCAGCAAACATTGGTTCTGAACATCTTGTAGGTCTAGCAGGTACAGGTGCCAAAGATGGTGTCGGTATGGCTCACTGGGAGATGCAGGGCTGGATGATTCTACTATTAGGTTGGCTTTTCGTACCTTTCTATCAGTTACTGAATAATAAAATGGGCAAGATTATAACCATGCCTGACTTCCTGAAATATAGATATACAAAAAGAACAGGTTCATGGTTGAGTATCATTACATTGATTGCCTATATCCTTACCAAAGTAAGCGTAACTGCATTCACAGGTGGTATCTTCTTTGAGTATCTATTGGGACTACCTTTCTGGTATGGCGCACTAGGTCTTATTGCTATCACAGCCATATTCACTGTGTTCGGTGGTATGAAGGGTGTAATGACAATGTCAGCTATCCAGACTCCTATACTTATTATCGGTTCATTCCTTGTTTTGTTCCTTGGACTTTCAGCCCTTGGTGATGGAAGCATCACAGCTGGTTGGTCTAACATGATGGCATATTGCGGACACTTGCATGACGGATATGGAACTACTCACATGTTCCACATGGAAACAGGTGATCCGATGTATCATGAGTATCCTGGATTTGTAGTATTCCTCGGGGCTTCAATTATAGGCTTCTGGTATTGGTGTACTGACCAACACATTGTTCAACGTGTACTTGGTCAGACTCGTGGAGAAGACAATGTAACAGTCATGAAGCGTGCACGTCGTGGAACTATCGCAGCAGGTTATTTCAAACTTCTTCCTGTTTTTATGTTCCTTATTCCAGGTATGATTGCAATTGCACTTTCTAGTAAAACAGGAAGCGGTATCACAATGGACATCACAAACCAACATGATACAGACGGAGCTTTTGCAATGATGGTTAAGAATATTCTTCCAGTAGGTGTTAAGGGATTTGTAACTATCGGTTTCATTTGTGCACTTGTCACATCTCTAGCAGCATTCTTCAATAGTTGTGCTACCCTATTCACAGAAGACTTCTATAAGCCAATGAAGAAAGGCATGAGTGAAGCTCACTATGTTCATGTTGGCCGTATCGCAACTGTTGTAGTCGTAATTCTAGGTCTACTTTGGCTTCCAATAATGATGAACATGGGCAACCTATATAGTTATCTACAAGGAATCCAGTCACTACTTGCTCCAGCTATGGTTGCAGTATTCACATTAGGTATATTCTCTAAGAAAGTTACTCCTAAAGCAGGTGAATGGGGACTTATCGGTGGTTTCATCATCGGTATGCTCAGACTACTGACAAATGTTATAACAGATTCTGGAAACGCTGTAATAAATGGCTCATTCTGGAATTCAACAGCATGGTTCTGGCAGACAAACTGGTTGATTTTCGAATGCTGGCTTTTGGTATTCATTATCGTACTTATGATTGTAGTATCTTTCTTCACTCCTGCTCCAACCAAGGAACAAGTTGAAGCTATCACATTTACAGGTGACTATAAGAAGCAAATAAAAGAAAGCTTTAATATATGGGATATTGTTGCAACTCTAGGAGTTGTAGCACTCTGTGCAGCATTCTATATCTACTTCTGGTAAAATATGTAGGAGAGTCTCATCAATCAAAATGAAGCTCTCCACATTATTTATTGAAAGCATATAACAATATAAACTATGACACAATTTTATGGCGAACACACAAGACTGTTAGTTTCTGTGGACTGTATCGTATTTGGATTTGAAGAAGATAAGCTAAAACTGCTTATCGGTAAACGACAAATGGATCCAGGACGTGGAGAATTCTCACTATACGGTGGATTTGTCGGCATAGATGAAAGTCTTCCTGATGCAGCAAACAGAGTGCTAAGGGATTTGACCGGATTGGACAAACTGTATATAAAACAGGTTGGTGCATTTGGTAACATTGACCGTGACCCTGGAGAGCGAGTTATATCTATAGCATATTGCGCACTTATTAACGTCAAGGATTACGATGATAATATAAGGAATCAACATGGTTTGGAATGGGTTAACTTGGAAAATATGCCAAAGTTATATTCTGACCATAACATAATGGTCAATAAAGCCATAAATATGTTACGTAGACGAATCAACACTGAACCTTTGAGCTTTAATCTGTTGCCTGATTTATTTACACTCACCCAGCTACAACACGTATATGAAGCAATACTGGGAGAAGAAATAGATAAGCGTAACTTTAGAAAACGCATCAAGACAATAGATTTTATCGAAAAGACAGAACTTGTTGATAAAATAACATCTAAGCGTGGAGCTGCTCTTTTCAGATTCAACAAACGCGCTTACGAGGATGATCCTAATTTCAAACTATAAACAACAAACATAATTATGCTGGAAGAATTAAAGGAAAAAGTATTCAAGGCTAATATTGATCTTGTAAAACATAATCTTGTTATCTTTACTTGGGGCAATGTTTCAGGTATAGATCGCGAAAAAGGATTAGTTGTTATAAAGCCATCTGGTGTTAGCTATGACAACATGAAGGCTTCTGATATGGTAGTCGTTGATTTGACAACTGGTAAGGTTGTAGAAGGCGACTTGAACCCATCTTCAGATACCCCTACACATTTGGAATTGTATCGCAATTTCCCTGAAATAGGCGGAGTGGTACATACTCATTCTACTTATGCAACTGCTTGGGCACAAGCTGGATGCGATGTTCCAAATATCGGAACTACTCATGCTGATTATTTCCACGATGCTATTCCATGTACAGATGACATGGTAGAATCACAGATGGCAGAATATGAGTTGAACACTGGTGTGGTAATAGTAGACAAATTCAAAAAGAACAATATCAACTATGTTCACACTCCAGGTGTATTAGTAAAGAATCATGGACCTTTCTCATGGGGTAAGGATGCAGACAATGCTGTATATAACGCAGTAGTAATGGAACAAGTAGCTAAAATGGCATTTATTTCATTCAGCGTGAATCCTCAAACAAAAATGAATCCATTGCTAGTAGAAAAGCATTTTAACCGTAAACACGGTCCTAACGCTTATTACGGACAGAAAAAGAAATAACTATATATTAAATAATAATTAAAAACATAAAACTATGATCAAAGCATTTGAAAATTTCGAAGTATGGTTTGTAACAGGTGCACAACTTCTTTATGGAGGTGATGCAGTTGTTCAGGTAGACGGACACTCAAAGGAAATGGTTGAAGGACTTAACAATTCTGGTAACCTTCCTGTAAAAGTAGTTTATAAAGGCACAGCTAACAGTTCTGCAGAAGTTGCTGACGTTATGGCTAAAGCTAATAATGACAAGAAGTGTATCGGTGTAATCACATGGATGCATACATTCTCACCTGCTAAGATGTGGATTCACGGACTTCAGATTTTGAGAAAGCCTCTACTCCACCTTCATACACAATACAATCAGCAGATTCCTTATGACACAATGGATATGGATTTCATGAATCTTAACCAGAGTGCTCATGGTGACCGCGAATATGCTCACATCCTTTCTCGTTTACGTAAGCCACGCAAGACCGTTATCGGTTACTGGAAAGACGAGAAGACTCAGGGCCATATCGCAGTTTGGGAAAGAGTATGTGCAGGTTGGGCTGACTCTCAGGACATGCTAATCCTTCGCTTTGGCGACCAGATGAACAATGTTGCTGTAACTGATGGTGACAAGGTTGCTGCAGAGCAGGTTCTTGGCTACCACGTAGACTACATGCCATTCTCTGAGGTTATGCCTTTCTTTGACGCTATCAAAGATGAGGAAGTAACTGCATTGGTTAAGGATACATATTTCAACGATTATCAGGTTGATGCCACAATTAAGGATGAGAAATCAGAAGCATACAAGAAGGTTTGGAATGCTGCAAAAGCAGAACTTACACTTCGTGCTGTAATGAAGGCTAAGGGTGCTAAGGCATTCACAACAAACTTTGATGATCTTGGCGACGTAAACGTTGAAGAGACAGGCAGAGGTTTCGATCAGATTCCTGGTTTGGCTTCACAGCGCATGATGCACGACGGATTTGGTTTCGGTGCTGAAGGTGACTGGAAGAGCGCAGCTTTGTATCGTACAGTATGGTTCATGAGTCAGGGTCTTGAAGGTGGTACATCTTTCCTTGAGGATTACACATTGAACTTTGATGGCGAGAATACATCTATTCTTGAATCACACATGCTTGAGGTTTGCCCAGACATCGCTGAAGAGAAGCCACGTCTTGAGGTTCACTTCCTCGGTATAGGTATTCGTAAGTCAGAGACAGCTCGTTTGGTATTCACAACAAAACAGGGTCATGGTGTAACAGCTACTGTTGTTGATATGGGTAACCGTTTCCGTCTTATCGCAAACGATGTAAACTTGATAAAGAGTAAAGCTCTTCCTAAGTTGCCAGTTGCATCAGCATTATGGATACCAGAGCCAACATTTGAGGTTGGTGTTGGTTGCTGGATGAACGCAGGTGGTACACACCACTCTTGCTTTAGCTTTGGCTTGACAGACGAGTACTGGCGTGATTATGCAGAAATCGCTGATATCGAGTGCTGCATCATCAACAAAGATACTGATATTGAGCGCTTCCGTCAGGATCTTAGAGTTAATGAGATTTATTATATGTTGAATAAGGCACTTAGATAATTATGGCAAAATACGTAATCGGACTTGATTATGGATCAGATTCAGCACGTGCGTTGATCGTTAATGCTGAAAACGGCGAAACACTTGCTACAAGTGTTAAGTATTATCCTCGCTGGAAAGAAGGATTATATTGTAATCCTAAGACTAACCAGTGGAGACAGCATCCAAAAGATTATCTTGAGGTACTTGAGAATTCTGTTAAAGAAGCTTTGGGTAAATGTGACAAGGACGTTGCCAAGAATGTTGTTGGTATCGCCTTCGACACTACTGGTTCTACTCCTGCATTTACTGACGAGAATGGAACACCGCTTGCGATGCTTCCTGAATTTGAGGAAAATCCAAATGCAATGTTTGTATTGTGGAAAGACCACACTGCAGTAAAAGAAGCTGAAGAAGTGAACCAGAAGGTAGCACTAGAACCAACTAATTATATCAAATATGAAGGTGGTATCTATTCTGCTGAGTGGTTCTGGGCAAAGGCAATGCACGTAATCCGTCAGGATGCTGAAGTTGCTAAGAAAGCATATTCTATCGTTGAATACTGCGAATGGTTGCCAGCTGTACTAACAGGAACTACTGGACTAGACAAACTAGTTCGCTCTCGTTGTGCAGAAGGTCACAAGGCTATGTGGAATGAAGAATGGGGAGGTTTACCACCTGTTGACTTCATCGAGCGTCTTGAACCAAAACTTAAGAGTGTTCGCGAACATCTTGGTAACAATGCAGAAACAGCAGAAAAGCCTATCGGTCATTTGTCTAAAGAATGGGCTGAGAAACTTGGACTTTCTGAAAATGTAGTTGTTGCTGGTGGTGCTTACGATTGCCACATGGGTGCTGTAGGTGCAGGTGTTACACCTCATACATTAGTTAGAGTTATTGGTACATCAACTTGTGATGTAATGGTAGCTAACAATGAAGAGGTTGGTGACAAGTGCATTAAGGGTATCTGTGGTCAGGTTGATGGCAGCGTAATACCAGGAATGGTAGGACTCGAAGCAGGTCAATCTTCATTTGGTGATGTATATGCTATGTTCCGCAGAATATTGGAGTGGCCATTGCGCACTCTTATACCTGGAGAGCACAATCAAGATGCTATTGATGCAGCTTGTGACAAGATAATTCCTGAACTAACAAAAGAAGCAGAGAAGATACCTGTATCTGAGTCTACTGTTCTTGCAACAGACTGGATTAATGGTCGTCGTACTCCTGATGCTAACCAACTTTTGAAGGGAACTATTGCCGGTTTTACTTTGGGTACAACTGCTCCACAAATATTCCGTGCTCTTGTTGAAGCAACAGCTTATGGAACAAAAGCAATCGTAGACCGTTTTGAAAACGAAGGTGTACGTATTGACGATGTTATCGGAATTGGTGGAATTGCACTTAAATCACCTTTCGTGATGCAGACAATGTGTGATGTAATCAACAAACCAATCAAGGTTTGCAAGACTGATCAGGCATGTGCTCTCGGTGCAGCAATGTTTGCAGCTACAGCAGCTGGAGTGTATGGCAAAGTAGAAGATGCTATCGCAGCAATGAATAGCGGATTTGCTAAGACTTACGTACCTAATCCTGAAAATGTAGAAGCTTATAGTGAAATTTACCAATCTTATGTAAAGTTGGGTAAGTTCACCGAAGAAGAACTATATAAGGACTAAACGACTATTTATAATATGTATTGCGTAGGGGATTTCCCTGCGCAATCGTATTATATATAAAGTAAACTGCTAATCACCAAAAGTAACAGTAATGAAAAAACTTATTATCTCAACTGTTTTTTCTGCCGCATGCGTATTTATGGCATCTGCACAGAATACAACAGTAACTATTCATGCCAATCAAGGTAAGAATATAATTAATAAAGAAATATATGGGCAATTTGCCGAACATCTCGGCTCATGTATCTATGGCGGTCTTTGGGTAGGTCCACAATCAAATATACCAAATACCGATGGATACCGTAAAGATGTACTAAAGGCATTGATAGATTTAAAAGTTCCAGTGCTTAGATGGCCAGGAGGTTGCTTTGCTGACGAATACCATTGGACTGATGGTATTGGACCAAGAGACAAGCGACCAAAAATGCAGAATAATAACTGGGGTGGTACCATTGAGGATAACTCTTTTGGTACACATGAATTCTTAAATCTTTGCGAAAAAATAGGTGCTGAACCATACATTAGTGGTAATGTAGGTTCTGGTTCTGTTGAGGAACTTGCAAAATGGGTAGAATACATGACCAGCGATGGTGACACCCCTATGGCAAACTTACGCCGTAAAAATGGACGTGAGAAATCATGGAACGTGAAATATCTTGGTGTAGGAAACGAAAGCTGGGGTTGTGGTGGAAACATGCGACCTGAATATTATAGCGATTTGTTCCGCAGATATTCCACTTATTGCCGAAATTACGACAGCCATAAATTATTTAAAATTGCATCTGGTGCAAGCGACTACGATTATGATTGGACTAAGGTGTTGATGAATAATGTTGGTAACCGTATGAATGGTTTGTCATTGCATTATTACACTGTAACAGGTTGGAATGGAAGCAAGGGATCTGCTACTAAATTCTCTAATGATGATTATTATTGGACTTTAGGCAAATGCCTCGAAATAGAAGATGTCATAAAGAAACATAGTGCTATCATGGATGAAAAAGATCCTAAACAGCGCATCGGACTTCTTGTTGATGAATGGGGAACTTGGTGGGATGAGGAACCTGGAACTATCAAAGGGCATCTATTCCAGCAAAACACAATGCGTGATGCATTTGTAGCAGCATTGTCACTAAACGTTTTCCATCGTCATTCAGACAGAGTACGTATGGCAAATATAGCTCAAATAGCTAATGTCCTACAGAGTATGATTCTTACAGACACAACTGGTAATGGTCACATCGTACTAACTCCGACATATCATGTGTTTAAAATGTATCAGCCATTCCAGGATGCTACATATCTTCCACTTGATATAAAGTGTGATTCAATGAAAGTGCGTGACAACAGAACAATTCCAATGGTATCTGCAAGTGCAGCTAAGACAAAAGATGGTAACATCGTAATCTCGCTAGCAAACGTAAGTCTTGATAAAGCTCAGAATATTGATGTTGACATCGAGGATGCTGGTATTAAGAATATAAGTGGAGAAATTCTTACAAGTAAGAATATAGGTGACTACAATGATTTTAATAATCCAGATGTAGTAAAACCTGTACCTTTCAAGGATGTTAAAGTCAAGAGAAACTCTCTGAAAGTAAAAATTCCTGCTAAATCAATTGTAGTTTTAAATATTAAATAGTATATTTGTAAAATCAATAATACAACAATGAACGATATTAAAGTAATGAACCACGCAGCTGACAACATTCGTATTCTTGCTGCTTCAATGGTAGAAAAAGCTAATTCTGGTCACCCTGGAGGTGCTATGGGTGGCGCAGATTTCATCAACGTACTTTTCTCTGAATTCCTAGTATTCGATCCAGAGAATCCTTCATGGGAAGGACGTGACCGTTTCTTCTTGGATCCGGGTCACATGGCTCCAATGCTATATTCACAACTTGCATTAATCGGCAAATTCACTTTAGCTGATTTGCAACAACTTCGTCAGTGGGGTTCTGTAACTCCAGGTCACCCAGAGCGTGAGATTGCTCGTGGAATTGAAAATACTTCAGGACCTCTTGGACAAGGCCACACATTCGCTGTTGGTGCTGCCATTGCTGCTAAATTCCTAAAAGCACGTCTTGGTGATGTAATGAACCAGACAATATATACCTATATCTCTGATGGTGGTGTACAAGAAGAAATTTCTCAGGGTGCTGGTCGTATCGCTGGAACTTTAGGACTTGACAATCTTATCATGTTCTATGATGCTAACGACATTCAGCTATCTACAGAAACTAAGGTTGTTACAATAGAAGATACAGCCAAGAAATATGAGGCTTGGGGATGGAAAGTTATTAAGATTGATGGCAACGATTGCGAACAAATCCGCAAAGCTATTAATGAAGCTAAAGCCGAAACTGAACGCCCTACCCTCATTATAGGTCATTGCGTTATGGGTAAAGGCGCACGTAAAGATGATAACTCTAGCTATGAGCATAACTGTAAGACACATGGTGCACCTCTAGGTGGTGATGCTTTCGTTAATACAGTAAAGAATCTTGGTGGTGATCCAACAGATCCATTCAAAGTATTCCCTGATGTTCAGAAACTTTATGCAGATCGTCTTGCAGAACTTAAAGATATTGTTGCTAAACGTTATGCAGAAAAGGATAGTTGGTCTAAGGCTAACCCTGAAAAGGCAGAACTGTTAAAAGAATGGTTTAGCGGTAATGCTCCTAAGGTTGATTGGTCAAAGGTTGAACAGAAGGCTGGCGCTGCTACACGTGGTGCTTCTGCTACTATTCTTACTGTACTAGCAGAGCAAGTTCCTAATATGATTTGCGCTTCAGCTGACCTTTCAAATTCTGATAAAACAGACGGATTCCTTAAGAAAACACATAACTTGGAGCGTGGTGATTTCAGAGGTGCATTCTTCCAGGCAGGTGTTTCAGAACTTACAATGGCTTGCTGCTGCATTGGTATGTCACTTCATGGTGGCGTTATCCCTGCATGTGGTACATTCTTTGTATTCTCTGATTACATGAAACCAGCTGTCCGTATGGCTGCATTAATGGAAATTCCTATTAAATTTATTTGGACACACGATGCATTCCGCGTTGGTGAAGACGGACCTACACATGAGCCAGTTGAGCAGGAAGCCCAAATCAGACTTATGGAGAAGTTAAAGAATCATCATGGTGCTGACAGCGTTAGAGTTCTACGCCCTGCAGATGCAGAAGAAACTACTGTATGCTGGAGAATGGCTATGGAAAATACTTCTACTCCAACAGCACTTATCTTGTCTAGACAAAATATTGAAATGCTACCAGAGGGTAACGACTACAATCAAGCAGAAAAGGGCGCATACATTGTTGCTGGTTCAGACGAAGATTTTGATGTAATTTTACTTGCATCTGGTTCTGAGGTTTCTACCCTTGAGGCTGGTAAAAAGTTACTTAATAATGATGGTATCAAAGCGCGTGTATTAAGTGTACCTTCTGAAGGATTGTTCAGAAGTCAGCCTAAAGAATATCAAGAGAGCATTCTACCAAAAGACGCTAAAGTGTTCGGTATGACAGCTGGACTACCTGTAACTCTTGAAGGTTTAGTGGGTGCTAATGGTAAGGTATGGGGTATGGAGAGCTTTGGTTTCTCTGCACCATATAAGGTTCTTGATGAGAAACTTGGTTACACTGGTCAAAATGTGTATAATCAAGTTAAGGAACTACTTGCAGAAAAGTAATAGTTAACATATTTGGGGAGTGACTGTAAATCAGTCGTTCCCCTTTAACATCTTAAATTTATATGCCTATGGAAGTTAAAACTGTTGGATTAGCTTGCGATCACGCAGGTTTCCCTTTGAAACAATTTGTTTTAGAGTATCTTGATAAAAAAGGATACGCTGTGAAAGATTTTGGAACATATAGTGATGAGAGCGTTGACTATCCTGATTTTGCACACCCTTTGGCAGAGGCCATTGAAAGTGGCGAAGTTTATCCGGGTATTGGTATTTGTGGAAGTGGCGAAGGTATGGCTATTACTCTTAACAAGCATCAAGGTGTACGTGCTGGACTTGTTTGGAATAAAGAAATTGCTCAATTGATTCGTCAGCATAATAATGCAAATGTTATTGTGCTTCCAGGTCGCTTTATCGATAACAAAACAGCTGAAACTATTTTAGATGAGTTTTTCAAAACTACATTTGAAGGCGGACGTCATGAGCGTCGCGTAAAAAAGATAGCAATACCAAAATAATAAATTAATCATTATAGCTTTATTTAGGAGAAGACTGATAATAGTCTTCTCTTTTTTATTAAACATACATTCTACCAGAAAAAGTTTTTTTAATGCCACTAATGTCATAATGTCACAAACCCTTTGTTTATAAGGCTTCAGCCAGTGACATTAAGTGACATTATCGGGGCAAAAGTGACATTAAACTGCAAATTATACCTATTTTAGGCGTTTTTTTTGCAATTATGCTATTTGCATAATACATAATTTGTACAAATAGAGTTTTATCGAAAATAAAGGCTGGCTTTCTGAATAGCATAAATAATTAAAAATTCTACTCCATACATATATGAATACGAAAGAATGAATTTGAAGGATGCAAATAGATTGAGAAACTGAGCGCTCAAACTATTACCTAAATTTTCGCAACCTTTGGGTAATCAAATTACCTCAACACGTGAGTAATTGGATTACCTCAGCACGTGTGCAATCCGATTACACAACGTAGGTAATCGGGTTACCCAACGTGAACAACTCAATTACCCACGTTAGGTAATTGAATTACCTAACGTGAAAAAAGATATTACATAGCATAGGTAAACGAATGATTATCAACAAAACTACATGAATAGGATGGATGAAATTTTACTATTATTGCAGTTTGATTCTAATATGTAAACGAACCATAATGCTAAGTGTNGCATACCTGAAGACAAGTACAGACNATAATAAACNAAATTNTGTCTATATATGTACTGCATATTTCGCAAAAAAACGTCAAAAANAGGTATGATTTGCAGTTTAATGTCACTTTTGCCCCGATAATGTCACTTAATGTCACTGGCTCATCNCTTATAAACAAAGGGTTTGTGACATTATGACATTAGTGGCATTGGAAAAACTTTTTTGGTAGAGTACAGTGCCTATTATGAAAGATTCNTTCTTTCGAAATTGACGAGAAGACTCNTAATNGTTGATTTAAAACTCCTGAACTGACTATATATTAAGGCTTTGTTTAATCAAACATAAATGATATAAAAAATGAAAGGAACCTGTCTCACGACAAATTCCTTCCACATACTTACTAAAACTAAATTAACCACTAAAAAAACTAATCTTATTTAAAGTTATTGTCTTTAATCTTTTTATTATCTCTAAACACATTGCGTATCTAGGTAACTGCAAAAGTAATATATATTTTTGAACTACCCAAAATTTCAACGCATTTTTTTCATTATTTAAATACTTTTCTCAACTAGAATATAAGATAATTAAAATCTGTAACCAAAGGTCAACTGCAATTGACTATGCTTATTGCTAACCTTTGTTGCAGAAGCTACATTATCTTCTGTTGATGGAGCTTGTCCCTCATAATAGTTCATGAAAGGATAGAAATCACCATTCTGTGCTGAATATTGGTAAGCCAAATCAATATTAAATTTATCAATTGAATAACCTATACCACAAGTAAATCTATTTGTATCTTTCCANTTNACGAAACTAGTCTCACTTGCATANTANGAACCTGGAGAAGAAATTGATCCATTTTTAGATCCATTTTTATCATACATTGCACTAAGATAATTATAACCTACACGAACAGCAAGTTGGGGAGTAACCTTTACTTCTGCACCAACTTTAAAGGTATGAACACCCTTAAGAGTATTTTCTGTGTGGCGGTTCATATTCTTATCACTACTACTTGTCTCATAATATGAATCATAGTAATCATAATATCCACCATCGTTCACTCTTGTGTCCATGCTTCCATAGTCTGCATACTCATAAGTAGCACCTAATGCGATATAATTATCAATAGTATGTCCAAGACTTAAACCAAATTTCCAAGGAGTATAGAGCTTGAAGTCGTAAGACTCTGAAGAGCTTGAAGAAGCTTTACCAGTATTAAGAGTCGTATAATTTGAAGTTGTTAAGTCATACCAAGTTGGTGTGTTAATATACATACCAATTCTAAATGGACTATTTTCTATTGGACGAAATATTGCACCAATTTTAATATCATAACCAGTACCTGTTATATCACGATTATCAGCCAATGTCACCCCACTTGCGTTGGCAGCAAAATTTTCCGTGTATTCTGAATAACCTTTATAATGAACGTCATGAATACCGAAAGTCAAACCTAAATAAATTCGATCTTGAATATTTCCACTGACGTTAAAATCATATTCACCAATGTATCCTTTAGACTGCTGGTTAAACTGATAACCTGTTGCCGGATAGTTATAAAAAGTCTTATCTGTTGAATTATATATAAGATTATTATAATATAGATTATCTACCTGGCTATAAGTAAGGTCAGTAGGTTGTGTTATGATGTCACTACGAAATTTCTGATATGTCAGCTTATTTTGAGAAGCATTTGATAATGCACCTGATGCATTTAAAATCTGATCAAAGTTGCGACTCTTATGATAATTAAATCCAAAGTTTAGAAACGAATTTCTACCATTGCGCAAACTATAAACAAATCCAGCTTGGTCAAAACTAGCATTAGTTTTACCTAGCGAATTAAACTTATTAACATCTTGTTGATTTACAAGTCCAAAAGAAGTTTCTGCTTTAGATTTACGAAACAATCCAATACCAGCAGGGTTTGTACTCATTGTAGAAAGGTCTGCACCTAAAGCCTCCATAGCACCACCCATACCTACGTAACGGGCAGTACCATTAAGGTCGTTATCTATCAACTTTGTATTCTCATATGTTTCCTGAGCACTCATAGGAAGTGCAGCAAAAGCCATAAAGGCAATTGAATAATATATCTTTTTCATATTCTTGTGAATTTCAGTTTATTACTTTTATCTATGTCCACCAAAACTACCGCCTGAGTGACCTCCGCCACCACCAAAGCCACCGCCACCAGAACGACTACCACCAAAGCTGCCGCCACCGCCGCCGAAGCTGCCTGATCCATAAGAAGGAGAAGGAGTTCTATCGAATGAGCGTGAATTGTCAAATGTACGTGTATTGTTGTTCTGATTGTTTATAGAACGTGATCCACCAAAACGTGCGGAGTTATTTTGTGTTCCAAAACTTCTGTTACCAGAACCTTGGAATCCAGAAGATCTACTTCCATTAAATGCGCGTGAGCCTCCAAAGGTACCCTGCGCAAAAGAACCAGAATTGTTACCATTAAAAGAATGATTTCTTGTTCCTGTTGGGCGACTATATGAAACATATCCTCCACCATAATATGGATATCCGTGATAACCATAATACCAAGGATCATACCAACCACCATAACTATAAGGATAGCCATAATAACCAGAGTACCATGGATCATACCAAGAGTCGTAGAAAGAATCATAGAATCCATAACGCCAGCGAGGACCATAGCCCCATGAAGGACCGAATCCATAACTCCAACTGTAATACCATGGATCATAGAAACCATCCCAACGACTCATACGTTGGCTATATCTATAATCATCATCATTATTATCTGCCATTTGAGAATAATAATTACCTATAAATGTAGTATCCACATAAGTTGAATCTGGATATAATCCATTCCCTTGTGTAAATTGTATGATATCATTCCCTTTATTATCTGTGCCAATTTTTTGGTAATGGCTCCAGAACTTTCCATGACGATTATATTCATCAACATTTCTGTTGCTGCCTGAATAATTGTCATACTTACTATAGGAGTTTGTTGCGGCATCCTTCTTCGGTGTGAAGTAGAGGTCGTCGTCCTGAGCCATCATAGACAATGGTAGAACTCCAGCAAGGACTGAGATGAGAATAAATTTCTTCATTTTCTTGTCTCTTTATTTGTTTACACTATATTTCAATTACAAAAATATATATTATTTTAGTGCAAATGTAAGGAAAATCCCTAATCCGTGATAGGTTTTTCCCTATTTTTTATATATTTGCATTCAAATTTAACAACATTATGAAATATTTTGAAATTAGTTATAGTATTAAGAGCAGTGCAGATGTTTTTCAAACAGCTCGAGACTTGCTAGCTGACGCTGCAGGTGAAGCTGGTTGTGAATCATTCGAAGAAACATCTGATGGTCTGATTGCATACTGTCAGGTGGACAATTGGGATGAAGACTTAATTAAAAAGTCTATTGAGGATTTCATAATTCCGAATGTTGAGATATCTTATAATGTCAAATATGCTGATGACAAAGATTGGAATCAAGAATGGGAAGAAAAAGGCTTTGAGCCAATCAACATAGACAATAAGATTATGGTATGTGATGCCAAGAAGCCATTGCCAAAGGGAATGCCATCAAATACAGAGCATATTTTCATAGATGCAAAACTAGCTTTTGGAACAGGTACACACGAAACAACAAGAATGATTGTTTCTACCCTTTTGCACCTAGATCTAAAAGATAAGATGGTTTTGGATTGTGGATGTGGTACAGGTATATTAGGTATTGCAGCCGCAAAACTTGGTGCAGGAAATGTTGTAGCATATGATATAGACGATTGGAGCGTGAATAATGCTAGGCACAATGCTGAGATCAATGCTATTGGGAACATCAGCGTATATCATGGTGATTCAAATGTACTCAACCATATCTCTGGTATTTTTGATATAGTGATGGCAAACATCAATAGGAATATTCTCTTAAATGACATGCCTACTTTTAAAAGTTTAATGACTACAGGTTCTCTACTTATTTTAAGTGGGTTCTATCAGAGCGACATTCCTGTACTTTTAGATAAGGCAAAAGAGCTTGGTCTTGAAGAATATGGAAGAAAGCAAGATGGAGAATGGGCTTGTTTGGTATTGTTGCTAAACCAATAGTTTAGCAATTATCTACCAATTATCATTTCCAATGGTAAGTTTCTTTAAATCATAATAACTACCATTGTAAATATTAAAGTCCACATATCCTTTTATACCTGGAAGTCTTCCGGCATCAGTATGTTGCCAAAACTTCCACGGTCCTTTATATTCCACCTTTTCTACATAATAGTGGGCTATCCAATATGGATAATCATCAAAGACTGGAGCAGCAAGATAACTCTGCTTAAACTTATAATATGTATATATAATAGGCTTTACATGATATTTATCTTCCACAATATGAAGCCATGTCAAAACATCACGTTGGAAATCCTCAGTACTTTCGTCTTTTGGCTTATGTTCAACATCAAGTATAGGAGGAAGGTCACCTTCATTCAGATGCACTTTGTCCAGAAAATAATAAGCCTGTTCACGAGCCGACGACTTATTACTCCAAAAATGATAAGCTCCTCTTATAAAGCCATAATCACCTGCACTTTGATAATTTCCATAAAAAGTCTCATCAAGATTATCAGCACCTTCAGTACTTTTCATGATTATGAATCTCACCGGACAGCCTTTAATCATAGCATTTGAAAGTGCGTCCCAATCAATATTCTCTTGATAATGTGAAATATCAATACCATGTATTTCATAACCTTCGGGATATTTTGCGTCACCATATAGCGCACGCCATCTGAATCCTGTAGGACTAACAAAAAAATAGTAAAAACACCAAACGTACAAAGCAATAATACCTATTGCCCCGAGCATTACTGCCCATCTAGGATATTTATGAAATGGGTATGACAGTTTACGATGCGTGGTTTGTCCTTTACGCTTACTTTTGGTCTGCGTAGAACGACTTTTCCCACTGCTTATACTCTTTTTACTATTTGTCATACCTGATTTATGAAAAAAGGATAGGGTTGTCATTATCTTTCAAACGACTACCCTATCCCTGATATATCATTTAATATTAATCTTGTTCAAGTTTCAGAGTCTTTGTAGTCTGATCACAAACTTCAGTTGGACCCCAATATTGAATAGGACCTGGGTAAACATAGGCTGTATTCTTAGCCCATTCGTCACGCTTTGCAGCAAATGCCTTGAATGGTTTACCATCAAGTTCAACGAGAGCCTTACGGATAACTGGTTTCATTTCTCCATTACGCTTCTCCATATTCATCATCATTGTGATTGGAACACCACCAGCTTTCCACTCATTAGCGTTTGCAGTAGTATTCTTTACGATAGCCATGTAACCGGTCTTTCCTGCTGCAACAAGTTGTGCTGCGCTAGTTCCGAGAGCATAGCAATAGTCAGCATCGAAGTTAGAAGGAGCTGCACAACGTCCTTCGTAACCGAAGAAGTGATGCTGAGCTGCGAACTTACCATCGAATTTACCTTCNTTAGCCCATTTTGCNAGAAGAGAANCAACCATATCGCTAAGAAGTTTTTCTGTCTCAATGAGAGAAACCTGAACATTTCCATGAGGGTCACGATCAAGACTCAACTGTCTTGCAACGCCTTCAGGAAGAGTTTCGAATGTAGCTGCATTTTCNTTNGAAAGATGAGCGATAATATATTTACGCTGAGCATCTTTATCCAAATCCTTATAGTCTGCACCATGAGCAGCCANCAAGTCATTNANTTCCTGAATCAATCTACCGATTGCAGGAATAAATTCGATAAGACCTTCTGGAATAAGTACAACACCGAAGTTATTACCCTGCTTAGCACGATATGCAACAACCTTAGCGATGTCCTCTACNACCTGATTAAGAGTCATATCCTTTGCCTCAATCTCTTCAGAAATCAAGCAGATATTTGGCTGAGTCTCCAAAGCACATTCAAGTGCGATATGAGAAGCAGAACGACCCATCAATTTAATGAAGTGCCAGTATTTACGTGCAGAGTTACAGTCACGCTCGATGTTACCGATAAGTTCAGAATATGTTTTAGTAGCTGTATCGAAACCAAAACTTGTTTCAATCTGCTCATTCTTAAGGTCACCATCAATAGTCTTAGGGCAACCGATAACCTGTACGCCATATTTCTTGGCAGCATAATATTCAGCCAAAACACAAGCGTTGGTATTTGAATCATCACCACCGATTATAACAATAGCGTTAATATCTAGTTCGCGGATAATTTCCAAGCCCTTCTCAAACTGATCTTCTTCCTCCAATTTTGTACGGCCAGAACCAATCATATCAAAACCACCTGTGTTACGATACTGGTTCAAGAATTCAGCTGTGATCTCAATATAGTTATGATCAACAAGACCACCAGGACCCATTAGGAAACCATAAAGACGGTTTTCAGAATTGAGTTTCTTTACGGCGTCAAACAAACCACTGATAACATTGTGACCACCAGGAGCCTGACCACCAGAAAGAATAACACCTATGTTAATCTTCTTTTTGTCAGCGTTCTCACCTGGTACAAACTCGATAAGAGGCATACCGTAAGTGTTTGGGAATAATTTTTTAATTTCTTCCTGATTGTCCACACTCTTGGTAGGAGCACCTTCTTTAACTTTTACTGCACCTTGAAGAGCCTTAGGCAGCTTTGGCTGATATGCAGCTCTTTCTTTTTGCAATGCGCTAATTTCCATAATTGCTTTTAGTTTTTATAAATCAACGAATAATTGAATTTCCAATAAGACACATGCAAAAATAAGACTTTTCCATGAAATAATGAAAGAAAAAATGATAAAACCGAAGATTAGAAACATTTTTTTGATTTAAAGTATTGCTTTTCCTATTTTTTTTCTATCTTTGGCAAGTAAAAGACAATAATAAAGGAATAATTATGGCAAACAAGAGAATTTTAAAACGAACTATAAACTATATTTGTAGCGATTTATTTGCGGAAGCTGTAGCAGCTTCTTTGTATGGTGAAAAACCCAATAAGGATAATGTAGATGCACTGTTAACATCAATAATCATTATACATAACGACTTCATAAGCCGCATTTCACACCCAGAACCTGGNATGAAAACAAAGACTTATTACAAAGCNATTATTGAGGATTTCAATAAACAGGCTAGCGAGATCGTAGACCAAATACAGAATCTTTAAATTCATACAATGATAAACAGAATCTGTAATTGGATATTGTATAATAAAATGGGATGGACAAAAAATGTTACTGTTGACCACCCTGATAAGTTTATAATCTGCCTTGCNCCTCATACTAGTAATTGGGATTTCGTTATAGGACAGCTTTACACACGTGCTGAATGTCTNAAAACTAATTTTCTNATGAAGAAAGAATGGTTTTTCTGGCCATTNGGTAAGATGTTCTACAAGTTGGGAGGAATCCCTGTTTGGAGATCAAAGCATACAAGTATGACAGATAATTTGGCAGAGACTGCTTTTAAAGCAAAATCATTCAAGTTATGTATAACACCAGAAGGAACTCGTTCTCCTAACCCTGACTGGAAAAAGGGATTTTATTTTATTGCGCTAAAAGCCAATATTCCTATCCTTCTTTATGGTGTAGACTACGAAAAAAAGACTATTACTTGTACAGAATCATTTATTCCTACAGGTGATATAGATAAAGACATGCCTATTATAAAGGCATATTTCAAAAATTTCAAAGGCAAAAAGCCTAAGAATTTTGCATACTAATTACGTTAAGATATGAATAGAATAATAGTTACTGTTTTCACCCTTTGTTTATCAACATCTTTAATGGCATTGCCACCAAATGATAAATTAGCTATCCAAAGGGAAATTAGCAACTATTTCTTAAGATATGATAATGGCAAAAACTCTTTACCAGAACAAATAAGAATTCTAAAATTCGATGTAGACGACAATGCTAAAACTATTAAATTAGAAGTTAGCAATTCTTTTGCCTCACAAGAACTTACGCTGAAATCGGTAAAGAAAATATATAAGAAAATTAGTAATATCTTTCCTTCTCAGTACAACCAGTACAAGATGATAATAACATCTTGTGGCATGCCTATAGAGCAACTTGCCACAGATGCTACTATTGCTGATAATGAGTGTAATAAGTTTTGGGGAGATATAGATTATCATGATCAGCCTTGGGTTACTAATGCATCCCAACCATACAGCATTACACATGGACTCAATGACCGACACATCTCTTTATGGGCAAGTCATGGACGATATTATGACAACGATAAGAGAGAATGGAAATGGCAGCGTCCTAATATGTTTGGCACTACTGAGGATCTGTTCACCCAAACTATCGTTGTACCCTATCTCATTCCAATGCTGCAAAATGCAGGAGCTTGTGTATTTACACCAAGGGAACGTGATTGGCAGAAAAATGAATATATAGTTGATAATGATATCTCTAAGGCACCAAACTATCTTGAAGTCAATGTTAAGGGTGATTGGAAAGAGTTTGAAGGTAAGGGATTCTCGTTCCATGAAGGAACATATAAGGATGGAGAAAATCCTTTTGAGCAAGGTACTGCCAGAATTATAAAGGCTACCAAAAGCAAGAAGAAGTTTTCTTTAATTTCATACCAACCTACATTCGCATCTTCAGGAAGATATGCTGTTTATGTAAGTTATCAGACAACTGAAAACAGTGTTCCTGATGCTGAATATATCGTATACCATAATGGAAGTGAAACCCATTTTAGAGTCAACCAGACTATGGGTGGCGGAACTTGGGTATATCTCGGAACATTTGACTTTGCCCCAGGAAACAATCAATATAATCGTGTTGTAATAACAAACAATTCTCATAACCATGGAGTCGTAACAGCTGATGCCGTTAGATTTGGTGGTGGTATGGGAAATATTGAACGTGGTGGAAGCGTAAGCGGATTTCCTCGTTGCCTTGAGGGCGCACGCTATTCTGCACAATGGGCAGGAGCACCAACGACTGTTTATGACAGCAAGGAAAACGGAAATGATTACGGCGATGATATCAATGCAAGACCTTACATGAGCAATTGGCTTGCTGGCGGTTCATGTTACGTCCCTACTATCGAGGGAAAGAAGGTTCCTATAGAATTATCTTTAGCTGTACATAGTGATGCTGGATTTGACAAAATCGGAAATAGCATTATCGGTTCATTAGCTATATGCACAACAAACTTTAATGAAGGCAGACTTAGTTCTGGAGTTTCAAGAATGTCATCAAATGATTTTGCCAAGTCACTTCTTGATGGATTCGATCGTGACCTAGGAGCATTTGTCGGTAAATGGAGTCGCAGATATCTATGGGATAAGAATTATTCAGAGACTAAGAATCCAGAAGTTCCTTCGGCAATTATTGAGACATTATCACATCAAAGTTTCCCTGATATGGAATTGGGACAGGATCCTAATTTCAAATTTTGCATGGCTAGATCATTGTATAAATCAATTGTCAGATATATCAATAATGCACATGGTAAACCAACTGTAATTCAACCACTTGCACCTAATGGGTTCAAGATTGAATTTATAGGTGATAACAACATTAAATTGTCATGGAAGGCTACGGAAGATAAGTTAGAACCTTCTGCCTGCCCTACCGCTTACAATGTATATACAGCTACTGGAGAATCAGATTTCGACAATGGATCGTTAGTATTAAAGAACTACACCATCCTGCACATAACACCTGGCGTCCAATATAATTTCAAGGTAACAGCTGTTAATCGCGGAGGTGAGAGTTTCCCTACAGAAGTTTTATCAGCCCTTTATCAACCTTCTGCAACAAAAACAGTACTTGTCGTAAATGGCTTTGATCGTCTTTCGGCTCCTGCCGTTATCGACAATGATAGCATTCAAGGTTTCGATTTCAACAAAGATCCAGGTGTGTCTTATGGTCTTACAGCAGGTTGGAACGGCAAGCAAATATGTTTTGACAAAAAGAAAATCGGCATCGAAGGTCCTGGTGGACTCGGATATTGTGGAGATGAACTGGCAGGTAGCTTTATAGCAGGTAACAGCTTTGATTATGTTAAAGAGCATACTCAAGCTATAGCCACAGCTGGAAAATATAATGTAGTAAGTTGTTCGGCAGATGCAATAGAAAGCGGAGACATCAAACTATCGAACTATAATGCAATAGACTTGATACTTGGTCTCCAGAAATATGATGTACATTCTTTGAAATATTACAAGACATTTACTTCTGAAATGCAGAACGCTTTGCAAACCTACTCACAAAATCACGGTAATATTATCGTCAGTGGAAGTTATATTGCAAGTGATATGACAACAGATAGCGAAAAGATGTTCTTGAAAAATACATTGAAAGTAACTACTGCTGAAATGGATTCTATAAATAGTGACATGCAGATTAATGGATTGGGCAAACAGTTCTATCTATTCAGATCACTTAATGCCTCTCATTATGCAGCAACATCATCAGACGAAATCACACCTGCATCAGGAGCTATATGCGCCATGCAATACAACAACGGAAGCGGTGCAGCTGTTGGTTATCAAGGTAAAGACTACAATAGCTTTACCGTTGCATTCCCATTAGAGTGTATTGCTTCAACGAAAGAACGCAACGACATTATGAGAGGTATTCTCAATTATGTCATGCCTGATACCGTAAAATCTAAGTAGAAAATACAGTTAAATATATGTTTAATCTTTAAATAAATAAAACCATGTATAAAATTCAAGCAAATCAGTCTGGAACACGTTCAATAGAAATCACTGACCAGCATTTGGAGACTATCGACAAATATCAGTTAATGCGCAATCTAGTCGACAGCAATGGCATCATCGACGAGATTGTACTTGACAAGTTGAAATTCAATGTGCGCTCACTCATTGAGAGTGAAAACGGCAACGACAAGAATCTTCTTGATTTATGTCTTGACGTCATCTATAACGCTAACATGAAAGCAGTTGGACTACACAATTTCGTATTGCTGTATGCTGACTGGAAGAGCAAGCACAAAGAACTTGAAGTGGATAGTCCACAGGAAGCGTAGTAATAATATGGCTTGACATGTTTCGGCATGTCAAGCATTAAAATTTTAAGATAAGATTGGATTCAGAGCAATACAAATTGACCGATTTTCTTCCAACTACAAAGAAAGAGTGTGAACTCCGTGGTTGGGACGAACTCGATGTTATTTTATTTTCGGGTGATGCGTATGTTGATCACCCATCATTTGGCGCTGCTGTTATCGGCAGAGCCCTTGAAGCAGCAGGTTATCGTGTAGCAATCGTTCCACAACCTGACTGGCATGGAGATTTCAGAGATTTCAAAAAATTAGGACGTCCAAAACTCTTCTTCGGTATTTCACCGGGATGCATGGACTCTATGGTAAACAAATACACAGCTAACAAGCGATTACGTTCTGTTGATGAGTATAGTCCGGAAGGTCGTCACGACTGCCGTCCGGAGTATCCAACTGTTGTATATTCACAGATATTAAAGAAGATATATCCTGACGTACCAGTCATTCTTGGAGGAATAGAAGCATCAATGCGCCGACTCACCCATTATGACTATTGGCAGGACAAACTACGCCGTTGCATTCTTTGTGACAGTGGCGCAGATATGATATTATATGGTTCAGGTACCAAATCAATTGTTCAGGTAAGCAAAGATATTGAGTCTGGAATGTCTATCAATGACATGCACAATATTCCCCAAACAGTCTATCTCGCAAAAGAGGGCGATATCTATGGCGGAATAAAAGAAGACGATATCATTCTACATTCTCATGAAGAATGTCTAGCTAACAAGAAAGCTGAAGCTGAAAACTATAGACATATTGAGGAAGAATCAAATAAGATTCATGCACAAAGATTACTCCAGCAGACAGATAAAGTATATGCTGTTGTAAATCCTCCTTACCCCACAATGACAACCGAGGAACTAGATGCTTCTTTCGATTTGCCATATACCCGACTGCCACATCCAAAATATAAAGGCAAGAAGATTCCGGCTTTCGAAATGATTAAGTTCTCCATCAACATGCATCATGGCTGTTTTGGTGGTTGCGCCTTCTGTACAATATCTGCACATCAAGGTAAATTTGTTGTGTGCAGAAGTAAGGAAAGCATCTTGCGAGAGGTTAAGAAAGTAATTAGTATGCCAGACTTTAAGGGCTATCTTTCCGATCTTGGAGGACCGTCTGCCAACATGTATGGCATGCATGGCAAGAATCTTAAAGCATGTGAGCATTGCAAACGCCCATCGTGTATCAATCCTCAGGTATGTCCTAATCTTGATACCGACCACACACGCCTACTCGACATCTATCATGCCGTAGACGCATTACCAGGAATAAAGAAAAGTTTTATAGGAAGTGGTGTTCGCTATGATTTACTTTTGCATAAGGGAAAAGATGAAAAAGCAAATGCTTCAGCACGCGAATACACTCGTGAACTGATAGAACATCATGTAAGCGGAAGATTAAAGGTTGCTCCAGAACATACTCAGGATGATGTCTTGGGACTTATGCGCAAACCTTCTTTCAACCAGTTCTATGAATTTAAGAAGATATTCGACCGTATAAACCATGAAGCAGGATTGAAGCAGCAGATTATACCATATTTCATTAGTTCGCATCCTGGATGCAAAGAAGAAGATATGGCAGAATTGGCTGTACAAACTAAGGATCTTGATTTTCATCTTGAGCAGGTACAGGATTTCACCCCTACTCCAATGACAATCTCCACAGAGACATGGTATACAGGCTACGATCCATATACATTAGAACCGGTGTTCAGCGCCAAGACTCCAAGAGAAAAACTTGCACAGCGCCAGTTCTTCTTCTGGTATAAGCCAGAGGAAAGAAGAAATATAGAACAGGAATTACGCCGTATAGGCAGAGAGGACCTGATAAAGAAGTTATATCCTAACGGTCCTGCACGTGCAGATAAGTACAGTCCTAATGTTGAGAAAAGTAGTCGTAAGCCTACACATGGTCGCAATTCTAAATATGAAGATCGCCCTGTAGGCAGCACCTACGATAATCCTGGTGTTGGCTCTTATGGCAAGACTTCAAAAACAAAAGGTTATAAAGATAAAAACAAAAAGAGTTACAATCCTAATTTCAGTAATAATAATCATCGAAAATAATGTCATAGCATCATAATTTCTAGGTATTTTAATGGCAAATAAATAAATATTTGTTTATATTGCACTTATTTTTAGTACTTTTGCAAATAGAAAATAGCAGGTATAAAATATGAAATTATCAGATTTAAAAACCGGAGAGCATGGTGTTATTGTAAAAGTAACAGGTCATGGAGGTTTCCGAAAGCGCATAGTTGAAATGGGCTTTATCAAGGGAAAGAAGGTTGATGTATTATTAAATGCACCTCTTCAGGATCCTGTGAAATACAAAATAATGGGCTACGAAGTATCTTTACGTCGTACAGAAGCTGAGATGATTGAGGTTATATCAGAATCTGAAGCCAAGGAAATGAGCAGAGTTTCAAGGCATGAATATAAAACGGCTGAGATTATAGATAGCACTGATATTGACGAGCAACCGCTAACTGATGAACAGTTGGAAGAAGCTGCTATCAAACGCAGACATACTATCAATGTCGCCCTTGTTGGAAATCCAAACTGTGGTAAAACGTCGCTGTTTAACTTTGCTTCGGGAGCTCACGAGCGTGTGGGCAACTACTCTGGCGTAACAGTTGATGCGAAGGTTGGACACACTGAATACGAAGGTTATCAGTTTAATCTTGTAGACCTTCCTGGCACTTACAGCCTTTCGGCTTACTCGCCTGAAGAACTATATGTGCGCAAGCAGATCATCGAAAAGACGCCTGATGTTATTATAAACGTTATCGATGCAAGTAACCTTGAGCGTAACCTTTATCTCACAACGCAACTCATTGATATGCACCTTCGTATGGTGTGTGCGTTAAATATGTTTGACGAGACCCAGAAGCGTGGTGATAATGTTGATTACAACAAACTTTCCGAGCTTTTTGGTGTTCCAATGGTTCCTACCGTATTTAAGGACGGAAGCGGAGTCAATGAAATGTTTCATCAGATAATAGAGTTATATGAAAGTAATGAGGATGACAAGCCACATTTCCGCCATATACATATTAATCACGGACACGAAATTGAAAACGGAATAAGTCACATACAGGAATATCTAAAAAAAGACGAAACTTTGCGCCAGCGATATTCCACACGTTACCTAGCAATAAAACTCCTTGAGAATGATGCTGAAGCTGAAAAGAAAATAAAGGCTTTGCCTACAGCAGATGCAATATTGAAGGCACGTGATGCAGCTGCTCAGAGGGTATTGGATGAAACAGGAGACGACAGCGAAACCGCAGTGATGGACGCAAAGTATGGTTTTATCCATGGAGCACTTCAGGAAGCAGAATACGAGACAGGAAAGAAGAAAGATACTTATCAGATGACTCATTATCTTGATAACATCATCACAAATAAGTATCTTGGATTCCCTATCTTTATCCTGATGCTGTTTATCATGTTTACAGCAACATTCATAATAGGTCAATACCCAATGGACGCTATTGAGACTGCCGTATCATGGTTGGGTGATTTAATAACAAATATCATTCCTGACGGTCCTGTTAAGGCGATGCTTGTAGATGGAATTATAGGAGGTGTTGGAGCCGTTATCGTGTTTCTACCACAGATTCTTATCCTCTATTTCTTCATCAGTTTCATGGAAGATTCAGGATATATGGCACGTGCGGCATTCATCATGGATAAGATAATGCACAAGATGGGACTTCACGGTAAGTCATTCATTCCGCTTATAATGGGATTTGGATGCAACGTACCAGCCGTAATGGCAACAAGAACCATTGAGAGCAAGCGTTCACGCCTTATAACAATGCTTATCATTCCGATGATGAGCTGTTCAGCCCGCCTCCCTATTTACGTAATGATAACCGGAACGTTCTTTGCGCTGAAATATCGCTCTCTCATTATGTTGTCATTATATGTAATCGGCATCTTAATGGCAGTTATTCTCAGCCGTATTTTTAGTTCGTTCCTTGTCAAGGGCGAGGACACTCCTTTTGTAATGGAGCTTCCACCCTATCGTTTCCCTACATGGAAGGCCATAGGCAGACACACTTGGGAAAAGGGAAAACAGTATCTTAAGAAGATGGGTGGTATCATTCTCGTTGCAAGTATCATTGTATGGGCATTGGGATATTTCCCTCACGACGAACATCTGTCAAAACAGCAGCAACAGGAACAGAGTTATATCGGAAAGATTGGAAAGACTATAGAACCCGTTTTCAGACCGATGGGCTTTGACTGGAAACTTGATGTCGGACTTATTGCAGGCGTTGGCGCAAAAGAGATTGTAGCAAGTACTCTCGGTGTACTTTACAGTAATGACGAGAGCGTAGCTGAAAATCCAGATTCAGGCAGTAAATATGCAACCCTACATCGCCAGATGACATCAGACATAGCAAGAGTACATAATATAAAATATGAAGACGCCCAACCAGTGGCAACACTCACAGCATATTGCTTCTTATTGTTTGTATTACTCTATTTCCCATGTATAGCCACAATAGCAGCTATAAAGGGAGAAACAGGAAGTTGGAAGTGGGCTTTATTTGCAGCAGGCTACACCACAGTCCTAGCATGGACGGTAAGTACGGTTGTATATCAAATTGGAATGGTTTTAATATAGAAACAAATGCGAAGCGTTAAGTTGTCCATATTATCATTATTAATGCTGGCAGTGCCTTTTAAAGCTCTGTCACAGCGCAATGAGATATTAGATGATAACATTGCCTCATTAAAGGTTATGAATGGTAACGACTGGCAAAGTCTGTTACCCATTATCACCCTCAACAGCAGTGATGTAGTAAACATCGGTTTCGACAACTTCAACCAAGAGTATCATAGATATACATATAAGATAGAGCATTGCGAATCAGACTGGTCTTTTTCCAATCAACTGTTTACAAGTGATTATGTCACGGGATTTTCAGAAGGAATACCTATTGAAGACATTTCTCAGTCGGTAAACACAACTGTTGAATACAGCCATTACGCATTTGCGATACCCAACAGCAGATGCAGTATAAAGTTGAGTGGCAACTACAAGGTCACTGTTATGGATGAAGACGACAACAACCGAGTTATTCTTGTTGCCTGTTTTATGGTTGTCGAACCGCTTATGAATGTTGGTATGGCATATAGAACCAATACGGATATTGACATAAACAGCACACATCAGCAGGTTGATATGACCGTATCATATAACAATGTGACTGTTTCCAATCCCGACACACAGATAAAGACTATCGTCATGCAAAATGCCCATTGGGATAATGCTCGCATCAATGCCCGACCAGACAATATCATGCCTAACGGAATGCAATGGAAACACTGCAAGGATTATATTTTTGATGCAGGAAACGAATATCGAAAATTTGAAATTCTTGATGTCTCTCATCCAACGATGGGTATTGAAACAACAGATTGGGACGGAAATCACTATAATGCATATATCTGGCGTGATGAACCAAGGCTAAACTATATATATGATGAGGATGCAAACGGTGCATTTTGCATAAGAAATAGCGATAACAATGAGAACGATCGCCTTTCAGAATATGTGATAACCCATTTCACATTGAAGACCCCTCCTACTGATCATGACATATATATTGACGGCGGATTTACAAACAACAGTTTTCTGCCAAAATACAAGATGACCTACAATCCGTCTACAGGATATTATGAAGACTCTGTATTATTGAAACAAGGATATTATTCATATAAATATATCATGCTTGACAGCAATGGAAAAGCCAATGATCTGCAATCAGAAGGCAGCTTCTTCCAAACGGAGAACAGCTATCAGTCGTTGGTGTATTATCGAGGAAACGGAGAACGAACCGACAGACTAGTTGGTTATGCAAATCTCAAGAATAATAAATGAACAAAAAAGGACCAAACCCATATTCATGGATTCAGTCCTTTCATTATTATCGTCGGAAAATATTATTTAAAGAATCTCTTGTATAGACCAGCGAAACCTGCTGCATGACGAGCCTCGTCCTTAGCCATTTCGTGAATTGTGTCGTGAAGAGTATCGTTACCTTCAGCCTTTGCAAGCTTAGCGAATTCAAACTTTTCAGCACATGCGCCCTTCTCAGCAGAGATACGAGCTTCAAGGTTAGCCTTTGTGTCAGCCAAAACCTCACCTAGAAGTTCCGCGTAGCGGCTTGCGTGATTAGCCTCTTCATAAGCATAGTGTTCAAAAGCTCTTGCTATTTCAGGGTAACCCTCACGATCAGCCTGTCGAGCCATTGCTAGATACATTCCAACTTCACTACATTCTCCAGCAAATGTTTCTTTGCAATGCTGAATAAGTTCCTTAGATACGCCTTCTTTGTAAGCTGCGCCTAGATAATGAACAGTTGCGAAAGTCAAGTCATCGTCAGCAACGTCTAGTTCTTTAAACTTGCTCTTGTCAGCTTTACAGATTGGACACTTTTCAGGAGCTTCAGTACCTTCATAGATATAACCACATACAGTGCAAATAAATTTCTTTTTCATAATCGTTTTGTTATTTAGTTGATTACTAATTGTTATTTTTTTCTATTGCAAAGATAGAATAAAAACATTCAACCTACAAAAATAACCCCATAGAATTTATGAATGCCAAAATAAGATTTATCTATTCTTTGCCAAATCTGTCGTGTTATTAGCGCATTTACGGGCGATAGAGATTCCTTATCAAACATTTGTATATGATAGAGAAAACAACCAACGACTCCATAAACTTTTTTGATTTATGCTAATATTAAAGTGATGACAAGAATTCAGAAACATTGCAATACAAAAAAAGGATTGAATTCACATGATGTAAATCCAATCCTTCCAGCTATTGCAAAATTGAAATCTTATTTAAAGAATCGCTTATATAAACCAGCGAAACCTGCCGCATGACGAGCTTCGTCTTTAGCCATTTCATGAATTGTGTCATGAAGAGTATCGTTACCTTCAGCCTTTGCCATCTTTGCAAATTCAAACTTCTCAGCGCATGCACCCTTCTCTGCAGAGATACGAGCCTCAAGGTTAGCCTTTGTATCAGCCAAAACCTCACCTAGAAGTTCAGCATAGCGACTTGCGTGATTAGCCTCTTCGTAAGCATAGTGTTCAAAAGCTCTTGCAATTTCTGGATAGCCTTCACGATCTGCCTGTCGGGCCATCGCTAGATACATACCCACTTCACTGCACTCACCAGCGAATGTTTCTTTACAATGCTGAATCAATTCCTTTGATACACCTTCCTTATAAGCTGCACCTAGATAATGGACTGTAGCGAAAGTTAGATCACCGTCAACAGATTCCATTTCTTTAAACTTGCTCTTATCAGCTTTACAAATTGGACATTGGTCTGGAGCTTCTGTGCCTTCATAGATATATCCACATACAGTACAAATAAATTTCTTTTTCATAATCGTTTTTGTATTAAGTCTATTATTATTTTTTGTATTGCAAAGATAGATTTAATATTTTCAAACGACAAAAATAACCCCATAGAATTTATGAATACAGAAATAAGAATTATCTATTTGTCTTTAAATTTGTATCATCATTATCTCATTGAGGTCTGATATGTAGTTGCCACTTCGGTGCTCACTTTTTGAATGCCACGCCTCTTTATCAGCGCCTTCCACGGCTAGTTTAATACTTTTCAGCCCATAGCGATGATTAAGTTTGTCTATTGTATTCATCAGTTTAAATCTTTGTGGACGATTCTGTATATCATCAAAAAGGTTTTGCTGAATGGCGGTATTATTTGTTATATCACTTAATACGACTCCAGCTTTCTTGTAACAAATACCTTTTACATATATGTCTTCAACAATCTGCAGGGCGGCTTTTGTTATCTCGATTGTGTCAGATGTGGGAACAGGCAAAGTTACTGTTAGTGAATTACTATACGGCCGCAAGTCTTCACAAAATCTACTAGTCATGATAAACACCGTTACTACACTAGCTACAGAATGTTGACCACGAAGTTTGTTTGCGCTGCTTGCTGCAAAATTCGCCACTGCAGCTCTTAACGAACTGATGTCGGTCACCTTTTCACCAAAGCTCCTACTCGTACATATTGATTGCTTACCTGCAATCTCTGATGTGTCTATACACGAAATACCATTCAGTTCCTTCCACGTCTGCACCATAGGAAGACTAAACCTGCTTTTAATCCATGCCTCTTTCTTGTCTGCTAGTTCTAATGGAGTGTGCACTCCATAGTATTCCAGTTTAGGTAATATTCGCCTTCCTATTCCCCATACGTCAGAAAGTTCCATCATGGAAAGAGCTTTACGCCGTTTCTCGTCTGTATCAATTATGCATACAGAGTTATATCCCTTATAATTCTTCGCAAACTTACTGCCCATCTTTGCCAAAGTCCTTGATTGAGCAATCCCTACCGACACTGGTATATCAGTATATAGTTTCACTTTCTTGACAACCATTCTCATATAATCTTCCAGATCATACAGTTTGTCGTAACCATCAAGAAAGCAGAAGCTCTCGTCAATACTATAATTCTCTACATGGTTAACAAACGAGCGAAGAATATTTGTAACTCTACTGGACATCGCAGCATACAGATACATATTTGTTGAAAAAATAGCAACGTTGTTATACTTTACAAGATCGCGTACCTTATATATAGGATCACCACGATGCAGTCCTATCGCCTTAGCCTCTGGAGTCAATGCGATGATGCAGCCATCATTAGATGACAACACGCATACCGGCTTACCATTCAATCCGGCATGAAAAGCCTTCTCCACAGAACAGAAGAATGAATTACAGTCAACCAGTGCTATCATATATTTAATATTTCGGTTTACTTATGATATAAGTAACAACGCCCCATACGCTGAATGAATCATTTTCGTTCAACTTTATATTCGGATATTCAGGATTAGCAGGAACTAACCATTTCTTCCCTGCAATCTCCTTGACACGCTTCACAGTATATTCCCCATTCAGTTCACATACTGCTATCTGTTTTTCAGTTGGTTGTCTGTTGCTCTTGTCAACAATCAGAATATCTCCGTCATGAACTCCTGCTTCGATCATCGAATTTCCTTGCACTCTAATCAAGTAAGAAGAATCAGGATTTGGACAAAGCATTTTCAGCAGTTCGATATCCTGTGCCATTTCATCATTATTCAATGGAATAGGAAAACCAGCCACAATCTTAACATCAAAGAAAGGAACATTAACAGGCTTCACCCTATTAGCAGGAATCACCTCACCCAGTTTATCAATCTTCGTTTCTTCAACGGATGTTTTTCGAGCCTGCAAAATACAGTCACGTATAAACTCGGTTTTATTATCGTGTGCATCAATAAAATCNGCCACATCTTTATCTGCCCGAAACGCATACAATTTGTTATCGCCTTTCGGTCTACCGGCTCCTTCACGTCTGCCTCCACGCTTCTCCTTCTTTTCTTCGTTCATCGCTCAAATAATTAACGCTACAAAGATACAAAGATATTTTGAATTCCGTTATACAGTTTTCAAAAAACATAGAAACAAAAGAGCTTTAGCATACTTAGTTTATTCTCACACTCTTTACCAGAACCCTTTTACCTTTCACAATCTTATAAGTGCTNTTATATACCCCATTAACAACTAAGAANGGTTTTTTAGTCATGGGTTCCGGCGTTGGATAACTTTTATCAAGAGGCTTATGNGNCTTNCTNTCATATATTTCTCCATCAACGATCTCATATTTTGGATTATGAGCATCTATATGAATTTTGACGTTTGGGCAATTTCTCGTGATAGACACTCCTATCTGTGTGGCTGATGCCGGAATATACAAGTTTTCAAGACGAGAACATCTTTCAAATACAGAAACACCAATAGTATCAATTGTAGCGGGAAGTTCTACGTTCGTGAGATATGAGCAACCTATAAAACTATAGCTCAATATATTTGAGACCCCTTCTGGAATTTTGATATCGAGCAGCTGAGAGCAAAGAGCAAAAGCATCCAACCTGATTTTCTTAACCGTAGGCGGTATGTCTACCTGATTGATACCATAACCAAACTTAAAAGCATATCTGCCTATCGTCTCCAACTTTTCTGGCAGTTTAATGTAAGTGAGCCCCACACAGTAGGTTAATGCACTATCAGGCAGATAAGTCATATCCGTGGCACTGAGATCAAGTGTTCTAAGGTGACTAGACTGTTCTTTATCATACTGCGCTATTGTTCTTAGCCAACGTATATCGTCATCATTAATGGAGCCCACGATAGAAAGATGTCGTATCTGTCTCCAAGGTCTATTCTGCATCATCGACTGTAGTGTTCCTGCCTGTTTTACATTGATAGTATCTACATGAGGCACATAAGTGGAGTCACCTATATCTATGATAGCTACATTCTTTTGAGAATATTGATAGAGACTATCCAGGGGATAGTAACCATCATGATGTCCATTCCAACCAAGATTTATATGTACTAGGCTACCTTTCAAACCATCCAGAATAAATAGATGCCCGCTCTTTTTCGACTTACCAGAAATGATAACGGGTCTACCCTGTCGGAGTTCATTCGTAATCAGACTGTTCCACTCCTGTTTTCCCTCTTCGCCAAGATACTCATCACGCTTCACTATGTTCATATAAGGACTGCAATGAAACAACTTCTTCATGGCATTCATACCCTGCATAGTAGATGTACTACTCGCATCCTTTCCGTATCGTGTAAAAGCAGAGATACCACAATCCCGAATAAGTTCCGGCACCGAATTACTTTTGACACCAAGATGATTTAACACCTGAGCCATTGCAATAGGTCCACATCCAGCGATCGTACGATTACCAGTACTGTCTAAAGGGCACAAAGAATTATAGGGATTACTTTGTCCCCATTTTGTCTGTATCATTGGAGCCACGTCCTGAGCATGTATATGGATGGTTGCAAGTAGTAAAACGATAATAAGGTAAATATGTCTATTCATTTTTATTTAGGAATATAGTGGTTATTTTTTATAAGTATTGCAAAGGTACAAAAACATTCTAAGTTAGGCAAATTTAGTACTAAATATTGGCAAAATATCTATTTGTTTAAAGTCTTTAGCTAAAATATCATGAATGATATTGGGTATCTTTTCTTCGTTAATCATTCATATGATTAACGAAGAAAAGATATTTCAATAACTGTTATCAAATAAAGTGTAAATTGATATAAAGATTAAGAGGAGAATTCAATTCATAATTAATTTCATTATTATTTGTTATTACTAATAATAATAATTACATTTGCAGATAACTATAAATGTAAAGGAACCATGAATAAATACTTTTTTTGCAATCATTGCCACAAGTCTTTTAATTTAGATGTTGATGACGATATTATGCTTCAACCAATAAGATGTCCACTCTGTGACAGGAATTATACTTATATAGAAAAGCAGATATTTGACGAGGAACAAAATAAACATGAATTATATTTTCTGTTATCATGCATATTTACCCTATTCATATCGTCTGGCATATGCATTTATCTCACGCTATTAGATAATAACTTTGGGGGAGCCGTATCATTAATATTTTTATTAGGATTGTATTTTATTACGATCCTTAAAAAGTATAAGGATAAAAATGTAATTTTCACAAAAGATACATTTAATTATATTTTAGTCACTACTGCAATAATAATATTACCATATACTATAATATTTAATATATTCATAAATACAGCTTCTATCTTAACATTTATAATTTGGTTTATACCTATAATTATGATAACACAAATTGATAAAGATAGTTCCTTTTCTGCTCAAGGCTGCGGAGCTTTTTTATGTTTTATTGGCGCTTTTATATTAGGTGCTTTTATATTCAACTTAACTAGCAACTATTTTACAGATCAATACAATGAACTACATATATATATTGAAAACAAACAAACAATATATTTAGGAATATTATGTGTGTTATACATAGTCAATTATTTATATATCTCTATGTATAATAAGATCGAAAACAAAAAGTATGGTTTACCAATATATGAATTATCTATGAAAGAAAGCATCACAGCTGAAGAAAATTTTATAGAGAAACAACAACAATATCAACTTGCTGAAAAGGAAACGCAATTAAAAGAACAGCATTATATTGACCTATTAGAGTCATTAAAAAACAAACATGGTAACTATAACAAAGTTATTAACATATATGACAAATCGAATAAATACAGCAACGTGAATGAGCAATTAATTGTGTTTGAAAGTGATAATTATGTATATTTTCAAGAAAAAGAATACAAAATGAATGATTTTCTTGATTGTTCTCTTCTTGACAATTTACAAATAATAAATGGTTCAACAACTGCTACCATAAAGACTAGAAATGGTAACATAGTTAAGAGAGCAATTATTGGCGATATACTTCTAGGTGGAACGGGTGCTATTATTGGCGGTGCTACAGCAAAAAAAGATGTAACTTACTCCAGAACTCCAAATATAACGATTCATGACTACAAAATCGTCTTAAATATGAATGATTTTGAAAAGCCAATAATCACAATTAATTATGGAATAAACGAGACACAAGCCTATTATATAATGAGCATTTTCTCTATAATAATCAAAAGAGGAAAAGAAATACAATCGTAATCTGTAACATTATATATTGTTATAAATCATTTAACAATAGTAGCATTAAAAAGATACCACGACAACTTAAGGAAAATATTGTTTCATATGCTTCTTGATGACAGACATCTACAAATATCGCTTTATTCTTTTGTTCTCATCTAAACATAGAGATTGTTACCGTGAAAACGTGCATTGTCACAAAGATATAAACTAACTTTAGCTCACTTTGGCCGCAGTTAAATCTTTCATGATAAGAGGGTACGTCATTTAAACTGTGTCAAGGCTGTTGTTGATTTGATCAAAACTCATAATCTTTGAAATAAGGATAGATTTTTCCTCTTTAGTCATTATTTTACCACAAATGGAATCCAATTTATTTATCTTATCTAAGAAAATTGGTCTTGAACTCTCATCATTTATAATAATATAATTTATATCAGAAACGTCAAATACAAATGGAGGTGCTCCTGGTACAAAGGGGGTTTCAACACTACGTCTCCATGTTTCATATTCTTTTTTTTGCCAATACCACTTGCATAGACTTTGATCGCTTAGTTTTGCATTTTCAGGAATAACAAGCCTCCATTCGCATTCATCATAATTAATTTGAGTCTTATCTTTCTCAGAATACTCATACTTTTTCATATTTCCTAACATGCTAATAGCATAACGATGTTTATTACCTATTTCATTAAATAAATTCCAAGCATTAGATTGACTCGCTTTATTATTTAAGCCAACTCCGAAATACTCAAAACCATCACATTTAAAATTAAGAGTTGGCGCACCTTGTCTTTGGGCATCATATATCATAGCCTTCCAGTTACTTTTACATTCTAGATAATCTGTATACAATTGCAAAGCTGCTTTATACTGTTGGGTACAAATAATATAATTGACAGGATTAAGACCTTCTGGATAATCTGAAATTAAGCTTTTTTTCGATAAACCAATTGCATATTTTCCATACTTCATACGATGCTCCAAACTCATAATTAATGGAATATCACAAAAAGAAATCATTGGAATAGCTAAAAATACATCATGTATAATGTCTTCTTTGCTATATGAAAACTTCAAACCATACTTTAGTATAGATAATAATGTTTCTTCACCTTTTGTATAATGGAAAAGAGTATCTGTATGACTGTTTAAACTCATAATAAAATTTAATTAATTTAAAAATATTCGCATATTAGATAATCGAACCATTTTGTTGTAATATTTTCTCTGTCTTATCAAGTAATTCCGTTGTTTCCATTTTTTGTTGTGTTTTATTCATTTTTTGGCATAGTACATTGATGAATATTACATCATCTTTAGTTATATCTTTAAAAATATTAAAACATTTCAACAATTCAATCATTTGAAGACTTGATTGCGAACTCATTGCATTATATAGCCCTAATGCTAATTCATACCTAGACAATTGAGCTCGATACATCATGTTATAATTATCTTTTGTCGTAAATCCTTGTATTGTATCCATTATATAATACATATTCCTAAAATAATGACCAGTTATATGCCCATATTTTTTATAAATACAATCTGATGCTTTTATAACCATAGAAATCAATTTAGAATATTCCATTTCAGATATTCGCTTTGATATGATTTGCTCTTCCCATGGCTTTAGCTCATTAAATACCGTTTCTAAATTATTTCTTTCAAGCAATCTTATTCCATCTATTTCTTTAATATCAGATATGCTTTTTCTGCCGCCATTAATGTTTATTATATCCTTCTGTAATTCTTTAAACAAATCATAATTTGGATTGCAATACTCAATCCCTTGATCATAATTAATTAAGAATCCCACCTTTATAATAATATCAAATAATTCATGGCTTTCTTCATATAAATCCTCTAAAATCTTAGGATTATTAAAAGGCTTATTGAGAATTTTCTCATTAAAAAGTTCAGTCAATACTAATATCTTTAAAGCTTTATTAGCCAAATCTGTATACATTTTAAATGCATCAGGACCTTTCATACTTATACTCTTATCTGACATAGATACATATTCCACATTATACATTTTGTCTTTATGCAAATTTAAAAGATTAAAGAATTTGTTTTGTTCAGAATCTTTTTCATAGTGTTGACTACTTACTTCTATTGAGTATAAAACACCAACAAATGCCAAAAGGCTAGTAATGCATCCTATATAACTACCAAAACTACCCCAATCATCACTATCTGTAGATAACGATGAATTAAAGAAATTAATAACATAAAATACGATCATAACAACTACTATTGCACATAGTATAATGATTGCCATATTAATCTTTGTTTTTTTCATATTTATTTATAATTTTAATATGTGATAAAATTAAAATAATCTGCATCGTGGTCATATCTTAATGCCTAACCCTTTGATACATTTTATAATCCATTCGATAAAAAGTATATTATTCTTTAGCCGTTTGTAAGTATAAATAGAAATGATACATATTTCACGAGACAGAAATATTCTATTTTAATTGTAATATTTCTATTATTTTTTGATTTTTTCCATTTCTATCATCCCAGAATATCGTGACATCAACATTGTCTGGTGCACACGTATATAAAGTTATTTTTATATCAAAACGAGCTTTCGACTTTAAAGAAGGAAATTTAAAATCTACAGGATTAAAATATATCCCATAAATGTCAAGACCTTCAATACGAATATTGGTCGCTTCTGCTTCTGAAGGATTATATATACGTATTATTCTATTAGGTGATTGTTTGATAATACTAGCCCTTAAGTTGGCATGATTATTTTTTACCCAGGTATTTCGACGCCTGTTGATATATAAAACTATTGATATAATTCCACCTATAATTGAAGTAACGATTGGCCAATATGATATTATCCAATTAATAATTTTTTCTATCATTTAAATAAACTTTTTATCTTTTCTTCAAGAGCAGTTTTGGCATCTTTAGCGAAATTAGCTTTTATTTGTTCAAGAGATTTTTGGTTATATCCTTTTAATTCTTCTAATCCCCCAAAGTATTCTCTACCACAACTGTTACATTTTATATAACTTTTATCTTCTGACACTTCAAATTGGTCCTCACTACCACATGTATCACATCTAAAAATCCATGGATATTTTCCATTTAATTCATCTAATTTAGTCATAATATAGTTTATTTATATTGGTTATTATTTATTCATTTCATCTATTATTATACGACATCACATTCTGAAATAGATAGCTGCTTTTTGAGAATTGACTGGTCAAACTATCAATACATAATATTAGAATGTCACATCATCATGGTAAATTCATTGTATAATAGCCTTTAGTCCATCAAGATATCAAATATTCCACGAGAGGATATGAGCTTTTGAAAGAAATTTTTGAATTTCATTGCTAATACTCTGCATAGTTTCTTTAGCGTCTATTCAGTTAGAGTTTATCATTAATGATATTTTCAACGACAAAGTTACAAATTATTGACTTTAAAAACAAATTTTTGCAACCTAATTATGTACATACAACCTATATATTTTCAAGAAAACTAGATTTATAAAGTAATTATTGTAAGTATACGCAATACAAATCATCTATTATCTATTTTGCATTTTTTTTATATAAATGGATAACATGAATGTAGAATGCATTATGCGAAAAAATAATCTTTTGAGCTACATACGTTTTTTACTTACGTAGCTATTCTCACTCAAAGATTATCCTCATATTTTAATCAAAATGATATTTCCGAAATATTCATAAAGGAACAAAGGGAAAGAGTTCAATATAGAAACTTCTGACGGTTCATTTGACACATACTTTGAGAGTTGATTATCAAATATATCTTTTTGTGAGATATCTTCTACAGATGGTGCTTTTTCATTTATATCACATAGGAAAGATGCTTTGGCTACATTCTGAGCATTAATAAGAGCCCAATTTATTCGAATTTTTTCTTCACTTTCTGGTGATTGAATTTTAATATTTCCATCCTTATCAAGTTGAAACACTGCAAAATCAAGATTCTTATAGAAAGTAAATTTCTTAGTCACATAGTTTTTAAAGTCACAGCATTCTGTACGAGTGACCACATACGAGTTATAATCTGCATCTTGTAATTCGTTTGTACAACGCAAAGACTCTACCATAGGATAGTTTATGAAGAGTTTGCCATTATCAGTTTCATCAGTGAAGTAATCAAGCATTTCCTTAACGTGCTGATTTAGCATATCCAAATCAACGGTCTTCTCCTGAAAGTCGTAATCAAAGAAAAGATAGATTTCTGAAACATCAGAAGATGTGGTAATTTCATCAAGTGAATGGTCACCACGCTTAATAGCACTTTCACGAAGTACGGACACTATATCTCCTTCTCCCTCAAAGACGTCGTGTAGCTCTTTATAGAGGTTGTGTATGTTATTACAGAACGAAAAGATGAGCTGATCATTCTCCTTGAAATATAACCACTGAATGGTTTTAAATATTCGTGGTTCTCGCTTCTGACCTTCAAAGATAAATAGCTTCATATCTGAAATGCGTTACCACGGAAAAGTTTCTCGATGTTATGACCAAAGCGAAGTTCCTTGCTTGTGCAATCGCATAGAGGTTTAATTACACCCTCGTTTAAAATGAAGTTACAATCAGGACGCAACAAATCGTTTGTCATTAAATAGGTGTTATGTGATGATGTGAACACCTGTGTGTCAAGATTGAACAGTTGCTTACAAACCTGAAAAGCAAGACGAAAATGATAGAATGCATCAAACTCATCAATAAAGACGAACTTAGCCTGTCCCATCTGCTTAATCCAGAAATATAGGAGTTCCAATGATTGTGTTCCAGTTGACGCTAAAGTAATAAATGGAATATAAGAACCATCGATAACACAATATAAATGCTTATCATCCTTCTCGCTCAACGCAAAAGTGAAACTCTGATCACTTATTTCTTTTAAGAACTTAGAGAAGTCATCAACATAATTATTATTAATAATGTATTCTTCAATATTTGTGGTAGCACTATTACTCAGACCGATGAAATCTCTTTGATCCAAACATTTATACCAAAGCATGGAATTAACAAAATTCTGAAGCTGTAGTAAAAAATGCTCTTGAGGCAATGGTAATGAGGTCAGAAGAAGATTTGCAATTGAAACATTATTTGCATTTTCTTTTAAACTCACCTTTAAATTATCATTAATAGCAAATTCAGACTCATCAATAATAAAAGAACCTGGTTGGCGGTTAAATACCATATTACCATCAACAGACATCATCTCGCCAAACAGAATGCCATTAGCATTCTTCTGATAAGCATACTTTACAATAGAAGGACCAAATTTGAAATCATATTCAAAAGAAACTCGTTCATTAGTTTTATTGCCATATACATAATTGGCATAATAATCCATCTTCTTCCATTTCTGAGAAATATGATTTACAATGTCAAAAAGAGCCAAAGCAAAGTTTGACTTACCAGAACCATTAGGACCATAGATGATACCATTCTTGATTACTCCGTCCTTAACAGCATTCTCATTGAATGAATAATTCTTAGGATGAGATAGATCCCATTCAATACGGTCTCTAAAACCTCGATAATTGGTTACTGCAAATCTTAAAAGCATACTCTTTATTTATTAATGATATTGCAAATATAAACATAACATTTTGATATCCGTAATTTTCTTACGGATAATTAACTTTACTGCCGTAATTTTCTTACGGAAGCATGTGGTAAGACGTAATATTTAATGTTAACAATACTACTCAACGACTTAACGCATTAACTTATTAATAGACCCAATATCCAAAATAGCCTTTTCTTAATGGGACAACTATAGTCGATTCATGGAAATAGTCTTTACGGTATAGCCCATCATGAAGAAGTATGCAAACGGTGTCATTAGAAGTTGCATCATAAGCATAGACGTATTTTGCGACGCTTTTAGAGGAAAAGAAAATTAATGACTGGCGTGTAGTCACTGTACTATCCATACTAATTATCGGATATGAACGAGACTCCACGATAGAAGAAGCATAAAAATAATTAATATTCAGAAACGAGAGAAAAGAAAAATATGCTATTCCAAAAATACATGTAAGAGAAAGAACTATCTTTGTTTTAAGTTTTTTCGGAGTTAAACGAATATGAGTATAAGATACTAGTAAGACTAAAAAAACAAAGAACCCTCCTACTACCAATGTATTCATAATGCTTGGATTCCATTCAATCGTACGATTATTAGGAATAGCAACTGTCATAAAGATAGCAAAAATCGTAAAGAGTATTATCACGACAGAAACAATACTAATTACTTTTGTTTTGTTATCGTAAGTTGGGGACAGGTTTGGATAATACTGAGGCATCATTCTTGTTGGGAGTTTTTTGATTTAATAATAACTTTATACTTAGCTTTTATCTAACACATAGATTTTAACCGTAAAATACATTTCTGTTTGGTCTTAATTATAGTTCTAACCAAACGAATCGTGATTAATTGGGTACAAAGTTACGATAAATTTTACAACTTTCATTTTTTAGCATGAAAATACTTGCGGAATTCTAGCTGATTTCTCAAAACACAGGATACTTTCAAGCATATTTGTTCCAAAACAGAGGATACAGTGGCTTGTTTCTGTTCCAAAATGGTGGATACATCAATAAGTACCTGCTTCAAAATGGACTTAGGGAATGCCCCCACGCTTTTATTTTTTTTAGCTACGTAGCTACGTCATCGCTTGAATCGCCTTTAAACAAAGCAATCAGCGATGAAGAAGTATGTATTTAAGCTACGACAAGCTACGTTCTAGCTACGTCATAAATTGCGTTATTACGATGAAACGCAAAATAAGAGGTAATATTAAAGTGATTTTATATAAACATTTAGCTCTGCTATTTTTATTTTACCTATAAGAATAACTGTATAAAATACTCTTATGCATTGTGCAATTCTTGATGTTTTTTAAGTTGCTTATTAAGCAGGGTACAAATATCCTTGGGTTTCATCGTCATATTAGATGCATTGAGACTACCTACCGCACCAATCTTATAAAGATTGAACTTAATAAGTAGCCGTTTTACAACATTTGATTTATTGACAATTTTACGATAACCTGAAGGTTTATATATGATGGCTATCAACTTGTTACTATTCATGCTACGAATTTGAAAGACATCAACATCTTCAAACATTACATCTTTATAAACATTCCTCAATGGAACATGCATTTTTACTCTATCATCGCAAATTTCCAATGCTGGTATTTGGCGAATACGAGAGTTGATGCAATAAATAAACATGAGTAATCCAACTAGAACCAAAATAGCACCAAAAACGCCCATAATCAAATCTGTAAAACTTGACCATTGCTCAGCATTGGCCACAATTACTCCATAAAATCCCATGAGCGCACAAAAAAGTGCAATCATAATCATTTTCCAACTATAATAAATTTTATAAGTTTTATTTTCCATTCGAATTTAAATATATACTTAGCTTAAGTGTTTTTGTTTTAACCTATATGAATTACACCATAGAGCAACGCTGATTAATATTTTAATCCAAAATATTACAGTATGGTAATCATAATCACTAAAAAAGCATGCTTGTAGAAGTAATACTATACCTAAACTAGCAAACCTTCTAGAAAGATAATTCGAGTTATTAATTACAGTCATGTGTCTTTTCGTATTAATTTGTTTTTTCTAATTTGTTCTTACAATCATAAAACAGGTTCTACTGTGTATCCTTGATCACGAAGCATCTTTATGATAGAATACTCTCCCATCATGTGCCTACAACCAAATGCAAATAAACAAGAATGGTTGGTCATGTTTTTTTCGATAATTGGAACCCATTTTTTATTTCTGTCACGTACTAATATTTCTTTTTCCTCTTTAGATTCTTGAATTGGTGATTTATCAAAATAACTTTCCATTTTATAATAATCATTTTCTAAATATAAATTAGTTAATTCTTGTAGAGGGTGATCAGGCATTAAATTTAATGCATGTATACATTCATAAAGAACTATAACTTGTTTCTTTAAAGAGAGTGTATCTAGACCATTGCCGACATTCATAGATAAATGAAGAAGAGACAACTGGACTGTATCATCATCTAAGGCTATAATTTTAGCTTTAGTTTTGATAGCTTCGTCATATAAAACCTTATCTACCATTTGTATGCCAGCTCTTTGCTTTACAAATTCCGATAAAGCTATTCGTGAAACCCAATAACTTGGTTTCTTTTTCCAATATTCTGTATCAAACATCTTATCGGCTAAGTATTTATCAATTTCTCGAAATTCGGCTAGGCTGTCACAAAGACGCTTATAATAAACTCCACGTGGCATCAAATACTTAGGATCTGGATTTCTTATCCATTTATAAAACAACATATCTGCTGCTTTGTTATGCTTTGGCTTTGGTTCCATCGTTGATTCAAAACCAATAACGTCCGCTTTTTGAAAAACATCTGCAAGTCCTTTAAATTTAAAAATCTCTTCTTTTGTAAAGTTATAACCATCTCCGTGACATGTTCCAAACAAGTAGGATTTCTTCGTTAATCCGTTACCACTTATTTCCCAAAGAAAACCAGTCTTATTGGACAACGTATCTGTATTAGTGTTCAAGTTAGTTTGAGCAAATAAGTTGTTTGATATCATTACTAAAATGATTATAAAACACTTTCTAAAAAACATATTCATAATTTTAGGTATATAAGAATTAAATTTTATCTACAATATTAGCATAAATAACAGGTTGTGATTATAACTTTCAAGTACTATGCACACGCTGAGTTAAAGGAAGTATAGCGGCAAACTTTGTAAGTATGTTCATGGTCTTGTTAAAGTCATTCTAAATCGAGGGCAATATAATTACCCAGATACTACTAAAGGTTTTGGGAGAAATACCTTTCTCCAAAACATTGAACAAACTAAATAGTTCAAAGACTTTTTCACTACCCAAAGAGAAGTGATAATCATCATATTGTCTTTCAAGTTCATCATAAGTTGTTTCTTCAGGTTTACTTTTTTCAGCAGTTAATTCGTTAACTAATAATACATTAGCAATATCTATGATAGTATAGAATTTACTATTAAAGTATTATGAAATACAAAGGTAATATATATTTTTGAATAAGTCCACTAAATTAAATGTTTTTTTATCTACAAAAATGCGTGACTAGAATCACGCTAAATATAGCGACTATGTAATGACTAATGATTACGTTTGATCGATGTAACGCAAACTTTATATCGTAGAAACGGAAACGTTTGATCGATGAAACGAAAACTTTATGTCGTAGAAACGGAAACGTTTGATCGATGTAATGCAAACTTTATGTCGTAGAAACGGAAACGTTTGATCGATGAAACGCAAACTTTATGTCGTAGAAACGGAAACGTTTGATCGATGAANCGGATGAAACGCAAACTTTATGTCGTAGAAACGGAAACGTTTGATCGATGAAACGCAAACTTTATGTCGTAGAAACGGAAACGTTTGATCGATGTAACGCAAACTTTGTATCGTAGAAACGCATTTCGTAAATATAAAATGCTGATTCATGATTTGACAATCTGAAATTACCCTCACGAAACCTTACTTTTTATTAAGATAATGTTATGAATTATAGCATGTATACATATCCCTAAATCTCAAATTCTCCACATAGGTTTTTCGAAATCGCAAGCGTCTAAGTGACTTTTTACTGATTATCAGTAAGTTATAGTGCTTTTTCGTATTATTGTAGTGTCAACGATATGTCACATATAATAAATCAGCTATAAAAAAATCATAATTTGCATTACATCGTAGAAACACAAGTTTTACCGACTCTTGCACGTAACTAGTCATCATCAGAAACAGCTTGTAATTAACTGATAGTCAGTGCGTCGACACTAAGACACTAAAAAAGACGAAAAACCCGTAGTGCGCGTGCGTGCGTACATTATATATAATGATACAACATTTTTATGTTCATGCATTTTGTTTGTTACAAAATCACCTCTTGTTTTACTTCAAACAGTCATTTCTATATAGAAACACTCTTCAATGACGTAGCTAGAACGTTGTCTATCGTAGCTAAATGGTCTGTGTTGCTTACACAGTTCTCTTTATTTAAAGGCTATTGAAGCTATGACGTAGCTTACGTAGCTAAAAATTAAATAGCATAAGGGAAAGCTTTGTAAACTTAGGGAGGAGACTACATAAATACCAAACCAAATTTTAACGAACCTAATTTATTTTGTATTGTCTTCGACTTGCACTACCTTTAACTGCGTTGAAGGTAGGCTGCACTCCGGAGAGCCCAAATTAAAACTAGTTTTAATTTGATTCTCCACTCATTTGCACTACCTTTAAATAAGGTAGGCTACGTCGAAACAAATTTCGACGAACCGAAATATAACCAAATTTATTTGAGGTATATTGAGGTGAGGATGAAATTCACATGATGTAATAAAAATAAAAAAGCATTTTTATTTTGTATTGTCTTCGGCTTGCATACTTTAACTGCGTTGAAAGTAGGCTGCACTCGGGAGAGCAAAATTAAAACTAGTTTTAATTTTGATTCTCCACTCATTTGCACTACCTTTAAATAAGGTAGGCTGCGTCTAAACAATAAAAATAAAAGGGACTTTTATTTTGTATTGTCTTCGACTTGCATACTTTAACTGCGTTGAAAGTAGGCTGCACTCGGGAGAGCAAAATTAAAACTTGTTTTATTTTGATTCTCCACTCATTTGCACTACCTTTGTCACCAAAAGAGGAATATGAAATATAAAATGATTGTACTCGACTTGGACGGTACTTTGACTAACGAGAAAAAGAAGATAACTCCGAAGACAAAGGAAGCTCTGATGCGTGCACAAGAAAACGGGATCAAAGTTGTTTTGGCTTCAGGAAGACCTACTTATGGCATTACTGCCCTAGCAGACGAACTGAACCTTAAAGAATATGGCGGTTATATATTGGCTTTCAATGGTGGAAAGATTATTAGCTGCAAAGATATGAATGTGGTCTTTGAACAAATCCTTGACGAGAATCTTGTTCCAAAGCTATACGAAGCTGCTACGAATAACAATATGCCTATTCTCACATATCAGGGAGAAAGCATCGCTACTAGCAAAAAAGATGATCAATACGTAGCATACGAGGCATTTATAAACCAGATGCCAGTTATACAATATGATAACTTCCTTGAACAGGTTGTTTACCCGATTAATAAATGCCTTATCGTGGGAGAACCTACCCTACTTCACGAACTGGAATTAAAACTGGCAAAGGAAGTTGAAGGCAAGATGAATATATATCGTTCTGCTACCTGCTTCCTTGAATGTGTACCTCTCGGAATAGATAAAGCTAAATCACTCGACCGACTAATCAAAACGCTTGATATCAAAAAAGAAGAGATTATAGCTTGTGGTGACGGATACAACGACCTTAGCATGATTGAATTTGCTGGTCTTGGTGTTGCTATGGCAAATGCAGCTGAAGATATACAAGCCAAGGCAGACTTCATCACTTATTCAAACGAGGAAGATGGTGTGGCACATGTTATTGACAAATTCATCTTTGGTGAATAATACACTATACTATATATAAAAAGGCGAGTTTTTACACTCGCCTTTTTTAGTTTATTGAATTTCTACCGAACTATATTTATCGATTTCAACCTTTACCTTTTTAGGTATTTTAGGAGTTTGCCATGTACCATCAATAACCAACATCTTATAAGTACGTCCTGGATGTAAAGCATTTATTGCCTCCTGTAAAGTGAGATAATTGCCACGACCTTGCGTAGAAACAACAGAATCATAATGTCTTATGTAAGGCTTGAGTTCTGGAATGACCTCACCAATTGCATCTACCAATGCTCCGGCAACAACTCTTGCACCATATATATTATAATGTGTATTGTCTTTTCTTCCTTTTGGAATGGCAGCACACTCATCAGGCTTCAACCACATGTGAAGATAACGACTACCCTGTATGCCATATTGTTGCTCTATCTTTGTTGTGATAGCATTGGCATCTACATAAGCTACATTAAGTCTGTGAGCCACATTAGAAGCCGATAGTCTGTATTTTCCATGCGTGTCTACAAGAGTATCACTATTTATCTTTTCATCGCCATAGGCAACGCTGCGTAAAGCCTCATCTTCAGTAACGGTGTCAACTACATTATAGAAAGATCTACGTGCAACAGGGCTCATCAATATTGGTGTAGCACCCTTTGCTCTAGTCTCAGTAACGAAGCGTTCCAAATTAGCATCAAATGTAGTTCCTGGATCAGTATGACGATCTGGAGAAGGCTTTGAATCGTTATGCCCAAACTGAATAACAACGTAATCACCAGGTTTGAGTTCATCAAGCACTTTCTGCCATCTTCCCTCATCTATAAAACTCTTACTAGAACGACCATTAACAGCATGATTGCTCACAGCAACGTCTTCAGTGAAGAATCCTTGTAGAACCATGCCCCATCCACGTTCAGGGTTGTTTTGGAAATCGCTTTTCTCAGCAGCTGTAGAGTCACCTATTATATATATAACAGGATGATGATTGTCTGCCGACATCATCAGCATAAGAATAGCAAACAGAAATAAGAATCTTATGATTCGTTTCATAGTATACAGTTTGTTTAAAAAATATGGGTAGCGGAAAGAATCCACTACCCATTATTTTATGTAATCAAAATTATTTAGTTACAATAGCGATAAGCTCATCAGGAGTAACCATTGTCTGTTCTCCAGTCGCCATGTTCTTGAGAGTCAGTTTACCCTCATTGATTTCATTCTCACCAGCAAGCGCAACAAAAGGAATGTTCTTTGCATTTGCATAGTTCATCTGCTTCTTCATCTTTGCACTATCAGGAAACATCTCTGTTCTGATACCAGCCTTACGAGCCTTTGTTACAGAAGGCAGACAATATGCTGTTTCCTTCTCACCGAAGTTAATGAAAAGAAGTTGGGTTGAGTTTACTGCTTCCTTAGGATATAAGTCAAGTTCGTTCAAGACATCATAGATTCTGTCTGCACCGAAAGAAATACCCACACCACTAAGTCCCGGCATACCGAATATACCAGTAAGGTCGTCATATCGTCCTCCACCAGTGATACTTCCCATAGGAGTATCAAGAGCTTTAACCTCGAATATGGCACCTGTGTAGTAATTCAAACCACGAGCAAGAGTAAGATCCAATTCGATTTCGTTGTCAAGACCAGTCTTCTCTAAAGCATCAAGAATGAAACGAGTTTCCTCAACACCTTTGACTCCGATCTCTGAATCTGCAAGTATCTTACCTATAACATCAAGCTTCTCACTATTAGAGCCACTCAAAGAAATTATAGGCTGTAACTTCTCAATTGCCTCGTCTGGAATACCATCCTCTTTAAGTTCGGCATTTACATTCTCAAGTCCAATCTTATCCAACTTGTCTATGGCTACAGTGATATCAACTATCTTGTCAGCCTCACCGATGATTTCAGCAATACCTGTAAGGATCTTGCGGTTGTTGATCTTTATCTGAACTCTTACGCCGAATTTAGTAAATACAGTATCTACAATCTGCATCAATTCAACCTCATTAAGAAGAGAATCTGAACCTACGACATCAGCATCACACTGATAGAATTCACGATATCTACCCTTCTGAGGACGATCAGCACGCCATACTGGCTGAATCTGATAACGCTTGAAAGGTAGTTGCAATTCTTCACGATGCATAACCACATAACGTGCGAAAGGAACTGTCAAGTCGTAGCGCAATCCCTTTTCACAAAGTTTTGCTGCCAGATGAAGTGAATTTTTCTCGCGCAATTCATCATCTGATACCTTATTCATGAAGTCACCTGAATTAAGCACCTTGAAAAGCAACTTGTCACCCTCTTCTCCATATTTTCCCATAAGAGTCTGGAGAGTTTCCATTGCTGGTGTTTCTATCTGCTGAAAACCATAAAGGGCGTAAACGTCCTTTATGGTATTAAAAATATAATTTCTCTTAGCCATTTCCATAGGCCCGAAGTCACGGGTTCCCTTTGGAATGGAAGGTTTCTGTGCCATATAATATTTTTTTTATAATACAACTGTCTGATCTCTGTCAGGACCTATTGAAACTACCTTTATAGGAGTTTCGAGGAACTCTGCAAGGAACTTGATATAATTAGAGAATGCTTCAGGGAATTGCTTCTTATCAGTAAACTTAGTCATATCTGTCTTCCAACCTGGAAGTTCCTTGTATACAGGTGTTACGTCATCAATCTCGTATGGTAATTCTTCAGTTACTGTACCGTCAGGCAACTTGTAACCAACACATGCCTTGATCGTATCGAAAGTATCAAGAACATCGCTCTTCATAAGAATAAGTTTTGTTACACCATTGATCATGATTGAATAGCGTAGCTGAATCAAGTCAACCCAACCACAACGACGCTCACGACCAGTAACAGCACCATACTCATGACCAAGGTCACGGATAGTCTTGCCAGTCTCGTCGAAAAGTTCTGTTGGGAATGGTCCTGCACCAACACGTGTGCAATAAGCCTTCATGATTCCATAAACATCGCCGATTCTATTAGGACCGATACCAAGACCGATGCAAGCACCTGCACAAATAGTATTTGATGATGTTACAAAAGGATAAGAACCAAAGTCAACATCAAGCATTGTGCCCTGAGCACCTTCGCAAAGGATGTCCTTACCAGAACGCAATATATTGTTGATTTCATGCTCAGAATCTACGAAATGGAACTGACGCATATACTCTATGCCCTGCATCCACTTCTTCTCAACTTCCTCAAATCCTTCAAAATCGTCCCATCCAAGAGCCTTAAGCATTTTCATGTGGCGCTCTTTATGAGCTGCATATTTCTCGTCGAAGTTGTCAAGAACATCACCTACACGGAGTCCGTTACGACTTACCTTATCGGTATATGTAGGACCAATGCCCTTACCGGTTGTGCCAACCTTATCCTTACCCTTAGCAGCCTCGTAAGCGCGATCAAGAATACGATGTGTAGGCATGATTAGATGAGCCTTCTTAGAAATGTGCAGACGATCTTTCAATTCATGACCGCTCTTTTCCAAGTCTACGGCTTCGTCCATAAACAAATCAGGAGCCAAGACTACACCGTTACCGATGATATTCACTTTACCACCCTGGAAAATTCCAGAAGGGATAGAACGGAGAACATATTTCTCTCCTTCGAATTCAAGTGTATGACCAGCATTAGGACCACCCTGAAAACGTGCTACAACATCATAGTTTGGCGTTAAGACGTCAACTACCTTACCTTTACCTTCATCGCCCCACTGGAGACCGAGCAGGACATCAACTTTTCCTGTTGTGTTCATTTTATTTGTAGATTATTGCTTTTTAGACTTTTCCGACTTTCGACTTTTGAGTCTTGCAAGCTTTGATTGACATTTACTGCACACACCGTTAACATAGAGCATGAAACTGTCTTTATGAAATCGTCCATATTTAGTTTCGTCTATTGCCTGTTTGATTTCTGGTGAAATGATCTCTGTTACCTTTCCGCATACGTTGCATACCAAATGTATGTGTCCGCTGTCTATGTATGAAGCTTCATACTTTAAACCTTCAGGAAGATGATGTCTAACAACGAGCCTTAGTTTTAAAAACAGCTTTAGCGTATTGTATAAAGTGGCTCTGCTAACTCTGAAGTTCTTTTTTAATAACTGTTCACTGAGACTTTCAATGGAAAAGCGTCCTTTCATAGCAAACACCGCGTCGAGAACAGCATATCGTTCCGGAGTCTTGCGGTGCTTGTTTGTTTCTAGATATTTATCTAGAATTTCATGAACTGCTTGTATTACCTCTTTTTCCATTAAAACACTTTAGTAACTTAAAGACGCACAAAATTACGAATTTTAAATCAAAATGAAGAATATAACAACATTTTTTTGAATTTAAATTTCCACAATGCCCTTTAACGTGACACGGGCTGCTTTTTCAAATGCATCTCCCAATTCCATAAATCTCATGACACTGTTTAGTGCGGTATGCTTCAAACCAGTATTATCACCTCGCAATGCAACAGCTACCTGATCAAGATATTCATCTATTCCTCTGTCATTTGGTTCTTGTCCATTCATGAAAAGACGTGAAAGAATACTATAACCACATATCTGATAAACATTATTGTCTGACGCAATCCATTTATAGGCTACTGCTGGAGCATAAGGTGCATGTTGTAACAGATTAAACGCTAACATCTCTGCTAGTTCCTGATTATCGGTCTGCTCCATCCATAAATCAGCCAAATCAGCTTCAAACTTCTCAACTGGCATTATCATCGTAGCAAGGATCTTACATTCTCTGATATTTTCCTTAAACAGAGCGATTGCCAGATCATAATCTTTGCCATACTCTGCTGCCATGTCACGCAATGTTGTGAAAGGAACACCCCAATTAATCTTGTAGTTAAGTCCTTTCTCACGCATTGACTGCGATGCAGGTCCATTCATTACAAGTCTGAAACTCTGCTTTATATTTTTTAATTTATCGTTAGTTTCCATATTAATTGATTTCTTTTATTAATATTCTCCAGAATATCTAAGCATCTGGTGTGAATAGGTCTCTGTATAGTCTAAGACAATATCCTTTATATTTCCATCAGCATCATATTGTGGCTTCATCCAAGGATTAATAAATCCCTTGTATGGAGCGATATTAAGTGACGCATATCTATCAAGCACTTCACGATGAAGATCCTGATCGAGCTTAATACCATATTTCTCCACAAGACTCTTTGCAGCATCGAAATCGCCTTCACTCTTTATTCTTTGAATCTCATGAAGTTCCTGAGCAAAGATATTTCGCAAAGCTTCATAGTCTTTGACTTTAACATAATGCTTACCGTCACGCTCCACAATGCTAACAACGCTATTATCCTTATCCAAGTCAAGTGCCCAGTTTGCTATCAGCGCACGATTTCTCATGTGAGCCTCTTCGATATCAGAACCTAAACTAATACGTACCGACTGAGTAAGCAGACCATTCTGCATATAAGTATAGTACTGGCTCTTATAAGCCTCTTTGTTTGGTACGAGTCCAAGCTCAACCAATTTATCATCAGCGATATAATAAAGTCCGAACAAGTCTGCCCTAGCCTCTTCTATCGTATTTCCATAAGCCTTTAGTGCGTCTGGATCTGTACCTTGACGCAATCTTCCGCTACCATGTCCAAGACATTCATGAAGATCAGTATGTAAGTCATCACATATATCACCATATTTCTCTATCAAATCGTTTGTAGCCTTATCAATAACAAACTCAGACATGAAACCATTTCCATGAGCAGCCTTGCTATAAGCCTCAGTAAGATTACAGATAGTGATACTTTTTGATCCATGTTCTGCCCTAATCCAATCAGCATTAGGAAGATTGATGCCTATAGCCGAAGCTGGATATTCATCACCACCAAGCATAGCTGCACAAATAACATTTGCAGTAACACCCTTCACCTTAGGTTTACGGAATTCTGGTGCTACAGGAGAATGATCTTCAAACCACTGAGCATTATCGCTAATGGTCTTAGTGCGCTTTGTTGCCTCTATATTTTTATATTCAACAATACCTTCCCAAGAGCCCTTCAAACCGAGCGGATCGCCATACACCTCAATGAAACCATTGATAAAATCAACCATGCCATCCTGCTCCTTCAACCATTCGATAGAATATTCATCGAATATTCTTAAATCTCCTGTCTTATAATATTTTATGAGCGTTGATATAACCTTTTTCTGTTGATCGTTCTCGGCATATTCTGAAGCCTTACTAAGCCAATGAATAATATTGCATATCTTGTCACCATACAAAGAATCAGCTTTGCAAACTAATTCTTTAATCTCTCCATCCTGCTTCACTAGCTTTGTGTTAAGTCCATAAGAAACAGGATGCTTATCATCTGAATCCTTCAACTTAGCATAGAACTGTTCAACTTCGTTTTGATTAACTCCCTCATAATAATTGCACGCAGATGTTTCTATCAAATCAGCACCATCGGCCTGATTAACTCTTTTAGACATGAAGTCTGCATCAAAGATTGCAGGCAGAATATCTTTAAGAAGAGAATCTCTGTCATCATCTGAATTTAAACCTAACTGTGAATCAGAAAGAGTATTGAAAGCATTAACAAAAAAGTCGCGAGTAAACTCAGGAACGAATTTATTACATCCATAATGATGATGAATTCCACTAGAAAACCATACACGCTTCAAATACACCACAAGAGACTTGAACTCTTCATCATCTCTGTTGCCAGCATAGTTGATATATATAGACTCAAGAACTTTTCTAATTTTCAAGTTGTATTTTCCGAATTGCTGGAAAGTTATATCGCGTCCGGCAAGAGTAGCTTTGGAAAGATAGTATATATATATTTTTTGTCTTAATGATAAATCTTCAAATCCTGAAAGCTTATATCTCAACATTTGCAAATCTGCAAATCTTTCATCATTATAATTCATTTTGTCAACCACCTAATTTAATTGTAATCGTTATTAACTCAAAAGAGTCCGCAGGAAAAGTTATTAACCCTTACCTGCGGACTCATTGTATTATTATCTTCTTCGCATTAATCTTCTACTGAAGACTTTGCTTTGTTTTTAGAACCTGGCTTACGTCCACGTTTTTTAGGCTCTTCCAACAAAGTTGGATGCTGTTTCAGATGGAGCAGCTTGTAGTCTCTTGGAGTACATCCATTCAACTTAAAAAAAGATGCATAGAAAGACTGTCTGTTTGAAAAGCCGACCATATCTGAAATATCTTCCATATTCAAATCCTTAAATCTTCTATCAACGAGCAATGTCATAGCTTCTTCTATTCTATACTTATTGACAAAAGACGTGTAGTTCATGTGAAATCTCACATTCACAACAGCAGAGATGTAGCGAGTGTTTGTTCCCAACTCCTCAGCCAGTTTCTTGGCAGAGTAATCTTTATCCTTGTATTTCTTCTGAATTAGAATAATTTCAAGAATTTTCTCTTTAAACTCATCCATGAGCCCGGGGCTAACAAGCGTGCGATAAGCAGCCTCTTTCTCCTTTTTCTCGGTAATGTTATATTTTGCCATAATTATTTAGATTAATTACCTCCTTTACATGTTGCAAATTTAAATATAAATAATTAATAAATCAAGTTTTAGTGCAACTTTTTTACAAAAAAAGCATTATCTTTGTTGAAATTTTAACTTTTATGGGTATTAAGGACATCTTAAAGAAGTATTTCGGATATGATTTTTTTAGACCAAATCAACAAGAAATAATAAATAATATCATTTCAGGTAAGGACACTGTTGTATTGATGCCTACCGGAGGTGGTAAAAGTCTGTGCTATCAAGTTCCGGCACTTGCGATGAAAGGTACCGCCATAGTGATTTCACCACTCATAAGTTTGATGCATGACCAAGTGGAAGCTCTCAAGGCGAACGGTATTCCTGCAGAAGCTTTAAACAGCGGAAATGACGAAAGTGAAGACGTGATTATTAGGCGAAGATGCATAAGTGGTGATCTCAAACTAATTTATGTTTCACCCGAACGCCTTATATCAGAGATACCTTATTTATTTGCGAACATAGAAATAAGTCTGTTTGCTATTGATGAGGCTCATTGCATAAGCCAGTGGGGACATGACTTCAGACCNGAATATAACCAACTTGGAATATTGCATGAGAAATTTCCAAATGTACCGGTTATGGCACTCACCGCTACTGCCGACAAGATAACNAGACTTGACATNGTTAAGCAACTAAACTTAAGAGTTTCAGANAAAGATATNTTCATCAGTAGTTTTGACAGACCNAACCTATCTCTTGANNTAAAGAGAAACTTTAACAAAAGACAGAAAACTAACTATATAGAGTCTTTTATAANAGGTCATTCAAACCAAGCAGGAATCATATACTGCATGGCAAGAAAGACGACAGAAAGTCTTGCAACAGANTTACAAAAGATGGGTATTGAAGCNCAGCCNTACCATGCAGGNCTGAGCAATGATGAGCGAAACAGNATACAGAATCTNTTTAAAATGGATCANNTTCANGTTATCTGNGCAACCGTTGCTTTTGGTATGGGTATTGANAAAAGTAACGTGAGATGGGTNATACATTATAACCTACCAAAATCCATTGAGAGTTTTTATCAGGAAATTGGTCGTGCAGGAAGAGATGGNGCNCCAGCAGAAACNATTCTNTTCTACAGNATGGCAGACATAATAACTCTTAGAAAGTTTGCNCANGATAGCGGTCANCANCGNATAAACGAGGAAAAGCTNACCCGTATGCAGGAATATGCCGAAAGNCAAGTTTGCCGNCGCAGAATTCTACTNAANTACTTCGGAGAACCAGCCGATCANGATTGTAATAATTGTGATGTTTGCAGTCATCCACCNAAGAAGTTTGACGGCACNACTACCNTTCAAAAAGCACTTAGTGCAATAGTGAGAACCAACGAACAGATACACGTAGGTACNATCGTTGAGATTTTAAGAGGGATGAACACAACAAGTGTATTACGNAATAGTTACAATACGATTAAGACTTACGGTGTGGGGAAAGACTTGAGTGTTTCTACATGGCAGGATTTTCTTTTGCAGATGCTTCAAATGGGATTCATCGAGATTGCTTATAACGACCATAACAAAGTGAAAATCACTACTTTAGGAAAAGATATCTTGTATGGACGCGAAAAGGCTTCACTGATTATACCTCAACAAGAAGCTGCAAAATCACAAATTACAAAATCAGCTGCCAAACGCAATAAGATTCCAGAATTGCACGTTTCTTTAATAAACAAAGCCTACACTGTTGAGCCAGAAGATATTCAGCTATATGAGGCTTTGAAGAAAGTGAGAAAAACGCTTGCCGACTCACAAGGCTTCCCAGCTTATATTGTCATGTCTGACAAGGTGTTACATGCAATAGCAACAATAAGGCCTAAGGATATAGAAGAATTCGGCAACATACCTGGTATCGGTGAATACAAGAAAATTAAATACGGAAAAGTCTTTATAGACAAAATCAATAACAAAAAATAAAATATGAAAAAAATTCTTACACTGCTTTTTATCGTTATTTTTACAATACCAGCGTTGGCTCGTAAAAATTTCTATACAATTATAGTATCTTTGGATGGATGCAGATGGGATTATCCTGAATTCTATGACACTCCGTTTATAAACTACATGGCTGAGAATGGCGTAAAATCGGGTCTTATACCATCATATCCATCAAAGACTTTCCCTAATCATTATACATTGGCAACTGGACTATATCCTGATCATCATGGAATTATTGCCAATTCTTTTGTAAATAGAAAAGACGGAGAAGTTTTCTCATTGAGTAACCCTAAAACAAAGACTGACAGCAAATACTATAAAGGTGAACCAGTATGGATTACAGCAAAAAAGCAAGGTAAAAAAGTATATACATATCATTGGCCAGGCTCTGACGTGAAACTTAAAGATGGATATCCAGACGTATTTTTTAACTACGACACCAATCATCTTTCTGTATCTGAAAGGATTACGCTTGCATCACAGGCTATAAACGGCAAACAGGCACCAGACCTAATTATGGTTTACTTTGAGGAGCCAGACCATAGCGGACACAATTTCGGACCACAGGATCCAAATACAAAGAATGCACTACGTAATATGGATGGGATGCTTCAAGACCTTTGGGACAATGTTCAGAACGGTCCACGCAAAGACAGCGTAAACCTTATTGTAGTGTCTGATCACGGAATGACTCTTGTAACTCCTGAGAGAAAAATTGAATGCCGAAAATATCTAAAGCCATATTGGTTTGAGCGGATCGAAGGAAACCTGCCTGCACAGATATACTGCAAAAAACAATATATTGATTCGGTATATAATGCATTAAAGGATATTCCTCATCAGCGAGTTTGGCGCAGAAATGAGATACCAGCTTATCTTCACTATGACAGCAACAAGAACATAGGCGACGTTATTGTATCACCTGATGAAGGTTGGCTTGTATACGACCAAAAGGTTACAACAGGAGGTATGCACGGGTATGATCCAGAATATAGTGACATGCATGCATTATTCCGTGCAATGGGCCCAGATTTTAAGAAAACAGAGATTCCACATTTCCGCAATGTTGACGTATATGATTTGCTATGTCATCTACTAAATATATCTCCAGCAAAGAATGATGGAAACCTTGAAGATATAAAAACTATATTGAAAAATTAGGAACTAATGAATTACGTAAACCTTTACGCATGTTTTTTATGTAAATAGAGACCATCGTAAAGGTTTATTTGTTATCTTTGCATCACAATTCAAAATGAGTAAAATAGAAACAAAATAAATAGGAAACTAATCATGAAAGAATTAAAAGCTTTGAACAAGCGTACTGCTCCTAAGAGCGTTATGCCTGAGAAAATTATTCAGTTTGGTGAAGGCAACTTTTTGCGTGCATTTGTAGATTGGATTATCTGGAATACTAACCAGAAAACAGACTTCAATGGTAGCGTTGTTGTTGTTCAACCTATCGAAAGAGGTATGGCAGACTGGCTCAACGGACAGGATTGCCTTTATCACGTTAACCTTCAAGGTAAGGAAAACGGACAGCCTGTAAATACTCTCGAGCGCATTGACGTTATCAGCAGAGCACTAAACCCTTACACTCAGAATCAGGCTTTCATGGCTCTTGCTGAGCAGCCAGAAATTCGCTTTGTTATCTCAAATACCACTGAGGCTGGTATTGCTTATGATGACACATGCAAATTCACAGACGCTCCTGCATCAAGCTATCCTGGTAAATTGGTTCAATTGCTATATCATCGTTATAAGACTTTCAATGGCGATCCTACAAAGGGATTGATTTTAATGCCTTGCGAACTTATATTCCTTAACGGTCATCACTTGAAGGAATGTATTGAAAAGTATATTGAACTTTGGAAAGAAGATCTTAGTGCTGATTATGCTGACTTCAAGGCTTGGTTTGAAAAATACAATTATGTTTGTGCAACTCTTGTAGACCGTATCGTTCCTGGATTCCCACGCGATACCATCAATGAGATACAGCAGAAGATATCTTACAAGGATAATCTCGTTGTTAAGGCAGAGAGCTTCCACTTGTGGGTAATCGAGAAAGCAGAGAATATGACTGTTGAACAGTTAAAGAATGAATTCCCTGCTGACAAAGCTGGACTTCACGTTCTTATCACTGATGACGAGAAGCCATATCATGCTCGTAAGGTTACATTGCTGAATGGTCCTCACACAGTATTGTCTCCTGTTACATTCCTAAGCGGAGTTAACATTGTACGTGACGCATGTGAGCATCCTGTATTGGGCAAGTATATACATAAGGTTCAGTTTGATGAACTAATGCAGACTCTTGACCTCCCAATGGATGAACTTCAGAAGTTCGCTGGCGATGTACTTGAAAGATTTGAGAATCCATTTGTAGACCATCAGGTAACAAGTATCATGCTTAACTCTTTCCCTAAGTTTGAAACACGTGATTTACCAGGAGTAAAGATTTACTTGCAGCGCAAGGGTGAACTTCCACAGGGACTTGTATTCGGTCTTGCAGCTATCATTACATATTATAAGGGTGGCAAGCGCGAAGATGGTGCACCAATCGTTCCTAATGACGATCAGAAGATAATGGATAAGTTGGCAGAGCTTTGGGCTACAAACGATACTAAGAAGATTGCAGAAGGTGTTCTTGCATTCGATTATGTTTGGCATGAAGACTTGAACAAGACTGTTCCTGGACTTGCAGAACTAGTAAAGAAAGATCTAGACCTAATTCAGGAAAAGGGAATGCTTGAAGCTGTTAAGACAATTCTTTAAAACAGAAATGAAACAATTAGGTGAAAATATTTTTTCACCTAATTGCTTTTTATAATATAATGATATAAGCAAAACTTATGGACCAATTCATTATACAATCTTTGAGAGAATACGCAGAACGATACGAAACAGAAACGTTCCTATTTGAAGACCCTTCAATATTCATGCACAAAGTACAAGGTGAAAGCAATCAAGAGATTATAGCCTTTATTGCAGCCGGACTAAGTTATGGTAGAAGAGAATTGTTCTTTCCAAAGATTCAGTATATAATTGATTGTTCACATGGTGATGTTGAAAAATGGATTCTTTCCAACGATTTCTGTAAAGATATTCCCGATAATGACAATTGCTATTATCGCTTATATACAAATAAAATCATAAATACTTTTATCAGACGCATAAAAAGTCTGCTTGAAGAATATGGCTCATTACGTCAGTTTGCCGTAAGCAACACAAAAGATAACGACGCAGTTACACTTATAGAAGCGTTCACAAAATACTTTAATAATAATGAAGTATCACACGTTATTCCTAAAGATACAAAATCAAGCTGCAAGCGATTATGCATGTTCTTGCGCTGGATGGTGAGAACTTCATCTCCTGTTGACTTAGGATTGTGGAGCGACATTGTAGACAAGCGCACACTGATCATGCCAATGGACGTACACGTTATTCAAGAAGCCGTTAGACTTGGGCTGATGACCGGCAAAAGTGTTAGCATGAAGTTTGCCCAAAAACTTACAAGTCTCATGCTTGATATTTTCCCAGAAGATCCATTGAAAGGCGACTTCGCACTATTCGGATATGGAGTAAACCATTAAATGGCTTACCCCGATATAAATTAATAAACTCTAAGAGAATCCCCCACTCTGATTTGATAATCAGGTGTAAGATCATTTTTCTTGTATAGGCTCTTTAGTTTCATGCCATAGAACTGAGCTATGCTATACATACTTTCTCCAGGTCTAACAATATGCAAACGTTTCTTATATGCCTTATCAGCTTTAGAGCGTTTCTTCTTTAGATAAATAACCTCTCCTTCCTGAAGTATGTCACGCTTATTTCGTTCATTGTATCTAGCAATCTTTCTGTATGAGATATCAATCTCATCGCCTATACTCTTGAAGGTATCACCCTTGCGTGCCTTAATATAATAGTTCTTGTTGTAGATATAGATAGGATGAAGAATCATGCCACTGTGACCTGTTGCCCTTTCTATACCATGCTTTGCCATAAACTTATCGTAAGAATTGGCTGTATCATACTGATATAGCTTATAAAGCTCTATTATACCTATAAGTTTTGGGGCATATTGCGGATTTGTTGCATAGCCGCATGCCTTTAGTCCATAAGCCCACCCACGATAATCAGTTCTGTCTAATGAGAACAGACGACTATATCTAACATTATTTTTGAGAAACTTGCTATGATCTTCGTAACTCTGCAAAGCATTGTCATAAGCACGGAAACACTCATTAACAGCATCATCATCAGTATAAACAGAAGCCCCTAACCAATCATGGCATTTAATGCCAAAATGATTGTTACCATTTATTGTTAAGGAACTTCTTCCAGCAGAACTCTCAAATACACCCTGCGCCAGAGTTATACTTGCTGGAATATTATACTTTAGCATTTCCTCAATCGCAAGATCTTTATATTGGTTTATATATGACTGATATGCTGAATTCCACTTCATCTGCGCCATACCATTTATGGAATAGATGAAAAGAATAAGCAACAAAACGTTTAATTTCCTCATAATAATATGTATATTCTACAAAATTACGAAATATCATAAAAAATACAAAAAAAAACGGCTGCTTTAATAATTATTAGTAATTTTGCTTTATGTTTGACAAAACAAAATTAATAATCGCTTTTGGGTCTAACTTTGAGCCACAGATAAATATTGCAAAGGCAAAACAACAGCTTTCGTCTGCTTTTGAGACGACTGAATTTTCATCTGAAATATGGACTGATCCTATTAATATAAAGTCTGAAAAATTCATAAACTGTATCGCCATTGCCGAAACATCATTTGATCTAAATAAGGTGTTATCCTCTCTTAAGGATATCGAAGATTTATGCGGCAACACTATTGAAAAGCGCAAATGCGGTAAAGTTATTATAGATGTCGACATATTGAAGTATGGTGACACGATTATGCACAATGATGATTGGAAAAGACCATATATAATACAGTTACTTAAAGAACTTAACATTAATATAAAATGAAAAAAAACATATTATTGCTTTTTGCATTTGCTTTTTGTATTCATTCATATTCGCAGAAATTTGATGAATACTTCAATGACAGTACATTGCGTATAGACTACATGTTCTCTGGAGACGCAAAACAACAGCACATAAGCATTGACAAGCTAAACTGTTCTCCACGCTGGTACGGAAAACGAAATAAACTTTCTGAAATTCCAGTTGAAGGTAACGGACAGATTACCGTACGTGATCATAAATCACATAAAACGATATACAAAAACTCTTTCTCAACTTTATTTCAGGAATGGCTTTCTTACGATGAAGCAAAGACGACAAGTAAGAGTTTTCAAAATGTTTTTATCGTGCCGATGCCGAAAGATACTGTTGACATAACTGTTGATTTAAGAAACAATAGACGCGAGATAATGTCAGCCTTCACGCATCAGGTAGTTCCTACAGATATATTGATACGAAAAATAGGATTCAAGGAGCGCACAAAATATATCAACATTCTGCAACCTGAAGATACATCAAACTGTATTCACATCGCTTATGTAGCTGAAGGTTACAAGGATAGCGAAATGAATACATTTGTAGATGATGTGAATAAAGCTGTAGAATCATTGTTCTATTACGAACCATTTAAAAGTCTGAAGTCAAAATTCAGTATCGTTGCGGTAGAATCTCCTTCTATAGAAAGCGGTACTAGTGAACCTGGTAAAGGAATATGGAAGAAGACTGCACTTAGTAGTCATTTTGATACATTTTACAGTGAAAGGTATCTGACTACACTAAATCTTGAAGACCTGCATGATTGGCTCGCAGGAATTCCTTATGAGCACATTATAGTACTAGTTAACTCTTCACGTTATGGTGGCGGCGGCGTTCTTAATTCATATAATCTTACTACCGCTCATAATCCACGTACCAAACCAGTTGTAGTACATGAATTCGGACATAGCTTTGCAGGACTTGGTGATGAATACGGATATGATTTTGAGCTTATTCCTATGTATCCTAAGGATGTAGAACCGTGGGAACCTAACCTCACTACCCTAGCTGATTTTCATGGTAAATGGGAAGATATGATTTCACATAAAACAACGATTCCTACACCTATAAACGAAAAGACTAAAAAGCAGGTAGGAGTATTTGAAGGTGGTGGATATGCAGTTAAAGGCGTGTATCGTCCCATGTTCGACTGTAGAATGAGAACAAACGAATATCCAGAATTTTGCCCTGTTTGTCGCCGAGCTATTAGCAATATTATTAATTTCTATACAGGAAAATAAATATAAAACAAGAAAGTCTGCCGTAAAAGATATTACGGCAGACTTTTTTATTGTTATTTCTTATTAGCGACCATGTTTATGAAATACTCATGAACAAATGTCGATTCATTTAGTTCTGGATGAAAAGACGTAACCAATTGGTTTTTCTCTCTGGCTGCAACAATGTGATTATCAACATTCGACAATACTTCTACATCTTTGCCTACACTTTTTATATATGGTGCCCGAATAAAAGTCATCGGAATCTTATTGCCAGCAAACATATCTTCGGTATAAAAACTTCCAAGCTGTCTACCATACGCATTTCTGCAGACATTAATATCCATTGTCGAAATCCTGTCAAAGTCTTCATTTTCAACCGTCTTTGCTAATAATATAAGACCGGCACATGTTCCAAACACTGGTAGTCCGTTCTCTATATCATTCTTTATCGGTTCAAGAAGCTCTAGTTCATTAAGCAACTTAAACTGTGTAGTGCTTTCGCCGCCGGGAATAATCAGTCCGTCCTTTTCACGTGACCAATCCTTTATATTACGGATTTCAAAGCTATCTACACCTATTTTGTTCAAGATGCGTTCATGCTCAATAAAAGCTCCTTGTAATGCAAGAACACCTATTCTCATTATTTACCGCGTTCTGCCATCAGGAGTTCTATTTCCTGCTCATTTATACCAACCATTGCTTCACCTAAGTCACAGCTTAATTCAGCCAACATCTTTGGATCGTTGTAGTTGGTCACAGCCTTTACGATTGCATCAGCACGCTTTGCAGGGTTGCCACTCTTAAAGATTCCACTTCCTACAAATACTCCTTCTGCACCAAGCTGCATCATTAGCGCAGCATCAGCAGGAGTTGCAACACCACCAGCAGCAAAATTCACAACAGGCAGTTTGCCGTTATCATGAACAAACTTAACTAGTTCGTAAGGTACCTGTAATTGCTTTGCAGCCTCAAACAGTTCATCTTCGCTAGTAGCTGTGAGATTACGCATTTCTTTCTGAATCTGACGCATGTGTGTCACAGCCTGAACTACATCACCAGTTCCTGGTTCACCTTTAGTTCTTATCATTGTGGCACCTTCAGAAATACGTCTAAGAGCTTCACCCAAATTTTTTGCTCCACAAACAAATGGCACGTCAAACTTAGTCTTATCTATATGATATATATTATCTGCAGGTGATAGGACTTCACTCTCATCAATATAATCAATTTCTATTGCTTGAAGAATCTGAGCTTCAGCAACATGTCCTATTCTGCACTTTGCCATTACAGGGATAGAAACTGCTTCCTGAATACCCTTAACCATCATTGGATCACTCATTCTTGACACGCCACCAGCTGCTCTGATATCAGCAGGTATTCTTTCAAGTGCCATAACAGCACATGCACCAGCTGCCTCAGCAATCTTCGCCTGTTCAGGAGTTGTAACATCCATGATAACACCACCCTTTAGCATCTGTGCCAAATTGCGGTTTAATTCTTGTCTCTTTTCATTCATAATTTTTATATATTTTTTCTATAATCGCTAGGTGATTCTCCCTTCAACTTGCGGAAGAACTTTGCAAAATGTGCCTGACTCAAGAATCCAAATTCATAAGCTACTTGCTGTATAGTATCTGTAGAAGTCTTTAACTTGGCACAAATCTTATCAATAAGAAAATCATCAATAATAGTCTTTGGTGATTTATCTGCTATCTTTTTACATACCTGAGCAAGATATCTACTNCTTACATTCAGGCAATCAGCATAAAATGCNACATCACTGTTTGATGTATAATATTGTTCTATGTAATCCANAAAATCATTATAAAGTTCACTACTCCTACCCTTCAAATCACTTGTAATAACCTGTTGCTGATTAACGTAATTTTTTGCTTTAGAGATAGAATCCTCAATAGAAAAACCTTTACTNANATACAGTGAGACTGCACTTGAGAATGTATTTGCCATACCATGCATACCATTATCATCTAAAAAATACACATTAGCTTCTTTATTGTCACCTATAACAACATTGAAGTCTTTTTGACGTATGATGATCAGCGAACACAAGGGCAAAAGCTTCTGGCGAATGCTTTCTATGACTTCAGTAGTCATCAATTTTTCACCAAGACTGGAATAAACTATCGGGTCGTATACCACATACTTTGGTCCATANTTAACTATTGCTTCAACAACAGCTTGCAACGTGCTGTTATTCCTTATCATACCAACTTTGATTACATCTAATTTGATATCATTGATAATAGCTTCTATCTGCCCAGAAACTATTGTTCCAGGAACATCATAAAATTGCTGGATACCCAAAGTATTCTGAACCGTTATGGAAGTGATAGCCGAAAGCGCATAACCACCCAGAGCAGATATGGTTTTAATATCAGCCTGAACACCGGAACCTCCTGTGCTGTCACTACCTGTAATGGTCAAAATAGTATATTTCTCCATATTATTATATGATTACATTTGCAAAGTAAACTAAAAATTATGACATAAAAAAATGATGTTCCCTTTTTGACAAAGAAAACATCATTTTGTATAAACTTCTTTATTGCACAACTTTAAAGCGAATTCTAAATGTATGAGTCATCTCATCCCAATTAGTGCCCAAAAGTTCAAACTTTCCTATCTGTGAAGTTGACCTTACATGCTTTCCTATACAAGGGCATGCATCATAATCACCAATTCTCGCAATACGAATCATTTCTGATGCATCTTTCGGTAATCTGTCTATCTTAACATCATCAGGAATATTATATCTGTCTACATATTCATATCTGATGTCAATGTCTTCATCAATCAGCTTATTCATATTGCGTTCTATCTCATGCTCTTCCTGCCGTGAAGGCTTATGATCCAGAACATAACTGATCTTGCTCTTCTTACGTTCAATGTGAGCATTTCTGCTTCTTTCACATCCAAACATGCGAATCATCAACTGGTTAAGCAGATGTTCAGCAGTATGAGCCGGAGGAAATTCATCCTTGTTGTGCTCATTGAATATATAATCATTATTATTCATCTTCGTACTGAATTTATATACTCTGCCACCATAGGCAGGAACTTTTATAGATATCGCTCCATCACGCTTGAAATCTGCCAATATACTTTCGTCTGAAAACAAGTCAAACAGCATAAATTTTCTTTCGGGGATTTTGCAAAAATCAAAAGCATGTGAAGGAATTACAACATCCGTGAGCATTTCCTGAGAAGAGAAGTTTGCTACAACAAGAATTACTGTATCACCCTTGCTGCGCAGAAACGCAAACTCACGTCGTGTGTTGAATGTAGGTCTGTTTGGATTAACATACATCAAATCAAAGAAATCTCCTTTGCGTACAGCATCCTCACCATTCGCAATAAGCAGCAAATGCCTATAAGATATAGCTAATTGCTTTTCAGCTGCCGTCATCAATCGGCGATCTGAATATCCACGGCTCAATGTATCTGGCGCCCAGTAATCAAAGATAGATGTTCTTCCGTCTTTTCCACTGAAGCCTTCCTTATCCATACCTTTCTCGCCAAATTCCTGTCCGCTATAAAGCATAAAAGGATTACTACGCATCAGTATGCTCACTATTGCAGCAGGAATAGCCTTATAACCGTCACCAGCATAATAATCACTGGCAATTCTCTGCTCATCATGATTTTCCAGGAAATAAAGCAAATGATCGTGTATATCATCTGTATACTGCCACTCATAAGTAAGAGCAGAAGCAGGACGTTCATCTCTGACAATAGATTTTAAACAGTCATACATTCCTACCTTGTCGTACAGGTAGTCAAAGCCATTAGCTATATATGTGCGATAAAGATTTGTATCATAAACCTCACCGATAAAAATAACTTTAGGATATTTCTTCTTTACTATATTTATTGAATAGTTCCAAAATTCAGTAGGAACCATTTCAGCCATATCGCATCTGAAACCGTCAACGCCTTTTGAAGCCCAGAACAATAGTATATCTGTCATCTTAATCCAAGTATTTGGAATTGGATTGAAATGGCAACTGCGCCCTCCAGCATCACAATAGTTTATACCATAGTTCAGTTTAATGGTTTCATACCAGTCGTTTACAAAAGGTTTTGATGTAAACTTATCATTTCCAGTAGCTTTGGCGGGATTTTCAACATAGTTAGTGTCTACAGAAATATCACTCAAATCCAATTGACCATCACAATAATAGAAATTATTGTTTGTAGAGAAATTAACCGTTACATCGTCATCTTCTCCAAGATCACGTGTTCCTAAAGGCTTACATATCGATTTATACTCACGTGCAACATGATTAGGGACAAAGTCCATTATTACTTTCATGTCCGCATTGTGCGTTCGCTTAATCAAAGTCTCCCATTCAGACATTCTTTTGTCTACATCCTGAGCTAAATCAGGATCCACATCATAATAGTCTGTTATCGCATAAGGGGAACCTGCCTTTCCTTTTACGATTTCAGGATGCTGAACAGGAATTCCGTATGATGAATAATCAGTCTGTGTAGCATGGCGAATAACACCTGTAAACCAAATATGGTTAAATCCCATATTATGTATTCGCTTTAATACAGACTCATCAAAATAATTAAACTTCCCACAACCATTTTCGGCAATCGTGCCGAATTCTTTTAGAACTCTATTACGATTGCCGAAAAGTCTGGGAAGTACCTGATATATTGTTATCTTATCCTTCATTATGCAATGCCATGCGCACTAACAGTTTTATCGATGCGTCCAATCATGCCCTGAAGAGCTTTACCTGGACCGCACTCAGTAAAATCAGTAGCACCGGCAGCAATCATAGCCTGTACACTTGAAGTCCATCTTACAGAACTTGTCAACTGTGCAATAAGATTATGCTTTATTTCTTCTGAATCAGAGTAAGACTTGCCATCTACATTCTGATAAACAGGACATTTAGGTGCATTGAATGTTGTTGCTTCGATAGCAGCCTGAAGTTCATCCTTCGCTGGTTGCATAAGTGGTGAGTGGAAAGCTCCACCAACCTTTAGAGGGAGAGCACGCTTTGCACCAGCTTCCTTCAACTTCTCACATGCGATATTTATTGCATCGGTGTTACCAGAAATAACAAGCTGACCTGGGCAGTTATAGTTTGCAGCAACAACAATGTTACCTTCTGTGCTTACCTCGCTGCATATTTCTTCAACCTTTTCGTCTGATAGACCAATAATAGCAGCCATAGTTCCAGGATTTGCCTCGCATGCCTTCTGCATTGCATTGGCACGTGCTGCAACAAGCTTCAAACCATCTTCAAAACTCAATGCACCTGATGCAACAAGAGCTGAGAATTCACCTAGTGAATGACCAGCAACCATTTCTGGCTTAAAGTCTTCACCCATGCACAAAGCAGAGATTACACTGTGCAAGAATACAGCTGGCTGTGTAACATTAGTTTGCTTTAGGTCTTCATCAGTACCCGCAAACATAATATCAGTAATTTTAAAGCCTAGAATTTCATCAGCCTTATCAAAAAGTTCCTTTGCAAGAGAATTATTATCATATAGGTCTTTGCCCATACCTACAAACTGAGATCCCTGACCAGGGAATACAAATGCTTTCATTATTTCTTAGTTTAATTATAATTATATATATGTTCTGCAAAATTACAAAAAAAAAAGCAAAGCAAGAACTATATAATAAAAAAATGGTTCTTAACTGCCTCTGCAATAATTAATTTGGCATTAAACACAAAAAAAATCCCGAAAGCAATATAGCTTTCGGGACTTATATAAATTTGCTTTACAGTGCAATAGTATATTACTATATATTATTCTGCAGCAGGAGCTTCCTCTGTCTTAGGAGCCTCTTTAGCAGCTTTCTCATCAACAACAGTTACAGGAACCTTGACTTCAACCTCCTTGTGGAAGTGAATAGTTGCCTCAAACTCACCAACTTTCTTGATGTCGTGCATTGTGATAATCTTACGATCAACCTCAATACCCTTCTTTGCAAGTTCGTCAGCTACAGTTGCAGTAGTTACAGAACCATAAAGAGCACCAGTTGCACTAACCTTAGCTGCAATAACAAGAGCAACATCATTCAATGCCTCGCTCTTCTTTACTGCTTCAGCCTTGATAGCTGCAATCTTGTGTGCCTGCTGCTTCAAGTCCTCTGCTAGCATTTTCTTTGCAGAAGTAGAAGCTATAATGGCTTTACCTGTTGGAATAAGGTAGTTACGACCGTAACCACTCTTTACATTTAAAATATCGTTCTTGTATCCAAGACCGATGATATCTTCTTTAAGTATAATCTCCATATTGTCTATTCCTCCTTAAATTATTTCATCAAATCGGTTACATATGGAAGCAAAGCTATCTGGCGAGCACGCTTAACAGCCTGAGCCACACGACGCTGGTACTTCAAAGATGTTCCAGTAAGACGACGAGGAAGGATTTTACCCTGCTCGTTCAAGAATTTTCTCAAGAACTCTGGATCCTTATAGTCGATATACTTGATACCACTCTTCTTAAAACGACAATACTTCTTCTTGCGGGTATCGATAGAAGGAGCTGTCAAATAACGGATTTCTGAATTTTTCTGATCTGCCATAATTAAGCCTCCTCTTTTTTACCTAGTTTATTTCTACGCTTCTCAGCATACATTGCTGCATACTTGTCAAGACGTACTGTCATGTGACGGATAACTTTCTCATCACGGCGATAGCCTGTTTCGAGAGTCTCGATAACAGTAGGCTCAGCCTTAAACTCAACTAGACAGTAGAAGCCTGTTGATTTCTTTTGAATGGCATAAGCCATTTTTTTGAGTCCCCAAGCCTCTTCATTCAAGATTTCTGCACCGTTGTCGGTAAGAATCTGCTTGAATTTAGCGACCGCTTCCTTCATCTGTTCATCAGACAAAACGGGAGTCAAAATGAAAACGGTTTCGTATTGATTCATACTAATTAATAATTAAAAAAATAATTGTTATTTAAAACACATTTCTTCTAAGCCTCTAAAGACTTTTTCTCAAAATGCGCTGCAAAAGTACTGTTTTTTTATGATATAAACAAATAAATCAGCACTTTTGTGCCAATATTATCTCAAATATTAGCAAAAAGTTCTGACGCTTGTCGTTATTGGTATAATTTGTTACACCGCAAACCACAAGCGCCAGAGCATATGTTGGTATTGTTTATGATTTATTCCTCTTCAGGAGTAATCAACTTATATCCTTTTCCATGTATGTTGATAATTTCTATCTGCTCGTCGTCCTTTAGGTGCTTACGCAATTTTGTGATATACACATCCATTGAACGCGCATTGAAATAGTTATCATCAATCCATATTGTCTTCAGAGCGAAATCTCTCTGTAGTATTTCGTTTGCGTGTGAGCAGAGAAGAGCCAAAAGCTCATTTTCCTTTGTTGTAAGTTTTGTCTGCTTATCACCGATAACCAATAATTGCTTTTGAGTATCAAATGTAAACTTGCCAATATGATAAAGAGTACTTTCCTTATTTTTCTTACCACGTACACGACGCAGAATTGCCTCTATACGGAATACTAATTCTTCCATTGAGAATGGCTTTGTGATATAATCATCAGCTCCAATCTTGAAGCCTTCTAGAATGTCATCCTTAAGAGTTTTGGCTGTAAGGAATATAATTGGAATTTCAGCGTTTGCCTGACGAATTTCTTGTGCAAGTGTAAATCCGTCCTTCTTAGGCATCATGACATCTAGAACACAGATATCAAACTTGTTTTTCAAGAATTCGCGATAGCCAACTTCACCGTCAGGACAAAGTGTAGCAGTAAATCCTTTAGCCTGAAGGTACTCACGCAAAAGCATTCCTAAATTCTCATCATCTTCACACAAAAGAATTTTCAGTTTTTCTTCCATAATCTTATATTTTAATGTTAATACTTCATTTATATAAACTACAAATTAATTTTCATCCATAAATGGTAATTTGATCGTGAAAACTGTGCCTTCGCCAAATTCACTGTCTACATGAATTTCACCTTCATGCAAGTCCACCATTTTCTTCACGTATGAAAGACCAAGTCCAAATCCCTTCACGTCATGCACGTTGCCAGTATGAACTCTGAAGAACTTATCGAATACTTTCTTCAAGTTGTCTTTCTTTATTCCAATTCCATTGTCTTTTATTGAGAGGCAAACTCTCTTACCTTCGTTCCATGTTCTGATGTAAACGTTCAAAGGTTGATCTGGTTTACGGTATTTCACAGCGTTGTCCAATAGATTAAAGACAACATTCTGGAAGTGCATTTCGTCTACATATATAGTAGAATCTATTGCTTCAATCTCTGTATATACCTTACCTCCGGTGTGCTCTACACGTAAAGAGAAAGAGTTACCGATACTTTCCACCATTTCATTGATATCTATATCGCGCTTCTTCAACACAGCCTTCTTCCTGTCATACATGCTCATCTGCAATACCTTCTCAACAAGAAATCTCAATCGTTTACTCTCGTCGTTTATCACACCACTAAGATGCGTCATCAGCGATTCGGTCTTTGTCACGCTCTTATCGTTAAGCATCTGCGCTGCAAGAGATATGCTTGCTATAGGTGTCTTTAGTTCATGCGTCATGTTGTTTATAAAGTCATTCTTTATTTCGCTGTAACGCTTTGAACGGAATATTACTACTATTGTGAATATGAATGTCACTAGCAATACCAATGTAAATATGATACTAGGAATCATAAATCTCACACTAGAGAATATATAACTGTTCATATCCGGGAAATGAATTTTCACAACTCCCATCTTTGTCTGTGGGTCGTTTCTGAACAGTACCTGTGAATATGTATATTCCTCACCGTCTTCGTTATAGTCTGGACAACGATATACCTCACGTCCATCTTGTGTTGAGACTGTAAAGTGGTAAGGAATGTTTATTCCGTTATTCATCAGTTCCGCTTTCAAGTCCTGATCAAGCAGCTTGAAATTGATACGCTCCTTTAGAGGTTTGTCTGAAGCTGAATATAATATTGAATATACAACTTCATCCAACAGAGCCTTTTGATATACATATCTATTCTTAACTATTTCCTGTAGAGATCTTGATGCCTCAGATATTGAGTTCTTATCAGTCTTCAATATCATTGCTTTTGGCATTGAAGATGGCTTTGTTGCTATCGTCTTCAATTCAAATGAAGAATATACTGTTCCGTCTTTTCCTACCGTCGAGTATTGATGACTTTGTTGGAAAGTTCCGTCATTAGGTTTGCCAGAACGTGTACCAACAGAATCCTGACTAAAAGAACGGCGTTCAGTCTCTTTTACATCCTTTTCTAGAAATCTAAGAGTCTCGTTAAGTTCAAGATTGCGTGAAGCTTGATAGAGCGAACGATTGACTGATTCGTCAAACTGTTCTTTCTTCATATCTGCCATTTCCTGAATATAACTCAATTGCAGGAAAAGCAGCCCCATAAATGAGAGCCCCATTATTATGGCTATCGTCCATATCGTCCTTTTCTTCATATCGCAAAGATATACTAAATCTTAAATCGTTAACATTAGAATGTTAAACTTTTGGGTCTGTTTTATCATAATTAACAATATAACATATTTATAGTTTTATATACAAAACTACAAAAAGGTAGAGAATATACTCTACCTTCTTATTATAAGTAGTATTATTAAACTAATCTTCATTCTCATTGGCAAGCTCAGCCTCATGAGCTGAAATAAGTTCAGTCTGAATGTTACTAGGAACTAGTTCATAACTAGCAAACTTTGTTATAAACGAAGCTCGTCCACCAGTGATTGAACTTAATGAGATACTATAGTTATTAAGTTCCTTCAATGGCACTTTGGCAAGCAGTTTCTGATAACCAGCTTCAGAGTCCATTCCAACTATCATAGCACGTCTACCCTGAAGGTCGCTCATTACTTCGCCCATAAAATCAGCAGGAACATAAACTTCCAAGTCATAGATTGGTTCAAGTATCTTTGGACCAGCATTCTTAAATGCATCAGAGAAGGCATGGCGTGCCGCAAGCATAAACGATAATTCATTACTGTCTACAGGATGCATCTTTCCATCATATACAATAACTCTCACGTCTCGAGCATAACTACCTGTAAGCGGACCATGCTCCATGCAATCCAGAACACCTTTTAATATGGCTGGCATAAAACGTGCGTCGATAGCACCGCCTACAACAGAGTTAATAAACACCAGCTTTCCACCCCACTCTAGATTTACAACTTCCTTGCCTTTAATGTTCATCTTGAACTCCTGACCATTAAAGTTGTAAGTAGTAGGATCTGGCATGCCGTCTGCATAAGGTTCTATAATCAAGTGAACCTCACCAAACTGTCCTGCGCCACCACTCTGTTTCTTATGTCGGTATTCAGCCTTAGACTTTTTGGTGATAGTCTCCCTATATGGAATCTTAGGATCATAAAATTTAACTTGCAGTTTCTCATTATTTTCAAGTCTCCATTTAAGAGTTCTCAAATGGAATTCGCCTTGACCATGAACAATAACCTGCCTCAGTTCCTTACTCTGTTCCACAACCCACGTAGGATCTTCTTGACGCATCTTCAGCATTGCAGCCATAAGCTTCTCTATATCCTGAGAGTTTAAAGTCTTTATGGCACGACTATATTTAGAGTTAGGATAATTAATAAAATTAAATTTCCAGTCACATCCCTTACCGTTAAGAGTATTTCCTGTCTTCACATCCTTCAGTTTCACGGTGCAGCCTATGTCCCCAGCATTAAGTTGTTCCACGGCAATTCTGTTAGCGCCAGCTCCGGCATATATCTGCCCTATGCGTTCCTTACTGCCTCTATCAGAGTTTGTAAGATCCTCTCCAGATTTGACACTTCCGCTCATCACCTTGAAATAACTAACCTCACCTATATGAGGCTCCATTCCTGTCTTGAAGAAATACAGACTTGTAGGTCCGTTTGTATAAGGCGAAACCTCTTCACCTCTTGTATTATGCAGTTTAGGCATTTCATTAACAAAAGGTACCACGTTTCCAAGAAATTCCATCAGTCTCTGCACGCCCATATCCTTACCTGCGCAGACACAGAATACGGGGAATATGTTTCTTGTTACAAGTCCTTTACGAATACCTTCCCTCATCTCATCCTCTGAAAGAGTATCTGAGTCGAAGAATTTCTCCATTAAAGTCTCATCATTCTCAGCTGCAGCCTCCACTAATTCCTTATGGAGTTCCATAGCTTTATCCATTTCCTCAGCAGGAATATCCTCTATTGTAGGTGCACCACCCTCTGGCTTCCAAGAATACTTCTTCATCAGAAGCACATCTATAAGAGCGTTAAAGTTTGGTCCGGTAGTAATAGGATATTGTATCTGTACACACTTTGAACCATATATCTCCTTCATACTTGAAATAACAGTATCGAAGTCGCATTTGTCACTATCAAGCTGATTAACCAAGAAAATAACAGGTTTCTGTAGTTTTTCAGTATATCTGAAATTATTTTGTGTTCCGACTTCCGGACCATATTGCCCGTTAATCAGTATAACCGCCTGGTCAGTAACGTTGAGCGACGTGATAGCGCCTCCCACAAAGTCATCACTTCCTGGGCAATCTATTATATTAAGTTTTTTATTGTTCCACTCAACATGAAAAACGGTTGGGAATACTGAGTAGCCATATTCCAACTCAACCGGGAAATAATCGCTTACGGTGTTTTTGTTTTCTACACTTCCACGACGCTTTATAACACCGGCTTCAAAAAGCATACTTTCGGCAAGAGTTGTCTTGCCGCAACCCGCACTGCCAAGCAATGCAATGTTTTTAATCTCGTTAGTTTGATAAACTCTCATATCAAAAAGATTTAAAGTGTTAGTAATATTTCATGGTTTATAAAGGTTTAATATGCCTTTATTGGGCTCTAAGATATGAAATAATCCAATAACATCCAAGTATATTTTAAGAAAATTATTAATTTTGCACAAAAATAAGATTATGGCAGGTTTATACATTCACATACCCTTTTGCGCAAGCCGTTGCATATACTGCGGTTTCTACAGCACCACTAAGACTAATCTTCAAGACAGATACGTCGAAGCACTATGCAAGGAGATGGATTTAAGGAAAAATGAACTTGTTTTAGCTAACGAGAAAATTAATACTATATATATAGGTGGTGGCACTCCAAGTCAACTTTCGCTTGTTAACATCACAAAGATATTCACACATATATATGATGTATGGGGACCCAAAGTAGATGCTGAAGAAGTAACTATTGAATGCAATCCCGATGATATAACCGACGAGTTTGCAAAAGCCATTGCCCAACTTCCTATAAATCGCGTAAGTATGGGAGCGCAGACTTTCAACGATGACAGACTAAAGTTTCTACATCGCCGTCATTGTTCCGACGAAGTGAAGACTGCTGTTAGCCGACTACAGAAATATGGCATCAAGAATATCAGCATCGACCTTATGTTTGGATTTCCTGATGAGAGTATTAACGACTGGGCAAGCGATATAGATGAAGCTATATCGTTAGGAGTACAACACATTTCTGCCTATAGCCTTATGTATGAAGAGGGCACTACCCTTTTCAAACTTCTCAATCAAAATAAGGTAAAGACCATCGACGAGGAAACAAGTCTTACGATGTATAATATGCTCATCGATAAATTATCTTCTGCTGGATATGAGCAATACGAGATAAGCAACTTTGCCCAACATGGATTTCAGAGCAAACACAACAGTAGCTATTGGCACGACATACCATATATAGGTATAGGTGCCTCTGCACATAGCTACGACATAAAGAGCAGACGTTGGAATGTTAGCGATATCACTAAATATATCAGTAGCATAGAGAGTTACACGTTACCGTTCGAGGAAGAGACTATTGACAAAAACACTAAATACGATGATCTTATTACAACTGCTATGCGTACACGTGAAGGGATTGACACCGAAAAACTTAAGATTGATTTCGGCAATGATCTATACACATATTTTATGAATGAAGCCGACAAGCATACCAACAACGGAACCTTACAAAATGTAAATGGCAGGATTTCTCTCACCCGCAAGGGCTTGTTTGTTTCAGACGACATCATGAGCGACCTCATGCACATTTAGTCACTTCCTGCCATAAGCGCAATATAATCTATTTTATTTCAATTAATTTGTATTTTTCACTTCCAAGTCCAATCTTCTGAGCCCAGTCAATGGTATGGGTACCATGCTGCTTGTCTATGCGTTTCAGCATATCAGTAGGATCATTTTCCGCAGTCACTTTCTGTTGATTAATAATGTCAACACATGCCTGGTCAAGAGCCACAGGGTCTGTACTGGCGAGTATTCCATAATCTTTGAGTTTCACTGGTTGCGGATGAGCCACACAGTCACAGTCAATACTCATATTATTCATCACACTGATGTAGATTATTCCGTCTCGCTTTTGAAAGTAGTTCACCACTGCCTGAGCAGAAGCAGCCATACTTTCCAGAAAGCCATCTTGATCGCCTACATTTTCTTTTGTCCAAAGATTATCAGGAGTTGTAATTTTACCTGCAGAATGAATATAAGCCTTTCCGTTTCGTGATGCACAGCCAATAGACAGGTTTTTCAGAGCACCTCCATAACCACCCATTGGATGACCCTTAAAGTGATTAAGGCAAACCATGAAATCATAGTTAGCCATGTGTCCTCCCACGATGTCATATTTCAAATGTGTATGATCTTTCACGGGTATTCTTATCTCGTCATATTCATCCATCAGGTCAACGGCAAACAGAGAGTCGAATCCATGTTGATGTATCACCTCCCAATGATCCTTTGTTTCCATACGGTCACCAGGATAAGCTGTTCTATTTTCTACAATAACACCATCAACATCATCAACGAGTTTTTTTATCAATGTTGGTTTCAGATAATTAGGATTAGAACCTTCGCCCGTACTTATTTTCACAGCCACCCTGCCTTTAGCCTTTACTCCTAATGCATTATATGCTTTCACAAGTGCGTCAGGTGATATTTCTTTTATCAGATACACTTTAGATTGTGCATTAACCGCTATTACAGCAAGCAGCAATGTCAAAGTCATTATAATTTTCTTCATATTGCTTGATTATTTTTGGTACGATGCAAATATACAAATTTTTATTTATTTTTGTACAATCCCTCCTTCATTTATTTTAGGCATTACAACTATTAATTATCGATCATCCGCAATTTTAAAGCTATCTACCCTTTCTTTTTTTTAGCTACGGAGCTACGTCATTACTCTCTTCGCCTTTAAACCAAACTGATGAGAGAATGCAAAAGTGAATTTTAGCTACTTCATGAAAATGCGTTTCCACGTAATAGATATTTGAAGCAAAATAAGAGACGATTTTGCAACAAACGTGATACCAGAACATAAAAATGTAATATCAATTATATATAATGTCCGCACACACGCGCACTACAGGCTTTTCGTCTTTTTTAGTGTCTAAGTGCCGACACGCTGACTATCAGTTAATTAGAAGCTTTTTGTGATAATAATTAGTTACGTGCAAGTGGCGTTAAAACTTGCGTTTACACGATGTAATGCAAATTATGATTTGTTTTATAGCTGATTTATTATATGCGGCGTTTCTTTGACACTACAAAAATATGAAAAAGCATTATAACTTGCTGATAATCAGCACTACGTCATTTAGACGCTTATATTTTCGAAAAACCTATGTAGAGAATTTGAGATTTTGTGATATATAAATATGCTATAATGCATAATATTGACTTAATAATAAGTACATTTTGTGTGTGCTAATTTCAAGTTATTAAATCATCAATTTGTGTTTGTCATTGATGAAATTCGTTTCTACGATAAAACAGGTTTGATTTTACGACATAAAATTTCTATTCCTACGATCAAACGTTTCCTTTTCTACGACATAAAGTTTGCATTATATCGATCAAACGTTTGCATTATGTCGTTATAAAGCAACATAAATTTCAAGCTAATTATCTATTTCATCGTAAAAACACCACAAATTAGTGTAACTTAACGTAGCAACTACGTGCTTCCCATTATTAGGGTGCATGGGTACTTTCAGACTTTAGAAAGGATTCGTACTGGGTGAACAACAAAAAAGGAATACTGCTATAATGCAATATTCCTTTTTTATATTTATTTGAAGAAATCGTTATCTGTTAGAACTTCCCCCAACAATATCAAGCAACTCATTAGTAATTGCCTGCTGACGACTCTTATTATACTGCAAATTCAATCCACGCAACAAATCATTAGCATTATCTGTGGCAGTCTGCATTGCGACCATACGAGCTGCATGTTCACTTGCATTACTATCTAATAACGCTGTGTATAGCTGAAGATTAAGCTGCTTTGGTATCAAAATACCCAAAACAGTATTAAGATCAGGCTCTACAATGAAATTATCATTAAGAGGTTTTGCCTCAGCCTTCCCTCTTTCTTCCTCTAGCTTACGTTTCTTTAGATATTCCTGCGCCTTAGCGGTAGTTGTGTTACCACTCAAATCACGATCGTTTTCATTACCGATAGACTCTGTAGACAAGTCGATAGGCAAATAAGTCTTACGCGTAAGAATCTGCGAACCAGCACTTTTGAAATGGTGATAGATAATTTCAACCTTATCTATTTCATGAGCCATAAACTTATCACGCAGTTCCTTTGCGATAGCCGCACATCCTGCTGAATTTGGTTTATCTACAAGTTCAAGATAACTTCCAGCTTTAGTTAGCCCCTGCTTAACAACATATTCTTCAACCTTTCTACCGATCGGGTAAACAATGATGTCATCAATGCCACGAGCCTTATAATCATCAATAGCCGAACCGAGCATCTTGATTATGTTATTGTTGAATCCACCACACAAAGAACTATTGCTGGTATAAACAACAAACGCAACCTTTTTTACCTGACGCTCAGATTTAAGCTCATTCCACGCTTCAGGCACTGTCAACAAGAAAGACTTGAGGATATGCTCAAGTAAATTCTCATAAGGCAGCATACTCTGAATGGCAGTCTGGGCATGATGAAGTTTACTAGAAGCCACCATCTTCATAGCACTTGTAATTTTACGAGTGCTATTAACAGATTCNATACGTGTTTTTATCTCTTTTAATGACGGCATTGCTAACTATTAATCTTAATTGTTAAAACTATCAACCTTTATATTGTCCAACGACATTAGCCATTGTGTCCTCAATAACCTTTATGACCTCATCACTCAACTGTCCGTCAGCCAAGGTATCAAGTATATCGTTATGAGAAGAACGCATTGCATCCAAGAACTGATTCTGACATTCGCGAATCTGCTCAACAGGAACATCATGCATCAAACCATGTACTCCACAATAAAGGATAGCAACCTGCTCACCTACTGACATTGGGCTATATTGTGGTTGGATAAGAAGTTGATTGTTCTTACGTCCACGATCCAAAGTCATTGCTGTAACGGCATCCATATCACTTGAGAATTTAGAGAAAGCCTCTAGTTCCCTGTATTGAGCTTGGTCAATCTTAAGTGTACCAGCAACCTTCTTCATACTCTTAATCTGTGCAGAACCACCTACACGAGATACAGAAATACCAACATTAATAGCTGGACGGAAACCTTGATTAAACAGATTTGTTTCCAAATATATCTGACCATCGGTAATGGAAATAACATTCGTTGGAATATAAGCAGAAACGTCACCTGCCTGTGTCTCAATGATAGGCAAAGCTGTCAACGAACCACCACCACGAACATGTCCCTTCATACATTCAGGAAGATCGTTCATCTGTTCTGCAATTTCTTGCTGATTATTGATACGTGCAGCACGTTCCAAAAGGCGAGAGTGCAAATAGAACACATCACCAGGATAAGCTTCACGTCCAGAAGGACGTCTCAATATCAAAGATACCTCACGATATGCAACAGCCTGTTTACTAAGGTCATCATATACCACAAGAGCACTATATCCACGATCACGGAAATATTCACCAATAGCAGCACCAGCAAAAGGTGCATAATATTGCATAGCAGCAGGATCTGCAGCTGTGGCAGCAACAATAATAGTATATGGCATTGCACCATGCTCCTTAAGAGTAGCTACCAATGTTGCTACGGTAGAAGCCTTCTGACCTATCGCTACATATATACAATATACTGGTTTTCCTGCATCATAAAGACTTTTCTGATTGATAATCGTATCTACAGCAATTGCAGTTTTACCTGTCTGACGGTCACCAATGATAAGTTCACGTTGGCCACGGCCAATAGGAATCATTGAGTCGACAGCCTTCAAACCAGTCTGTAACGGTTCCTTAACAGGTTGACGATAGATAACTCCTGGAGCTTTTCTGTCAAGAGGCATTTCAAAGGCATCAGTCAAATCAAGATCGCCTTTGCCATCTATAGCTTCACCAATAGGATTAATCACACGCCCAAGCATGTTGTCATTAACGAGAATTGAAGAAATACGCTTTGTGCGCTTAACAGTCATTCCCTCCTTAATGCCAGCGGTAGATCCAAGAAGCACGCATCCTACGTTGTCTTCCTCCAGATTCATCACAATTGCCTTTGTTCCGTTCTCAAACTCCAACAATTCATTGGCCTCAGCATTGCGAAGTCCATAGATACGGGCAACACCATCACTCACCTGGAGCACAGTACCCACCTCATCAAACTTCTCACTGCCATTGATACCTTTGAGTTGTTCAAGAAGAACTTGAGACACTTCGCTTGGTTTTATTTTATCTGACATAATTTGTATTTTAAAAATTATTTCTTAAGCTGTGTCAGGATGCCGTTAAGCTTTGATTTCACGCTAGCGTCCATTCTGTAAGTATCATACTCTAGGATAAAGCCCCCGATAATATCAGGTTCAACCTCGGTTTCAAACTCCACAGTTCCATTAGTATTACTCTCCACCATCTGTCGCATTTTCTGCTCTGTGTTATCAGATACGGCAGCAGCGGTAATGAGTTTGCCACGGATGACATTCTTCTGTTTTCTATAAAGTGTGATATACGAATTAGCCATGAACTGCATTATTCCCTCACGACCTTCTTTCAAGACAAGAGAAATGAAAGTCTTCGTAAGTTCGCATACATTGCTTCCTGCCGCAGTAACGAGAAGATTTTCCTTACTGTCTTTTGAAAGCATTGGATTGTCTATCGTAAATCTGAGTTCAGGTACATCGATGTAACTCTTTGCAAGAATTTGCATATCTTTATACACCGAATCCTCGATTTTAGCATCTGTACTGCTTTTTAGCAGTGCACGCGCATATCTTACCGATATTACTCCTATATCCATAACCAATTATTTATTTTCTGCCGAAGAAACGTCATCCAGCATACGGTCAATCAAATCCATCTGAGCTTTGTCTTTACCAAGTTTTTCACGAAGAATCTTCTCAGCTATTTCAACACTCAATGTTGCTACTTGCTTTCGGATATCACTTATAGCGGCCTGCTTTTCGTTGTCAATTTCTATTTTGGCATCGTTAATCAAGCGGGCACCTTCCTCACGTGCTTTATCCTGAGCCTTTTCAACAATTGCATCACGTGTGTTAGCAGCCTCTTTCAATATTACGGCTTGCTTCTCACGCGCTTCCTGCAAGATGGATTCACCCTCTTTCTGTATATTAGCTAGTTTTTCGTTTGCTTCATGAGCCTGACGTAGACTATCATCAATGAAAGCTTTTCTCTCTGTTACCATTTTTACGATAGCAGGAAAACCAAACTTCCATAAGATAAATAGTACGACAAGGAACGTCAGAGACATCCAAAATAGCAAGCCAGTACTAGGAATCAATAAATCCATACACTGTTTTAATTATATGTAGAGGAATGTTTATATACATTTGGAACTAATCCAATAGCAACATTCCTCCAAAAAAGTTTTATATTAAATACACAAGAATGCGATTACGGCAGCGAAAAGGGCAACACCCTCAATAAGTGCGGCTGCAACGATCATATTCGTGAATAACTTATTCATAACTTCTGGCTGACGTGCCATAGCATCCATGGCTTGACCACCAATTCTACCAATACCAAGACCTGCGCCAATAGCTGCGAGACCTGCACCTACTGCGGCGCCTAATTTTGCAACACCTTCTGCTGCTAATAATAATGAAATCATAATCTTGAATGTTTAAATTGTTATTTTATTTTTTATATTAATTATTCGTGTTCTGGTTCAACTCTTGCCAATCCAATGAATACTGCACTAAGCATAGTGAATACCATTGCCTGAATAAAGCATACCAAACATTCCAAACACATCATAAATATACTCATCACAATACTCAAGGCAGACATACTAAGAAATACTGCTGCAGTCTTACTTGCGACAAGGAATATTATACATGTTATNGCTAGTCCGATNGCNTGNCCAGCCATCATNTTGGCGAAAAGTCGAATCATAAGAGCAAACGGTTTAGTNAAGATACCTACAAATTCNATAACAGGNATAACTGGTACCGGTGCTTTCAACCATGTAGGAACATTAGGCCAGAATATATCTTTCCAATAATGCTTGTTTCCACTAAACTGTACTATTATAAATGTACACAATGCCAANAGGAATGTAACGGCAATATTNCCCGTCACGTTTCCACCACCTGGAGGAAATGGCATCAAGCCCATTAAATTACATGTAAATATAAAGAAGAAACATGTAAGCAGATATGGAGTGTATTTCTCATAACCTTTTCCTACACCAGGTTTGATGATTTCGTCAATAACATACATCACCAACATTTCAATAAATCCTACAAATCCCTTAGGGGCAGGATCACCAGCTTTACGTTTCTTGTACCATCTGGCAGGTATCAGAATGCAACAAAGCAACAGGATGACATCTATAAACATCACCGCTACGGTCTTAGTAATAGAGATATCAAAAGGGCGCAATTCTGCTCCAGACTTATCAATCTCAACTATTTTACCAGCATTGTCGCCCTTGCTTGCTATTGCTAAATTAAACGGTCCATGACGGTATCCCTTGATATCAGCAACTTCTGAAAATTGCGAACTGCAAAATACATGGAAACCGGTTGAACTGTTTACTATTATCGGCAAATGTATTACCAAAGGCTTATCTCCAATATTTGTAATGTGCCAGTCATAAGAATCCTTGATATGCTCAAGCACCACATCCTTAATATTTGGATCTCCACCTTTGCCATTTGCGAAAGTCGGCAACACGGCAAGCATTACCATTAAAATACCTAACAGTCGTTTGATGTGATTCATTTCTACTTAATGTTTTAAAATCAGCGTTACTACCATTGTTACGACATACATTCCTAGAAACATCGCCGCAAAATGGATAGAATCGTTTCTATCCTTAGACAACAACACATAAACAGCGACTATCGTAGCCACGAGCAATATGCGTATTGTTGCCATAATAAGATAGAAATTTACTAAATTACCCGGAGCATGACTTTTTACGAAATCATATCCTTTAACGTAAGCTGTACCTAAAAGGACATAAAAGAATACAGATAGAAAAATTATCAATATACTCATTGTGCTTTTTCTACACAAATATTGACATCATTCTTCTGGACCTCTACGAAACCTCCGGTTATAGCCACCTCTTTTCGGCCTTCCTTGGTAACAAATTCAACAATACCTTCTTGAAGTGCCGATATTATCGGAGCATGGTTGCTGAGGATTTCAAACATCCCCATTAATCCAGGAACCTTCACAATGTCGGCTTCACCGTTGAACTCCACCTTTTCTGGCGATACGATTTTTAGTTTCAAACTCATATCCGTCATCAGTTTAATTACCCTTTGCTGACTCTAGCAGCATCTTACCCTTCTCTTTGGCATCTTCGATTGTACCAACGTTAAGGAATGCCTGTTCGGGAAGGTCATCAACCTCACCATCCAATATAGCATTAAAACCTTTAATTGTGTCTTCGATTGGCACCATTACACCCTTTAGTCCGGTAAACTGTTCTGCAACAGTAAATGGTTGACTAAGGAAACGCTGTACACGACGTGCACGGTTCACGGTAAGTTTATCTTCGTCAGAAAGTTCATCCATACCAAGAATAGCAATAATATCCTGCAATTCATTGTAATGCTGAAGAATTTCTTTCACTCTCTGTGCACACTCATAATGCTCTTTACCAACAATCAGTGGATCAAGAATACGAGAGGTACTACCAAGCGGATCTACAGCAGGATAAATACCAAGTTCAGTAATCTTACGTGAAAGTTCGGTTGTAGCATCCAAATGGGTAAATGTTGTTGCAGGAGCAGGGTCAGTCAAATCATCAGCAGGCACATAAACAGCCTGAACAGATGTGATTGAACCATTCTTTGTAGATGTAATTCTCTCTTGCATTGTACCCATCTCACTTGCCAATGTTGGTTGATAACCTACGGCAGAAGGCATACGTCCAAGAAGTGCAGACACCTCAGAACCAGCCTGAGTGAAACGGAAGATATTGTCAATGAAGAACATTATATCAGAAGCCTCACCATTAGGACCTCCGTGATCACGGAATTCCTCGGCAACAGTAAGACCAGAAAGAGCAACAGAAGCACGTGCACCAGGTGGCTCATTCATCTGTCCATAAACAAGTGTAGCTTGACTCTTTACAAGTTCGTCCTTATCTATAAGTGAAAGGTCCCATTTGCCTTCATCCATTGCCTTACGGAATTTCTCACCGTACTTAATAACTCCACTTTCAAGCATATCACGCAATAAGTCATTACCCTCACGTGTGCGCTCTCCTACACCAGCGAATACAGAATATCCGTTGTGCCCTTTGGCGATATTATTGATAAGCTCCATGATAAGAACAGTCTTACCTACACCGGCACCTCCAAACAAACCAATCTTTCCACCTTTCATATATGGCTCCAAAAGGTCAATGACCTTAATACCTGTCGCCAACATTTCTTTATGGGTAGACAATTGATCAAATTTAGGAGCATCTCTGTGAATAGGATAAGAACCTTGCATATCAAGGTTTTCCATTCCATCAATAGGCTTACCTATTACATTCATCATACGGCCCTTTATCTGTTGACCAGCAGGCATTGTTATTGGACTTCCAACAGGAATTACATCTAGTCCTCTTTGAAGACCGTCCGTATTATCCATAGCAACGCATCGCACTGTGTCCTCACCGATATGCTGTTGAACCTCAATCACAAGGTCACTGCCATCAGTGCGCTTAACTTTAAGAGCTTCAAAAATCTTTGGCAACACCTTTTCAGCATCCTGTCCTTTTGTATCGAAATAAACGTCGATAACAGGACCGATAATCTGAGAAATGCGTCCGATAATTTGTGACATAAGCTACTATTTTTTATTAATGTTCTATTTATTTTCGATATAGCAAAAGTACGAATATTTGTGGAAACTACAAAACAAATCCGAGTTTTGTACCATTATTAACCACATATTAACCACTTTTTAATACCTTTTAATATTAGATACTGAGTTCATCTAGTACTTGTATCAACTTACGATCAAAAGGTTTATCACTTCGTATTGCTTCGCTCATCGGAACATATACAACTTCATTATTCCTCATTCCGACCATAATATTACGCTGTCCCTGCATGATAGCCTCAACAGCACCTAAGCCTGTACAACTTGCAAGAATACGATCACGTGCTGATGGACGACCACCGCGCTGAAGATGTCCCAAGATAGAAACACGTACGTCATACTCAGGGAACTCTTTCTTTACACGGTCAGCATAATAAAGAGCGCCACATTTAGGACTTTCGCTTACAATCACTATACAACTCTTTTTACTTTTACGTATTCCTCGTTCCATAAACTGAGCCAACTGGTCTACATCAGTACGGTCTTCAGGAATAATAGCAGCTTCAGCACCACTCGCAATAGCAGAGTTCTGTGCCAAGAAACCTGCGTCACGTCCCATAACTTCAACAAAGAATATTCTTTCGTGACTTTGGGCTGTATCACGGATACGGTCAACACACTCCACGATAGTATTCATTGTAGTATCATAACCTATGGTATTATCTGTACCATATAGGTCATTGTCAATTGTTCCTGGAAGTCCGATGCAACAAACATCATATTCCTGAGCAAATAACATGGCACCTGTAAGAGAACCATTTCCACCGATTACAACAAGTGCGTCAATACCTTCTTTTACAATATTATCGTAAGCCTTCTTTTTTCCCTCGTCTGTTATAAAATCTGCCGAACGAGCAGTCTTAAGAATCGTTCCGCCTTGATTGATAATACCACTTACATTCTCTGTCGTGAAATCAACAATCTCATCATTAATAAGGCCATCATATCCACGATATACAGCCTTAATATTGAAACCGTTATAAATTCCGGCACGCGTAACCGCACGAATAGCTGCATTCATTCCTGGAGCATCACCACCGGAAGTAAGAATACCTATTGTTTTAATTTTTGCCATAATCAAATTATTACCTTAATTTTTAATTATTCTTGATAAGTTTTATATTCTCGTATTTATATATTCGCCAACATCAGTACCATAAAGCCTAAAGCAGTTCCAAGCACGCATTTCCATCCTACATTCCTGAAATACCAACCAATATGCATACGTTCCATTTTTAATAAAGCGATACCACTCATGCTACCTATTGCTAATACATTTCCACCAGACATTACACAAAATGCTATCACCTTATAATATATGTCGTTCATTACTACATTCTGCTTTATCTGAATAAAACTCATTGCCGTTGCAAATGTATCCAAGACAGAACTAACAACACCAGCTATAACACCATATATCCAAACACTATTTATATTTTCCTGAAGAAAATCCCACAACAATTTAGTTGCACCTGTCTCTTTAACTACACCAAGGGCAAGCATGACTCCCATTACATAAAGCATCATCTGGATCACTCCATACTGCAACACGCGTGGGGTGCGACGTTGTATCATTTGGTCGGCATTCATCAATTTATGATTGAATATCTCATTAACAATCCATAAGATTGAAAGAACACACAATGCACCAAGGAATGGACTCAGCTTAGTTATATTATGAAAAGTCGGAATAAACCAAAGTCCACCTATTCCAACGAATAACATCAATAATCTCTGCCAAGTATTAAGATTTGTATCATCTCCTCTATATGGCATCACTACCCATTCGGTATCCAATCTACTAGGAAGCATGCGACCAAGCATCCAAGTTGGTATAGCCCAAGCTATAATGCAAGGAATTATAAGAGACATTGAAAAATTAGTAGCACTAACNGCTCCGATATTCCACAANACCAACCCCTCCGGATTACCTATNACAGTTAAAGCTCCNCCTGCATTTGCCGCTACAACTATAGCAGAACCAAATATCATCCTCTGACGNCGACTTGGAACAACTTCATGCATCATNGTAATCATCATAACAGTTGTAGTGAGGTTATCAAGATTTGCCGAAATCAAAAAAGTAATAATTCCAAGCGACCAAAGCATTCTCTTACTGTTTCTTGTTTTTAGCAATTGAGAAACAAAATCAAAACATCCATTGTTGTTCAATATCTCAACAATTGTCATCGTTGACAACAGAAACAAAACTATTTCAGCAGCCTCACCTACATACGGAAGAAAAATACGTTTGGCAATAAATTGTTTCACTACTATGCTTGAAGAAGTTGCACTGTCAAGGAAACTTGCATATTCACCATAATGCTGACTCATTACGAAATCAGTGCCATAGCAAATATACAACACCCATCCTACAGTACCAGCAAAAATAGCTATAGCAGCTTTATTCACATTGGTGATTTTTTCTGTAGCGATGAGCAAGAAACTCAGCAGTATTATAGCGACTATTATAAGCGTCATAGTTTATTTTATTTAGTGGCAAAGTTAACAATTATTCTGAAACATTCAAACATGATATTAGTTTTTTATATTGGTTTAACGATAATGTGTAAGATTGTAACCACAATGAACAAGGTTTTGCTAAGTATAGATTACAAAGAACGGTCACTATGAAAAAACACAATGACCGTTCTGAATATTAAGTGACAATATGTATCACATATTTTTCAACTCTTCATATATTCTTTGTACAGGAAATCCCATCACATTGAAGTAACTTCCTTTGATAGATGTAACCCCTATATACCCTATCCATTCCTGAATGCCATAAGAACCAGCTTTATCATAAGGCTTAAAAGTTGAGATATAATAATTAATCTCTTCATCTTCTAATTTCTTAAACGCAACTTCGGTTGCAACCTTAAAGCTATGCTGCTTGGAAATCGTAGTAAGACTTACGCCAGTAATCACTTTATGTGTGCGTCCGCTAATCATTCGCAACATTCTAACGGCATCCTCTTTATCTTTTGGTTTACCTAAGATCTCTTCATCCACAACAACTACAGTATCAGCAGTAATAATCAATTCATCCTCTTTTATATCTTCCAAATAAGCAGAAGATTTAAGTTTTGACAAATACAAAGAAACATCTTCTATAGGTGTAGATTCAGGATAAGTCTCATCAATACCATCCTTTACAATTACTTTAAAGGGGATATTCAAACCAGAAAGTAATTCTTTACGACGTGGAGAATTACTGGCAAGTATTATTTTATAGTTCATAATTATATATTACCATCCAAAAGCCTTCGCATCACTTAGCCATTTGCCATTAGCACGAAGTACTTGTTCTATGATATCACGTCCACAACCATGTCCTCCATTACGAGAACTTATATAGACGCAGATACTTTTAATATCAGTACATGCATCAGCTGGACAACAAGGACAGCCACAACGGCGCATAACTTCATAGTCAGGGATGTCATCACCTACATAAACCACTTCATCATCTTTAAGATTATGCTTTTTAAGAAATTCATCATAAACAGTAATCTTAACGGCGCAGTTCATGTAAATATCCTCAACGCCAAGATGTTGATAACGCATTCTCACAGCTTCTGTATTTCCACCAGTAAGAATAGCTATTTTAATTCCCATCTTGACAGCTAACTGAATGGCATATCCATCCTTTATATTCACTGTGCGCAAAGGCTCTCCATCATGCGACAATACTATTGTTTCTGCAGACAGAACTCCATCAACATCAAAAACGATAGCTTTAACCTTACTCAAATCATAGTTTATCATAGGTCTGAATTTTTATTTATTGCGGTAGAATGAATTGCTTTACTCATAAGTTCATAAATCTTTTGATTAAATGGAGCACCATCCAATAATTGCATCTGACGACTAATTACATTCTCATCATATCTTACTGCAGGCCCTGTTTGGGCATCCTTTGGTTTCACTTCATGAACTTTCTTAGCAGTTTCATCTATCAAAGGCAGCATTACATCAAAAGGTATACCATTATCATTCAATATCTCTGACGAAATTTCATAACAGTGATTAGCAAAGTTACATGCAAATACAGCTGCTAAATGTAAATACTTTCTCTTTTCTGTTGAAAGCTCATAAATTCGGTCAGATATAACACTACAAATATTTTCAAGTACAGATTTAGCCAACTCATCAGAAGCCTCTATAAAACAAGGTATTACTTTAAAGTCAACAATGCGTTGTTTCGAGAAAGTCTGCATAGGGTAAAGCACCCCATAGTGGTCCGCATATCCTTTAAAGATATCCATAGGCATACTACCTGCTGTATGAAAGAAGAACTTGTCAGACTTATTTTTACATAGCGATGGAATTATTTTCTCTAGTGCATCATCCTTCAAAGCCACGATATACAAATCAGCTTCATCACTTACACTATGAATATCATCTACAGCATTTGCCCCTATTTTATCAGCTAAAGAAGTGGCATGAGAAAGAGTATGACTATAAACTTGAACAACTTTATTACCTGAATTAAATAAAGCCACTCCTATATTTGTAGCCAAGTTTCCTGAGCCAATCAATGAAATTTTCATTTTAGCCTCTTAATTTTCATGTCCATTATAGCTAGTCCCTTATCAGTACAGAAACCACGCATAAACAAGAACATTACATTATACAAGATGTGTTGCATGCTATAAGTCTCATACAACTTATTATCCATCACATATTCCATTGTTGCATTGCTGAAACGTTCAACCAAAGAATAATCAATGTCATCACGAAAATATCCGTCCTTGATACCTCGCTTGAAAAACATGTGCGACTTGCTTCTACGCAATTCGTGCTGTTTAGAAAGATAATTAACAATTTTAGAATACTTATGTAATTCTGCAAAGAACAAAGGATTTACAGTACGAACCTTCTCCATTTGTACCTTATAAAATTCCACGAGAATATCCATCACATCTGGAGCCTTTCCCTTTTGAAATTTCTCCATATGATTATCACACAAACATTCAGACATCTTTATACCCTCAAGTAAAAGATCTTCTTTTTTGTTGTATATTTCATAGAGAGTACGCTTAGATATAACCAGTTTCTTCGCTATGTCATCCATTTTAACACGCTTGATTCCATTTACATAGAATTCTTGCATGGCTAAATTCAGAATGCGGTCTTTCAACTGTTCCCGATACTCAGTTTGAATATTAATTTTATGCATAAGCAACCGTTCACCGTTATGAGTTTAAATATTATTCTGCAAAGTTACAAAAAATAACAAAAAACTCGCACTCATTTAAACGTTTTTTACTAACTTTGCCATTGTTAGAAGGAAAAATTAAAAGTAGAGAATTGAACTTTAATTACTAGAAAATGGTAAAGATTACTAAGGAAGCTGCTCTGGAGTATCACGAGAATGGACGTCCGGGCAAAATTGAAGTAAAACCAACTAAGCCCTATCACACACAAACTGATTTGAGCTTAGCTTATTCACCTGGTGTTGCATACCCATGTCTTGAGATTCAATCTGATCCAGACAGTGTATACAAATATACTGACAAGGGCAATCTTGTTGCCGTAATCAGTAATGGAACTGCCGTTCTAGGCCTTGGTGATATTGGTGCTATGAGTGGTAAACCAGTAATGGAAGGTAAAGGTTTACTATTCAAAATTTATGGTGGTGTTGATGTATTTGACATCGAAGTAGCAGAAAAAGATCCTGAAAAGTTCTGCGAAGCAGTAGAAAAGATTGCTCCATCTTTTGGTGGTATTAATCTTGAGGATATCAAAGCTCCTGAATGTTTCTATATTGAGGAAAGATTAAAGAAGACTCTAGATATACCTGTAATGCATGATGACCAGCATGGAACCGCCATCATATCTTCAGCAGGACTTATCAACGCTCTTGAAGTTACCGGAAAAGACATTAGTAAAGTCAAGATTGTTGTAAATGGCGCTGGAGCCGCAGCTATTAGTTGTACAAAACTATATGTAGCACTCGGAGCTAAAGTCGAGAATATCGTAATGCTTGACTCTAAGGGAGTAATAACAAAAGACAGAGAAAGACTTAGTCCACAGAAAGCATTGTTCGCTACAAGCCGCAAGGATGTTCATACTTTGGAAGAAGCAATGAAGGGTGCTGATGTATTCTTGGGACTTAGCAAGGGTAATATCCTCACACAGGATATGATTCGCTCTATGGCTAACAACCCTATCGTATTCGCACTTGCCAATCCTGTTCCTGAGATTTCTTACGAAGATGCTATGGAAAGTCGTCCTGACGTTTTAATGAGCACAGGACGTAGTGACTATCCTAATCAGATAAATAATGTAATTGGATTCCCTTATATTTTCCGCGGAGCTCTTGATGTGCATGCCAGAGCTATCAACGAAGAAATGAAAATGGCTGCAGTAAAAGCTATTGCTGACCTTGCCAAACAGCCTGTTCCTGACGTTGTCAATGACGTGTATCATGTTAGCGACCTTACGTTCGGTCCTAAATATTTCATTCCGAAGCCTGTTGACCCACGCCTTATCACTGAAGTTAGTGCAGCTGTTGCAAAGGCAGCTATTGAAAGTGGTGTAGCACGTAAGACAATTACTGATTGGGAAGCATATAAGAAGAATTTGCGCCAGCTTCTTGGACAAGAGACTGCACTGACTCGCAAACTTCACGACACAGCTCGTCTACACCCACAGAAGGTTGTATATGCCGAAGGTGGACACCCTACTATGATGAAGGCTGCTGTTCAAGCTAAGCAGGAAGGTATATGCAACCCTATTCTTCTTGGTAATCCAGATCGCCTCACACGTCTTGCTACTCGTTTGAAACTAGATCTTACTGGTGTGGAGATCATTGATATGAGAGCAGACCAGGAACAAGGTCGCCGTGCTACATTCGCTAAACATCTTACAGAAAAGCGTTCTCGCCAAGGTTACACTTTCGATGAAGCTTACGACAAGATGTATGAGCGCAATTACTTCGGTATGAGTATGGTTGAAAATGGCTATGCAGATGCTTTCATCACTGGCCTATACACAAAATATAGTAATACAATAAAGGTTGCAAAGGAAGTTATTGGAGTAAGACCAGAATTCAATACTTTTGGAACTATGCATATTCTGAACACTCAGAAGGGCACATACTATATTGCAGACACACTTATCAACAGACATCCTGACGAGAATGTACTTACTGACATTGCAAAACTAAGCGCACATACAGTGAAGTTCTTCAATGAGGAACCTGTTATCGCTATGCTTAGTTATTCAAACTTCGGCACAGACGAAAAGGGAAGTCCTGTTAAAGTGCACTCAGCAGTAAAGCACATGCAGGATTTATATCCAGAGCTCGCTATCGACGGAGAGATGCAAGTTAACTTTGCTCTCAACAAAGACTTGCGTGACGACAAATATCCATTTAGCCGTCTCAAAGGCAAGGATGTAAATACACTTGTATTCCCTAACATGAGCAGTGCAAACTGTAGCTATAAACTTCTTCAGGCTCTAGATCCTGATTGCGAGATTATAGGCCCTATCCAAATGGGATTGAACAAGGCTATACATTTCACTGACTTTGAAAGTTCTGTAAACGATGTCGTAAATATTACCGCTGTTGCAGTAATTGATGCATACGTTGAAAAACTAAAGAACATCAAATAAGACACGATAAGTAAAAATATAAAAGAGGGATGAAGTAAAAATACTTCATCCCTCTTTTTTTATATAATTCCTTTCGGAAATCAAACTATTATATCACTATTAGTCTAACAGAGTAGAAGCCCTTACCCTACTCAACGTTTCAGGAGTCATTTGGAGATAACTTGCTATAAACACTAAAGGAGCACGCAAAACAACTTGAGGCATCAACTTGCACATTTTCTTATATCTATCACCAGCTGTCTCAAATCTAACTAAGTCTGCATGTACCTGAGAAAGTATCAAACTTTCTTCAAGTATTTTTCTATATAAAATCTGAATGTTCATATTATGAAGAGCTACACTTTCCAGACGATGCTTAGGAAGAGCATAAACCATAGTAGGTTCCAAGGCTTCAACCTGAAGATGAGAAGGAGTCTCTTTAAAAAGACTTTCTATACACATGAAAATCGTGCGGTCTTCACCAAGATGCTCAGTAACTTCCTTGCCATTCTTAAAATAAAACTGACGCACAAGTCCTTTATCAATATAGTAAAGATTCTCACAAATTTCACCATCTTTCAGAATAATCTCACCTTTCGCGAATTTTGTCGGAACAAGAACACTTTCCAGTATATCAAGTTCGTCATGTGTCATCGTGCTATACTTTCGTGCTAATTCACGTGCAATGTCGCGTGGTGTGTTTACTAGTTCTTTCATAAAGTCTCCTCCAAATTTTAGTTATCTTCCAAGTATTATAGTATAAATTAATCAAGTTTAAGGACAGCTAAGAATGCCTTCTGCGGAACTTGCACATTTCCAACCTGCTTCATGCGCTTTTTACCTTGCTTTTGTTTTTCCAAGAGCTTACGCTTTCGGCTGACGTCACCACCATAACATTTGGCTGTTACATCCTTACGCACCTGCTTTACGGTCTCTCGTGCAACAATCTTAGCTCCTATGGCTGCCTGGATTGCTATATCGAATTGCTGACGAGGTATCAACTCTTTCAGTTTCTCACACATTCTGCGTCCAAAGTTCACAGCATTACTCTCGTGTGTCAACGTTGAAAGGGCATCAACCGGTTCACCATTCAACAAAATATCCAACTTAGCCAATTTTGATGGGCGGAAAGAATCTACATGATAGTCAAATGAGGCATATCCCTTTGATATACTCTTCAACTTATCATAAAAGTCTATCACAATTTCTCCCAACGGAATCATGAAGTGCAACTCAACTCTGTTTCCAGTCACATATTCCTGATTTAAAAGTTCGCCTCTCTTGTCAAGGCACAACTTCATTATCGGACCTATATATTCAGCACCAGTAATGATACTAGCTCTGATATAAGGTTCTTCAATACGTTCTATCATTGTCTGATCAGGCAATCCTGATGGATTATGAACTTCATTCTCATTTCCCTGCTTATCATATACCATATATGAAACGTTAGGAACTGTTGTAATCACATCCATATTGAATTCACGCTCCAAACGTTCCTGAACAATCTCCATGTGCAGAAGTCCAAGGAATCCACATCTGAAACCAAATCCCAAAGCTATAGAACTCTCTGGTGAGAATGTAAGTGAAGCATCGTTAAGCTGCAATTTCTCCAAAGAAGCCCTTAGATTCTCATAATCATTAGGGTCTATAGGATATAAACCAGCAAACACCATAGGCTTTACTTCCTGGAATCCAGCAATAGCCTCTTTACATGGGTTCACGATAGAAGTTACTGTATCACCTACCTTTACCTCAGTAGCGTTCTTTATACCACTTATGATATATCCCACTTCACCACTAGACAATGTGCTGCATGGAACCATATCCATTTTCAACACACCTACTTCGTCAGCAGTATATTCCATATCTGTATTGAAGAACTTTACTCTGTCGCCTTTCTTTATGCTACCGTTAACAACCTTACAAAGTACGATAACTCCACGGAAGCTATTAAATATTGAGTCAAAAATCAAAGCCTGAGCTGGAGCATTCACATCACCAACAGGATGAGGAACACGGGCAACTACAGCTTCAAGTATATCATCAACGCCTTCACCAGTCTTTCCAGATGCTCTTAATATGTCGCTTCTGTCGCAACCAATAAGATCTATAATTTCATCCTCTACCTCGTCAGGCATAGCATTAGGCATATCAATCTTGTTGATTACAGGAATAATCTCCAAGTCATGCTCTATCGCCATATATAGATTTGATATAGTCTGAGCCTGAACACCCTGTGTAGCATCAACTACAAGCAAAGCACCCTCACACGCCGCAATAGAACGAGAAACCTCATAAGAGAAGTCTACGTGCCCCGGAGTATCTATAAGATTAAGAATGTATGATTGCTCATCCTTAGCCTTGTATGCCATCTGTATAGCATGACTCTTAATAGTAATTCCACGCTCACGCTCAAGATCCATGTCATCAAGCATCTGACCTCCCGTAATTTGGATCGTCTTTGTTCGCTCCAAAAGTCTATCAGCCAATGTTGATTTACCATGATCAATATGAGCAATGATACAGAAATTACGTATTTTATTTATATTATCCATGTTAATTTATATCCTTTTAAAGCGCAAAGATAACGATTTTTCCGCAATTTATTATTATCTTTGCACGAAAATAAAGCATTTGCATTATGAAAAAAACATTTATTTTGATTATTTCGGTGCTTGCTCTCACAGCTTGCCACCATGAAACCATTGATGAACGGGCAAAAAGAGAGACTAAAGAATACACTCAAAAGTACTGTCCTACACCCTTTATCAACTATACTCGTACTGACAGTATGACTTTCGAAAATTCTACCAGAACAATTATATACTACTGTTCGTTCTCAGACAAGATGGACAATGCTGTTATAATCAACAAAAACAACAAGAAGATTATTGACGGATTGAAGAAAGGCATTTCTGATAACACTGGCATAAAAGGTTATATTGACGGAGGATTGAATTTCAGATATGTTGTTCATTCACACAAGAACCCACAGGAAATTCTTTTTAAGCATGACTTCAATAACAAAGAAATAAAATAATAAAAAAAAACAGAAATCTCTATCAAATAAAGATTTCTGTTTTTTTATTTTATCTGTATAAATTATTATCCCTTTTCTAGTTCATCAAGAGCTATTGCAAGTTGATCCGGGCAACTTGTAGCTTTTGTTCCACAAGCAATTCCCTTTAATCTTGATCTTACATCATCAACTTTCATACCCTTGACTAATGCCATAATTCCGTGTGTATTGCCATCGCAACCACCCACAAATTCTAGATTTGTGATTATATTGTTGTCATCAACATCAATATTTATCATACGAGAGCAAACACCCTTTGGCTTGTATGAAATATGACGAGACATAATTTTTACGCTTCAGTATCTTCTTCTGGCGTCATGTTGGTGTATACAGTCTGCACATCCTCAAACTCTTCCAATTTATCAACCATCTTTTCAATCGTTGCACGCTCTTCAGGAGTTACCGCCTTCAAATCGTTAGGAATACGAGTAAACTCTGCACCTGTAACCTCAAAACCGTCTGCCTCAAGATGCTTCTGAATATCGCTGAAACTTGTTGGAGAACTATAGATAGTTACCTCGCCAGCTTCCTCGTCTTCATCATATTCATCTTCTACCCCATAATCAATAAGGTCTAGGATAAGTTCATCCATGTCAATACCATCCTTCTTCTTGAATGTGAATACACATTTGTGGTCGAAAAGGAAAGAAAGACTACCCTGTGTACCAAGGTTTCCGCTAAACTTATTGAATATAGAACGAACATCGGCTACAGTACGTGTAGTATTGTCTGTAAGAGTCTCAACAAACACAGCTATTCCGTGAGGGCCATATCCCTCATAAGTAACATCCTTATAATCACTTTGGTCCTTGCCCATCGCATTCTTGATTGCGCGATCGACGTTGTCCTTAGGCATGTTCTCACGTTTGCAGTTTGCAATGAGAGCACGAAGTGTTGGATTGTTCTCAGGTTCAGGACCACCAGCTTTTACTGCAATAGCAATCTGCTTACCCAATTTTGTGAATGTACGGGCCATGTGACCCCATCTTTTCATCTTCGTAGCTTTACGATATTCAAATGCTCTTCCCATTGAATTTTAAATTTATCGATTATTTTTTTACTTAAATTATCTTTATCTTTTATCGCAATTCAGCACCTAGCTTAGCGCACAACTGCTTAATCAACTTCTGCATGATCGCGTCAATGGCCTTGTCGTTCAGGGTTTTTGTATCATCCTGTAGGATAAAGTTAATGGCGTAGCTCTTCTTGCCAGCAGGCAGATTCTTGCCTTCATATACATCAAACAAGTCTACACTCTTCAATAGTTTCTTATCAGTCTGCAATGCAATCTGCTCAATCTGCTCAAACTCTACGTTCTTGTCTATCAGCAATGCCAAGTCTCTGCTCACAGCTGGGAACTTGCTTATTTCCTGATATTCCAAAGTTTCCTTCTTCACAGCCTTTGTGACATTGTCCCAATAGATATCAGCATAGAAGATCGCCTGTTCTATATCAAACTTCTTAAGAACCTTGTTATTCAGAACACCAATCTCAGCAAATACTTTACCTCCGCGGTTTTTGTAAACAAGCCCCTTAGAGAATATATTGTTGTCGCTCTTTTCAAGCACAAGTTTGTTTATTCCAAGACCTACATGAGCGAAGATATTCTTTACATAAGCCATCAGCTCATAGAAACTAGAATCTTCATCAGGATGAATCCAAGAACCTTCTACACGCTTTCCTGTAACCCAGAGAGCCATGTGCTGTTCCTGACCGTACCCTCTTGCAGGATCCTCTTCAGTCCATTTAGACTTATCATACTTATAAGTGTTGCCAACCTCAAAGAAGCGAAGATTACTGCTCTTGCGGTTCACATTTCTTAAAATACTCTCCAAGCCACCAAACAACATTGTCTGACGCATAACACCCAAATCTGCACTAAGCGGATTCATCACCTTTACGGTTGTATCAAGACTGTATGCGTTATAATCGTTGTCTGAGTAATAAGAAAGTTTTGAAAGCGAGTTGTTCAATATTTCATTGAACCCACAACCTACAAGTTGCTCACTTACAAGATTTTGAAGACGATGCTTCTTATCTTCATCACCAGCTATTGTTAGAGAACTCTTTAGCTGAGTAGGAATTTCTACATTATTATATCCGTATATACGAAGGATGTCCTCAACAACATCACATGGACGCTGAACATCAGAACGATAAGGAGGAACAACAATTGAAATACCTTCATTTGTCTCAGATACAATCTTCATTTCCAAGCTTGTAACGATTTCTTTGATGGTTTCCTTGCCTATTTCCTTACCTATCAAATTATGTACGTATTCATAAGATAACTCTACATTAAAGCCTTCAATAGGTTCTGGATATACATCCTTTATCTGCATAGAGATCTTGCCACCGGCAAGTTCCTTACACAAGATAGCAGCCTGCTTCAATGCATAGATATTGCCATTAGGATCAATACCACGCTCAAAACGATAACTTGCGTCTGTACTTAGTCCATGACGACGAGTGCTCTTGCGAATCCATGTTGGGTGGAAGTATGCACTTTCTAATACCACGTTAGTCGTAGTATCATAAGTTCCACTACCCTTTCCGCCGAAGATACCAGCGATACACATCGGATCTTCTGCGTTGCATATACTTAGGTCGCGAGCACCTAGTGTATGCTCCTCACCGTCTAGAGTAACAAATTTTGTTCCTTCTGGTTGAGTACGCACAACGATCTTATGACCTTTCACCATGTCTGCATCAAAGCAATGCATTGGCTGACCATAAGCCATCATTATATAATTTGTGATATCCACAATATTATTAATAGGGCGCAAACCGATAACACGCAATTTATTCTGCAACCATTCAGGACTCTCCTTCACTTCGCATCCAGAAATGCTTATACATGAATAGCGCTTGCAAGCCTCAGTATTTTGCAAGTCTACATCTATTTCAAGATCTTCATTGTCTACCTTGAATGCAGAGCAATCAGGGCGATGCAAACTCGTTGCATATCCGTTCTGCTTTAACCAAGCATAGAAATCGCGCGCTACACCATAGTGAGACAAAGCATCTCCATGGTTAGCAGTTATATCTATTTCTATTATCCAGTCACTTTCAAGGTGATAGTAATCAGCTGCAGGAGTTCCTACAACAGCATCCTCTGGCAAAACGATTATTCCGTCGTGGTCTGTACCTACGCCAATCTCGTCTTCGGCACAAATCATACCTAATGACTCAACACCACGTAGTTTGCTTCTCTTAATGGTAAATGACTCCTCACCTTCATATAAAACGCAGCCCAAATCGGCAACGATTACTTTCTGACCAGCAGCCACATTTGGAGCGCCACAAACAATCTGCTGTGGTTCGCCTTTTCCCAAGTCTACCGTTGTTATATGCAGATGATCACTGTTTGGGTGACTTTCGCATGTCAGAACTTTGCCGACATACAATCCTTTAAGCCCACCCTTTATAGTCTGAACTTCTTCAAGAGCGTCTACTTCAAGTCCCACAGATGTCAATGCATCAGCAGTTTCCTGCGGTGTAAGGTCGAAATCGACGTATTCTTTAAGCCATTTATAAGAAATATTCATTATAATGATTTTTATATTTACTCAAAAACTCTGCAAAAATACAAAAAAATCATCACATGCACAAAAAGAATCATTGATTTTTAGTTCATCAATATGCATATATCTAGATATTACACATCATAATTATTTTTTTCTGTACGTTTGCACATATTATTCACTAGCTATTCCACGATGTTCTGCCCTACAATATACCCCGTGGTCCAGGCTGCCTGCAGGTTGAAACCACCTGTTATAGCATCTATATCAAGCACTTCTCCTGCGAAAAACAAGTGTGGGCATATTTTGCTTTCAAGAGTATGGTAGTCTATATCGCTCAATGATACTCCTCCACAAGTAACAAATTCTTCACGATATGCGCCCTTCCCTTTTACGTGATAAATATCATTTGTCAAAGCCTCTATCATTCTATTTATACCACTCTTGCCCAATTCCGACCATTTCTTTTCCTTTGGCAAACTTAGTTTATCTATAATATATGTCCAGAGTCGTGAAGGTATATCATAAGGTCTGAGCGAAGCAAGCTGTTTGTTTGGATTTTCGTTTACAATATTCTTTATATATTCCTCTATTTCATCACGATTTACCACATTCGCCCAATTCACCGATATGTCTACATTATAATTGTTTTCATGCAAATATCGTGCAGCATGTGATGATAGTTTCAATATTGCAGGTCCGCTGAATCCCCAATGTGTAACAAGCAGCGGTCCTTGTGAGCGAAACTTAGTTGAAGGAATTGAAGTTATAACGGGATTAACCACAGTACCCATCAATGCCAATATCTTTTTATCTGATATATTAAACGTAAAAAGTGAAGGTATCGGTGTTTCTATTCCATGTCCCATTTCGCGCAAATGCTGCAAGTCGTTTATATTAGGCGATCCACCTGTCGTAATTGCGACTCTGTCAAAAACTTGCGTCTTCCCGTTCTTGAAATACAACATAAAAAGTCCGTCCTCAGACTGTATAGCTTTTTCCATTTTATATCCGGTCATAATGTTTACTCCCAGACGCTTTGCCTTATTGATAAGACAATTCACGATAGATGCCGCTTCCTGTGATTCAGGAAACACGCACAAATCTTCTTGGGTAACCAAAGGAACGCCATTATCCTCAAACCATTTATAAACTTCATNATAGTCAAATTGCTTAAACAAGCGTTTCATCANNTTATGNCCNCTNGGATATGCATGTTTAAGATCAGAAATTTCTTCAAAGCTATTAGTCAGGTTACATCGTCCCCCACCAGTTATCATCACCTTAGCCAAAACGTTTTGATTTTTNTCAAAGATAGTTACATTGGCGTTTGGATTTTTACTCTTAGCTCTTATNGCTGCAAAGAATCCCGAAGCACCACCACCGACGATAGCGACATTCATTTTTATCATATATGGATACCGTATTTTTTAAATTATTCCGCTAAGTTATGAATAATTTCATNAGTTTCAATNCTTTTNCTGTAAAAAGTAACTTCAAAAAGTAAACATCTATATTTGTATAATAACAAAATATATTGTAAATTTGCATGATATATAGCATATAAAAATAATTCTAATAACAAACAATAATATGAAGAAAACCATTTTAACCGCAATTATTCTAGCAATGTCTATCACGGCATTCGCTCAACATGATTACACACACGACGATAATCATGTTTACTACCATGGGATGGTAGTAAGACGTGCCAACATAGAAACATTCCAGGACTTAGGCTATGGATATGCCAAGGATTCCCGACACGTCTACCAAAACGGTAACATTCTAGAATATGTTGATCCCAACGGTTTCAGGATAGACAACCGCTATAGAATAAATAATGACGATGTCATTATATATAATAGAGACGACAACGAAGACTACGATAATAACGGATACGAAACATCAAGATACCATAAAACAAATTTTGATGTCTTCTATAACGGAAAGAAACTCGATGATGCTAGCGCAAGCACATTCAAAGAAATAGGTCGTGGATATGCCAAAGATGCGTTCAACGTGTATTATCGTGGAAACAAAGTCGAGGATGCTACTGCCAGTTCATTCCAGATTATTGAGGGTGGATATGCCAAAGATTCATTCAATGCATACTATCGAGGAAAAAAATTACCAGATATATCTAGTGCAAACAACTTCAAATATCAGGGTAATGGATACGCTTCAGACGGCTTCAACATGTATTATCATGGTAAGAAGATAGATAATCAATAATGCTAAAATGCACTTTTGTTTGGGTGCACAAAATCATTAACATTTATTTATCATTCATAAAGCATTGATTTACAATAGATTACAAAAAAGTTACAAAGGGGTGCAAAAAAAATCGTTAAAAAGTGAACAACGTATTAAAAAAATTCTTACCTTTGCAACGTTTTAATAAACAAATGATTGTTTTACAGATTTAAAAAAGCAAAGAAAATGAAGAAATTAGTTTTAATGTTCGTAGCTATCGCAGCTATCTCTTTCGCATCATGTGGTAACAAAACTGCAGCTCCTGCTGCAAACGCTGATTCTGATACAGCTGTTGTTGATTCAGCTAATGATTCAGCTGCTGTTGATACAGCTGCTACTGACACTGCTGCTGCTGTTAAGTAAACAGAAGCTCGAACTGAAAAATGAGAGATTAACCGCTGGACTCCAAGAGTCTAGCGGTTTTTTTGTGTTTATACCACTCCCCTAGTCTTCTCTTTGAAGATGATCATAACAGCAACCATCTTATTTCATATACTGAAGCATTCAAGTTGAATGCAGTCTGACTATTGAATGAATATACTGTTCCCGCTAATTCCCGCAGATATTCTTTTCTTTGTATGTAACTATAGCATCTGCTAAAGCAGATGTTTTCTCCCGCAGATTTAATGTATTAACGTGAACAGCATTGCCTCCCGCAGTGTGGTATCTGTCATTGTCTGCGAGATCAGCGAGAGACATTGGGGTTCTTACATGTAAAGTAAAGAAGCTATGTAATAGGAAAGTTTTCGCTAAGTCATGCGCAGAGGAAGCTTTTCTGCTGGCTTTTCGTGGCATCTTTAGATGCGGTTTCATGATAGCTGTTCTGAAATTACGTGAGCAATAAAGGCCGTTTTTCTTTATAAAAGAATTTCGGCTGCGTTCGGCATAGCTCAAGCTAGCTTGGCTCTGCTCTTACTGGCACGAAATTTCTTTAGTTTCTGCATTTTATTTCCGCGAGAAACGCGTGAACGGCCGTTTAAACACATAAGGAGAGAACAAGGAAAGAATAAGGAAAGAACGAGCGTATCTCACAGATAGCTTGAGTCCTCCTGCATGTTATTCTCTCGCAGATAACGCAGATCTCGCAGATGAATGCAGCAAGCTGCATTATTTCGCAGATAAACAGCAAACAGCATGAACGGCAGTATCTCCACTATATGGTCTTTGTCAGCGAGATCAGCAAGAGGATCGGCCGTTTACACATTCAATGAATTAAATCTGTGGAAGAATAGACGATAAACAAACCATTACCAGGAATACACAAAGATAGAACCTTTGTTCTTGTGAAGTTCCATGATAATAGACTAGAACAACTTTAAAGTTAATTATTAACAATAATAATTGCAAGTATTCAACTTTATTCGTATTTTTGTAGAAAATAATCAAATACCCATTTAAAGATTAAAACAATGAAAAGTCCATTCACAGGAGGAAACGCAATACTTAAAACAGAAAAAGCAGAATTGGAATTCCGCAAAGAGAAGTTCCAGTACATTTCATCATATTACTTATGTGAAGATACAAAAGAAAGATTTACAACGACCGAAATTGACACTGCAAATCTTTCTCAAGCCTATAATCAATATAGGGTGAAATACGGAATACCGTTTCCTGATGAAATAAAGAAAATAAGAAGGATGTATGACTTGCCTGCATCTAAAATGTCAAAGATACTTGGTTTTGGAGATAATCAATATCGCCTATACGAAAATGGAGATATCCCAAGTGAGGCTAACGGAAAGATATTGAATTTAATCAAGAATCCAGAAGTCTTTCGTACATTCGTTGAAAATGCAAAAAATCAGTTTGAGGTAAAAGACTACGAAAAGCTCCTTACTGCTTTACATAAAGTCTCTATGAATGATCATAAGATAGAAGAAAAAATGATCTTCTCCACATCATCACGAGGCTTGTGCAACGGATATGCTACGCAGTCGTATGATAAATTAAGAAGCACAATTCTCTTTCTGTTGGACAGATGCGGTAGAGTCTTTAACACGAAGATGAACAAGTTACTTTTCTATACTGATTTCTTATCATATAAGACTTATGGTAAAGGTATTACCGGTTTATCATACAAGGCAATACAATATGGTCCAGTGCCATTAAGATGGGATCGAGTGTATAGTTTAATTGATGGTGTAGAATCAGAATTGGTTGAGTTTAATTCTGGTGTCTGTGGAACTGAATTGCATATTTCAGAGCAACCAGATTTAGAGGAACTCACTCCACAAGAAATTGGAATACTGAATATTATCGTTGATAAATTCAAAGATATGTCTTCAGCTGAAATATCAGTAATGAGTCACAAAGAGGATGCATGGAAAGAATATCATGACTGCGACAATCTCATTTCATATAATGAAGCTTTCAAATTGAGTACGATTTAGCAGTCGTATATTATAGGAGTTAATATTTTGCTCCCGACATTAATGACGGGAGCAAAATGTAATTTGCATACATTCAAGAATTTACCCTTACATAAATATATTATTTATTAGATATCCAATTACTATCTTTTGATAGAACTATGTGTGCATTTATTCTTCTTCGTTATAATAGACTTTATAGTAATTGCCTCTTGCATCTTTACCATGCTCAACATTATCACTATTGCCATCTATTATAATCTGTATTTTCTTGTCAAGATGTATCACTCGCTTATAGGAACGTTGCTGCTTTTTGCGTGCTGCGTCAGATATTGCAAACTGATTATCTATTGCTATATCATTTGTTTCCTCATATTCTTGCTTATACTGTTGAAATTTTTTAATTACTTCAGGTTTTGCTATAACTTCTTTTGCAAAATCATTTAAATTAAAAGTTTCCTTGCTTTTAAAGAAATCCAAGGATTTATTTAGCAACTCTATTTGATCAGCTCTAGGCATGTCATACTCTTTAGCCAACTCTTTAGTCACAAAACTTTTTGCCATAGACATGACATTTTGAGTATTTGAATATTCATCTTTTCTTGGACGAACATGCAAAAAATCATCTATCCAATATTGAGCTTCTACACCTTTATTAGTATTATCAACAACTGCTACAATATATCCATTTTCTTTCTCTTTATTAAAAATCAAACAGCCTTTATCTAATTTTTTTATATTGATACCCCTCTCACTTGCCAGATTGAAGTTACCATTTTGTTGCAACACTTTCAAAAAGGTATCTTTATTTTCAGATTTAAATAGTCCAATAGCATCTACCGTATCGCTATCGATAATACAATCTTTAAAATAAACAACATAAAACTCTCCGCCTTTTATTTTTGGATGAGTACTTTGGTTATAAAGATGTTTCGCTAAATTAACAGACTGAACATAAATATCTTCTGGATTATTGAAAATTTTCGAAACAAAAGTATAAACTTCGTTTAATCCTAAGTCGCTGTCATGAAATAATTGAAAATATTCATCAGTCACGAATCGTGAAAGAAAATAATCTATTAAAATCTCCTGAATAGAAATTATATCATTTAAGCAAGAATTTGACAAATTAACACTTTCATCTCTAAGTTTATTTCCAATCTTATGTACAACACAATTCTGTATTTTAATATTTATTGCTGAAATCATTTCATATTTTATTAAATTGTTGCAACTTTTCTTTCTTAAAATCATTAAATACTTTTTTTAGTGCTATTTCTAACTTATCAAAATTATCAATTTTTTCTTTATCCTTAGCATCTATATATAGTTTTGATTTAGTATTAAATACCCCATCCATTGACGGCTTATTATCTAAGGCACCTGAAAAATTCATAATAACAAAGTAACTCCCTGAAATACCTCGTATTTTAAATCTATAATTAATAGTCATTTCTTCACTTAAAATTATCTCTTTTAAAGTATCATCTTGTAATTCACGTATTGTATCCAAATTTTTACCTTTTAATTGCGTTATACATTCTTTGCCTTTTTTATCTTGATATTCGGAAGGTATTTCTGCTGTTTCATCAAACATATATTTAAAAGATTTAGCATTAAAATTTACAAATACGTCTGAGGACTCAATATTTGTAAAACTCAATAAAAAATTAATACGTTCTTTATTTTCAAAATGAGAAAATAGGATTTCAAAACATCTATCTTCTATTTCTTTTTTTTCAATCAAGTCCTCAGATATTAGTTTTACAATTCTTTCTGCAGCAACTCTACTCTGTTTAGAATCGTATTCTTTTATAAATTCAATTTTACAAGAATCCGTATTTTTTTTTACTGTTACTTTTGCTGTACTTCTTTCAATGCTTACAAGTGCTTGCTTATTTGGATTTTTTTGTTCTAAATTTAGTGTAATTTCATAACTATCAGAGTCCGTTTTTGGTTTAGCTTGATCTATATTAACAATTTCAGCTTTTAATCCGTTTTGTAATTTTGTTTTATTAATTAACGTATTGGCAAATAATTGAGACATTTGCCGATCTTTATTAACTAATAGATACTGAGCAGAACTAGTTTCAAATGATGTTTTAACCTCGCTTACATAAGAAATCAATGATTCTATATCAAGTGAGCTAAAAAGCATACTTGTCATCAATTGAATTATTTTAGTTTTATCGGCTGTTTTAAAATAAATTCCTTTTTTTTGCAAGAAAAGTTTTAATTCTTCAGACTTAATTGCATCTGAAGCTAAGAAGGGTTTTAAAAAGTCACCATAGGGTAGATACTCTATTAAATGAGGTTCAATTTTTAATCTCGTACTTGCATTTATTGTCTCATCAAAGTTCTCATTTTTTAAAGATTCATTTACATCAAGAGGAACTATTTTTAAATTAGAAGAATTGCACAAATTTAATTTTTCTACACTTAAACGACTTGTCAAATCGTAAACGCCATAACTACGTATTACTTCATTTACCTCATTGTGATATTGGTCATTATCATAATCAATAAAATAAATTTTGTATTCATTTGCTAATCCACTTGTCAATCTGATGAGTAACCATACTACTTTTTTCAGTCTATCTTTACTATATGGATCTGAACAAAATAGCAAAACACTTATTTTATTTTTATCTTCTTTAATAATTGGTAATATCGAAGAATTAAGATATTGAGGCGGCATATAGGTACCTCTTTTCCCTATATTACTAATTTGAGAATTGTCTTCAGTTATCGGATATAAAAATTTAGTAATCAGTTCGTCTCTATAGCTTTTCGCCGTAATAATAGAACTTACTAAAAAATCAGTTCTTTTATTATCAATTGCACAATAAATAATATTTTTATTCAGCATTTTTGCTTTGTAAGCATCATTTAATTCTTTTATTGATTGGCTTTGCTCTGAATCACTCAACGATAAAAGAAACTGAATACAATATTCTACGTTATTTCCAACATCGATTCTTCCTTCTTCAATAAGCTTATTTCTTATTGAATCTACACAGAACAAATTATGTTTCATAACACTTGTATATTCATCAAGATATTGTGCATCTAAATTAGCATTAATATATACTAGATCATATTGATTATCTTTCAAGGGACTATCATATTTTGCCCAATATTCTATGTTTAAAGTTTGGTCTCTCCCTAATTTATCGTCATAAATTTTTATTGACTCATTAGTATTTAATGAAGTCCATCCTATTAAATTCAAAATATGCGCAATAATAGTTGATTTAACATCTTTATTAACACGAGGTTCATTTTCCAATAATAAAGAATATGAAGAATTTTTCAAATGTGTCTCAATTATTTGTAAACAATCAAATAAATTCTTTTCGAAATCTATGCGTTTTACATTTATACCACTTACTGAATCTTGTAATATTTGTTGATTCAATGCCCTTGCAAATAATTGACCTAATTTTGGACTAATAATATTCTTTCCTTTTTGCTCAAAAAAAAAGTTTATTTTTTCTATAATAATACTTTCAAAATCATCAAGGGATAAATTCTTATTTACGATTGAAATCGTATTATCTCCAAACGTCATTGATGAATGAATCCTACTATCAATAGGACCGATAAGGACTAATTCATATTGATTAGCATTTGGACTGTTTTCTATTAATTCATTAGCCCATTTTTTAGCTAAAGGAAGCGTCATTATATTTATTGATGATTTTACTTGAACAACTTTCTTAGTCTCACTATTATAAATCCATCTAATATCTACTTTTTCTGAATCATCATCTGGTTCTACACATATAGAGTCCCAGTCTGAATTATTTAAAGAATCCAATAACGCAACTAACGATTGGATTAAATAACCTTTAATAGCATATTTACCATTCATCTTATTATTTTTTATTACACATTTTTTTAATTACTTATTCATATAATATTCTCAGTAAACAATACTTATTTTTCTATTATGTTGTACTCAGTTTTTCAATACACCAGTAAAATATTCATTAATTTTATTCACCCCATCAAATAGTATTCCATTTTTATCTGGAAGGTTAAACATATAGCGAATTTCTCCATCATTAAATAAACGAAGACAACCTTTATTATGAAGAGTCATCTCATTATAAAGATAAGCATATTGCATTATGTAAGTATGTTCGTATTCATTTACAAGATCTTTTGCTGTCTTATTATTGGGCTCATAACTTAAGACGAAGCCATAAAAGGCATCGTTGTCACAAGTAGTTCCACAAACATTATTACGCCATCTGTGTGCTTCCTCATTAATATAGGACGCATAGATTAAATGGGGCTTTAGTGATAATTTATGTTTCATTGCTCTATTTTTATTATCCCACAGATGTATGTTTCTCTGCGTTATCTGCGGGAATATCTCCAACTAACATATAAAGAATAAGGATATTGAGCCATTCACGGTTATTTTTGATTATATCGGTTTCTTTTATGTTGACTTAACTTGTCACAGTGCAAATATAGTAGTTTTTTTTAGATTTCAAACATTCATAATAGAAAAAGTGACATTTCTCTATTATTTTCTTTATCAACACTGTAAAATTGATATATCAAAACTTAAAATACAACTTTTAACTACAGTAAAAACTGTTTTCCAGATAATTAAATCTACGAAAATTTTTATAAAACAAAAAAGGGTGTTAAAATAACTCACCAGTAACATCGTAATTTATAGTTTTGCTATTGAATTATAATAATTTGATAGATTAGATATTAATTACTTTTCCTAGATTATAGAGATAGAAAAATGTATGATCATTTAGTAAGATGAATAACTATGAATGTTTATTTGAGTTTTTTATTACTGAAAGATAGTTCTCAACGCCTTTAACTTTATTTTTTATAGATTCATCCTTTGTAAGTTCTTTTTTCAATATCGCTAGTTTCTTTTTGTATCCCAAAGGAGCAAGCAAACGATTATTTTGACATATTACACCAGTGATAATAGGGTTTTTAGTTTGATAATGTGTCTTATTATAGCTGATTTTGAATCCAGCCTGTTTGATAATAGAAAGAAAAGTTGGAATTAAATACTTAAAATCTGTTTTAGATGATAAAGTTATATCATCAACAAACATAGAGAACTTTATATCATTTTCTTTTGTCAACTTTGCTATTTTTTCTCCTATTGGCTTAAAAACTAAATTTGCTATCAATGTTGATGTTGGAATACCCTGAGGTACTTCATTATTTCTCGTAGTTAATTTTGTTAAAGTCCTTGCGATAGTCGGCGTACAACCTTCACGAATAAACATATTAAAAACTTGTTTATTAGAAATAGATGGGAAAAATGATTTTAGGTCTGTTGTAAATATGTATTTATTACCTTGATGAAAACGAGCATTACGCACATTATTTTTACCTTTAATACCACCATAAACATATTCAGGTATGTTTACTTTAGTAATCATAAATTTATATAAGCGTTTTTGAACTTCTTTTAGCTTTCCTTTTGACGAATTAATTTGTCGTTTAGCAACTTCCCCATCACTACTTAGTTTTGCTTTACCTGTAAACTTATCAGTTTTCTCGATATCAAAAGAATAATAGTAATCGTCAATATTAGCAAGTAAATTGGCTAATATTATTTTATTAACGCCCAATATATATAATAAATGCTTTTCGTTTGTTATCATAATAAAAAGAAGTTAGAGAGTTAATTGCAAAGATGGTAAATGTATTTACCAAAAATTACCAAGTATTTTATGACAATAGCAATTTTTTTGAGAATCACTAAAAGAGCAAATATGGATTTCGCCACTTTTTTCCACTTTTCAATCTTTTTCTCATATTTTACAATTTTGTGAGAACAATGGAGGGATTTTTTGTTAGCCTTTTCCCCTCTCTTTGAAGGCTTTAAACTTTTAATTATCATAATTGATATTCTTAGTATCGGGCAATATTGCCACGTGCTAAAATCAATACGACCTAACTAGAATATGCTTAGACATTGCTCTCAATATACTCTCTATTTTCTAACGTGCTAAAAATTATCACGATATTAAGGTCTTATAAGTTAAACTTAATTAGTTATAACGAACATACAAATATTGTCTGTAGTTAATATTTAATTTCATTCAAACTTATGTCTCCCCAACTTACCATTACTGGTGCGATTACTCGCCTTAGATGCTAGCATTCTTCTAGTACTTAAAAAGCCTTCTTCAGTCTGTCAAAGAACTAATACTTTGCAAATATACAAAAAAAAAACAATACTTAATACCAATTTCATACAAAAGCAGATGTTGCAAAATATCAAAATACAGATACAAATTCCAAACATATCCAAAATAAGCGTATTTTCACGCTAATTTATCTGATTATCGCAGACATTTTTCTATCTGTATAATTTGCTAGATAAGTTTTTTCCCCACTATTACATTTTCTCTGCGAGATCTGCGGGAGACAACATCATTCTATCTGCGGGGGAACTATAAAAACGTAAAAGGGATGTGCGTCAGCACATCCCCTGTTGTTATCCTGCAATCCATACCGTGCAGCTAAGTAGCGCTGTGAGCGCTGCGATTAACCATATTAAGTTAGAAATTCTATATAACTTTATCAAAAATTAGCACACGCTTCTCCACAAATTTAGTTCATTCAGTTAGTAAAATGATGAAACCAATTGAGTCATGAGCATCTAAAATATTTTTTTATTTTTAATTTTCTGATGCCGTTTCCTACATGATTTCACCAAACGCATTGTTATACAACACGTTAGCTAATGTATATAAGTCCGTTCTTATACATTTTAGGGAGTGATTAGGGCCTAATCACTCTATTGTCCTACATGCTTTGCAGAGTGATTAGGCCCTTATTACTCAAAGACGCACCGAAATTGGTGATTTTATTCTCGCTGCGCTTCATGCATTTTGACTATAATAGGAATTAATTATAATCATTTGTAATTATACATTCTTAATCACTATACATTTTTTAAAACTGTTACTGATAATCGGTATAATTGTATGAAATCCTTTACTGAAAGGGTTGATATATTTAAATGCCATACAAACCCGTTTGTTATAAAATTTATTTACAAATTTAGATAATATTTCTAGATTTAAAATTCCCATGAAAGACATCATTGTAATTTGCTTTACTGGCAGAGGAACAAACTTATGGCAGCAAAAAAAAGATTTGAGTATTATAATTTGATCAAATTCCATCGTTTTAGGTACAAATACGTACTTATAATGTAGGAACCATGTAGGAAAGATGTAGGAAAATGCACCCTTATACATAAGTTAATCTATTGATTTACAGCTATTTAAGTAAAAGATGTATATAATGTAGGTTATTTTTCTTTTTTTCTGAAATCTTTTTCAATTTAGGGGGAATATTCTCCATAAATTGCCCTTGATTTTAAGTCATTTCACACTTGCTATATTAAAAATTAATCTTTTAATTATGTTGATTTTATTGACATTTTTTCATATGTTTTCTTTATTTAATAAATATCTATCTGCGGGAGACTATGCAGTTTATATATGGACAAAGAAAACGAACTAAAACTCATGCCTATTTCCGGCAACATATTGGTATTGATCTCTTTGCAAATTACTTATACTATAAATAAATATTTTCAAAAGTTGTAATTATATTTTTTTATTACTATATTTGTATTCTAAATTAAGCAAAGTTGGAAATAGCACTTTAAGAGTTATTTGACTTTAGTGAAATATGTTATGATACAACCTTTTTAAATCAATTCATGACATTGCGACCAGAAAACATCTGACTCTAACATAAACTAAAAAAACATTGAAATATGAAAAGAACTTATTTTTTAATATTGTTATCAATCGTAAGCCTGTCTGCTTTTACCCAACAGATTAGCGAACAAGAGAAGGGTGTGAATAAGATGATGACGGAAGCTGAATACTATATATCAGATTTTCATCGCAAATCCGTCATAGCATCATATCCTATATTCAACGTCCTAACTAAAAAGGAGTATCGCAAGATTACTTTCTCACAGATGCCTACGTATAATCAGATAGACAAATACATAGATTTCGATCATTTAGAACTCGATTGTATCTTAGCAAAGACTCCTGAAGGCATTTGGTATTTAGCAGGTGTATATGACAATTATGATTCTTTCTGCTATACCAAAAGTGTCAATGATAAATTATTCGATTATTTGGATAGCATTAAGCCTGATCGTGTGTATAATCTTCTCGGAGAATCCTTTTTAACGCTGATAGAAAAAAATGGTCATCGCTATTTAATCAAGGAGATAAACAAGCAATATCAGCCATGTGAAATAGTTGATATTGAACCAGATGTTGCATTTTTTAATACGTGGCTTTTCCCCTACAATACAAAAAAGTCACTAATCTATGCTAGATAAATTCTGATTCATTGCTCACGCAGAGATTATGTTGTTCACGCAGAGATTCTTTCTTTGCATGTACAAACGGCGTTGGCTCACGCAGATTTAATTTATCAACGTAAACGGCCATTTCTCTCGCAGATCTCGCTGATTACGCAGATAAAACCCAAAACAACAACATCTACACCAACTGTCTTTCTCTGCGAAATAATGCAGCCTGCTGCATTCATCTGCGAGATCTGCGTAATCTGCGAGAGAATAACACGCAAGAGGACTCAAGCTATCTGTGAGATACGCTCGTTCTTTCCTTGTTCTTTCCGTTCTTTTTGCTTGCTCTTTCCTTAGTGATTCAACGGCCGTTCACGCGTTTCTCGCGGAAATAAAATTCAGAAACAAAAGAAAAACAGCCTCTATTGCTCACGTATTTTCGGAAAGTTGGCACGAAACCGCATCTAAAGATGCCACGAAAAAACTACAAGAAAGTTGCGTGAGTGGAATTTCATGCTGGCTTTTCTTGGCACCTTTAGGTGCGTTTCCTGTAGGCGTTTTTTGAAACTCAAGCAATAAACTCAAGCGAATTTCCTTAGTTTCCTATAATTTCCGCGAGAAACGCGTGAACGGCCGTTATTGTTGTTTGTTTCATTTCCCCAACCTGTCTTTTGTCTGCGATGATCTGCGCCATCTGCGAGAGAATAACATGCAAAAGGACTCAAGCTATTGCACAATGAAACCCCAATGTCTCTCGCAGATCTCGCTGATTACGCAGATAAACCACAAAACCACATTAACTACGAACTGTCTTTCTCTGCGAAATAATACAGCCTGCTGCATTCCTCTGCGATGATCTGCGCCATCTGCGAGAGAATAACACGCAAGAGGACTCAAGCTATTGCACAAGAAAACCCCAATAAGTCTCTCGCTGATTTACGCAGATAAACAGCATGAACTGGTTTGTCTCCACCATGTGGTAACTGTCTTTTGAGACTATACTGTTTATACTAATGTACTTTTCTCTAGGTATTTATACTTAAATATGATAAAAAGATGACCTTTCGGCAAATGCTAAAAGGTCATCTTTTTTATCATATTATTATGTTATTTCTATTGATGAAATGATTAAAATGCAAGAACAGACCTTACATTAGCAGTAGTACTACTCTTAGAGTTTTCAAATATCGTTAATTCCCCAACAGAAAAGTAAAATTCAATAAAGTTATCAACAGTATTTTCAGACGAAGACGAATAACCATCGCCATCAGCTATTTTTTCACCTCCAACTGCTATAAATGCATTGTTTACATTGTTTAATATATGGTCGTCTATAAACAATACACCGAAAGAATTAGCAGATGTCTGCATATTTATCAAGTACAACTTGCCTATGTTAGCAAAAACATCCCACCATTGGCCGATACTTGGAAGATACCAACCACTATTAGTAAACTTGGATACATCTACATTGTAACTATTAGCAACCTGCCATGCTGGATAGCTGCTAGTATTGTATTTTAGGGTAAATGTTCCATAATAACCTGAGCTGATATCGTTATAACAATCTGAAGAGCTGACAACTTTGGTGGAATTTGCATTAACCCCATCAGGTCCCCAATAATATCCTATACTTGCATCTTTTAGGGCAATCGCATAGCCATGCGTATAGCCAGCATTATATTCTGCAGAGCTAATCTCGTTGGAGAATACGATGCCCACAATAGTCTTACCTGCTGTGGTTGTTCCTGTTGTTCCATCATCATAAAGGTAATCGCCGATATTTGCATCACCTAGACACACATTTTGGCGCGAAGTTTGAGTAAGACAAGCTGAAGCACCTTTATATTTATATATCTTATATTTAGATGCGGCAGGAGCTGTTCCACTTATTTTCCATCCCTTAGTCTTTGCTGCATCTGTACTATTATACTGATTATTGCCTGTGACAGAAAGTGTATTATTTGGATTGACCAATAAGCGGTATTTACCAGCAGCTACATAAAATGGTTTACTAGTAGCATCAAATGTAAAACGATATTTGTCTGCTCCATTATATGTATAATGAACTTGATGAAGGTCTATTTCAACTATTGACATTTGGTGAGACATTGTGAATGAACTGCTGTATGTAGAAGCATTAACTGCAGCCATCGACACCATCAAGTCCTGAGCAGTGTATTGGGCTTGCGTACTTTGATCGGCGGCTGGAGTCCAACTGCTGATTAACGATCCAAAGAAGGTNTNNGCTGTTAAATCACTGAAAGTGCCACTTGCAGAATATTTNCCATCCATACTTGNCTGATAAGGATAGTAAGCAAAATACTTTGCGCCCTCAAAATAAGGCAAGTTCTCGGTACTATTACTGTTAAGCCATTTTGAAGTGCNATCATAGGTATATTTGGCATTAGCCAGAACAACAGTTCCATCAGGNTTAACAGCGAATATACCGATTGCGTCACCGCTAGCAAATGTGGTNCCTGTNCCNTTNTCTGTGGCNCGTGTCTTTGCNCCACTNTCATCTACTGAAGTAAATAANCCGTCGGATATATTTATCTTCATNCTCTTAACGGCTGTGTCGTTNTCGTTTGTAAAAGTCTCGTCTGAAGAACAACCGCTCAACGTCATTAATAACACACTGGCTAATATTCCAAGGTTGAATAATCTGATTTTCATAAATTGTTTTTTTGTCGTGATACTTTAATAATATTTATACAATACTGAGCTGTTAAGCATCATCAATAGTTCCATCACCACTGGGAGCAGGTGACCAAGGAGTAACTGGCAATGCATTTACATTGCTATTTGCGATTGGTAGCTGTACTTCCGCTTCTATAACGTGTATTGAAGGGCTTTTGTACTCTTTTCTTTTCATTTGCATATAATTAAATTATTTACGTGCGTATATTATTTATATAATAAAAATCAAACTGACTTTTGCTCTCATAAGTATTGGTATCACTAATAACAACTATCTTATTTCTTAGAACACTGTCAACAAGTTCGCTTGCTGGGTCAAAGGGATTAACAATCTCTGCTACATCATTATCTAAGCTACAAGACATAAATAATAAAGTAAACAACAAGAATAATGTATATATTTTTTTCATTATCAGTTAAATTTAATCATTATTTATTTGGGTTATTATTAAATATTGCTGTCCGATAAAACTAAAAATATGATATAGATAGTTCCCGAAGCCCTTTAAAATAAGACTTCGGGATCATTATTTTGTAGAACAAGCCCCCCCCTTAATCAAAAAAGTGATAGTTCTGGCGGACTCTCTGCCTTTTCTTTCATATATGTTTCCCAATCTTTTTCGGGGTAGTTGAATAAACTATAAAAATCAACATAATACATAAGTGTTATTCTGATCATAGTCGCTAATCCCGAAAAGCTCCAAGAACGAGTCAATCCCTTNTTCATGATCGTTAGAAGCAGATTGGCAATGAGAGTTACCCATATTTGTATCTTTATAGCGTTGGCACTTTCCCCATAGAAATATTTTAATGGAAAGTTTTGCTTTATCTGTTTGAAGAGCAACTCAATTTCCCAACGTTTCCTATACATGTCAATGATTTCAGTGGGCTCAGATTCCATGTCGTTGGAAAGCAATGGGATAAGTTTTTTCTTTTTTTCATCCACATAAGTTATAATCCGTGAATAATGAATGATATCTTTCTCTTTTAGATGCTTTGTAAAACAGACATGTTGTATTCTCACTTCCATAAGTCCATTAGGCCTTTGATACATAGTATCATTCAATACTCTGTATTTCAAGTTCTTTTTCATCTTCGTAACATAGATTACTCCTTTTTGCGTCATCTCTTCTAGTTTTTCGTAGTCAATGTAAGCCCGATCCATTGCCATGATATCGCCTTTATGCAATACCGCAGGTCTGAGCATAAANGAGTCATTGGTGGCTGCAGAGGTAAACTTTATATCAGAAGGAACTCCTTCATTTGCATGGATTACTGTGTGAACCTTAATACCGCCTTTCTTCTTGCCTGTTTTAGGATGACGTCCAACACCTTTAAAGAGTAGGTTCGAAAATAGAGAGATGGTTGTGGAGTCTATTATTTGCAGCTGTTTCATCCATTTAGGTTCCTTACCACTTCGGCTGTCCGATGAAAGACGAGTGTGATAAGTAGCATACAAATCACGGTATATAGCCTCAAATACTGCATCTGGACGCCTCTTGTTGGCATCCGACAATGTGCTGCGGGATGTCATCATGCTAATACCTAGGTGACAGAGTTTACGCGCTTCAGCTTGCAGTGAGGTACTTATCTCGCGAAGAGAATCAAAACGCATAATTACGGCATAGAGCATTACAACCAGATGAGTCCAGCTGTCGAAGCGCTTAATATAACGTTCTCCACCTTTTTCACGACTGATTTCAATAATTTTAGACTTATCAAGTAATTTTATTACCTGACTATAGAGCGGCTGTCCGATAAAATGTGTACTTTTGCCCATGTGTTAGATTTATTTTGTGGTAAAGACAAAGATAACACATTTTAGGCTGAACTCAGAAATGAATTCAGCCTTTTTTGTTATTACTCAAAAAGTTTTATCGGACAGCAATAATTATTAAAATGAAATCATAACTACAATTAAGGTCGCAAAGTTAATAAATACGATATGTTCATCTGTTTCATTATCACAATTTGCATGTATCATTACTACAAAATTTGATGATATTTACTTAATATATCCATTTTTTGATTAAGCTTGTAAAATAAAAGTACTAAGAGTTTATATTTAGCCACCACATTTGCTACAGCTATCATTTATGAAAAGAGAAACCAAATTCTCTATGTGAAAGAGTGGTAATATATTTTGAGACACACGTTAGACTACAGAAAAAAGTTTTTTTTAATGCCATTCATGTCACAAGCCCTTTGTTTAGCTTATGACATTATCAAGGTAAAAGAGACATTAAATGAGATCGAAGTCCGCCACATATTCACTAACTCAATGTCATCTGATAAAGTTAGTAAATATTGAAAAAAAATAAGCATAGTTACTGGATTTCTCCGATAACTATGCTTAATATGATTTATCGGTTATGATTTAATATTCACCCCATGCCTTGATATCAATATCATCAAGGGACAGTGTGCAGAATGCATTAATAAAGGCACTCGCAAGACGACTGTTGGTGATCAATGGCACGTTTAAGTCGATTGCTGCACGACGAATCTTATATCCGTTTGTTAGCTCATGAGCAGTAAGATCCTTTGGAATGTTTACGACCATGTCTATCTTCTTATCATGAAGCATGTCTATAGCCTGTGGGTGTTGTCCTTCCTCAGAAGGCCAATATACACGTGTATTAGCTATACCGTTTTCCTCTAAGTACTTGCTTGTTCCACCCGTAGCAAACAATTCATAACCATTGGCTACAAGCTGTTTAGCGGCATCAAGCATCTCAGCCTTCTGCTTTGCACTACCTGTTGACAAAAGGATGGTCTTCTTTGGTATGCGATGACCTACAGACAACATACTTGTAAGCAATGCTGTGTTAGTATCGTCACCAATACATCCAACCTCACCAGTAGAACTCATGTCTACACCAAGTACTGGGTCAGCCTTCTGCAAACGGTTGAAAGAGAACTGACTAGCCTTGATACCAACATAGTCGAGATCGAACAAGTTTTTCTTGAGTTTCTCAACAGGAAGTCCAAGCATTACCCTTGTAGCAAGTTCGATAAGATTTATCTTCAACACCTTACTTACGAATGGGAATGAACGACTGGCACGGAGATTACACTCAATAACAAGTATCTCATTTTCGCGAGCCATATACTGGATATTGAAAGGACCGTTGATGTGAAGGTTCTTTGCAATCTGACGGCTCACACGCTTGATGCGTCTTACTGTCTCTACATAAATTTTCTGTGGAGGGAACTGAATAGTAGCATCACCAGAGTGTACACCGGCAAACTCGATATGTTCACTGATGGCATAAGCCATGATCTCACCGTCTTTGGCAACAGCATCCATCTCAATCTCCTTTGCATGCTCGATGAATTTAGATACCACAACAGGATGATCCTCACCCACGTTAGCAGCAAGCTGAAGGAAGCGTTTGAGTTCCTCATCATTTGAACATACATTCATGGCTGCACCAGAAAGTACATAAGAAGGACGAACGAGAACTGGGAAACCGACACGGTCTACGAAAGCATCGATATCGTCCATGCTTGTGAGGGCACTCCATTCTGGTTGGTTGATACCATTCTCTGTAAGCATGGCTGAGAACTTAGCACGGTCTTCAGCACCATCAATATTCTGGGCTGTTGTACCAAGAATAGGAACATTCTGCTCATCAAGTTTGATAGCCAAGTTGTTTGGTATCTGACCACCTGTACTTACGATTACACCATGAGGACATTCAAAATCAATGATATCCATGACACGCTCGAAGGTGAGTTCGTCAAAATAAAGACGATCACACATATCATAGTCTGTAGATACTGTCTCTGGATTATAGTTAATCATGACAGAGCGCCAACCTTCTTTACGAATCGTGTTAAGAGCCTGAACACCACACCAGTCGAACTCTACCGAACTACCGATGCGATAAGCACCCGAACCAAGAACGATGACAGAACGCTTATCTTTTTCAAACTCTATATCACTCTTGACACCACTATAAGTGACATACAAATAATTAGTCTGTGCAGGATATTCGGCAGCCAAGGTATCAATCTGCTTAACAACAGGGATGATTCCATAAGTCTTACGCTTGTTGCGCACGATGATAGCAGCCTTATGCATGTTTCCGATTTCGGTTTCAAGACCTATAGCACGAGCTATCTGGAAATCAGTAAATCCATAGACCTTTGCTGTACGCAGAAGATCCTTATCAATCGTATTGATATTGGCATTCTTAAGATTCTCATCAATGTCGATGATATGCTTGAGTTTCTGAAGGAACCATTTGTCAATCTTAGTAAGATCATGAATCTGGTCAACAGTGTATCCCTTGTGCATAGCCTTAGAGATAACGAACACACGTTTATCAGTTGGCTCGCATAGAGCAGCATCAATATCATCTATCTTTAATTCTTTATTGCCAACAAATCCGTGCATGCCCTGCCCGATCATACGAAGTCCCTTCTGGATAGCCTCTTCAAAATTACGACCAATTGCCATAACCTCTCCAACAGACTTCATACTAGAACCTAGTTCCTTGTCAACTCCACGGAACTTAGAAAGGTCCCAACGAGGAATCTTGCAGACTACATAGTCGAGAGCAGGCTCAAAGAATGCACTTGTGGTCTTTGTTACAGAGTTTTTCAACTCAAACAGACCATATCCCATACCAAGTTTGGCAGCAACGAAAGCGAGAGGATAACCAGTAGCCTTTGAAGCCAAAGCAGAAGAACGAGACAAACGGGCATTAACCTCGATGACACGATAGTCTTCGCTCTTAGGGTCGAAAGCATATTGCACATTACACTCACCGACGATACCGATGTGGCGTACAATCTTTATAGAAAGGGCACGCAACTTATGATATTCGCTGTTTGTAAGTGTCTGAGAAGGAGCGATAACGATACTCTCACCGGTATGAATACCAAGTGGGTCGAAGTTTTCCATATTACATACCGTAATACAGTTATCGTAACGGTCGCGCACAACTTCATATTCTATTTCTTTCCAGCCTTTCAAACTCTTCTCTACCAAAACCTGTGGAGAGAAAGCGAAAGCCTTTTCGCAGATAACATTCAATTCAGCCTCGTTGTCAGCAAATCCAGATCCAAGACCTCCAAGTGCATAAGCAGCACGCACAATGACAGGATAGCCCAGATCAGCAGCAGCCTTGCGAGCCTTGACGATATCATCACAAGCCTCACTCTTGATTGTCTTAACATCAATCTCGTTGAGCTGATTAACAAACAGTTCACGGTCTTCTGTATTCATAATGGCAGCAACTGGCGTACCAAGAACACGGACATTATATTTTTCCAATATACCAGAACGGTCCAACTCAACACCGCAGTTAAGAGCAGTCTGACCACCGAATGAAAGAAGAATACCATCAGGCTTTTCCTTCTGAATTACTCGCTCAACAAAATAAGGTTGAACAGGAAGGAAGTAAATCTGATCAGCCACTCCCTCGGAAGTCTGAACAGTAGCAATATTAGGATTGATAAGTACGGTTTTGATGCCTTCCTCACGAAGAGCCTTTAAAGCCTGTGAACCAGAATAATCAAACTCGCCTGCTTCACCAATTTTCAACGCACCTGAACCTAGCAGCAATACTTTCTTTATATTTTCGTCTTTCATTATAGCTTTACTTTAAAGTTTCTACAAATTTGTCGAACATGAACTCTGTATCAACAGGACCTGAACAAGCCTCTGGATGGAACTGACTTGAGAACCAAGGATTAGTGTTGTGGCAGATACCCTCATTAGAACCATCATTCATATTAACGAACAACTCTTTCCAATCACTTCCCAGAGTCTTAGCGTTGACAGCATAACCATGATTCTGACTTGTGACATAGCACTTCTCTGTACCAACAAGGCGAACAGGCTGGTTATGACCGCGATGACCATATTTAAGTTTATAGATATCAGCACCGGCAGCCTTTGCCAATAACTGATTACCCATGCAGATACCACAGATAGGTTTTGTACTGATACTCATTTGCTTGCGGATTATATCAACAGCATCAGAGCAAACATCAGGATCACCAGGACCATTGGCAAGGAAAAGTCCATCATACTGCATATCAGTGTAGTCATAGTTCCAAGGAACTCTTATAACCTCAACACCACGCTTGATCATGCTTCTGATAATATTAGCCTTAACACCGCAATCAACAAGAACGACTTTCTTTCCGGCACCTTCGTTGTATCTGATAACTTCTTTGCAAGAAACTCTATCAACAAAATTCACACCTTCATAATCAGCTTCAGGTATATTGCTTGGTTCATCATCAAAGATAATCTTACCCATCATCACACCATGCTCACGCAAAACCTTAGTGAGTTCCCTTGTATCAATGCCAGTAATGCCTGGAACATGTTCACGTTTAAGCCAATCAGCAAGACTTTCAACAGCATTCCAATGACTATACTGCTCGCTATAATCATTAACGATTATAGCTGAAGCATAAATCTTATCGCTCTCCATGAAAGTAGGAATGCCATTGCTCTCGATAGTGAAAGGAGGCACACCGTAATTTCCTACAAGCGGATAAGTCAGCGTCATAAGCTGTCCGGCATAAGAAGGGTCGGTAAGACTCTCCGGATAGCCCATCATGGCTGTGTTGAAAACGACCTCACCGGCAACTGGCGCATCATAGCCAAAGCTCTTGCCGTGAAATTTTGTTCCGTCACTTAAGACCAAAGTTACGTTCTTCATCATTCTATAATATATATAACTTTAAATATTCTTTTTCAATCATCGTCTCTATTTAACAAGCTTATTATTTCTCTACACTTTCAACATAGTTTACAAAAGCCTGATTACATAGTTTTGTTCCACCAGGTGTTGGGAAGTGTCCTGTGAAATACCAATCACCCTTATGGTTTGGTATAGCCTTGTGCAATCCCTCTATGCTCTGGTAGACAATCTCGATAGGAGTTGTAACACCCTCTGGGCGAAGTATCTCGACAATCTTATTGTTTATTTCCTCTATCGTAAATGGCTTGTAGATATTACGAACCACATTAACCATATCTTCTTTTGATTTCTTGAGTTCTTCCTTACACTCATTATAAGTATCACGAATGACATTATCCATTCCACGATCCTTAAGCAAAGCTATTGTTGCTCTGAACACACAGAACTCCTCCAAGCGAGGCATATCGATTCCGTAATAATCAGGATAGCGTATTTGCGGAGCACTACTGACAACAACCATTTTCTTTGGATGCAGACGATCTAAAATTCTAAGAATACTCTTTTTAAGAGTTGTTCCACGAACAATGCTATCGTCGATAATCACGAGATTATCCTCATTAGGCGTAATACTGTCATAGGTGATATCATAAACATGGCTCGCAAGGTCGTTACGGCTATTGCCTTCGGTGATGAAAGTACGCAGTTTGATATCTTTCCACGCAATCTTCTCAGACCGAACGTAATCATTCAGAATGTCTTCTAATTCTTCGTGACTAGGAGCATGTCCGAGACTCTCTATCTTCTTTATCTTCTCGTCGTTGAGATATCTCTTAAATCCATTGAGCATGCCATAGTAAGCAACTTCTGCCGTATTTGGAATATAAGAGAACACTGTGTGAGCAGTATCATAATTAACAGCCTCAAGAATAGGCTCTGTGAGTTGCTCACCCAATTTTTTACGTTCATTGTATATGTCACAATCAGAACCTCTACTGAAATAGATTCTTTCAAAAGAACATGCTGAATCACCCTTAGGCTGAAGAATCTGCTCAACAGTGCATTCTCCATCTCTCTTAACGAGAAGAGCAGCACCAGGGGCAAGTTCTTTAATATCGGCACTATCAAGATCGAAAGTAGTCTGAAGAACAGGGCGCTCACTTGCAAGGACAACAATTTCGTCATTCTTATAATAGAATGCTGGACGTATTCCCCAAGGATCACGCATGGAGAACATCTCTCCACTACCAGTAACGCCACAAACAACATAACCGCCATCAAAGTCGGCCATTGTTTTTTTCAAGACGTTACTCATCTTGACATTATCTTCTATGAATTTTGTGATATCGGCATTAGTAAGTCCTTTAGTTTTAGCAATTTCAAAATTTCGTTCAACTTCTCTATCCAAACGATGTCCCATCAACTCGAGCATTATATAGGTATCACTATATACCCGAGGGCATTGTCCCTGAAGAGTGAGCTTATCAAAAATTTCATCGACATTCGTCATATTGAAATTACCACAGAAGCATAAATTCTTGGCTCTCCAGTTGTTTCTTCTTAAGAAAGGGTGGACATAAGTTATTCCACTCTTTCCTGTAGTACTGTATCTGAGGTGTCCCATGTATAACTCTCCCGCGAAAGGAAGGTTCGCCTTTGCGAATTCCACATTAGTAACATCATCAGAAGCGATGTTAGCATAATCCTTATGAACATTGTCGAATATCTCAGTAATGGCGTTAGAGCCTTCAGCCCGTTCACGGAACATATATTCGTTCCCAGGCTGAGTATTGAGTTTCACGCATGCCATTCCTGCTCCCTCCTGACCTCTATTGTGCTGTTTTTCCATCATCAAATAGAGTTTATTCAGGGGATACATCCAAGTGCCATACTTCTCCTGATAATATTCAAGTGGTTTGAGCAGACGAATTAAAGCTACACCACAGTCTTCCTTTATTTCTTCCATATTATATTTTATTCTATTCTACAGTGACTGATTTAGCAAGATTTCTTGGTTGGTCTACATTCTTATCCTTGCAGACAGCAATATGATATGCAAGGAGTTGAAGTGGGATTGTTGCCAGCAATGGTTCCAGACATTCAAGCGTCTTAGGTAATTCGATCACCTCATCGGCAATGCGGCTGATGGTTTCATCTCCCTTAGTAACAAGAGCTATCACCCTACCCTTACGAGCCTTGATTTCCTGAATGTTGCTGAGCACTTTCTCATACATTGCATTATGAGTAGCAATAACGACTACGGGCATATCTGAATCTACAAGAGCGATAGGACCATGCTTCATTTCGGCAGCAGGATAACCTTCAGCATGTATATAGCTGATTTCCTTCAGTTTCAGAGCACCTTCCAAAGCGACTGGATAACTATAGCCACGACCAAGATAAATAACGTTGTGGGCATAAGTGAAGATACGGCTTAAATCAGCTATCTTATCGTTTTGTTCAAGCACCTCTTTCATCTTTTCAGGAATCAAAGACAACTCCTTCACTACACCATTATATGTTTGATCATCAATAGTGCCCTTCTCTTTTGCTAATGCTAGAGACAACATTGCCAACACGATAACCTGACCAGTAAATGCCTTTGTTGAAGCTACACCAATCTCAGGACCAACATGGATGTAACTACCGGTATCAGTGGCTCTAGGAATGCTTGAACCAACAGCGTTACATATACCATATATCAATGCTCCAGAACGCTTTGCCAACTCTATAGCAGCCAAAGTATCGGCTGTCTCGCCACTCTGTGACATCGCTATAACTAGGTCGTCTTTGGTGACAACAGGATTTCTATATCTGAACTCACTTGCATATTCAACATCTACAGGAATACGACAGAATGTCTCGATTAGTTGCTTACCAATAAGTCCTGCATGCCAACTTGTTCCGCAGGCTACAATAATGATTCTTTTAGCAGCAAGTAATCTTTCTTTATAATCAATTACTGCACTCAGCGTAACTTGATCAGCATCTGCATTTATACGTCCACGCATACAATTCTTCAAACATTCAGGCTGCTCAAAAATCTCTTTAAGCATGAAGTGTGGATAACCACATTTCTCTATCTGTCCAAGATTCATGTCGATAGTATGTACCAAAGGATTAAGTTCGCGATTTAAGATATTTACAACCTTTAGCTCTTCACCAAGACGCATCACAGCAATACTGCCATCTTCAAGATAAACAACCTTATCAGTGAATTCAATGATAGGACTTGCATCTGAACCAAGGAAGAATTCATTTTCACCAATACCTACGACTAGTGGACTCTGCTTGCGGGCAGCAATAATCTGATTAGGTTCGCGCTTGTCAAGCAATGCTATTGCATAAGCACCGATGACCTGATGCAAAGCAACCTGAACAGCAGTAAGTGTATCAAGATTTTTCTTGACCTGAACATACTCTATCAACTGAACCAACACTTCTGTATCGGTATCAGAACGGAACTTCACACCTTTAGCGATAAGATTATTCTTAATCTCAGCATAGTTCTCAATAATGCCATTATGGATAATGGCAAGATTCTTTGATTCTGAGTAATGAGGATGGGCATTAAGAGATGAAGGTTCACCATGAGTAGCCCAACGAGTATGGGCAATACCTACATGACCACTGATGTTTTTGGCTTCACAAAAAGACTCAAGGTCAGCAACCTTTCCCTTTGTCTTGTAAACATTAAGATCATCATTATTTATGAGTGCCACACCAGCACTATCATATCCTCTATATTCGAGTCTTTTTAATCCTTTGATTAAAATTGGATAAGCATCTCTGCTACCAATATATCCTACAATACCACACATAAATTATTTGTATCTAATATTATTTTTAAATTTATATTAAAAAAAAAAGATGAAACCGAATAAATCAATTGTCATCCTTATTTTCAAATCATCGTAACTAACTACTAATAACCTTTCCCTGCATAAAATTCATATTGTCGATATCGGCATGCGAGGCGGTTTGTATCAAACCATCTTTCTTGATGCCTTTACCTATTAAAATATATTGTGAAAAGTAATTGTCTATCTGTTTTAGATTGCCGACGTGGAAATAAGATATTGCTAAAGACTTTTGACAATCGGTAACAACAACATCAGCCACTTTTTTGCTATCAGAGCAACTGCTCAGTAGCAAAACAATTGCCATAATAAATAGTGAAATGAGTGATTTCTTCATATCAACAACTCGGTAATCGTTAAAACCTTTGCAAATTTAGCTCTAATATTTGGAAATGGCAAATATTTGAGCTTTTAAATTAATGACTGATTTAAAATATTATTCTTTTCACTCTTAGATACAAAAAAACGGGAGAAAGAATCTCCCGTTTTGGTATTTAATAGAACTTGAAATAGTTTCGAGCGTTATTATAAGAAATGTCCTCAACCATGCGAGCCAAAGTTTCTTTGTCATTTGGAAGAAGCCCCTTCTCAACATCGTTTCCAAGCAGATTACATAATAATCTACGGAAATATTCGTGGCGTGGATAGCTCAAGAATGAACGGCTATCTGTAAGCATACCTACAAAACGACTGAGCAAGCCCAATACAGAAAGTGCATTCATCTGCTTTGTCATACCATCAAGCTGATCATTGAACCACCAACCTGAACCGAACTGGATCTTACCAGGACATGAACCATCTTGGAAGTTGCCTAGCATTGTTGCGATAACCTCATTAGCACAAGGATTAAGACAATATAAAATTGTACGTGTAAGCTTGCCATTTAGATTCAACTCATTGAGGAAATTACTCATCGCACGAGCTGTTGTAAATTCACCGATAGAATCAAAACCGGTATCAGCACCAAGCTTATTATACATAGATGTATTATTATCACGGATTGCACCATAATGGTATTGCTGAGTCCAGTCAGCAGCATGGTCCATCTCTGCACAAATCTTCAAGAATGCATGCTTATACTGGCGTATCTCCATCGCACTAAGTTGCTGGCCACGAAGAGATTTCTCAAATATAGTTTCAATCTGACTGTCTGTGTATGGTTCATCATAGAATTCCTCAATACCGTGATCAGAAAGTTTGCATCCATTCTCAGTAAAGAAGTCATGACGCTTCTGAAGAGCATCTACCATATCAGCAAACTTATTAATTGCAACACCGCTAACCTGAGCAAGAGTATTTATGTAATCAGCAAAATCAGGCTTTTCGATATTCATAGCCTTATCTGGACGCCATGCAGGAATCATCTTGATTTCAAACCCACTCTCACGTGTCTGCTTGTGATAACGCAAGTCATCAACAGGATCATCAGTTGTACATACGCATTCTACATTGTAATGACGCATTAAGCCACGAGCACTATACTCTGGCAATTTCAACTTTTCATTGCACTCATCATAAATTTCACGAGCTGTGGCAGGACTTAAAATCTTATCTATACCAAAAGCTGTCTTGAGTTCAAGATGTGTCCAATGATAAAGAGGATTACGGAATGTATAAGGTACAGTTTCTGCCCACTTTTCAAATTTCTCCCAGTCACTGGTATCCTCACCCGTGCAGTATTTTTCATCTACACCATTTGTACGCATAGCACGCCATTTATAATGGTCGCCACCAAGCCAAAGTTCTGTAATACTGCGGAATTTGTGATCATTAGCAACCATCTCAGGAATAAGATGACAATGGTAGTCAATAATTGGCATTTTAGCCGCATGATTGTGGAAAAGCTCCTGTGCTGTTTCTGTTTCCAACAGGAAATTTTCATCCATAAACTGTTTCATAATCGATTTTTATATTTGATTTATTTGTTTTCTAGATATTGTTTTCTATGCAAATATAGTATATTTTTTTGGAACTACGAGAAATTTAAACTATATTTGCATTGTTTTTTACGTAAACGATGTCGTACATTATGGATAATAACAATAATAAGAATCATACGGGAAAAGTTCTTCTCATCTACACAGGTGGCACAATTGGCATGGGAAGAAACACTTTAACAAAAGCATTAGAGCCATTGAATTTCAATCATTTAATAAGCAATATGCCAGAGTTTAAATACCTATCTGTCGGCATAGATGTTTATCAATTTGAAGAGCCAATTGATTCCAGTGATATGAATCCTAGGCTATGGGCTCACCTTGTTAGAACTATCAGCACAAAATATGATGAATACGACGGTTTCGTAATACTTCATGGTACAGATACCATGGCTTACACGGCATCTGCACTTTCATTCATGTTGGAAAATCTTACCAAGCCTGTAATTCTCACTGGTAGTCAGCTACCAATCGGACAAATGCGAACTGACGGAAAGGAAAACCTTGTGACAAGTATAGAATTAGCATCAGCACAAAACAAAGAGGGCAATGCTCTTATTCCTGAAGTTTGCATTTATTTTAGTGGCAGACTACTAAGAGGAAACCGATCTACAAAGCAAAATGCAGACGGATTTAATGCCTTTGACTCATTTAACTACCCTCACCTATGCGAAGCCGGTGTAAAATTCACATTTGCCAAGCATCACATACTTAAACCAGACTATTCAAAGGCAATGATTCCACATTTTGACATGAATCCAAACGTCATGGTTTTTTCATTGTTTCCTGGTATTCAGGCTAGCATTTTCGGACACGTTCTTGATGCCCCAGAATTGAAAGGTGTGGTAATGCGTAGTTTCGGAAGTGGAAATGCACCACAACAGCCATGGCTTATGCGACTATTAAAGGATGCATCAGAAAGAGGTGTTACAATTGTAAATATAAGCCAATGCGGTGCAGGATTTGTGGAAATGAGCAGATACGACAATGGATATCAGTTAAAAGATACTGGAGTAATAAGTGGACACGACAGTACTGTTGAAGCTGCCGTTACAAAACTTATGTATCTTCATGGACAATATGAAGATACAAATGTAGTAAGAGAATTGATGTGCAAATCTCTTGCAGGAGAAATAAGTATCTGATAAATTATACTATCACACGTGTCTTGTGATAGTTTTCACGGAACTCAGAAGGAGAACACTCCTTTTTCTTCTTAAAGATACGATTAAAATTGCTCAAATTATTAAAACCACAATCAAAACTTATCTCTGATATGCTGCGAGCTGTATCAACAAGCATTCGTGAAGCATACCCCAAACGAATATCAATAATATATTCACTAAGATTACGTCCTGTATGTAGCTTAAAGAACCTACTAAAGGCACTAGGACTCATACCAGCCATATCAGCAAGTGTGGAAAGACGAATCTCATCCATATAATTCTTACTGATGAAATTCTTTACCTTTAAGATTCTGCGACTATCATCTTCTACAACAATTTTTGCAAAACTTGAAGATGCCAAAGTTCTTGCTCCATCGCATTTAGACAACTCATATAGAATCGTCATAAACTGCATCACAGCATAAAACCCGTCCTTAACCTGACTGAGAGAATCAAGTTGCGTATATACTTTCATGATTGCACTTAAAGGAAAGCAAAGTCCTTTCTTTGCTTCAGTCATCATCTTGCGCATGCTCATAAAAGGATTACGTCCAAAGATATTCTCATTGGTCATGTTAAAATCAAACTGTATAGTAACCTCACGAATATCATCACTTGTACATTCATGCTGTTCCCAAACATGCTCCAAATCAGGACTTGTAATCAATACTAAATCATAATCACCAATGACCTCAGAAGAGTCGCCAACTATTCTTTTCACACCCTTTGCACGCTCAACAAAATTCAATTCATAAACTTCATGGCTATGTATTGGATATGTAAACTCCTTCTTATGGCGATCGGCTATATAAAGCACATCCTTACCCATAAGAGGTGTTATCTCATGAATGACCCTTCTTTCTTCACTCATATATTTGATTTTAGTTATTCTAAATACGCAAATCCTTCAGGATTTCAGACATCTTCTGCTTTGTCTTAATGGTAGTTGGAACAAGTGGCAATCGCAACTCATTCTCAATCATTCCCATATCGTTAAGCAGAGCCTTACATCCAGCAGGATTACCGTCTACAAACAGCAGTGAGTATAATTCGGTAAACATGTGATGGATTTTACGTGCTGGTTCATATTCACCTTTGAATTCAAGCCTTATCATTCTACTGAATTCCTTAGGAAGAGCATTACCGATAACAGAAATAACACCAGCAGCTCCACTTGCAATCATTGAGAATGTCAAAGCATCATCACCACTGATAACATCAAAATTATCAGGTTTGTTCTTTATAATCTCATCAACCTGTTCAAGGCTTCCGCTAGCTTCTTTAACACCAACAACATTAGGGAAATCTTTAGCTATTCTGACAGTAGTCGCAGCAGTCATATTGACACCTGTTCTACCTGGAACGTTATAAAGAACAATTGGGAGAGGACTAACCTCGGCAATAGCTTTAAAATGCTGATACAAACCTTCTTGTGATGGTTTGTTATAATAAGGGCAAATGCTCAATATTCCATCAATACCACTCCAGTCAGTTGTTTTTATTTCGTCAACAACAGCAGCAGTATTGTTACCACCACAATATTTAAGAATAGGAATACGGCCGTTTACTATTTGCTTTATGAAAACAGTTATTTCATCTTTTTCAGCTTTAGTAAGGCATGGAGCCTCTCCTGTTGTAGCCAAAATGCATAGAAAATCAGCTCCGTTATCAAGCTGATATTCCACAAGACGCTTAAGTGATTTATAATCCACCTCTCCGTCTGTCGTGAAAGGAGTTATCAGGGCTATACCTAAGCCCTTAAAGATGTTACGTGCCATATTACTATTAATTAACTTTCGATCTTGTGCACAAAGTTACATGTTTTACATCAATTTGCAAAAGAAATTTATGAAATAATTTCAAAAAGGCATTATTTGCAATTTTTATTCTACTTTGATCCTATGTATAGGAATATCATACCTAAAAGGACTAAGGCAAGGTCGAAAGCTTTAGCCTTAAGATTCTTTTCATGGAACAAAGCCGCACCAAACAAGAAACTTACGATAACACTACCACGTCGTATCATACTTACGATTGATATCATAGCACCAGGCATGCTCAACGCATAGAAATATACGAAATCAGCCGCACTAAGAAATAAGGATATGAATATAACAGACCAATCCCAATGGAATGGTGTTGTCTTTTTATGAGTAGGCCACCAAAGAAGCACCAACATAACACCCATCATTGCCATTTGGTAAATATTATACCAACTCTGAACAATCATACGATCTAAGCCTACTCCACCATCTGCGGGACTAGCCATAAGATACTTGTCATACAATCCGCTTACTGCTCCTAACATAGCCGCCAAGACAAGAAAATAGATCCACTTATCATGTTTAAAATCTATACCTTCTTTCTTACCACTTTTACTGAGCATAACGAAAGACATCACTGCCAAAGCTACACCTATCCACTGCCAAAGGTTTAACCGTTCTCCAAAAACGAGTAAGGCACCAACAAGAACCATAACTGGGCGAGTTGCATTGATAGGGCCAACGATTGTTAGCGGTAAATGCTTCATCGCAAAATATCCGAATATCCAGCTAGAAAGAACGATACAACTTTTAAGAATTATATACCGATGAACGTCCCAAGCACCTTGAGTAACGTAAAAAAGACTTCCATCAAGAATATGTGTTGACGAAGAAAGGATTATAAACGGAATAAAAATCAGGGACGAAAACAATGTATTCAAAAACAAAACCGGAATAACTGCGTTATCATGAAGTGCTTTCTTTTTAAATGAATCGTAAAAACCCAGCAAAGCTGCTGATAAAAATGCTAATATTAACCACATGTACTATAAATATAAATTATGTATTATGCACCAAGCATAAATTTTCTAATATTCAATATCCTCTAAAAACAAGGCATTGCCAGGCATGCTCTCACCTGCATCACTTCTATTACCATTATCAAGAATATCCTTAAACTCGTCAAGTGTTATCTTATGACGACCAAGCAAGATCAACGTACCAACAGTAGCCCTGACCATATTTCTTAAAAACCGATTGGCTGTAATCGTAAAATACCAAGAATATTCTGACGTCTGAACCCACTTACATTCTTTAACATGACAAATTGTTGTCTTGTTATCAGCTCCCGTCTTGCAAAAAGCAGCAAAATCATCGTGCTCTACTATTATCTGGGCAGCAACATTCATTAAATCAAAATCCAACTCATAATGAGTTTCTAAAGAATAATGGCGTAAGAATGGATCCTTTCTTACATGAAGATAATAATGATATGTACGCCACTTTGCAGAAAAGCGAGCATGCATTTCATTATCAACAGGTTCCACTTTATATACTCCTATATCACGAGGAAGAAGACGATTTAACCTAAACGTCAATTGCGCACCATCGATTACTTCATCGTAATCAAAATGCGCAACCATCATTCGTGCATGTACACCAGTATCTGTACGACCAGCACCGACTACCTCTATATTCTGTCTCAATATCTTTGAGAGAGAATCCTGCAATCTTTCCTGAACGGATATTCCATTAGGTTGAATCTGCCAACCGTGGTATCCAGTACCGTCATAGCTAAAATATATAAAATATCTCTGCATCAATCTTAATTCTTTGGAGCAAAAGCCTGCTTAAAAGCCTGTCTATGAAATTTATCCTCTGCCTTTAATATTTCAAGCACTTTGCCTGCAGGCAATATCTTAAAAAAACTATTATGATATTTCTGCTGTATCTTCTTAATTTCAATATCTATTAAGTCTATTTTACGAATTGCCTTTTCAGACATAACATTATCGTTAACATCTGTATGACGAAGAAGTCGCATCTCATTAAAACACACTCTTATCTTACTCTGCATCTCCCTATATACAGGGAAAAAACGCCCTGCTTCCTGTGGTGTAAGCCCAGCCTTTGTTGTTATAAATTGCTCCAATGAAGCTTCGAAACGTTCTGGGTCAAACTTCGGGCGAGAATTTTCAGGAGTATCAGCCATAGCGGGAATAGCCAAAAACATCACTGATAAAAATACCATTACATAATACTTCATAATAAACACCTTTCTTATTTACTTATTATCCACCAAAGAGGCATATATATCCTCATTATCCATCATCGTGTAATCAGCCATTTGATCAAAGTTAGTCTTACTTTGCTCTATATTCTCTTTTTGTGGCATAGAAGATCTTTCGTATGAGTTAATTACATTGAATTTTCCAATATAGGTATAAACACCTATTGTCACTGCGGCGGCAATAACTGCTGCGGCGATACCACCACGCAAACGCGAACTCCACAACATTGGATGAAATTCTACAATTCCGGTTTTATGGGATTTGTCTGGCAACTTACTCATCAGCTGTCTGGTAAAGTCTTCAAAATAGCCGTCAGGCACATTATAAGGTTCAACTTTACCAAATCGCTTTATTAGCTTTTCCTCATCTTTATCCATATCTGCGTTTTTGTTATATTACATGTTTGACGAATCGTTATACGGAAAGTTTAATCATGAAGTTTAAAAAATTCCACAATTTTCTTAACCGCCAAATGATAGCTTGCTTTCAGTGCACCTTCACTAGTACCTAGCACTTCACTCATTTCACTATATTTCATTTCATCATAATACCTTAAACAGAACACCGAGCGCTGTACATCAGGCAAATGGGAAATAGCCTCCTGAAGATTGGCTTGTATTTCGTCTCCATTAAAATATTCATCAGCAATCAGTCTTGATGCTAATCCTTCATTTTGATCAGCACTGACATTATTGTTATTCTTTTGTGAGCGAATAAAATCTAGGCTTTCATTTATAGCTATACGATAAAGCCAAGTATATAGACTTGCCTTATTTTGAAAGCCATCTATCTTACTCCAAGCCTTAATAAAGGTATTTTGAAGAATATCGTTAGCATCTTCATGCTCTACAACGATATGACGAATTTTCCAATAAAGGGGTTGACTGTAGTGTTCTACAATCTTTGAAAAAGCCCGCCTACAGGTTTGCTCATTCTTCAGTTCCTTTAATATTTCGTTTTCGTTGTATTCCATTTTATTAATACCCCAGATAATTTTTCAATGTGGAGAAAATCACTTTATCATATCCATAAACGTCACTAAACGATTTGATATTGCCTTCAAAGTCTGGATAAAGAGTAAAATAAGTGATAAACAATGGAACTTTTGGAGTCACATTAATCATACTTAGTATGCGAGAATGATCCAAAGTATCTTTCTTGAATTCTGAGTTTTCATTCTTTTTATCATCTGCAGAAAGGGTACTTTCTCCCCCAATTTGAGCAGTCATCGAATATCTTATCTTACTTATAATATCTTCATTCTTGTCGTTCAACATAAACACCGCAAGAGAAAAAGGTTTCTGAACACGTACACAACCATGGCTGACACCACGATCTTCTTGCGAGAAGACCCCATGCTGATCGGTATCATGAATAAAAACGCTAAAACTATTATCGAATCTGAAGATTATCCTTCCTAAAGAATTACCAACGCCACCAGCCTGCACAACAAGGTAATCACTGCTATTCAGCATCCCCCAAGTAACCTTATCGAAACTAAGTTTCTTACCAGTACGTCGTTCTCTAACAAAAAATCTATGACTTTCAAAATAAGAACGATTTCCTATGTGATTTATAATACTCTTTTTTATAATGCTACGTGGAACAATCCATTGCGGATTAATATCCATACGCATTATTGCACTAGTAAGCAATGGTGTCTTCGTTTCGAAAGAACCACATCCGATTCTCATTTCAAGAGATTTCTTACCGTCAACAGCCCTCAAGTGAAATGATGGAATATTTACCAACACATACTTTTCATGCATATCAGGATAGTCTTTTAATCTCCAGCGACACCTTTCCATATTGCATAATATCTTTATTCTCTGAGACTTAGAATTAGTTTGCTTTAGCTTTTCATTAAACTGCCAATACAATTTATCTTTTGGCTGAATATCTTTCAAAAATTCAGCAACACTATCAACTCCTATCTTTCGCATAGCAGTTCTATAAAATGTCTTGTCAGGTTTTTCCATTGGAATATCAAACAACTTACGATATGTCACAACGGTAGAATCTCCATCATATGGATCTAATCTATTCAATTCGTATGAAGGATTAAAGAATCCAAAGCGTTGACCTACAACATAACGTAAATAAGCCTTTGTCAGATTATACTCCAATCTCGCCATTACCCTATTTATTGAATTATGCGATGTGTCAAAATCCAGCTCACGGGCCCTTCTTAAATCACGCTCAATTTGACTATATCTGAACTTATTTCTGCTAAATCCCATTTCATTGACCTTGCTGATATAGTTCAAAAGAATTTCTGCACGATTATCCACACCGCAACGGTCTATCCACAAGAATCCACCTTTATTTGTGTAATAACCTTTAAGATGATTGTCTGCAGCCATTGAATCATTATCTGCATTTATCATCACGTCAAGATATTCTCTAATCCGATGTGAATTAAGTGCATAAGCAGAAGTGTCCAACTTATCAAAGTCAGACAAAGTCAAATTAATATTTGGATTTGTGGTTTTCTCTCTACATGAAAACATGCAAAAGATAATAATTACCGAAAGAAAAAGACACAATTTTATCTTGAATACTCTCAAAACTCAGTTTTTATAAAAATACTATTTTACTGAAATCTTTTTCACTAACTTTCCAACCTTAACAATATAGCATCCTCGTGGTAAGTCAAGACCAAATCGTTTGTCGGTACTATCTATATTTTGACTAACCACCAAGACTCCAGTAACATTGAATATTTGCAATTTTAGTCCCTCACCACCTGTGACGCGCAAATTATTCTGCTCAAAATAGATATTTATATCATTAAACTCAGCTATTTGCTCTATTCCACTCGTGTTACTTGCCAGCAACGGAGTTGACAATGTACAGAATGCTATTATGAAGATAAATATATAATACCAATGTCTTGCCATCTTGTTTTTGAAATTGATTCCGTATTAAAAGAAATAATACATGCAATGTCTATCACGCTTATTATCACATTATTAAAACATAGTGCATACATTAATATCCAGACAAAGGTAATCTTTTTACAGACACAGTACAACTACTCAAATAGGAAAATATTATAATCTTAACAATATTTACGATTTCAAACATCAAAAACCATTCCCTCATTTGTAAGGAAACTATTTGCAAATATACTTTTTGCTTCATCAAGTAAGCAGCTTTCATTCTCATAACGAGCACTGAAATGTCCAAGAAGCAACTTCCCTACCCCTGCATCTTTTGCTACATGAGCAGCTTGCTCTGCAGTTGAATGATAATACAATTTAGCACGACTTTCATTATCTTTTGCGTATGTACTTTCATGATAAAGCACATCTACATTCTCCAAACTTTTATAAAGATTTGGAATATACTTTGTATCGCTACAATAAGCATAAGAACGTGCCTTATCAGCAGGCTTTGTCAATTTTTTATTTGGAATTATTTCTCCATCTTCATCAGTCCAGTCTGCTCCAGCTTTAATATTATTAATTTGGCTTATCGGTATATTATAGCAGTTCATCATCTCCCTATCTATATGTCTACAGCCCTCTTTTTCTCGAAACAAATAACCACAAGTTGGTACACGATGTTGCAAAGGAATAGTCTCAACGACAAGACTCCTATCTTCGTATACAACAGCCTTCTTTGTTGTATCTACAGAATGAAATTCAACTTTAAACTCAAGTCCTTGACAAAAAAAGTTTATCTGATTTTGAAGTATTTCACCTAGTTCTGCTGGTGCATAAATATGAAGCGTTGCCACACGACCAAGCATACCGAAAGTACTTATCATACCAATAAGTCCAAAGCAGTGGTCACCATGCAAATGAGAGATGAACACTGCCTGAATTTTGGTGAATCGTATTTTACTTCTACGCAACTGCATCTGTGTTCCCTCACCACAATCAATCATAAACAGTTTACCTCTTATCTCTACAACTTGCGATGAAGCGTAATGTCTCATTGTCGGCAAGGCTGATCCACAGCCTAAAATATGGATTTTAAATGGTTGCATATTTACGATCCAAGTTATTTCTGACGCTTATAAACAAAGATGCCATCTTTGTTTTCAAGATAAAGAGAGTCTGCACCAAGATTATTAATTGCAAAAGTATCTTTATTAAGCAGCAACTTACAATTCCATATTTTCCATTCTGTCCAAGGATTTGACTCTGCCTTCACATGGCTTTTTACGATTCCACCTTCCAATATTTCGAAATTGCGGTCTAAACTTGTCCAGTTTCCTTGAAGAGTTGTTATATTTAAAACTGTCGTTGCATAATTTTCTTTATCCACTTTATGTCCGACAACAGCTAATCTGTCACCAACCAAAAGCCCTCCGAGAACACTGGCTGAGTCTGCTCCCTCATCCATAATAATATAGTTAATCGTGTCGCCACCATCAGTGATGAGCTCAAGACTGTGCATTGCAGTACCTTCGCCACACACACCATAAACAGTAGTATCAGCTGCAGCTTTAGACACAACAGTATCTTTATCGCTTAACAGTGCGCTTTTCTTTCCCTTACCATTGCATCCTATCATTGAAATGACAGCAATCATCATAAAAGAAACATAAAATATTTTTTTCATATCATCAATAATATTTATTATCTATCAAATTTCTTAGCCTCGTTCCAAAGTTTATCCATGTCTTTCAGAGTAAGGTCTTTCAAATCCTTTCCCTGTTCCTTACATTTGCTTTCAATATATCCAAAGCGACTTATAAACTTCTGATTAGTCAATTCCAATGCATTATCGGGATTTAGATGGTATAGGCGTGCTGCATTAATTACACTAAAGATAAAGTCACCCAATTCACGCGTAGAATTTTCTACATCTTTCTTGTTTAATTCAACCTCCAACTCACCAAGTTCTTCACGCACCTTATCCCAAACATCTTCCTTATGCTTCCAGTCAAAACCTACATTACGAGCCTTATCCTGTATTCTATAAGCTTTAATCAATGATGGTAAAGCAGACGGAACTCCAGAAAGTACAGTTTTATTTCCATTTTTTTCTTTTTGCTTCATCTGCTCCCATGTCATTTCTACCTCAGAAGAATCAATCGGAGCTTCAGCTAATTCTGATTTCGGATCACCTTCCCATCCCGTCCAATCAATAAAAGAATGACGAAACATTAGTTTATGGCTTAACTTGTCGCAAACATCAGTAATGTCAAAACTTTCTTTTTCTTCCCCCAGCAATGCATAAAACACAACATGTTCCATTACATCGCCAAGTTCCTTGCATATTTCCTTATCATCACATTTTATTAATGCGTCACAAAGTTCATATACCTCCTCTAAAGTATTAGGTCGCAGACTTTCATTAGTTTGTTTCCTATCCCATGGACATTCTTTTCTCAATCTGTCCTGTACGTCAAGCAGGCGACCAAAAGCCTGCATCTTTTCTTCTTTTGTATGATGTTTAAATGAATTCATAGCACAAATATATGAATAATAAATTAAATCGCAAAACTTTCTATCGACAACTTTCTCAATAGTCACTTTCCACATATTAATATAAGAGATATTACCTATAGCTTTCTATTTCACTCTACAATAAAAGTTTTTGAAATATCTCTAATATCATAAACCCTTTATTTATATGGCTTTAGCTAGTAATATGATCGGGAAAAAGTAACATTAAACTATTCAAGATACTACCTTTATGACTTATTTTAAAAAATAATTCTGAACATTCTAATATGGGTTGCAGGATTACACAACCTTGGTGATTTTCTTTTTTATTGTTTTCCTTATACTTACGGCATAATAGCCTACTCTTGCCAAAAAGGCTATTTGGTTATTCTATCAATATATTAGAATATCTGATACGGAGACTATTCTTTGATATCAAGTAGACTATATACCATATTGACATGCATTAAAACGGCAGAACAAATAATAATCACATATATTATTTAATACTTTGAACTTAAAATCTAAATAATAACTTCAATAATTCTTTTTTCTCTTTATTTTTTTTATCATTTTTTTGTTAAAACGATGTATAACTTCTTTATATTAAGTAATCAACCACCTCCAAAAACATGATTATACAAGTTTGAAAACAGGATTACTACGCTTTACTTTCACTCAAGTGAGTGAAGAAAACTATCATATTTAGGTTTAAATATGTGCTTTTTGCCCAATAAAGCAAAATAAATCTAATTTAATGTGTTTTTTTTCGCTTCAAATTTTGATATATAAAAAAAAGAAAGTAACTTTGAACCCATAAACAAACGAGTTTATACTGGATATTATTTGAGTGTGAGTTTTTCGCTGTTTCATATTGCGGTTAATTCAATTCCGAATCGACATCATTGTTCACTCCGATGTTAATGGAGAATTAGCGGTCAATTATGATAAAAATCTATTTCCCGTCTTTTCTCGAAGAAACAGCCACAAGCTGTAAAAACCAGATATTGGTATCGTGATTCAAAATTTCACATATTGATATACAACAAAAGAAAGAGAAGGTACATGCGCCATTGGCGTTGTATCAATAATTAATTAATATAAAGAAAAGAAAATGAACATTTATGTTTCACATTTGAGCTGGAACACCACGAGTGAAAGCTTATCAGATTTATTTACAAAGTTTGGCGAAGTTACGTCTGCTAAAATCGTTACAGACAGAGAGACTGGCCGCTCACGTGGTTTCGGATTCGTTGAAATGGCTAATGATGAAGAAGGTCAAGCAGCTATAGATGCCCTTAATGAGACTGATTTCGACGGAAGAACTATCGGTGTTAACGTTGCACGTCCTAAAGAAGATCGTCCTGAGCGTCGTTCTTTCGGTAACAACCGTGGAGGTGGTTTTGGTGGTAATAACGATGGTGGTTACAACCGCAGAAGATATTAAAATCATCAGATAGATAACTATCTGCAAATCAAATAGGAGAAAGAACATTATGTTTTTTCTCCTATTTTTGTTTTATGTGTTTTACGTTTAATGGAAAAAAATGTGCTAACTTTGCAAAATATAAAACAATAGATTTATGAGAAATATAACTCTTGCTATTATAGCATTATTTATGTGTAGCAGTGCTTTTGCTAAGCAAAAGACCATCAGCCTAAAAATTATTGAAACAAGTGACGTTCACGGTAGTTTCTTTCCTTACGACTTTGCTAACAGACAGCCTAGACAAGGTTCAATGGCGCGCGTCAGCAGTTATGTTAAAAGACAGCGCAATGCGGGTAACGTTGTATTGCTAGACAATGGAGATATTTTGCAAGGACAACCCACTAGCTATTTCTACAATTATGTGGCTACCAACGATAGCAACATCGCTGCCAACGTGATTAACTATATGAAATATGATGCAGAAACTTTGGGTAACCACGATGTAGAGCCTGGACACGCTGTTTACGATAAATGGATAAAAGAGGTGAAATGCCCAATGATTGCCTGTAATGTTGTGAACGCCAAGACTGGCAAACCATACGTTAAACCATATACTATCATCTATCGCAATGGTGTTAAGATTGCGGTAATGGGAATGCTTACTCCAGCAATACCAAACTGGCTTACAAAGAATCTTTGGCAGGGTTTGAGATTTGAAAACATGGTGACTGCTGCAAAAAAATGGATGAGAGTTATCAAGCAGAAAGAACATCCAGACTTAATCATCGGTCTCTTCCACAGTGGAAAGTCTGGTGGAATAACTACCTCAGAATATGAAGAGGATGCAAGTTTGAAAGTTGCGACACAGGTACCTGGATTTGATGTTGTGATGTTTGGACATGATCATACGAGAGATAACGAGATGATAAAGAATGTCGCAGGAAAAAATGTGCTTTGCATTGACCCCGCCAACAATGCTCTTACCGTGGCTGAAGCTCAGATCGAACTTACATATAGACATGGAAGAGTTATAAGAAAAAATATCACAGGAAATCTTGTTGACGTAACAAAGGAAGATGTAGACTCTGCATACATGGATCACTTCAAACCACAGATTGAAAAGATAAACAACTATGTGGATAGAATTATTGGAAACTTTAATAACACAATCTCAACACGCGACTGCTATTTTGGTTCTTCTGCATTCAACGACTTCATACTAAATCTTCAGCTGCAAATCACTAATGCAGATGTAGCCTTCAATGCCCCACTTCAGTTTGACGCATCTATAAAGGCCGGACCAGTGAGAGTTGCAGATATGTTCAATCTCTACAGATTTGAAAACCAACTCTATGTAATGAGAATGACAGGTGAAGAAATTAGGAAGCATCTTGAAATGAGTTACGACTTATGGGTAAACACAATGAAGAGTGCTGACGATCACCTATTATTATTGTCAGATACTCGTGGAGACGCACAAAGACTTGGTTTCAAGAATTTCACATTCAATTTTGACTCAGCCGCAGGTATTGACTATGTTGTTGATGTCACTAAACCAGATGGCGAGAAAGTGAAGATTATGTGTATGAGCGATGGAAGACACTTTGACGAAAATAAATGGTATAAGGTAGCACTTAATAGTTACCGTGGAAATGGTGGTGGAGAATTACTCACTAAAGGTGCCGGTATACCTAAAGACAGCTTAGATAGCAGAATTATTTATCGCAGTCCACGTGATCAACGCTATTACCTGATGCAGGAAATAGAAAAAATGGGAACAGTTTATGCAAAACCAAACAATAATTGGAAATTTATTCCTGAAGAATGGACGGTTCCAGCTGCAAAACGTGACAGCGTAATTCTGTTTGAACATAAAGCAGACGCTAAAGATGAGAAATAAAAAATGAAGAAACTTTGGTTTATTTTCTGTAAAGATGAAATTGTGCTAGAAAAGCATGATGATGGAACCTACTCTATTCCAGAAAGCGAAGAATCACCAGTTGCAACAAAAGAATGGACTCACGTAATGAACGTGGCTTTTACTGATGAAGACGATGTGAAGACGTTTTATATTGACAGTCCTGTTACCAACAACGAAAAATTTGAAATGTGTGGACTTAGGAAGAGTTTTTATAAACTTCCTAAGTCACTTTATGATAAAGCTGGTAAATGTCACGAATTGCTTTATTGGGATCAAAACACCAAATTCTGTGGTGTATGCGGAGCCCCAATGAAGATGCATACCGACATCAGCAAGCGATGCACTAATTGTGGTAAAGAGGTGTGGCCATCATTGGCTACTGCGATTATAGTACTTATTCATAAGGGAGACGAGGTTTTATTGGTTAACGCAAAAACTTTCAGAGGAGAATTTTACGGACTTGTTTCTGGATTTGTTGAAACTGGTGAAACCTTAGAGGAAGCTGTAAACAGAGAAGTACTTGAGGAAACAGGACTCACGATCAACAACATAAAGTATTTTGGAAGTCAACCATGGCCATATCCTAGCGGATTAATGGTTGGATACAATGCCGATTATGTTGAAGGAGAACTCCATTTGCAGCGCGAGGAACTAGCTAACGGTCGTTGGTTCAAAAAAGACAATCTGCCAACAATACCAGAAAAGTTAAGTATTGCACGTATGATTATCGATGATTGGTTGGAACATAATTCAAGGTAAAAATATATCTACAAGAAAAGGGCAGTATAATCTATACTGCCCTTTTACATTTAATGAATATTTATTATTGTTCATTCCTGAGTGTTGGAAGCGAAATATGAAATCTAACTGCAACAAACCGTATTATACATATTACTAAAAAGGTTGCAATTGCAGTAAGTCCCACATTAATGCCTAACGTCATCATCAGCCAATACACCAATCCTCCAGCGACACTAGCCATAGCATAAATATCCTTCTGAAAAACAATAGGTTCCTTATTAAGCAATACGTCACGAATTATTCCACCAGCCGAACCCGTTATGCCACCCATAATTATTGCCACCCAAAAAGGATAATCGAATTCAAGCGTCTTCTGAATTCCCGCTATCGTAAAGAGTGCAAGTCCCAATGTATCAAATATCAACCACACATTTTCAAGTCGATTTAACGACTTAGCAAATGGAATATAAACGAGTAATGCTATCACGGAACATATTACATAAATAGTTGAGGTCATCCAAAAAGGAGTTGTCCCAAGCATAACATCACGAATTGTTCCACCACCGATTGCAACCACAAAACCACACACAAAACCACCAAACCAATCAAAATGCTTGGCAGCGGCCATTCTTATTCCAGAAATAGCAAAAGTAAAAGTTCCTACAAATTCTATTATCTGCTGCACAGTGCGTGCAACTTCAGGATTAGGACCTATCATTATTTTGTTTTATTTACAATATTCTTAGGACTTCCGTCAATATATGACTTCAAGTTTTCCTCCAATATATTCATTAATCTCGTGCGTGCCTCTATGGTAGCCCAAGCTACATGTGGAGTAATAAATGCATTTGGCTGAGCAAATAAAGGATTGTCTGCCAATGGAGGTTCTTCACACATCACATCAGCACCATATCCACCAAGCTGTCCACAATTTAAAGCTTCTGCAACATCCTGTTCGTTCACTAATTGTCCACGACCAGTGTTAATGAGCAATGCTCCATGCTTCATTTTCTTAAGAGATTCTTTATTTATAAGTTCTCTTGTTTCTGATGTCAAAGGACAGTGAAGTGTTAGTATGTCACTCACTGAAAGAAGCCCATCTATAGTGGTCTTCTGTATTCCAGCAGGAAGTTCACTTGAACTTTTACTAGTAAAAGCATACACATCCATACCGAAATCTTGGGCAATACGTGCTACCTTACTACCAATACTTCCTAATCCCAAAACACCGATAGTCTTTCCGCTTATTTCCATTAGCGGAGTATCCCAATAGCAAAAATCAGGATTATTGCTCCAGTGTCCCTTACGATTAAGATCGGCATAATGTTCCACACGGTTTACCATATTAAGGATGTGGGCAAATGTCATCTGTGCTACGCTGTCCGTACTGTATGCTGGGATGTTTGAAACCAATACGCCACGTCTGCTTGCCGCCTCAATATCCACAACATTGTAACCAGTGGCAAGTACTCCTATATATTTCAATTTTGGCAACTGAGCCATTATTTCATCAGTAATATTTACCTTATTAATAAGAATTACCTCTGCATCTTTAGCTCTTGACACTACATCTTCCTGTGATGTTCGGTCATAAAGCTTGAATTCTCCAAGTTTGCTTATTGCGTCCCAACTCAAATCGCCAGGATTTAATCCATATCCATCTAACTCTACTATCTTCATCTTTTCAATATATAAATGTAAACTACACCTTATTTAAATCTATCACCCCAACATTGGTTCATCCAATTGTTGAGTTTTTCTTCAGCCGAACTATGTTGTCCTTTCCAGAAGCTATCATCCTTTAAATCGTCAGGAAGATACTGCTGTTCTGTAAAATGACCTGGATAATCATGAGGATATTTGTAACCATCATGATAACCCAGTTCAGCCATAAGCTTCGTAGGTGCATTGCGCAAATGCAAAGGCACAGGAAGATTACCAGTCTGCCTAACTTTTGCCAAAGCAGCATCCACACCAAGGTAAGCAGAATTACTCTTCTGGCTGGTAGCAAGATAGACTGTAGCCTCGGCAAGCGGAATACGTCCTTCAGGCCAACCAATCTTCATCACTGCATCAAAAGCGGCATTGGCGAGAAGAAGTGCATTTGGATTTGCTAGTCCTATATCCTCAGCTGCACTTATCACGAGTCTTCTGGCAATAAACTGCGGATCTTCTCCTCCCTCTATCATTCTTGCCAACCAATACAATGCTGCATCAGGATCACTTCCACGAATACTCTTTATGAAAGCCGAGATAATATCGTAGTGCATCTCTCCATCCTTATCATAAGCAAGTGGATTAGATTGCAACCTGCTCTCAACAAGAGCATCAGTAATATTAACATCAGCATTGTCACCTGACTCCACCACAAGTTCTAGAATATTAAGGAGTTTACGGGCATCACCTCCACTGTATCTAAGCAGTGCTCCACTCTCAGTAAGTGTTATTTTGCGTTTGCAAAGTTCAACATCATCATTTATCGCCCTTTGCACAAGATTCAGTAAATCATCTTTTTCAAGCGGTTTCAGTACATACATCTGACAACGTGAAAGCAAAGGACGGATAACCTCAAACGATGGATTTTCGGTAGTAGCGCCAATTAATGTAACTATTCCACGCTCCACTGCACCAAGAAGAGAATCCTGCTGCGACTTACTGAAACGATGTATCTCATCAATAAATAATATAGGAGAAGCAGAACTGAAGAACTTTCCATTTTTAGCCTTATCAATAACTTCGCGCACATCCTTAACTCCACTCGTTACCGCACTAAGGGTATAAAATGGCGTATCTAGTTTGTGGGCAATAATCTGCGCAAGAGTAGTTTTACCAACTCCGGGCGGTCCCCATAATATAAACGATGAGATCCTTCCGGAGTCTATCATCTTGCGCAAAACAGCACCCTCTCCTACCAAATGCTTTTGTCCAACATAGTCGTCGAGAGAGCGTGGACGCATTCTTTCTGCTAATGGTTCACTCATAATTATATGCAAAAATAAGGAATTAGTTGAATATAACAAAAAAATCTAGGCTAAAAATTTGTGAATATGATGCAAAGTATTTACTTTTGCAGCAAAGATAAATTACATTTATGAAACAGCAAAAAGTTCTAACTTTCAAGACTCTAAATAAGAGCAACGTTTGGGATATACAGGAGAATGATGTCTATAGGATGTGGGAAGCTGCAGAAAAAGAAGCAGACCTAAAGGATAATGTGCGCAGATATACTGACATTATCAGAAGCGCATTCGAAATTGAAGAAATTAAAACTGACAATCCAATCGTTATTTCAAAATATGAGGAACGTGGATTTAGAATAGGTTATGTAAAGGTTGACGAAAATACAAAGATGAAATGGGCTATAAAAAAGCGCCCAATAATGAGAGTCACTGACCTGACCTATGAAAACATTCGCCATATTTCAGCAACAAAGCTACTAGAGGTCATCGACCGTAACTTCGGCGGTGGCTGGGATAGCCTTTCACAAAGCATTCAAGATATAATAGAAAGTGGTTTTGATATCAGCACCACTACATTGCCAAAAGACAGACTTAAGAAAGTCGGCGGAATGTATGATAAGAAAACAAAAGACGGATTTGAAGTTCTTGAAATTCCAAAAGGCAACTGGGTTGAAGCTATATTTGCTAAGGAAAAACCTGAGTTTGAAAAGCCTAAGACCAAGTTTGAGTCAGAAGACGATTTTGAAAAGAATGAAGACGAGTTAGAAATTGAAGAGGAGAATGAAAACGACGAAGAGGATGTTGTAGTTGAAGACCATTATAATGATCCAGACGAAGAAGATGATCTCTTTGATGAGGATAAACTTACAGAAGAGAGTTATCGTACAACTTATGATGCTGATCCAGAGAGACTAGACCTTGAGGCAACAGAAGTAACTGATGATGAAGATTTTTAAATAAAAATTATATAAACCAAAAGAGTTCATTTAACGATGAGCTCTTTTTTTATGCTATAATTTTAAGTTATGGCCAATATATGATTAATGTTTAGTGTCACGTATGATAAACCATAAATATTGGGCACTTAGATTTATCCATGACGATTTAATGTTTGTACATTTAGGCAACCTCCCTGAATTCTAAGTGTTTTTTAGCTACGGCAACTACGGTATCTCTCGCAAAGTCTATAAACAGAAGGATTGACGACACGTAGCTAGGTCTATTTAGCTTAGATGAGCTACGTTTTAGCTACGTCATCTATTTCTTCCTATATAATGTACGCGCATGCACGCGCGCACTTAGGGTTTTGAAAAATATAAGTGTCGAAGAGTCAACATAATGAATATCAGTATTTTATCGACGAAATTCTCTAAATAAAGTGACGCTGATCTGATGGATAAATTTCGAGTTTTGTATGCGTTTCTATATAGAAACGTAACTGTTTTCATATAGAAACGCAAACGTTTCTACGATGTTTTACCTCCTATTGCTTCGTAAAACGCAGTGCATTTCATCGTAAAACACACTGTAAAGCATCGCAAAACGCAACGAAATATTTCGTAAAAGGCAATGCAATATAATAAAATTTTCACCCATATTTTACCGACGGATAACCGTCACTTCATTCGAACCGAAATGATTTCTAACAAGTTGGTGCTCAATGGATAGACACTTTGACACTTGTTTTTACGAAAAAGTCAGAGTGCGCGCACGTACGCACGTGTACAATATAATGTGTAGCGCCAAACTTTGGCTAACAGTCTAACCTAAATCCCATTGCATGGACAAAATTTTTGCAGTATCTTTGCAGAGAATTCAGCGGAATTCGGCAGAACATTTAAACAAGCTTGAAATTTCTGATAGTGTTTACTGAATCTATTCCTTCCGATGCAGTCAACAGTTCTTTGACAAACTTACTCATAAAATACAGTCTGTCCTTAAACGACACAAAATAAAGTAGCTTAGCGTAGCTAAATCTTGCAAGCTACATATCTTCATACCCTCTGTTTATTGGCTTTCGGAGGGGGATATCGAGCTACAAAGCTAAATAAAACTAGAAATGCATGGTAGACATACTTAATCTACTTAATTGATAATACGGAACAAATTAATATGGTATAATCAAAAAACGTTGTTTTAGTAATCTCTAGGCTTTATTCAACTAATGATTCAACTACAAAAAAGCCCCATCTGAAATAAATCAGATGGGGCTAAACTGTAAATTCTTCAATAATTTAGAAGAATAAATATCTGTTGTCTACAACGTTTGCTTTGATATAAAGCTCGTTCATGAAGTTTCCAGCATACTGCATAGTCTTCTGACGAAGTTTCTGCTCCATAGTCTTATCATCGAACTTAGCAGCACGATTGACTCTATTTACAACCTGGAACACATAAACACCGGCATTACCCTTAACAGGCTTACTAGAGAATTTACCTTTTGCTGTAGCAGCAACAGCGCCACTTACAGCAGGTTCACTAGCACCAGTCAAAGAAACAAATACAGGAGCAGCGAAAGTAACTTGGCTTACTGTAGCAACACGTGCACCCTTAGCCTTTGCAGCACCAATATTCTTTGCTCCATTTGCCTTAGCCATGAGCATCTCAGCCTTCTTGTCCTTCATAACTTCAGCCTTTACCATCTCCTTAACGCGAGGATCATCAAGTGAACGATAACCAACTTCATTAATCTTTGTTAGAGCTATGATAAGCAAATGATCATTGTCACCACACTCATACATTGGAGAAAGAGCACCTTCCTTAGCATCAAACAGCCACTTCAAAGCATCACGAGTACCGTGGATATTTGCAAGATAGTGAGTTGATGTTGTTACATCAGAAGCTTCCTGAACTCTATAACCATATTTAGAAGCATTCTTAAGGATATCACCTGATTTCTGGTTTGAACTAACAAAAGAAGCAAACTTATTATATGCTGAGCTGTATGAATCTCTAGAGAATTCAATGTTCTTCTTTATTACAGCGGCTGTATACTTATCAGTCATACCCTTACGGTCCAAAACCTGAACAATAATATTACCTTGAGTAAGAGCAATATTCTTGGTCTCGTTGGCAGCCATTGTGTTAAGACTATTAATATAGTTCTTTGTATCATTATCCATAGAAGGAGCACTCTGATACTGCTGTGTAGTCATCCAAGTCTTCTGACCTTCCTGACGATACTTCTTAGCGATAGCCTCGAAATCAGCACCGTTATTCAAAGCTGTATAAATTGAGTCAGCAGTTTTGTGAGCTGCTGCAGGAGTAGCACCACCAATTTGAATCTGTCTATACTGAATTGAATCAGGAAGTTGCTGCTTAGCTATAAGACGAACAATGTTAAGAGAGTTGTCTGCCTTATCCTCAAATACACCTGTTGTCTGACCAACAGTCATTGTAGCTAGTTTAGCTGTGATATCGGCAGGGAAAGCTGTCTTGCCAACAGGAATACCTAAATAGTTGATTGAAGAAGTACTCTTGCGAACTACAACAGCAGGATCTGTAGCTGTAGCCAATTCCTTAGCATAACCAGCAAACTGATTCTGCAAAGCCATGCGGTCTGCAGCAGAAGCCTTAACCTGATAATCAACATACTTGATGTCACGGCTCTCAACATACTGCTGGAAACGAGGTTTCAACTCATTATATTTAGCCTTTAAATCATCATCTGTAATCTTAACCTTATCGTCCTGAATAGTACTATAAGAGAATGCAGCAAGCTGAATTTGGCTTTCCTCATTCTCATCCTTGAAAGCCATCTTTGCCTCAACAGGATTAGAAAGGAAACAATGAGAAAGAAGACCTTGATACTTCTGTGCAAGAGTCTGCTGACGAAGTGTCTTCTCAATAAAAGTCCAATACTTGTAGATTGTCTCATACTGCTGAGCAGCCTGTGGATTTGTATTCTTTTGAGAATCATATTCAGCAAGGAACTTCTGCAATGCGTTTGCATCGAAACGTCCTGTCTGCTGATTTACGAAAGGAGTCTGAAGAAGCATTGGGTTAGTACCCTCCTTAAGAATATTCTGCATTTCTGCATCAGTAACCTTAAGTCCAAGCTTCTTAGCTTCATTCTCAACAATCTTTGTCTGAACATAAGTATTCCAAACCATGTCTTTAACCTGATTCAGTTGTTCATCGTTAAGAGACTGTGTGCCTTGTTGCATCTTAATAACATCGCTGTACTCATCAACGAGTTTCTGGAAGTCGTTAACATTAACTTTTTCTCCCAGAACTTCACCAACCTGCTGGCGTTCATTGTTACGAGAAGACTCACAAGAACGGAAAGCCTCTTCGGCGATGAATGCAAAAAGACCGAAACCGATGATACACATCAGTATGACGCCTCTGCTTCTAATTTTTCCTAATGCTGCCATTACTTTAAATTTGTTTTTATTTTTAGTTATTTTATATTCTTTACTTTATACTCAAAGTGCCTACAAAAATAACAATAAAATAGCAAACGACCCAATTTTTCATGTAAAATTTGTAGATTAAGGTATTTTTTCACAGTGTTATCTGTTGATATTCAATTTCACGAGTTCAATCTTTGTCATTGTACCCTTTACTATTTTAAAAGAGAAATCTCCGATTTTCACCACCTCATTAAGTTTCGGGAAGCTTTGATAATGATAAAGTATGAAGCCTCCGACAGTTTTATATTCCTCGCTTTCGGGTATTTTTAAGTCAAACATCTCATTAACTTTTTCAATTTCCAGCCTTGCTGAAAGCATGTACTCGCCTTCAGCTTTTTTTTGCGCAATATACTTATTGTTATCATGTTCATCCTCAATATCTCCGAATATTTCTTCCACAATATCTTCAAGTGACACGATACCACTTGTTCCACCAAATTCATCAACAACAATACCAAGACTTCTCTTGTCGTGAAGAAAAATCTTCATCAGCTTGCGGGCTGTCATTGTTTCTGGCACAAAAGGCATCTTACATATTGATGTATGCCAATCACCAGTAGTATTGCGAAACATTTCTGACGAATGGATATAACCGTCTATATGATCTATATCATCATGATATACAATAATTTTACTATTTCCGCTCTCAATGAATTTCTGCATCAAGTCTTCTTTAGAACTATCGTATTCCACAGCTTTGATTTCGGTTCGCGGAATCATACAATCCCTGACCTTAGTATCAGAAAATTCCAATGCGTTCTGAAATATTTTTACTTCATTTTCCACATCGTCCTCATTCTTTGCATTGTCTATACTTGACTGCACTAGGTAATCAAGGTCTACCTTTGAAAATTCATCACCTGTCTCCTCTTTTTTCAACTTCACTCCTAAAACATGCAAAATATTTTTTGACAGGGATGTTGTAAAACGGCTTATAGGCCAAAGAAAGACATAAAACAAATAAGCTAAAGGTGAAAAGAATTTCAGTAACCTATTGGGGTTACTCTTAAATAGTGTCTTGGGGAGAAACTCTCCTGTAAACAGCACTATAAGAGTTGATAACACGGTATCGGCAGTAACAGTGAAAGTTGCATCCATTCCAGAGAAAATCGTTGTATTGAATAGTTTGGCTATCATTATACCATACACAACCAACACAATGTTATTACCTACAAGCATAGTACTAACAAAATCGTTAGGACGCCTATAAAATAAATCTATGATACGAGTAGACAGACCATTTTCCTCCTTATCCATCTCAAACAACATTCGATTGCCTGATATAAAGGCAATCTCCATGCCTGAGAAGAACGCTGATAAGAGCATCGTTATAAATATGCCCAATATGAGTAATATGTCTACATTTTCTGTCATTATTTAATGCATCAAAGGTATTGACGTATTTCTACGTTGCGGTGTTGCAAACGGATGCTGTGCCTTCATTATAGAATCCTGTGCTTGACGAGCTGAATCCGTATTTGCTCCTGGTGTGGTACTTCCATCATTACTGAAGTCATTCTTTTCGAAAGAACCCTTTGTGTTAGTAACGATGTATTTCGTCATCTTCTCGTCACTGCGGAAGAAATTTCCCTGAAGAGTACGTTCCTTTGTTACGAGTTTTGAGAACACGTAAGAATAAAGTTCGTGCTTGTTCTCATCCCAAAAGAGTTGCTGACTTGAAAAACGTATTCCGTCTTTAGTCAATATCCGAACTCGTGAACGAAGCTCCCATAGTTTTATCTGATCATAATAATAAGCCGTATCACACTGGATATATGATTGAACATGAAATTTCTCATCAAACTGTTCCAAAAAGACTCCTTTCTTAAACAACCAACGTGACGGATGAAGATTTGTATTTATCTCCCACTCCTCTGTTACAATTCTGTATTTTGCGACTCCAGAATCAGAAATAAGAGTATTGACTCCATAACTTGTCATAACAGCTACAGAGTCACGTGCATGAATAGCCGGTGCTGTATGCTCATGCTGCTCCTCGCATGAAACGAAGAACAGCAATGCCGACAATAATATAATTGATGATATTGATTTCAATTGTGTGTACGGAATTTTACTGAACCTTCCACTTAGCAAACCAACGCTCGTTAAAGGTGAATCCTATATTAATACGAAACGTATTTTCCTTGATAAGCCCCACAGCTTCCTGTTTTGTCCAAGAACCGCTGATATTAATATAAGAGCGATTATTCCATCCGTTGATGATTGGAATTCCAAAACCGGCACTCACTCCATATTCTTTAGGACCATCCTGTCCATTTATTTTATAATAAGGTGTAGCATAAGAAGCACCGATGTTATATCTTACATGGTCCATGAAATGACGTCCGTTCTCGTTAGGGCAGAATGTTGCACCAACAGTAAGTTTTTGACGATTTTTGTAAACTCCATTAACTAGTTCATAGTTTTGTTTACCATCAGTTGTAAGTGTAGACATAGGATACCCCATACCTGAATATTTCATAAGAGAATAATCTACACCCAACTTAAGTTTATTAGAGTGATTGTACATTAAGCCTGCTCCATACGTAGAAGGTATTGAAAGTCCGTTAGAAATTGATATTGCTGTAGTATCCGACACACCTGTACTCGAATTTGTAGAAATCATCTGGCATTTTGGATTAGAACTCAACTTATGACCATATCCATAAACTAGACCTAGAGTAAGATTATCATTACTGTTTATCTTTGCCGTATATTGCAAGCCCAAGTCAAGTTTATAGTTGTTGACTGTGGCTGTATAATATTTAGAAAGAGTATTGATATAAGCATTACTATATGAATTAATAATAGAACGCTCATAGTTTCCCCACAGATAACCGATATTAAAACCAAAAGACAAGCCTTTAATCGGCTCCCAGCCTGCTCCTAGATATATCTGATGAATACCACCTGTTCCACTATATGTGTTTGTATATGTTGTAGGGCTAGAAGATGCATTGAGTTTACCTGTAGAAGAATAACTATAACCAATATTAGTATAAGGTAGAACACCGAAGCTAACACCCAAATGCTTTGCAAGATGAAATCCAGCAACTACATAATCGAAGTCAGCGTTATTAGCATTCTTCTTAACTCCATTTTCTTGGAAATTCGTAACCTGTCCAGAGAACCCTGCGTCAAAAATGAAAGACAAGGAATCTAACGATGCATACGAAGCAGGGTTAAGAGTATTTATCTGATTATGATCATGAAAACCTAAGCCCAGCCCGTTCATACTTCGGCTAAACCCTGTTCCATTATCAGATAACACACCAAGACCATACTGGCTATATGGTGAATTCGTGCCACTTTGGGCTAAAGCTGTTGATGAAAATATAGCCATCAAAGCAGCGCACAATATTAGTTTTTTCATATTTTTCTAAATAATCGCTTGCAAAATTATCAAAAAAAATAGAAATAAATGCACGTTAAGTCAGAAATATAAGTTATTTTTGCATCGTGAAACGTTTTAAATATATTTTTATAAGCTCATTGGTTGTTTTTTTACTGTCTTTAACAAGTAATGTTAAGGCACAGCAACATTATCATAACAGCAAAAATGACTCTATACAAATAAGTCTATTGACTTGCGGACCTGGTGAGGAAGTTTATTCTCTCTACGGACACACAGCCATAAGGTTTCATGACTTAAAGAATAACCAGGATCTTGTGGTCAACTATGGTATGTTTTCTTTTAGTCAAAGATTTTTCATACTTCGTTTCGTATTCGGACTTACAGATTATGAAATGGGTATTATGCCTTTTGACGCTTTCATGGAAGAATATGATAGCGAGGGAAGATGGGTAAAAGAACAGATACTAAATATTCCATTGCAAGACAAAATGAAAATTGCAATGGCAATAGAAAAAAATTACTTGCCAGAAAACAGAACTTACAGATACAACTATTTCTATGACAACTGCACGACAAGAGCTCGTGATATTTTAATCAAAAACATTAGCGGAAACGTAGAAACACAAGATAATCAAAAGATTAGCAGTTCATACCGAAAAGAAATTCACAAATGGAACGGGGACCATTGTTGGGCACGTTGGGGAAACGATTTACTACTTGGAGTTAACGCAGATAGAAGTATTGACGGAAAAGAACAGCAATTTCTTCCTGATAATCTAAGCAAAGACTGGCAAACTGCAAAAATAAGATATGCAGACGGAAAGGTTTACAACTTCATCAGCCAAGAGCATTATCTAATCGCTAAGAACAAATCTTCTGCTGAAAATAATGCCGTTGACTCAAACATATTCAATCCATATTATCTTATCGGTGTAATCATTGTGATTATACTATTGGCAAACTGGAAAAAAACAAAACATCCACTTCCATATAAAATAGTAATGTGGTGTGTATGGCTTATCACGGGACTATGTGGAATTATAATAACGGCAATGATATTCAGTCAGCACCCTACGGTGAGTCTTAATTTACAGATATTACTTCTAAATCCTCTCAACTTAGGAATGCTTGTTCCTGCATTAGCACGCAATAAAAAGTATAATTTGACAATACTTACCTGTTTGGTGTTGTTCATTTTCGGAGGGATTATACAGAGCTATGCTGACGGTTTGGAATATTTGGCATTTATTTTGCTCATTGTATCCCAACGTGATTTATTATCACAATTATTAAAAAACAAGAAACAACTATAGTGAACAGATATCTAGCCATACTATTAGCAGCGCTCACATCAGCAGAAATGCAGGCATTCCAGCTTGCACCACGCCTTGTGGTCAATATTACTATTGATCAGTTGCGCTCTGATTATGTAGAGGCTTTCTCACCACTGTTCAATCAAGATGGTTTTCGCAAACTTATGCAAGAAGGCAAAGTTTACGAAACTGCATCATATCCATTCAAACCTGTTACAGAGCCAGCCGCAATAGCAACAATAGCAACTGGATCAATTCCATATTACCACGGAATCGTTTCACCACAGTGGCTTGACAGGAATACCCTAAGACAGATATATTGTGTTGATGACAATCGATACGGGGATTCACCCGCAAATCTAAAGACATCTACGGTAAGTGATGAAATGAAGATTTCATCAGCAGGTGCAAGTATTGTCTATAGTATAGCCGCAGATAAGAGTTCTGCCATACTGTCAGCAGGTCATGCAGCTGACAACGCAATATGGTTTGACAGTACAAGAAGAAAATGGCAGACCAGTCCATATTATGGTGCATCACCAAGATGGCTGAACAACGGAATATTCTCACACGACATAAATAACGACGACATTGCAGTAAAAGCCGGAGAGATTGTCAACAAGACATCAATGGGAACTGACAATATCACCGATATGCTGTCAATAACCCTATCGGCAACATCTTCTGACGACGCAGTTGGTAATTGGCAAAACAGGATGCAAAGTGTTTACACAAAGCTAGACAACACACTTGGTAATCTTGTAAAATCTATAGAGAAGACCATAGGCAAGGAACATGTTATATTTGTAATTACAAGTACTGGAGCAGAAACAGATGAAAGCAATGATTATGCTTTATACAGGATTCCTACAGGAACATTCTATATAAACAGAACCGCTAATCTGCTGAACGTTTATATAAGCGCTATTTATGGACAGGGAAACTATGTTGAAGCCGTATTCGGTAATCAGATATTTCTTAATCATAAACTAATAGAACAGAAACGTCTGAGTCTTCATGATGTTGAAAACCGATGCAAGGAAATACTTACCCAAAGTGCTGGGGTATCAAATGTATACACTAGCGAGCAACTGCTTGCTGGAGGAAACAATGACATAAAAAAAATACGCAATGCGTTCAGTCCAAACATTAGTGGAGACATTGTCATTGATGTCACACCAGGTTGGAAACTCTTAAACGAAAATACACAAGAAACATATACTAGTCGTACAGCTGTTATTCCCTTCCCTATCATTATATATGGAATGAATATAAAAGCCGAACGCATTACCACACCCGTAACGGTAGACAGAATTGCGCCTACCATTGCAAAAAGCATTCGCATCAGAGCGCCAAATGCTTGTGAAAACATTCCTTTATTCTAACATATTGTATGATAAAGGATAATGGATAGTATCCAAAGTTTTCATTAACAAAGTGCATATTACTAATTAAATTTAGTAATTTTGCACAGAATATACATCATAAAAATAACAAAACAAAATAGAATATGAATTTCAACAAATTTTTAAAGTCATTGTTTGGCGATAAATCTGTTCGTGATATGAAGCTCATTCAACCTCTAGTTGAGAAGGTGAAAGAGGGTTATCCTGAAATACAGAAACTTACAAACGACGAATTGCGTGCTAAAACTAAAGAACTACAGCACTACGTACAGAATTCTGCAGAAGAGCAGGTAAATAAGATTACCGAACTAAAGGACAAGATTGAGGAAACTCCTATTGACCAACGCGAAGATATCTTCAACCAGATAGACAAGTTGGAAAATGAGGTTCTTGAAATATACGAAAAGGCTTTGATGGATGTTATGCCTACAGCTTTCAACATCATCAAGGATACAGCACGCCGATTCTCAGAAAATGACGATACTATTGTAACAGCTACAGATTTCGACCGCGAACTTGCATCAAATCCAGCTAATGATTTCGTTACAATTGACGGAGACAAAGCTATATACCATAATGAATGGACTGCCGGTGGTGCTAAAACCAAATGGAACATGGTACACTATGATGTACAGTTGTTTGGTGGTATTGCACTTCATCAAGGTAAGATTGCAGAAATGGCAACTGGTGAAGGTAAAACTCTTGTTGCTACCCTACCAGTATTCCTGAATGCACTTACAGGTAACGGTGTACACATGGTCACTGTAAATGATTATCTTGCAAAACGTGACTCTGAATGGATGGGCCCTCTCTACATGTTCAACGGTCTTTCTGTTGACTGTATCGATAAGCACCAGCCTAATTCTGAAGCTCGTCGCAAGGCTTATCAAGCAGACATCACATTCGGAACAAACAATGAATTTGGTTTCGACTACCTTCGCGACAACATGGCACTAAATCCAAGTGACCTTGTACAGCGCAAACATAACTACGCTATCGTCGATGAGGTTGACTCTGTGCTTATTGATGACGCTCGTACACCTCTTATTATATCAGGTCCTATTCCAAAGGGTGACGACCAGATGTTTGAAGAGTATCAGCCACTTGTTGAGAAGCTTTATGAAGTACAACGCAAACAAGCAACAGAGCTTCTTGCAGAAGCAAAACAAAAGATCACCGAAGGACAAACTAAAAACGACAAGAAACTTCTTGAAGAAGGTTTCCTTGCACTTTATAGATCTTACAAAGCTCTTCCTAAAAATAAGCCACTTATCAAGTATCTTTCTGAAGATGGTATCAAGGCTGGAATGCTAAGAACCGAAGAAACATACATGGCAAACAACAACCGTGAAATGCCAAAGGCTATTGCACCTTTGTTTTTTGTTGTTGATGAAAAGCTTAATAGCGCAGACCTTACAGACAAGGGTTCAGAATGGCTTGCAAAGCAGACTGGTAACGAATACCTATTCGTATTGCCTGATATTACTTCACAGCTTTCTGCACTTGAAAATGAGCAGTCTTTGTCTGATCAGGAGCGTGTTGACCAAAAAGACGAACTCATGGCACACTATGGTGTACAGAGTGAACGTGTTCACACTCTTCAGCAACTTCTTAAGGCTTACACTATGTTCAATAAAGACGATGAATATGTCGTTATGGATGGTGAAGTTAAGATTGTTGACGAGCAGACTGGCCGTATTATGGACGGTCGCCGCTGGAGCGATGGACTTCATCAAGCTATTGAGGCTAAGGAGCACGTTAAGGTAGAAGCAGCCACACAAACTTTCGCAACTATTACCTTGCAGAACTACTTCCGCATGTACCACAAACTTTCTGGTATGACTGGTACAGCAAGTACTGAAGCTGGTGAGCTTTGGGATATTTACAAACTTGATGTTGTTGAGATTCCTACTAACCGTCCTATCTCACGTCATGACCTTCAAGACAGAGTCTACAAGACTGCACGTGAGAAATATGCAGCCGTAATTGATGAAATTGATGATATGAGAAATGCAGGTCGTCCTGTTCTTGTAGGTACAACATCAGTTGAAATCAGTGAATTGTTGAGTAAGATGCTTAACATGCGTAAGATTCCTCACAACGTATTGAATGCAAAACTCCACCAAAAGGAGGCTCAAATTATTACTGAGGCTGGTCGCTCTGAAAATGGACTAGGCGCGGTAACCATTGCTACCAACATGGCAGGTCGTGGTACCGATATTAAACTTACAGAAGAAGTTAAGGCTGCCGGTGGTCTTGCAATTATCGGTACAGAACGTCATGAAAGCCGTCGTGTTGACCGTCAGTTGCGTGGTCGTGCTGGTCGTCAGGGAGACCCAGGTTCTTCTGTATTCTACGTAAGTCTTGAAGATAAACTTATGCGTCTTTTCGCTTCAGAAAGAATCGCTAAGGTAATGGACAGACTTGGATTTGAAGACGGAGAGCGTATCGAAAGTCCAATGATTTCAAAGAGTATAGAACGCGCTCAGAAGAAGGTTGAAGAAAACAACTTTGGTATTCGTAAGCATCTTCTTGAATATGATGATGTTATGAACAAGCAGCGTACTGTCATCTACGAAAAACGTCGCCATGCTTTAATGGGTGAACGTATCGGAATGGACATTACTAATGTAATTTGGGACCGTGTTGTCGGCATTGTTGATAAAAACGATTACGAAGGAGCCAAAGAAGAATTCATGAAGGTTCTTGCAATGGAAATACCTTTCGATCAAGATGAATTTGAAAACAGCACAAAAGATACTCTTGAAGAGCGTGCATTCCAAGATGCTATGGCTGCGTTCAAGCGCCACACTGAAAGAATTCAGGCTGATGCCTACCCTGTTATAAAGCAGGTTGAGGAAACTCAAGGTACAATGTTCGAGCGCATACTTATTCCTATCACCGACGGAAGACATATGTATCAGATACCTTGCAACCTAAAGAATGCTTATAAGACAGAAGGTGCAAGCGTTGTTAAGGAATTTGAGAAGACAGTAATGCTTAGGATTATTGACGACAACTGGAAAGAAAATCTGAGACAGCTTGACGAACTTCGTCATAGTGTTCAGAATGCTTCGTACGAGCAGAAAGATCCATTGTTGATTTTCAAACTCGAAAGTGTGAAACTTTGGGATAACATGATTGACGATATGAACAACCGCATCTCTAGCGTATTGATGCGTTGCCAGTTGCCAGTTGTACAAAATGAACTTCATGAGGCTGCCCCAGAACAACATTCACAAAGATACGTTGAGCAAAAGGCTGAATCTGTTGAAGAGGAAATGCGTGCAGCACAACATGCTGCAGCCAACAGAGACACACGCGAAGGTGCTGAAGTAAATCACACTCCGTATGTTGCAGACAAGATGCCACGTCCTAACGATCCATGTCCATGTGGTTCAGGCAAGAAATTTAAGAATTGCCACGGACGCAATATTTAATATAAATATAATCCAATATAAAAGGCATGAATGAATTTTATTTCATTCATGCCTTTTTTGATCATATTAATCAAAGCCATCAGAACTATCTTATAATGATTAATTTTTATTTTAAAACAAGCTCAACGATTGGTCTACATCAAAAGTTTTTTCTTCTTCTAGCTCTTCATCCATTTTACTTCTAAAATGCAACATCAACTGCTGCCCTTCGCTTACATTCGTATTGATGCGGTAGATTCCACGGGAATCTGTTCTTTCAATAACAGAGTTTGGATTCTTGGAATTACGCATAAGATATTGCCTAACATAGACATAAACGTCGTCAAAGTCGACAACGTTAAACAGATTGTTACAAGCATTTTGAACATGTAGTGCTAATTTCTTTACTGCGATTCCTTCATCGCCAGCTTCCAGCAAAAAGCGCAATATCTCTTGATCGTAATTCATTTCGTAATTAATAAACAAAAAAGAAGGGGGCTGACAAATAAAATTCTCAGCCCCCTTCCTTTATCAAATATCCTACTAGGAATATTATGCAAGTGTAATCAAGTTGTTGTTCTCGTCCTTAACCTTACCCTCTTTATAGAGCCAGCCAATACCGAGATAAGCTCCTTCTACGCTAATATGTGCATCATTTGCAATCTCAGCAATGCTTAGAGCTTTACCAGCTGCTGCAAGTGTCTGATAAACATCACCTGCACGAAAACCTACACTCTCTGCATTTACATACATTAACGCATCCTTTGCCACTGCCTTTTTTGAAGCCGTTGCTTTCTTAGCTGTAGCTGTTTTTGTTGTTGCTTTCTTTTCTGCCATAATTTAATAAATAATTAAATCCACACCAAATTAAATATATGTTATAAATTTGATGCTACAAAATTACTTAATAATTTTCAATCTGCACAGTTTATTTCTATAAAACTTACATTTTAGCATTTGGCAACTTGATTTCTTGACTTAAGTCAACCTTATGCCTTCAAATCGAGCTTTATCTGAAGTTCATCAAGTTGCTTAGCGTCTACTTCACCAGGAGCATCAAGCATTACATCACGGCCACTATTGTTTTTAGGGAAAGCGATGCAATCGCGAATAGAATCAAGACCGGCTAAGATACTAACGAATCTATCAAGACCAAAAGCAAGACCAGCATGAGGTGGTGCTCCATACTTAAATGCATTCATCAAGAAACCAAACTGAGCCTCAGCACGTTCAGGTGTAAAACCAAGAACCTCAAACATTCTCTCCTGTAGGTTCGTATCGTGAATTCTTAAAGAACCTCCACCTACTTCTATACCATTGCATACAAAGTCGTAAGCTTTTGCACGCACCTGCTCAGGATGTTCATCCAACAAAGGAATATCATCAGGATTAGGCATAGTAAACGGATGGTGAGTAGCCATTAGTCTCTGCTCCTCTTCACTCCATTCAAATAGAGGGAAATCAACAATCCAAAGACACTTAAACACGTTCTTGTCTTTAAGTCCAAGAAGGTCTCCCATCTCCAAACGAAGAGAGCACAATTGAACACGTGTCTTATTAACATTATCACCGCTCAATATAAGAACCAAATCACCATCATTGGCTCCCATTACGGTCTTAATCTCGTTAAGTTCCTCTGTAGAATAGAATTTATCAATACTACTCTTTATGCTACCATCAGAGTTATATTTAATAAATACAAGTCCCTTTGCACCAACCTGAGGTTTCTTAACGAAATCAGTAAGTTCGTTCAACTGTTTGCGGCTATAGTCTGCACAACCAGGAACACAAATACCACCAATATATTTAGCTTCATTGAAAACAGAGAAGTCTCCCTTTCCTGTAAAAGCATCCTTAAGTTCTACGAATTCCATACCAAATCTGGTATCAGGCTTGTCACTACCATAACGACGCATAGCTTCATGCCAAGTCATCTGCTCTAATTTTGGAATTTCAACGCCACGAATTTCCTTAAACAAGTTACGGGCCATTTCCTCAAACAAGTTGATAACATCATCTTGATCAACAAAGCTCATTTCACAGTCAATCTGTGTAAACTCTGGTTGACGATCAGCACGAAGATCCTCGTCGCGGAAACACTTTGCTATTTGGAAATAACGATCAAAACCAGCAACCATTAGAAGCTGTTTCAATGTCTGTGGGCTTTGTGGAAGGGCATAGAATTGTCCTGGATTCATACGACTAGGAACAACAAAGTCGCGAGCTCCCTCAGGAGTGCTACCAATAAGAATAGGAGTTTCAACCTCCATAAAATTCTGACTGTCCAGGAAATTACGTATAAGAATTGTCATACGATGGCGAAGTTCCATATTCTTGCGTACAACCGCACGTCTAAGATCAAGATAACGATACCTCATACGAATATCGTCACCACCGTCTGTATTATCTTCTATAGTAAAAGGAGGGGTTAGACTTGGCGAAAGCACATTCAGCTCTTTAACAAGAATCTCTATATCACCAGTTTCTATCTTAGAGTTTTTACTCTGACGTTCACTGACAACACCTTTGATTTGAATGCAAAATTCACGACCCAATTTATTAGCTTCATCACAAAGAGTTTTATCATCTGCCTCATTAAAAACTAACTGAGTTATACCATATCGATCACGTAGATCAACAAATGTCATACCACCCATTTTCCTTGAGCGCTGCACCCAACCGGCAAGAGTAACATCCTTGCCAGTGTCAGAGAGTCTTAGCTCTCCACATGTGTTACTTCTATACATAATATGTATGTTTATTATTCTTTTCTGACTTGCAAAGTTACACTTTTTTTATGGTATTACATAATATTAATATATCGTTTTACTATAAAAAGATGTTAACACGTGCAATAATGACATTATTGCATATAAATAAAGCTACAAATATTTACACGCATGACAATATATATAAAAGAATGGTTTGGATAATGTCATTATTTTTTGTAATTTAGCACACAATTAACATGTGGAACTATTATACAATGAAAAAAACACTATTCTTTATCCTTTTTCTATCAACATTTGTCTGCCATATTAATGCACAACAAATGCAAGCACGTCTTGACCATTATTCCACAACAAATGGCCTTACAAGCAATTCCATCAGCGATATTATACAAGATAAGTTCGGCTTTATGTGGATAGCCACATGGAATGGTTTAAACAGATTTGACGGATATAATTTTCAAAACTACGCTACTGGCAAAGCCAGTGGTATAAAGAACTTCCACAACAGAATACTTGATTTACAAACAGACCTACAGGGAAATATCTGGATGATAATGTATGACAACAGAGTGTTTGTACTCAATCGTCACACAGATTGCATAACTAATGCTTTTAATGGTATTAAAGATTGCGACAACATGAAAATATACGATACGCTTACTGAGAATAAATATAAAATCAGCAATGCTTTAACAATATCTCCAGACGGTAATGTATATATTATAATACCTAAGAAAGGAATTTACCAGCTTTATGTCAATAGAAATGTACATTCGATTAAAAAGATTTTTGATGACAGAAGGCATATTTATAATATGACATGCGATGCTTACGGCAACTTATGGATTGGAACACAAAAAGGTCTGATTATGGTTGACAAAAGTACAGGCAGAACAATTGGTAAATTAATGGTTCCTGGCGAACATTACAATACCATGGGCTTTGTTGGCTCTGATTTATATCTAGGTACCCAAAGCGGAAAAATAATAATACGTGATACAAAAAGATGCACAAGTAGATATCTCGACATTAAGAATGCAGACCACTCTCCTATTACAGCTTTGCATGTTGACTCCAAAGGACTTGTTTGGTTTACCACAAAAAAACAAGGAATATCTATGCTTAACCCTAAAACGAAAGAAGTAAAATCGTTTACACAGAAAGTAAGCATACCTGAGAATGACATAAATGGATGTACTGTTTTCGAAACAGGCGACGTACTATGGGCAAGGATGAATCATGGTGGCTTTGGAGTGTATGACAGAGTAACAGGGCAGATGAATTATTTCTATAACAGTCCAAAAGACACTTGGAATCTAAGCAATACCGTAACAACATATATGGCACTTAATGAAGGAGTGGTATGGATGTCGACCATAAGACGCGGGCTAGAGAAACTATCTATAGTACACAACAAAATAAAACTAATTGTTCCAATACCAGAAAGTAATGAATATGGCATTAATGAAATAAGAGCTATCATTTATGGCAAAAAAGCCAACTGTATTCTAATATCAAACAAAGCTGGAGAAGTATATAAACTACGAAGTAAAGATTTAAATCTTGCAAGCAAAACACCAATGCTCAAGATAAAAGGCAGAATATACGGCATGATGGAAGATCATTTCGGGAATATATGGATAAGTACAAAAGGAAATGGATTATACATACTTAAATATGGACAAAATTCTCCTATAAAAGTTGATTATCCGTTCACTTCGCAAAATATATACAATACTAAAGAAGACAAGTATGGAAATATATGGATTGCAACATACAACGGAGGTGTAAATATACTTATAAACAAAGGTAATGGTCAGTATAAACTTATTACTCCAAAGTATATAAAAGGCTACGGGAAAGATCAATTTTTAAAAGTGAGAACTATTGAAATAGATAATGAAAGTGTTGTCTGGGCAGGAACTTCAGATGGAATAATACTTCTTAAATTCAATAATCGCAAAAAAGCCGTTGAAGCTTATACATTAAAACAAACAAAAAACATTGATGAGCAAATGGCTAATAATGATATAGTTGAGATAAAAAAATCACCAAATGGAGACATGTGGATAGCCACAAACGGTGGAGGACTAATAAAATCAATCGGTAAGGATAATGAAAATAGATGGAGATTTCAGAACTTTGGACAGTCAAACGGTCTGCCTAGCGAAGAATTACGTGGAATAACATTTACTAAAGAAGGACATGTATGGTTTTCTTGTGACCAAATAATCTGTTCGTATGATCCACAAAAGCAGTTGTTTACAACATTCTCTATGCAAGATGGCGTTGGGGATATAGCCTGTTCTGAATGTTCAGCTTACACATTGCCCGATAACAGAATGTTGTTTGGTACTTTAAATGGATACTATATTATCAACAAGAAGTTACTAACTACGACAAGCGGTTCTGACTTTAAACTTGCAATTACAGACTTTTATGTTAATGATAAATTGATGACTCCACGCAGCAATAAGACTTATGATTATTACATACCTGATAGTGCTGAAGTTGAATTACCATCAAGGTCAAGTGTATTCGCTATAAAATTTGCATCTCTTAATTATCAGTTGCAACATCGTGTACACTATATGTATATGTTAGAGAAATATGATGATAAATGGATGAATGCCAATGATACAAGGACCGTAAGTTATAGTGATGTACCTGCTGGTGAATATACTTTTAGAGTAAAGGCTTTTTTACTTGAAAACCCGAATAAATATGACGAACGAAAAATTAAGATTATTGTTCCTCCTTATGCTTTTATGTCAACAACCGCATTATGGGTTTATATTATTTTATTTATCGGAGGCATATTCGGTGTCATATTATGGAGAAAGAATATAAACGAAAATACAAGAAATAATATGAGGGTTCTAAAAGTTGGCCCCGAAGAAATAGCATTTCTGAATAATGAAGATTTTAATTTTGTAAAGAGTCTACAAGACTGGCTTGAGTTGCACTATGCAGATGCCAACATAAAGATTGAGGATATGGTACACAAGACAAATATGTCTCGCACAGCTTTTTATACTCAATTAAAGACACTTACAGGCATGTCACCAAAAGAGTTTGTGAGTGAATTCAGGTTGAAAAAAGCATGCATGTATCTAGAAAATGACTCATGTACTATTGCCGAAGTTGCATACCGCACAGGATTCAATGATCCAGTATATTTCACTCGCTTATTTAAACAGAAAAAAGGAAAAACTCCTACTCAATATAGGGAAAATAAAGTGAAAGCGAAAGAATGAAAAGCAGTTAGCTTTTCATTCTTTTAACTCAATATTGTGAAACGGGCGAATTTAAGAAGAAGCATTTTAGTTCCAGTATTTTTGAAACTAACTGTGGCTTTAAGATTTTCGCCCTCTCCTTCTAATTTATCAACTGTCCCGACACCAAATCTCTGATGCTCGATAACACTGCCTAAATGCAGACCTTTAGGAAGTTCCATAGGTTTAGCAGCAGGCTCAACTTGTTTTTTCAAAGGTTGTAGAGTCGAACGCTGAAAATTTTGTTCTGTATTTTGTGGTTTATTTGATATACTTTTGAAAGTATCTATCTGATGAGTCTGTCTTGGACGTTCAAATATCTTAGTTCCACCGAAATCAGAACTTTCATCTTCAACATCAATGTATCTTGGATCAATATCTTTCAAAAATCTACTAGGAGTGTCAAACTCCATCTTACCATATCGCCACCTATTTTTAGCACTTGTAAGAATGCAATGCTTTTCAGCACGAGTTATTGCCACGTAAAACAATCTACGCTCTTCTTCAAGTTCCCTCATACTATTGAGACTCATCTGACTTGGAAAAATATTTTCTTCCATTCCAACAATGAATACAGTTGGGAATTCAAGTCCTTTTGCGGCATGAATAGTCATCAAACTTACACGGCTATCTTCTCCGTCATCACTATCCAAATCTGTAAGAAGAGCAACCTCCTGTATAAAATCTATCAATCCAAGATGTTCTACATCACCTTCTTCCATTCGTATATCTACGAAATCTTTAAGTCCATTGGCAAATTCAGATAAGTTTTCCTGACGAGAAAGACTTTCAGGATCATTAGAACCGAATATATCGGCACTCATCCCACTTTGTTTTATAATATCGGTACCAAGATCTGAGGCATTATCTATACTTAAGCGAGCAATGAAACCATTAATCAGTTCTGCAAAGTTCGAAAGTTTCGTTATCGCTCCGTTGTTCACAGAAAGTCCATACTTAACTGGGTGGCAAATAACTTCCCAAAAACTAATTGCGTTTTGCTGTGCACAAGATGCTATCTTTGTTATTGTAGTATTTCCTATTCCTCTTGCAGGATAATTGATAATTCTCTTTATTGCTTCCTCATCATCTGGATTTACAATAACACGAAAATAAGCCAGAACATCTTTTATCTCCTTTCGCTGATAAAAACTCAGTCCACCAAATATACGATAAGGTATTCCCTGTTTACGCATCTCTTCCTCAAAACTCCTGCTTTGAGAATTTGTACGATACAATATTGCTATATCACTATATTCGCAACAGTCATTACGTTTAATTCGCTTGATGTCTCGGCAGACAACAGCAGCTTCTTCCTTATCACTGTAAACAGGCTTATAGAGTAATTTTTCGCCTTTCTCATTATCGCTGAACACATCCTTATGAATCTGGCGCTGATTATGACTTATAAGACTATTTGCTGCCTGAACGATTCGCTGCGTTGAACGATAATTCTGTTCTAGTTTAAATAATTTGCTTTCAGGATATATCTTCTGAAAATCAAGTATATTATCTATATTAGCTCCACGAAATCCATAAATACTCTGTGCATCATCCCCGACAACGCAAACACGTCTATTATCTTCAGTAAGTTGCTGCACAATACATTGCTGCACATAGTTTGTATCCTGATACTCGTCTACAAGAACATACTTAAAACGCTCAGAATATTTTTTCCTTACATCCTCATGTTCCTTAAACAATCGCCAAGTCATCACAAGCAGATCATCAAAATCCATTGCGTTAGCATTTTGACAACGTTGTTGATAAGCTAAATATATATTATAAATTTCCGGTTGTTTTGAATTTCTGTCACGTTCTAGCACTTCCCTATCATTCGCATATTGCTCTGCCATCACTAAATGATTTTTAGCCATGCTGATACGCGAATGAACATTTGCTGGTTTATAAGCTTTATCGTCCAAGCCCATTTCTTTTACAATACTCTTGATAAGCGATCTACTATCTGCTTCATCATATATGGTAAAAGTAGAATTATATCCAATCTTTTCAGCCTCAAAACGCAAAATACGTGAGAAGATACTATGAAAGGTTCCCATATACAAACTACGAGCCCTCTCATGCCCTACAAGTCCACCGATACGAATTTTCATCTCCGCAGCAGCCTTATTTGTAAAGGTCAAAGCCAAGATATTCCATGGCGTATAGTTCAACTCATCAAGCAGATAAGCTATCTTATATGTCAGCACACGTGTTTTACCCGATCCTGCACCGGCAATTACCAGTTGCGGACCAGAACAAAATTCCACTGCGGCACGCTGTCCGCTATTTAATTCGTCTAGGAGCATTATAAAAATATAGAAACATTTTATCTTGAGTAAACACCGCCCGCTGAAGTTGAAGGATTATAGTCCTCACCCTCTTTAGGGAAACTTGGAATAAATTTCATATTACTCAATATCTGTCTTTGGCGTTTACGCATATAACGTCCAGGATTCTTACTGCTGAACTTACGAGGATTAGGCAACGTTGCTGCAATAAGCGCACAATCAGAACGACTCAGATCTTCAGCCTTTTTACCGAAATTATACTCAGCAACAGCATCTGCGCCATATATACCATCCCCCATCTCAATAGAATTAAGATACACTTCCATTATACGCTGCTTACTCCACAACAATTCTGTAAGAGCAGTGAAATAAACTTCAAATCCCTTGCGCACCCATGAACGTCCTGGCCACAGAAACACATTTTTAGCAGTTTGCTGACTAATTGTACTTGCTCCTAGTTTGTGCTTGCCTCCCTGAAGATTTCTTTTAGCAGCCTTTTCAATAGCATCATAATCAAAACCATGATGCAGCAGGAATCTTTGATCTTCACTTGCCATTACAGCAACAGGAAGATGTTCTGATATCTCATCAATGGGAACCCAATGATGATGAAGCGTCATACTTTCGCCTTCAGCTACTTGCTGAAAACATCTGATAAACATTAATGGCGTGAAATAAACGGGAATAAAACGAAGTACAACTACCGCAAAGATAGTTGAAGCAAAAAACAAGGATACCCCCCATCTAACAATTTTCCAGACTTTAGTTTTCATTTACTAAAAAAATAGGGGCACACCAAAACAGTATGCTCCCCAATATTAAAATTTGTTTAACTTATTTTATTCTGAAAGAGTTCCGTTGTTTGCCGCATTAACCATAGCTGGACTAGCATACAAATAAACTTCTACTCTACGGTTCTGCTGACGTCCAGTAGCAGTTGCGTTGTCAGCAACAGGAGAAGAACTTCCCTTGCCTTCTACCTTTTGGAACTGATAAGGCGAAACGCCACAACTCTTAAGATAATCTACAACACTCTGTGCACGACTGTTGCTCAATGGGATATTGATACCATCATTACCTGTGTTATCAGTATGACCATAGATATCTACGTGGCAATCAGAATTATTCTTTAATACAGAAGAGAATTTAGAAAGGTCATTCTTTGAACCTGAATTCAAAATAGCTTTGTTTGTAGCAAACAGAATACCACTGTCAAATGTTACTTTAACAGCCTTTAGACCATTGGCATCTGTAATCTCTTCAACCTTAGCGTTATTAACCTTTGCAGCTTCTGCAGCAACTTTATCCATATGATGTCCAATAACGGCACCAGTTCCTGCACCAACTGCACCACCAATAGCAGCACCAACTGCGGTGTTACCAGCTATTTTACCTATGATTGCGCCTAGAACAGCACCACCACCTGTGCCGATAAGAGCTCCTGTACCTTGCTTTGTTGCGCAACTAAAAACTGTTAGGAAACAAAGTCCTAATGTGGCGATCTTTATTTTTTTCATAATCACTAATAATTTATGTTACACGTATCTGACTGCAAAGATAAAGTAAATGAGTGGAAAATCAAAATAAAACATGTTTAAATTTTATTTTACCGAGCACAGCTTCTATCATCGAATATACGCCCCAAGTTTATGAGTAAGAATAAAATAAATAATGTTTTTTTTAATTTGTACACGATGGTTACCAACATTTTTTTGTAATTTTGCAAACAAATTAAAATATAAGAACTTAATATAATGGCAAAAGAACTTAAAGAACTTACCAAGCGAGCTGACAACTATAGTCAGTGGTACAACGATTTGGTATCAAAGGCAGACCTAGCTGAACAGGCACCTGTCCGTGGTTGTATGGTAATTAAACCATACGGTTTCGCTATTTGGGAAAAAATGAAGGAGCAACTTGACAAAGAATTCAAGAAAACAGGTGTGCAAAATGCATACTTTCCTCTCTTAATTCCAAAGAGTTTCCTTAGCAAAGAAGCTGAACACGTTAAAGGTTTTGCCAAGGAATGTGCTGTCGTAACTCATTACAGACTTAAATCAAGTGAAGATGGAAACACGGTTGTTGTTGATCCAGCTGCTAAACTTGACGAAGAACTGATAATCCGTCCTACTTCTGAAACTATTATATGGAATACATATAGGGGATGGATACATTCTTGGAGGGATCTTCCTCTAATGTGCAACCAGTGGTGTAACGTTATGCGTTGGGAAATGCGCACACGTCCTTTCCTTCGCACATCAGAATTCCTTTGGCAAGAAGGTCATACTGCACATGCAACTCGCGAAGAAGCAGAAGCAGAAGCACAGAAGATGCTCAAAGTATATGCTGACTTTGCTGAAAATTGGATGGCCGTTCCAGTATTACAAGGCGTAAAGAGCGAAACAGAACGTTTTGCCGGTGCACTTGATACTTACACTATTGAGGCTATGATGCAGGATGGAAAGGCTCTACAGAGCGGAACAAGTCACTTCCTTGGACAAAACTTCGCAAAGAGTTTTGATGTGACATTCCTAAACAAAGAAAACAAGCCTGAATATGTATGGGCAACATCATGGGGAGTAAGCACACGCCTTATGGGTGCACTCATAATGGTTCACAGCGATGATAATGGACTTGTTCTTCCTCCAAAGCTAGCTCCTATTGAGGTAGTAATAGTACCTATATTCAAGGGTGACGAACAGCATGATGCTATTTCAGCTAAACTGCAACCTGTAATAGACAAACTACAGGAACTTGGAGTAAGCGTTAAATATGATGACTCTGACAATAAGAGACCTGGATTCAAATTTGCTGACTATGAACTGAAAGGTGTTCCAGTACGTCTAGTAATGGGTGGACGTGATTTGGAAAACAACACGATCGAAATCATGCGACGTGACACTTTGGAAAAAGAGAACGTTAGCTTTGACGGAATTGTTGAGCGAGTTAAAGACTTGCTTGATGATATTCAGAACAACATGTTTGAGAAAGCAAGAAAATATCGTGATGCTCACGTTTACGAATGTGACAACTATGATGAATTCAAGGAACGTGTTAAAGATGGTGGTTTCTATCTATGTCACTGGGATGGTACTGAAGAAACAGAAGCAAAGATTAAAGAAGACACTCAGGCTACTATAAGATGTGTTCCATTTGCTTACGAGCAAACAGAAGGCATTGACATGGTATCAGGCAAACCTGCTAAATGTCGTGTAATTATAGCAAGAAGTTACTAATAATAGTAATCAAATAAAACAGAATTAAATCCCTTCTCTTAATTGATGAAGGGATTTATTTTTATTATTTGATGATACACAATATATAAAATCAGAATATCACTATTTATTAAACGTTTAATATTTTATAAAAAACTGATTTTATCGTATGAGTATTCAAAATCTTTATTACTTTTGCGATAACATTAATATCATTTACAAAAATTAGAGACAATGAAAAAGATTATTACAATAGCAATGATGCTGATGGCATTTTTCACAATGGCTTCTGCACAAAAGCAAGCAGACATTAGATTTGACAAAGTGACTGTTGATCTTGGCACTTTTTCTGAAAAAGATCCTGTTCAGAAAACAACATTTGTATTTACAAATGTAGGTGATGGTCCTCTTGTTATCAATCAGGCTGTCGCAAGTTGTGGATGTACAGTTCCTTCTTATCCAAAGGCACCTATAATGCCAGGACAAAAAGGTGAAATAAAGGTTACATATAATGGTGCTGGCAAATTCCCGGGCAAATTCAAAAAGAGCATCACAATACGCACAAACGGCAAGACTGAGATGACACGCCTTTATATAGAAGGTGTTATGAACGAAGCTAAATAAAGCTCATCATTCCAGAATTTACATTTACACAATAAGCAAAAAAACTTTATAACGTTGTCATCTGACTTCAAAACGTTATAAAGTTTTTTTTAATGTTATTAATGCTATTTTGTAACTACAGATAAGATAATCTGAACATCCGATCCACATTTATAGTTCATCGGACAAATTATGTTTAATAGATCAGGTATAAAAATTACTAAGTCCAAAGACCATTTACAGAGAACACTCCCCATAAATAAAAGAAGAATCCAAAAAAACATAAAACAAACCTACATTACCTACATTTTTGACTTAAATGATTACTAATCAACATATTAACCCATGTATATTAGTGCCTTTTCCTACATCTTTCCTACATGATTCCTACATTATAAGCACGTATTTGTACTAAAAACGGTTGATTTTGCCCCAATCGCAACACGAAAATCGCTTTTTAGGTTGGACCATTAGGTCATGTTTTCATCAGTAAAGCAAATCATTATGATGCCTTTCATGGAATTGTGAATATAGAAATCTCATTTCTCTTTGTAAATGAAATTTGGAAACAAAACTGATTTATAAAACATTTCGATATGTCTACCTTTTCCGTAAGGGATTTCAGAAACTATAAAGTTAGTCAGTAACAACTTAAAAAAATGTATCGTGATTTAGTAAGTATAACGATAAATATTTATAATCAAATCCTCTTATAGTCAAAATGCATGAAGTACAACAAATATAAAATCACCTTTTTCGGTGCGACTTTGAGTAATAAGGCCCTAATCACTCTGTAAAGCATGTAGGATTACCGAGTGATTAGGGCCTAATCACTCCCTAAAATGTATAACAATGACTATGACTGGAATAGGTATACACATTTGTAGTTATACATTCTGAAACACTATACATATTTTTTAAACCCTTACTGATATACTTTACGAATACTGAAATCCTTTACAGAAACAATTGATATATTGAAATCTTATTACAAATCAGTTTAATATGTACATTTCTCTTACAAAGTTAAATAAAATTCCTCTATACACAAATACATTCCCATGAAAAACACCACGGTGGTTTGCCTTGCGGCTGGAGGCGTGAAGCCTCCAAAGAGCAACTACCTAAATTGCATTCTCATCTCTGCCGGAGTCTTCATACAGTTACTCATGTGTGGTCTTTTGTTATTATAGAAATTAATAATGGAGCTTATAATTTTCCTTGCATCCTCTAAGTTTTTAGGTCTGTCCATACGATACAGCCATTCCTGTTTGATAATCCCATTCACTCGTTCGGCAATGGCATTGTCAGTAGGTTTGTAATCCTCTGTCATGCTGATCGTGGCAGAAATGGAATTAAGTCGTTCCACATAAGCATTGCAACAATATTGTGAACCTCGGTCTGAATGATGTATAAGTTTACTTAAATCAGAGTTACCAGCTTGCTTTATAGCCTGCTCCAAAGCTGCTATAGTATTGGTAGCCATAAGCGTGTCGGACAATGTCCAGCCGATTATCTCGTGTGTAAAGGCATCAGTGATAAGATGTAGATAACACACACCGTCTTTTGTTTCTATATAAGTAATATCAGCAACCCATAACTCATTGGGAGCAGTCGGTATAAAGTTCTTGATCATATTCTTGTACTTGTGATAATGGTGATTTGAATTTGTCGTATGCCGTTTACGCTGGGGTTTAAGCATAAGATGGTGAAAATGCAACAAAGCGTAGAATTTATCTCGCCCAACCATCTTTTCTGCATATAACTCCTTAAGCATGATAAAGAGTTTGTATGCTCCTATGCCTGGAGCTTCATTGCGTACTTCTCTGACTATACTGATAGTTGTTGTCTCTGTCAATTTCCGTTTTTCCAGCATCTCCTTGCTTACTGAATAATAGCCTACACGTGTTTTACCAAACAGCCCACTCAGACATTCTATTGATAGATTAGAATGTCTGGTGCGAAGGCTATTTACTGTTTGGCGCCAGCTTTTTTTAATAAGTCGATTCCGTAATCTTCCTTGCCGATTTTTAATAACTCATTAAGAGCTTCATTGCGAAGTTCGGAATACTCAAGAGCTTTACGAAGGCAAGATATCTCATACTCAAGTTGCTCTTCTTTTGTCTTAACCAAAGCTGCTTTGGCTTCATCTTTTTTCTTACGCATACTCATTACCTTTTGTATTGTTGCTGTTGACAAAGATAATGATTTATTGGTTAAGGGAAACTCTTTTTCCCACAAATGTAAAGAATGGGCTGCCAATATCCCATATTTGCGAGCAGTAAAACCATATGACAAATCATGCTCATACATGTCTTTTAATGCTTGAAGCTTGAAGTCACGACTGTAACTTCGATGTTCCTTTTTTTTCTTTTGATTTTCCATCATTTAATTGTTAAAACGATGTATACCTTTTCTGTATTAAGTCACAACGGACTATCATACATAAGCTAACATATTGTATAACAATACGTTTCGCAAAAACATGTAGGAAACGGCATGTAAAAATCAAAATAAATATTTTTTTTGATAGTCATGATTCAATTGGTTTCATAACTTTACAGATGAAAAAAACTATATTGGAGAGAATCGTATGATGAATTATTAAATATCATATTTGCGAAAAAAACGCCAANAACAGGTATGATTTGGAGTTTGTTGTCACTTTTACCCTGATAATGTCACTTAATGTCACTCGCTCATCCCTTACAAACAAAGGGTTTGTGACAAAGTGACATTAGTGGCATTAAAAAAACTTTTTCTGTTGGAGACAACTACTGTTTCAGTTAACCTCAACATAACGGAATTAAATGTTTGGATATTAAAAAGGGGTTATTAATAAATAGGAACAAAAAAAGAGGCAGTCACCCACCTCTTTTATAAATAATGAACGTAAAAACGAACATTAATATGTTTTTAATTGATTACTTCTTCAATGAATCTCTATACCATTCATAAAGACGTTCTACACCATCATTAATCTCAACTTTATGAGTCCAACCGAGACGATGAAGTTTATCAACATCTATCAACTTACGAGGAGTACCATTTGGTTTGCTATCATCCCAGATAACATCCCCTTCAAAGCCGACAGTCCTTACAACAAGGTTTGCAAGTTCCTTAATGGTTAGTTCTTTACCAGTACCAACATTTATATGACAGTTGCGAATCTCACCCAACTTAGGCAATGCTCCACCACGACCTTCACTATTATTTCTATCAACTGCACCATTGATCTTTGCGCCATAGAATACGCTTGAATACTTCTCAATACCAATGATATCTTTGAAATCAACATTTAGTAATACGTGAACGCTGGCATCNGCCATNTCNTCGCTCCATAAGAATTCACGAAGCGGACTTCCGTCACCCCAAAGAGTAACCTTATTGTTTTCTATTCCATAGAAAGCAAGAGCCTTAAGAATACGTTGTTCATCATTCTTGCCGTCAACATTACCCTCACCGATGATTGCAATCAACTTGTCGGTAGGATTTATAGGACGCTTGTCCATATCCACACGAATCTCATCCCAGTTATTGTCATGGATGAGTTTAGCCAAGTAAATCTTGCGCATCATGGCTGGCATGACATGACTATTCTCCAAATGGAAATTATCATTAGGACCATAAAGATTTGTAGGCATAACAGCGATATAGTTTGTACCATACTGCAAGTTATAGCTCTCACACATTTTAAGTCCGGCAATCTTTGCGATTGCATACTCTTCATTAGTATATTCCAATGGAGAAGTAAGCAAAGACTCTTCCTTCATTGGCTGCGGAGCATTTTTAGGATATATACAAGTACTACCCAAAAACAAAAGTTTCTTCACCCCATGTGAATATGCATTACTGATTACATTACACTGAATCTTCATATTCTGCATAATGAAATCTGCACGATAAAGAGAATTGGCAATAATGCCACCAACAAATGCTGCAGCAAGAACCACAGCATCAGGGCGCTCTTCATCAAAGAATTTCTTTACAGCATACTGATCGGTCAGGTCGAGTTCATGATGACCACGACCAATCAGATTATTATAACCTCTTGATTTAAGGTTATTCCAAATTGCCGATCCTACAAGTCCATGATGACCGGCAACATATATCTTACTATTCTTATCCAACATAATTATTATTTCACAATACCCTTCTCAAGATATTCTGCCAAATTAGTTCTCACACGTTCAGCCGCACCATCAGAAGCAATCTTTGCCATATCACTGTCTACCATGATATTTACAAGTTCCTCAAAACTTGTCCTACTTGGATTCCAACCAAGTTCAGCCTTAGCCTTTGTTGGGTCACCCCAAAGATTGACAACATCAGTTGGACGATAGAAATCTGGGCTAACCTCAATAACTACTTTTCCAGTAGCCTTGTCAATTCCCTTCTCATCCATTCCTTCACCTTCGAATTCAAGTTCTATACCAACACGCTTGAAGGCATGGTAGCAGAATTCACGCACACTATGCTGAACACCAGTAGCAATAACAAAGTCCTCAGGCTTCTTGTGCTGAAGAATCAGCCACATACATTCTACATAATCCTTTGCGTATCCCCAGTCACGAAGTGAACCCAAGTTACCCAGGAATAGTTTTTCCTGCTTACCCTGCTTAATGCGAGCTACAGCAAGTGTAATCTTTCTTGTTACGAAAGTCTCTCCTCTTCGCTCACTCTCATGGTTAAACAAAATACCAGAGCAGCAGAACATGTTATAGGCCTCACGATACTCTCTGACAATCCAGAAGCCGTATTGCTTAGCTACAGCATAAGGACTGTATGGATGGAATGGTGTATTCTCATTCTGAGGAACTTCTTCAACCTTTCCATACAACTCAGATGTTGATGCCTGATAAATTCTACATGTATCGGTCATACCTAACTGGCGAACAGCCTCCAAGACACGCAATACACCAACAGCATCAACATCAGCAGTGAACTCAGGAGAGTCAAAACTCACCTGAACATGACTCTGTGCAGCAAGATTATATATTTCTGTTGGGTGAACCTTTCCTATAACACCCAATATACTCATTGAATCACCAAGATCAGCATAATGAAGATGGAAATTTGGTTCTCCCTCCAAATGTGCGATACGTTCACGATAATCTACTGATGAACGACGGATTGTACCATGTACATCATAACCCTTATCAAGCAAAAATTCTGCAAGATAAGAACCATCCTGCCCCGTAATACCGGTAATTAAAGCAACTTTCTTTTCCATGAATTATTTATATTCTTTATACACCTTTATTTATAAATAAAGGTTAATTATTTATTTTTCTAGGTCTTCAGCAAACTGCTTGATACGCTGTTCTTCACTAAGCTTGCAAATCAACAACTTACCATCATCTTCTGCTACAATATACCCATCCAGTCCCTGAATTACTACCTTTTTTTCTTTCAGTGCATGAACGATGGTATTATGCGTATCAAACAAAGATACGTTATCACCAATAACACTATTTCCATAAAGATCCTTGCGATTTTGCATAAGTAGACTTCCCCATGTACCAAGATCACTCCATCCGAAATTAGCTGGACAAACAAAAATTTCTTCAGCTTTTTCCATTATGGCGTAGTCTACAGAGATATTATCGCATTCGCAATAATACTTATCTATCATTTCCTGCTCTTGTGGAGTTCCATAAATACCAAGCATGCTTTCAAACAACTTTGCCATTGAAGGTTGATAAACTCTGAAAGCATTTACAATAGTACTGACATTCCAAATGAATATACCAGCATTCCAAAAATAATTATTCTTACGAATATACTGTTCGGCTGTATTCAAATCTGGTTTTTCACGGAAAGAATCAACACGAAATATTTCTTTGTTGCGAGGAGAATGCACAGATAGGTCTGCTTGAATGTAACCATACCCTGTCTCAGGTCTATTAGGTTTCATGCCAAGGGTGACAATAGAATCTGTCTCACCAGTGAATTTCATGCAAGACTTCACTACTCGCGCAAACTCGGCAGTATCTGTAACAATATGATCACTTGGACTGACAACAATATTAGCTTTAGGATCTACTGACTTTATCTTCCAACTAACATAAGCTATACATGGAGCTGTGTTTCTGCGACATGGTTCAAGAAGGATATTCTTTAATGGTACCTCAGGCAGTTGCTCGTGGCATTTATCAAAATATTTCTTGTTAGTAACAATCCACACATTTTCAGGGTCGCAAATATCTTTGAAACGATCCATTGTTAGCTGAAGCAACGATTTGCCTACTCCAAGAACATCAATAAATTGCTTGGGGCATTCCTGAGTACTCATCGGCCAGAATCTGCTCCCAACTCCACCAGCCATTATAACTAAATGGTTATTCTTATCTGCCATATCTATATTATAGTTTTTTAAAGATGCTTCAAAGTTAAACAATTTTTTCCTATATACAAAGAAAGGGCAGATAAAATCTGCCCTTTCCATATAATAAACCGAGTTGAAACCTTAACATCTCGGCATATATTCAATTATTTCGCATATAAAGCAACAATTGTCTCATAGAGTTCTTGCTTGCCTGAAGTCTGCTTTGGCTCTTCAACCTTCTTGCCGTATTCGTAAACCTGCTCGAAAGAAAGTTTACCTGCTTCGAAGTCTTTACCAAGACCATTGTCGAAGCTAGCATAACGATCCTTCTTCATCTTAGGAAGTGCGCTTTCTTCCAAGATTGCAGCCGCATTCTCCAAAGCACGAGCCATAGCATCCATACCGCTGATATGAGCGATAAATAGATCTTCAGGATCAGTTGAGTTACGACGAAGCTTAGCATCGAAGTTTGTACCACCATTGCCAAGACCACCGTTGCGAATAATCTCAAGCATAGCCTGTGTCAACTCATAATTGTCAATTGGGAACTGGTCTGTATCCCATCCATTCTGAGCGTCACCACGGTTAGCATCGATAGAACCGAGCATACCATTGTCAACAGCAACAGCAAGTTCATGCTCGAAAGTATGACCAGCAAGAGTTGCGTGGTTAACCTCGATATTTACCTTGAAGTCCTTGTCAAGATTATGAGCTTTCAAGAAACCTACAACAGTCTCTGTATCTACATCATACTGATGCTTTGTTGGCTCCATTGGTTTTGGCTCAATAAGGAATGTACCTGTAAAGCCCTTAGAACGAGCATAGTCACGAGCAGCTGTAAGCATCTGTGCCATGTGCTCTTTCTCACGTTTCTGATCTGTGTTAAGAAGGCTCATATAACCTTCACGTCCACCCCAGAATACATAGTTTGTACCACCCAACTTAATAGTTGCGTCAATAGCGTTCTTTATCTGTACGATAGCACGTGCAACAACATCAAAGTCTGGGTTTGTAGAAGCACCATTCATGTAACGCTTGTTACTGAATACGTTTGCTGTACCCCAAAGAAGATGCTTGTCAGGATTTTGAGCAAGTTTTGCTTTCAAGTAATCTGTAACAGCTACCATACGAGCCTCATACTCTTCAACATCCTTACCTTCGTCTACCAAGTCGATGTCATGGAAACAGAAATAGTTGATACCCAACTTATCCATAATCTCGAAACCAGCATCAGCCTTATCTTTAGCACGCTGTACAGCGTCTGCAGCCTTATCCCATTCATAAGAACGAGTCTGTCCACCAAACTGGTCTCCACTAGCTCCACCCAGTGTATGCCACCAAGCCATAGCGAACTTCAACCAATCCTTCATTTTCTTACCCATTACGACCTTTTCTGAATCATAATAGTGGAAAGCCATAGGGTTCTTACTTTTTGTTCCTTCAAAAGGAATCTTACCAATCTGTGGAAAATACTCTTTTGCCATAATTTTAAATATTTAGGTTTTTAAATCAAATTTATCTTAGGTTTATTTATTAATAGACGCTGCTAAAGCTTCTTTCCATTCTGCATAAGCACTGAGATATGCATCACGTTTTGTTTCGTCAGGTTCTATTACATCCAATTTCTTCAATGTTGAGAATGCTTCTACATTATCTTTATAGATACCTGCACCAATACCAGCACCCTTAGCTGCACCAACACTGCCGTCTGTATCATATAATTCAATTGTTGCACCGCTAACACCAGCTAGCGTGTCTCTGAACATTGGGCTCAGGAACATGTTTGCCTTGCCAGCATGGATGTCATTAATATTCATTCCCATGTGCTGCATAACTTCCATACCATAACAGAAACTGAATACGATACCTTCTTGTGCTGCACGAACGAGATGTGCCTGATTATGCTTATTGAAACTCAATCCTTGAACAGAGCAGCCTACTTCCTTGTTTTCAAGTACTCTTTCAGCACCATTTCCAAATGGTATAATCTTAACACCTTCACTACCAATAGGCACAGACAATGCAAGATCATTCATTTCGTTATAGCTATAGTTTGGAGTGATATTTCTATGTACCCATGCATTCAAGATACCAGTACCATTGATGCAAAGTAATACACCAAGACGGTCAAGTTCTGTTGTATAGTTGGCATGTGCAAATGTATTTACACGACTCTTTGGATCATAGTTTACATCACCGAGCACACCATATACAACACCTGATGTTCCGGCTGTACTTGCAATTTCGCCAGGATTAAACACATTAAGGCTGACGGCATTGTTTGGTTGATCACCAGCACGATAGCTGATAGGTGTACCTTCCTTGAGTCCAAGTTCCTTAGCTGCTTCAAGAGAAACTTCACCCTGAACAGAGAATGTTGGTACGATGTCAGCAAGCATGCTTTCATCAAAGCCAAAGTAATCAAGCAAGAACTTTGCAGGCTTCTTAGCCTTGAAGTCCCACATCATTCCTTCAGACAAACCGCTTATTGTTGTACGGATATCGCCACATAACTTCATGGCAATATAGTCACCTGGCAACATTATCTTGTCTATCTTAGCAAACAATTCAGGTTCGTTTTCTTTAACCCATGCTAACTTAGCAGCGGTGAAATTACCTGGAGAGTTAAGCAGATGACCAAGACACTTTTCAGAACCAAGTTCTTTAAATGCACGCTCACCATAAGGAACAGCGCGAGAGTCACACCAAATAATACTTGGGCGTAACACTTCTTTATTTTTATCAACACATACAAGACCATGCATCTGATAAGAAATACCAATAGCAAGAATATCCTCGCCTTTAGCATTGGTCTGTGCCATTATCTTTTGAAGGGATAATTTAGCGTTGTCCCACCACATTTGCGGATTCTGTTCAGCCCATCCTGCTTTTACAGCTATAATAGGTGCTTCTTTTTCAGGGTAAAAGGCTGTTGCAGATATTTCACCAGTTTCAACATCTACAAGAGATGCTTTTACTGAACTACTGCCTACATCAAAGCCTAATAAATATCTTTTATTCATGTTATTAAAATTTCAATAGTTATATCATGTCTATATATAAAACGAATAGAAATCAAATTCCCCCACACAAACCCATAAAATATTTTGTTTTTTTATTCTCTGTTACTTTTCATGGCATCAAAGTGGCAAAACTTTCAAGAGGATTCGCCTATAAGATGTCAACACAGGAACACCATCATCAACGACTCGGAGAATAATATGTATCGTATGGTTGGCAGCATTCTTAGGGACGATGATGCTACACGCAGCATGTTGAGAAACATTCAATTCTATATCACCCTTATAGGTAGAAGGTTCTTTATAATAGTTCCAACCATAGGTCAACTTGTTATGATCTGGATCATACGATTTCGCTGCATTTAGAACGACTTTTTGTCCTACTTTTACATTCAACTCAAGGATTCCCAGCCCTTTATTATTACCCATTACGACAACAGGATGATGGTTAGCATCCTTAAAGTTGGAACATACAGTCCACTGCATTCTAGCAGCAAAGTCATTGTAGATATCATTCTTCCACCTTAGTATAGCATTTGCACCTTCTGGAGCAGAAGGTATCATGTAGTAAGGGTCATATTGCGTTTCATCGAGACCATTCTTCTTCACCCAGTCCATACCTCGAATGTCTGCAATGCGTGTGGTAGCAAATCTACCACCCCATCCCCCATATTCGGGATGTTCAGGAACGTTTAGTCCATTATTCAAACAATACATAAATGATGGAGAGTCTCCCTCAATAGCCCAAATTCTATTTGGATAAATAGCGCCTAACTTACCTACATTTTGTATTTTATCTTTTGTCCATTGGTCGGATGGTGCCCAACCATATATCTCTTTGTTTCGAATATAAATAATATTAGGGAAATTCTTTACGATCCAAGCTCCAGCATCGTCTTGTCCTAAAACATCATACACACGAATCTTGCGAACAAACGCATCAACCTGCCTCTTTGTTCTTGTGTGACTAACTTTCCAAAGCGCTTGTGCAAGAGTGCTAAGTCCTGACCATGCTGATATCCATACTGGTCGTGGATCGTCTTTATCTAAGATTTTAATAATCCATTCAGAGCCTTCACTGTCTTTACCCACTCCTACGCCATGCATAGCAGCTTCTGGTTGTCCTTGCTTAACGATAGACCGAAGATATTTAGCAGAAGGAAATGCTGAGCTATGCACCTTTAAATTAGGCAGAACAGCTTCGTAACTATTAATCATGTTGTTGATAACTTTAATTGCTCCCTGACCGTATGGCACCCAGGCATGTTGAGAGATAAAGCCCTCTAACTCAACTTGGTCTAATGAAACAAATAAATGCACCAATGATTGTGTATCATCAGGGTCAGAACCGCCAATGTCTGACATAACAATCATTCTCGTTTGGGCTGAAAGGTATAGATTACTCAATAATAGTAATAATATAATTCCATATTTTTTCATTGCATCAGTCTATTGTATTATTTATTCAGGTTGTCTTAATGACTACAAACTTAAAGTATTTTTTTTAGATAGCTGATGCCTTTATGCTATAAAAAGCTATCATTAACCTAGAATTAACAATATTAACAATAGTGCTTTATATAATACACTTAGATAAAAAACAGAACAGCAAAAAAGAATTATTGCTGTCCGATAAAACTAAAAATATGATATAGATAGTTCCCGAAGCCCTTTAAAATAAGACTTCGGGATCATTATTTTGTAGAACAAGCCCCCCCCTTAATCAAAAAAGTGATAGTTCTGGCGGACTCTCTGCCTTTTCTTTCATATATGTTTCCCAATCTTTTTCGGGGTAGTTGAATAAACTATAAAAATCAACATAATACATAAGTGTTATTCTGATCATAGTCGCTAATCCCGAAAAGCTCCAAGAACGAGTCAATCCCTTCTTCATGATCGTTAGAAGCAGATTGGCAATGAGAGTTACCCATATTTGTATCTTTATAGCGTTGGCACTTTCCCCATAGAAATATTTTAATGGAAAGTTTTGCTTTATCTGTTTGAAGAGCAACTCAATTTCCCAACGTTTCCTATACATGTCAATGATTTCAGTGGGCTCAGATTCCATGTCGTTGGAAAGCAATGGGATAAGTTTTTTCTTTTTTTCATCCACATAAGTTATAATCCGTGAATAATGAATGATATCTTTCTCTTTTAGATGCTTTGTAAAACAGACATGTTGTATTCTCACTTCCATAAGTCCATTAGGCCTTTGATACATAGTATCATTCAATACTCTGTATTTCAAGTTCTTTTTCATCTTCGTAACATAGATTACTCCTTTTTGCGTCATCTCTTCTAGTTTTTCGTAGTCAATGTAAGCCCGATCCATTGCCATGATATCGCCTTTATGCAATACCGCAGGTCTGAGCATAAATGAGTCATTGGTGGCTGCAGAGGTAAACTTTATATCAGAAGGAACTCCTTCATTTGCATGGATTACTGTGTGAACCTTAATACCGCCTTTCTTCTTGCCTGTTTTAGGATGACGTCCAACACCTTTAAAGAGTAGGTTCGAAAATAGAGAGATGGTTGTGGAGTCTATTATTTGCAGCTGTTTCATCCATTTAGGTTCCTTACCACTTCGGCTGTCCGATGAAAGACGAGTGTGATAAGTAGCATACAAATCACGGTATATAGCCTCAAATACTGCATCTGGACGCCTCTTGTTGGCATCCGACAATGTGCTGCGGGATGTCATCATGCTAATACCTAGGTGACAGAGTTTACGCGCTTCAGCTTGCAGTGAGGTACTTATCTCGCGAAGAGAATCAAAACGCATAATTACGGCATAGAGCATTACAACCAGATGAGTCCAGCTGTCGAAGCGCTTAATATAACGTTCTCCACCTTTTTCACGACTGATTTCAATAATTTTAGACTTATCAAGTAATTTTATTACCTGACTATAGAGCGGCTGTCCGATAAAATGTGTACTTTTGCCCATGTGTTAGATTTATTTTGTGGTAAAGACAAAGATAACACATTTTAGGCTGAACTCAGAAATGAATTCAGCCTTTTTTGTTATTACTCAAAAAGTTTTATCGGACAGCAATAAAAAAGAATAGATATATTTCTTGTAAAGAAAGTATAAGGCAAAGAAAACAAAAAACCGTCCAATAGAATTACCTATTGGGCGGTTTACTCTAACAGTTATAATATTTTAAAAATGCAATCTTACATCAACACCACATTGGAAAGGATTTCCCAATTGGGCGAAAGTATAATTTACTCCTGTAGCAGCTGTCTGAACTGCGAAGGTGTTATATTTTGTATCGGTCAGATTACGTCCCCAGAAACTAACGAGAACTTTACCAAAGTCAGCATCTGCATGAGCACCTAACACAGCATACAAGTTTTGAGAATAAGTATTTGCTTCATCCCAATATGTTTTGCCCTGAGCATTCACATTAGCACCTAAAGTGATACTCTTGAGCATGCCACATGACATATCAAAACGATAATCTGTGTAAGCACCTATGGTATGCATTGGTACAAAAGGTACGTATTTTCCTGAATAATCAACGGCCTTAGCACCCTCACCATCAATATAATCCTTGAAAGCCGCATGTGTCAAACCATAGCTTACACCCCAAGTCATGTGATCATTGAACGCATTACCACGAAGGCATGCCTCAATACCGCAGCTATAACTCTTGCCAGCATTAGTCATCATACGACCAAATCCGTAATTTCCAGCCATAACAGAAAGTTGTTGATTATTAATCTGCATGTAATAGGCAGAAAAATCAAAGTGGATAGAATTATTGAATAAGTTCATATGAGTTCCAACCTCATAGTTCCAACTGGTCTCTGGCTTATATGATATTGTCTTTGATATATTATCATAATATTGAGCATCATGCTGCAGTACCATGTTTCCATGTGCAGACTGAGCACTTGCTGAAAGTTCTGTTTGAAGCACGTCTGAGAACATCTGCATATTGAAACCACCTGCACGATATCCCTTGCTAACAGTAGCATAAACGTTGCTGCCATCATCACTAAAGCGATAGTTTAAACCAAACTTTGGCAATAACTGGTCGAAATCATCATGATTTTTATTATTAAGATATGTAGAAACAAGTGCGTCTACATGCTGTCCCATTACATCCTCTGATAGTTTTACTGATGCGCTTGTAGCATAGTCGATAGCAACATGAGAATAGTCATAGCGTAAACCCAATGTGGCAGTAAGACGTTTTGTTATATCAAAAGCAGACTCATGATAAAAAGCCAAATTTGTTGTCGGTGTGTGGAACATTCCTGGAACTGTTGACATTGCCATATTTATGTTACATCCACCCATACGCTGAATAAGCGCAGCGGCAGCTTGCTCCCCCATACGCTTAGCCATTGACTGAAGCATACCATTGTAAGCATAAGCAGTGATGCTACTTGACAACATCTTGTTCATATCATCATCAAAATATACTGGAGAATCTGTTTTCAACCACTGTGAAGAGAAATATGTACCAAAAGCCCAATGCCAGAAACCTCCTACAGCATGGTTACCCTTAAGAGCAAACTCCTGAGTAATTGCATTTTGCAGTTGACGCTGTTCAAGATGCATATAATCCTGAGGAAGGTAGTCTTGATCCATAAGCATGTTATCACGAAGATACTGATAACTTGTAGTACTTGTGAAATCAAAATAATTAGCTTTGAAACCAACAGTAAATGCAGTGTTCAACATATTACGGCGATAACCAGACTGTCTATTGGTATTTGGCATTGCGGTAGAACCAGTTTTAGCATCTAACATTCCATAAGGAAAACCATTCTGATTTATATATTGATAATCAGCAAGGAAGTTAAGACTTATTCTGTCTGTAGGTTCAGCAACTAATCGCAGACGACCACCAGCTTCATTATATTTATCGGCATGTTCACCCGAAAAAGCATTACGGAAAAAGCCATTCTGTCCATTATAGAAACCAGCTAATGACATTCCAAACTTATCACTAAACTTTGAATAATTAGCAAACTCTACGTTGCGATAAAGGCGTGAACCAATACCAAGGTTAATATCTGTACCCTGATAATTAAGAGGATTCTTTGTATAAAGTCTTACGAGTCCACCTTCTGTGTTCTGTCCATAAAGAGTTCCCTGAGGACCACGCAAAACATCAACACGATCAAGCTGATAGGTATGGAAATTAAACGCACTCTTGCTTATAAGTGGCATTCCATCAAGATAAAATCCAACAGCAGGACTGTTTACTCTACTGCCGATACCACGCATATACATAGAAGAAGTGATACGCGAACCATAATTAGGCATAGCAAAAGAAGGAACAAATACAGACAATTCGCGAATGTCGCGAACGCCTAAATCATATATTTCCTTACTTGAAAATACACTACTACTCAAAGATTGCTGACGAAGTCTTTGAAATTCTTTTGGCTGACTGATGACAACAACTTCATCCAAGTCATGAACACGTGAAGAGTCAAGAAGACTGATGTTGGCAAAAGGATTACGCAATGTACCTGCCATTGCACTACCAAAAGAAGTCGCGGCAAATAAAATTGCCAGAGATATATGCTTATTCATATTCCGTAATAATAATTTACGGATGCAAAGGTAACGATTTAAATAATATTATGAAATCCTTATTTATTATGAATTTTCGGCACCACAAACAGGACAATGGCCTTTATGACGCATAGATGCTCCACAATTTCCACATATATACGTTGTACGATTGGTAGAAATGAATCTATATAATGCAAAAAAGACATAAGCTACCAAGAATATATATCCAATATAATATAAAGTTGTGATACTAAACAATATATAATTTACAGCACACACTCCAGCAAGACCACTAAGATAAAGTACAGCATCAGAGAATGGAAGTTTATGAAGTGCATCGTCAACAGCTGCTATTGCTACTATAAGAATAGCCCATACTGATATCAAGAATATAGACAGTAGTGGAGCTACCGAATAAGGATTCAAAGTGGGATGAAAATAAAAATGACGCCAAACATCAGGAACGAAATTCTGTATACTAGCATAGAAAGTAGCAGAACATGCAACGATAATCGCCAAAAGCGTAGGGTAAAATGAATCTATATCGCGAAAATGTACTATCTTGGCGTTTTTACGCATGATAGTACGCATTAGATAACTGAATGCTATCAATGCCAATACCACAAGGGATATCAACAAATGTGCATCAGAGAATATTGAAATAAACTCTGATATAGGGTCGTCTGGAACCACCTTTGGTAGTAGTATTGACTCTCGCTGCCAACCGAATGTTGCCTGATCACGTGCAACCTGTACCCATACAGAATCAATTGAATCTGTGGGTATAACTCTTATATCAGCAACAACTAGATGATCGTGCTTATGCACATATATTGTATCAGTAGGCAGATATGCAGAAACCTCCTCTGGCTGTTGTCTGATAAGAGCTACAGAATCAGATTTAACAATAAAATTATAATTCTTGGTGTAATAATGATTGCTTTCAAAAGACAAAGAGTCTTTCTGTTTTGCACTATATGTTACCATAGCACCATGAGTTACAGGCTTGTGGTGGTAACAAGAAGAAAACAGCAAGAGAACTGTGACCAGCAAGCTTACCAACCAAAAATTATTATTGTTAATCTTATTATTCAGCATAGACATTCATCTGACATTCAACACAATTAAATTCCAATCTGAACTTTCTACCATCATATAAACGAAGATATAAAGGTTCACTCCATTGAGGTTTCTGTCCACCACGTTTCACACAATATCCAAAAGTATAACGTAGACAATGCCTGCACTGCATGATGAGAGGTTGCTTTACCGGTGAAAGTTCATAGGCTGGTTGGTATTTAATCAAACCCTTATTCTCATAAAAATCACGTGCAAGTTCATTTGAAATATTATATAGGTATGGATGTTTACCATACTCTTTTGGGAATGTATTCTCTTTAATAGAACTTTCTGGCAAAGAACTATGTTCGATATTTGTTGTGACTACTCCTACAGCTGCAAGTTTTTCGATTACATCACGGCGCAAATCAGACAACAGACTTGATGGAATAAAATACTGATCAGCACCTTCAGCAATGATTATATCAGAACAATGATAAACTGTATTCCCTAATTTACCAAGTTGTCTTACGATATTGTCATGTTGTGGCTTATTAGCTATCTGATGTTCAAATACGATCGATGATGTTGCCGAAAAATTCAAATCATCATTGAATATCCTTAAAGAGAAACCTCCATCAATGGCTTCAAAAAACATTTTAATTGCTATCTTTCGCTCAGCAGTATCACCTGATAATAACTTATCGAAAGCTACATCATTATTTCGATAAAGTACTATTCCCGGTTTTAAATGCTCAGGCATCTTAAATGGGAACAATCTATTACCTACAGCTTTATTAACACGAAAGCCTTCTAATTCGTGCTCAGCATTAAGGAAACACAACCCATCACCATTTGCAAACATAGCTGTACCAGCCACATTAAATGAATTAGAACTTATTTCTTTTACTTTACCTACGTACTCGCCCATAGCCTTAGGAGTATCAAAACTAGCGATATCAGGTTGGCGGCCATTAAGGAAATAGGTTGTAAAACCTCTATTAAAAGTCTTTTTAAGATTAGGTTCAAATGTATATTCAACATTTCCGAAAGAAGCGCGACGATAATCTCTAGGATGCTTCTTGACAATTTTGTCAAGCTGTGAACTATAAGCAGCCACAACATTCTTTACATAATCAACATCTTTGAGTCTACCTTCGATTTTGAAAGAACAAGCTCCACTTTCAGCAAGCAGTTCCAAATTATCTATCTGGCACATATCTCGCAATGACAACAAATGACGCTGATGCTCTATCTCATGGTCTTCAGAATCTACAAGATCAAATTTCATGCGACAGAATTGGGCACATGCTCCCCTATTGGCACTGCGATTAAAACAATATTGAGAAGCATAACATACACCTGAATAACTAACACAAAGGGCACCATGAACAAATACTTCCAATTCGATATTTGGAACATTCTGATGTATTGCTGCTATTTCTTCAGCAGACAATTCACGTGCGAGTACTGCACGCTTGAAACCAAGTTCACGAAGATATTCAACTTTATCAGTACTGCGATTATCTGTTTGAGTAGAAGCATGAAGTTCTATGCTAAAGCCATTCTTTTCTTTCAGTTCTTCAACAAGCTTCAGAACACCCATATCCTGAACAAGCAAAGCATCAACTCCGATTTCGTTTAACTGTAAAAGAAGCTTACGTGTGTCGTCAATTTCATTATCATATATAATCGTATTGACAGTTACATACACCTTTGCACCAAACTGATGAGCATAGTCACACAAAGTTTTAATATCTTCAACGGAATTTCCTGCAGCAGCACGTGCACTAAAACGTGATGCTCCCATATATACAGCATCAGCACCATGACTGATTGCAGCCATTCCACATTCAATATTCTTTGCCGGAGCTAATAATTCAAGTGAACGCATTATATCTAATTTCTTAATTTACAGTTACTTATTAACGAATATCATCAATATTATATGGAGTCTCCTGATATACATAGTAGTTAATCCAATTGCTATATAAAAGGTTAGCATGCGCACGCCAAGTTACAAGAGGATCATTGTCAGGATTGTTATCTCTATAATAATTAAAAGGTAATTCTACATCATCTCTGGTGCCAAGATCTCGCTTATATTCTTTATCAAGAGTATCAGGGGCATATTCAAGATGACCAGTGATGAAGAATTCTCTGCCACCACGTGCCATAACCATACTCACTCCACTATCAGGAGATTCGGCTATTATCTTCAAATCCTCAACCTTTTCTATATCTTCACGATGAACTTCTGTATGACGACTCTGTGGCATATTAAACACATCATCAAAACCACGGAATATTGGAAGTGTAGGCTCTAATGGATATTGTCCAAAAATGCCAAACATCTTCTTTTTCAATGCATATTTTGGTATGTCATAGAAATGATAGAGCGCAGCCATTGCTCCCCAGCAAAGATACATGGTACTAGTCACATGAGTACGTGCCCAATCAAAAATTTTGGTTATCTCTGCCCAATATTGAACATTCTCATAAGACATGGTCTCTATTGGCGCACCAGTGATTATCATTCCGTCAAACTTCTGTTTGCTTAATTCGTCAAAATCCTTATAAAACATCATCATGTGTTCGATAGGTGTATTTTTGGAAGTGTGACTTTTAAGTTTCATAAAATATATCTCAACCTGTAACGGTGTGTTTGAAAGCAAACGCACCAAGTCAGTCTCTGTCGTTATCTTCAACGGCATAAGATTTAATACAACGATTCTCAACGGACGAATTTCCTGGCTGTGAGCACGGGTTTCGTCCATTACAAATATATTTTCTTTCTTCAGAATTTCAATAGCCGGCAATTTATCCGGCAATCTTAACGGCATAGTTTATCCTTTCACTTATAAAATTATATGCAAAGATAACGCAAATTGAATACAATACAAAAAGAATCCTTTCTTTTTTATTGTTGAGATGCAGCTTATCTTATCTAAAGATAACGCAAATTGAATACAATACAAAAAGAATCCATTCTCTCTTATCTTTAAAAGGTAACTTATCTTTGTACAAAAAAAAGGTGCTGAAAACATGTTTCCAGCACCAATTATAATTATTAAAAATAGCTTTTTACCAAAGTTGCAAACGCTCACTTTCTGGCAAATACATCTTATCACCCTTCTTTATGTTCCATGCCTTATAGAAAGTTGCAACATGAGGAAGTGCACCGTTTACACGCCACTCACCAAGAGAATGAGGATCACGCTTCACACGATTACGAATTTCTTTTTCTGTGATATTCTGTCCCCAAACACCAGCATAAGCTAGGAAGAAACGCTGAGCAGGAGTGAAACCATCCTTATCTTTCAAAGCCTTATTTGCAGTAGCCTTCATTAATGCATTGTAAGCAACCATCAAACCTCCGTGGTCTGCAAGGTTCTCGCCCAATGTAAATTTACCATTAGAATGGAGTCCAGGAAGAACCTCTATTCCATCAAAATAGTCAGCATACATCTTAGCACGACTATCAAAGCCCTTTGCATCATTGGCAGTCCACCAATCTTTCATATTACCATCAGAATCATATTGACGACCTTGATCATCAAATCCGTGAGTCATCTCATGTCCAATGACAACACCGATAGCACCATAATTGAATGCAGCATCAGCCTTAGGGTCAAAGAAAGGATACTGAAGAATACCTGCGGGGAAACAAATCTCGTTTGTTGTAGGGTTGTAATAAGCATTAACAGTCTGAGGTGTCATAAGCCACTCATCCTTATCAACAGGCTTACCCGCTTTGTCAGCAATGTGCTTATCATGAGCAAACTTGCGACATGCCATTACATTCTCGTAGTAACTCTTAGATGGATCTATTGCAAGTTTGCTATAATCAGTCCACTTGTTAGGATAACCTATCTTAACATAGAATTTGTCTAACTTTTTATGTGCATTTGCTTTAGTTGTATCGCTCATCCATGTCTGAGCGTCAATACGTTCTCCAAGACTTAGCTGAAGATTCTTTACGAGCTCAGTCATCATCTTCTTAGAAGACTCTGGGAAGAAACGCTTTGAATACATACGACCGAGAGCCTCGCCCATCTGTGCTTCTACCTGATTTGTAGCACGCTTCCAAAGAGGATAATCCTCTTTACGGCCACTCATTGTCTTACCAAAGAAATCGAAGTTTGCTTCACGGATTTCATCAGAAAGATAGCTAGCACTGTTCTGAATAACATCCCACTCCATAAGAGCTTTGATCTCCTCAGCTGTCTGCAAAGACATCAGCTTGTCAAGACCTGTCATAAATGCAGGCTGACCAACAACCATTGACTGAATATATTCACTCTTCACACCCTCTGAATTAGCAAGTTGCTCCAAAGGAATATTAGGATAATCAGATTTAAACTCAGCAAGAGTCATCTTATTGTAATTAGCCTGAGGATCACGAAGTTCTGTCATGCTCTTAGAAATAAGAGCAACCAATGTCTCCTGACGGAAGATATCAGCACTCTTTGCCTGAGCAGCAGCCTCGTCAAAGCCATATAGCTTAAAGAGACGTGCAATGTGCTTTTTATAAGCCTCGCGAATAGCAACTGTAGCAGAATCATTATTTACGTAATAATCTTTCTGTCCTAAAGTAAGACCACTCTGAGAAATAGACAATATGTTGTTTTTTACATCTTTCTCATCTGCACTGAAATACGAACCAAACTGGATACCATAGCCCTGTTCAGCATATTTGATTTGCATAGCGCGCAAATCATTAACAGTCTTTGCTGATTCGATTTCATCAAGCATTGATTTTACAGGAGCGATTCCAGCTTTGTTACGTACATCTACATTAAGAGACTGCTTGTAGAAATCAGATAGCTTCTGCTCAATTGATCCCTTCTTGAACGTCTTTTTCTGAAGATCGCTAAGAATGCTGTTAATACGCTTGTTGTTGTCTTCCTGCAACTGATCAAAACTACCAAAACGGCTATATGCAGCTGGCAGCGGATTGTTTTTCTGCCAACCACCAGTAGCAAACTGGTAGAAATTGTCCTGAGGACGAACAGACTTGTCGAAGTTTTTCTCCACAAGTCCCGAATTATTCTGTGCTACACCAACCATAGGTGCTGCAGCAAACATCATAATCGGAAATAAACTTTTCATTTTCATCATCTAAATAGTTTATGTTTATAATATTACTATTTCTGTAATTCACTTAAAGCATCAGATAAAATGAACCATTCTTCATTTTCCTTCTCTAAAGAATCCTTTATTGACTTGTATTCTGTTACAAGTTTCATATTCGTAGAATTCTTAGGATTCATCAATAAAGTATCAAGTTCTTTTATCCTCTTCTCCATCGTTGCAATTTTTGTCTCGCAGTCTTTGACTTTCTTTTCAGCCTTCTTTAGCTTTTTCTGCTGCTCTTTATGTTCTGCATAAGACATTTTGCTAGCAGGAGATTCAACTGTTTTGCTAGAAGCATCAAATTGAACGGTGGCATTAGTTATAGCCTCATGTATTGTTTCTGCATTATGTGCATGAAGGTAATCATAGATTCCGCCAAGATGCTCTATGACTTTACCTCCACCAAACTCATAAACTTTATCAACAAGTCCATCGAGGAATTCACGGTCATGACTTACGATAATAGCTGTTCCGTCAAAAGCTTTTATAGCTTCTTTCAAGACATCTTTTGATGGCAAATCCAAATGGTTTGTAGGTTCATCAAGGATAAGAAGATTTACAGGTTCCAATAATAGTTTTATCATAGCCAAGCGACTACGCTCTCCACCACTTAATACCTTTACCTTTTTATCAGAAATTTCACCACCAAACATGAATGCACCTAACAAATCATTAATTCTAAGACGCATATCACCTGTAGCAACTTCGTCTATTGTATCATATATGCTAAGGCTCTCATCAAGTAATTGTGCCTGATTCTGAGCGAAATATCCAATTTGAACGTTATGTCCAACTTTCAGTTTTCCTGTATATGAAATTTGATTCATGATACATTTTACGAGAGTAGACTTTCCTTCACCATTCTTTCCTACAAAGGCTACTTTCTCGCCGCGCTTTATTGTGAGATTCACATCCGAGAATATAGTATGATCGTCATAATCCTTCCTTAACTCCTCACATATTACGGGATAGTCTCCACTTCTGAGGCAAGGAGGGAACTTTAGATGCATTCTGCTATTATCAACATCATCAACCTCTATTGGTACAATTTTTTCGAGTTGTCTTATTCTCTGTTGTACCTGTACAGCTTTGGATGCTTGATATCTGAATCTATCTACAAAAGCCTTTATGTCAGCCATTTCTCTTTGCTGGTTTTCATAAGCACGTAGCTGCTGTTCACGACGTTCAGCACGCAACACAAGATACTGATTATACTTAACTCTATAATCCTCTACGTGTCTACATGTTAATTCCAACGTGCGATTAGTAACGTTGTTTATAAAAGCTCTATCATGACTAACCAAGAGAACTGCACTTGAACTTTGCGTAAGAAATTGTTCTAGCCATTGAATACTCTCTATATCCAAATGGTTAGTAGGTTCATCCAAAAGGAGAACATCTGGTTTCTGAAGTAATATCTTAGCTAATTCTATACGCATACGCCAACCTCCAGAGAATTCCTTTGTTGGGCGTTCAAAGTCCTCGCGAGAAAAACCAAGTCCGAGAAGAGTCTTTTCTATCTCTGCCTCGTAACTTTCACCACCAAGCATCGTATAACGTTCATGTTCCTGACTGAATTTATCAACCAAATCTGCATAAGAATCGCTTTCATAATCTGTACGATCAGTCATTTCTTGCTGCATTTTTTCAAGACGCAGCTTCAGTTTGGTGTTATTTGCAAAAGCCTTTCTTGTCTCCTCTTTAACAGTTGTATCATCCTGAAGTTTCATTACCTGTGGGAGATATCCTATAGTAGAATCATTGGGGATAGCTATATTACCAGCTGTAGGTTTCTGCAAACCACACAATATCTTAAGCATGGTTGACTTTCCCGCACCATTTTTACCTACTAGTGCTATGCGATCACGATCATTCACAACAAAACTAACATCCGTGAACAATGGCTTCACGCCAAACTCAACCTTTAAACCTTCTACTGAAATCATTTCAATTTTACTATTTTATTATTGTTTACAAAGGTAGACATTATCAATAATATTACAAAATTAATTCTATAAATTTAATAAAAGTATTATCTTTGCATACCAAGTATAAACTAAAAAGTAATATGACTAACGTAAATGATATAATATCAAAGAATTTGAATATCCCTATTACAGGAGTTTCAAATACTATAATGTTGCTCGATGAAGGATGTTCTATCCCTTTCATTTCAAGATACAGAAAAGAACGTACAGGATCTTTGGATGAAGTACAAATTACAGACATGAGTGTAATGTATGATAAACTGAAAGAGCTTATCAAAAGAAAAGAAACTGTAGTCAAAACTATTGAAGAGCAAGGTAAGCTAACATCAGAACTATCAAAAAAGATAGATGAATGTTGGAATGCTAATGAGCTGGAAGACATATACTTACCATATAAGCCAAAAAGAAGAACTAGAGCACAAATTGCAAGAGAAAATGGACTTGAACCACTTTCTGTAATAATAATGATGCAACGTGAACAAAACCCACAAAAAGTAGCAGAAAGATTTGTAAAGAACAATATAAAAAGTGTAGAAGAAGCACTAGAAGGAGCTAAAGATATTATTGCAGAAACTATAAGTGAAGATGAACAAGCAAGACAATCTGTAAGAAAGTCTTTTAAACGAGATGCGATGATTGTATCTAAAGTAATAAAGAATAAGAACGATGATGAACAAGCACAGAAATTTTCTGATTACTTCGATTTCCAAGAACCTTTAAAGCGTTGCAGCAGTCATAGATTATTAGCTATGAGAAGAGGTGAAAACGAAGGAATCTTACGCATCAGCATTAATACAGACGAAGATGAGTGTATAGATAATATAAAGAGACATTACATTCATGGATATGGCAAATGTCAGCAACTTCTTGACGAAGCTATCAATGACTCTTTCAAAAGATTAATAAAACCATCTATTGAAACTGAGTTCGCAAATCTAAGTAAGGAACTAGCTGATGATGAGGCAATAAAAGTTTTCGCTGAAAATCTGAGACAATTACTATTAGCTGCACCTTTAGGTCAAAAACGAGTTATGGGAGTTGATCCAGGTATAAGAACTGGATGCAAAGTTGTATGTCTTGATGCTCAAGGAGAACTAATTTTTCACGACGTAGTATTTGCGGTTGGTGACAAAGCAAGTAGCAACGCTTTAAGTAAATTCAACAAGATCGTAAAAGACTATAACATCGAAGCTATTGCCGTAGGTAATGGAACGGCTAGCAGGGAAACGTCTGACATTCTGAGAATGATTGAAAACATACCAACTTATGTAGTTAGTGAAGACGGTGCTTCTATATATTCTGCATCAAAGATTGCCAGGGATGAGTTTCCAGAATATGACTTAACGGTACGTGGAGCTGTTTCAATAGGAAGAAGACTTATGGATCCACTAGCTGAACTTGTGAAACTAGACCCTAAAAGTATTGGAGTTGGACAATATCAGCATGATGTAAATCAAACGAAACTAAAGAAAACTCTTGATACGGTTATAGAAAGTTGTGTAAATACAGTTGGCGTAAATCTTAATACAGCAAGTAAGCATCTACTTACATACGTGAGCGGACTTGGTCCAACCATTGCACAAAATATTGTTGATTACAGAAAAGAGAATGGAGCTTTTGAAAGCAGAAATCAACTTAAAAAAGTTGCCCGCCTTGGTACAAATGCCTTTGAACAATGCGCAGGATTTCTTCGCATACCAGATGCAAAGAATCCCTTAGACAATAGTGCTGTGCATCCTGAGAGTTACAAAGTTGTTGAGAAAATGGCAAAAGATAACAACTGTAAGGTAAAAGAACTTATAAATAACAAGGAGATTTTAAAAAACATAAAGCTATCAAATTATATCACTGACAGTATTGGACTTCCTACACTGCAGGACATACTGAAAGAATTGGAAAAACCAGGGTTGGATCCTAGAGACCAAATTGAGACTTTCGAATTTGCCAAAGACGTAAAATCAGTTGAAGATTTAATAATTGGTATGGAACTTCCTGGAATAATAACCAACATCACAAATTTCGGGGCTTTTGTTGATATTGGCGTTCATCAGGACGGATTGGTTCATATCTCCCAAATGGCAGACAGATATATTAAAGACCCAAATGAAATTGTGAAGCTCCATCAACAAGTAAAGGTTAAGGTGATTGAAGTTGACAGAAAAAGAAACAGAATAAGTCTTAGCATGAAACTATAACCAACAAAAAAGTCGCATTAGAATAAACTAATGCGACTTTTAATATGTAATAAGATAATTTACTTAACCTTATCAACAATAGCCTTGAAAGCCTCTGGATTGTTAACAGCTAGGTCAGCAAGGACCTTACGGTTAATTTCAATACCAGCCTTATGAAGAGCACCCATAAGTGTAGAGTAGCTCATATTCTCAAGACGAGCGGCAGCGTTAATACGCTGAATCCACAATGCGCGGAAATTGCGCTTCTTGTTTCTACGATCGCGGTAAGCGTAAGTAAGACCCTTTTCCCAGGTATTTTTAGCTACCGTCCAAACATTCTTTCTAGCTCCATAATAACCTTTAGTGAGCTTTAGAATTCTATTTCTCTTTGCTTTTGAAGCAACGTGATTTACTGATCTTGGCATAGTTTTCTTCTTTAAATATTCTACTAAGTTAAATTAACGGAGGCAGAGCAAGTCACGAACCTGCTTCATGTTAGTTTGATCAACCAGTGTCTGGTGAACAAGATTTCTCTTCTGCTTCTTTGTTTTCTTAGTCAGAATGTGACTGTGGTAAGCATGATGTCTTTTAATCTTACCAGTACCGGTGAAAGTAAATCTTTTCTTCGCACCGGAATTTGTCTTAACTTTTGGCATTTTTTTAAAATTTTAAATTATTATCTATGAGTGGCAACGCATATACCAGGCGTTACGCACTTATTTTTCTTTAATTTTCTAAAGTTTAATCTTCTTGCTAATTATAAGAACATCCACACCAACCTTCACTTTTGTGAATTAATCGTTGTTTTCGTTATTATCTTCAGTAAGTTTTTCAACTCTTTCTACAGAATCAGTCCCACTCTCACGCTTCTCCCTATCCAACTTTTGTTGGCTTTTCTTTACAACACCAATTTTCTTTGGTGCAATATATAGGAACATTTTCTTACCTTCAAGTTTAGGCATCTGCTCAACCTTACCATATCCTTCCAAATCATTAGCAAAACGGAGTAACAAGACCTCACCTTGCTCCTTGAAAAGGATAGAACGACCACGGAAGAACACATAAGCACGAACCTTATTGCCTGCATTTAGGAATTCCTGTGCATGTTTCAACTTAAATTGATAGTCATGCTCATCTGTCTGAGGACCGAAACGAATTTCTTTCACCTCAACCTTTATCTGCTTCTGTTTCATCTCTTTCTGATGTTTCTTCTGCTGATACAGGAATTTAGAATAGTCAACGAGACGACAAACAGGAGGCTGCGCATTAGGAGATATCTCAACAAGATCTAACCCCTGTTGGCGTGCCATTTCTAAAGCTTTTCGTGTAGGAACCACTTCTGACTCGTCCTCTCCTACAATTCGGACTTCACGTACACGTATCTGTTCATTCGCACGGTACTGATTTTTCAATTTGTCATTCTTCATTAAACTATTTTATGTTCGTTTATACACTAAACGGGTGCAAAATTACGAAAAAGTCGGGAAGTACCAAAATAAATCCCGACTTTTTTATATTATTATTCTTATATATTATATATAATTACTCATTAACAGCAGAAAGCATTTCCTTTACTTCTGCATTGATACGCTGTGCAAACTCTTCCATTTTCATGGTTGCCTGTTCGCCACCACCCTGCTTACGCATGCTGACAAGACCTTCTGCACTTTCGTTCTCTCCTACGATAACCATATAAGGTACACGCTTCAACTCGTTATCACGAATCTTGCGTCCTATCTTCTCGTTACGGTCATCAATCGTTGCTCTAACGCCAACAGAATCAAGATATTGCCCAACCTTCTTTGCATAGTCATTATACTTTTCTGAGATAGGCAAAATAGCAACCTGATCAGGTGTAAGCCACAATGGGAAGTGTCCTGCTGTATGTTCGATAAGAACAGCTGTGAAACGCTCAAGACTACCAAATGGGGCACGGTGAATCATTACAGGCGTTTTCTTTGTATTATCCTCTGCAGTATATTCCAATTTGAAACGTGCAGGAAGATTATAATCTACCTGAATAGTACCCAGCTGCCATTTACGTCCGATAGCATCTCTTACCATAAAGTCAAGTTTTGGACCGTAGAAAGCAGCTTCACCTATCTCGCATTTAGCATTAAGTCCCTTTTCTTTGCAAGCTTCCTTGATAGCATTTTCACTTTCTTCCCAAACTTCATCAGAACCGATATATTTTTCTTTATCACTAGGATCACGAAGTGATATCTGTGCTTCATAATTATCAAAATGGAAAGTCTTGAAAACTTTAAGAATAATATCAATAACATTCTCAAATTCAGCCTTTACTTGATCTGTGCGAACAAATATATGTGCATCATCCTGTGTGAATGTACGTACACGAGTCAATCCATGTAATTCACCGCTCTTCTCATAACGGAATACAGTTCCGAATTCAGCAATACGAAGAGGTAAATCTTTATATGAACGAGGTTTACGTGCATAAACTTCACAATGGTGAGGACAGTTCATTGGCTTCAACATATATTCCTCATCCTCTTCCGGAGTATGAATAGGTTGGAAAGCATCCTTACCATAATGAGCATAGTGACCAGATGTCACATACAGGCTCTTACCACCGATACCCGGAGTTATAACTTCCTGGTAATTATATGGGCGAAGAAGTCCACGAAGCATTTCCTGCAAACGAAGACGAAGCTGTGTTCCCTTTGGTAACCATATTGGTAAGCCTTTGCCTACACGTTCTGAGAACATAAATAGTTCCATCTCCTTACCAATCTTACGATGATCTCGTTTCTTAGCTTCTTCAAGCATCACAAGATACTCATCAAGCAACTTTTTCTTCGGGAAAGAGACACCATATATACGAGTCATCTGCTCGCGCTTAGCGTCACCGCGCCAGAAAGCACCAGCAACACTTGTTATCTTTACTGCCTTTATTAATCCTGTTGAAACAAGATGTGGACCACGACAAAGATCTGTAAAATTTCCTTGTGTGTATGTAGATATCGTTCCGTCCTCAAGATCCTGTTCGATATGCTCGCACTTATATTCCTGACCGTCTGCCTTAAATTCATTAAAAGCATCAGTTTTAGTTACATCCTTGCGAACTACAGCCTCGTCCTTCTTGGCAAGTTCCAACATCTTTGCCTCTATTTTAGCAAAGTCGTTTTCCGAGATAACTTGTCCTTCTGCAGGCATTACATCATAGAAGAATCCGTTTTCTATAGCTGGGCCGAAGCCAAACTGTATACCAGGATACAATTCTTTTAGAGCTTCAGCAAGAAGATGTGCAGAAGTGTGCCAGAATGTGTGCTTTCCTTCTTCATCTTCAAACTTATAAAGTGCAATTGAAGAATCCTCATTAATAGAGCGATTCAATTCCACGATTTCACCGTTAACCCCGCAAGATACAACGTTGCGAGCGAGAGCAGGTGATATACTCTCTGCGATTTGAAAGCCAGTTACGCCCTGCTCATACTCACGAACAGATCCGTCTGGAAATGTGATTTTAACCATATTACAAATTAGTTTTATAAATCAAAGTTGACGCAAAGGTAATTTAAATCAATGAAATAACAAAATTATAAACGACATAATTTGGCTATTTCTCAACTGAGTACTTTTTCATCAAGGCATAGGCATCATAAATACCCAATTCACCCGCTTTACTTAAGTCTTTCAATCCGCCACGTATGTCGCTAGCAAATATTTTTGCAATACCACGATTGTAATATGCTTCAGCCAGTCTTGAATTTAGCTCAATAGACATATCGTAGTTTACAATAGCATTTTTATAATCCTTCATTGACGAATACACATTTGCCAAATCATAATACAAATATGCATTATCCTTGTCTATGCTAATAGCTTTTTTAAAGTCGCTTACAGACTTTGCCAACATCATGTTAACTCCAGAATTACTTTGAGAATCATAAGTTCTTACCAGAGACAAACAAACAGCACGCTGCCAATAAGCTAATTCCGACATACTATCAATACTTAAATAATCATTCAAGTCATTTATAGCCTCGTCGTAATTATATATCGTAGAATATGCCACAGCCCTCTGCAACAAAAGTTGAGAAGCAGCCTTCACGTCATTCGTCATCTTTATCTTATCGGTTAACGTCTGAATTGTTGTGAAATAATCTTTCGTATCTGTTTCTGAAATAGCGTCCGGTCTGCATGTGATATATAACACGTGAACAGGATTTACTTTTGAATTAAAAGCGTCTACATCCTTATCGATCAACTGGAAATCATTTATTCCATTAGTATATTTTTGATATGACAATATAAACATTGGCATAAACTTAGTGGCTACTTCTCGGTTTTGCACATAACCTCGATATTCATTCTTATATTCAGGAGTGGTAACTTCTGAATCCTGCACAACCCATTGGTCATATTTTTCAACATCAATATCGCTTAGTTTCCTTACTTGACGTAACTTTCCCTTAGTCCATCTCTGCTGCATTCCTAGATGTTTATTCATCTGAGCCTTAAACACCCTGAACTCATCAAGTTCCGCCTTTGCAGTCATACCAAGTCTGCGATAGCATTTAGCACGACTTAACAAGCCTGACCAGAAATTAGGAAACTTATTTATAACTCTTGTATAATCTGATATAGCAGATCGGTAATTACCGATTTTGTCAAGCAATATAGCTCTATTATATAAAGCCAGCAAATTATTAGGTTCCAGTCTCAGTACAAAGCTGAAATCTTGTATTGCACGATTATCATCACCTAAAGTCTGCCGTAACAGACCTCGGTTGTAATGAGAAATAAAATTATTTGGATCCATGTCTATAGCCTTGTCGTAATCCTCCATTGCGTAACGAAGTTTATTGAGATTTACACGAACCATAGCTCTATAGGTATAATTATTCACTACTTTTGGTGAATAATGAATGGCTTTAGAAAATGCTTCGTCTGCCATCCTCCAATTCTTTCGCTGAAGATTAAGTCTACCCAATATTGACCAAGAATTACCATCATATGGGTTGACTCTCAACGTTCTTTCAAGCCATCTTGAAGCAGAAGCCGTATCGTTAGCATTTATATAAGTCTCTGTCATCAAACCATAAGAGTTTGATAAATCAGGCCATCTTTTTATAATATATTCAAGATCTTGTCTTGTCTGCTTTACATCTTTGCTCTGAAATCTAGCCCAAGCTCTATTAAACCAGTATCCTTTTTCATCAGGATTCAGGCTTAATGCCTTTGTATAATCATCAATGGCATCAGAATATCTTCTAAGATTTAATCTATTGCCTGCCCTTTCTGCAAACAATTCATGCACATACGGATTAAGTCTCACTGCTTCATTAAAATCATCCTCAGCACCGACATAATCACCAAGACTTTTTTTAGCTATACCCCTATAAAACCAAGGTTTATAGAGATACGGCTTATTTGAGATAACATTATTGCAATGTTGTATAGCTACTACATAATCATTGTTTTCAAGAGCTAACTCTCCAGACTGAAGCAGTCTGTCTGTATTATACTGAGCAAATGACTTGCTTCCTGCAAATACAAATATAACAACAAATATAAGCAGCCTCTTAAACATAATGTTATTATTTATGAGCTATTTTAGTTCTATACCCACAGCGAACCTTTCCTTTAAGCAGAGCTTTCAACTTTCCAAATATCAATTGCTTACGAAAAGGAGGCATTCTGTCAATAAACATTTTTCCTTCAAGATGATCAAACTCATGCTGCATGACTCTAGCTAAATATCCATCCACCCACTCGTCATGATCATTAAATTCATCATCCTTATATACTACGTGTATACGAGTTGGACGAGTTACATTTTCATGAATACCAGGCAACGACAAACATCCCTCCTCCATTGTTTCCTTTGGAGCATTCTCATCATATTCCAAAATATGAGGATTAATATAAGCCTTCCTGAAATCCTTGTATTCAGGAGCATCATCACTCAACACATCCAAATCAATAACAACGACTCTTATGTCCTTGCCTATCTGTGGTGCTGCTAATCCAACACCGTCGCTTGCTGTAAGCGACTCAAACATATCACTTATAAGTTCTTTCAATTCCGGGTAATCCGGTGTTATATCCTGAGCAACCTTTCTCAATACAGGTTGACCGTATATATAAATAGGTAAAATCATTCGCTTCGCGAAAATTTAAGTTATACATTTAATGAAGAGCGTCTATATTGCATATAATCCTGCAAAATGATCGTTGCAGATATTTCATCCACAAGCCCTTTATTTTCTCTTCGAGCCTTTTTCTTCACACCACAGTCCAATATCACTTTATGTGCTAAGACTGATGTAAAACGCTCATCATAATACTCTATTGGAATTTCAGGCATAGCCTTACGCCATCTATTCACAAACTGCTCAACTCGAGCAAGATTCTCACTTGGTTTACCATTTGGTTGTGTCGGTTTACCAATCACCATACACTCAACAGATTCCTTTGAAGTATAGTCTTTTAGAAAATCAAACAGTTGAGAAGTCGAAACAGTGACTAGTCCATTAGCTATAATCTGCAATGGATCAGTCACTGCCAGTCCAGTACGCTTCTTACCGTAATCTATAGAAAGAATACGTGCCATAAATATTTATTAGTGCCCATGAAAGAGCAAATAATTATTTATTGAAAAGCAACCAAGCATCAGCATACATTGCACGAAGAGTATTACGACCCTTCACAGCATCCACCTTTCCATCGAAAGAAGCTGCAACTACACGATACATATTTCTTTCGCTATTGTAAACAATAGAAGGATCATAACCAGCACTCTTAAGAGTACCTTGCAAACCTTCTGCATTTGCTTTCAAAGAGAAAGAACCAACTACAACTCCAAAGTTTTTCAATGCAGGACCACTGACAACAGTAACACTCTCTTGACGAACAACAGCATTATCAGCATTATCAACAACAGTTGTCTGAGTGGCAGGCTTTTGCTCCAAAGGAGTAACTATAGGTGCAGAGGTCTGAGCCACATCAGCTGACTGAGCCTGTTCCTGAGCCTTAGCTTTCTCATAAGCTTTCTTATAAGCGCTTTCACTTGATTTACAACTTGTAAACGCAAATGCGACACACAATCCTGCGCATAAAACCAAACTTTTTTTCATAATCTTTTTGTTTATTGAAATTAGACCTTTATTCATTAATATATCGTGCGAAATTACAAAATATATCACAAAAACGATTCAACAAGCCGCATAAAGTTTGTTAAATCAAACAAATACGCGTGATTTAACAAAAAATGATATAAATTCTATTGCTTGCAAACAAAAGATTTATTATATTTGCCAATAAGATAAATAAGACATAAGGATATTTATTATATAGATTGTTTAACAATAAAAATTACAAGATTATGAAAACATTAGGTTATATCGGAGCATTCCTAGGCGGTGCTATCGCCGGTGCTGCTATTGGTCTCTTAGTTGCTCCTGAAAAAGGAACAGAAACTCGTTGTAAAATTACAGACGCAGTTGATGATTTTTGCAAGAAACATAATATCAAACTCACCCGTAAAGAAGTTGACGACCTTGTTGACGACATCAAGGACGCAACTCCTGAAAACGCAGAATAAATATTTATGTTTTCAAACGACAGAAATATAGAAACGATTGGACAATTAGTAGAAATTATCAAACACTACATCGGGCTTCAAAAAGAATATATGAAACTCGATGTAGTTGATAAAATTGTCCGATTGCTAACTGCCTTAACAATATCTGCAATATTTGTAGTATTGTTGATGTTAGCATTAATATATCTTAGTTTTGCATGTGCGTTTGCTCTAGCCACTATAGTAGGAAATGTAATGGCTTTCACTATTGTAGGCGGTGGATATGTTCTAGCACTTATTTTATGTGTTAGCTTCCGCCATAAATGGATTGAAAAACCGCTTGTTAAATTTTTGGCGAACTTATTTTTAAGTAAATAATGGAGAATTTTTTTGAATATAAATCACTTGATGACATCAGAAGGCGCAAAGAGACATTGCGCCAAGAACTGCTGGAGGACGACAAGAAGATTAAGAATCTATGGGATGAAATGTCACGTCCATCTGATTTGTTTTCCAAAAGTGCGTCTCCTTCAAAACGTATTACGGGATTAATAAATACCAGTGCTGCACTTTTTGACGGAGCTATCCTCGGTTGGAAACTGTACCGTAAATTCAGAAAATAATTACAGGTTTGACGACTTGATTTTAGATTATGATTATCTCTCCGTCAAACCCAAACTTGACACCTTCTGGCAGTCGCTTATTAGCTACTTTGTCAAGTCCTATTGAATGAGTAAGATGCGTGAGATATGTTTTTTTCGCACCTATCTTTTTAGAAAAAGCGATGGCGTCACCCACCAACTGGTGACTATGATGCGGTTTATCCCATCTTAATGCATTAACAACAAGAATTTCTATCCCTTTTAAATATTCTAATTCGTCATCATCAATACTTTTCATATCTGTGATATAGACTAATTTCCCTATTCTAAATCCAAGAATAGACATCGTATCATGTTTAATTCTTATTGGCATTATATCCAAATCCCCTATCTTAAATGTTTCATGAACATGAATAGTATTAAGATTTAATTTAGGAACACCTGGATAAAGTTTATTTTCATTATCATCAGGAAAACAATACGGCATGTTATTTTTCAATCCTTTAGCTACGTCTTCCTCACTGTATATTTCTATATCACCAAATTGGCAATAAGGGCGTAAATCGTCAAGTCCAGCTACGTGATCATAGTGAATATGAGTAATCAACACTCCGTCTATCTTGCGAAAAGGTTGCTTTAGCATCTGTTCACGAAAATCAGGACCGCAATCTATCAATACTCTTGTAGATTCAGTTTCTACTAATGCAGATGTTCGCAAACGTTTATCATGACTATCATTGCTTTTGCATACTTCACAAGAACATCCTAGCACAGGTACACCTTGTGATGTTCCGGTCCCAAGTAACGTTATTTTCATCGTATATTCACCTCCGGATTAATTTCTATACCAAACTTGTCAAACACATCATGCCTGATAGTTTCGCAAAGTTTTATAATGTCCTCTCCTGTAGCTCCTCCACAATTTATGAGTACCAAAGCTTGTTTGTCATGTACTCCAGCATTACCAAGTCGCCTACCTTTCCATCCACACTGATCAATCATCCAACCAGCAGGAATCTTATACGAAGTCTTAGAAACTTCATAATAAGGCATATTTGGATATTCATCATTCAGTTCCTTAAACTTATCAACCCCAACTATAGGATTCATAAAGAAACTTCCAGCATTTCCTGTAACCTTGGGGTCGGGCAACTTTGCATTACGTATTTCTATAATTATATCTCGAAGCTCTTTAGCTGAAGGTTCTGATATGTTTCTTTCTGCTAGTTTAGCCCTTATATTGCCATAATCAAGTTTCGGCTTAAATGTGCTGTCCAATTTATAAGTGACATAAGTCATAAGATACTTATCCTTCCACTCATTTTTAAATTTACTCTGTCTGTATTTATAATCACAGTCAGAATTATCAAATTCAACAACATGACCAGTAGCTATTTCAACAGCTTCTATTTTGGCAATAATATCCTTTGCCTCTGCTCCGTATGCACCAATATTCTGGATTGCGCTAGCTCCTACCTCACCGGGTATTAGTGATAGGTTTTCAGCTCCATAATATCCATTTTCCACGCAATAAGCCACAACATCATCAAAAACTTCACCTGAACCACAACGCAAAAGATATTCACCATTTACACAGTTAGCTTCTATACCATGAATATCAGAATGAATCACGTTACCCTTATAATCAGCTTTAAGCAGAAGATTGCTTCCACTTCCTATAATAAGGAATGGTAAATTATCATTTGATATTATTTCAGATACTTTTTGGGCTTCATCAATAGATGAATATTCTATAAACCGATTGCATTTGGCATCAATACCAAAAGTATTGTGGGTCAGCAAGCTGTAGTCTTTATAATCTTTCATAAGCAATTTACATAGAAAGTTTTGTAAGTTTCCACTTTCCACCACGTTTCTTGAATGTCAGTTCTGTCTCAAGACCGTTTGCAATACCTCTTACAACAAAGATCTTCTGACTGCTTTCTGTATATTTCTGTCCGTAAATTATATTATATATCAGCCCTCTTGGCAGCTGGGGCGCGAAAGACGGCCATTGCTCTGGTGCCAAAGTACCAGTCATCGTACCAAAATCATCATCAGGGTCTGGTCCTGTAAACATTAGAGGATCATTTACACTATGCACCTGATATGCTGAATCAGCGACAAAATTCTGATAGAACTTCAAGAAAGACGCATTCATATTCTGATACAATGGCTTATAGTTTATCGAAGTCATAATCCATTGACCATTAATTCTGTTAAACAAATATTGCTTAACAACCTGTTTCTTAAAATACACCTTTTCTACAACAACATGATCTATAGATGTATCTTTAACAACTTGCATCTGCTTTATATCATCAAAGATTAATGTATAAAAATCCTGACGCATAAAGAAGTTATCAATCTTCCATTGTCCTTTCTGAATATATTTCTTCACCTTGCCATCTCTATATACAGGTAGTGGGTAGTGAATACGCTTACGCTGCAACTTGCGGTTAGCTGCAAAATTAAAGAAGAAATCATCAAAGAGTTCATCTGCAGCCTTTGGCATAGGAGTATCAGAAATGATATTATTCAAAGTATCAGCAGACGTACTGTCAGCCTCCTCTGTGTTTACAACTGCACTATCAGCAGATGTAGACTTTTTATCTGTGCAACCTGTCGTAGAAAAGACAGCAACACCAATTATCATTACTACAATAAAAGATAATATTAATTTTCTCATCACTAATTCCTTTTGCCTAACTAAATACTCTCAAATTTTCATGCAAAAATACAACTTTATTTCGATTGGCGCAATAAAGTGTGAGAAAAATATACATACCTTATAAATTTATTATTTCTCTATTTTCTATTTCCAATAAAATTACGTAACTTTGCAAACTAGTTAACATATATGCTACGCCAAATTATCTGGATGGCATATTTGATTAAGCATTCAAAAAGAATAAAAACGTTTTTAAATATGCTATTAGAGAAAATCGAATCACTTCTTAATGAAGTCAGTAGCCTTTCTGCAAAGAATGCAGATGAAGTGGAACAGCTTCGTCTAAAATATTTAAGCAAAAAAGGAGAAATCAACGCACTTATGTCTGATTTCCGCGATATCGCTGCTGAACAAAAGAAAACTATTGGTGTCAAGATTAACGAACTTAAGCAGACTGCAACGGAAAAAATCAACAGCCTACGTGAAGAGCTTACAGAAGCTGAAAGCCAAAGCGACGATATTGATTTGACACGTACTGCCTACCCTATTAAATTAGGAACACGTCATCCTTTGTCTATCGTAAAAAATGAGATAATAGATATTTTTCAACGTATGGGATTTGTTCTTGCTGACGGTCCAGAGATTGACGATGACAAGCATGTATTCACTATGCTCAACTTCGCTGCTGATCATCCAGCAAGAGATATGCAAGATACATTCTTCATCGAGCAAAGCGACCCTAACGACGTAACAAAGAATATTCTTTTGCGTTCACACACCTCTGGTGACCAGAGTCACTTTATGGAGAAACACGAGCCTCCTTTCCGAATTTTATGCCCTGGACGTGTATATCGTAATGAAGCTATAAGTGCCAGAGCACATTGTTTCTTCCATCAGGTTGAAGGTCTTTATGTTGACAAGAATGTTAACTTTACCGATTTAAAGCAAGTATTACTTACTTTTGCACGTGAGATGTTTGGTCCTGATACCAAAATCCGTCTTCGCCCAAGCTATTTCCCATTTACAGAGCCTAGTGCCGAAATGGATATTTCTTGTCATATTTGCGGTGGTAAGGGTTGTGGTTTCTGCAAGCATACCGGTTGGGTTGAAATCCTAGGTTGCGGAATGGTAGATCCAAACGTTCTTGAAGCATGTGGCATAGATAGCAAGGTATACTCTGGTTATGCATTTGGTATGGGCGTTGAGCGAATCACAAATTTGAAATACAGAGTTAGTGATTTGCGTATGTTCTCTGAAAACGACACTCGTTTCCTTAAAGAATTTGAGTCTGCAAATTAATCAGATATAAATATATAGATAAAGGTTGAAAGTTTTTCTTTCAACCTTTTTTATTTGGAATAGATTAGCACTAAAAAATATTGCGTCACCTATCTTTATTCTTTTGTTGCCTCTACAAACAACCAATCGCTAAGACGATTCATGAAAGACATGATATTATCTGCTAGTTCATAATCGCGGCGCATGGTTATCAATCTACGTTCTGCGGTACGGCATTTTGTCCTCGCTATATGAAGATAAGCATTAGAGATGTTTTCGCCTGGCATGACGAAACAGAATTTACCATCATTCTTATTTTCATCTATATCATGTTCCAACTGCAATGTAATATTATCCAAATCAAATTTTGGATCCATACTTCCACCTGCAACAACTCCCATTATACGCATGATGATATTCTGAAACAACTCTATTTTCTGCTTTGAATCAGTATCATTAATGTAAACTTTGACAAGACCCAACGACGCATTTAACTCATCAAGAGCACCGTTAGCCTCAATTCTCACATCATCTTTTTCAACATAAGCTTCACCTTTCAATGATGTAAATCCTTTGTCACCAGTCTTTGTATATATTTTCATAGCAATTAAATTTATCGTTTCTTTAATATAACATATATTATCACAGGAGCCCCCATTACCGGTGTAACAGCATTAAGCGGTATCATTCCTCCATTAGACGGTAAATAGCACAACACATTGCACGCAAGAGCTATCAACGCTCCACACAACATCGTTGCCGGCAGAAGCATGCGATGATTATCGGTCTTTAAAAGAAGTCTCGCTATATGAGGAACTGCTAAACCGATAAAAGCAATAGGTCCACAAAAAGCTGTTACTATAGCAGTAAGCAAACCGGTGATTATCAATAATATATTTCGTGTCTGCTTTACATTGATTCCTAGGTTTTCAGCATATTGATCTCCTAGCAACATGGCATTCAAGGGTTTTATCATCATCAGCGAGGCAACAAGTCCTACCAACGTTATAACAGAAAATAAGGGAATATTATCCATCGTGACTCCACCAAAGTTTCCCATTCCCCATACCATATAACTCTTCACACCTTCCTCTGTAGCAAAGAAATTAAGAAGTGATATTGCAGAATTAGCCAGATAACCAATCATCAGTCCGATGATAAGCAACATCACATTATTGCGAACCATTGATGAAAAACCAAAGACGATAAACGTAACTATCATCGCTCCTGCAAAAGCAGCCAAGAATATAGCTATAAATCCAGAAACAGAGAACATCCCAACTGCCATATTCCCACCCAAAGCCAACATCACAAAAGCAACTCCTAAACCAGCACCACTATTGATACCAAAGACATCTGGACCAGCTAATGGATTACGAAACGTTGTCTGCAACATCAAACCGCATGTCGCCAAAGAAGCTCCTGAAAGAAGTGCCGTTATAGCTTGCGGAAGTCTTGACTGCAAAACAATAAATTTCCAAGACTCCCGTAAGCAATCACCTCCTGACAATATAGTAACAATAGCCTCAATAGGGATTTTTACAGATCCTATTACAATGTTAGCTATAAACATCAATACGATGCCTAAAGATAACCATATAAGGTATATTGCACCTTTTGTCATATCAATTTCCTAACTTATGATAATATCTCAACTGACCAAGTCTTAAATCTGGATGAAGGATGATAATCATATCCTTTAATAATCTGTCTGGATGAAAACTGGCTTCCTCATAATATCTTGTCAAAGTGCAATTTGCGCCATACACATTATTACTCTTAAAAGCCTTCATCTCGCCATATCCGTTATAATCAGACTTTAGTTCACCAAGAGTTGACGGATGAATATCATACTTATACATCCACACATCAGCTTTACCAGCATCATCGAGAACCCTTTCAAAAGGCAAACTCAAAGAACCAGCACTCTTATCGGCAGCATATACATACTTACCGTTTGCATCACTAATCATCTGAGCTATGGTACTCTTTCCTCCAGGAACATACCACACGCTTCCTGTTTTAAGTTCGGTAATAACTGAACGTCTGATCTTTGATTTTATTGCCTCAGCCTTCAAAGCCTTATAATTATTGTCAATAGACTTAAATAATTTTATGGCTTCTTTTTCCTTACCATAGAGCATACCATAGAATATCATCCACTCTGCCCTACCCAATGCTGTGGGCTCCATATAATCAGCAGCCTCAACAATAGGAATATTTATATCCTCAAGTTTGCCATACCCACCACTATTTTCAAACGGAGAGATGATAAGAACCTGCGGTTTACTGTCTATAACTTTCTCAACATCTGCACTCATACCGTTTCCGCAATCAACAATATCTTTACCTATTCGTTTGTGAACATCAGGAATATTAATGTATTTAAGATCACAGACTCCAGTTATTGACTTCGCGCTATTCAAGTCGTAGAGAAGAGCGCAATGTACGGTTGAAAAGATGACGCTACGCTTAACCGGAACGTTTATTACTGAAGCGCCTTCTGACTTCAGATTATTAACTGCTTTAGAATCCAAAGCTTTATTTTCAGCCAACACATAAGTATGCAATATTCGAGACGGCTTCCATGGATCTTTAAGTTTTACTACACTATATCCATCATATTTCACTGCCTCTATATTCCTTGCATACTTGAAATGCAACGTATCACCTCCCATTGCATAACGGTCTGTTTTGCCGCTATTGCATGAGGAGAAGATACATACTAAAAATGAAATAAATAATAATAAATATTTCTTCATTAATTTACCTTTTCATATCCATAGTTGAAGAATATTGCCGCTGGTGATGCACCGCAAACATAATCCTTTACTTTTGTACCCGTAGAAGTAAACTCTCTTACATATCCATTCATATTATAATCAGGGGCATGAGTTTCAGAGCTTATACCATTTGATGCAATAAACACACGACCAGTGATGGGATCAACAGCTATCTGTGCAGGGCTATCTACTGTTCCAGCAAAAGCAGTTGTTGTTTTGGTAGCAAGAGTATAAATTCCGTAAGTAACAGCATTAGCTTTGTAAGCAGCATTAACAAAATAGAAATTACCTTGATACAAGTCTGCCATCGTTGCATCAAACAAAGTCGTTGATGATGTGCCTGATATCAGCTTCACCCCAGCACCAACTTGCTTATAGCTTGCATCATAAGAACCATAATCCAAAACATACAAACTATTATTAGCATAGAATAACTTTACAGGATTTGTTACGCCAGAGACAGCCTGTGTTTCAACAGATCCATTAGTAAGATTGATTGCAGATATAGTGCCTTTTCCCATACCATAATTAGAATTGGCTACATAAATATAGTTACCTACTCCTACAAGTCCCTCTGGATAAGATCCTACAGTGTATTTATTTGAAAGAGCATAAGTTGTTGTATCTACTGCAGCGACAATACCATGGTAGGTGGTAAAATAGATCTTACCGTTTCCAGCAATGATATGACGAGGATTAGTACCAAGATCAGTACCCAGCAAATCAGTAGTCTTAATCTGTTTGATACTCTTCAATGTGGTTTTGTCTACGACCTCAATAGTTGCCGAACCATCAACTACGATATACATTTTACTACCATATACAAGTCCATCATTAGCTCCCGTTCCTAGAGAACTACCATTAGCCTTAGCAAATACACTAGTAGTTGACTCACCGCTTGTATAATCAATATACGAAAGATTAGCAGGATTTGTAGATGTGCCATAGGCTATAACATAAGCGCCATCACTGACAGCTTTTAGTCCTACACCCTCATATTTATCGTCTTCACTACAAGAAGCCAATCCTAAGATGGCTGTTACAATAAACAAAACACTCAAAAATTTTCTATTCATATTATTTTCTATTAATTATTACACTTAAAAACTATACGTTGCCGACATCGTAAAACTTCTTCCTGGCATAGGATACATATATATAATATTGTATTGCTTATTAAATATATTCAGTATATCGCCACGCAAAGTAAGTTTGCCACCTATATCAATCGTCTTATACATAGACAATCCTGCTTCTATATATCCAGGAATACTATTTCCATTATAATGTTCATTGTTTGCCCAGCGCATAGTCATTCCCGTCCCATGAATACTTAAATTAACCAAAGGATTCTCATAGCTCAACGAGACACTGCCAGAATGAACCGGCATATAAGCCAACTGATTATGATAGTATTCAGAAGTCCTACTTGTTCGGTTCTCACATTTATTATATGTGTAATTACTAGATAACGAAATAGTCTGCCGTGAATCTAAATGATATGAGGCAAGAATAGACGCATCAACACCTTGAACAAGAACCTTACCTACATTAATATGTGTCCATACAAACATATTATAAGGAACAGCAACGATTTTATCTTTTACATTATTAATATAAGCATCTAATGTAGCTTCAAAATCCATGCGATGAGAGAAACTCTGTCTCCACGTAACACCTAAGTTAAATTGCTTTGTAATTTCTGGCTTCAAATCACGACTACCATAAAGATAATAATAGCTTTCAGTAAACGTTGGAGCTCTNAAAATACTCTTGTAAGAAGNTCTCACAAACAAGTCGTGATTTTGAAGTAATTTATATGATAATGAGAAACTAGGTGACAATCTTCTCATATCCTTACTACCCTCGCCATCCTTTTCGTCATTAAGGTAAACAGAATGAAGAAGACGTGCCATGGCAGTAAATCTACTGATGGAATATTTTGCCGTGAAACTCTGCATGATGGTGTTGCGATAAGGTCGTGTATCAGTGGCAAGACTGCTATTGAGATTATTATAAGCATAATCCAACGAATAGTCAAAAGCCAAATGATCAACAGGGGTATACAACAAACTTGCACTTCCATAATATTCACGTTGCCAATAGCTGGCATCCTTAATTCCATCAGGATAAACATCATCCTTATATATAGAAGCTGCCCAGTTTACTTTAGCATTCACCTTCAGACTTAGATTTCCACTATTGTTTCGTGTCGTGAAAAAGGTCTGCAAGAAAGCATTTCTATCACGCAGACGCTGACCGCTTATATTCGTATAATATATCACCTGACCAGGCAATAGCCTATTGTTATCGTAATAATATATCTTCGTCCACAGATTAGACAACTTGTTAATGCTCCATCTCAGATCCATCTCTCCGTGATAGCTATCCATTTTGTTATGGGTACGTTTCTCGTGAGTAATCAAACTTATATTTTTAAGCGTAAAGGGGAAGTTATTATCTGCGTGCGTATATTCAGAAGAAACACTCGCGACAAAAGAGTCACTATATCTTTGAGTATATTTCACAAAAGGATTGAATAAGCCAAACGAGCCTGTCTTTATTTCCGTAAGCAAGTGAGCACGATAATCCGACGGTAACATTTTAAGAGTTTCTATGGAAAGAACAGCTGGATAGGCTGCTTGACGAGCTGGAATAAATATATCGTCATTGTCTCCTATAGCAAGACTCACGCTCCCTACATTATTTAATGCGTAACGTGATAAATCTATTTCACCATTCTGACATTCGCTCAATATAATACCATCATACGAAACACCAGTATGTTGACTTCCCAATCCCCTCACAGATACAGTCTTCATTCCACCCGTACCTCCATAATCACGAATATTGATACCAGCAAGACGATGAAGAGCATCTGAAATATCGGTAACTCCGAACTTTAATAAGTCGGTGCTTCCAAGATACTGCACAGGAGCCGTTGAAAGTACACTACTTTTATGAGCACTAGCTATAACCTCTACATCATCAAGTAATATAGAGTCACTTTGAGCCATGACAGAATTGTCATAAGTCAAACATAATATAATACACAATAAGATCTTTCTCATTCTTCCTCGAGAATTGGAAAATATTAAATTACAAAGGCAGGTCTTCTGACTACACGACTTAAAACAAGCACCTTCCCGGTATTAACCAGTGGTATAAGCTTATTCATCAATGTCGCTTACAGCAGCGGGACTGTCAAGGATTTTCACCTTATTCCCTTTTAATCATTCTTTTGAACCATTTGCGTTGGCGAATTTACGATAAAACAGTGAGATATGCAAGCAAAAGAAACTTTTTAATGAAAAAAAAACGGCTATATCACTTGACGACAACATATATAAATTGTATATTTGCCAATGTCTAACATCGTTATAACCATAAAAACATATATTATGCAAGATTCATTAAAAAAAGTTTTATCGGGAGATTTTAACAAGAAAAAGTTTCTGATGTTTGCCATTACAGCTTTTATAACATTATTAGTTTGGAATCTCCCGATAAATGTATTCGGCATTGATGGTTTAACTATCGTGCAACAGCGTGTCATCGCCATATTTGCAATGGCTGTGCTTTTATGGATTACCGAAGCCATACCGGCTTGGGCTACTTCCATTACTATAATCTTTGTTCTACTGTTCTGTGTCAGCGACTCCTCGTTCTCTTTTCTTCAGGGAACAGAAGGACAATATGGCAAACTGCTTGATCATGTTGGTGTCATGGCGTGTTTTGCCGACCCTACAATCATCCTGTTTCTTGGTGGATTTATCATCGCTATTGCCGCTACTAAAAGTGGACTTGACGTACTCATGGCAAGAACTCTGATGAAGCCATTCGGCAAAAAAAGTGAAAATGTTTTATTAGGTTTTCTGCTCATAACGGGTATCTTCTCTATGTTTATTTCAAATACTGCAACAGCAGCTATGATGCTAACATTTCTTACACCTGTTTTTAAAGCTTTACCAGCAAACGGAAGAGGACGTATGGGGTTAACGATGGCTATCCCTATTGGTGCCAACCTTGGCGGCATGGGAACGCCTATCGGAACACCTCCAAATATATTCGCACTAAAATATCTTAACGACCCCACAGGCATTAATCTTGGTATTACTTTCACCCAATGGATGATTATAATGGTTCCTTTAGTCATCATACTAATTATCATTGCCTGGAGGCTTATTCTTTACTTCTTCCCTTTCACACAAAAAACAATAGATCTTAAAATTGATGGAGAAGTATCTCATAATTGGCGTACAGTTGTTGTTGGAGTTACAATAATAACAACAATATTACTATGGATTTTCGGCAGTCAACTTTTTGGCATAAACGCAAATACAACAGCAATGCTGCCTATTGCTGTATTCGCTCTGACTGGTGTCATCACAGCAAAAGACTTACAAGAAATTGACTGGTCTGTAATCTGGATGGTTGCAGGAGGTTTCGCATTAGGTATGGCAATGAATGGAACTGGACTTGCAGAGAATGCGATAAACAGTATTCCTTTCGGTCAATGGAATCCGTTTGTCATCCTCATCACAGCTTGTCTGATATGCTATGGTCTAAGCAATTTCATCAGCAACACGGCAACTGCTGCACTTTTGCTCCCTATCTTGGCAGTCGTTTGTAAAGGAATGGGTGACAGTCTTGGATCAATCGGCGGAACAGTAACCGTTCTTGTAGGTATCGCCATTGCTGCAAGTGCTGCCATGTGTTTACCTATAAGTACACCTCCAAACGCTATTGCATTCTCAACTGGTTTGATTAAGCAAAACGATATGGTAAAAGTTGGACTATCAGTAGGCATCGTCACTTTGGTTCTAGGTTTAGGAACATTAATCATATTCGGAAGATTGGGTATCTTCTAATATCTATATACATAAAAGATGCCCCCCGAAAGTTATAAAACTTTCGGGGGGCATTCATAAATATATAATTAAATCATTTCATTAGAAAGGACGTCCACCGCCGAAACCGCCACGGTGTCCTCCGCCTCCCATACCGCCACGTGGACGATCTCCTCTACCAGGGCCATCCCCGTCAGGACCATGCTGCATATTCATGCGTGCATCCTTACCTCCAAAGATGTTAACACGATAGATAACATGCAACATTGCATAACTGTTTATGCTATTATATTGTGTGTCGCTACGCTGTATCGCACTTATCGTACGGCTGAAATTACTCTGATTGTGTAGAATATCATATAATTGCAAGCTCACTGTAAGTGGACTACCTTTAAGGAAGCCTTGTGATAACTGAGCATTCCATACAAGTTCATTCGTATTCATAGCGTTATCACTATATCCTCTACGACTATTATTATGAAGGTCTGTTGCCAAACTTGTACCCCAAGGTAGAGTTATGTTTACCGAACCACCATAAGCAAACTGCCACGTATCAAGATTATTATTATTCAAGATATCATTACGGCTGTGAGTATAGTTCAACGAACCGTCTGCAGCAAGTTCCAACCAACCATTACGATAACTTGTCTCAATTCTTTCACCTAAAGATGAAGAACGAGTAGTTGTCTTTGTTGATTCGTTATTCAAGAAGTTAAACGCAACATAATTATTATAGCTCACATTTGTGAATGTGTTCACATTGAAAACACCAGCTGAGTCAATAGCCGTATTAAACATAAATGCACCTCTTACATTCCAGTTACCGTTAATATTTTCAGGGCGAGTAACTCGTCCACCGGTAGCCTCATTATAGGTAACCATACTACTTATATCGTTACTGGTATTACTATAATTGATGAATGTCATTATTGCACGCTGTTTTTTCTCAATATAATTATTATAGAATAATCTAAAGTTATTTGTAAACGAAGGCTTCAATCCTGGGTTACCCTTTGAGATGTTCAATGGATCACTGTCATCTGTTATATCAAGTAACTGTGTCATACTAGGTTGCGATGTCGTTCCACGGTAGTTAATACGAAGATTACTTACCTTACTGAAACGATAGCGGAAATCCAATGTTGGAGTTACGTTTGTAACATTACGGGTTGTATCTACATGCACCCCTTGATAATTCTGCATATAACTAGACTTCTGAGGTTCAACCATCACACCTACGTTAAACGTATATTTTGTGCGGATTATTCTCAACATCAATTCGAAGTCATGAATATAATTCTTATACTCTGAATAACGACTAAGATTTGTATCAATATATGATTCAACAGGATTTGCCAATCTTGAAAGATAAGAATTCCAATCGCCATACATCAAAGGTAGACCAGAGAAATAGTTCTCACCAAGATTACTGAAATCATAAGTTGAGCGATCGCTCTTGCTATATTTATATTCATATTTATAACTAAACTGCAAGAAAACAGCCCTCATGATTGGTTCGCTATATGTGAACTGCAAATCATACCCTGAGTTTGTTGTAGGAGTAACATTCCATCTATTCGTCTGATAGGTTGAATCTACATTGCTAGAGTTCATTATCTGGTATAGATGCACATTACTTAATGACAAACTCTTGCTGTCACTCTTACCATAACTTACATCTCCCTTTAATGTCAAGTTGCGTCCTTTAGTACCAAATTTTCTATTATATTGCAACATAGCGCCAATATTTTTATTATTGCTATTGCTAATACCGCTGTTATCGCGAGTGTTAACCATCAGATTTTCATCTGATAGTTTCTTTATTGACTCCGCTGATAAAGGATCTAAAACATACGAATAAGGATCTGCATTATAAGAACCAGACGTACTCTTGCTTACACCATCATTATTAGAATATGTGAATGAAGGACGAAACATGATATCTGTCATAGAATCAGGATTCCATTCCAATCTCATTCTTGCATCCCAACTGTCACTTCTACTAAAACTCTGACTAATACTATTTGAAAAAGCGCCTTTAGTACTTACGAAATTTTCTACAGAGCTCGTCGTGTTTACATCACCATCCGCATGTTGCCAACGTACAGAAGCATCAATTTGAAGTTTATCTTTCTGTTCAAAATTATAATTCAAACCTAGCATTTTAGATGCATTCAAACCTTGCTGTCCGGCACCAAAGCTACCATAGCCACCGCCACCAGGAAATCCTTTATCGTTGGTGTTATTAGCATTGGCAAAAACCATCAACCTATTTTTATCATTAAAATAAGCTCCCATAGCCCTGTTTGAATAACGATCTTTAGTACCTGCTGAAAGATCTATGTTACTAAACATACCTTTATTCATTCCAGGCTTCATACCAAAGTCTAATACCGTTTCCTCTTCACCATCATCAATACCGGTAACCTTTGCCAAGTCACTTTTCTTGTCATAAGCCTTAATCTTATTAATCACTGATGTTGGGATATTCTTTAATGCCGTTTTCGTATCGCCGGTCATAAACTCTTTTCCTTCAACAAGAATTTTCTTGACTTGCTTACCATTAATAGTAATTGTACCGTCGTCAGCAATCTGTGCTCCAGGAAGTCGTTTCACCAATTCTTCAATAGTAGAACCTTCAGGAGTACGATATGCCGAGGAATTATAAACAAATGTATCTTCCTTCAGCGTCACCTTTGCAGCTTGTCCAACTACAGTCGCTCCTTTCAACATAACAGCATCTGATCCAAGAATAATTTTACCAAGATCAACATTACCTGAATTCGCAATATTTAAACGCTTTACAACCGGCTTATAACCAATACTAGTTATACGAACAATATAACGTCCGTCATCATTTGCTTTGACAGAAAATTTACCTTCGTTATTAGAAATTGTACCGGCAACAAAAGTACTGTCTTTCGCACGTAGCAATTGCACTGTTGTCTGCGTTAGTGGCTCTTTGGTATCACGATCGGATAAACTTCCTGTGATGAGGCGATTTTGCGCATACGAGGCAACGGCAAAAAACGCCAGTAGAAATAGTATTAAAGATTTTTTCATCTAATGTATAATTTATTTACGATAGGTTAGACTCTATTTTTTGCAACAAGTTTAATCAAAAATGTCAAAATATGAGTTAAAATTTTGTTATTAAACCAAAATGATATATTTTTGCATAGGAAACTTACGTTATAACGGTATATGGAACAAAGAATAATAATATCCAAAAATATTGGAGAAGAATTAGCTAAGGCTATTTCAGAATGTGAGCACGACAAGCTTTTTGTACTTACTGATGAAACTACGCATGAAAAGTGCTGGCCCACCATTGGCAAACTTATAAGAATGAGAAATGCCAGAGTCATCACAATAAAGGCTACAGATTCACATAAGGATATTGATTCTCTTGCCCAAATATGGCAGGAACTAGGCAAAGGCGGTGCTACAAGACATTCATGTATGGTTAATCTTGGTGGTGGTATGGTTACAGACCTTGGCGGTTTTGCTGCCTCTACCTTTAAAAGAGGTATTGATTTCATTAATATTCCAACTACCCTTCTCGCTATGGTTGATGCTTCTGTTGGTGGAAAGACAGGCATGAACTTTAATGGATTAAAAAATGAGGTTGGCGTATTCAACGATAGTAAGTTTGTTATCCTTGACACTGAGTTTCTAAAGACACTTGACAGTGAGAATATTCTTTCAGGATATGCCGAAATGCTTAAACACGGTCTTATATCAAACGATAAGATGTGGGCACAGTTGGTTAATTTTGAAATCAGCAACCCTGATTTCGGCTTACTACAAACGATGGTTGCCGACTCTGTAGAGGTGAAAAAGGACATAGTGAAAAAAGATCCTTATGAATATGGCATAAGAAAGGCTTTGAATTTAGGACATACTTTTGGACATGCTTTTGAAAGTTGGTCATTAAAGCGTAAGCCTATACTTCATGGTTATGCTGTTGCCTACGGACTTATATGCGAATTATATCTAAGTAGCGTAAAGGCAGGATTCCCTACCGACAAGATGCGACAGACCGTTAATTTTATACGTGAGAACTATGGCACGTTAGGAATAACGTGTGATGATTATGACGAACTTATAGAGCTGATGACTCACGATAAGAAAAACAAAGCTGGAATCATCAATTTCACTCTACTTGAAAATGTAGGTAAGATAAAGATAAACCAAACTGCTACTATCGAGGAAATAAAAGAAACTTTAGATTTCTTCCGCGAGGGATAATGCCTTGACACGTGCTGGTTTACCAGTTTCTGTGAGAGGAATACTTTCAATATGAAGATAATCGTGAGGACACCAATATTTAGGTAGCACACGTTTACATATAGCTTCTACTTCGGCGATATTGTCGTTTTCAGTAATGAGGACCACAATCTCGCCGAATTTTTTATCACTACGTTTTGTGATCATAAAATTCGACTCCATATAAGGGCTAAGAGCACGCTCAACTTCTTCCATCTGGATTTTGATGCCACCGCTACAGATCACATTATCTTTCCTGCCTAATATTCTGAATTTCCCATCTTTAAGTTCAACGATGTCATTGGTTACAAGTTTGCCATCATGTACCAAAGGTGCATCAATAACCAAACATCCGTCTTCGTTTTGCGAAACATCAACACTGTCAAAAGGAGTGTACCATTCTGAAGCACCATCGCCATTCAGTCTACGAAGGGCTATGTGCGAAAGCGTCTCCGTCATGCCATAAGTGCTCCATACATGATTAGGGAAACTGCGCAATGCCTTTGCCAGTTCATCGTCTATCGCTCCCCCACCAATAATCAAATGGGTGAAGCTACGTAATGTCTCTGCTTCAGCAGCAACATTCAAAGAATTATAAACCTGTAAAGGCACCATTGCAGCCAAAGAAGGTTTATCAAAAGATAAAGATATATCCTTCAACGGATGACCACTTGGAGTTACACTCACTAAATTAAGTTTGCGCTCAATACTGCGCACAACCAACATTTTCCCGGCGATATAATCTAAAGGCATACACAAAAAAGCAGTATCACCAGGACGTAACCCAAGAAAGTCACACGTTATTCTTGCAGAATTCAACATACGTTTCTTTTCTACATACATTGGTTTAGGATTTCCTGTAGATCCACTAGTATGAACAAGTATCATATCTGATTCATTGTTCCATTCCGTCAAAAATTCATCTAGTGTCATTCTCTGTACCAAATTTTATCTCCATCAATCACCAATGGCATATCAATGTTATCAGTAAACAGTTGTCCTGTACCAAGTCCCTGTGGCATGGAAACAGAAGGACCGTAAGTCTTCGCACAATAATGAGCAATCGCATTCAGTCCTATATTACTTTCCAATGCACTTGTTATCCAACTGCCGATACCTCGTTCTTTAGCCAGCTGTATCCATTCGTCGCAGCCATACATTCCACCATGAAGACTTGGTTTGAGAATTATATACTGTGGACGTATCGAATCTAAAAGATATTCTTTCATACTCTTCACATTCACACCAATAAGTTCTTCATCCAACGCTATTGGCAATGGAGTTTCCTTGCACAGGCGTGCCATGTCTTTCCATTGATGTTGCTTTATAGGCTGTTCTATTGAATGAATATCATATTGAGCTAATGCCTCAAGGCGTTCCATCGCATTGTCAGGAGTAAATCCACCATTGGCATCAACTCTTAACTCTATCGTATTTTTATCAAAAGCCTCACGGATATGCTTGATCAAATCAAGTTCCTTATCAAAGTCTATTGCACCAATCTTCAATTTCACGCAATGGAATCCTGCCTTTAACTTTGTTTCCAAGCGGGAATACATCTCTTCAAATGTTCCCATCCATACAAGTCCGTTAATGGTTATTCCTTCCTCTCCACGTGCAAAAGGGGTATCATATAAACGTGCAGAACCATTTGCATCCAACTGTGCAAAAGCTGTTTCTAGTCCAAACAATATTGAAGGATAAGGGCGAAGCATCTCGTAAGGTATATTGCCCGTCTGTTCTACCATTCGGCATATATCACTTAGAATCTTGAAATATTCAGGAACGGCATCGCATGAAAGATCCGGCAAAGTTGCACATTCTCCTACACCCTTTATGCCTGGACGGTCATCATCAGTTATCGTAAGATAATAACTTTGACGCGTTGTATAAACACCACGCGAAGTACCAGCAGGTTGTTTGAAATGCAATGTTCGTTCTGAAATTTCAATATGTTTCATATTTCTTTAAAGATTCTAATTTAAATAATGCTATTACGAGATGTTATCTAAATCAAGGGAATTGAGGATATTTATCAAAGTCTGGTTTACGCTTTTCTAGGAAAGCCTTTCCACCCTCCTGAGCCTCATCCATCGTATAATACAACATTGTTGCATCACCTGCAAGTTCTTGTATACCAGCTTGCCCATCAAGTTCTGCATTCAATCCGGCCTTAATCATTCTCAAAGCAAGTGGACTGCGTTCCATCATGATTTCAGCCCACTCTACACATGTATCTTCAAGCTCATCAAAAGGAACAACTTTATTGACCATTCCCATTTCTTCAGCTTCTTTTGCTGAATACTGCTTACATAAGAACCAAATTTCACGAGCCTTCTTCTGGCCTACCATTCGTGCAAGATAGCTTGCGCCGAAACCAGCATCAAAACTTCCAACTTTAGGACCAGTCTGTCCGAATATAGCATTCTCTGAAGCTATTGTTAAGTCGCACATAATATGAAGCACATGTCCTCCGCCAATCGCATAACCGTTGACCATTGCAATAACTGGTTTTGGCAAACGACGTATCTGCATTTGAACATCAAGTACATTCAGGCGTGGCACGCCATCATTACCAACATATCCACCACGACCTTTCACGTGCATGTCACCACCAGAACAGAATGCCTTGTCACCAGCTCCTGTTAATATCACTACACGAACGTCAGTGCATTCACGACAATAATTAAATGCCTGACTCATTTCCCATGTTGTCAATGGTGTGAAAGCATTGCGATAACGCTCTCTGTTTATCGTAATCTTTGCAATATGATTATATTCCTCGAAGAGGATTTCCTTGAAATCAAACCCTTCAATCTTTTTCCATTCTCTTGTCATATCTTTGTATAATATTCTTTTATAACATTCATATCATTTTCAGCATCAGTGAAAACTTCTAATACGGTTGGACTATCTGACTTCATATTAATGAATTTGTCAAGTCCAGCCTTTAGTTCCTCTGCATTTGATGCCACAATATAATTTATATGGTTTGCACTACATATTCCAACAGCGCTTGTATTATGCTTTGCCATAACAAGATTGTCGCGTGCATTGCTATCTTTAAGCCCATCAAACTTTCCGAATATCGCACCACCACCATTATTAAGCAGTAATATTTTAAAGTTTCCACCTATATTTCTATTCCATAAAGCATTCTGATCGTAGAAGAAACTTAGGTCGCCTATTACGCAATATGCATCTTTGTCAGTAGCCAAAGAATATCCAGCTGCAGTAGACAACGAACCTTCTATACCGTTTATACCACGATTCACATATATATAGCCTTTTGAATAGATACACCCAAGACGTACTGACATGCTATTGGCATACTGTCTTATAATATCATGATGAGAAATAGCTTCTTCAAAAGACTTCACAGCATACATCTGAGAATATTCAGGGACGAACGAACGACATTTTTCCACAACGTTCTTCACCTCTGTTGAATCATGCCAAAGATGATAATATGCCTCTGATTTATCAAATACTACATTCTCTAACAATTCAGAAACATTACCTTCTATCACGCCAACTGCATTCATCAAGGTATCAGCAATCTTACCATCTTCACTTGCCATCCATACCTCTGCTGTACGTGCAGCCTTACGCAAAAACTTTTTAATAGACTTACTAACAACACACTCACCAATATATAATATAAAATCAGGAAGATAACGTTCGTCATTCTCAACACATCTCGCAATTTCATCCATATATAGCTGCTGTCCACAAGTGCTCAATGATTCAATCAATACAACAACGTTAGATTGCAAATAAGCTGATAATCTTTTATTTATAATCTTCTCTTTAGTTTGGCCTATAACGATCATCGGTCTGCTTGCATGCTTAAATCTATCAAGCATCAACGCTCTTGCTTTTGTTGTATCAACACTAGCTGATACAAATTCTATCTTTCGTTCAACAGGTAATTTTGTTTTAGTAAACTCATAAAGCGGTTCGGTAATTGGCACATTAATATGCACTGGACCACAAGCACCACCTGAACATGAAATCAACGCCTCATTGATCATGCGATTGCAATACCACCTTTCTTCTTCATCATGAAATTCAGGAATATTTATAGCCATCTTTACAAAAGCTCCCAAAGCTCCATTCTGTGGTATAGTCTGTCCGTCAAGTTGATTAATCCACTGAGCAGGACGATCTGCCGAAACAACGATGAGTGGAATATGTTGATAAAACGCTTCTGCAACTGCGGGTAATAGATTAAGTAATGCAGTTCCTGATGTCACACACACAACAACAGGACTATTTATTGCTTGTGCTATACCCAAAGCATAAAAGCCAGCACTGCGTTCATCAGTAACAGGGTAACATTGAATATCCGGGCACTCATTTAGATTGTGTACAATCGGAGCATTTCTGCTACCCGGACAGACAACAGCCCTTCTCACACCATGATTCACAAGAAGTGAAGTGAGAATATTTACGTTTCCCTTATCTGAGTACATCAAGCATTGTATTTAGTTTATATTCTGTCTCTTGCCATTCATGTGCCTCATCACTATCAGGAAGTAAACCTCCACCAGCATAAAGCTTGTAATATTTTCCTTCTATCTGCATACAGCGTAATGAAACATAAAGATGTGTTGTTCCAAAATAATTCATCGGGCCACAGAATCCACTATAATAATGACGTTGTCCGTGTTCGTTTGAGAGGATGAATGAACGTGCAGCCTCTTTTGGAATACCACACACAGCAGGAGTTGGATGCAGTTCATCTATCAGCTTACCAACCAGCTTGTCATCACGCATAGAGAAATAGAAATCTGTACGCAAGTGATATAAATTTGCAGCTGTCGTTATATGTGGGTCAGACATCTCTATATCTGATGAAAACATATCTAGGCATGTTCTTATATAGTCTGAAACATATTTCTGTTCTTTTACATTCTTCTCACTCCAAGGTCCTGGCGTTTTCATCGTTCCAGCCAATGCCATAGTATGCCATTTTGATGTATCAGAACCTTTCTCTAACAACACTTCAGGGGTAGACATAACCCAGGTACCACTTTCGGGAGTTGACACAAGAGAGACAAACTGGTGAGGATACATCTTGCACGCTTTCACGAATAGCGATATTGCCCGTTTCTCAATACTGCTGTCTACAATGATAGTACGAGAAAGGACTAGTTTATCAAAGCTACGATCAAGCAAATTAGAATGGAAACACTCAAAATCTTCTCGATATGCATCCCGATCATAAGACACATCTAATTTTGTTTCCTCATCAATGCCTTGCATTTCTTCGCACGTCATTACTTCTATTTTATCTGGAGAAATCAGCAACAAACTATCATTATCCAAGCAGAAAGGAGCAAATACAAAACCACTTTTATTTTCCAGTTCAGCATACGAAGAAAGACGCTTCGGCATAGAATCCGAAGAAATCTTCACACAGGTATCTGTGTCAGGCAAACGATAAATTGCAAAACTAATCATTCTTATTTTTCGGCGCAGTAGATCTCATTATATAATTAGTGACATGAACTGTAGAAATCAAGTTTCCTTCACTGTTTTTTATATCAATTTGCCACTCGTGCAACGTATTTCCTTTGAATTGCAGTTTGCCATAAGCGGTTACGGTATCGCCTTCAAGTACTGCACGTACATGATTTCCGCTTACATTAATTCCTACACAAATTTTACCAGGACACAAAGCCAAACTACCAACGCCTGCCAAGTTCTCTGCCAATGCTAGAGAAGCACCTCCACTAAGGAAGCCAAATGGTTGACGATTACGTTCATCAACCTTCATTCTAGCCATACAAGTATCTGGCTCTGGAGTAGAAATAAATTCCATACCGAGGGTGTTAGACAACCCATCATCTTTTAGCAATATTTCTTTTTGTTTTTCTACATTCATAATGTTATCTTTTTCCTTATTGTAAAGATGCTGCAAACGATAGCAGAATAATCAAGTTTGTCTGAATGTCATGCCTATTGCAGCTGTATCATATGCAAAGATATAAATAAAATGTGGAACAACCTAAATATTTACTCAGAGATTATATTGTAATTTGCCTGACTATAATCATTAATTATATTCATGTAAGAAAAAGTTTCTTTGAACAAAATTACTTAAGTTAATTTAGTCTTAATCTGGTCTTAATATATCTATCCTTAACAAAATGAGCCACTTACTTTGATAATAAGTGACTCATTTAGATTATTACTGTTTAAATCTTGATGTATCAATGGCTTGATTTTTCTTCTCTTTATACCCTCCAAATTTATACGTGAAAGAAACACCGAATTCACGATAACAAGAGAAATCCATGCCAAGATCCTGTCGATCGTAATTGATGCGTGGATTGATGACTGAAGTTTGGAAAATGTCATTACAGAACACACGAACAATGGCATGTTTTTTCATAAATAACCATCTAGCACTAAGATTTACATCACCTGAAGCGGGCAAGTCATAAGTAGCCTGAATAGCTTTAGAACGAATCATACCATCAACCGACAAAGTTATATCTGGGCTTGTAGAAAGTGTGATATTGTTGTTGAGATTTGCCATAACATAAAAGACATGACGGTCAAAACTAATATCATAAAAGTGATCATCTTTCTCACGCTGCCATACGCCCATCAATGTAAATCTACTATCTAGCAATTGTGATACTTTAAAAGGAACAATAGCCTGTAAACCGCCTTGTTGCTGGAAATTAAAGTTTTGCGACTGATAACTGATTGCTAATCGGTCATGGCGCTGATAAGGTGACTGCACAAAATAATTGTTGGTATAGTTAAACCATCCTATTAATTGATATTTACTTTTCATGACATATACTGTCTGAAACTGATACTCATCAGCAGGTTTCAAATTTGGATTACCCGTAATTTCATTAGTTATGATGCCAAAGATAGATGGCTTTGAAATGGTGCGTAGAATACGCAAAACAGAAGTAATAACCCCTGTATTATTCCTTACTGGTCGTTCCGCCATTAATGATGTTGTCAAAGGTTTTGAGTTAGGAGCAAATGATTATCTAAAAAAACCTTTTGGGATGCAGGAACTAATTGTACGAATTAAAGCTCTAGCTAAGCGTGCAAGTATCTATCAAACTATTAATCATTCCATAGATTTGAATAAAGAGATAACCATTGGACAATATCTGTTGAATACTAAAACTGAAAAAATTATATATGATGGCATTTCTCAGGAATTGTCTCATCGAGAAACAGAAATTCTACGTATGTTGGCGGAAAATAAAGACACTGTTGTTGAGACTAAAGATATTCTTCTTCAACTGTGGGGAGATGACAGTTTTTTTAATACCCGTAGCCTTCAGGTTTTTATAACAAAACTTCGTCACAAGTTATCTAAAGATGATAATATCAGAATTATTAATGTAAGAGGTGTGGGCTATAAATTAATCTTTTAATAAACAGTCCTCGTTACAACACGTCGTTAAATAACTATCCACCTGTGGTCCATGAAACGGAGTATCTCACGACCTTGTTATTGATAACGCCAAGCATACGCATGTATTTAGGAATTGTGTTAAGCTTATGTCCGCCAAGAAACAGGTATCAATCTGTCTATAATGGACACCTGTCAATAGCTAATGGATGACTGTAGACAAAATAAAGAAAAAATAATATATGTATGGCGTAAATAGCATAATTGCGAAAAAAACGCCAAAAATAGGTGTGCTCGAGAGTTTAATGTCACTTTTAGGCCGATAATGTCACTTAATGTCACTCGCTAAACCCTTATAAACAAAGGGCTAGTGACATTATGACATTAGTGACATTGAAAAAACTTTTTCTGGTATAGTGGCTTTTGCCGTATTAGGTTTATATTTGTTATTAAATATGTTGTCTAATCTTACCAGATTGGTTATCAGTCTTTAGACAGAATTAGGTTACTGACTTTAGCGAAATAGATTTACCACTCCCCTAAATTGACGAAAAATCTAATTTGTGTTATCATGATTTAGATAAAACTATACACGTAAATTCTAATTCACGAAATAAGGCAGAGTGATTAGGGCCTAATCACTCGGCAGTTTACGAAGCAATAGGGAGTGATAAGACCCTAATCACTATTTGATGGAATAATAAACACTATACCAAAGATCGCTTGAGTGATTTTTTATATTGAACTGCGTTAACGATGTACGGACTCTAAACTATTGATGGATAACACATGCCTCGCTTTTTCTAGAAAAATCAGCTATAGCAAACAGTATTTTATCTACTGCATTTTATAATAAAATCATGCACACAAAGACTTGAAAATTCATTTCTATGATCAGAAGTTTGCATTATATCGACATAAAGTTTATAATCCTACGATCAAACGTTTTTATTCCTTCGATGAAACGTTTGCGTTTCTATATGGAAAACATTATGTTGTAAAAAGGGACTTGCATTTTTGACAAGACAAAATCACCTTAAAATATTCTCAATTATGCGTTTCATCATTAAAACGACTCATAATGACGTAGCTAGTACGTAGCTTACCGCAGCTATTTTTTTAGTTTTTATTTTCAACAATGCTAGTAAACAAGGGACTTTCAAGCACAAACGTAGCTCCGTAGCTATTTATTTAAAAACTCTTAGAGGGGAATTCTGTATTTAAGTACATGTTTTATAATGCCAATTGATACGAAATCAATGAGAACGGGGTACCTCTTAAGGATATACTTAGCGTAGTACATAGTACGCGAATACGTCTGCTTTATATTTCTGTTTGCAAGAAATTCATATTGGATATTTATTATCTACCATCATAGCAGATAGAATTCTGATTTTGAGAAGAAAAAAATCATTCATTATTCACAGCTTTTTATAACTCTGAAAAATGATTTTTCTGAAGATAATAAGTCACTCGAAATTGATTTATAAATGAATTCAAATTGATTCTAAATTCATTTCAAATTGATTTATAAATGAATTAGAAATCAACGAAACGACTATATGCATAATACGTACACGCATGCGCAACCGCGCGAAGATATAGATATAGATAATACCCGTTGGCGGAATTAAATTAGTGCATATTTAATTTGTCCAATGGGTTTGTTATTAATCTTGTTTATATATTGAAGGATTGTAAGTGCACTAATTTTCCCCGTAATTCTGGTAAACAATCCTTCTGTTTGTTTTGCGTAATTTCTGATTATCATAAATTGATCGCATAATTGTGCAAAAAGCGTTTCAACCCTTTTCCTTGCTTTAGCAAATGGACTAAATACAGGTTTCCAATCTTTTTGATTCGACCGATATGGAACTTCCAACTTGATATTAGCTTTTTCAAATAAATCAAGTTGTATGGCTGCTCCAATATATCCACGATCACCGATGATGGTGCAATTCTGAAAGTTACACTTTACGTCTTTCAAATAATGAATGTCGTGAACACTCGCCTTTGTCAGGTCAAAAGAGTGTATGACACCGCTCAACCCACAGAGAGAATGTAATTTATATCCGTAATAATGTTTACCCTGTGAAGCACAATAGCCATAATTGGGAGCTTTATCATAATTATTCTTTCCCATTTTACAACGTTTTGACCTTATGGGACGACAGACTTCAATTGGCATAGAATCAATACAGAAAATAGCTTCTCCACCATCAACTTTTGATGCAATTCTTTCACGCACCTGATTACATAAGCCGATAGTGAGCTTCCTGCGATCATTATATTGACGACGGGATATGAGAGAAGAAAAATNATCTTTGTATTCATTTAATTTAGAAAACAAAAAGCTTTCACTATCTATGCCTATTGATTCGGCAGCAAGGCCATAAAACAGAGCCTGCTTTTGGTAAACTTTTGGGACTGAAAAACCCCTATATAGATTTATTAGAATTGGAGAGAAAAACGAATGATGAGCTATTTGAAATGGAGGTTTTTAGAAAACAAAAGCCTTGACTTGTTAAACAAATCAAGGCACACAATTTATTCATTTACTTTCTCAAACATAAACAGCAATTTATCTTTTTTGTCTATATTTCCTGTATTGAATATTTCTTGATTAGCTATTTGATAGCCTGCTGATTTAGTCGTAAGAACACCAAGCCCTTGAGTATATGAACTCACTTCTGCCGAATACTCCTTGCTACTATCCAAAGGTACAATGCCTTCAATCTTAGTCCAATCGCCATTTGACGAAACATTGTCAATCGTTCCTCGCATTTTGCTGATGTCGGCGATGGCTCGTGCATTTACCTCTTGCGGTATCTCTAGTTTGAAATGCAACATCGGCTCTAATAAGTTCACACCCACTTTTTGCAAAGCCATCCTAAAAACATAAGGAGCAAGGTTGCGAAAGTCGGCAGGAGTACTCACGGGACTATAATACACAGCATAGCTAAAAATTACTTTCAAGTCTGTGATTTCCCAACCATACAATCCCGATTTGCAAGCCGTTCGTATTCCATCAAATACAGCATTCTGAAAAGATTGATTGAGATACCCTAAAGAAATTTCACTCACTAAAACTAATCCAGAGCCAAGTGGCAGAGGCTCTATAACCAAGCCAATAGATGCCCAATAGGGATTTGGCTCCACTTCAATATGGATGGTATGTTCTGCTTTTCCTTTTGGACATTCTTTGTAGATTGTTTTCACCTCCTCAAAGTAGGCTTCTACAGCATATCGCTCTTCTAGCAAAGTCAATATCACTTCTCTTTGAGTAGCTCCATAAAGTGCCACTTCCAGCTCGTTATTGTCTGTGTTTAGTTGAAATGATAAAGATGGATCTTCGATAGAAAGTTTGTTCATAGCCAAAATAAGTCTGCTCCTATCTTTCACATCTTGGGGATGGATAGACGATTGGAGTGCAGGGCTTGGAATATTTAGTTTGTCCATTAAAATGGGTGCTGTTCCTAGATAGTCGCCAACTAGCAAATCGTTTGCATTATCAATAATAGCAATATCGGTTACAGAAACTTCATTGACTTCTATTTCCTTACCTGCGTGAAAAGTTTTTAAACCACCAAATTTGATTGTCTGCTCCGAGCCATTCAGCCTGTACAACTTCCTAGTTTTCAGACTACCACTAATTATTTTTAAGTAAGCCCGTTTTTGTTCTTTTCTGTTGTGTTCTATTTTGTACACATAAGCAGAAAGTTCTTCAGATGGGTTTATTGTTGGCTGAATAAAGGTAGTGATGGCATTCAAAAGTTCTTTAATACCCAGCCCAAACATGGCAGAACCATGAAACACTGGATAAGACTTGGCTAAATGTATAGACTTTACAAGAGCATCCCAATATTCGGAATCAGCTAGTTTTTCATCGTTTAAATATCTTTCTAATAAGCTATCGTCATGTTCTAAAATTTGTTCTTTATACTCCTCTTCGATGCTTGTTTTTGAGCATATTGGAGATAATTCTTTACCATCTATATGTTGCATGATGAAAATATTTGGAGAAAGGCTGATTGCAATATCTGTATAAAGTTGAGGGAGGTTTACCCCTTCTCTATCAATCTTATTAATGAAGATAATGGTTGGTATTTCCAACTGTTGCAACACATTAAACAGCAATCGCGTCTGAGCCTGAATGCCCTCTTTAGCAGATACAACAAGGATAGCACCATCTAGCATTCTGAAAGTTCGTTCCACTTCTGCCAAAAAGTCCATATGTCCAGGGGTGTCTATGATATTTATTTTGGCATTGTTCCACTCAATGGAGGTCGTAGAGGTACGTACGGTTATACCTCTTCGCTTCTCGATATCCATCGAATCGGTGGTTGTATTGCCTTTATCAACACTTCCACGCTCGGTTGTAGCCCCACTAGCAAATAGCAGGTTTTCTGTAATGGAGGTTTTTCCTGCATCAATATGTGCAAGAATACCTATATTTATAATTTTCATCTATTTTTGTAAATAATACCCGTTGGCGGGATTAATTTAAGTTGATAAATATGAGTAAAAAGTTGTACATGTCGCTGATTTTTAGTAACTTAGTGGTGATTAAAACATTAAGTTCAAACCATCGTATGTACAACCTTTATGCAAAATTCGTCAAAATACTTGAGATATGCAAGCAATTCTCTGAAAATCTCGTCAATGATTCGGGTAATGTTCCACGTCGTGGTCCTGTTCCCAAGTTTTCGGATTTGGAAGTGGTGGCGCTATCCCTGACGGCAGAGACCGAGAGCATTGATAGTGAGAAGTGGTTGTTCGACTATAAATTGCAAGAATACAAGGACAGCATTCCCAATCTCATATCAAGGAGACAGTTCAATGACCGCAGGAAGAAAACGTCAGGCCTGTGTGAGGAACTGCGCAAGCGGATTGCCATGGAAATGGATGGCGGAGAGGAACAATTCTTTGTTGACTCCAAGCCGATAGAGGTCTGTAGGGTTGCAAGAGGAAAACGTTGCAAGATGGGGCGTGCNGGCAATTTCTCGCAAGCTCCCGACTTCGGCTTCTGTGCTTCGCAGAACACGTATTATTTTGGTTATAAGTTACACGCTCTCTGTGGGTTAAGTGGAGTTATCCATTCCTATGATCTGTCAAAGGCAAGTGTGGCTGACCTCCATTATATGAAGGATGTAAAACATACTTATCACGACTGTAGCATCTATGGTGACAAAGGGTATATTGGAGCTGACGTACAGCTTGACTTGTTCGAAACCGCACACATAAGACTGGAGTGTCCGTATCGGCTCAACCAAAAGGATTGGAAACCGACATTCATTCCGTTTGCAAAGGCAAGAAAGAGGATTGAGACAATATTCTCACAACTTACAGACCAGTTCTTGGTCATCAGGAACTACGCGAAAATAACGAATGGTTTGTTTGCCAGAATCATTGGCAAAATTAGTGCACTTACCATTCTGCAATACGTAAACTTCATTAACGACAAGCCCATTGGCAGAATTAAGTATGCATTAAATTAATTCCGCCAACAGGTAGATAATAGATATAACGATAGTGAAACTACTGCTACCGCTGTAGTAAAGGCAGCAGCACCATCAGACTTTCTGACGAAGATAAAATCTTTTAAAATTCAATCATAAAACGAATTCAATAATCACAAATTGTTTCGCTTGAATGACTGCAAAAGATTTATTATCGCAATGGATATTATTCGCAAACTTAACCATTTTTAACCATCACAAGTATGTACACTTTTGGTCATCGCATTTTTTTTGACTACCTTTGTATCTAACAAAAATACACCAGATGAAACATATTCTACTATCAATTTTTCTCCTATGCAGTCTAGTTTCTAAAGCTAATCCTATTCAAGGGTTGTTAGAGCGTATTGACAAAGGTGCGGGAGATAAGTTTGAGACGGAACTTGTAAATAGCAAGAAAGACTTTTTTGAACTTTCACAAGATAAAGATAAAATATTAATCAAAGGAAATTCTTGGGTTAATATCGCATCTGGTTTAAACTGGTATCTGAAATACTATGCAGGAATTCAACTGACATGGAACAACATGAAAGCTAAGATTCCAGCTAAACTTCCTAAAATTGCAAAAGTAGAACGTCACGAAACAGACTTGAAACTGAGATATGATTTCAATTACTGCACGTTTTCTTATTCCATGGCTTTCTGGGACTGGCAGAGATGGCAGACAGAAATAGACTGGATGGCTCTTCACGGAGTAAACCTTCCGCTAGCTATTGTTGGCGAAGAAGTGGTGTGGAGAAACATGCTGCTGAAACTAGGTTACAACAAAGAAGAAATTGGCAAATTCATTGCAGGACCAGCTTTCCTTGCTTGGTGGGAAATGAACAACCTTGAAGGTTGGGGCGGTCCACTACCCGACTCTTGGTATAATGCACAAGAAGCATTGCAAAAGAAAATACTTAAACGCATGAATGAATACGGCATGCAACCAGTTTTGCCGGGATTCTGCGGGATGATGCCACATGACGCTAAGACAAAACTTGGACTGAATGTTACTGACGGAGGAACATGGAACGGATATACACGACCAGCAAATCTATCACCAACAGATAAGCATTTTGATAGAATTGCAGATCTATACTACAAAGAACTAACAAAACTATACGGCAAAGCCAACTACTATAGCATGGATCCATTCCACGAGACCAACGATGATGCAAGCATTGACTATGCGAAAGCAGGAAAGGCAGTGATGGATGCTATGAAACGAACTAATGAAAAGGCAACATGGGTGATACAAGGTTGGACAGAGAACCCACGTCAGCAGATGATTGCAGACATGAAAAATGGCGACTTGTTGATTGCTGATTTGTTTTCTGAATGCCGTCCGATGTTTGGAATTCCTTCTATCTGGAAACGTGATAAAGGATATGAACAGCACAACTGGCTATTTTGTATGCTTGAAAACTTTGGTGCGAACGTTGGACTACACGGTCGTATGGATCAATTGATTAATAATTTCTATGCTACGAAGGAAGTTTCACCAAACACCGAACACATCAAAGGCATCGGCTTCACAATGGAAGGTTCAGAGAACAATCCTGTGATGTTTGAACTGATGAGCGAACTGCCTTGGCGACCAGAGAAGTTTAAGAAAGAAGACTGGATAAGAAACTATGTAAAAGCAAGATATTCAAGCGATGACGCCAATCTGCAAAAAGCTTGGGGAATACTATCAGAAACAATATACAACTGTCCTGCAGGTAACAACCAACAGGGACCTCACGAAAGCATTTTCTGCGGTCGTCCGGGACTGAACAACTTCCAAGTTAAAAGTTGGTCGAAGATGCGCAACTACTATGATCCAGCATCAACACTTGAAGCAGCAAGACTAATGGTGAGCGTTGCCGACAAATTTAAAGGCAACAATAACTTTGAATATGATCTTGTAGATATATGCCGTCAAGCACTAGCCGACCAAGGAAGACTACAATATCTAAAGACAATTGCCGATTACAACGGATTCAGTATCGCACAATTTGACAAAGACTCTAAGAGATTTTTGAACATGATACTTCTGCAAGACAAGTTGCTTGCAACAAGAAGTGAATTCCGTTTAGGTCATTGGACTGAAGCTGCAAGAAATCTAGGACATACAAATGCTGAAAAAGATTTGTATGAATGGAATGCAAGAGTGCAGATCACCACATGGGGTAATCGCATCTGCGCCGATAAGGGTGGACTTCGCGACTATGCTAACAAAGAGTGGGAAGGATTACTGAAAGATTTCTACTATAAGCGTTGGAATATATACATGGATGCATTGGCTAAACAGATGAAACAAAATCAGCTGCCAGACGAAGATGCACTTGGCGGAGGTAAGAATGCAACCAAGACAAGCTCAGAACTATTTGCAATGGCGTTGCCGGCAGGTCCACAGATTGACTGGTATGCCATAGAAGAACCTTGGACACTTCAACATAATCCATACAGGGCAAAGCCAGAGGGTAATGCAATAGAAATGGCAAAGGAAGTTATTGATTTTTTAAAATAAAAACATAAATGGAAAATAAACGTCTGATATCACTTGACGTCTTAAGAGGACTTACCGTAGCTCTTATGATAACTGTAAACAATGGCGGTGGAAAAATGATATATTCCACACTTGAACACAGCAAGTGGAACGGTATGACTCCTTGCGATTTAGTATTTCCATTCTTCTTATTCATCATGGGAATATCTACATTCCTTAGTTTCAAGAAAAGTAATTTCACGTGGAGCAAGACTACAGCCAGAAAGATTGCTAAGAGAACAATATTGATATTTCTTATTGGACTAATACTCAACTGGTTTGGGTTACTTCTAAGCGGCAAAGGACTTGACTTCGAGCATCTTAGAATTTGGGGTGTGATGCAACGAATAGCGTTATGCTACCTTGCGGTATCAATATTTGCTCTAAGTTTTAAGCACAAATATATACCAATAACGATTGTAGTATTGCTGGCTATATATTCAGCCATACTGATATTAGGCAACGGATATGCCTATGACTCTAATCTGAATATACTGTCAAAGGTTGATATAAACATATTCGGATACGAGCACCTTTACCACAAAAGCCCTGTTGACCCAGAAGGACTACTAAGTACGATTCCTGCAATAGCCCACACGATGATAGGTTTTTATTGCGGAAAGCTGATGGCATCTGCAAGAGACACAGAAGACAAGGTGATGAAGTTTATGATTGCTGGCGGCATACTAGTCATCATTGGTTATCTTGTAAGTTTTGGATTACCATTGAATAAAAGAATATGGAGTCCAAGCTATGTGTGCATGACTTGCGGACTAGCTGCTATATGTCAGGGATTACTGATGTATTATATTGATATAAGGGGGGTAGCGAAAGAGAAGCTGAACATGGCTTTGATATTCGGAACCAATCCCCTATTTCTCTATGTAGTCAGCGAACTAGTTAGTATTATATTCGGAGCAACAGGATTGAAACTAGGTATATACAACGGTATAAGCACAGTCGTCATCAATCCATATATGGCATCACTTGTTTATGCTATCTTATTCATGCTATTGAATGCACTAATGGGTTATCCATTGTGGAAGAAACATATATTTATAAAGTTGTAATGCGAAATCGCATTACAACTTTATCTTCATTTTAGCGCTTCATTACTTTCACGCCATCCTTGATGTAAACGCCTTTATACGTTTTTACATCTGGCATTTTCATGCCCTCTATATTATAGTACTTATCCTGAGAATCATCTTTTGATATTTCGTTGATACCTGTAGGAACCTGTCCGTTTCCAACAACTAGATAGAGATTGTTGCCAGACATTTCCAATTTGTAGGTTACGCCACTGATACCTTCAATGATAATATCACTTAAACTGCCCTCTACCCTAGCAAAAGTACCAAGGAGATAGGCACCATCATTAGGTTTGGAATTACCAGTGAACTCAATGACTGGAGCAAGATATTTTGGACCGTCAGTCCAGTCTACCTTATTTATACGTAATGTATCAGCTGAGATCTTGGCAGAAGACAATGGCATAACAATTCGAGAACCGAAATTCAAAGTAACTGAGCGTGCAGACACATCACCCTGTGGCATAAGTTTTGAAGCATAGTCCATTACAATACCTGCACCAAACTTACCACCATTTGTTTTCAATATAGCGAAACGATTTAACCACACACGACTTGAAGCCATATTTCCATCAAAATCTAGTTCACCATTCCATACATCCGTATTGCCTGTATAGGTCTCTGTAACATTAGGCAGTTTCAAAATTCCATCACCTTGCTTTATAAGACGCATCTCGCCTGTGAATGCACCACCGGTAATGGTATGAGTATAAGTAGTAGTTGTGATATTAGCATTGTCATCATGTCCCTCAACCCATGTAGGAGCATTGTCTGTAAGGATATATGGCGCAGCACCGTCAACAACACTGACATTCATATTATCAGTCTTAGCCAAAAGCAAATGCTTATTATTATTATCTGTATTGATAGATGCACCGTCAGCTATTTCAACCCTATCAGTGAGCGTACTTGGAGGAGGTGCGATGGTAATGCCTTCAGTCTTTCCAAGGAAATAACTTGTATGAGGAGTTTGGTTGTATGCTTCCATCTGCCATACTTCACTTTGGCGATATTGAGAGTCGTGCCACAAAGTATAATTACGATATTCAGTAGGATATGTTGTCGTATATATTCTAAGGTTTCCGCCACATCTTACAATAAACTCCTCGCGCCAATCACCAAGAATATCACCCTGAAAACAAGGATTGTTCTTAGAATCATTGTTCATGTTGCAACCAGAAGATGTAAAGAGTCTGCCATAACCAGGCTTCTCTATCTTAGCCTCCTTAGCAGTACCAGGACTATTCAGAACTTCATCACACAAATCACCGTCCCAATAGATTCTGAAATTCAAATCACTCCACTTTAGAAAAGTATCAGCGGTGATGCCAAGAACATTATCTGTAACAGAACTAATTAAATTTGAAGCAGAAGAACGAGCCTGACATCCATGATAGCTATCAGAGAATTTTCCGATTAAAGCACGTCCATCATCGGCTGCTGTCTCAAAGCGATAATACATATCAGATGTAGTTGCATTACGATAATTATTTCCAGGCTTATCCTCATTGCAACCAAAGAATTCAAGTCCATGACGATATGGATCAAAGTCTCCGACATGTTGAGAATCACCATGACCAAGACCCGTTGTGCTAAGTCCCTTGCCATTATCATCAATGACCATTGAACCATATACAATTTCGTCCCTACCATCCATATCAACATCGGCAACACAGAAATTATGATAACCGTTACCATACCATTCACTACCAGATTGATTACAGTTCCAAGTCCAACGGGTAGTAAACTCATGCGTCTGCGGATTGATATCATAAGCGATCATCTTCTCACGGGTATAGATGCCACGAGCTAAGAACAAACTAGCCTTACGACCATCAAGGAAAGGAGCACCAAAGAAATATTTTGATGAACGATGACCATAGTCATCCCCCCAAGCAGCTTTAAGATCAGTTTCACCATCTTCGAATCTCTTTAGTGGAAAATCTTCAATTTGATATGGTTTACCTGTTTCTCCATTTAGATAAAGAAGATACTCATTACCTGTGTGAGTCCAGCAATACTGTGCATTAGTATGCGCAAACGTACTTCTTGTATTTACGGTTGCGTCGCCGATAACCTTAGTAGTACCATCAGAGAAATGAATCTTCATCCCATCAGCACCACGAAGTACGACTTCAGCTTTTCCATCACAATCCCAATCATAAGCAACAATATTAAGTTCTGTACTGTTGAGACTTACCATGTTTGGACCGCAATCAATCCACCACATTCGTGTACCATCTAGCTTATATGCCTCAAGGATCGCATAATCTGTAGCATTCTCCAAATACAAAGAAGAGGCGTCTTTGGTATTAAGGCGCTTGAGAAGTATCTCAAGTTGTCCGTCACCGTCGAGATCAGCCATACTGATATCATTAGGCTCATAATCAGCTGTGATATCAGCTCCACCAGCATTTGAATATACTTTTTGAAGAGTGATGTCTTTATAGCCAGAGAAGTTACGATCAATAAGCTTATAAAGATAACAATTCCAAGATGTCTGCGGTTTACACTGTGGCTGTTCCACACCTTTAACAATAGCGCTTACAGTGTACTCACTAGTGGTACTACCACCTGTATCATTATAATTTGACACGCTCAAGGGCGTATCATTTAGTTTGGTACCATCCCTATAAACATTATAGGTGACGTCATAATACTCATTAGCAAGGATTCGCCAACTAACGAAAGTTCCCTCATTGCTAGTTCCATTTGTACGATGAACTACGACAAGACCACGATCAAGTGCATCTGTCATGCGCTGGGCACTAAGCCCTAGACACAGGAATAAAATCCAAAAGGATAATAAAATCTTTTTCATTATTAAACATTAAAGTACTAAAGAATCAATTAGTTATTAGATTGACTGTTATATTGCCACAAAGTAACGGAATAGAATCCATGCGAAACGGCGACAATCGTTCGTTTTTCTGTAGATTTGTACTTTTTGATAAAGATAGTTAAATTAAAGCAAATATTTAAGTTTAGTTTACACCAAGAAAAAGATAATTCATATCTTTGCGTGTACAAAAAAGTAGGATATTAAACAAAAAGATAATGGCAAAACAAATCACAAATAAAGTATCATGGGTTGGTAAGATAGATTGGGAGCTTACCAAATTCCACGGAGACGAACTCTCGACAATGCATGGTTCCAGTTATAACGCTTATCTTATTGAGGATGAAAAGACTGCACTTATCGACACAGTATGGCAACCTTATGATAAGGAATTTGTAGCAAGACTGAAGAAGACCATAGATTTGAAAAAGATTGATTACATTGTAATGAATCATAACGAGATTGATCATAGTGGTGCATTGGTAGAATTAATGCGTGAGATTCCAGATACACCGATATATTGCACAAAGAAAGGTGAATCTATTATTCGTGGTCACTATCATCCACAAGGCTGGAACTTTGTAAACGTCAAAACTGGTGATACTCTTAATCTAGGACAGAATACTCTTACATTCATAGAAGCACCAATGCTTCACTGGCCAGACACAATGTTCAGCTATCTTTCTGGAGAAAATATATTATTCTCTAATGATGCCTTCGGTCAGCACTTTGCAACAGAATCACTATACAATGATACTGTAAAGCAGGATGACTTGATGTGGGAAGCTCAAAAATACTACGCTAACATCATTAACCCATTCAGTATGATGGTGAGCAGAAAGGTGAAAGAGCTTATCGGTATGAATCTTACTATTAAGATGATTTGCCCTAGCCACGGTATCATCTGGAAGAATAATCCTAAACAGATTATTGACAAATACATTGATTGGTGTAACGGATATAAAGAAAACCAGATTTCAATTATCTATGATACGATGTGGCAATCTACACGTAAGATGGGTGAAGCAATTGCTGATGGTATTCAGGAAGTAGACAAAGATGTGACTGTAAAATTGTTCAATGCCTCACAGATAGACAAGAATGATATTCTTACAGAGATTTTCCAGTCTAAAGCCATATTAGTTGGTTCACCAACAATAAACAACGGTTTTTCGTATGCAATTGCCGGAATATTGGAAATGGCTCGCGGAATAAAATATAAAGGAAAGAAAGCTGCAGCGTTCGGATCTTATGGCTGGAACGGTGATGCTCCAAAAATGATTACCGCACACTTGCAGGAAGCAGGATTCGAAGTCGTGAACGATGGAATAAAGAAACAATGGGTTCCAGACGAGAAAGATTTGGATGACTGCATTGAATATGGTAAAGAATTTGCAAAAGCAACAAAATAAGATTATTAACAATTTAAAATTTAACAACATGGAAAAGTATGTTTGCGATGTATGCGATTACGTATACGACCCAGCGGTAGGAGATCCAGAAAGTGGAATAGCTCCAGGTACATCATTTGAAGATCTTCCAGACGACTGGACATGTCCAGTATGCGGAGTAACAAAAGATGATTTCCAAGTACAGAAGTAATAAATAAACTAACAAATTAAAATCCCAATGCTCGTAATGAACATTGGGATTTTTCGTTATGTTATATCTGTAGATTACATTGAAGCTACAGATGCACTGTCTATCCATGAATAAACCATGCTGAACAAACCAAACATGACTATTCCTGCTGTGCAGATAGCAAGAGCCAACTTAGTGCTACTTGCGCTCTTGAACCAAGGAAGAGGTTTCTCATTTGGTTTGATATACATAGCCTTCACAATCAACAAATAGTAGTAAAGACTTATCACAGTATTAATCAAAGCGATGAATACAACAGAATAAGCTAGAATACCTGGTGTTGTAGATAAAGATTGCCCCTTTACAGCAGCCATGAAAACAAAGAACTTGCTGAACATACCTGCAAATGGAGGAATACCACCAAGAGAGAACAAAGCAATTGTCATAAGGAACGAAAGCTTTGGATTGGTCTTATAAAGTCCATTATAACTCTCCATATCTACTGTTCCATTATTATGTTCCTCGATGCTACTGATAACAGAGAACACAGCCATGTTGGCTACAACATAGACAAGAACATAGAAGCTAAGAGTTGTATAACTCATTGCTGAGTTGCCAACGATAGCTAGGACAATGTAACCAGCCTGAGAGATAGAACTGAATGCCATGAAACGCTTGAGGTCTCTCTGACGAATAGCAAACAAGTTGGCGATAGTAATTGAAAGAACAACAACTATAAACAACATATACTGCCAATATTCTACCATAGGACCAAAGACCTTGATCAAGATAGAACAAAGAGCAAATGCTGCCGCACCCTTACTAACAACAGAAAGATAACCAGTGATAGTTGTTGGTGCACCCTGATAGGTATCAGCTGTCCAGAAATGGAATGGAACCAAAGAAATCTTGAAACCAAGTCCACTGAAGAAGAACACCATACCCATTATAGTAAGAGGTGTAGCTGTGATCTTAGCTGCAATATCATCAAAATACAAAGTGCCCATAGCTCCATAGATAAATGAAATACCATAGAGCATGATGCCACTTGAGAATGCAGCAGTAAGAACGAACTTTGCAGCAGCCTCGGCTGAATTATGACGATACTTATCGAGACCTACCAAACAAGCCATTGGAATAGATGCCATTTCAAGTCCCAAGAAGAACAGTAGGAAGTGATTAGCACTAACCATCATGTTCATACCAAGAAGAGTTGAGGCAATAAGCATGTAGAACTCACCTTCCTTGAATTGTGTATCAGGACGCTGTATCCACTCACGACTTTGTATCAATACGATCAATGCTCCTAAAGCAAGGATAGTCTTGATAACACCAACAGAAGGGTTTGTATAATACATTCCACCAAAAGCAACAGAAGCTGTAGTTGGGAAAATATTTATCACGATATGTGCTGCCATTAGCAGACAAACTAGAGGATTAAACCATACACGTGAAGAACTGTTAGCCTCTCCGTTTGCAGAAGAAGGTATTACAGCTCGTTGCGATGTAGCAAAGTCTGCAATGAAGACGATTACCAAAAGAGCCATCAAAGTGACTTCTGGTATCATATTTAAAAATTGACTATAATCTATATTCATAATAAATCTTTAATCTTAATAATTAAAATCTACATTACAGAGCAGCAACTGTAGTGCTCATAATATGATTGATAATTGGAGCAACTGCATCACTGATTACATTGCTTGCCCAAAGTGGGTACAAACCAAGACCAGCAACACAGAAGATTAGACCTCCTACAGCTAATCTCTCATCCCATGTTGCATCATGAAGTTCAAAGAACTTCTTGTTTGGTACCTTCTGGAAAAGAATCTTACCAACAACACGAAGAATGTAAACGGCTGTTACAACGATTGATGTACAAGCAATTATCGTACACACACGATGGAACATATCTGCATTCTGGAATGAACCTACGAAGATTGTCATCTCAGCAACGAAACCAGAGAAACCTGGTAGACCTAAGTTTGCCAAACCTGCTATAACATAAGATACAGAAAGGAATGGAAGAACTTTCATCAAACCACCAAGATAACGTACGTCTCGAGTTCCGGCACGGTGATAGATCATACCGATACAAGCGAAGAACAAAGCTGTCATAAGACCATGAGAAAGCATCTGAATGATTGCACCTGTAATAGCTGTCTGTGTCATCATACACAATGCGAAGAGAACCATACCACAGTGAGATACAGATGAATAAGCATTGATATATTTCAAGTCGGTCTGTACACATGCAGAAAGTGCACCATATACGACAGAACATGTTGTCAGTATCAGGAATATCCAAGATAGTTGCTGAGCAGCCTCAGGCAACAAGTACATTGCAATACGGAAACATCCGTAACCACCAAGTTTCATAAGTACACCTGCATGAAGCATTGATACAGCCGTAGGGGCTGAAGCATGACCGTCAGGAGACCATGTATGGAATGGGAACATAGCTCCAAGAACACCAAAGCCAATAAATATCAATGGGAAGAATACCTTCTGAACAGCTACTGGTATATTGTGAAGTGCTGCAATTTCATTAATATTCATTGTTGTTGCACCACTGAAATAATATATACCGAGAATACCGAGAATCAAAAGAGCACTACCACCCATAAGCATAAGGGTAAGCTTCATTGCTGCATATTCCTTAGGACCTGTACCCCATACACCAATAAGAAGGTACATTGGGATAAGAGCAACTTCATAGAACATGAACATCGTAAAGAGGTCTGTTGAAATGAAGAAACCAAAAACACCAATACTAAGAAGAACAAACCAGAGGAAATATTCTTTCTTCATTGGTTCTAGCTGCCATGATGCAAAAGTACCTGTGAAAACGATAACAGCAGAAAGCAATATCATCACAACAGATATACCGTCAACACCAACGCTATATGCTATATTAAGAGGTGCAAACCAAGGTGCGCTATACGTAAACAGCATCAGTTCGGTGTTACCCGCATGACGCATCTGAATGAAAGTGATAGTAAGCCATATTGCAAGACCAAGCAATGCAGAGGCTCCAACAACCATCACACCACGTACCTGATTGTCATTCTTTGCTAACCAAAGACCAACAAGCATTAGTACCGGAATTACTACGAATAATGTTAATATACTCATTTTTCTATTTATTCTTTATTAAATCTTCATTATTCATTAGCTGAGAATGCAAAGCAAAATCAGAGTCAAAGCTATAGTACCAGTAAGGAACCATGCAGCATAAGAACGAACGTCTCCACTCTGCCATGGACGAATTGTCTCACCAGCTTCTTGAGCACCCCATGCCATGAAGTTAAAAGTACCATCGATAACATGGCGATCAAACCAAGCAATAGGCTTAGAGAAACAACCAAACACGATTTTATGAGTAAAGAACTGCCAAGCGTCATCAATATAAAAACGATTGAGAGCTGCCTTGTGAAGTCTAGGCATTTTCTTAGCAAGCATATCAGGAACAGGATTGTTCTTTGGAAGATACATCCATGTCGCAAGACCAATACCAATGGCAGCAGCCAACAAACTGAACCACGCAACACTTGTAAACTCAAAATGCTGCAATCCAATCTCCATACTCTGACCAGTAGCTGAAACGAAATGTCCAAAAGGAATCCAACCAGCAAATATTGATATGATAGCAAGGAATACCAATGGTCCCCACATAACGAAAGGAACCTCACCTGGCTTCTTGCGATTCTCTGGATCAAGCTCATAATAGCTCTGTCCCCAGAAGATAACATAATACAAGCGGAACATATAGAATGCTGTCATACCTGATACAAGAGTCATAAACCATCCCATGAATGGAGAGAACTCAAAACAAGCTGAAACAATTTCATCCTTTGAGAAAAATCCTGCCAAAGGCCATACACCACTGATGGCGATACAACCAATAAGGAAACAGATATTTGTGATAGGCATATACTTATGAAGTCCGCCCATATACTGCTTGAAGTTGCTTCCAATGATGACAATAATAGCACCAGAGCAAAGGAACAACAAAGCCTTAAACATAGCGTGTGTGAACAAGTGGAACATACCTGCCATATAACCAAGACCACCTTCATGATTGTCGACTGCATAACTTACGCCAAGTGCAACCAACATATAAGCAATCTGTGATATAGTAGAGAAAGCAAGACCACGCTTGATATCGCTCTGGCAACAAGCTACAGCAGCTGCATAGAACGAAGTAAAAGCAGCAATGTAAGCTACCCAATGAAGTTGATTAGGAGCATATTGTACCCAGATTGGGAAAAGACTTGCTACCTGATAAACACCAGCGACAACCATTGTTGCAGCATGAATCAATGCAGATACAGGAGTTGGACCTTCCATAGCATCTGGCAACCAAATATGCAATGGGAACATCGCACTCTTACCAGCACCACCAATAAACATTAAGAATAATGCTGAAGGCAACAACCAAGAATATTTAGCAGCAACAGAAGCTAACTTACCGATAAGCTCAGGGTTAGCATTCATGTCGTAATTAAATGTTCCGACATAGTAGCTAAAGAACAAGATTCCTATCAAGAAGAACAAGTCAGCGAAACGAGTAACGATGAAAGCTTTCTTTGAAGCGTGTACGGCTGAATGCTTAGGATAATAGAATCCAATCAACAAATAAGAACATACACCAACCAACTCCCAGAACATATACATCTGGAAAATGTTTGTAGCTACTACAAGTCCAAGCATACTCATGGTGAACAAAGAAAGATAAGCATAGAAACGCTGGAAACCATGTTCGTATTCTTCAAACTTATACTTGTCATCACGCTCAGCCATATAGCCGAAACTGTAAATATGGACCATAAAACTTACCGTTGTGATAACGATCAACATCATTACGCTTATTGGAGTAAGACGGAAACCAATGTTGAAAGTAAGAAGTTCGGTAAATTTCAACCATGTAAAATTAAATACGGTAACTGTCGGATATAAACCAGTAGCAGCATCTCTTCCTATAACAAAGAAATACTCATACGCAGTATACAATGACATAGCGAAAAGGCTACCCAACATTATAGTACCGATTAAACCGGCAACCGGCTTTTTCATCTTCATACCACAAAGACCAAGAACCAAGAAGCTCAAGAATGGTAGAAGAAGTATTAAAAATGCATAACTGTATTCCATTTCTTTTAGAATTTCATGTTTTCAATACTGTTCACCTGGTCACTGTGATAGTTACGGTAAACATTAATAATAATGGCTAAAGCCACGGCTGTCTCAGCTGCACTTACTCCGATAGAGAACAATGTGAAGAAGAAACCTTCAAACTGTGCTGGGAAAAGAATGCGGTTGAAGACTGCAAAATTTATATCTACAGAATTCAATATCAATTCTATAGAGATAAGCATAGCTACAAGGTTACGACGTGTAACAAAGCCAAACACTCCGATAAAGAAAAGCAGTGTACTAAGTGCTATAAAATATTCTACAGGGATATTCATTTCTTGTCCTCCTTTCGTGCAATCATTATACCTCCAATGATACATGCCAAAAGAAATACTGAAATGAACTCGAATGGAAGTACATACTGATACTTACCACTTCCAAGAAGGGCTGTACCAATTTGATCCATAGGAACTTCTGTATCAGTAACCTGAGCAGCAGCATTGATAAAATTATTCTTAATTAAAACTACACCTACAGTAGCAAGACCTACAAGCGATAAAAGCAAACCGCTTATGACACGGCTACCCTTGAAACGCTCAATAAGTCCTTGAAGTGAACGCTTAGAAACAAGCTGAATAGCAAAGATATACATAACAGTAATACCTCCGGCATAAACAGAAATCTGAGCGGCACCCAGGTATGTGTAGTCTAGTAGGAAATAAATTCCCGCAACACCAAACAAAACGAAGAGCAAAAATGTAGCTGCCCTTATGATTCGCTTTGTAATTACACACATTACGGCTGATCCAAGAATGACTACAGCCAAAATGCAAAACATAACTAAATTTGCCATAATCTATTACTTGGTTTTAGTGTTAAACTTACCGATAGTCAAAGGTGCACCACCATCAAGGATGTTTGGAAGGCTACCACCTTTATATACTTCTTTGTCAAGATGACATACCAACTTATTGCGGTCGAATACAGAATTCTCAAAATCATTTGTAAATTCAATCGCATCAAAGTTACAAGCATTAACACACAGCTGACAAAACATACAGTCGCCAAGATCATACTGATAATCATCCAGCTTTTTCTTTTTGCGACCAGTCTCAGGATCTTCCTCCATGTGAGCTGTAATCTTGATTGTATCATTTGGACAAGCTTTCTCGCACATTGTACAAGCAACACAGTTATGGCTTTCATCCTCATTTCTCTTGAAAACGAGACGGCCACGATGACGCTGAGCAACATGGAGGGTAGTCTTGCGGTTCTCAGGATACTGCTCTGTTATCTTTGGAGTAAAGTACTCTATCAGAGTAACTTTCATACCAGTAGCAAGAGTTTTGATTGCAGCTCCTATTTCACCGAAATATGATTTATTATTTTCCATTTTATTATTCAATATTTATATTCTATTGCCTATGCGGATTAAAAAGTCAAACCAAATGCAACACAGCAAGTTGTAAGAACAAGCACGATTAGCATTAAAGGCATGAGATATTTCCATTCCAGTTTCAGAAGATTATCAATTCTAAGACGAGGGAATGTCCAACGGACCCACATAAGAATCCATACCAACATAAATGTCTTACCGAAGAACCAAATGAAACCTGGTATCATATTCATCAAATTGTCAAATCCTGTAATACCTACGTTCAATGGTGCCCAACCTCCGAGGAAGACAGCACTCGCAAGTCCTGATATAACAAATAGATTCAAATACTCTGCAAGGTAATAATAACCAAAGCCCATACCTGAATACTCAGTATGATAACCAGCAGTCAACTCACTTTCGGCTTCACCTAAGTCAAATGGACCACGATTAGCCTCAGCATTACCAGCGATAAGGAATACTATAAAAGCGATGATTGCAGGTATATGGCCTTGAATAATAAGCCACTTCCAAGGACCAGTCTGAGCCTCGATAATACCACTCATCTGCATTGTACCTGTAAGAATTACAGCACAAATAAGGCATAAGCCCAAAGATACCTCATAAGAGATCATCTGTACTGCAGCACGCATTGCCGATACTACGGAATACTTGTTGTTAGAACCCCAACCTGCAAGGAATACACCTAGTACACCAATAGAACTAATTGCTGTAACCAAGAAAATACCTACATTGAAATCCAGAATGTGCATACCCTTATTCCAAGGAAGGAAAGAGAATGTACCAACAGAAGCAATCATTACAAGGAACGGAGCTATCGCATATAAAAGTTTATCAGACTTATCTACTGTGAAGATTTCTTTTATAAGCATCTTCAAAACATCTGCAAACACCTGAAATATACCCCAAGGACCTACACGCATAGGACCTACACGGCACTGGAAATAAGCACAAACCTTACGTTCCATAAAAATCAGTACGATACAAATAAGCGCATAAGCTGTCAAGACCAAAAGTCCGATGAGTACGCACTCAATAAGAATGGTCCAGAAACTAGGCAACCCCAAAGTCTGACTAAGGAGCGCATCGAACCATTTTGTTACTATACTAAAATCAAACATAATTTATCTATCAATATCAGGAATTACGAAATCAATTGCAGCACCAGTTGCTACCAAGTCAGCAATCTTCTGTCCACGAAGCATCTTGTCAAATGCACCTGTCAAGGTCAATCCCATTGGGCGCATCTTCAAACGATAAGGGCTCTTATCACCATGAGAGTCGAGATAAACTCCAAATTCACCAGCTCCACCTTCTACAGAGAAGAACCACTGACCTTCAGGAACCTTAATGATAGGCTTCTGCTTGATATAGAATTCACCTTCAGGAATATTATCAATGAGCTGTTCTATAATGTTCAAACTCTGATATATTTCCTTTATATGAACCATGTAACGAGCCATTGAATCAGCTCCGGTAAGAGTTATTTCGTCAAATTTCACCTTATCATATACACCATAAGGATGATTTTTACGAACATCATTATGCCATCCAGCTGCACGTCCTGCAGGACCTGTAAGAGCATAATTAATACAATCGTCAAGCCCCATAGGACCAACACCTTCCAAACGCTGATGTGTAATTACATTATCACCAAACACGTCCATGTATTCCTGAACCATAGGGCGCAGATATTTACAAAGAGTTTTTGTGTTCTGTACAAAATTTGGATCAATATCATCCTGAAGACCGCCTATACGATAATAGTTTTGTATAAGTCGACCACCAGTTGTCTCTTCCATCACATTCAAAACATGCTCACGATCACGCATGCAATATAGGAATGCAGTTAAAGCACCCAAGTCCTGTGCACATGTACCAAGGAACAACAAGTGATTATTTATACGCTGCAACTCATCCATTATTGTACGGATATACAGAATGCGGTCTGAGAGTTCTATTCCCATACCTTCTTCTATAACACCTACTAATGCATGACGCTGCATCATTGCACAAAGATAATTCAAACGATCTGTTAATGCGAGAGACTGAGGATAAGTCATACTTTCACACATCTTCTCCATACCACGATGAATATATCCCAAATGTGGATATACACCCTTGATAGTCTCACCGTCTACAATAGTCTGCAAACGTAACACACCATGCATACTAGGGTGGTTAGGTCCCATATTTACAACGAAATCATCTTCATCAAAAAGACGATGCTGTGTAGCTACAAGATTACCACTTCTATCAAGATTCCATTCTGTAGTGAAATCTGATTCAGGTTCGTCTGTAACAGGGAACTTATTATTCTCAGGGCTCTCATCAAAGTCCTTACGAAGAGGATAACCATTGAAATCCGTACGAAGGAACAAGCGACGCATATCTGGATGTCCCAAGAACTTTATTCCCAAGAAATCAAATACCTCACGCTCTAACAAATTAGCAGCATTCCAAAGATTAAGAGTCGTTGGAATAACTACATCATCGCCAACCTTCTTACCAATAGTCTTAACTGAGCAGCGCTCATGAGTATCTGTATTTTCAAGTATGTAGATACATCCGAGACCTTCTTCTCCAAAGTCTTCACCAATAATGGTAACAAGGTAATCGAAATGTTTCTCGTTCTTCAACTTTGCCATTTCAGGGGCAAAGTTATCGAAATTGAGTTCTATATTATTTAGTTTCATTTTCTTGTACCTTATTAATCAGTTAGCTCTTTATTTGGATCGAAATCTTCTGGGACATCTGTTACGATGATAGGAGTTCTCTTTCCTAGTTTCTCAGTTGAAGTTAGAACCTCATTACTGATTCCACGTAAGCCACCCTTACTTAAAGATAGTTCACGTTCCTCCTTTGTCATCTTATGGTTTACGCCACCAAAGAACTTTTCAACCTTAACCTTACGCTGCAATTGCATCATACCATAAAGAATTGCTTCTGGACGTGGAGGGCATCCTGGGATGTATACATCCACTGGAACAAGCTCGTCTATACCACGAACTACATTATAGCTTTTCTTGAAAGGTCCACCACTTATGGTACAACCACCAACAGCTACAACATACTTAGGTTCTGCAATCTCGTCATACAAGCGCTTAAATACAGGTGCCATTTTATTGGTAATAGTACCGGCACACATAATCAAGTCTGCTTGGCGTGGAGAGTTACGAGTCACCTCAAAGCCGAAGCGAGAGAAGTCGTAACGCGCACAACCTACTGACATAAACTCAATTCCACAACATGAAGTACCAAAAGTAAGTGACCAGAGAGAATTGCTTCGTCCCCAGTTAATAGCCTGATCCAATGAACCAAGCATTACATTTACTCCGCCTTCGTTTAATTCCTGCGTAATCTTTTCAAGAGAGTCATTATCCTTGAACTCGTCATAAGGAATACTCTTAATGTGAGGTTTTCTTACTTCCATTCCAACGCTCCTTTCCGCCAGGCATAAGCCAAGCCAAATACTAATACTACCAAGAAGAAACCAATACTAACTAAAGCCATTGGCCCAAATTGTCTTACGACGACTGCCCATGGATAGAGAAATACGGTCTCAATGTCAAACATCAGGAAAAGGATGGCAAAAAGGTAATATCCAATGTGTACTGGCAGCCATGAAGAGCCGCGAGTAGGAATACCACACTCAAATGGTTCACCCTTTACCGGATTGTAAGAACGCGGACCGATAAGCTTAGCAATGACATAAGATGCCAATACCAAGAACACAGCCGTTATCAAAACGGTAATGAATAAAGTAAAATACATAAAATCTATAACGTTATTTTAATAATCTGCTTAAACTAAGGCAGATAGCTAATCTGCCAAAAGCGTTTGCAAAGTTAGCAATAATATTATAAATATTACGCTATATTAACAAAAAAAAGGGCACATAAATAAAAAAAAGCACCGGTATTAAAACCGACGCTCTATAAGTTCAATGCACATTCTGCTGTTATGATAAGGACATTTCCAGAAACCAGCTTTGTCATCTACGACATTCAAAGTTCCATCTTCAAGTTTTGCCCAATGCCATTCTCCTTTGTCCCAATCAACAAGATTCTTTTGTATAAATGACCAACATCTTACAGCTATCCCAAGAGATGTTTCCTCTCTAAAATACTGATATATATTCATGTGCCCTATAATATTTTCACATTGCACCCACCATTGCCTCTGCATGTCATAACGATCATCATCTTTCCAATGTTCGTATATCATGCTCCCATCAGAACGCAGTCCTTCATCAGCCGCAACTGCAATTTTTCTTATTATAGGTTCTATTTTCCTTAATAATTTTTTGTCATCAAGAACTAATGCTGATTCATGCAAAAGCCAACTTGCCTCAATATCATGTCCATAACTCTCTACGTTTCGCTTTCCTTCCCATTTATCATCAAAGAACAAATCCAGATGATAAGTTTCTGTGTTCAGGAGTTTATCAGTAAAGATATCAAGCAAGTTACGCATACTCTGTTCCAATTTTTTATCTTTCCATACACGATAAAGATTAGTATATGGTTCTATGATATGCAAATGAGTATTCATTGTTCTACTCCCATTCTCATCTTTGTCACTCAAACGCATATCTTCAATGGGCTTCCAGTCTCGAGTAAGAGCTTCTATATAACCATTATTATCTGCATCAAAAGCATATTTTTCTATATCATTATATAATGACATAGCTACTTCAAGAGATCTTTTATCACCAGTTGCGCGAACATATTCACTTAAACCATATATAGTAAAACCTATAGCATAAGTCTGCTTTTTACAATCCAAAGGATTGCCTTTATAGTCCAAAGACCAGAATACGCCACCAAACTCCTTATCAATGAAATAATCTAAAATATAATCTCGTGCACGAGTTGCTGCAACAAGATACTCTTTCTTGCCAAGTATTCTATATGCTGCAGAAAAACTCCATAAAATTCTAGCATTCATTATGGCACCTTTATCAGCATCAGCATGAACAATATCATGACCGTCTACCCTACCATAATATCCACCATTGACATGATCTGTAACATTGTCAATCCAATAACGCAGGATATTGTTTTCAAGAACTTCCTGCATTGTTTGTTTAAAGCTATCCATTAATCTTCGATTTTACGTATATTCTTTAACTTAGCATTGATTTGTTTCATCTTGCTCTTTGTTAGCGGATAAACAAACATAATTACAACCATAAGAACTGCAACAGCTGCAGGTATGTAACTCATTGTTAGTTTCATTCCAAGAATAGCGCTGTCTGTTTGATGCAATGCATTTGGAACTAGTCCAAAAGCTGCAAACAACCATAGGACTGCACTTCCTGCAATAGCACCTCCAAACTTCTGTGCCATAGATCCTGATGAGAATATAAGTCCTGTTGAAGATGTATGGTCCTTTACAGCAGCAAAATCAGCAACGTCTGCATACATGCTCCATATAAGCGGAGAGATTATTCCTGTACAGATAGATATCAAAATTTGCAATAACAACATTGTTATGAAACCTACATTTGTACACGGTAAATAGAAGAACAAGCAGCTAAGAATAGCCATTCCTACACAAGAAACAGCAAAAGTACTGCGCTTACCAATTCTTCGGCTAATCGGAACAGCAATAACGACTCCTGCCATATTACAAACTTCACCTACAGCAAGGAATAAACCTGCGAAGAACAAGAAGCTTGCTATACCTAAATTTATATGAATATTTTCACCTATATAATACTTAAAATAATAAGCTACTGTTGCACCACGTACAGTATTAAACAAATTTGAACACAAAGCTGCGCCTGTCAGCAACCACCAAGGAGAGTTTCTCAACAGAGAAGAAACATCTGAACCTAGAGATGTAGCTTCGACCTTTATATGCTCTTTAGTAATTCTAAAACATAATAGGAATAAGAAAAAGCAGAAAACAGCAATTACGACCATAGCTCCTTGCCATGCACCTGTTTCTGCACAACCATGCGCCTTAAACAAATCGCAAAGAGGTTCCCAAGCAAACAAAGCTATAAATGAACCTGCATAAGCAAAAAACATTCTAAAACTAGAGAAAACAGTCTTTTCGTCAGAATCATTTGTTAATACTCCAAGCATCGAACCATAAGGAACATTAATACCTGTATAAACAGTCATCATAAGTATATATGTAACATAAGCCCATATTAGCTTCCCTGTTTCTCCCAGATGAGGTGTTGTAAATAAGAACACTCCACATACTGCGAAAGGAGCAGCAAACCACAATAGATAAGGACGATACTTACCCCATTTTGTCTGTGTACGGTCTGCAAGAATACCCATCATCGGGTCTAATATTGCGTCCCAAATACGAGTAACTAACATCAGTGTTGCTGTGGCGCCAAGTGACAGTCCGAAGACATCACTGTAAAAAATCGGTAGATAATAAGAAAATATCTTCCAAAACATACTACTAGACATGTCGCCAAAGCCATATCCTATTTTCTCAATTAGTTTAGATTTTATCATTAGGTTATTATTTAAATAAATCCATAAATTACACAGAATTGCAAATATAGTAAAAATTAAATAACTCTATATAACTTATGGATTAAATATTAAAGTTTTTTATTCTTAGCTATAAGCTTCTTTATTGTCTCAACAGAGGCACTTGTCGAAAGACCGTCTTCCGGTGTGTGTAAACAATAGTCTACAAGTTTATCTATTGTCGAAACAGCGACATGCATTCGAGTATCTGAACTTGCATAATATATAAAAACCTTACCATCTTCATCGGCAATCCAACCATTAGCGAAAACAACATTCATTACATCTCCAATATATTCCTTACCTTTAGGAACAAGCAAGTAACCACCAGGTTTTGCTATAACCTTTGTTGGGTCATCGAGTGCTGTCATATACATATATAATACATAACGCAATCCAGAAGCACATCCACGCACACCATGCGCAAGATGAAGCCATCCATGATTTGTTTTTATTGGATGAGGACCTTCGCCATTCTTTACTTCCATTATTGTATGATAATGGCGAAAGTTGATAATTTTCTCGTCTGTAATTTCAGCATTAGTAATATCATCAACAAGAGCCCATCCTATGCCACCGCCTGAGCCTGTATCAATAAATCCATCCTGTGGACGCGTATAAAAAGCATACTTACCTTCAACAAACTCTGGATGTAATACTACATTACGCTGTTGACTTTTTGTTTTCAAATCAGGTAAGCGTTCCCAGTTAATTAGGTCTGTTGTACGTGCAATAGCAGCTGTTGCCGTAGCAGCACTTAAATCTCCAGGCTGTGAATCATCATGACGCTCTGCGCAGAACACCCCATAAATATATCCATCTTCATGCGCTGTAAGTCGCATATCATAAATGTTTGTTGCAGGAACTATATCATCTGGCATAGTTATAGGCTCGTCCCAAAATCTGAAGTTGTCAACTCCGTTAGGGCTCTCAGCAACAGCGAAGAAACTTTTTCTGTCAGCACCTTCAACACGCACAACAAGCAGATATTTGCCTTTCCATTTAATAGCACCACTATTAAGTGTAGCATTGATCATTATGCGCTGCATCAAATATGGATTATCTTTTTCATTAAAATCATAACGCCATTCCAATGGAGTATGTTCCGCAGTTAATATCGGTTTTTTATATCTTATATAAATTCCGTTTCCGAACTCTTCTGGTTCATTTGTTTTTTTGATCAAATGTTCGTGTCGTTCACGCAGTGATTTTACCTTTTCTTGAAAGCTATTCATAATTATATCTTATTTATTTTTATTTATATCTTTAACAAATAATGTTTGCTTTATGTCATAAAACTTTTTAAAATCAGTTTCTGTAGAATGTCCTGGGTATGAAATATAAAGTTCTTTATCATTATCCCAAGCATTTCGCCAAAACAGAACATAACTTAATTTGTAGTTTTTCAGCACTGTCCACAATGTATTTGTAAACCAGTCTGCATAAGGCAGTTGCTGACAGCCAGTTTCTGTTAGAGCTACAATTTTCTTTTCCTTCTTTGCTATTTGTGTAATTGTATCTAAATCATGTTTCAAGCTCTGCTGGTATTTTGCATTATCCTTGTCAAACTCATATAAGTCTACACCCAAAACATCAACATAACTGTTTCCTGGATAATATTTCATGAAATCATTATATCCACTATTTGGAGAGAAAGCCCACACAATATTATCACATTGATATTCTCTTTCAAGTTTATCATGTGTCAGCATATATAATCTTTTATATTCATCAGGTGTACAACCACCTTTACCCCACCAGAACCAACCACCACTCATTTCATGCCAAGGACGAAATATCACAGGTATCTTAATGCCATCTTCTGTCTTTAATGAATTAATAAACTCTGCAACAATCTTCAACCAGCTATCAAATTTTGAATACATACTTCCTTCTGGAAAAATCTCTTTAACAGCATTACCAGTTGTATCCCATGCAGATTTACCTGTAACAGGATTATATGGATGCCAACTCAATGTTATAACTCCACCTCGTTTATATTGTGCTATTATTTCATCGCGCATTCTATCAAATGAAACTTTGTCTAGATTCTTCGTGTGACCTAATTCTATCTCACCCAAATCAAACCCCATAACAGCGGGATAATCACCAGTAACAGACAAAACATCTGACTTACCAATATCCCACTTCCAAGTTTTTCCATATACAGGATCATCTTGATGTCCTATCATTATGCCAGCCTTTTGTAAAGTTCTAAGGCGTTTAATTAATTTACAAGCAGGTGTATTAGCATTCACTCCAAGAGCTAGGAAAAATATTGCATTAAGAATTGTAAATCTTTTCATAATCAAAAAATTAGTTATTAAGACCTATATCATTTTACATTCAAGTGTTCTTTTATAAAATTCTGCCATTCATCCCATTGTTCCTGATACCAGTAATGACCTGTCTGCTGATACACACTCAATATCTTTGGTGCTTTAACAATATTATAAAGTCCATAAGATGATGTAGGAGGTACTACTTCGTCATTATATCCGAAAGAATACCATCCAGGAACATTAATTCTTTTTGCAAAATTGACACCATCATAATACATACTAGCATCTACTTTATCATTTAATGATTTATCTGTATTCTTATAAAAATAATGTGGCCAACCTCCTGCTACTCCATGCACTTCAGCCGAATAATCACACATTGCGTCATGAACTACACCAAGAAACGTAATGCGCTTATCCAATGCCGCAACAGCTAATGAAAGAAAGCCACCCTGACTTGCACCTGTCACGCCGATAGTTTTCCCATCCCATTGAGGTAAAGACGCTATATAATCAACACCACGAACTGCCCCTGTAACAACACGTTTATAATAATTTTTATCAGGATTATCAATATTTGTATCCCAATAATTATTCAATGCCCCACCAAGCAAATTATCATAAACACTCTGTTGCATCGTGACAGGAATACCATGTATACCGATTTCCAATACGATAGCTTTACCTGGGGCTGTGTATGTATCACCGCTATAAGGACGAACTCCAGCACCAGGAACTCTTAGCAATGCAGGATATTTACCAGGTTTTACTGGAACAGATAATATTCCATATATTCTACTGTTAGATGTATTGTTCACATAACTTATTTCATACACGTCATCATCTACAGTACAACGTTCTGACAAAAGTCTCTTTGTAGGATTTAAATCATTAAGTCTTGCATCTTTAAGTGCTTTAGTCCAAAAAGTATCAAAATCCTTTGGTTCATAAGCATAAGGCATTATCTTTTCCGGAGAAAAACTCGCTGTGCAAAGTCCTTCATATTCTTTGCCATTTACGTTTGCTATAACTTTCAAACGATAAAATCCAGGAACATTCATTTTTCCACGGAATATCATTGTTCCGTTTTTTAGCACAGTATTTTTTTTAATATCAGGATACATTACAGGACCTGCCTCATAAAAAACTATTGCATTATTAACAAGAGTACTTGATTTCAAAACACTAACTTTAAAAACTGCAGTCTCTCCCACTACATAGTTCCATTCATCATGATCTGGCTGAACCATAACAACTATATTATTTCCGCGAACTTGACCGGAAATAGATAATATACTAAATAATCCAAATAAAAAGAATAGCAGTTTTTTCATTTTGATTTTTATAATAAACTTAAAACAGATTGAAAATTACATCTGCAAAGATATACAATATTTCAATATATGTTTGATACTTTTTTGCTCATTACTTCAACTTTCATGCAGTATATGGATTAATTACTATTATAACGTTTTAAGACAAAAACAGCCCTTTTTGCTTAATATAACAAAATTAGATATTACTAAAATTGAATAAAAACGACTAATATTATTATATATTATGTATATATGACCAGTTACACACTATTTCATTGTTAAGCAAAAAAGTATCAATAATAAGCAATTAAAGTCAAAAAGCATAGAAGATTAATGCGTATATTTGCAACCGATAATCTTTACGACTATAAAACATTATAACTAAATCTAATTATGGAAAAGAAAATAACAACATAAGTAGCATTGAAAGCATATAAGAACTTGCTTAATACGAATTTATTTAAACCTAAAAACAAAAGCACGAAAGTGCTGTAACCAAAAACCAATAATGTATGAATTCAAACTGTAAAGTAACGTTGCTTGCGGGTTTCTGTAGTCTAGGTGACTATGACTGGAATAGGTATACACATTTGTAGTTATACATTCTGAAACACTATACATATTTTTTAAACCCTTACTGATATACTTTACGAATACTGAAATCCTTTACAGAAACAATTGATATATTGAAATCTTATTACAAATCAGTTTAATATGTACATTTCTCTTACAAAGTTAAATAAAATTCCTCTATACACAAATACATTCCCATGAAAAACACCACGGTGGTTTGCCTTGCGGCTGGAGGCGTGAAGCCTCCAAAGAGCAACTACCTAAATTGCATTCTCATCTCTGCCGGAGTCTTCATACAGTTACTCATGTGTGGTCTTTTGTTATTATAGAAATTAATAATGGAGCTTATAATTTTCCTTGCATCCTCTAAGTTTTTAGGTCTGTCCATACGATACAGCCATTCCTGTTTGATAATCCCATTCACTCGTTCGGCAATGGCATTGTCAGTAGGTTTGTAATCCTCTGTCATGCTGATCGTGGCAGAAATGGAATTAAGTCGTTCCACATAAGCATTGCAACAATATTGTGAACCTCGGTCTGAATGATGTATAAGTTTACTTAAATCAGAGTTACCAGCTTGCTTTATAGCCTGCTCCAAAGCTGCTATAGTATTGGTAGCCATAAGCGTGTCGGACAATGTCCAGCCGATTATCTCGTGTGTAAAGGCATCAGTGATAAGATGTAGATAACACACACCGTCTTTTGTTTCTATATAAGTAATATCAGCAACCCATAACTCATTGGGAGCAGTCGGTATAAAGTTCTTGATCATATTCTTGTACTTGTGATAATGGTGATTTGAATTTGTCGTATGCCGTTTACGCTGGGGTTTAAGCATAAGATGGTGAAAATGCAACAAAGCGTAGAATTTATCTCGCCCAACCATCTTTTCTGCATATAACTCCTTAAGCATGATAAAGAGTTTGTATGCTCCTATGCCTGGAGCTTCATTGCGTACTTCTCTGACTATACTGATAGTTGTTGTCTCTGTCAATTTCCGTTTTTCCAGCATCTCCTTGCTTACTGAATAATAGCCTACACGTGTTTTACCAAACAGCCCACTCAGACATTCTATTGATAGATTAGAATGTCTGGTGCGAAGGCTATTTACTGTTTGGCGCCAGCTTTTTTTAATAAGTCGATTCCGTAATCTTCCTTGCCGATTTTTAATAACTCATTAAGAGCTTCATTGCGAAGTTCGGAATACTCAAGAGCTTTACGAAGGCAAGATATCTCATACTCAAGTTGCTCTTCTTTTGTCTTAACCAAAGCTGCTTTGGCTTCATCTTTTTTCTTACGCATACTCATTACCTTTTGTATTGTTGCTGTTGACAAAGATAATGATTTATTGGTTAAGGGAAACTCTTTTTCCCACAAATGTAAAGAATGGGCTGCCAATATCCCATATTTGCGAGCAGTAAAACCATATGACAAATCATGCTCATACATGTCTTTTAATGCTTGAAGCTTGAAGTCACGACTGTAACTTCGATGTTCCTTTTTTTTCTTTTGATTTTCCATCATTTAATTGTTAAAACGATGTATACCTTTTCTGTATTAAGTCAAGGACTTCTAGGTTATTCTCCGCAAACTTTAGCAGCCAAAGCGACAGCAATGTCAATGGCTGTGCAACAAACTAAGAAAATCACAGGTACCGTGTCAGACTCTCAAGGTCCAATAATCGGTGCAACGGTAAAGGTTAAAGGAAGCAACGCAGGAGCTATTACCGATATCGACGGTAACTTCGTCCTCAATGCACCAGCCAATGCCACAATTGAGGTTTCCTATATAGGCTATATCACACGCACAGTGAAACTAGGGAACGAGAATAATCTTAAAGTAACTCTTTCTGAAGACAACCACTCACTTCAAGAGGTTGTCGTTGTAGGCTATGGTACAATGAAGAAAAGTGACCTTGCCGGTGCCTCTGCTTCATTGGACGAAAAGACTCTTAAGTCTGCACCTATGACTAATATTGACCAAAGTTTCCAAGGACGTATAGCCGGTGTCAATGCTGTTCGAACATCAGGTGCTCCAGGCTCAGCAATTTCTGTTAACATTCGTGGTAATGCAACTATCAATGCAGGTGCTGATCCATTATATGTTGTTGACGGAGTGATATTTCAATCACAAAGTAACAGTGGCGCCAGCCTTGGACTAGGAGACGCTCTTGGTAATGGTTCACATTCAACCATTTCTCCTTTGTCACTTCTAAACCCTGCAGACATTGTTAATATTGAAGTCTTAAAAGATGCTTCTGCTACCGCTATTTATGGTGCTCAAGGTGCAAACGGCGTTGTACTTATCACAACAAAGAAGGGTAAAGCTGGTGAGGCTAAGTTCACATATAGCGGAAGTGTTACAGCATCACGCCAAAACAATCGCCTAGACATTCTCAATTTAAGAGAATTTGCAGAATTTTATAATGATATGGCTGCTCAAGGTGAAATTTCAAAACCAGACAAGACGTATAGTGACCCTTCTCTTCTTGGAAAGGGAACTAACTGGCAAGATGCCGTCTTCCAGACAGCATGGCAACAACAGCATCAAATTAGTGCTGAAGGCGGAACAGATAAGATCAACTACTACGTTTCTGGTAGTTACACAGATCAGGACGGAACAATCATCGGCAGTAATTTCAACCGCTACTCTTTCCGTGTGAACCTCACAGCACAACTAAAAAAATGGTTTAAACTCGGGCTTAACGCAACATATTCAAAAACTTCAGAAAGTCTGAAACTTGTAGATAGTGATGCTGGTCTTATCAACTACTCACTGACAACACCTCCTGACATCCAGATTTATAATATCGATGGTGGCTATTCTAGTGTTTCAAAGGAAGGATTTACCAATCCAAACCCTATTGCACTTGCAATGTTAGATAATATTCTATTAGATCGCCAGAGCCTCAACGGTAGTATCTTTGCAGATATTACCCCTATGAAGAACCTTACTTGGCACATACAGTTAGGTTATGATATCGGTGCATCAAAAGGTGATACTTATAATCCAATGGTAACACTTGGAACATGGGTAAGAGCACAAAACCAAGGTCGTATACAAAAGAACAGCAGCAACTATTGGTCTTTAAGCAATTACCTTACCTATAATATGCAATTCGGTAAGCACGGTATAACAGCAATGCTTGGTCAGGAATGTTGGGAATCAAATTATGACTTTACTTCTATCTTTAACACCAATCTTCCAAGCGATATTGTGCACAATCCTGCATTGGGTTCTGGTACACCACAGATTGGCGAAGGATGGGGAAGTTCTGCTATGGCATCTTTCTTTACTCGTGAAACATACAACTACAACGACCGTTATCTCGGTACATACACATATCGTTATGATGGAAGTTCAAACTTCGGTCCTAACAAACGTTGGGCTGGTTTCCACTCTGTAGCTCTAGCATGGCGTTTCTCTAACGAGAAGTTCATTCAAGATATTACAGGTGACTGGCTAAGCAACGGTAAGTTACGTATCGGTTGGGGACAGACTGGTAACTCAAACATCGGTGGTTATAAATGGGGATCTGCAATGTCTGTTATGGAAACAGGTCTTGGAACTTCTTATCGCCCACAGAACTTGAAAAACCTTGATATCCAGTGGGAGACACAAGAACAATGGAATGTAGGTCTTGATCTTGGTTTGTTCAACAATCGCGTAAACTTCACTGTAGACTGGTATAAGAAGGAATCTAAGAATATGCTTATGCAGCTTATATTACCTTCTATCATGGGTACAAGTGGCAATTCTTCTTCTGCTCTTGCTGCTCCTTATGGAAACTATGGTAGCATAGAAAACCATGGTATTGAGCTTGCACTTAATACAAAACCAATCGTTAACAAGAACTTCGAATGGGATTCTGATATTAACGTTTCTATTAATCGAAATAAATTGAAAAGTCTTGCAGGAAGTACCGCCTTACTTGGTTACGGTCAGTGGTCAGACGTTGTAAGTCGTAGTACTCCGGGCGAAAGTTTGTATGGTTTCTATGGATATATAGTTGACGGTATATATCAAAATTTCCAAGATATCCTGAATTCTCCTGCGGATGTTCGTAATAAAACTAATCCTATTGTTACTGATGCAAACGGAAAGAAGTCATGGAGCACAAATCCTAAAGACTATAAAAACAACACAACAAATGTTGGTGACATAAAGTATAAAGACGTAAATGGTGATGGTGTTATTGATGAAAAAGACAAGACGAATATTGGTTCGCCACTTCCAAAATGGACATTCGGTTGGAATAACACATTGCGTTACAAAAACATTGACCTCAACATATTTATCAATGGCAATGTAGGCAACAAGGTTGCCAACTACCTGAAGATGAAACTCACTCATATGAGCAGTCCTTGGACTAACCAACTTACCGATATTAACAATCGTGCAAGACTCACAGCTACTGATGGTAACGTAACAGGAACTTGGTATGACAATATATCAAACGTAATGGTTTCTAATCCTGACGCATCATTGCCACGTGCTTCTATCAACGACCCTAACGATAACGACGCTTTCAGCAGCCGTTATATAGAAAATGGATCTTATCTGCGCCTAAAGAGTGTAACTCTTGGATATACTTTCGACAAGAAACTAATCCAAAAGATTGGCCTCACAAACCTTCGTCTTACATTCAATGCAACCAACCTATTCACTATCACAGGGTATGATGGTTATGATCCTGAAATAGGTCTTTCAACAGCCAGTGCAAATGTATTTGGTCTCGATAACGGTCGTTACCCATCACCAACATCATTCACATTCGGTCTGAATGCATCATTCTAAAAACCTAAACATATAATACAATATGAAAATTAAAAATATAAAATATGCAGCTGTTGCAATATTCCTTGGGTTCGGAATGTCATCTTGTAGTGACTTCCTTGACAGACCTGTAGAGGATAATTACAACACCGAGAATTATTATACTTCAGATGATGCCTGTATTTCAGGTGTTGACAATCTGTATAATTCTCCATGGTATGATTTCCAGCGCGGTTTCATCAAGGTTGGTGAAGTGATGTCTGGTAATATGTATTGGGGTTCTAGTCCATACATGAACTTCAGTGTAAATGGTACCGATCAGGATCTTATTAATATGTCTTATTCACTTTGGGCTGTTATCGGACATGCCAACACTGTTTATCAGTCATTAAAGGGTGCCAAGGCTTCTGAGGCTGTGAAGAATCAATGCATGGGCGAATGTCTTGCTTGGAAGGCTATGTCATATTTCTTCCTCGTACGCACTTTCGGTGACGTGCCTATCGTTCACAACAACTCGGACAACATCAAGAATGGTGACTATAATACTTTGAGTAAGGTTCAAAAGTCTGATGTTTATGATTATATCATTATGACCTTAGAGAAATCGATGTCTCTTCTTCCTCGTACTAAGAGCACTACTGGTCGTATAGATTATTATTGCGCTGAAGGTTTACTTGCTAAGGTTTACCTTACTAAGGCTGGCGTTTCTGGTACATTAAACAAAGATGACCTTACAAAGGCTGCCAAATATTCAAAGGATGTTATCGATAATTCTGGTCGTACACTCTTAGCCAACTATGAAGATATATTCCGTGGAAGCAAAAACGCTAGTGATGAAAGTCTGTTTACTTGGCGTTGGACTGTTGGTGCTCACTGGACTTGTCAGAATACATTACAAAGTGACCTTGCACCTGAAGGTTTCGATGAAAACGGTGACTGCTGGGGCGGTTATGGTGGTCCATCTGTTGACCTTATGGATGCATTTGCCATTTCACCAGCAACAGATCCATCTAAGAGAATTGACAAAGATATTCGTCGCAAAGCTACTATCATGATGGCTGGTGATACATACAGTTATTTCTGGCGCGACCATACAATGAAAAATAACAAGAAAGGATTCAGCTATCTGCAGTTCTGGTATGACAAAACCTACAACAAGGCTGCAACAGGTGTATGTCAAGGTCCTTGCGGTGGCAACAACGTTAAGAATCTTTATGGTGATAATGCTGACCATATTGCAGAGATGAATATCACTCCTGCACGTATGGCAAACGCACTCGCAACACAAATTCTTAGACTTTCTGACGTTTATCTTATTTTTGCTGAATCAGAAGTCCTTCTTGGCAATGCAACAAACACAGATGCTCTTAAAGCTTTCAATGCCGTTCATCAGCGCGCAGTTCCTACAGACATAGAGAAAACAAGTCTGACTTTTGACGATATATGGAAAGAGCGTCGTCTTGAATTTGCAGGTGAAGGTGACCGTTGGTATGATTATGTACGCCGCAGCTACTATGATGTTGCCGCATGTATCAAGGAACTTACAGCACAGCGCAGAAATGCGATGTGGAACTGTGATGCTGCTTACAAGACTTATTATGAGTCTGGTGTTTGGGATGGATCCCAGATTCAATACGACAGCAAGACAATTGCACCAAATGTTACTGCATCTAGTTTTATTCTCCCTTATCCAACAGAAGATGTAGCCTTAAATCCAAACTTAGGTAGCAACGCCACACCTATTCATGTTGATGTACGTAATACATACAGCTATTAATCCTTTAGAATTTAAGAATATGAAAATAAAGAATATAAAATGGACGTTGATGGTTGTTCTTGCGACTGCTAGCATCGGCTTTACATCTTGCGAAGACGAGCCTGACAAATATGAGACAACCACTGCTACGCCTAGTATTAATTATATACGTCCAGTTGATATAGCAAGTAAGGATTCCCTCCTTACATCAGCCTCTATGAGCAGCGCTATATGCTTGGTAGGTAACAACCTACGCAGTGTAAAGGAATTGGTATTCAACGATCAGAAAGCTGTCTTGAATACGAGTTATATTACTGACAACACTCTTATTGTTACTGTTCCAAACACTATTCCTTCAACGGTGTCTGATAAGTTGTATGTAATAACAACAAAAAACGATACTATACCTTATGATTTCAGAGTTGTTGTACCCGCTCCGACTATCAGTTCTATGAGTAATGAATGGGCTAACGCAGGTGAAACAGTTACTATTACTGGTGACTACTTCCTTGATTACAGCAACTATCCTATAAGCATTAAGGTTGGTGATGATTATACTTTGCCAAAAACAGCTATTCAGAGTATAACTAAAACTGGTATTACATTTACTATGCCTAGTGACCTTCCTACAGGAAAGAACTTCTACATTACCACAAAATATGGAGCTACAAAAGCAGCTTTCCAATACAAGGATAAGCGTGGTATGCTCTTTGATTTCGATACACCTTGGAATGGAGTTAATGTTCTTGGAAACCATGGTTGGCATAGTCAGAAAATACAGAAAGATGACTCTTCTATAAGCGGAAATTATCTTATGCTTGGTGATGCCGACATGCCTAAAGAGGGAACTTGGAATGATGGCAATTTCTCATTCGAGTATTGGGCTGGTACATGGAACAACACTTTTGATGCTGATGGTCCTAAATTGAATGACGTAGCTGACTTTACTGACTGGCAAAATAAGAGCATAAAATTTGAAATGTATATTCCTTCATCAAATCCTTGGTGCGCTGCTCCTATGCAGATTATATTTGCAGGAACTGACAAGGTCACTTTACCTACAGCCAATAACAACTTCTTTCATAATGGTGATGGTTGGGGACGTGCATTATACATGCCTTGGAACAACGACGATCTATCTTACGACACAGGTGGAAAATGGATAACAGTTACTGTTCCTCTAGCTGACTTTAATAAGGATTGGGATGGTAATGTCGCAAAGAAAGCCTTCGCAAGCGTTGAAGACTTTGCTAGTCTTACAATCTTCGTAACTACTGGTTCTTATGATAAGAAGACTGTTACTCCTACAGGTAAGGACTGCCACCCTATCATCAAGATTGATAACATCCGTGTGGTTCCTAACAAATAACCAATAAATCACATTAGATATGAAAAAATACTATAATATATTCATCATGTTAGTGATAGCCCTTACGGGGCTGTCGCTGACAGGTTGCAGCAACGATGACTTAAATACCGACCAATTTGGAAACGATATAACTCTCCAGTCTTTCGGACCTTGTCCTGTATTGCGTGGCGGAACTCTTCATTTTGTTGGAAGTAATCTTGACCAGATTAGTGAGATTGACATTCCTGGCGCAGACCCTATCACNCAGTATGAAGTANTAAAGAGCGGACGCGAGAGTGAGATAACAATTCAAGTTCCTGCAGAAAAATGCACAACTGGTACCGTTACTCTTAAAACNGCTAAAGGNGGAGTTATTACATCTGTTACCCCGATCACTTATCGTGAAGATATCAAACTTACAGAGTTCTATGTCGGTACAGCGAAAAACTATACAGGAAGTGTTGGGCAAACTTTAACTATAAAGGGTGACTATCTAAATCTTATCCACGGTATTATCTTCGCAGATAAAGATACTGTTAATGAAAAACAGTTTACTGCTCACGACCGTTACACGATCACTGTTGCTATTCCAAAGGAAGCAAAGACAGGTACTTTTAAACTTACCGATTTAGCGGCAAGTCCTAACGAAATTGAAACTTCTGAAGCTCTTGTTATAAATCTACCAACTGTTTCTTCTCTTGCTCCTGAAACGATAAAAGCTAGTAACAATATCACCATTACTGGTGAAAGTCTAGACCAGATTGCTTCTATTCAGTTCACCGGAGCACCTGCAGAGAAGTTCACAATTGCTCAGGATGGTAAATCTATCAGTGTTACTGTTCCAGCTAAGGCTACTGATGGTGAAGTTAATCTAGTAACAAGTTCTGGTGTTAAAATACCTGCTGGAAGTATTAAGACCGTAGTACCTACAGAACTAGTAGCAACACCAAATCCTGTAAAAAATGGGNCTGACGTTACTATAACCGGTAAGGANCTTGACCTTGTTACTGGTATTGCATTCCCAAATGCAGCAGGAAGTATTAAGTCTTCAACCGCAACAACAATTGTAGCTACAGTTCCTCAAGCTGCGCAGAACGGGGATATCACCTTATCTCTTGCAAATGGAAAGACTGTAACTGTAGCTTACAAACTTGTGGCACCAGTCGTAACAGAATTCAGCCAGACATCAATCATAGCAGGTAATGCTCTTGTTATAAAAGGTACCAACCTTGACCTTGTTGCATCTGTTGTATTCCCTGGTGATGGCTCTCCAACTGTTACAACATTGACACAGACAGAAACAGCAATTGGATTAACAATTCCTGAAGCTGCTGAAGGTACAGGCCTTAAGTTTATTCTTAAGAATGGCGAAACTGTTGACGTAACAGGCATTACCATCAACGCATCTTCTACTCCAGCCGTTTCAGCGGATGTCAAAGGCACTACTGGTGAGTACGTTACGATAAACGGTAAGAATTTCAATAATGTAGAAACTGTGTATATTGATAATACAAAGGTTGTGAAATTCTCTGCACGCACTAATACATCTATGACATTCCAGATTCCAGCAACTGTTGCTGCGGGTACTTACGACCTGAAGATGGTGACTCCAGACGGAACAAGTACTGTTGTCTGCAAAATTACGGCAACTTCTCCAGAACTTGATGTCGCAGATTACGTAAAGAACATGAACGGTACAGCCATTACATATCCTTATGCTTTGACTTGGGGTGATGACGGACGATTCACCATCACACAGGATGTTATGACAAAAATGGGAATCAAGGTTGGCTCTGTACTTAGATTTTACAAGAAGACAACAACTACAGGACAGATTCAGATTAACAATGGTGCTTGGAAAGCCTACACAACTCTGACAGACTGGAACGGTACTGAAAGTGTTCTTACTCTCACTATCGATAAGGCTTGTATGGATTTCATCAATCAATCACCATCTTTCGTTATACAAGGTGGTTTGGGTGATATAACAAAAATAACTGTTCAGCCATAGTCGTTAACAAAAAAATAGTATATTTGTGGCGCAGTAGTAATTCTGCGCCACAATTATTTAAAACAAAAGATATTAGCTTATGAGAAAATTATTACTCTCACTATTGGCTTTATTCTGTAGCATCGTTGCAAAAGCAGAAGACAAGTCACTCATTATCACATTCAGCGATAATACGACTCAGACTTTTGTTCTCTCTGCCCTTCCGCAAATTACAATGGCTAACAACAAAATGANAATCTCTGCNNGTAGNACTACCGCTGAATATGATTTATATAAAATAAAGACATTCACTTTTTCNGGAACAACAGGAATTGAGAATATTGAGAATAACNCTTCTATAATCGCTGAAGGCGACANAATTATTNTTGAGGGCGCTAATGCTAATGTNANNATATTCTCTGTAGATGGNAAAACTGCTACNCTAAAAACAACAAGCCTTTCAAACTCTACTATAATAGACATTTCTTCTTTNGGTANAGGTGTTTATATTATAAANGCAAATGACAAAACCTTAAAAATAAGCAAAAAATGAAAAAGTTATTTTTATCTCTGGCATCTTTGCTTATTTTCTTTACGGCAAACGCACAGATAAGTACTGATACTTATACTGTAAACCAAAAAGACGGAACTTCAAAAAGTGTGAANATCACTGATTTACCTGTTATCAGTTTCTATGATAGTGGAAACAAATTCGGCAGTCAGAATCCAGCATTCGGAAANACNAACTTCAATGAATTCAGCNTTGACAATGTGAGCAATGTTGTATTCAACATATATCATGAAAGCGATGTCAGCAACATTACTCTTGCTGATGCTGCCGCATCAGACAATACAAAGCGACTTTATAAATATCTCAAACTTAATTACGGAAGCAAGATACTGTCTTCAATTATGGCTAATGTAAATTGGAATCATACTGAAGCAGACAAAATNAANACCCTTACAGGNAAATATCCAGCTATAAANTGTTACGATTTTATACAAATTTACGTACCGGATAACAATGGTTGGATAAACTATAACAATATTACTCCTGTTACAGAATGGGCTACTGCCGGTGGTATAGTTTCACTGATGTGGCACTTCAATGTACCAAAGACAGAAACAACTACTATAGGCGCTGATGGTAGCGGAGTTACATGCACACCTTCTGAAACAACATTCAAAGCATCCAATGCGCTTGTTTCTGGTAAATGGGAAAACACATGGTTTTATGGGCAGATGGATAAGGTTGTAGCTATATTGCAGAAACTTCAGGATGCAGGCGTTACTGCTATATGGCGTCCATTCCATGAAGGAGCAGGAAACTTATACGCAAAGACTTACACTGGTTCTGCATGGTTCTGGTGGGGNGAAGACGGNCCTGANACATACAAGGCTCTTTGGAAAGCTATGTTTACATATTTCCAAGAAAAAGGTATCCATAATCTTATATGGGAATGGACAGCTCAGAATTACAACGGAGACAGTAATAATTACGACAACGACAATGCTTTCTACCCTGGTGACAATTATGTAGACTTGGTGGGACGTGACCTTTATGGATATACAGCCGCACAAAACAAGACTGAATTCACACAGCTAACTNCTCTATATAGCAACAAGATGGTTGCANTGTCGGAGTGTGGTGTTTCAAATACGTCATCTTTCGCAAACATATCTGATGTATGGAACGGAGGAGCAAAATGGTTATATTTCATGCCGTGGTATGGAGGTAACATGCCTTCTGATGATTGGTGGAAAAATGCGGTGAATCAGAGTTATGTAGTTTCACGAAGCGATGTAAATATTGGTTCTACAACTATAGACGAACCTGCAAAGCAAGCAGTGGTCAATATGGGACTTGGCTTCAATCTAGGAAATACTCTTGACGCAAACAATATTGGTACAGGAAAGGCTGTATCGGCGTATGAAACTGCATGGGGACAGCCAGTTACGACACAGGCTCTTATGACATTCCTCAAAAAAGAAGGTTTCAACTCTGTACGTATTCCTGTAACTTGGTATGAGCATATTGATGCCGATGGGAATGTTGACGCTAAATGGATGGCTAGAGTTAAGGAGGTTGTTGACTATGTAATCAATTCTGGAATGTATTGTATTCTGAATACTCATCTAGATACCGGTGCAGACAACGCTACTACTGGTTTCAAATCATGGATTAAGGCAGACGCAAATGTATATACCTCTACAAAGGATAAGTTTGAGAATTTATGGACTCAGATTGCAAACGAATTTTCAGGTTATGATCATCATCTGCTCTTCGAAGGTTACAATGAGATTATTGACGCAAATAGCAGTTGGGCTCCTCCAGTAGCAGGCAGTGCAAGCTATACTGCAATTAACAACTATGCGCAGAGTTTCGTAAATGCCGTAAGAGCTACTGGTGGAAACAATACGACACGTAACCTCATTGTTAACACCTATGCAGCAAACAGCTCTAGTGTAGCTATAAATAATCTAACAATTCCAACCGACAATGTTAGTGGACATATAGCTGTGCAAATACACACTTATGACCCTTATAACTGGTTTAAGAACTATGGGCAGTGGACAACAGATTGCAGTAATGAGATTAAGAATATGTTCACTCGTCTTAACACTCGTTTCGTGAGTCAGGGTATTCCTGTAATTGTTGGTGAATATGGCACCCACGGTGAGACATCTGTAAGTAAGACATCTACAACAACTCAAATTAAAGCTGCTGCAGACCAAGCAGCCGATATGGTGAAACAGGCTAAGGCCTATGGGATATCTACATTCTACTGGATGAGTATCATCGACGGCACAGACCGCAGTGTTCCGCAATGGTCTCTGCCTACAGTAGCTGCAGCAATGAAGAATGCATATAACGAATAAGAACTATGAAAATAAAATATATATTTTATACTTTAATGATTGCTTTGACAATCTCGTCATGCGGGGACAAGAAGAAAATGTCTTACGACGAGATTGCCAATAGCGGGCGTACAACTCGCACAGAAAATATGAAGTCGAACCTCACTACATTCACTAACAAGGGTGTAATGATTGGTCAGATGTATGGTACCCTAGAAGGTATCGGATGGAAAAACGAGAAATCGAGGAGTGACTTCTTCAGTATATGCCACGATAATCCTGCTGTAAATGGATATGAACTGTCAGGAATAGAGAGCGGAAAGAAAATAAATAGTGACGGTCTGCAATTCAGTTGGATTGCAAAAAATGCCATTAACGCTTTCAAACACGGTTCAATGATTGTAATGAACTGGACAGCTCCTGATTACAACGGCAATAAGGATGTTCTTAAAGATTACATCAAAAGTCTTTCAAACTTTATCAGCAGTCTGCAAGACTCATACGGAATAAAAGTCCCCGTAGTGTTGTATCTATATCCTGTTAACGGAAAGTCATGGTATTGCAACATGAGTATTGACAAATACAAAAAACTTTATAAGGACACCAAGGACATGCTTGATGACAATGATGTCACAAACGTGATTTTTGGTTATTCTGAAACTTATGTAAACAATGCATTCCTTGAGAGATATCCTAATGATGCCGAGATTGTAAACATAACATATATGCAGACAAAAGAGCATATAAATATAAATGAATACAAGAATACACTTGCAACGTTCTTGCCTAAAGCCATAAGTTTTGCGCAGGAGCACAACAACACATTAGGTCTCACTACAGGTATTGAAAGCATACCAGACAGCAACTATTTCTCAAACATACTGATGCCTATTGTTGAACATCATCGTTTGGCATACGTCATGTTCGGTGCCAATCATGGAGATTATAAAGGTGGACATTTCTACACTCCATATCCAGGTGAAGGAAATGACAAAATACGGGGATTTATGAAGTTTTACAATAATGAACACACAATATTCCTAAGCAAACTGAATGGCTTATATATTGAAAGTAAATAATAACAGAAAAGCGTGTCATTTAGTGTGACACGCTTTTTAGTTATTTTAGATTGTATTTCTTTACCAATTGTAATGTACTCTTATCAGTAATGAACACGCTATTCAATCCTTGCTGTTCTTGTGCGGGATCACCAGTATAGTCGTCACCAACTTGCCATTGTTCATGTTGTGGTCTGGCAGCTCCACCCCATCCCCAAAAGTTACATCCAGCAAAGTTTCCTTTAGCCTTTGCGCTTTCAGATATCAACGAGAATACAAATTTATAATATCCGTCACGGCTCTTTGTTGATGAGTTTGCTGAAAAACTGAATCCATCTCGTGGATATCCAAACTCTTCCATTACCAATGGTTTGTTTATTCTACTGCATATTGCAAGATGCTTATCAATATATTCTTTGGTGTTTGCACAGCTTTTATTCAAATCTTCATCAAGCTTATCTTTACTAGCCCATCCCCAGTTATAAGGCCAGAGATGAACATTACAGTAATCCACGTTTTTATCAGAACATATACGCTCATAAACATCATAACTTCCCTCACATCCCCAAGCACCTTCAGAACCTATACTGATAAGATGATGATGATCCAAGCGTCGTATTAAGGCTGATGCCTCTGAAAGCCATTTCTCAAAACCAGGCAACGCATCCTCTGAAAAAGCTCGCGGTTCGTTNCCAATCTGCCANCTCATGATAGCNGNNTCTTCAGTATACTTCTTTCCAGTATATCTATTNGTTCTTCCTATTATGAANTTCACATAGTCATAGAATAATTTNTGTGCCTTTTCATTATTAGCATATTGCGCTACAAAATTCATATAGGCAGGATATCCATCATCATTNGGNCGTGGAGCTTTTCCAACTCCTGCATGTTCAAGATAGTAACCATATCCACCACTCCATTCCCAAGANTTNTTNAGATATAANACNGCGACCATCTTACGCTTTCCCAATTCTTTNATCAGATAATCCAANCCNGCAAGAATNGTGTCATTATACTCTCCNGGTGACTTCTGCAAAGTAGGTTCNACNTTTGTNTTTATTCCTTGCTCACCATCTGAACCAACAAGAATCCTGAGATTATCAATTCCCAGTTTTTTCATATTGTCAAGTTCCTTAACAAGTCGTTTGCGGTTTCCGCCCTGTCCTGTAGAACCAAGGATAGCACCATACCAGAAATTAGTGCCAACATAATAATATGGTTTACCGTCTCTAATGAAATGCCCATTCTGCACTTTCACAAAACCTCCATTTGCACTGACACTTGCGGAGAAAAGAGCTGCCGCTAAAATCGTTAACAATTTCTTCATTATATCATATTCAATATTATCATACAAAAATAACAAATTATTNCATNAAACAATAATACTATTTTAACTATATGTTATACTTTTGTGCAATTTATACAACAAAANATGGTCATACGAAAAACAAAGTAATTAGCTTCGATGGGCTATGTTTTAGCTACGTCTTCCATTTCNGTTCATATTTAATGTNCGTGCATACACGCGCGCACTNAGGGTTTTGAAAAANATAAGTGTCGAAGTGTCAACNTAATGAATATCAATATTTTATCGACGAATTANACAAAAGAAAGTGACGGTAATCTGACAGGCAAATTTCGAGTTTTACATGCGTTTCTATATAGAAACGCAACTCTTTCCATATAGAAATACAAACTTTTCTACGATGTTTTACCTCCTATTGCTTCGTAAAACGCAGTGCAATATAACGTAAAACGCACTGTAAAACATCGTAAAACGCATAGAATTACTTCGTTAAGTGGAATGCAATATGATGAAAATTTTCACCCATATTTTACCGACGAATAACCGTCACTTCATTCGAACCGAAAAGAGTTCTAACAAGTTGATGCCCAACGGATAGACATTCCGACACTTGTTTTTATGAAAAAACTAGAGTGCGCGCATACGTGAGCACGTGTATTATGATGTGTATTCCCTGGTATTTAAAACTTTGGCTAACAGTCTAAACTAAATCTGATTGCATGGACAAAAATTTAGCAGTATCTTTGCCGAGAATTCAGCGGAATTTGGCTAGTAATAACGTTTGATTTTATCTTCATCATTCTGAATTTAAGTTGTTCTATAAGTTCGCATTAACTTAGCACAACATTAAAGATAGACAGCATCTTGTTATAAAAAACAAAAAACTTTGTATTTTATTTTGTTCTGCTCACGATTTGCGCTATCTTTGCATGCAAAATAAAAAAATAATAGATGAATCTTAAAATCAGACTATCAGTGATGAACTTCCTGGAATTCGCGGTTTGGGGAGCTTATTTGACATGTATGGGAATTTACCTGGGAAACATAGGTATGAGTGCCCATATCGGAATATTCTTTGCAATGCAGGGAATTGTATCTATATTTATGCCTGCAATAATGGGAATTATTGCCGATAGATTTATACCTGCACAAAGACTTTTAGGATATTGCCATTTGCTAGCTGGATTATTCATGTTAGCTACTGCATGGTATGGCAATGAAACAGGAANAAATGCCAATTTNGGNNTTCTGTTNACNTTNTATTCNCTAAGNGTNGCTTTCTATATGCCAACACTCGCTTTGAGCAATTCTGTAGCATATTCTTCGCTAAGTCAAGCNGGTCTTGACACGGTGAAAGACTTTCCACCAATACGCGTATTCGGAACCGTAGGATTTATCTGCACAATGTGGTTTGTTGATATTATGGGATANAAGAGCAANCAGACTCAATTTATAGTAAGTGGNNTACTNAGCATAATATTNTTTCTNTATACATTCACTCTTCCGAATTGNGGAATTAAGAAGAANCAGGACAAGACAAGTATTGCTGATGCTTTNGGATTGAAGGCTTTTTCTTTGTTNAAGCAAAAGAAAATGGCAATATTCTTCATCTTCTCTATGATGCTTGGAGTNAGTCTGCAAATAACCAACGGNTTCGCTACTCCTTTCATNGAAAGTTTTAANAANATACATGANTATGCNGGAACATTCGGAGTGAAATATCCTGTAATACTCTACTCTATATCACAATTCAGTGAAACACTCTGTATATTGATGATACCATTCTTCATGAGGAAATTCGGCATTAAGAACGTTATGCTTATCGCCATGTTTGCATGGGTATTAAGATTCGGACTGCTAGGAACTGGCAATCCAGGTTCTGGAGTATGGATGTTTATTGCTTCAATGATTATATATGGTGTAGCATTCGACTTTTTCAATATATCAGGTTCACTGTTTGTTGACAAAGCCACCGATCCTGCATTGCGTTCAAGCGCACAGGGACTTTTCATGCTAATGACAAACGGTATAGGTGCTACAGTAGGTGCATTCGCAGCTCAGGCTGTAGTAACAAATCATACAGCTGCAAACGGAGTAACAGACTGGCAATCATGCTGGTTTACATTCGCAGGATACGCAATGATTGTTGGAATTAGTTTCGCACTGATGTTCAGACCAAAAGCACCTGTGGCGGAAGATAAATAATTTTAAATTACTGGAGGAGTAAAAATGTTTAATGTCAAACTGAAATTCAACAGTGTATCAGAAATTGTTGGCAATACAGATATAGGATTATTGGTGCTTACTGATGAAGAAGAAAAGCGCCAACTAACTATTACATGCGACAAATTCATGATACATGAATTCAGTATAAGAACTATAAAATCAGACATAACAAAAGACAGACTGCCAGAAGCAATGGGGCAAGTGTTGAAAGTTGGGTGCATGAATATTGAAGTCCGCATCCACGATATTATCGATGGAGAATACCAAGCAACAATATTCGACAATATAGCACAAGTTTCAACTAACATAAGAGTAAGTGACTCTATTCTGCTAGCCACCACATGCGACATCCCTATTTATATAGATGATGAACTGATGAAAGTACAAAGTGTGAAATACGTTAAAGGACAAAATAGAATGTCTTTACCTGTAAACGCACTAACAGACGAAATGCTAAAGACATCTCTTGACAATGCTATTAAGGAAGAGAACTACGAAATGGCGCAATATCTTAGCGAAGAAATAAAGAGGAGGAAACAAAACTAATGAAAGAAGTTAGATATTTCTATGTACCAGATGCAAAAAACAACAATGAGTTACCACAGGAAGAGGCTACACACGCACTAAGAGTGCTGCGCTTGAAAAGTGGTGACGACATGTTTATTATGGATGGAACAGGAAACTTCTATCATGCAGAAGTATCTTTAGCTACAAACAAAAAGTGCTTATATGAAATAAAAGAAACCTTACCACAGAATAAGACTTGGAAAGGTCACATTCACTTAGCTATAGCACCGACAAAGAATATGGACCGCATAGAATGGATGACTGAAAAAGCAACAGAAATTGGATTTGATGAACTTACATTTCTAAACTGCACTTTTTCAGAACGGAAAGTATTACGCACTGAAAGAATTGAAAAAATAGTCGTTTCTGCTGTAAAGCAAAGCCGAAAACCATGGAAGCCAATTGTTAACGAAATGATATCTTTCAAGGATTTCATTTCTATGCCACGTATAGGAAGAAAATTCATAGCACATTGCTATCAAGAAATAGAGAAAAACGATTTATTCGATAGTATAAATAGTGATAAAGAGAACGAAAGTATAACCGTATTGGTTGGTCCTGAAGGAGACTTTTCAATTGAAGAGGTAAGACTTGCTATCGAAAACGGATACGAAAGTATTTCTTTGGGACAAAGCAGACTTCGCACAGAAACAGCCGGACTCATGGCTGTGACAATGTCACAATTATCATTAAGATTATGAAGAAAATAGCATACCTTATATCATGTCTTATGGTGCTTATATTTGCATCATGTTCAGACAATAGTTATCTTAACGCCATTCCTAACGAGAGTACAGCCCTCATATCTATGGATCCAGTAAAGATGAGCGGAGTAAACAATATGGCTGTATTGAAAACCCTACTCCACTTTAGTAATATCGACAAGAGCGGTATTGATGCAAGCAATAAAATTTATCTTTTTGAATCACCTGACGGTAATTTGGGTGTATGCGCTAAGGTTAAAGACGAGGATGACTTGACTGAGACTTTCAATAAACTGGCAGCAAAAGGTACCTGTCCAAAACCGAAAGAGCGCAGAGGATTCCATTTCACCGTGCTTAAGGACGCATGGATTGCAGGTTGGAGTGATGCTTCAATACTCATAATGGGACCTGTAACTCCAGATGCACAACCACAGCTTCAGCAACAGATGGCAAAATATCTGAAACAGGGCGAGGAAGATGGCATCACAGCAAGTAAAATGTATGAGAAATTAGACTCCATTGATTCACCAATGGCTATGGTAGCACAAGCCCAGGCTCTACCTGAGCAATTCATAGCACCATTCACCCTTGGCGCACCAAAAGGCGCAGANGCATCACAAGTGATGATTGCAGCAGAAATGAGCGTAAAGAAAGGNATAATGCACATTAANGGAGAAACNTTCTCTTTCAACAAGACCATAGACAAATCTCTGAAAGACGCAACAAAGATATATAGACCTATAAAAGGCAAATATATAAATTCTATGCCTAAGACCGCAATGCTTGGTATGTTCCTTAACGTAAATGGAACTAAATTTCTTCCACTCATGCAGAGTAACAAAGGCATTCAACAATTGCTTATGGGTGTAAACGCAGCTATTGACATGGATAATATCATACGCAGTGTTGACGGAGAAATGGCAATCATCACTCCTACTTACGGTTCTGACAATATATCTATGAGTATGACGGCACAATTAGCCAACAGCAACTGGATTAATGATGTTGGTTATTGGAAAGAAAGTTGTCCTGCTGGAGGAAAAATCCTTGACTGGCAGAAGAACGCATGGTATTACACGGATAAAAAGACTACATTCTATTTTGGAGTAAGCAAAGACATGCAGTTCTTCAGCGGAAGCAGTAAAGAGGAAGCAGCACAGTCGATAATAGCTTCAAAAGATCAACTTGGTGACAATGTGAAGGATATAATAAAAGGTCAGAAACTGGTAATGGTGATTAATATGAACGCCATGAAAGGAGACAAGGCTGGAGCTGTAACAAGTATGATGAAACCTATCTTCGGAAACTTAGAAACAATAGTTTATACTTTAAAATAAAGAAATTGGAAACGATTAAATTCAGTAACGTTATCCCTCAAGTGTTTGCTCAAAGAGTAAACGAACTAGATTCGGATATCTGGAACACGGATGCCACTTTCGAGAAAGGACATCTCTATCTTGTAGAAGCTGATTCAGGAAAAGGAAAAAGTACTTTTTGTAGCTATGTTGTTGGCTACCGACACGACTACAGTGGAAGTGTAATGTTCGACAATGATAACACCAAAGAATACCAAGTAAAGGAATGGGTAGACATGCGTCAGCATCATATCAGTCACCTATTTCAGGAATTAAGACTATTCCCTGAACTTACAGCTTTTGAAAACGTGGAAATTAAAAACAAACTTACCGGCTTCAAAAGCAGAGATCAGATTGTGAAATGGTTTGACATGCTTGGTATCGCTGACAAGTTGGACGCCAAAATAGGAAGAATGTCATTCGGTCAGCAGCAACGAGTTGCACTAATACGCTCATTGGCACAACCTTTTGACTTTATCTTCGCCGATGAGCCAATAAGTCACCTTGACGACACAAACTCAGCAATAATGGCTGAAATCATGATGACAGAAGCTAAAGCACAAGGTGCTGGTGTCATTGTTACCTCAATAGGTAAACACATGGATTTGGATTACGAAAAAACGTTTAAACTGTAATAGGGCACTTTGCATGTCTTTATAATTTTATCTTTAAGATGAATTTAGTTTGGAAATTATTACGTCAGCATATTAGCGTACCACAGTTTGCAGGATTTTTCTTTGCAAACTTATTTGGTATGTTAATCGTCTTGCTTGGATTTCAGTTCTACCATGATGTAGTGCCAATATTCACAGCAGAAGACAGTTTCATGAAAAGTGATTTCATGATAGTAAACAAAAAGATAGGAACAGCCAGTTCTATCAGCGGAAGATCAAACACATTCTCAAATACAGAAGTTGATGATATGGGCGAACAGGCTTTCTCTGATAAAATAGGAAAATTCACCAGTACTGAATATAAGGTAGATGCAAACATGAGCGTCAACGGAGTACCTGTATTAGATAATGGTGAAATTAGCTTTGAAAGTGTTCCTGACAATTTTGTAGAAGTAAAACAACTTAGCGACTGGAAATACACACCAGGATCTAAAGTTGTGCCTATAATACTTCCACGTATATATCTAACAATGTATAACTTTGGTTTCGCACAAAGTCATTCATTGCCTAAAATCAGTGATGGACTAATCGGTATGATTGATTTCCAAATCTTCGTACATGGAAACAAGAAGCAAGCACAATTCAAAGGTAAGGTGATTGGATTCTCAAGCCGACTAAGTTCTATCCTTGTTCCACAAGCATTTATGGACTGGAGTAATAATGAATATGCTCCTGGTCAGCAGACTGAACCTACAAGACTTATCATGTCGTTGAAGAATCCTGGCGATCAGAACTTCACTAAATATCTGGATAAAAAGGGATATGAAATAGAAAACGACAAACTGAATGCTGAAAAAACGACATACTTTCTGAAGATGATGGTGTCAATGGTCATGGTTGTTGGTCTTATCATCTCTGTCCTCAGTTTCTATATCCTCATGTTAAGCATCTATCTATTGGTACAGAAGAATTCAAGCAAACTGGAGAACTTACTTCTCATTGGTTATAGTCCGGGGCACGTTGCGCGTCCATACCAATTATTGACAATATCACTCAATATTGCTGTATTAATTATAGCATGGATAATTCTGTTCTTCGTGAGAAACTATTACATGGGAATTATTGAAACCCTATTCCCTGACATGGAAGATGGCAGTATGCTGTCGACTTTTATTGTTGGAATATCACTTCTTGTACTTGTTAGTATTTGCAACTTGATTGCAATAAGAAACAAAATCGCAAGTATTTGGAAGCGAAAAGAATAAAATCGTAACATTTTGAGCGTAAACCGTGTCATTTTTGTGACACGGTTTATTTATTGTATATTCAAACAAACTTTTAACTGTTTTGTAACACAACTTTGGAAATTTTTAACTAAATTTGCAGCGTTGAATTATTAACTGGGTTTATACCCCCCTCAAATTATTAATTAAATTTCAGTTAAAAGTCATGCAAAAAAGATTGCATTTTTTATTAGCGCTGATGTTGTTCTTTACAACATCCATTATGGCGCAGGTAACAACTTCAAGCATTAATGGTAAGGTTGTGGCAGGTAACGAAGATGTTATAGGTGCTACCGTCACAGCTGTTCACGTTCCATCAGGAACAACTTATAATGCAGTTACAAACTCAAGCGGTCGTTATACCATTCAGGGTATGCGCGTTGGTGGTCCTTACAAAGTGACTATCAGCTACATCGGTTACAAAAATGAAGAAAGAAAAGGCTTAAACCTTGAATTGGGTGAAGCTACAGTCATTGATGCTGACCTAAAAGAAGACGCAAGAGAATTAGGAGAAGTCGTTGTTTCAGGTGTTGCAGGAAAAGGTGGCATGGGTGCTTCTTCAAACTTTAATCAGAAACAGATTGAAAACGCTCCAACCGTTGACCGTAACATTTATGATGTAGCAAAATTATCACCACTAGTAAGCTCTAACAAGTTTGGTGGTATTACTATCGCTGGTTCAAATAACCGTTACAATTCATTCCAAATTGATGGTATGGTTGCTAATGATGTATTCGGACTTGCTGCTAGTGGTACAAATGGTGGTCAGACTGGTGCTAATCCTATTTCAATGGATGCCGTTGAGCAGATACAAGTTGTAGCTTCACCTTTCGACGTTCGTCAGAGCGGTTTCACAGGTGGTGCTATTAATGCTATCACCAAGTCTGGTACTAACGATTTCCATGGTTCTGCATATACATATTATACCGACGAGAATATGTATTCACGCTGGAGTCCTTATTACAACATGACACAGAAACTTACAAATGAGACAACAAAAACTTATGGAGCTACATTCGGCGGTCCTATCATCAAAGATAAGTTGTTCTTCTTCGGTTCTGTAGAATATAAAAAGGACGAATACCCTGCATCATACTGGGCAGGAAGCAGCAATTACTTTATGACCCAAGATCTTGCAGCAGCAATGGCTGATAAATATTATGCTGTAACGGGTATAAAGGAATCATACAACAGACGCAACCTTAACACTGATGCGTTGTCTATCCTAGGACGTATTGATTGGAATATTAATTCCAACAATCACTTTTCTATCAGATACCAGCTTAATGATTCATATAAGGATAACTATAGTGTAGGAACTTATTCATACACATTCAACAACTCTGGTTATAAGCAGAAAGATAAGACAAACTCTTTCGTTGCAGAGTTGACATCACACATCAGTCAATCATTGTACAATGAACTGCGTGTAGGTGCGTCATTCATTCGTGATAAACGTGAGACTCCTTATTCTGGTCCAAACATCTACATATCATATGCGCCTGGTTATGATATGACTACACATCAGAACACAACTGGCTCATATACGTATAATATGGGAACAGAATTTTCTTCTGGCGCTAACACTTTAAACCAAGACATTTACACTGTTGAGGATAACCTCTCTTGGTATCTTGGCAACCACACTTTGACATTCGGTACACACAACGAATTCTACAACATGAAAAATATGTTTATTCAGGCTGCTTACGGTGAATATACATTCAAGACTGTTGCTGATTTCTTCAATGACAATGTTAACAGTTTTATTTGGAAATATTCAGACCCAACTGTTACAGGAACATCACGTTGGGCTACTCCTTTCAAAGCTGGTCAATTGGGTGTGTATGTACAAGACAAATGGGATCTTAGCACAGCTTTACAGCTCACTTACGGTATTAGAATAGATAAACCTGTTTATTTCAACAGTCCTTCTACTAACACTGATTTTAACGCAACAACATTCTCAACCGCTAATGACGCCGTTGTTGGTCGTAAACCTAACAGCTCTATCATGATATCACCACGCTTTGGTTTCCGTTGGTTCGCTGATAACGAGCACAAAACAACTATTAGAGGCGGTGCTGGTATATTCAATGGTCGTGCACCATTCGTTTGGATTGAAAATGCATGGGCAAATACAGGTATCGAAATGAAGGGTACCACTATTTATAGTCCAAATGCTCCTTCTTTTACACAATATGGTGGTAAAACTCCAGCAGAAGCTATGGCTTCAGCTCCAGCAGGTAAGGGTGACCTACCTGTAATAAACACAATAGACAAGAATTTCAAATTTCCTCAAGTATTCCGTACAAACTTAGCCTGGGAGCAAATGCTTCCTTATGGAGTTAAGATGACTATCGAAGGTCTTTACTCTAAAAACTTGAACAACGTATGGTTCGAGAACCTAGCTCTTGTAGATCAAGGCATCAAGGTTTATGCTGCTGATGGTTCTGAAGCTTCTGCGACAAACTTCTATAAAAGTTCAACAGGTAGCTACAAGCAGATTATCAACATGAGAAATACAGACAAGGGACATAGCTATAGCTTAAGTGCTAAGTTCGAAAAGAGCTTTGACTTTGGTCTTGATTTGATGGCAAGCTACACATTCAGCCACTCTTACTCTGTCAACGACGGAACGTCTTCTACAGCATCTTCTAGCTGGGCCTACTACTACTGTGTAGATCCTAATAAGGCCGTTGTTGGTAAGTCTATGTTTGACCAACCACATCGTGTTATTGCAACAGCAGCTTACAACACCAAACCTTATGGAAACGGTCGTTGGGCAAGCCACGCATCATTAACATACAATGGATACAGCGGTCAGAGATATAGCCTTATAATGGGCGATGCAAATGCTGCTAAAAATACCTCATTCAATAACGATAGCCAAGGTGGTAATACATTACTATATATACCTACAGCCACAGAACTTTCTAATATGAAGATGAGTGCTAGTGACCAGACTTCTTTTGAGACATGGATTATGAATGATAAATATGCAAGAAACCATCGTGGTCAATATGCAGAAAAGAATTCTAACTCTGCACCTTGGGAAAATCACTTTGACTTGCATTTCTCTCAGGATTTCATCTGGGATAAGTCTCATCAGAGTAAGGTATCTCTTGTATTTGATATCTTGAACGTAGCTAATATGCTAAATCATAACTGGGGTACATTCTATGACAGCGGTTATTCACAACAGATTATTACATGTAATAGTGTAACGAAAGCTGCTGATGGAACTAACATGGTTGGTAATTTCTCTTATGCTGGACAATCTCCAAAAATCAGTGACTATTCAAGCCGTTGGCACATGCAGGTTGGTTTACGCGTAACATTCTAATCTAGAATAGAACTTAGATAATATATAAAAAAAGGTAATCTCTTTCGGAGGTTACCTTTTTTTTATTACCTTTGCCAAGAATGTTAATAAGTTGAAAGTAGGATAAACTTTCAGCCATAAACCAAAACAATTATGATAATTGATTTTAAAGACATTGAAGAAGCCAAGATAATGGGCTTTAAAGGAGGTCAAGGTGAACTTGACACTCGTAATTATGTTGATGAAAAAGTAAAGATTATGAAGAGCGTTCTTAAATCAGGAGCGTCAACAGGTCTTCACACTCATGAGGGAAATTGTGAAATTGTATATATACTTAAAGGTAGCGTGACATTCCATTATGATGGAAATGTAGAAACTGCAAAAGAAGGTCAAGTGCATTATTGTCCCATGGACCATAACCATTACATGGAAAATACTTCTAGCGAAGACGTTGAATACTTAGCTATTGTTCCAGAGCACCATTAAATATATAAATGGAAAAGACTAATAAAGCCTTTATACAACTGCATCTAAGTGTAATGCTTGCCGGATTTACAGGTCTATTTGGCAAATTAATAACACTTAATGAAGTAGACATTGTTTGGTATCGTATGTTTTTTACATCACTAATACTAATCGTGTTTACAGGTCTGCCAAAGATAAGTCTAAAGAAATTGGCACAACTAGCTATGTGCGGAGCTCTTCTGGGACTCCATTGGATGCTGTTTTATGGAAGTATAAAGGCATCAAATGTTTCAATTGGTGTTATATGCTATTCACTAGTAGGAGTATTCACAGCCATATTTGAACCAGTAATACTTAAAAGAAAATTTTCTTGGATAGAGATCGCATTTTCACTTATCACGGTATTAGGATTAGTGTGTGTATTCTCTTTTGATTCAAGATACAGATACGGAATATTAATTGGGGTTGGAAGTGCAGCTGTAAGTTCTGTGTACTCTATATTCAATAAGAAATACAGCCAAGGAATTAAAAGTAGAACAGTACTATTTTATCAGATGGCAGCCGGATTGATAGTTGTAACAGCTTTTATACCTATTTATACAAGTGTTTTCAATATTCATCAAGATATACTGGTAATACCAAGTGGAAGCAACTTATGGTGGATGATGTGCCATGCTTTATTCTGCACTGTAGGACTATATTTACTGCAAATTCAGGCACTACGCTCATTAAGTGCATTCACAGTAAACCTTACATACAATCTTGAACCTTGCTATACCGTGCTTATGGCATTTGTGTTCTTCGGTGAGGCAAAAGATGTAAACCTTTCATTTTATATTGGTATAATACTGATACTAACAAGTGTTCTACTCCAAACGAGAAGAGCTGTAATACAAAATAAAGTAAATCAATTAAAATTATGAGTATTGTAATTGGAATTGACGTAGGCATAAGTACTACAAAGATTGTCGGCATAAATGAGGACGGAGTGGTAATAAATCCTTTCCGCATTAAGGCAACTGACCCGATAACTTCATTGTACGGAGCATTTGGCAAATATCTACACGACAACAATATAAAGTTGGAGGACGTGGAGAAAGTCATGCTTACTGGTGTAGGTGCTGCATGTATTGATGAAAATATATACGGTTTATCTACTGGCAAAGCTGAAGAATTCATTGCTGACGGTCTTGGAGCAAGATATGAAAGCAAACTAGACAGAATGATTGTTGTCAGTATGGGAACAGGAACAAGTCTAGTAAAATGTGACGGTGATGACATTCGACATATCGGTGGTATCGGTATCGGTGGTGGAACTTTACAAGGGCTTAGCCGAATAATGCTCCAAACAGATGATATAATGCAAGTTGCAACATTAGCAATGGAAGGCGATATATCTAAAATAAATCTTCTCATAGGTGACATAAGCGCAAAACCATTACCAGGATTGCCAATGACAGCGACTGCTAGTTTGTTTAGTAACGCTAAAGCAAACGCCAGCCGTGAGGATATAGCGATAGGATTAATATATATGGTATTGCAAGCCGTGGGTTCTAGCAGTATATTAAGCAGCCAAGGAAGCGGAATTAAGGATTTCGTGATTATAGGAAACCTAACACTACTTCCACAGTGCAGAGAAGTATACCCATCAATGGAAAAACTCTACGGTGTACACTTCAGAATACCAAAATACAGTGAATTCTGTACCGCTATTGGTGCAGCTTTATCTTATACACAGAAACGATAAAACATGAATCGGAGAACTTTCATTATACTTTTGACATTCTTATCAACCACCCTACTCTCTTTTGCTCAACCAAAAAGAGAAGTAAGGGCTGTTTGGCTTACAACTATTGGTGGACTTGACTGGCCGCACAGCTACTCACAGCATAGCCAATCAATGGAAAAACAGAAACAAGAACTGACAAATATACTTGACAAGCTCCAAAAAGCAGGAATTAATACAGTACTCTTACAAACACGTGTTAGAGGTACGATGATTTACCCTTCACAATACGAACCTTGGGATGGTTGCCTTAGTGGCTTTCCAGGAAAGAGTCCTGGTTATGACGCTCTTGAATTTGCCATTAATGAATGCCATAAAAGAGGTATGGAACTACATGCTTGGGTGGTGACAATTCCTGTAGGTAAATGGAACTCCTTAGGATGTAAAAGACTACGACAAAGATTCCCTGGATTAATACGCAATATTGCTGATGAAGGATACATGAATCCAGAAATGCCAGAAACAGCCAATTACCTTGCAACATTATGCAAAGAGATTACTGAGAAATATGATATAGATGGTATCAATCTTGACTACATACGATACCCTGAAACATGGAAAATTAAGGTCAGCGGAAATCAAGGAAGACAATACATCACTAGAATCGTTGAGGCTATCAGTAATGAAGTAAAAAGTATTAAACCTTGGGTGAAAATGAGTTGTTCACCTATTGGAAAGGCTGATGACCTCACAAGATACTGGAGTCATGGCTGGAATGCCTACTCAACGGTATTGCAGGATGCGCAAGGATGGCTGAAAAACGGACTCATGGACGAATTGTTCCCGATGATGTATTTCAAAGAAAACAATTTCTATCCCTTTGCAATTGACTGGAAAGAACTATCTGATAATAAAATTATATGTCCAGGACTTGGAATATACTTCATGTCACCAAGCGAAAAAGATTGGAGTCTTGATGATATAACGCGCGAAATGGAAATAACACGCAAATATGGTATGGGGCATGCTTATTTCAGGAGTAAGTTCTTTACTGATGACACAAAGGGAATATATGATTTCGCTACAAACGAATTTGACACATCACCTGCCCTAGTGCCTGCTATGACATGGATAGACAGCATTGCACCAAAGGCACCAACTGGCTTAACTAAAAGCGACGGAGTGTTACTTTGGAATAAGGAAAAAGACATAACGTACAATATATATAGCAGTAAGATATGGCCTGTGGATACAAGCAAGCCTGAAAATCTAATGCTAACAAGACAAGAAACGAACACAATCATTATTCCTGGCAATGACGACCGATACTATGCTGTTGCCGCAATGGATAGATATGGCAATGAAAGCGAAGCCGTACAAAGTGTATCAAAGGCATGCAATATTTCAAGCCTGATCTCTAATGACGGAGAGAAAGCAATATTGCCGACATGGTATAAAGAATGTGACGGAATTATTATTGCTGCCGGATTAAACGGTAACACAATAAAAACATTACAAACTAAATCAAATGTCGTTGACGTGAGAAGTCTAAAAGATGGAATGTATCAGATAAGAATCATTAACAAAGAAGGTATAAGCCACAGAATTGGGTTCATTAAAATAAAAAGATTTTAGGCAAAATATTTGGAAGATACAATAAAAGAAATTATCTTTGCAGTATAAAGGAGAAAGATATTCGGGGTTGTGTCGGTTTGATCGGGATACTCATCAAATAATATCGAAAACCGAGAAAGTTTCTCATGTCAATGGCGGGCCGCATAAACTTCATTGAAGGTAAGTCTTTTGACCAGCGGATTACAAATACTGGGAGCTCTCAAATCTTGAAATGCTCGGAGTTTCATCACATCATCGAGCAACCCCCTTTTCTTCTTTTTATTAAATCAATATCTTATTTTTATGTTTAGTGGAATTGTAGAAGAAATGGCTACAGTAGTAGCTATTAAGAGAGACAAAGGAAATATTGACCTAACAATGAAATGCTCATTCACCAATGAGTTAAAAATAGACCAAAGCATTTCTCATAATGGCGTATGCCTCACTGTTGTAAACATTGAAGGCGAAACATATACAGTGACAGCAATGAAAGAGACTCTTGATAGGTCAAATTTAGGTTTACTGAAAATTGGTGATTATGTGAACGTAGAACGCTCTATGATTATGAACGGCAGACTTGACGGACACCTTGTACAAGGACATGTTGACGAAACTGCAAAATGCATTAATATCAAAGATGCTGACGGAAGTACATATTTCACTTTTGAATATAAACAAGACAAAGAAATGGCAAAGAAAGGCTATTTCACTGTAGACAAAGGTTCTGTAACTGTTAACGGAGTATCATTAACAGTCTGCGAACCTACCGAAGACACATTTACTGTAGCAATAATACCTTATACAAGGGCAAATACAAACTTTTGCGATGTCAGGTTAGAAAGCTGTGTAAATATAGAATTCGATATACTAGGTAAATATATAGCGAGATTGCAGTCTATTTAATAACTGCAATCTTTTTTATTGCCAACATTTTAAAAGTTTTGTTAATTATTACGCCTATCAATAAACTTTTTATCATCTTTTTACATCTAAAACAATAGATTTGCATGAATAATAACACAATTAAAAACAAAGTGAATAAAATCATAATAAAGGTCCTACTATGCACAGGATTTGTTCTTTTACCAATGTGCACTTCTGCTAGAAGTTGGACATTAAAGGATTGTATTGAATATGCTATAACTAACAATATAACAATACAGAAAAAGAGTCTAACAAAACTAAGTGCCCGTGAAGATATAAAGCTGAGTCAGGCAGAATTGTTACCGTCTTTATCACTTAGTACATCACAAAACCTCACATACAACCCATGGCCTCAAACTGGAAGTTTTGTAGTTGCTGGAGACAAAGTACAGACTAGCGTTGACAAAACGTATTACAACGGAAGCTATGGTGTAAACGCGAATTGGACAGTGTGGAATGGCAACAGAAACCGCAATCAGATAAAATTGAACAAAGTTGCCGAGCAGCAATCGGAATTAGATTCTGCAGTTACAGCGAATACTCTTATGGAACAAATAGCGCAATTATATGTTCAGATATTATATTCCAATGAAGCTGTAAATGTAAACAAAGAAACCCTTGCAACAAGTAAGAAAAACGAGGAAAGAGGATTTATGATGATCAAGGTTGGTAAAATGAGTAAAGCTGATCTTGCTCAACTAACAGCACAAAGAGCAAAGGATGAATATGCCATAATTGAGTCTGAAAGCAATCTGAAAAATTATAAACGACAATTAAAACAACTATTACAGATTACTAGTGAAGAAGACTTTGACATCACAATGCCAGAGACTACAGATGAGATGGCGTTAGAAAATATCCCTACTATAAATGACGTATACAATCTGGCGTTAAACCGACCAGAGATAAAAGGTGCTCAACTTGGAATACAAGGCAGCGATATTAGCATGAAAATTGCCAAAGCCCAAAAGCTACCTACAGTAACTATGAATGCAGGTTTTAACACGAATACCACATCTATGAATAGTAATGCTTGGGATAAACAAATTAAGAACAACTTTACATTCGGAGGTGGATTCACTGTCAGCGTGCCATTATATGACAACAGACAAACCAAGACCGCTGTAAACAAAGCCAGAATACAACGAGAGAACTATATGCTTGACTTAAAAGATAAACAAACAAGCCTATACTCGACCATAGAAAACTATTGGTTACAGGCTAATAATAATCAAAGTTTGTTTAAAAGTGCCAAGGTTACTACGCAGAGTTCAAAAGAAAGCTACGAACTGTTAAGCGAACAATTCAATCTAGGTTTAAAAAATATCATTGAGTTGATGACAGGAAAAGACAACCTGTTGAGAGCACAGCAAAATGAACTTCAAAGCAAATATCTAACAATATTAAATATTGACATGTTGAAATTCTATAAGAATGGAGATATAAAATAAAATTACACATTACATAACGAGAAAATAACATAACAACCCAAACAAATTTGTATGATGCTAAATTGTATTTTAATTGAAAATGACACAAGTACAGCTGAAAAGATGAACGAGTATCTGAGAAATATACCATTTCTTAGTCTTACAGCTAGCTGTACAAATGCCATAGAGGCAATGAAAGTCATCAGAAATTCGCACATAGACATAGCTTTCATCAACATCCGATTACCGGAAATGAGCGGTGTGGAATTTGCGAAGATGCTTCCTGAAACATTAAAAGTGATATTCCTTGTTGACAATAAATCACACGCCATAGAAGGATATCAAGTTAACGCAGTTGATTGCCTAATGAATCCGGCAAACTTTGAAGATATATTGAAGGCTGCCGTTAAAGCCAAGACATATTTCTCTGAAATAGAGAAAGTCCCTGATTTAAAGAATAACAGTTTTATCTTTATTAAAAGTGATTACAAAGTTATAAAGGTTAATCTGTCAAACATTTTATTTATTGAGGGTGTAAAGGACTATGTAAAATTCTATATTGACAACGGTAAACAACCGATTATGTCACTCATGAATATGAGAGAACTTGAAAAAGCTATTACAGGTGACGATTTTATGAGAATACATCGTTCATACATAGCAAACCTTTCAAAAATAGACATGATTGAGCGAATGCATCTNGTATATGGNGACTTGAGTATTCCAATATCAGAATCTTACAAGGAGAATGTCCTCAAATATGTAGCAAAGCATAGTATATAAGATTACTTCTTATAAGAAAAGAATTTCAGACGGTTTCTCAACGAACACATTAGCTCCGTGTTCGATGAGAAACTGTTTGCTTCTAAATCCCCACAACACACTAATACACGGTATTCCACAATTTTTTGCAGTCATAACATCAACATCACTATCACCAATATAGACAGCATTATTTTTATCAACATTCAACTGCCTCAATGCCTCAAAAACTGTATCCGGTGAAGGTTTCTTGTTAATATTCTCAGATTCACCAATTGCAACCGTTACATAGTCTCCAAAGAAATGACCAACTAGTTCTTGAGTTGCAGTATAAAATTTGTTGCTGACTACGGCAATATTGCAACCATCTTTTTTCAGTTCTTCTAACATATTCATGATACCACTATATGGTGAAGTATGATCAAGACTGTGAATAAGATAATGCTGCCGAAAATCAGCGTATGTCTTTTCAAAAAGTTCATTATTATCTCCATCGGGAATAGCACGTTCCATCAATTTGCGTACACCATTACCAACAAACATCCTGACTTCATCAACTGTTCGCTCAGGCATATTATTCATACGAAGTGCATAATTACAACTTGCTACAATATCCGTTAAGGAATCAAGCAACGTACCATCTAAATCAAATATATAAGACTTATATTTCATACCTTAAAAATAATACCTATTCATAATAACATGAGATTATGCAAAGTTAAGAAAAAAAAGTGATNGATGNGCACAAGATAAAAAAAATTGATGTATCTTTGCGCACGATTTCAACATATAATTATGAAAAAGGATTTTAAGAAAAAGTATCTTGCTCCGGCCGCAGCTTTCATGTTGGTTGTTTTAGGAGTGATTTACTACTACTTTTTTTCAGGTTTTTCCGTAAAGAAAGACGTTGAGTATGTATACATTGACAACGATGACAACATCGATTCTGTATACAGTAAGATTGAGCCAATCGCCTCTAGTCACGGGATGAGTGCCTTCAAAGCACTTTCAAACCAGTTTGGTTACAAAGACAAAATCAAGACAGGTAGATTTGCTATCAAACCTGGTGAAGGAACTTTAAAAATCTTCCGACACATGAAAAACGGATTGCAGACTCCTGTTAGTCTAACAATTCCAAGCGTTAGAACTTTAGACAAGCTATCAGCTGAAATCTCTAAGAAACTTATGATTGACAGTACACAACTGTACAAGAAATTAACAGATGAAGCCACTTGTCAGAAGTATGGATATGATACAGCAACTATAGCTTGTATGTTCATTCCAAACACATACGACATTTATTGGAACATATCAATAGATAAATTCCTTGATCGTATGCAAAAAGAAAGTAAAAAATTCTGGAACTTTGAAAGAACCGAAAAAGCTAAGCAAGAGAACCTTACAGCTAATCAGGTCATAACACTCGCTAGTATCATTGACGAAGAAACGGCTAACAATTCAGAAAAGCCAATGATTGCAGGAATGTATTATAATCGTCTGATGTTTCGCGACGCTAAATATCCAGAAGGAATGCCACTTCAGGCCGACCCTACAATAAAGTTTGCGTGGAAGAAATTTGATCTCAAGCGCATATATAACAATTTGTTGTTTATAAAGAGTCCATACAATACATATAAGAACCCTGGTTTACCTCCTGGTCCTATACGCATTCCATCAATAGCTGGTATTGACGCAGTTCTAAACAGAGTACATCATAGTTATCTATATATGTGTGCAAAAGAAGACTTTAGCGGTACCCATAACTTCGCAACAACTTACGAAGAGCATATGAAGAATGCAGCTAAATATTCAAAAGCACTTAACGAACGTGGGATTAAATAAAAAAAATGCCGCCCTCTTCACAGAGTGCGGCATCAATCTCAATAGGTATTAGCTTTTTTTTAAGGTAAAAAGATTGTATTCAGGATAACATTTGCAAAGATAAATGATTTTTCATTTCTATGCAAATGTTTTTTTATGTTTATAAACATGTTTTTACCATAATATTTGTTCGATTTGTAATATTTATTAGTAAAATAACGGGATAATACAAACAAAACAAGTTTTATATAACGTTGAAATACCAATCATAACGGATTCTACACGTATCATTGTGTAAATTTTATCTCCTTTCGCTTCGATTAATCAGATTTTTCCACTATCTTTGCAGTATTAATTACATTAATAAATAAAAATCACACAACTTTGTTGATTACTAACTTTGATGTAGTTATCTTTGCAATACAAAAAATAACAGTATATACATTATGGCAAATAAAGAAGAAATTAACGAAGAGAAGAAAAGCATTAGCTTCGTAGAACAATTTGTTGAAGAAGACCTAGCCAACGGCAAGAATGGAGGAAAAATACAAACTCGTTTTCCGCCAGAGCCAAACGGATATCTTCATATCGGACACGCAAAAGCTATATGTATGGACTTCGGAGTTGCTGAAACATATAATGGAGTATGCAACCTTCGCTTCGATGATACCAACCCAAGCAAGGAAAAGAATGAGTATGTAGAAAACATCCTTAACGATATCAAATGGTTGGGATTCAAGTGGGGAAACATTTATTATGCTTCTGATTACTTCGAGAAGTTATGGGATTTTGCTATTTGGATGATCAAGAAGGGATATGCTTACGTAGACCAACAGACTAGCGAGGAGATTGCTTTACAAAAGGGTACTCCTACTACTTCTGGTACTCCTAGTCCCTATCGTGACCGCTCTGTAGAAGAAAATCTACAACTCTTTGAGAAGATGAATACCCCTGAAGCTGTAGAAGGTAGCATGGTACTGCGCGCCAAACTAGATATGGCAAATCCAAACATGCACTTCCGTGACCCAATAATGTATAGAATTATACAAACTCCTCATCACCGCACAGGAACAAAATGGCATTGCTACCCGATGTATGACTTCGCACATGGACAAAGTGATTACTTCGAAGGTGTAACACATTCTATCTGTACTTTAGAATTCGTGCCTCACCGTCCTCTATACGATAAGTTCGTTGATTTATTAAAGGAATATGACGAAACCGGAATCAAAGGTGACATGCATGACAATCGCCCACGACAGATAGAATTCAACCGTTTGAACCTTACATACACAGTAATGAGTAAACGTAAGTTGCACACTCTTGTTGACGAGAACTTAGTTAATGGTTGGGATGATCCTCGTATGCCTACACTTTGTGGTATGCGCCGTCGTGGTTATAGTCCTGAAAGCATTAGAATGTTTATTAATTCTATCGGTTATACAAAGTTCGAAGCACTAAATGATATGGCATTGTTAGAGGCAAGCGTTCGCGAAGATCTTAACAAGAAGGCTATCCGTGTAAGTGCCGTACTTGACCCTGTAAAACTTGTCATTACCAACTATCCTGATAATCAAACAGAAGAGATGGATGCTATTAATAACCCAGAAGACGAAACTGCAGGAAACCATAAGATTATTTTCTCAAAGAATCTTTGGATTGAACGTGCCGACTTCATGGAAGACGCTCCGAAAAAGTTCTTTAGAATGACTCCAGGAAAAGAGGTTCGCCTTAAAAATGCATACATCATTAAATGTACTGGATGCACAAAGGATGCTGAAGGTAATATTGTTGAGATACAAGCAGAATACGATCCAGAAAGCAAGAGCGGTATGGAAGGTGCAAATCGCAAGGTAAAAGGTACACTTCACTGGGTATCTATTGATCATTGCCGGAAAGCAGAAATTCGCGAATACGACCGCCTTTTCAATATTGAAAATCCGTCTGCTGATGAACGTGATTTCAGAGAGTTATTAAATCCTGATAGCCTTAAGATTTACAACAATTGCTATGTTGAGAACTATGCCGCAGCATTGCTACATGGCGAATACTTGCAATTCCAACGTACGGGCTATTTCATTGCCGACCCAGACTCTACAACCGAGCATCTTGTTTTCAACAAGACTGTTGGATTAAAAGACATATGGGCAAAGCAGAATAAATAAAAAACTGCAATTAAAATTACGTAAAAAGCTATTAATGAAGCATTTTGATAAATCAGAGTACTTAGAGCAAGACGAGTTCCTTAATACTTTAAAAGAGTATGAGGAAGCACGCAAAAATGGTGAGGACATCTATCTTGAGATTGATGTCCTTGCTAATATTGCCAACTACTATGAAACTCATGATAATTCACTTGCTGCAATAGATACTATTGAGTATGCGATAAAACTGTTTCCTGGTGATATATACCCATTGGTATTCAGGGCAAGAATGGCTATAATAATAGAAGATAATATTGAAAAAGCAAAAGAATATCTTAAAGCTGTAATAGATAAGCACGACATAGAATATTATTATGCCATAGCTGAAATAAAAATTGCTGAAGGACATCCAGAACTAGCTTCTAAGTATCTTAAACGTAAGGCTGATGATATTGACGAAGATGATATTGAAAGCTATTTCATAGAAGTAGCCACCCTTTTCACTGACTACAAAGAACTAGAGTTAGCAAAAAAATGGATAGACATGTCCAATAACCCTGACGACCCAGACTATTGGCAGATTAAGGGACTTATAGAACTAGGATTGGGTAATTTGAAAGAAAGTGAAAATATATACAACAGTCTTTTAGACAAAGACCCCTACTCTTCTGAGTACTGGAATCAACTAGCATCTACACAATTGCTTAACAGTAATTTTAGCGACAGTGTGTCTAGCAGTGAATTTTCTATTGCTATAAATCCTAATGACCCTGACGCTATACTGAACAAAAGTAATGGACTTTTCGGACTGGAAAACTTTGAGGAGTCTCTAAAATATTCAAAGAGATATACGGAACTATGTCCCAATGAATATTCAGGTAACATGCTGCAAGGTATGGCACTCACTAATCTTGAACGTTATGACGAAGCAATAGATGCTTATAATAAGGCTCTTGAAAAATGTCCTGACAGCGATCCAGCTAAAAATGAAATATACGAAGAGTTGACTAATGCACTCGCACTGGCAGATAAATTTGATGAAGCTATAAAGATAGTAGATGACTGTTATCGCAATAGCGGAAGCGTTGAAGCTATCCTTAACAAGGGTAATTTATATCTGCTTCATGGTGATATAGCAAGTGCCAGAGATACATTTGAAAGAGCCTCAAAAGAATCTAATAATGATCCAGAAACATTTATACGCATTTCTGCATCACTTATGGATAACGGATACGTAGAAATGGCATATAAGATTCTTCATTGCATGCTTAATCACGATGAAGCACAATCAGACAAGATATATGTGTTCCTAGCTGCATGCTGCAAGACTTTGGGATATGATGATGAGTTTAAAGATGCTGTCAAAAAAGCAGTAAAGAAGACTCCTAATGAAGCTAAAAACATATTAAAGGATTATTTCCCAGAAAATATGGATCCCAAAGACTATTACAAATATCTAACTAACACAAAAAAAGATTAATAATGAATTGGCTATCTGCACTATTGGGGAATCTAAATTATGGTACTATTTTTCTTCTTATGCTATTAGAAAGTACTGTCATCCCTGTTCCATCCGAATTTGTAGTCTCTCCAGCCGCATATCATGCCGCAGGAGGTAATCTAAACGTATTCCTAGTAATACTCTTCGCTACTATTGGAGCAGACTGTGGAGCAACAATAAACTACTTAGCAGGCTACTATTTAGGAAGACCTATTATATATCGCTTTGCCAACAGTAAATGGGGCAAGATGTGTCTTCTTAATCAACACAAGGTAGAAAAAAGCGAAAAATTCTTCTATCAACATGGAATGGTTGCTACGATAACTGGCAGACTTATACCTGGAATAAGACATCTTATATCTATTCCAGCAGGTCTATCAAAAATGAAATATTGGCAATTCCTACTCTATACAACACTTGGTGCAGGTTTGTGGAATTGTATTCTAGCTGGACTTGGATGGTATCTACATGCTATTGTGCCTGAAGATAAGTTGACAGACAAGATCATGGAATATGGAGAGTATATAAAAGTTGTAATTATGGCACTCGTTGCAATAGCATTTATATATTTCATTGTGAAGTGGTATATTAACAGAAGAAAGAAATTAGGACTTGACTAAATAGCCAAGTCTTTTTCTGTTTATAAGCTTTGGCATTTAACAAAACTGCAAAAACAATATTCCTCCACCACCAAAAAAAGTTTTTTCAATGCCACTAATGTCATAATGTCACAAACCCTTTATTCATAAGGGCTGAGCGAGTGACATTAAGTGACATTATCAAGGTAAAAGTGTCATTAGATCCCAAATCACATCTACTTTTGGCGTTTTTTAGATGATTATGTAATTTGCATAATACACACATACCATTACTGAGAAAAATATTCCTGATGATCTAACTATAAGTAATGACATGTACCCCAATTCATGTAAAAAGGAGAATGCAAGTTCTTAAACAGATAAGATTATGGGAACTGAGCATTTAAAACCATGCTTAATGAATTTAGAAGCCCCTAAGAGGTGTTATAACCGATTAACCAGACAAGAACACCGCTCACTATATATTTTGCCATAGAGATGAAAAACTACTTACGCATGAACTGCAGAAAAGTTTTGCAAGTCTGTCCGGCAAATATGGTTATACAAGAGAGAGAAAAAGTTTAAAGGCTATGATTGCTGTCCGATAAAACTTTTTGAGTAATAACAATAAAATACTATAGATATATTTACTATTTCAGCAAATGAGATATTACCAGAATTACCACAACCATAAGGTAATCTGAGCTCAGTTCATAAATTTGAGGATACTATGCTCAAATTAAATCATCAATAAAGTCGAGGTTATTAAAAGATTTATGTTTAATAGATCAGGGATAAAACTACTAAGATTAATGACTATTTTCTGTGCCTCACCTCCTCTAAATAAACGAAGAATCCAAAAAAAACATAAAACAAACCTACATTATATACATTTCTGACTTAAACAATTGCTAATCAACATATTAACCCATGTATATTAGTACAATTTCCTACATCTTTCCTACATGATTCCTACATTATAAGCATGTATTTGTACTTAAAACGGTGGATTTTGCCCCAATCGCAACACTAAAGTCGCTTTTTAGGTTGGACCATTAGGTTATCTTTTCATCAGTAAAGCAAATCACAATAATGCCTTTCATGGAATTGTGAATATAGAAATCTCATTCCTCTTTATAATTGAAATTTTAAAACCAAACTGATTTATAAAAATTTCGATATGTCAACCTTTTCGGTTCTTCTCCAATTTAGTTGAAGAATATATGCTCCAGAACCATCTTTCTTCTTAGTAGTTTAATGCTCGCTCTACCATACATAGTTCTCTTTACTGCTTTTAGCTTATTTACAAATCCCTCTGTGATTCCATTTGTGACATTTTCCTTAATGGTATTTAATATAGCTCTATAATCGAATTTTACGCCTATTAAAAATGTCTTGAGCGTTCTAATCTTCGTTTTCCAGTATTTCTTCATCCATCTAATAAGTCTGCAACTGTCCGTACCAGTGATAATAGAATAGAACTCTTTAGTAGCCTCATACATTTCTCTGAACCAATCAAATTCCAGAAGAAATTGAATCGTTTTGAGTTCTTTGGCATCAGCTCTATTTCGAATTGTGTTTCCTATTGACACACCAATCTGTTTCACTGAGATCAAGACTGGTCTATCATCACGGGGGCGCTGAGTCTTTGGAGCTTCTTTTCGGAACTTAGCTCTACTGCCACAATGTCCATCACGTAAATATCGATAATGGTCATAAAAAGGACTTTGCGAGCCTGTAAATCCTTTATCTCTCAAATCATGTAAGATGGGCAATAACTCACCCTTTTCAGCATATTGTTCTTCTACATATTTGTCGAATTCTTCATATTCATTTCTATGCTTGCTATTCCAAGGCTGCAGTTTATCCTGTCTACAAAACTTAGTTGCAGTCTGTCGGGCAATTCCAAGTTTCTTGGCAATGGTAGCTGGCTTAAACCCTTTTTGCTGCAACTCCTTGACTTCATTGAACTTCACAAGTCTTGAACCCACTTTTTCCTTCCTGAGAGTTTTTTCCTGTATAACTATAGTCGGGGTAGCCAATTCATCTGACTCTTTATCTGAATCCTCCTTTGCTATGACTGCTGCTCTATATTGTCCATAGTGTTCGTCGACGTGTTTCATTGTGCGTTCCATTATGTTCTTGACCAAGTGAAACTTGTCTGCAACTTCTCTCACTGGCCTACCAGAAGCAGCTATGGCTGAACTATATTCGGTAGAACGGTCTCTGCTTACGAGGAATACGTGTGGATGCTCTTCCAGCCATTCTCTGAAACTTTTCATTTTCCTGTCTCCAAGTATATCAATAGGATGTCTTCCGTCGAGGCTGACAACGATACTTCCATAAGTAACGCCCTTTCGCTGAGCCCAGTCGTCCACTCCAATTCTACCTATATTCTCATAGTCAGGGACATGTGTACGATGAAGGTCACGGAGGACCGAAGAACCACTTATCTTAATACCGGAACAAGACAATATCCTGCTTGCATCTTCAGATGAGCCTATCAAACCTTGACGAACAACATGCAGTTCGCATCTTCTGGTCAGTCTCCTGTATCTAAAGACTTCTGTCCCGGGCTGTTCTGCAAAAGTCTTATGTTTACAATATTTGTTTTTACAGAACATCTTTCTTATGTACAGTACAACTTTAGTCGGTTGACCTTGTATCGGAAGATCTGATATGCATCTAGTATAATGACTATGCACCGATATACTTTTGTGACCGCAATATGGACAAGATGCTGTTTTCCTTGAAGCGGATGCATGTATTTCTATATTGTCACCTTCATGGCAGATATAGAGAATCTTCAATTCTGGTATAGATATAATATTCTTCAGACCTACAGAAGAATTAATATTTGACATATATCCATGCAAGGTTTCTTGATTATTTGTTGTAACTTTGTGGGTGTTAGGATGTTCTGACATTATTTCGTTATTTACGTTTGGCGATATAAATATACAAAATATTTGTCAAACATCCTAATTTTTAGCACTATAAATGATTGATTTATAGTTAATTACATATAAATTATAGATAGAATATATAGGACTTATTCTTAGGCTTAAATTCAACTAAATTAAAGAAGAACCACCTTTTCCGTAAGGAATTTCAAAAACGATAAGGATAATTAATATCAGCTTAAAACAATGTATCGTGATTCAGTAAATACAACTATGAATGTTTATGATCAACTTCTATTATAGTCAAAATGCATGAAGTGCAGCAAATATAAAATCACCTTTTTCGGTGCGCCTTTGAGTAATAAGGCCCTAATCACTCGGTAAAGCATGTAGGACAACAGAGTGATTAGGGCCTAATCACTCCCTAAAATGTATAAGAATGACTATGACTGGAATAGGTATACACATTTGTAGTTATACATTCTGAAACACTATACATATTTTTTAAACCCTTACTGATATACTTTACGTATTCTGAAATCCTTTACAGAAACGATTGATATATCGAAATCTTATTACAAATCAGTTTAATATGTACATTTATCTTACAAAGTTAAATAAAATTCCTATATACACAAATACCTTCCCATGAAAAACACCACGGTGGTTTGCCTTGCGGCTGGAGGCGTGAAGCCTCCAAAGAGCAACTACCTAAATTACATTCTCATCTCTACGGGAGTCTTCATACCGTTACTCATGTGTGGCCTTTTGTTATTATAGAAATTAATAATAGAACTTATAATTTTCCTTGCATCCTCTAAGTTTTTAGGTCTGTCCATACGATACAGCCATTCCTGTTTAATAATCCCATTCACTCGTTCGGCAATGGCATTGTCTGTAGGTTTGTAATCCTCTGTCATGCTGATCGTGGCAGAAATGGAATTAAGTCGTTCCACATAGGCATTGCAACAATATTGCGAACCTCGGTCTGAATGATGTATAAGTTTACTTAAATCAGAGTTACTAGCTTGCTTTATAGCCTGCTCCAAAGCTGCTATAGTATTGGTAGCCATAAGCGTGTCGGACAATGTCCAGCCGATTATCTCGTGTGTAAAGGCATCAGTGATAAGATGTAGATAACACACACCGTCTTTTGTTTCTATATAAGTAATATCGGCAACCCATAACTCATTGGGAGCAGTTGGCATAAAGTTCTTTATCATATTCTTGTACTTATGATAATGGTGATTTGAATTCGTCGTATGCCGTTTACGCTGGGGCTTGAGCATAAGATGGTGAAAATGCAATAAATCGTAGAATTTATCCCGTCCAACCATCTTTTCTGCATACAGCTCCTTAAGCATGATAAAGAGTTTGTATGCTCCTATGCCCGGGGCTTCATTGCGTACTTCTCTGACTATACTGATAGTTGTNGTCTCTGTCAATTTTCGTTTTTNCAGCATTTCCTTGCTTACGGAATAATAGCCTACACGTGTCTTNCCAAACAGCCCACTCAGACATTCTATCGATAGATTCGGATGTCTGGTGCGAAGGCTATTTACTGTTTGGCGCCAGCTTTTTTTAATAAGTCAATTCCGTAATCTTCCTTGCCTATTTTTAATAACTCATTAAGAGCTTCATTGCGAAGTTCGGAATACTCAAGAGCTTTACGAAGGCAAGATATCTCATACTCAAGTTGCTCTTCTTTTGTCTTAACCAAAGCTGCTTTGGCTTCATCTTTTTTCTTACGCATACTCATTACCTTTTGTATTGTTGCTGTTGACAAAGATAATGATTTATTGGTTAAGGGAAACTCTTTTTCCCACAAATGTAAAGAATGGGCTGCCAATATCCCATATTTGCGAGCAGTAAAACCATATGACAAATCATGCTCATACATGTCTTTTAATACTTGAAGCTTGAAGTCACGACTGTAACTTCGATGTTCCTTTTTTTTCTTTGACTTTTCCATCATTTAATTGTTAAAACGATGTATACCTTTTCTGTATTAAGTCAGAACGGACTTATATACATTAGCTAACATGTTGTATAACAATACGTTTCACAAAATCATGTAGGAAACGGCATGAAAAAATCAAAAATAAAAAAATATTTTTGATAATCATCATTCAATTGGTCTCATCATTTGACAGATGGAAAAAACTATATTTGAGAGAATCGTGTGATGAATTTTGATAAAAATATGTAGAATTTCTAATTGCACATATATAGCAAAAGTACCACTTGCTAAGTTAAACCTATATTATAGGCTCAACGAACATTTCTTCTAAGCCTATAAATTAATGATAAGATCGAATTTGTGGGCAAACATAACTTAAGTAAAATAGAATTATCTATTAACAATATAAAGCTTGATTAATAAAACTAAAGCACAATGGATTCAGAGCTACATCTAGAAAAGTGGCTGATAGAAGATTCTTCCACTTCGGGGTTGCTAAACTTTATGCGTAGAATTGCTAATTCCCAAACTCATGAACAAAGCCATTAAATCTCCAAGTTTACGAACCGAGCCATTTATTTTACATATATTCAAGAATAACTTTATTGAATTTTTATAATAAATAAAAAAGAGACAATCTTAGGATTGTCTCTTTTTTATTTTTGTCGGGGCGACAGGATTCGAACCTGCGGCCGCCTGGTCCCAAACCAGGAGCGCTACCGGGCTGCGCTACACCCCGCTTGCATGGAATAAGAATAAAAGTCGGGGCGACAGGATTCGAACCTGCGGCCGCCTGGTCCCAAACCAGGAGCGCTACCGGGCTGCGCTACACCCCGCTTTGCATCTTATTTCTCAATTGCGAATGCAAAGGTATCACTTTTATCCGAAAGCACCAAATAATTCAATGTTTTTTTTATAACTTTTATAGAAATCTCATCACAACATAATTATGTAAGACTGTATACTTTGCTAGTAACATTTCAACATATTAGCTCTAAAGACATATGTGATTAGTAAACGTCTTAGTTTTTAAACAAAAACCAAGTAAATACATGAATCAAATATTTATCGATATAAAGCAAGCGTTTTATCGTACAAAAACAAATATATTTACTTATAAACGGACAACTCAAAAGTAGCATTATCATAAAAAATATTTTATCAATATAAATGAATATGACCGTTTATAATCAATAAAACAAAAAAAATAAACTAACATAAAAAAGAGGCTACAGAAAATCTGTAGCCTCTTTTAGTATATTTTATATATACAATATTACTTCTTAATTATACCCTGCTCAACGAATACCTTCTTAAGAGCAACAACTCCACGTTCAACCTGCTCTATTGTATGATTAGCCATAAGAGCGAAACGTACAAGAGTGTCCTGAGGAGCACAAGCTGGTGGAATAACAGGATTGATGAAAACACCTGCATCAAAAGCCAACTTCGTAACAATAAATGTCTTTTCAATATCACGNACATAAAGAGGAATGATAGGACTCTCNGTCTCACCAATTTCAAATCCCTCTTCACGGAAACGCTTTAAGGCATACTTGGTTACATCCCAAAGATGCTCTATGCGCTCAGGTTCCTGTTGTANGATGTGAAGTGCTTCCATTGCAGCAGCAGTTGCAGCNGGAGTATTNGATGCACTGAAGATATATGTACGACATGTATGACGAAGATAGTTTATTGTATCCTTATCAGAAGCNATAAAACCACCTATTGAAGCTAAACTCTTTGAGAAAGTNCCCATAATAAGATCAACCTCATCTGTAAGTCCAAAATANTCACAAACGCCACGTCCATTCTTTCCGAATACACCTANACCATGTGCCTCATCAACCATGACAGAGCAATTATACTTATGCTTTAATTTTACGATTTCTGGCAAATTAGCAAGATCACCTTCCATNGAGAATACACCATCAACAACAATAAGTTTAATTGCNTCTTCAGGTAATGCTTTTAAAACNCGCTCAAGATCTTCCATATCGTTGTGCTTGTAATGAAGCTGACGAGCAAAAGACAAACGACGTCCATCAACGATACTTGCATGGTCACGATCATCACAAATTACGTAATCACCTTTACCAACAACTTGAGCCAAGACACCTTGGTTAACAGAAAAACCTGTTGAGAAGCAAAGTGTATCGTCTTTTTCAATAAATTCTGCGAGTTCTTTTTCTAACTGAACATGTAAATCAAGTGTTCCATTAAGGAAACGACTTCCAGCACATCCTGAACCGTACTTATCAAGAGCAGCTTTAGCTGCGTCAATAACTCTCTGGTCGCCAGTCAAACCAGTATAGGCATTAGAACCAAACATAAGAACATTATGACCAGCCATTTCAACTTCTGTACCCTGCTTGCTTGTTATAGCACGAAAATAAGGATACACGCCTGCCTCCATGAATTTCTGAGGCTCACGATATTTTTTGTATCTTTCTTGTAACTGTCCCATTTTAATAGGTGTAGTAAACTACTTTATATTCATTTTAGGCTGCAAAGATACAAAAAAGAACTAATAATGCTCCATTTTTCATAAGAAATATACCAAATAGTGAAAATATTCAAAGGTAAAACACATTTATAATACAATTTTATTAATTTTGCAGCAGATAATAAACTCATGGAAAAAAAGAAGATAATTTTTATAATGAATCCAATCTCAGGCACGGTTAACAAAGCTGGAATACCGAGTTTAATTGATAAATATATCAACCATGATATATTCGATTATGAGGTTGCACTCACTGAATATGCAGGACATGCATCAGAAATTGCATCTAAAGCTAAAAACGACAACATAGACATCGTCGTAGCTGTAGGTGGTGATGGAACGGTGAATGAAGTGGCTAGAGCCATTGTAAATTCAAACACTGCAATAGGCATAATTCCATGTGGTTCCGGAAACGGACTGGCAAGACACCTGATGCTGCCAATGAACCTAGCAAAAGCTATACAGATAATTAATCTGTGCGAAATACACCAACTTGATTACGGAATAATAAATGATATTCCTTTTTTCTGCACATGCGGAATGGGATTTGATGCTTTTGTAAGCCACAAGTTTGCTGAAGCTGGTAAACGAGGACCTATAACCTATGTGGAAAATGTTTTGAAAGAGGGGCTGAAATATAAGCCTGAAACTTATGAAATACAAGATGAGAAAGGCATTACACGCCTAAAAGCATTTCTCATTTCATGCGCCAATGCATCACAATATGGAAACAATGCATACATAGCACCACAAGCTTCAATGAGCGATGGTCTGATGGATATAATAGTTATGGAACCATTTGATGTCATTGAAGCTCCACAGATAAGCATAGACATGTTTAACAAGACTTTGGACAAAAATTCAAAGATAAAGACTTTCAAATGCAAGCATCTTCGAATACATCGCAAAGAACCTGGATATATCCACTATGACGGAGATCCAGTGATGACTGGACAAGATATCGAAATAACACTGAAAGAAAAAGGCATAAAAGTTATCGTAAACCCTTATGCCGACAAAAAATTACGTAAGCCAAACGCTGTACAAAACGCCGCAGCCGACCTGTTTAACGAAATAAATATTTTCAGAAAAGACATAAGCAGACAGAAAAGGCATATTTTGGCTATTAACAAGGTTATCCAACGTAGACTGAATTTATAAATAAAATTCAGAAACTAAGTTTTTATACCATTCAGAACGTTCATCATGAGTCATCATTGTGAACGTTTTTGTTTCTATGATATCAGACCTTTTAAGTTTAAATTCCAACAAATAACGCTTAACAGATTTACGTTCCACAGTCTTTATTCCATACATCCGAGAGATGAAAAATCCACAAATACAAGCCTCTTGAACAAATCTATCCTTATAATCAGAGGGTATAATAGCGGAAAGACAACCTTCATTAGCTAACAATCTCTTAGCAGAATGAAACAAGTCTGAATAAGACAACATATCTGTATGGCGCGCAAGGTTCCTAGTTTGATTCGGGTTCTTCAAAGAATCAATAAAAAAAGGAGGATTTGTAACAATAGCATCAAAACGATTTGCAACTGATAAATCTTGAAAAGATATATGCCTAACTTCGATTCTATCAGCAAATTTGCTGTTAGCAACATTTCTACCAGCCTGTGCAAAAGCATCCTCAGAAATATCTATTGCTAACACCTCCGCATTTGGGAAGCGCTGTGACATCATCAACGCAATCAATCCTGTACCGGTTCCTACATCAAGAATGCGATTGCCTCCTTTAGCCCAAGCTCCAAGCATGACCCCATCGGAGCCTACCTTCATGCCGTCAAAATCCTGACAAACATTAAATTGTCTGAATTTAAAGATATCATTATTCATAATCAATCATTAGAATAACGCATATCAAATAGATTTATTTTATACATTTTACTGATTTACATATTATTAAGTTCATTTTATCCCCCGCTTTTGCAGAATTTCTAATTAAAATATGTATCTTTGCAGACCAAAAAGTTATCAATTAGAAAAATGAATAACAAATATACATCAATACAAATGATTGCCGACTATGAAGGCGATATCAACAACCTGCTTGATATAAACATCGCCGGCGACATTCCTATTCTTGCTACACGTAACCTAGTATTATTTCCAGGTATACTTATGCCTGTCCTAGTAGGTAGAGAACCTAGCGTAAAGCTCATAAAAAAACTACAAAAGAACCCTGAAACAATATTCGGAATTTTCAGTCAGGAAGATGAAAATATTGAAAATCCAACATTTAAGGATTTATATAATACTGGAGTCTATGCTAAGATTGTTAAAGTCGTTGAAATGCCTGGAGCTGACAAAAATGTCACTGCAATCATTCAAGGATTAGGAAGATGTCAGTTAGAGGATTTAGTAAAGACTAAACCATATTACATAGGAAAGGTTTCACCTTTGGCTGAAGATCTTACACCAGCAAAAGATAAAGAATTCAAGGCCATATATGAAACCGTGCTCAACACGGCAAAAAAATACATCACACTTAGCGATGAAATGCCAGACGAATCTCAGTTCGCCCTTGACAACATACATAATGATGTATTGGCTATAAACTTTGTTTGTTCAAACTTGCCTTTGGATGTTGAAGAAAAAATAAAACTTATAAAGGCAAAGGACATAAAAGAGCGTGCTTTATCATTGCTGAAGATACTAGACCGTGACATTCAGCTAATGAAGCTAAAGCAGGATATCTTCCAAAAGACTCGCACTGACCTTGATGATCAGCAGAAAGAATATTTCCTACAACAGCAGATCAAGAACATCAAGGAAGAACTTGGACATGGTGAAACTTCTCCTGAAATTCACGAGCTATTGGAAAAAGCCAAAGGTAAAAAATGGGGCATCGATATTTCAAAGGTATTTTATAAGGAACTGGATAAGTTAGAGACATGTAATCCGCAAAGTCCTGAATACTCAGTTCTGGTTAATTACCTACAAAACATGGTGAACCTACCTTGGGGTGTATACACTAAAGACGATTTGAATATCAATCGTGCCCAAAAGGTTTTGGATCACGACCACTATGGTATGGAAAAAGTTAAGGAAAGAATCCTTGAATACATTTCCGTACTACAGCTACGCGGAGACCTTAAATCACCTATTATATGTCTTTATGGCCCTCCAGGAGTCGGCAAAACCTCTCTTGGTAAGAGCATTGCAGAATCATTGCACCGTAAGTATGTGCGTGTATCGCTAGGTGGTGTGCACGATGAATCTGAGATTCGCGGACATCGCCGCACATATATTGGTGCTATGCCCGGAAGAATCATCAAGAGCATACAAAAGGCTGGCTCTAGCAACCCTGTATTCATACTTGATGAGATTGATAAGGTAACTCAAAACACTGTAAACGGTGATCCTTCATCGGCACTTCTTGAAGTTTTGGATCCAGAACAGAACAACGCATTCCACGATAATTATCTTGACGTGGATTATGACTTATCAAAGGTATTGTTCATTGCTACGGCAAATGATCTAAATACAATCCCACGCCCTCTACTCGACCGTATGGAAATAATTGAGGTAAGCGGATATATAACAGAAGAAAAGATTGAAATTGCAAAACGCCATCTTCTTCCTAAAGAACTTGAGAATACAGGTCTGGATTCTATAAGACCTAAAATAAAATTCAATAAGGTCGCACTTGAAAGAATTATTGAACAATACACACGTGAAAGCGGTGTAAGACAACTAGAAAAGCAAATAAACAAGGCTCTACGCAAAATAGCATACCAGAAAGCTGTTAAGGGCTATATTGTAGAAAATAACATTACTCCAAACGAAATCGAAACTCTATTGGGTAAAGCACCTTTCTACCGAGACATATACCAAGGTAATGACTATGCTGGAGTAGTAACAGGCTTGGCTTGGACAAGTGTTGGTGGTGAAATTTTGTTTATTGAGACATCACTAAATCAGGGTAAGGGAGGCAAACTCACTTTAACAGGTAACCTAGGTGACGTGATGAAAGAATCGGCAATGATAGCTCTACAATATGTAAAGGCTCACATTGACAAATTGAACGTTGACTATAGGATTTTCGACAACTGGAATATACATATCCATGTACCAGAAGGTGCAACACCAAAAGACGGTCCTTCTGCAGGTATAACAATCGCTACATCAATAGCATCTGCTATAACCCAACGCAAAGTGCGGAAAAATACAGCTATGACTGGTGAAATTACTCTTAGGGGTAAAGTTCTCCCTGTAGGTGGTATAAAAGAAAAGATACTTGCTGCAAAGCGTGCAGGAATAACCGACATCGTAATGTGCAAGGAAAACCAAAAGGATATAGAGGAAATACCTGAGAAATATCGTATTGGTGTTGAGTTCCATTATGTTGAGAATATTCAACAGGTCTGGGACTTCGCCCTAACAGAAGAGAAAGTAGAAAATGCTGTAGAATTTACTATTCCAGAAGAAAAAGACAAATGACATTTGAAGTTCAACACACAGATAACGCAAGCGACGCACGCACAGGAATCATAACAACTGACCACGGACAGATAAAGACACCTATCTTTATGCCTGTAGGCACAGCTGGTACCGTAAAGGGTGTACACTTCAGTGAATTGCGTGATCAGATAAATGCTCAGATCATTCTTGGAAACACATATCATCTGTATCTTCGTCCTGGATTGGAAACACTCCGTGCAGCAGGTGGATTGCACGGCTTTAACGGATGGGAACGTCCTATTCTTACAGACAGTGGAGGCTTTCAAGTGTTTTCACTGACTGGCATTCGTAAACTAACTGAAGAAGGATGCACATTCCAGTCACACATCGACGGAAGTAAGCACATCTTCACACCAGAGAACGTAATGGATACAGAACGTGTCATTGGTGCAGACATCATGATGGCACTAGACGAATGCCCTCCTGGCAAAAGCGACTATGCGTATGCCAAGAAAAGTCTTGCAATGACTCAAAGATGGCTAGATAGATGCTTTAAAAGATTCAATGAGACAGAACCTCTCTACGGATACAATCAAAGCCTCTTCCCTATTGTTCAGGGATGCACATATAAGGATTTACGACGCGATGCTGCAAAATTTATTGCCGACAAAGGTGCTGATGGTAATGCTATTGGTGGTCTTGCTGTAGGAGAGCCAACTGATGTCATGTATGAGATGATTGAAGTGGTTAACGAAATCTTACCAAAAGACAAACCTCGTTACCTAATGGGAGTTGGCACTCCCCAAAACATTCTAGAAGGAATAGAACGTGGTGTTGACATGTTTGACTGCGTTATGCCTACACGCAACGGTCGCAACGCATTATTGTTTACTTACAATGGAACAATGAACATGCGTAACAAAAAATGGGAAAATGATTTTACTCCTATTGACGAAGGCGGATGTGAAGTTGACAAAGTATATACAAAGGCATATCTTCATCATTTGTTCAAGGCAAAAGAACTTCTTGCAATGCAAATAGGCAGTATACACAATCTGGCTTTCTATCTACGACTAGTTACAGATGCAAGAAATCACATTGAGAAAGGTGACTTTGTTGCATGGAAAAACTCTATAATAGATCAATTAGGTCAACGTTTATAAATAATCATGACGGAATTCAGTAGACTTAAAAAACATCATAAACTATATAGCTTTCTGCGCTGGATCAGCAAGCACCCAATATGGCTGCACAGATTTGCAAAATGGCTTTATAGCCATACAGCGTGGTTGCGTAACATATTAAGATGGACATGTCATAAGATGCGTTGGATAAAGTATCTGAATCCATTACGCTATATCAAGAGAATAGATTGGTATATTATCAAGAAATTTATTGGTACCTACATCTATTCTATTGCGCTGATTATTACTATATCAATTGTGTTTGATATAAATGAGAACTTGGCGAAATTCAGTCAATATCATGCGCCATTAAAAGCTATTGTATTTGATTACTACATGAATTTCATTCCGTACTTCGCCAATTTGTTCAGTCCATTGTTTGTTTTCATTGCAGTAATATTCTTTACGTCAAAGCTGGCAGGAAACAGTGAAATCATCTCCATGCTTGCTACTGGCATATCTTTCAGACGTCTAATGCGTCCGTATATGATTTCATGTATATTGCTATCTTCGTTGTCTTTTTATTTGAGCGGATACGTTATTCCACATAGTAATGTCATAAGGCAGAATTTTGAGTCAATGTATAAAAACAAAAAGAAGAATACTGCTGCTGACAACGTAATGCTTCAAGTTGAGAGAGGTACAATTGCATACATCCAGCATTATGACAACAACGCTAAAAAAGGTTACGGATTCTCTTTGGACAAGTTCAATAATAAGAAACTTGTCAGCCACATGACAGCAATGGAAATCCAATATGACACTGTAAGTGACTCTAAATATCATTGGTCTGCTAGTAATTTTAAGATACGCAGATTTAATGGATACCGAGAACAAATACAGACCGGAGTAAAAAAAGATACTTTAATACAAATGGAACCTAATGACTTGGTGTACTCAAGGGGACAACAAGAAACATTCACCAATCCTGAACTACAAGATTACATTGCAAAACAAATAGATCGTGGTTCCAGCAATGTAGTACAATTTCAGGTGGAATATCACAAACGAATAGCTTCAAGTTTTGCATCATTCATACTGACTATTATAGGTCTTTCACTATCTGCAAAGAAACGTAAAGGCGGTATGGGTATGTATCTTGGAATAGGTATGGCACTCAGCTTTATATATATAATGTTGCAGACGGTATCATCAACATTTGCCATAAATGCTAATCTTCCACCAATGATAGCAGCATGGATACCAAATATAATATTTGCCGCTGTGGCTTATTACTGCTACAGACAGGCACCAAATTAATAAAAAGAAATTTATGTATTTCGACGAGTTAAATTTAAATGAAAACGTCCTAGACGCTCTATATGATATGCATTTTGACGAATGCACACCTGTTCAGGAGAAATGTATTCCTGAAATATTAAAGGGCAAAGACGTATTAGGGGTAGCACAAACAGGAACAGGAAAAACGGCAGCATATTTATTGCCCGTATTAAGTAAACTAGATGACGGCGGTTATCCAGACAAGGCGATAAATTGCCTTATTATGAGTCCTACACGCGAACTTGCACAACAGATAGACCAAGCGATGCAAGGATTTGGATATTACCTTAACGGGGTCAGCAGTGTTGCTGTTTACGGCGGTAATGACGGAAACCGATATGATCAAGAGATTAAGAGTTTACAACTTGGAGCAGACATTATTATTGCCACTCCAGGACGACTTATTTCTCACATCAGTCTTGGCAATGTCGACTTAAGTAAAGTATCATTCTTCATTCTTGACGAAGCTGACAGAATGCTTGATATGGGATTTTCTGATGACATCATAAAGATAGCGAATAAACTACCTAAGACTTGCCAAACAATCATGTTTTCGGCAACAATGCCTAGCAAGATTGAAGGACTAGCAAAGACTTTGCTTAAGGATCCAGTAGAACTAAAACTTGCTGTTAGCAAGCCTGCTGAGAAAATAAAGCAGATGGCTTATGTTTGTTATGAAACTCAGAAAATGGGTGTCATAAAAGATATATTCAAGAATGGTGATCTTCAGCGTGTAATCATCTTCTGCGGAAGCAAAATAAAAGTAAAACAGGTAGCAGGTGCTCTTCAACGCAAGCATATCAATTGTGGTGAAATGCATTCTGACTTGGATCAAGCTACTCGTGATGATGTGATGTTCAAATTCAAGAGTGGACAATTAGACGTACTCGTAGCTACGGATATTGTATCACGTGGAATAGACATTGATGACATTGCAATGGTAATCAACTACGACGTGCCTCACGATGCAGAGGATTATGTTCACCGTATTGGACGTACTGCAAGAGCTGCACGTACTGGTACAGCAATAACTTTTGTGTCAGAAGACGACATCTACTATTTCCAGCAGATTGAGAAATTCCTTGAAAAAGATGTTGAAAAAGTAGCTCTCCCTGTGGGATTAGGTGAATCACCAGAATACAAGTCTGACGGAAAGCCTAAGAATGGAACTTCTGCAAAGAACCGCAGAAGAAACGACAGAGACCAGTCTACACATAAGGATAAGAAGCAACAGAATCAAAGACAGAAATATAGTAATCCGAACAACGCAAATGCAACTGAAGGTGATGTCGCCCCAAAAAGTAATTATCCAAAGAAACGCTATTATACTGCTGAAGAAAGACGCGAATACAAAGCACGCAATAGTAATAAGGGTGAATACAAAAAGGACGATCAACAGCCTACTCAAAAGGGAGCTGAGCCACGCAAAAAGTATGATGAGACAAAACCTCAATACAATAAGCGACGTGGAAATGTAGAAGGCAACTACAAAAAGAGAAATAATCCACAGGCTGCAAACGCTAAACCGAAAAACAATACAGCTGTACCTAACACGCAAAAGCCAATCAAGAAAGAAAACAGTATTAAGAAGTTATTTAAGAAGATGTTTAGCATCAAATAAATATTAGTCCGGTATTAACATACCGGACTTTCTTTTTATATACGACAAAAAGGAGCAATATATTTCATCAGTATTACCAAAAGATAACAGAACCACAAAAAACTATCTTTTTTACACAATTAAAACAAAAAATATAACTATTTGTTTGTTTTCTAACTAAAAAAACATATCTTTGCAATCATAAAGAAATAGAGCAGACTTAATTTAACCAACCAATAAAAGAAGAAAGATTATGAAAGCAACAGAAGTTGTAGAAAAACTGAAAAACAGATTTCCTAACGAGCCAGAATATATTCAGGCAGTGAGTCAAGTACTGGAAACTATTGAGGATGAATATAACAAGCATCCAGAATTTGAAAAAGCTAATATTATTGATCGTCTTTGCATTCCAGACCGCCTAATAGAATTCCGCGTATCATGGGTAGACGATAAAGGTCATGTTCAGACCAACATGGGTTACCGTGTTCAGCATAACAACTGTATCGGTCCTTACAAAGGAGGTCTACGTTTCCACAAATCAGTGACCCTATCGATATTAAAGTTTCTTGCATTCGAGCAAACATTCAAGAATTCATTGACAACACTCCCTATGGGTGGAGCAAAGGGTGGTTCAGATTTCTCACCACGTGGCAAGAGCAACGCTGAAGTTATGCGTTTCTGCCAAGCATTCATGACAGAACTGTATCGTCATATAGGTCCTAATGAAGATGTTCCAGCAGGAGATATTGGTGTAGGTGGTCGTGAAGTTGGATACATGTTTGGTCAGTATAAAAAACTAACACACCAGTTTGTTGGTATTCTTACTGGTAAAGGTCAGGAATTTGGTGGTTCTCTTATCCGCCCTGAAGCTACAGGATATGGTAATGTATACTTCCTTCAGAGCATGCTGAAGACTCGTAACATTGACATTAAAGGTAAGACAGTACTTGTTTCCGGTTCAGGTAACGTAGCTCAGTACACAATTGAGAAACTTCTTGAATTAGGCGCAAAACCAGTTACTTTATCTGATTCAGATGGCTACATATATGATCCAGATGGTATAGATGAGAAAAAACTTGCATACGTCATGGAACTTAAGAATATAGAGCGCGGACGTATTAAGGAATATGCAGAGAAATATGGAGTTAAATATGTTGAGGGAGCAAAACCTTGGTCTGAAAAAGGCGATATAGCTACTCCTTGCGCCACACAAAACGAAATAAACGAAGAAGCGGCTAAAGTTCTTATTGCTAACGGCGTTATAGCTGTAAGCGAAGGCGCAAATATGCCAACTGTTCCTGCAGCAATCAAGCAATTCCAAGATGCTAAGATTTTATATTGTCCTGGAAAGGCTTCTAATGCTGGTGGTGTTGCAGTATCAGGTCTTGAGATGAGTCAGAACTCAGAACGTCTTAAATGGACAAGTGAAGAAGTTGATGCTAAACTGCACGCCATTATGGATGATATCCATGACAACTGTGTAAAATATGGCACAGAGCCTGATGGGTATATTAATTATGTAAAAGGTGCGAATATTGCTGGTTTCCTAAAGGTTGCCAAAGCAATGCTTGCTCAAGGAATAATATAATTGTTGCCACTGAAAAACAATCGGATAGGAGAAAAATACTAATTATAGGTATTTATCTCCTATTTTTGTATTGACTAACCTATCACACCACTGTACGTGCTGTTCTGTATACCGACGTTCCTCATTTAGGGTACCATTTGACACACTCATCATATAGGATAGCATACCCAGGTAAGCATAATCCCTCTTAGTTGATGTATATTCCGAGCATAAAATAAGAGATGACAATATATGTCATCCCTTATTTATATTAATTTGGAAAAAGCAATGCTTACTTCAACAAATCAACAACCTTGGCAGCAAGCTCTTCACCACGCAAGTTCTCACCAATCACCTTGCCAGTTACTGCATCCACAATAAATATTGCAGGAATAGCCTGAACATGATACAAATCATCTACACCACTCTTGTCAATACCATTAGGCCATGGCAGATTTTCCTTCTCAAGAGCTTTCTTCCAAGCTGCTTCATTCTTGTCTATAGAAACACTTATTATCTCCAGTCCTTTCTTGCTGTTAGCAGCATAGATACTCTTCAGATTAGGAATTTCCTTACGACATGGCACACACCAGCTTGCCCAGAAATCAACAAGGAATATCTTTTTACCTTTCACTGTCTTGACAGCTTCATTAACCTTTCCTTTGGCATCAGTGAAACTGAATTTCGGATAATCTTTGCCTACCAGTCCTTCCGGAGAAATCTTATTCTTCAACAACTGACCATAATAACTCTGCTGCGCTTCTGTAGAAAACTGTGCCCAGTCTGCCGTGTTTGCCTCTGTGAAATAAGAATACAGAGCCAACATAGAGAATGGTCCCCACCATGAGTCTTTGTTGTCGGCAGCAATAGTTTTATAGGTCTTTTCCACTTCTGTGAAGAAGTTTTTCTCAGCAGCGGCATAACCCTCACTCTTTGTATCTGTATATCCATTATGAAAAGCTTCATATAGAATATCTAGATATTTGCGTTTGGCATCAATCTTTTTTATATACTCGGCTTCAAGAGGACTGTTGACAACTTTGACATCAGAACCATAATAATAAGTTCCCTTGTCTGTAACATTTTTTCCAGCAGCAGCAGTAACCTTAGGTGTTTCTCCCTTATCGGTCATTAACTGAGCAACATAACCATCGTACCCCTTGACCTTGAATCCCACATAGCGAGGTTCATCCATAGGAACCGTGACAACACACTGATCGTTCATCACTTTGGCTTCAGCAATAACCGGTTCTTTACTCTGATGCGTGCAGGCATACACGGCTTCAATCTCTGTGCCATCAGGAAGTCCACTGATATTCAGTGAAACAACAGACTGTGCGTTCACTGCCACACAGGCAGAAAAGGCAATTAGTAAAACTGACAATTTTTTCATTATATGCATATTATTATTTTGCAACATTTTGTGTAATACTGCCATTACCGGCATTTTTAATAGCTCCCAGAGGGAAAGGGAATGTCCACATATAACTTGAAGGAGAAAGTGTCACGGTCTTGCCATCTTTCTCTTTGCTTAACACACGAGTATAGATTCCCTCAGCGTTATATCTTCTGGCATCAGCAAAAGGAACGATACTGTAAATCAACAGATTATCCTTTTCTCGGCGTATATACTCTATAGCCTCAGATACAGACGAAGCTCTAAGGGATTCATACTTATCAGTACTGACAGTGTGCTTTCTTACTGTATTGAGAACATTCATTGCCTCAGTCAGCTGATTATCACGTGCCAGGCATTCAGCCTTTATGAGATACTGTTCCACTGTGCGCATACCGTTGTAATTGATTGTTCCAGTGGTAATGCCACGGTAATAAGTCTCAGAACCAACAGTATAAAGTTTCCAGTTACACTTGAAATAAATATCACCGTCTTCAAACATTTTTGCTCTCCACTGTGGCATATTATTGATTCTGGCACCAGAAGAACTACTACCATCGTTGAAATTATAACTTTCCACGCAGTTGAATCCAAGAGGAGTTTGTGAAGTCTGGGCTGAACTTTCAGAGTCTATAACACTCTTGTTAGCCTTATAGAATTCATTCCAGTCTATCAGTTTGTCATTTATGGCAAGAGCCTTGTCTGCATATTCTAAAGCATTTGTATAATCCATCATTTGCAGATATATCCTTGCCAGCATCGCGTATGCAGCCCCCTTGCCAGGATGCAATATCGTGGTGCCCATGTCAGGAAGATATGGAATAGCCTCTGTGAGATCATTTATCATGAAATCATAAATCTGCTTTACCGTAACCTGAGTGTAAGAAGCCCCCACTTCACTGCTTGTTATCAAAGGTACGCTAAGCGTTTCTGCAGCACTACCACTCTGATAAGTGTTTGCATAGTAATTTGCCAACAGAAAATAATGCATCGTCCTAAGTACTTTGGCGTATGCCACTACTTCATTTTTTTGAGCATCAGCAGCCTCTGTTGCCGTAGGCGCATTCTCTATCACAAGATTACAATAGTTGATACCGGAATAAGCAGCGTAATAAGTAGTCTCGTCGCTATTGTTATAATAAACACGGTCTACAGATGTATCCCAATTGTAGTTGGCAGCATACATAGGATAATAACTTGCATTGGAATTAGTGAGGTAGCGGTCGTTAAGCAAATAAGCCGACTGACCGACATCCATTCGGTGAACATCATACTCGTCACGCAGAAAAGCCTCATAATCCGCAAGCGTAGCCGGGATTTTCTTTCCCTTGGGTTTCTCGTTAAGATAGTCATTGCACGAAGTAAATAGCAAAGCTGCCGCGAGAACAGTCATTATTGTTGAAATATATGTCTTCATCATATTTTCTTTTTTATTAGTTTAGAAATTCAGGAATAAACCTACCATATAGTTTGTGGCATTATAACCGCCCAACTGGTATTTAGCCTGATCGGTATGTGTCCACATACAAGGATTTTCCACATTCACCTGTACACGGGCATTCTGCATAGACAGCTTTCTACATACGGAAACTGGTATGTGATAAGAAAGAGAAATATTGCTAAGCTTCAGATAGTCAGCATCCAATATGTTCTGTGAAGAATAGTAATACACGTTGTAGAGTTCTGAAGCAGAATAGCCGCTTTCAGCAAATATAGCCCTTGGAACATTCGTGTAAGCCTCATCACCGGCTTTCTGCCAGCGACCAGCAAGTGCTGAAGAAGCACTGGCTATATTGGTTATATATCCCAGACGGGAATAAGAACAAGTAAGGAATGCCGGATTGACATTACGCATTATATGTCCGCCGGCATAAGTAAACAGAATGTTTAAATCAAAGTTCTTATATGAAATCTCAGCACCTAAAGAACCATTATATTTAGGAACTGTAGTTCCCTGATATTGAAGAGATTCCAGATTAGTAGGCTGATGGCTTGTTATTTCACCTTTTTGATCATACACTTGTGGAAGTCCATTAGAACTCAGTCCAGCCCATTTATATCCGAATATAGCATTGTATTCATATCCTATGGTAGGATAAGCTGACGCATAGTCAAGGGCAAGATAATACACTGGAGCCTTGACATTCACGTAAGTTACCCTGTTCTTGTTATAGCCAAAAGTGGTATTGGCAGAAATGCGCCAGTCCTGACTATGCAGGATTAAACCTTTAAGAGAGACCTCAAAACCACGGTTATTCATTTCGCCGTTGTTTATAGTATATGTGCTGTAGCCGTATCCTTCCGTAGGCACGCCCATAGTGCTGGCGAGCAAGTCTGTACCTTTCTTGTTGTAATATTCCAAAGTACCATTGAGTCTGTTGCCAAGCACCGCAAAATCCACACCCACATTAAAGGTGTTGGTCTTTTCCCAAGAAAGTTTTGAATTCGGCCGTGAAGACACATATCCATATTTTCCACCCACATTATAATTAGTATAGTAAGATGCCACCAAATATGGAGCTGAGTCTTTAGACACATTACCACCGATACCATCACTGACACGCAGCTTCAGATAATTCACCCAAGGAGCGTCAAACCATTTTTCCTTGCTGATAATCCAACCGGCACCGAGGCTCCATGTGGGTTTGTTTTGAAACTTACTACTGGTGCCCCATAGATTGGAGCGGTCCCAACGTAGACTTCCGGTTACCGTATAGCGGTCATCATAAGTATACGAAGCATTACCATATACAGATACAAAACGGTTAGTATTCTCATAAGAGGCGTTCAGATCTGTAGTCTGCAGATAACTGTAGTTCCCCAGAATTCCCGTAAATCCGGAAACCAGCGAAGTTTCATCCACAGTTCCGGAGCTTAACATATCCGTGTCATAGTTGAACATTTGGCTGCGATGCATATCAATCTTGGTGTCACGTGTCTCTGTACCCAATATGGCAACGACGTTATGCACATTTCCAAAAGTCTTGTTGAAGTCCAGCTGCTGGCGGAAGTTGAGCGTCCTTACATACTGGTCTCTGCGGTTAAAAATATTTCCATAAGGAATGGCATAAACAGCAGAGCCATTTTTGTCATAAGCAAAATTGTCAACCCTGTTTCTGGTGGCTATACTCTGCTTGTCCGCTATCTGCTCATATTTATACGACGAACGCTCATATTGGAATGAAGCTGAGTATTTCAGCCACGAGGTTAATTCTATATTCAATCTTGCATAAGCTCTGACGTTGAAGCCCTTTGTAACTGTCGTATTGAGATTGAGTTCATCCAGAGGAGTAATGTCAAGATTATACAGTCCATACTTCTTTATCAAATTGACTGTCTCTGTGCTTAGATAACTATTCTGCGCCTTTGTATAATTGCTACCGTCGGAATTTACCAAATCATCATAGGGCAATACACTATAACCCGGACTCATAACATCATATCCCTGCGCATTATCCTGAGAAAATTTCATATAAGCCCCCATATCAAGAGAAAGCCACTTTGTAAACTGAGTGGTATTGGCAAGATTCAAACCAAGCCACTGATTACCACTATACTTATCCTCATTGGCATCGTGACGGTAGGTGACATCCGTCTTGAACATATTCTTGCCTGTATTGCTAACAATTCCAAGGTTATACTGCTGATATAGAGGATCACGCTTAGCATATTTTGCCATCTGATCATAATAGTTATAACCTTTTGAAGAAAGACTAGTCAGCGTCTGTTCCATATCGCTTTGGGATGTATTGCCAGCATAATAATTAAGGATACTGGTAATACCGGCACTTGGATAAACCTTGTAATCAAGAAGATTCTGGGCATAACTTGCGGCATTGTTACCTGAAAGATTAGTATTTTGTGATGCCCATTCCTTCTCCAAGTCCACAACAAGTTTAGAATCAGCCATATTGCCAGTATACATTTTATAAGGACGCCAAGTCAGTGTGGTACTGAAAGAAACATCTGTCTTATTTGATTTACTAGTTTTATGCTTGGTTGTAATAACTATGACACCATTGGCGGCACGCGCTCCGTATATACTTGCGGCAGCAGCATCCTTTAGAACTGTTATACTCTCAATATCATCAACATTGATATCAGGCAGACCTTCTTCCAAAGAACCATACGCCCCCATCTTGGTATTCTCTACGGGAAAACCATCAATGACATACAGCGGTGTTTTCGTAGCATTCATAGTTGTCACGCCACGTATAAGTCCATTGTTGTATCCCGCCACTTCTCCTTCAAGTAAACTGGATATTGTGTTCATTCGTTTACTCTGAAGATCCTCAGCCGTAATCTTAGAAAAAGACCCAGTAGAACGCTCTTTTGAAAGAGTCTGGTAGCCGGTTACCACAACTTCATCAATAGTTGTATGATCTGCGGTCATCACAAAATTAATATTTTCATTGCGCCCCACCTTCACCATGGACGTATGCATTCCGACATAACTAACCTGTACGTCATTACAGTTTTCCGGTATCAGGAGTTCATACCTTCCATCTGTTCCCGTAATAGTACCATATGGTGAGCCAGGAACATTAACAGAAGCTCCGATAAGCGTTTCACCGCTCTCATCTATTATCACACCGGATATTTGTCTGAGCCTATTTACGACTGTTTCTGTTTTATCCTGTTTTTTTGTCGCCTTATATGCGATACTGATAAAATTCCCCTTGACAGAATAAGTAAAAGGCTTGCCACTCAGAATCTTGGCAACAGCTTCTTCTACTGTTGCGTTGCTGATGTTGGCATCAACAGTATAGCCCTTCACATCATCTACAACATATAAAATTTTCCATCCTGATTGTTTCTGCACTATCTTCAGCGCACTTGCCATAGATTCACCGTGTAATGAAAGCGTTACAAGATTCTTGGGCTGTAGCCCTTCTGCATGTAAAGTCGGTGTGGCAAAACATAATGTGACTGTAATAAGCCACAACAAAAGTCTCATCTTTTTTACCATAAATTAAAGTCTATTTTGTGTGAACATAAATAGATACGTTGATAAACAAGAAATGGTGGCAATAAAAGAAGAAAAAACATCAAAATGATTTGTTTTTCGTTATTTTAGTTTCACTCTATCACAATTTTTTCATTATCTATTGTCACTTTTACTTTTCCAAGACTATTAAGCAGTTCCACAGTTTCTTGAATACTTCCCTTACGTTCAGCCGCAAAATTAAGCCTTATATCTTTAAGTGCAGAATCCTTAAACACCACTTTTCTATTATACCATCTGCCAAGAGTATACATAATGTCTTCCAATCGCTTGTTATCATAATAAAACACGCCATCACTCCAAGCTGTAGTTTCATCCGTATTTACCTTCTTTATATCTGCCTTACCCGCCATATTCATTTGATACTGCTGACCTGGAATTATATTCGTGACTTTGCCCGAAGACATATTTTTCACTTCCACCTTTCCCTCAACAAGAGCCACCGACGCTTCCATACCAGGATATGCCTTAACATCAAAAACAGTTCCCAACACGCGTGTCCTGATTTGAGCCGTCTCGACAATAAAAGGATGATGCTTGTTTTTGCTTACTTTAAAAAGGGCTTCACCTGATAGTTTTACGATTCTGTCTGTTCCCGTAAAACCATGAGGGTATTCTATAGAACTGTTGTCATTAAGAATGATTTCAGTTCCATCTGCTAGATTTATCGTCATTGTCTCACCACTTCCGGTTTCCACTCTGGATATTTTATCAGCGGATTCACCAATACCATAAAAATAATTATAACCGAAGACCAATGCTATCATGGCTGCAGCCCCAACAACAGCACTTATAACATATCCTATAAGATGACGGTGTTCTGAAGTTTCATTTACATCCTCTTCATTTATGATTTTCTCCAATTCGCCATTAACATCAGGAATAGGCATAGTGGCTTCCAGCATACTACGTTGTGCTGCTGCAAGTAACTGGAGACTTTTCTGTATTTCCTTATCATTCTCCAACATAGAAACTTCCTCTTCTGATAATTCCACCTTTTCTGTTGTGGATTTCATCACCTTCATGGCAATATCATCAATCGTAATATCTTTCATAATTTATCAGTTGTCTATGTATTAATACGTTTCAGGCTCAAAATCGGTGGCAATGTCATCAGGGCTTTTTCCGGCATACTTATCACGCAAAATCTTAAGAGCCTTCATGACATGTCGTTTTACGGTATCATGATGAATGCCCATCTGTTTTGCCACCTCATCATATTTTAAATGTTCAACATAGCATTTATACAGTATAGTACGAGTGGGTTCAGGCAACAACTTCATCATGGCTTCTATCTGTAACTGCTGATTATAATGTACAGAATCCTGCACATAAGCTTCATCCACAGATCGAATATAGTATTTGGCATATTTTGAAGCTACAACATTACAGCGCAGGAAGTCTATACACTTACGGCGGACTGCCACCATAAGCATACTTGACATATTTTCCTGCTGCCAATCAGCCCAATGCTCCCATACGCGAGCAAACACTTCACTCACGATATCCTTGCTTGCTTCGGGTTGTCTGGTTATCTGTAAAGAATAATAATACAGATGTTTATACTCCTTAGTAAACAATTGTCTGAAATCATCACGTTGTTTAGCCGAATACATCAAAATTTTATTTGGAAATTCTTTCTAAATGTGCAAATTTACGAATTATTCATAGAACTAGCAAACAAAGATTAAAGTTTATTTTATACTGTTAAGCAGGTCTATTTTCATATCATTGACTATCTTAATATCAGTATACATAAGCATAGTTACGCAACCTTTTATCTCCTTATCAGCTTGTAAAAGCTCACATCATTATGCTCATAAATCAAATCATGTATGGTAATATACTGCATATGTCTTTATCATCGGCAGAAGAAGAATATCATCTAATTTTATATCAAAGTCATCAGTAAAACAACTAGTTTATTTTCGGTTGTTTTTCTTTTTTGATATCTATGATAGATGATGATGCAGACAATATGATTGATTTCTGCTTTGCGGAAGATGAGGGATTCAAACCCCCGATACCCGAAAAGGGTATACCGGATTTCGAGTCCAGCGCATTCGGTCACTCTGCCAATCTTCCAATAAATGTCATACAAAAGTAATAAAAAAAACGGAAACAGACTATCAACAATAATTGAAGTTATCGTATTTAACAGATATTACACATACACTATTCAAAAGAAAGTTTCTTTAATCTGCTTTTCAGCAACTCAGCCTCGCTTTTACGAATTCTCAATGTTATACTACACGTATTATCGAACTTCTGATCAATAATTTTTGGTTGAAGATCCTTAACTATTCGCATCACGTCGTTCATCATCGGATAAGTGAAATCATATTTTACTATTTCCTCAACTTGACGAATTTCTATCTTTGAATTAGCAATTGCATCAGCTGCTGCTGCACGATAAGCGACAATCAGTCCACCAGTACCAAGATTCACACCGCCATAATATCTCACAACGACAATAAGGATATCAGTAAGTTCAGCACTATTTATCTGACCTAGTATAGGTTTTCCTGCTGTAGAACTTGGTTCTCCGTCATCATTTGCTCTAAATTCTGCCCTGTCAGGTCCAAGCATGTAAGCATAACAACAATGCCGTGCATCATAGTATTTCCTACGATACACAGCAATTAAATCCTTTGCTTCATAAACCGATTCTATGTGATGGGCAAAAGCGAGAAACTTACTTCTCTTTTCAGTGTAACATCCCTCGCCTATTATTTCATTATCTATAGTTTTATATTGATCTTCTGTCATTTATTGTAATTTATGAATAACTAAGCCGCTACGCAACTTTGGTTCAAACCAAGTAGCTTTAGGTGGCATTATCTTTCCACTGTCGGCAATATCCATTATCTGTTTCATACTTACAGGATAAAGGGCTAAAGCCATACGCATCTCTCCGTTGTCAACACGGCGTTTAAGTTCTTTTAGACCACGCAATCCTCCAACAAAATCAATTCTTTTATCAGAACGTAAATCTTTTATTCCTAGTATGTCATCAAGAATCAATCTGCTTGAAATGTCAACATCAAGAACTCCTATAGGATCTGTGTCATCGTATGTTTCACTTTTTGCAATTAAACTATACCATTTACCATCAAGATATAAAGAGAATTCATGCAACTGCTTAGGTCTATATTCTGCTTCTCCAATCAAAGTTACTTCGAAATTCTTTTTCAAAGCCTCTATAAACTGTTCAGCAGTCAAACCGTTTAAGTCTTTCACTACCCTATTATAATCAAGAATAGTCAATTGACTAGCCTGAAAGCATACAGCCATGAAATAATTATATTCTTCCTTACCTGTATGGTTAGTGTTCTGCTTTGCCTTCTCCGCACCAACAAGTGCAGCAGCTGCCGAACGATGGTGTCCGTCAGCAATATATAGACTTTGCATCTTGCTAAACTCGTTTGTTATAACAGCTATATCAGCATCATCAGATAACACCCAGAACTGATGTCTGAATCCATCAATAGGAGCAATAAAATCATATTCAGGTTGGGTACTAGCATACTTGTTTATAATTGCACCCAACACCTCATTATCTGGATAAGCAAAAAATACTGGCTCAATATTAGCATTGCACACACGTACGTGTTTCATTCTATCCTCTTCTTTGTCACGACGTGTTAGCTCATGCTTCTTTATAACTCCGTTAAGGTAATCATTTACATACGCACCAACAACTAAACCGTACTGAATTTTACCATTCATTGTCTGTGCATAAATATAATAGTGTTCATCATCGTCTTGGACTAGCCAACTTCTCTTTTGAAACTTATCGAAATTTTCAGCTGCACTCTCATAAACTCTTGCATCATATTCGCTTGTACCAGGATCGAAATTAATTTCAGGCTTTATAATATGATAAAGACTTTTTTCATTATTGCCAGCTTCATCACGAGCCTCTTCTGAATTAAGAACGTCATAAGGACGGCTCTCTATCTGTTCCACAAGATTTTTTGGAGGGCGCACTCCTCTAAAAGGTTTAATAATTGCCATGGTAATGGATCTAAAATAATGTATGAAAAATAATGTATGAAAAAAAAATCCTACCCATGTCATGATTACAATTAAAGAGACGTGGGTAGGATATATAAGTAAATCTTACTTGTTTACCTTGAACTTTGTACAACCATCCTTAAAGAAAGCATTAATCTGCTTTGCGGCAGCGATACCAGCATTTACATTTGCCTCTGCTGTCTGCGCACCCATCTTCTTAGGTGTTGAAAAATAACGACCTTCAAACTTCTTGAAATCCTCATCTGCATCAGGCTTGATGTCTGTAATATATTTCAAGTCCTCACGCTCAGCAAGCAACTTTATAAGCTCAGGCTCATTGATTACTTCCTTACGTGCTGTATTGATTAGGATACCACCCTTAGGCATTTGATTTACTGTTGCGTAATTAATGCTCTTTATTGTCTCAGGAGTAGCAGGAATATGAAGAGATACGATGTCACAAGTCTGGAATAATTCGTTTTGGCTCTTTACAGCGTGTACACCAGCAGCTTCAATAACGTCTGCAGGACAGAAAGCATCAAAAGCATAAACTTCCATGCCAAAGCCTTTTGCTACACGTGCAACATTACGGCCTACGTTACCAAATGCCAATATACCGATTTTCTTGCCCATAAGTTCAGAACCAGCTTTGCCATTATAAAAGTTACGAACTGTATAAACCAACAATCCGAATACCAATTCAGCTACAGCGTTTGAATTCTGTCCAGGAGTATTCTCAGCAACAACATTATTAGCTGTTGCGGCAGCAAGATCAATATTATCATATCCTGCACCTGCACGAACAACAATCTTCAAGTTCTTTGCAGCCTCTAGCACTTCTGCATCAACTTTGTCAGAACGGATAATCATTGCATCAGCATCTTTAACTGCCTCAAGCAACTGAGCCTTATCTGTGTATTTTTCCAGCAAAACAAGTTCATTACCTGCTGCTTCAACTTCTTTTTTTATACCTTCTACAGCTGCAGCTGCGAATGGTTTTTCTGTTGCAACTAAAACTTTCATAGTCTTGTATTATTAAATGAATATAGGGCGAATCAAAATTCGCCCTATTACTCTAATTATTATAATTAATATTTTGCCTCAAAATCCTTCATGGCTTGAACAAGGGCGTTCACACCTTCCATCGTCATTGCATTATAGCAACTTGCACGGAAACCACCGACAGAACGGTGACCCTTAATACCAACCATACCCCGCTCTGTAGCAAATTCTAAGAACGGCTTTTCAAGTTCTGCATATTCATCATTCATTACGAAGCAAATATTCATCAATGAACGAGAATCATTCTCAACAGTACCCTTGAATAGCTTATTGCGGTCAATCTCTGTGTACATAGCCTCTGCACGTTCTTGAGCACGCTTGTCAGCAGCCTCAAGACCACCATTCTTCTTCAACCATCTCAAGTTTTCCATCATCGAATAGATAGGAACAACTGGAGGAGTATTAAACATAGAGCCCTTGTCTACATGAGTGCGATAGTCCATCATTGTAGGCAATTCTCTTGGAGCTTTTCCAAGTTCATCATCCTTAACGATAATAACCGTAACACCAGCCATAGAAATATTCTTCTGAGCACCAGCATAGATAGCTTTATATTTGCTAACATCAATAGGGCGACTCATAATATCAGAACTCATATCAGCGATAAGAGGAACATTTACGTCTAATTCCTTGCGAATTTCAGTTCCGTAAATTGTATTATTTGTACATATGTGCAAGTAATCAACATCTGCAGGCACTTTAGATTCAAAGCCTTTTGGATAGAAAGTATAATTAGCATCAGCCGATGAAGCGATCTCTATAACCTCTCCAAAATGTTTTGCTTCTTTGATAGCCTTCTTTGCCCATACACCGGAATTAACATAAGCTGCTTTCTTAATCAAGAAGTTTGCCGGTATCTGCATGAACTGCAAGGACGCACCACCACCAAGAAAAATTACAGAATAGCCTTCTGGAATATCTAATAGTTCCTTAAACAAGGCTACACTCTCGTCAACAACGGGCTGGAAATCCTTAGCACGATGGCTAATCTCCATTAATGAAAGACCGCTGCCATTGAAATCCAAAATTTGCTTAGCTGTGTTCTCAATTACCTCACGTGGAAGAATTGATGGACCTGCATTAAAGTTGTACTTCTTCATCTGAATGTATTTTTAAAGATTTATCAATTACGTGATAATTTTTAGTTTTTACGCATGCGAAATTACACTTTTATTTTTAGTTGGGCAAATTATTTAGCAATAATTTAGCGATAGCGTCTTATTTCTTTCAATTTGTAAAATACTACTATATTTTTCTTCAGCAAAAGCGAATATTAATACACTAATACGTGAATTTCTTATCTCACTTCCTCTACAATAGTTTTTACTCCTTTAATTTTTTCTCCGCTTGTCTGCTTCAATACTATCTGGAGTTTTTGTCTTGCAACGGCAGCATAAGCGAATCTATCCTGAACATCAATCTTGCCTATCTCATCTTTTTTAAGTCCAGCATTCTTGCATAAAAATCCAACAATATCACCTTTACTTATCTTGTCTTTTTTGCCTTTTCCTATATATATTGTAGCCATCTTAGGCAATGCAGGCTTTGGTAATTCTTCAGGTATTTCGTAATTATCAACTTCTGCATCTACATACTCTGGCACACGTTCCAGTGAATTCAATATGAAGAAACTACGTCCCATTTTATCCCAACGCGCTGTTCTTCCTACACGATGAATATATCCGTCTTCACTTTCTGGTATATGATAATGTACGATATTGTCAATATCAGGAATATCAAGTCCACGGCTAGCGAGATCAGTACTCACGAACACATTTGCACTTCCGTTAGAAAATTTATAAAGTGCGTCTTCACGCTGTTTCTGTTCCATTCCTCCATGAAAGAAGCTTATGCTGAATCCTGCATCACGAAGAAATTCGGCTGTGCGCTCGACAGAATCACGGAAATTTAGGAATACAATACTGCTCTGATCGCCAAATGTCAATAACACCTGTCGCAATGTCTCCAACTTATCCTTATCAGGACTTTCCACTTTGTATATATGCACACGATCAGGAACCTGCTCTGAATCAGGAAGGAAGTTGAGTGTAGTAAACTTGTTATTAATGATTTTCTGATCTTTCAATTCCTCTGCTGGTGTTGCCGAAAGAAGAATACTTCTCACATCACTAGGCAATTTAGAAATTAAAGACTGCATCTCGTCGTGGAAACCCATTTCAAGACACTTGTCAAATTCATCAAGTACAAGATATTTAATATTGTCTGATGATATATTCAACTTATCAAGATGATCATTTAGTCTTCCTGGTGTTGCAAAGACAATCTGTGGTTTCACCTCACGCAACTTCCTATGCTCATCCATTGTTGGACGACCACCATAGCAAGCCATTCCACGAAGTCCGCTTCCCATGTCTTTTAGTACATTAGCAGACTGCAAAGCAAGTTCACGTCCTGGAACAACAACAACCGCCTGCACTTCGTCACTACTTGCATCTACAAGTTGAGAAAGTGGAAGAAGGTATGAAAGAGTCTTTCCTGAACCCGTAGGTGAAAGAAGTACTATATCATCTTTGCCATTAAGCAAGGCATCTACTGTAGCCTGCTGCATGACGTTCAACTCAATATTGAGTTTATTTATAATCTTATCTATATTCATAATAATTTATCTATTTCATCAAACTGCTTACCCATATTCAGATTTAAGTATATGGTATATAATGGTAAAGCCCATTTGCTTTTCTGTTCTGGTGCAAGTGCTCGATATCTCTCAAGATAAGGCATTGCATTGCGATAGCAGTCTAATATTTTATTTCGTTTTTTCTGACTCATCTGTAAGTTCTTGTCTAATTCTACNGCTTGATTAAACCATGAAAGACCAGCATTCAGATACGCATCAGCAAGAGTGTCATTCTTAGCAATAAGACTTTTAGATATATCAAGACACTCAGAATACTTACCTTGTAGCAAAAGAACATTACTCTTGGCATATCTGAATAACACACTGGTGCTATCTGACTTCAATGCTGTATCGCATATTTTCAAAGCCTCTTCATATTGATTCTGCTGCACATAGTTATCTATTAGTCGAGGAAAAAAGAATGAGAATGTAGGATATTTTTCAAAACCATCCCATAATGTCTTAACGTATCTTACAGTATCATTCTCAAGTTTATATGTCTCTGCCAGATATTGCAGCATCAAGTTTGCATGCGCTGTATCTTTTAGTGCCAGATAAGTGTGTCTTAGTGTTGCTTGCGGATCTTTTAGTTTATATCCACAATACACAGCCCAATATGCTGCCTGAGTAAGATTTTTATCATGGGAAGCATATTTATATTTAGCAAACATCGGATTAACAGAGCAATCAATATAAGTATTAAAGAAATCATAAGCTCGCAGATAATCCTGTTTCTTTATGAAATAAATACCTCCGTAATAGATATTAGGTCTATATTGATTAAGAAGTTCAGCACTATGATCACGATATTTAAACTTAATGCGTCCCTTTGCATCAGGTTTCATATCTAAAGAATCCAATCCTTCCAATGTAGCGAACATTCTTCTTGTAAGATTAAATAGAGATGCCGTATCGTATTTCTGCTTCAGATATAATTTTTCATTACCCTGCTCATACTGTTTCTGTTGAGCATCAAAAAGAGTCATCCATATTTTTTCATTATCCCTGTTTGCAGAGTCTTTCAGCAAATCAGCCATAAGCTTTTCTGCATTATCAAGACTACTACCGCTCTTTATAAAATCGCGAGCTTGTGATATAGCCTTTTTCTGCCCCATTACACACTGTGGCAGAAAAAATATCAACATGTATAAAATATACTTCCTCATTATCTTATAACCTTATTAATATATTCAAGCACTTGCTTCCACTCCACTATATCCTGCTTAGGATCAAGTATCGAAGCTTCAACAATCCAGTTCTTTGCGCTTTGCAATAACTCTCTATATTTAATATCATCTGTCTTTTTAAACCGTAATTTGCTACCCTGCAAACTATCCTTCAGCTGTTTTGCATCATCGAAATAACATTTTCCTATATTATATACTGCTAACACATAAGTGCTATCAATGTCCAATGCATGTTTAAAACTCTCAATGGCGTTATCCCAATGCTTATTTTTCTGTTCAGCTTCGCCTTTCAACACCCATGCCAGTTTATTTTCAGGATGCTTTTCTGTTTCGCTTACNGCAAACTGCAACACTTCACGCTCATGTCCATGTACAGAAAAATAATCAGTAAGCATTTTAAAATATGCCATATTCTCAGGCATCTTATCATAAAGATCTATCAACTCTGATACATACTTCAACGAATCAGCTTTCGTCACAAGTTGCTTGCTATTACAGTTAATCTTTATTTCAGCTGCATCGTGTGCAAAATTTGCATCCTTTAATGCCAAGTCAGCGTAACGTTTGGCATTATCATAATCCTCTTTTCCAAAAGAAAGCAGACTCACATAATATGCGACAAGTCCAACATTCTGGTTTTCCTTTTGGAACAGAGGTCCATCGGTGCAATCAAGATACAACTTAAAGATTTCCATGGCATCGTCGTTTTTCCTGCGACTATATTCATACATTCCTGCATCAATCAGCGGAGATAGAAACTTTGACAATCGTTTTGAATTGTCATGTCTATAATGTAATTTTATTTTGCCTTTTGAATCAGCTTTTGAATCGAAGTAATCACATAATACAGCCGTTTTCATCAGTTTAACGACATTTTCATAATATGATAATGTATCATCACTTATCGACGGCATATCATTTAGCATATTGTCTATTTCTGTGTTTAGTCGTTTTGCTGTATTCTGCATATCCTGCCCAAAGCACGTCATAAACGATGACATACAAAATGATATTGTTATTATAAGAAAACTGCGTTTCATAAAGATAAATAGAGCATAACCTATGGAGAAAAACTCCACGGTAATGCTCTATTTTTTATTAAAAAAGAATTACTTGTTCAAAGATTCCATTTCCTTTGTACGACTGTCTGCTGCGCCATAGAGGCTGTAGTAAACAGAGTAAAGAGGGTAACTCCAGTTAGCCTTCTCACGATTTGGATCCAAGCTGCGTGCTTTCTCCAAATAGTCCTGGCTTTCTTTGTAAAGTTTCTGCTGCTCAACCTTGTTACCGTTGATAGAACCAGCCTGAGCATTAAGACAGAAACCAAGATATGTAAGAACAACAACATTCTTGTCATCCTTTATGATAGCCTTCTTGAAGCACTCTACAGCCTGTTCTGGCTTGTTTGCGTTCATGAAGTTCTGTCCCTTCAAAGCCCATGCGATAGAATTCTCAGGATCAGAAGCTATTTTGTCAGCAATGATCTTATCCTGATCAGCTGCCATCTTAAGACTACCATACATGTTTACTAGTGTTGCAAAAATCTGGTCATTCTTTGAATCTTTAGTATAAAGACCTTTCAGTGTCTCAACATACTGAAGAGAATCAGCCTTTGACTTCAAACCCTGCTGCATAAGATACATCTTCAAGTTAAGAGCATCCTTGTAAACGGCAGTGTCCTGCATAGCTACGTCTACATACTTGTTTGCCAAATCCATCTGCTTGTTCTGGAAAGCATAAACACCAGCTACACGAGCAACCTCACCCAGATATTGGTCAGGTGTCTTTGTACGGTCAATGCTCTTAAACAATGGATTAACAGCACTCTCTACATACATACCAAAGTATTTCAATGCNGTAGCNTGGTCATTCTTCTGACCTGCAGCCTGTCCGGCATTGATAAGGTTAGCACGCAAACCATATAGNCGAGTAGCGTTAGAAGACTCAAACTTAGGTTTGATTTTACCACCATCGTTTGGCTTCTGGTCAAACTCATTACAAGCTATAGCACTGTTGATAGCATCAAAAAGTGCATTATTGTAGCCTGTTGTATCATAAGCAACTTCCTTACCCTGACCAAACTGCTTTGCCATCTGGTTTGAAGTAATTGTAGCTTGCTCCTTGGTGACTTTTTCCATTGCCAAATCAACAAGTTTATTGTAAGCCTTAGCCTTTTCTGCGTCATTAACCAACTGGTTTAAGTTAGTCTTCAGCAGTGTTTCTGCATCAGCATAAGTCTTTGCCTTAAGTATCGCCTTCAAAGGTTCACTGTCGCCGGCAAAAGCAGCAGATGTACCTAGTAGCATCAAAGCTGCGATCATTAACTTTCTCATAATTACGTTTTTATATTAAAAGGTTTGTTATTCTTGTGTTTCTTCGTCGTCAAAGTCTACCAAAGGAGCCTGCTCTTCAACTTCATCTTCTGCTGATGATTCAGACTGAGTATCCTTCTTTATCTCTTCAGTTTTGTTTGCCCATTGAGCACGGCTTTCTTCCTCAATAGTAACTTCCAACTCAGAACTCATCACCTTGCATACACTAGCAATTACATCATTTTTCTTTGCTAGATTGATAAGGCGAACGCCCTGAGTAGCACGTCCCATAATTCGGACATCTGCAACTGCTAGACGAATAACGATTCCGCTCTTGTTGATAATCATAAGATCATTATCGTCGGTAACATTCTTTATGCTTACCAAGCGACCTGTCTTATCGGTTATAGACATAGTCTTAACACCCTTACCGCCACGATTAGTGATACGATAGTCTTCAACAAAACTGCGCTTACCATAGCCCTGTTCACTTACTACCATGACAGTTTCATTTTCTGCGTCGTTTACGGTAATCATACCTATAACATCATCGTTTTCTGCGTCAAGACGCATACCTCTTACACCAGTAGCTGTACGTCCCATTGTACGTATTGCATTCTCGTTGAAGCGAACGGCACGACCGTTACGGTTTGCGATAATCAACTCGTTATTACCGTTAGTAAGGCGTACGTCTACAACCTCATCACCCTCTGCGATATTTATGGCAATGACACCATTTGCACGTGGGCGGCTGTAAGCCTCAAGACTTGTCTTCTTAACAGTACCGTTCTTAGTTGCGAAGATAACATAGTGACTACTATTGAACTCTTCATCGTTAAGACCACGAAGACGGAGTATAGCGTTCAATGCATCGTCGCTTTCAATATTAAGCATATTCTGTATTGCGCGTCCCTTGCTGTTGCGGTCTCCCTCTGGAATTTCATAGCACTTCAACCAATAGCAACGTCCCTTCTTTGTGAAGAACAACATTGTCTGGTGCATTGTAGCAGGATAGATAAATTCAGTGAAGTCCTGATCACGATGACGTGCGCCCTTAGAACCTACTCCACCACGTGCCTGCTCACGGAACTCACTAAGCGGTGTACGCTTGATGTAGCCCATGTGGCTGACAGTAATAACAACAGGATCATTTGGATAGAAGTCTTCTGGATTGAATTCCTCGCTAGAGTATTTAATCTCTGTACGGCGGTCATCGCCATATTTCTCTTTAACTTCAATAAGTTCGTCTTTCATTACCTTCTTGCAAAGTTCTGGATCATCAAGAATCTGCTGGTAATAAGCAATCTGACGCTCTAACTCCTCGTATTCAGCATGCAACTGATCCATACGGAGACCAGTGAGCTGACTTAATCGCATATCAACGATAGCCCTACTCTGCAATTCATCAAGGTTGAAACGCTGTTCCAAGTTCTTCTGAGCCTCAGCAGGAGTCTTGCTTGCACGGATAAGATGAACAACTTCATCAATATTATCACATGCAATGATAAGTCCTTCAAGGATGTGGGCACGTTCCTGAGCCTTTCTCAAATCATACTTTGTTCTACGTATAGTTACGTCGTGACGATGCTCTACGAAATACATCACGCATTCGCGCAAGCTAAGCAAACGTGGACGTCCCTTAACAAGAGCGATACAGTTTACAGAGAATGAACTCTGCAATGCAGTCATCTTGAAAAGTTTATTCAGAATTACGTTGGCATTTGCATCTTTCTTTACATCAATTACGATACGCATACCCTGACGGCCAGACTCATCGTTAGCATTGCTGATACCGTCAATCTTACCTTCCTTAACCAACTCAGCAATATACTCGATAAGCATCTGCTTGTTTACGCCATAAGGAATTTCAGTAACAACAATCTTGTCATGGCTTTCACCACTCTCGATTTCCGCCTTTGAACGCATGATGATACGACCACGACCAGTCTCATAAGCCTGACGTACGCCCTGAATACCATAAATATAAGCACCTGTAGGGAAATCCGGAGCCTTGATGTATTGCATCAATCCGTCCAAGTCTATATCAGGGTTATCAATATATGCACAGCAACCATCAATTACTTCACCAAGATTATGAGTAGGCATATTTGTAGCCATACCTACGGCAATACCATTACCACCATTTACCAACAAGTTAGGAATCTTAGTCGGCATAACAGAAGGCTCTACAAGTGTATCGTCAAAGTTGTTGGTCATGTCTACGGTTTCCTTTTCCAAGTCATCCATGACACGCTCACCCATCTTACTAAGGCGGCACTCTGTATAACGCATGGCAGCAGGAGAGTCACCATCTACAGAACCAAAGTTTCCCTGTCCGTCAACTAGTTTATAACGCATGTTCCAGTCCTGTCCCATACGCACAAGTGCTCCATATACAGATCCATCTCCATGTGGGTGATACTTACCAAGAACTTCACCAACTACACGGGCACATTTCTTGAAAGGTTTGTCACTGGTATTACCAAGTCCCTGCATACCATAAAGGATACGGCGATGAACTGGTTTAAAACCATCACGCACATCCGGTAGTGCACGAGCCACAATAACAGACATAGAATAGTCAATATACGAGGATTTCATTTCTTCCTCAATATTGATTTTCAATATTCTGTCGTTATCAATTGTCAGATTTTCGTCCATTGAAATTTATTTGTTATTATTTTATTTTTCTATTTATCAGCTTTAAGCCTAAAAGTAAAAATCAACCAGAATGCCGTTTATTTTCATTCTAAGCGATTTTTAATGCTTTTTCAAGGGTGCTAAATTACAACATTTTTTCGACATAACAATGCGTTAGAAGCAAAAAACGTTCATTTTACGTATTATTTTCTATAATAATCCAGCAAACCTGCAACAGGGCTTTGATTAATTCTGCTCACCTCAAATCCGTATTCTTCACACACTTCTTTGAGAATATCTGAAAACACATCTGCCACGCTGCCTATAAAACCAATCTTGCGCACCTCGTTGTAAGGCAATATGTTGTATTTCATAAAATCAGAGAAATTATCCTTCACAAGTTTTCGTAAAGGTTCCTCATCAATATGCTCGCCAACAAACTTAGACACAGTTGCCAGATAGCGATTTGCCAATGGTTCAGTATACACTTTGCTGATGATGCTGCTATATGTTTGATTTGTCTCTTTAAGATACATGTCCTTTATACGTTCTGGAATCCATCCCTTGAATATTCCGTTCATGAATCTTTTGCCAAGTACAGCCCCACTGCCTTCGTCGCCAAGTATGTAACCTAACGGTGGTGTGTTGGCTGTTATTTCTTTTCCATCGTACAGACAACTGTTTGCACCTGTGCCCAATATGCATGCAATACCATTTTCGTGTCCACAAACGGCACGTGCAGCACCAAGTAAATCACCAGCAACTTCAATGTTTTGTAATGACAAAGAGAATACTTCTGCAAGAATATTTCGCATTACAGGAATCTTCTCAACGGTACAACCGCTACCGTAAAATGCAATATTCAAGTCAGACGACAAGAATTCTTCACTCATCATGCACAGCACTTCTTCTTTGAGTGTATACTTAATTTCATTAACTTTCTGATGAAATGGATTTATGCCTTGCGACTTGAATGTTCTTGTTATCTCGTTGTTTTTCACAACAAACCAATCGGTTTTGGTACTACCGCTATCTGCTATTATCAACATCGTTTTGGATTATCAATTATTTAACTACAAAAGTAGTGATAAAAAACGAGATTAAAGATAATTATTTAAAAAAGATTGCCTTTTAAAGCCTTTATTATTGCCTTTTTATTATTTTTGCATTCATATTTTCATAACAAAGCAAATAATGAACAAGAGAGTCTTACTAATAATTCTACTCATTGCCACGATACTGTCTCCGGCAAGAGCTGTTCTCAAAGAACAAAATCTTGACAACACACTGTCTATTCTACGTTCCGAACTCACAAACTATCGTACAGAACTTGAACGTCAGTCAGGATTTATGAAAGAACAGCAGACGCAAGTCGTTGACAAACTGTTTGGAATCATGAGCAAGAGCAGTCAAAACTCTCTGATGCTATATTCACAGCGTCCAGAATATGTGTTTGATTTAGCTTATGCATGCCATGAAGCAACTGAGCAATATCACGATTACAAGAAAAACGTGTTGCCTTTTAGAAACTTCATCACAAAAACAAACTCTGAGATTGCCCGCTACGACAGTCTTATCAACACGTTGAGCAGTGTACATGTAGCATCGCTTAGCAAAAAAGCTTTGATTGACAAGAATGTATGCCTCACGTTGGCTATCAATATCCGTCATACACTAAACGACAATAGCAATCAATTCAAGGACTATATTGGTTATTACCAGATGACAGAAAGCCAACTGAAACATCTTAACGACTATGCAAACAAGCGTTATTCTGAAATACAAAACAACATCTTCAGCAATGCCGGTGATAATTATTTCAAGACTATATCAAAGTTGGGGATAAATGTGAGAGAAACTAGAGAATCTATTGAAACAAAATATTTCATTAAGACTAAAGTGCCATCACAATGGGACTCACGACTGATTTTCGGACTGTTTGCAATAATCTGCTTCTACGGTTTTATAGCCAGCTTAATCAACATTCTGGCTATAAGGTTTCTTATGCCTAAGAGATTCCGCACCAAATGGTTTATGTCTAAACGTACATCCATTATCATGGCTTCTTCCGTGGTGTCACTAGCGGTGATACTAGGACTAACAAGTCTCATCTTCTCCGAGCAAAACTTCATAATCATGGCTAGCGGATTGTTTGTGGAATACACATGGCTGTTAGGTGTGATTCTGATTTCACTACTTCTACGACTTGACGGCAAACAGATTGCAAGCGGATTCAGAATATATTCGCCGTTGATATTTATAGGGTTTGTAGTGATCGCATTCCGTATCATTTTGATTCCAAACGATTTAGTAAACATCATCTTCTCGCCTATCCTACTGGTATGCACTATATGGCAATTCTGGGTAATAAGACGACACAACAATAACATTCCAAAGAGTGATGTAGCCTACACATACGCTTCTCTGGTTGTGTTCGTCGTTTCTTTGCTATCTGCATGGAACGGCTATACTCTACTAAGCGTCCAACTGCTGATCTGGTGGGTGATGCAGCTCACTTGTATTCTCACAATTACATGTTTACGTGGATGGCTAAAAGGCATCGCCATCAGAAAAGGCTACGAAAACATGGATATCAAGAAGACATGGATGTTCAACTTGATTTACCAGGTTATTCTGCCCATGCTCAGCGTCTATTCGTTTATCATCGCTATATACTGGGCTGCCGATGTGTTCAACCTCAGCGATACCACATGGATGATATTCACGAAAAACTACATCGAAACCAAATGGTTCTCGGCTAGCATATTCTCTATTGCTCAGGTAATCGTCCTGTTCTATCTGTTCTCTTACGGCAACAGATGTTTTAAGGCTTTTCTGAAACTACATTTCGAGAAAGCCGACTACAGTACCGCTGCCAGCAGAAACGTGATGGCAAAGAATCTTGTTCAAGTTATTGTGTGGGGTATATGGTTGATAATCGCACTCGCCATTTTCCATATTGACAACACATGGCTTGTTGTTGTTTCAGGCGGTCTGTCTACCGGTATCGGTTTCGCTATGAAGGATATACTGGAAAACATCTACTACGGTATTTCGTTGATGGCTGGCCGTGTAAAGATTGGCGACTATATCATCTGTGACGGAACTCGTGGCAAAGTTAGTTCAATAAGTTATACTTCAACCATTGTCGAAGCAAATGACGGTTCGGTGATTGCGTTCCAAAACAGTCAACTCTTTACGAAGAACTACAAGAACATGACAAAGAATCATGGTTACGAACTTGATAGTCTTGAAGTTGGGGTGGCTTATGGAACAGACATACACAAAGTGAAGAAGTTGCTGCATGACGAGATTTCAAAACTAGACTGCATCAACAAAGAGCGTGACGTGAACATCACCCTAAAGGAATTCGGTGACAGCGCAATCAATTTAAAGATTCTTGTATGGGTTCCAGTGTTGTCACAGGGCAATGCCGATGGATATATTCTTGAATGCATCTATGACACGCTGAACAAATACAATATCGAGATTCCATATCCACAACGAGAAGTTTCAATTAGGCATTCAGAAAATGCTGCAAAATCTTGATGTAAATAAGTTTTACTTCGCCTTCGTTAGAGAAACTGCTGGTGCTGCTGTTTTCTTTACTACAGCGGCAGCAGTAGTTTCTATATATCTTTATCTATATCTATATCTATAATCTTTGCGCGGTTGGGCGTGCGAGTACTTATAATGCAAAAGTGCATTTCGTTGATTTCAAAATCAATCTACTTTCAATCTACTTTCATTCTACTTTCATTCTACTTTCATTTTAGAATCAATTTAGAATCAATTATTATAAAACAAAACGCTATAGTTTCAAGGCTATAAATTAATCTAATTTGACAAATATTAGTCAAGAAGTGACATTTTAAAATAGCTCATAACACAACATCAGAAAAGGAAAATGGTTTTTATAATTACAAAGTAAAATAGTTAAATTATTAGTCCATTGTCGGCAATATTTAAAAGTAACTACCCCTACCAGTAATTTCTTTTTTTTAGCTACGAAGCTACGTCTTATACTAATCAGTTGAGATACAATATTTTACAGACTCATCTGACAATATTTAGCTACGTTAAGCTACGTTTTAACTACGTATTTTCTTGCGTTTTACGAAGCAATGCAATGCAAAACGTCGTAAAACGCAATGCGTTTCTATGTAGAAACAGAAACGTTTGATCGTAGAAACGCAAACTTTATATCGTAGAAACGGAAACGTTTGATCGTAGAAACGTAATGCATTCCTTCGTAAAACGCAAATCGAAAAATTGATTTTTGAGGGGTAATTATTCAATCTGCATGACTGCTAATTTACAAATCTCTACATAGGGTTTTCAAAAAAATAAGCGTCGAAGTGACTACGACCTAAATATCAGCAAGTTATCTTACTTTTCNGTATTTTATAGTGTCAATGAAATGTCCTATTTCATAAAACTAGCTATNCTGCAACATNGTTCTTACATTTCATCGTNGAAACGCAAAATTCAACGACGTTCTATGTCATTACATATCACAAAANCTGCATCTAACTGTCTGGTTATCAACAAATCAACACTTAGACGCTAGAAAAAAACTAAAAGCTCGGNCGTGCGATCGGGAGAACATTACTTATATAGATGTATTTTAAAGCATAAACATGTTTGAAAAGTATAGAATCGCCTTTTTGCATTTTATCAATTCTTCAATTGTTTTTCCAAGAATTGATACATCAAAATATGTTCAAAACGTAGCCCAGTCCATTGATTTATGTGGTTAACCTAATTAGCTCATGTGTTATTATTGACAACCTATATAGTCTTTATGGCTTATTAATTAGTCTATTCGTATCATTTACATGTTATTTCTTTGCCTGTTACAGAGTTTTTTAGTAACTTTGCAATCTAAGAAAATCTAGAAGTATGCAACCAATATTTATTGCAGGTCCCTGCGTTATAGAGTCATCGGAACTGCTTGACACAGTAGCTCGCGAACTGGTAAGAATAAACAAGAAACTAGGTGTCGAAATTATATTCAAGTCTTCTTTCGACAAGGCTAACCGCACATCAATTAATTCATTCCGTGGTCCTGGACTGGAACGCGGAATGCAAATGCTTGCTGACATAAAAGAGAAATACGGACTGAAAATACTCACAGACATTCATGAAAGCTATCAGGCTGAAGCTGTCGGAAAGGTATGCGACGTGATACAGATTCCAGCATTTCTGTGCCGACAGACAGACTTACTTGTTGCTGCTGCCAAAACAGGAAAGATTGTGAATATTAAGAAAGCACAATTCCTAAGCGGTGCAGACATGAAATATCCTGTAGAGAAAGCTTTGGAAAGCGGTGCAAAAGAAGTATGGCTCACAGAAAGAGGCAACAGTTTTGGTTACAACAATCTTGTAGTTGACTTCCGCAATATTCCTGACATGAAGGAAATCACTCCAAACGTAATTATGGACTGCACACACAGCGTCCAGCGTCCAGGAGCAGGAAACGGTTCCACTGGTGGCGATCGTCGTTTCGTTCCATCTATGGCATTAGCAGCAAAAGCATTCGGAGCTACTGGATATTTTCTTGAAGTTCATCCAAACCCAGACAAGGGACTTAGTGATGGACCAAATATGCTTGAACTTGACAAATTAGAAGGACTTATCGAAAAACTATTGTAACAAAATGAACGACATACATATTGAAGAAAGACTGAAACACGTTTGTGATTGGGGCATTCAGGCACTGAGTGATGAGGCACAGGCTATCACAGACTTGATACCACAGATAGACGACAACTTCACGAAGGCTGTTGACATGATGTATAACTGCAACGGAAAAATTATCGTTACTGGAGTAGGAAAAAGCGGAAACGTAGGCGCAAAGATTGCTGCCACATTGGCTTCTACAGGTACACCAGCATTCTTCATCAGCCCTTTGGATGTATATCATGGAGATTTGGGAGTGATGACTTCCAGCGATGTAGTATTGGCACTAAGCAATTCTGGACAGACTGACGAATTGCTTCGTTTCATCCCAATGGTACTACACATGAATATTCCGATTATATCTATGACATGTAATCCAAATTCACTGTTAGCAAAATATAGCAACGCACATATACAGGTGAAGGTGGAGAAAGAAGCATGCCCGCTGAATCTGGCTCCTACAAGCAGCACTACTGCCGCACTAGCAATGGGTGACGCTCTAGCAATCGCTCTAATGCAGGTAAGAGACTTCAAACCACAGGATTTCGCACAGTTCCACCCAGGAGGAGAATTGGGAAAACGTCTCCTTACAACAGCATCAGATGTAATGCGTGTAGACGATCTTCCTATAGTACCTCAGGACATGCACCTTGGAGAAGCTATCATCAGAGTAAGCAAGGGACAACTAGGACTTGGAGTTTCAGTTGAAGACGACAACAAGGTGATCGGACTAATTACCGACGGAGATATTCGCCGAGCTATGGAAAAATGGCAAGCTAAATTCTTCGACCATACAGTGAGCGACATCATGACACGCACACCAAAACTGGTATTACCGACAACAAAGATAAGTGAGGTCCAGCGAATTATGCACCAACACAAAATACATACAGTACTAGTTGTTGATGAAGACGAGCATCTGCTTGGCGTAGTCGATCATTATGCTTGTATGATTTAACAGAAAGAACATTTACATGTCATTGAGAAAGTTAGTATTTTCACTTCTTTTATTGTGCTGCTCTTTCTGTAGTGCTCAAACTTCCGACTCTCTTATCGTAAGAGATTTGCGCAACTGTGGAATAAAGTTTTCACACAACAACTCGATAACACTTCTAAAAACGGGACAAGAAAAATTCGACGACTTATTCAAAGCTATACAACAGGCTCATAAAAGCGTTCATCTTGAATATTTTAATTTCCGTAACGACTCTATAGCAGGACTTCTATTCAAAATTCTAGAAGAGAAAGCACGACAGGGTGTCGAGGTAAGGGCTTTGTTTGATGCCTTTGGAAACTCATCTAACAATCGACCGCTTAAAAACAAGTATCTTGAAACAATACGTGCAAAGGGAATTGAAATATATAAATTTGACCCTATTACATTTCCGTGGATAAATCATGTGTTTTCTCGTGACCACAGAAAAATTGTTGTCATTGATGGAAAAATTGCATATACAGGAGGTATGAACGTTGCCGACTATTACATAACCGGAACTGAGGATGTAGGCGAATGGCATGATATGCACTGTCGAATAGAAGGTGACGAGGTTAACACGCTCCAGAAGATATTTCTAAAGATGTGGAACAAGGTGACTGGTCAGAATGTACATGGACCACAATATTATCGAGGCGTAACCAACGCTGATTACATAACGGGATTAAAACCTGANTTATGNGAATCAGCAGGAAACAANATGATAGGTATTGTGAACAGAGAGCCACATACTTCAAACAAGATTATCAGACAGTTTTATCTCNCTGCGATAAACGATGCTCAAGACAGTATAAAGATTATAAATCCATATTTNACACTAAACCACGAAATAAAGAAGGCACTCAAAAATGCTGTAAAGCGCGGTGTAAAAGTGGATATAATGCTAAGTATAAGAAACGATATTCCTCTGACCCCAGACTGCGGATTCTATAATGCGCACAAGTTGATGAAAGCGGGCTGCAATATATGGATGTATAAACCAGGATTCCACCATACAAAAATCATCATGGTTGATGGAAGAGTTTGCACCGTAGGAAGTGCTAACCTGAATGCACGAAGCCTTAGCTGGGACTATGAGGACAATGCTGTGATAATTGATAAATGCACAACACAAGAACTTGACAACCTGTTTGACGCAGAGAAAGCAAACTGTTTCAAACTTACTCAGGAGAAATGGGATAAATGGAGAGATCCATGGCAAAAGTTCAGAGGCTGGTTCGGACATCTGCTTGCGCCATTCCTATAATTCTATATTATAATTGAAATATGAACGAAACATTACATAATACCCCTATGGGTTTTAAACCTAAAATCGCCATCGTTGACAATAACACATTGGCTGTTATTGGACTGAAAACGATGTTGCAGAATGTGATGCCGGCAATAGAGATTGATACATTCAACTCTTACGAAGCACTACAAATGCATGATATGGATAGTTTCTTCCATTATTTCGTGGCAGTCAAGATTGTTTTGGAAAATAGAATGGCATTCTTAGAACGCAAGCACAAGACGATTGTACTTACTACATCTAACGATCCAAGTACACAACTGAGCTATTTCAAGAGCTTATGCATAAATGTGCCAGAAGAACAACTTGTAAAATCACTGCTACAACTTGAACAACACGGTCATGCAGGAGGAAAGAATCTTCCAAAGACGATACAGCCTGTAAAGACAAAGATTCTTAGCGACAGAGAAATTGAAGTGTTATCGCTAATCGTGCAGGGATTTATTAATAAGGAAATAGCAGACCAACTGAATATTGGTCTTACAACTGTAATCAGTCACCGCAAGAATATCATGGATAAGTTGGGACTGAAAAGCGTAAGTGCATTAACCATTTATGCCGTAATGCACGGATATGTTGACATCAACAATATTTAAATTATATTTTAACTGCAGAGATATCCACGAAATTATTTACAATTGCATAAATAGTTAATCCGGCTGCACTGTGAATCTGCAACTTTCTCGCAATGTTTCTGCGATGCGTAATAACGGTATTTATTGAAATACACAGATGATCAGCAATCTCTTTATTGCTCATTCCTTGAACAAGACTTACTATAACATCTTTCTCCCTATCACTGATAGTCTCGTTACCTTCTGCATTTTTATTTATCATGTTTGATATCTTAACAGAGACATCATTCTGTCTTGTCTTATGTTCCAATCGTCTTATGGCTGGTATAAAGATGTGATCCTCAACTTTTGAATGCTGCATCAGCCAGTCCTCATTATTATATATATCATATAATGTAGCTGTAAGCTGATTATTATGCAACTCATCACTGGGCAGATACTTGATAATAATATTCTTCAGTTCCTTTAATTGTTTGTCAATCTGGCTATGATGCTTTGAATAAGTGTCAATATCATAACTCACAGATGACTGATTTTGAATCAATGATTCTACATAAGGAAACACCGTTTTCTCTTCATAACGCATGTGCATTCGTATTTCGCGTGCATACTCATCATAAAGTTTAAGTATCAGCATCGCCAAATTATCAGTCTTATCAAGGGCATCCTCTAACTCTTTACGTATAAAAGGTAACTGAAAACCCAGATAATAGTCATGGCTAGCTTTAAGATAATGCAATAGCGTAGGTAATGAAAGACGATCCTCATTATCTACATCAGCGTATCCATTGATAGTATAATTCACAACGGCTAAAAATGTATAACAGTCTACCTTTTGTTCATCACAGACTTGCCTTACAGTTTTATCACCAAAGCCGAGGCTTAAGCCGAAACCACCCAAGCTTTGCAATATATTGTAATTATCTCTTATAAGGGAAATCATCTGATCGTCAGCCTCATACATTTTCTGATTTTTCATTTCTTTAGAATGTTATTTATTATTGTTTGCAAAATTACATAAAAATAATCATAATCACAATAATCATTTGTAGGTATTATCAATAGAAGATTGTACCATAAAAATACAACTTTCTAGAGTTTTCAAAGAAAGAAAACGATGAAAAACATAACACTGCATTGCTACACTTGACAGGTACAATATATTTTGAGTTCTCTATACTCTTCATTTTTTTGATAGAAACTTCTATCGGCAACTTCATTTTTTTACCATTAACTTGATACTCAACAATGAAACTGATTTTATCTCCATCTACTTTTACCTTATTTTCAGTATAGCTATAATTTGGGATTACATGCTTATATCCATCAGGTATCATTAAAGCATTATCACGACAAAGATAATTAATTTCTATATCACAGATGCTCTTATCTTCGCTGAAATAGTTAATTCTCTCAAGAGTAAGAGAATCTGCAATATCAGCCAATTCCTTGTTTCCATACTGATTTTTAAGATAATAAAGGTTGCTGATAATATCATTCATTGAAGCATCATCATGTTTACTCCACTCTTTATATGTAGCAATATCCATTGGAAGTTTTGGAACTTTTGTCGCCTTTAAACCTTTTATTACATGAGATTTCAAAGAAGAAAATACCAAACTTGAAAAGTTTTGTGGTCCAACAGAAGAAAGCAAAAGCAATACTGTGAACGAGATTGGAATCCATACAACTCTCCTAGCCTTACTGACTATTAACCAGATACATACCCCATAACACCACAGATTGAATAAGGATATATAGAGTCTATTTGCAGTTATACCATAATCACTGATTCTACGTAATATGCCAATTGACATCAATAACAAGAGTGGCAATACACACATCGGGAGCCATTTAACAATCTTCTTGTCTACATCATGTCCATCGCTGAACTGAGACGGATAAACGGCAACAATAATGATTGTCATCAATGTCATCAAAGCTGTTACAAGCCATGATACCCACCCTTCAGGTAATTCCCACTGAAAAATAATCTTAGCTGCATAAGTATAGAGTGTGATAAGATAGGCTATTGTAAGAGGAATAAATAGATAATGGATAATACCATACATAAATTTAGGAAGTCCTTTCACAGAATCATTATGCATTTTATCATGCTTGGGAATAAGCTGAAGGAATAGGAAAGGTGCTATAAAACCATTGCATACAACTCCGACATCATAATAAGCATCGTCCCACAAAACTAAACCAAACAATTCCCGGAAAGAGACTAAAAGCAACAATACGCCACCCATAAGAATTTGAGCCACAGCAAATGATAAAATGAATGTAAGGAATGTACGATAAGTAAAATTCCATAATGAAATATCATCATTCTCCTTGAAGAAAGGAACGATAATAAATGCTATAGCAATTGTAAATGATAAAGCAAATACACAATTCCAAACAGTCTGATTCATCTCACAATAAAAGCTGATATAAACAGCTACCGCCAACCAACACACATGTATTGCTCCCTGAATAATACGGCATCGCTTTAAATCATCAACTTCTTCCTCCCAAAGACGAAGAACACAGGTCAATAGTGCAGCTGATCCAGAATAGAATATATTAAAAAACTGAGCATCACTGCTTTTATCAAAACCATAATAGATTAGACTCACCGTCAACCATAACAGAAAAAATATGCTAATTGGAAAGCGCTTGTAACTAAGTATGAAGTTGCCTTTGAGTTTTTCTAATGTAAGTTTTTCCATTTTCTAATGTATTAAATTAATCTTGACGTAAATTCAAATAAACAATCATGCCTATTATGAGTACAAAGATATTAAAAATAATGACACTTCTCTTCATAACATCATTTTTTAACATCAGTCATCACACTCGAATAATCATAAATCACATAGGGCTACCCTCACAGGCAGCCCTATATTGTTCAAAAACATTATTAATTTTATCTTTTCTTTTACTCTAAAGAAATCAAACTTTGAAGTTTAAACTTCCAAAAGAATCCTATTATAAATATTACAGTTAAGTTTTCATTATCTTCATTTATATATTATATTACAATAAAAGCCAACATAACATCAATGATAATTTTACATTGGCAAAGGTAGACTATTTATTTTATAGCGACAATACCTAAAGATTATGAATTTATATTCAAGGTAAATTACATTAAGATGTCAGCAAAGATATACCTAAATATGATGATATAATTTTTACCAATTTTTGAGTATTGCGCAATATCCATAATGACATTACCTTTGCAAACGAAACGAAATTGGAATGTGAAGAACATTGCCATTCACGTATTATCAAGACTATACTATAACAAATTCTTTACACTACAGAACTAGCCTTAATACGAGACTGCAAAATGTAAGACACCTTTCAATGACGTATCCCAGGCTTGAGAACTTATAAAAACAAGTAATCAACCTGGGATTTAATATAGAATAAATGATAACTAATAAAAAGATAAATGAATAATTTAAAACATGTAATGACAGCATGCGTATTAGCCGGAATAGGCATTTCTATTCCGAGCACTTCAAACGCACAAGTTTCAACCTCAGACAGTGTCATGAATCATGCCAACAAACAAAAGCTTAGTGTTGGCGGATATGGTGAAGTGGCTTATAGCCGCGAATTCTATAGTGATAATGTGTATAGGTATTCTAAGGCTAGTGCATACAAGAATGATCCAAGCCATGGAAAATTTGACATTCCACATGCTGTAATATATCTAAGTTATGATTTCGGCAAAGGCTGGACTATGGGATCAGAGATTGAATTTGAACATGGCGGAACAGGAGTCTCTTATGAAAAAGAATATGAAGAAAGTGGAGAATGGGAACAGGAAGTTGAGAAAGGTGGAGAAGTTGAACTAGAACAATTCTGGCTTCAAAAGACATTTTCACGTGGATTGAATGTTCGTTTCGGACACATCGTTGTTCCAATAGGACTTACTAATGCGCATCATGAGCCTCTCAACTTCTTTACAGTATATAGACCTGAAGGCGAAGCTACTATATTTCCATGCACATGGCATCAGACTGGAGCTAGTATTTGGGGAAGAGTCGGGAAATTTAAATATGAATTACAGTTCCTNGCAGGATTNAACGCATTGAGTTTCAGTCGTGACAACTGGATACAAAAAGGCGGAAGTTCGGCTTTTGAATTTGAACCNTCAAACAAATATGCNGTAGCGCTAAGAATAGANAANTACTCTATACCNGGATTAAGGCTTGGAGTCAGTGGATATTATGGTCATAGCATAGACAACTCTCTTGGCAGAGAGGCAAGTGACGAGGCTAGTTCAAGAAACTTGAAAGGCGCAGTAACAATAGGTACATTTGATTTTACTTATAATGCCCATAACTGGATTGTAAGAGGAAACTTTGACTACGGACATCTTGGCGATGCTAACGACGTGAGACTGCTTACTGGAAGACAGACCAAAACGTCTCCTTTCAATCGAGATTATGTTGGTAAAGCTGCAATCGCTACAGGCATTGAGGCTGGATGGGATGTGTTTTCGCAGATTCAGAAACTAAGACAAGATAAACAAAAATTCTATGTATTCGGACATTATGAATATTACAATTCATATATACCTACATCAGAAGAGCCTGCTTATCCATACACGAAAAAGAATCGTATGGCTTTCGGAATCAACTACTACCCTATTTCACAGATAGCCATCAAAGCAGAATACTCAAAGAGACTTCTACAAAGCGGATATAATAATGAACCTTCTTTCTCGATAGGGATTGCGTATGAAGGATTCTTCTTATAAAACTACATATAAATATTTGTAATAATTAAAAACAAAGAAAATGAAAAAATTAGCACACTATTCAATGGCATTACTGCTATGTACCGTATTCACATACGGAATGTCATCTTGTTCTGATGATGACAACAAAACATCATCTACAACCTTAAGTGAGGGAGACCAATTGCTACAACAAGCTATTGCCGCAGACGTGAACAACACAATAAATCCTACCTATAAAGCTCTTGCAGACAGCTGTTCACAATTATACGAGGCACTAGCTGCCATGAAAACAGGCAACATTACTCAGACACAGGTAGATGCTGCATGCAAGATATTTCTAAATGCACGAAGCAATTATGAACGCAGTGAGGCTTTTCTGCTTGGTGCAGCTTCACACTTCAGCATTGATCCACATATAGACTCATGGCCGCTGGATCTTGCTTCTTTACAGAAGTTGCTAACAAGTAATAACAGCATTGCTACTGCTAGCAATTATGATCAAAGTCTTATCGGCTTCCATGGAATTGAGTTTATATTATTCCGTGACGGAAAAAGCAGAAATGCACAAGAGCTAAACAGTAAAGATACATACAATCAAGACGGAATGGATTTCACAACTGTTAGTGGTGCCCGCGAGATAGAATTTGCTGCTGCTGTATCAGAAGACTTGCGCAACAGTGTGTACCAACTTGAATGTTCATGGAATGAGAACGCACCAAAAAGTCATTTCGACATACTTGACAATCTTGGAAAGGCATATACAACTGACCTTGAAAAGTCATACGGATATGATCTACAGAATGCAGGAAACAGCGGTAGTACATATACATCTGTCAAAGCCGCAGTAAGTGCTATTCTTAGCGGTGATCATGGATCAGCTGGAATTGCAGACGAAGTTGGTAACACAAAAATAAACAACCCATACTCTGGTGCTGACGTTAGCTACATAGAATCACCATATAGTCAACACTCACTTATTGATTTCCAAAACAACATACACAGTATTGAAAACATTTGGTATGGTGGAACTGCAAATAATCGCAGCAACGGAAAATCATTCCATGATTATTTTGCAAAATATGACGCAGAAACAGGTAAGCGTGTTGAAACAGCCATAACGAATGCATTGGCACAAATAAAAGCAATCCCTGCACCATTCGTAAATAATTATAAGAATGCACAATGTGCTAAAGCTATTTCTGCATGCCAGGAACTTAGCGATGCATTAAGTGCAGCAGACCAGTTTGTACAGAAAACAAATAAATAACCCGTCATAATTATTTTTTATTTAGAAAAGGAGTTTGCCATTTAATATGGCATTCTCCTTTAAACTATTAAATACCCACATTATGAAATTATCAAAAATCAGCAAAACTTTATTTATAGGACTGTCAACAGTAGCTATATTATCATGCACTGACAATGACACTGCTGATATTGTCAATCCAAACGCAGGTGTAGATTCAGCAAACAATGTGTTTACAGCTGCAGAATGGAATCCAGGTGGAGAACTTGGAACAACATCAAATGAAGAGGGATGTTATTCCAATCCGTCTCCGTATGTAGAAAACAATGGAATGTATCAAACATTTAAAAAGGGAGAAACATTTTTTGAGAACGACTTTACACTGAACACGCAGCCACGTCGTGGTTTAGGACCAGCATGGGTAAGATCCAGCTGCATGTATTGTCATCCATCATACGGTCATGGCAAACGCATGGAACGTTATCAAGCCAATGATATGGGAAATGGATACTTACTTGTTGTGTATCATCCTACAGCAGGAACAGACATTAACGGTAATGCGTATGCTGCAAACAGTTATATTTCGGAGGTTACAGGTATGCCTCAAACAAAAGCGATGGATCCATTCCTCGCTCCTATCGACGAAAGCCAGATTAGTATAAAATGGAAGAAAGCTACCGACGAGCACAGTAACAAGTTTCCAGACGGTGAAAGTTATGATCTCATATATCCGGATGTGACTATTCCTCAATCAGCATTTAACACTGATCCTAAGCCTGACAACTATGAAGTTCGTCTTGAATCAACTATTGGCATTTATGGAACAGCACTTCTAGATGCAATTCCTGATGATTCACTACAAATGCAGTATGCTCACGAATCACCTTACGTTACATTAAATCCAGCTATGTGGGACGCAGCATCAAAGACATGGGCTCCTAATGCATGGTATACGCTTGCTGATGGAGACAAACGTATTAAAAAGTTCACTTATGCTTTGACTCGTGGATCATTACAGGATGGACCTGGAGCTAATGCTATGTGGAATATAACAAACGTAACACGCAGTGACAGACATTATCTATACACAACAAAAGCATGGGCAAAAGCAATGTCTGAAAATCCAAATGTCATAAAGTATATTCAAGATAATGGTGCTACAAAAACATCTCTTCTACATCCGTATTATGCAGACGGAAGCAAAGATAGCGTGAGTTATCTAGTAAACCTATTACTAGGACTAAACTCTAAATCAGACTCACAGACATACGAAAAATACTTTGTAAACAACGATAGTAAAGGCGAGGAAATGAGTGACCAAGACTATTATGACTTTATGGTATGGCACAGAGGATTAGCTGTACCAAAAGCACGTGGTCTGAATACCGATAAAGTAAAAAGAGGCAAAACTCTATTTTATTCTATGGGATGCACAGGTTGCCATCGTCCATCATGGACTACTGGTAATGACGAATATTGGAAAGACTACATTGTTAGGAATCAAGGACCGTTACCAAGATATGCACATCAGAAGATATGGCCATATACAGACATGGTTCAACACAGATTACACATGGAAAATGACATACGCTCAGGCTGGTGTCGCACAACTCCGTTATGGGGAAGAGGACTTAGCTATCAGGAAACTGGTGCCCATGACAGGCTGCACGATTGTAGAGCCAGAAACGTAGTTGAAGCGATCATGTGGCATGGATACAGTAAGAACAGCGATGCATACAAAGCTTCACAAAAATTCTATAATCTACCTAAAGATGATAGAGATGCCGTTGTGAGTTTCATAAATGCAATATAATCAAAATTAACTATAAGGCCCGTCAATATATATTGGCGGGCTTAAATACAAACAAAATGAGGCAAAAAATAAAAAGATCTATCACTACATTATATGTTACTATCATCATAGTAATGGCTGCAGCTACATTCATAGAATATTCAAAAGGTACACAATTTGTCTCAACGCATATTTATGGTTCGTGGTGGTTTTGTATGCTTTGGGGGGCATTAGCCATAGGCACAATAACATATATAATAAAGATGCGCATGCATTCTGCAACCCTATTGCTACTACATACTTCATTTATCGTGATATTGACAGGTGCACTCATCACACATTTGTTTGCGATTAAAGGACTTGTCCATATAAGAAAGGGTATAACGACAAATCAATATATCGTGAACAATGGCAAAGAAATAAAAACTCTGCCATTCAACATACGGCTAAACAATTTTAATATAATATATAATAATGGCACATCAGCACCCAAAGATTATATTTCGTATATCACTATTACAGATGACAAACAAAGTAAACATGGATATATTTCTATTAACAACATTTTTACATATAATTTCGTAAGGTTATATCAAACTTCATACGACGATGATGGAAACGGAACGTATCTCACAATAAACTCTGATCCCTACGGTATAGCCATTTCATATACAGGCTATGCTTTACTTTTCTTTTCGTTAATATGGCTACTAATAGATCCAAATGGTTCGTATCGGAAACTGCTTAAATCACCTTTGCTTAAAAAAGGAATGTTGTGCATCATGTTTCTATGCGGATTTTCTTCNGTNACACAAGCCGCATCGACGCTACCTGATATCTCTGCTAATAAATTTGGCAAACTAGACATTATGTACAACAATAGGATATGTCCTATTCAGACATTTGCAATAGACTTTACGGAAAAGCTTTACGGAAGCTCATCGTATAATGACTATTCAGCAGAGCAAGTCTTGACTGGATTTATATTTTGGAATGATGAATGGAAGAATGAACCTATTATCAAAATAAAAGACAATACGATTAGAAAGTATTTTGGATTACCTAAATACATTTCTATCAATCAACTTTTCGATAAGAATCTAGGTGGGTACATACTCGGACCTACTGTTCAGGAATACTATCAAGGTAATCATGACAAAATACATAAAGCTGTAGTTGAAATTGATGATAAGGTGCAACTGATAATGTCGTTACGACATGGAGAACCATTTAAGATATTTCCTTATGGTAAAGGGGATAACATAATATGGTATAGTCCTAAAGCGCAAGTTCCGAAGAGTATGGACACAGACAAGTCTATGTTTGTCAAAAATATATTCACATTGTTAAATCAGTCTGCACATTCAGGAGACTATAATCAATTCAATTCGTTGATTGCTAAAATAAGAATATATCAAGAACAAAACGGAGGAAACACATTACCCTCAGTAACCCAGGTTATTGCCGAACTTACTTATAATAAAATTCCATTTGCTAATATTCTATTTATGATCAATATTACAATGGGATTTATAACTCTATTCTATTATATATATAGATTGACAAGTATAAAAAATAACAGACATACTACTAAAATAATATCATATACATCTATTATAATAATGCTTTTATCGTTTATAGCATTAACATATTGCGAAATATTAAGATGGATTATTAGTAAGAATATACCTATGGCAAATGGATACGAAACGATGCTATTATTAGCTTGGTTTGTTATGCTATTCTCACTAATTTTTTATCATAAATTTAAAATTCTTATAACTTTCGGATTCCTTATGTCTGGCTTTTTCCTTCTTGTATCTCACATCGGACAAATGGATCCTCAGATTACTCCCATCATGCCAGTATTGTCTTCACCATTATTGAGTATCCACGTATCAATAATAATGATGTCATTCGCTCTTCTGTCACTTACATTTATATGCGGATTGACAGCGTTGATATTATATGTTACACATAGAATAAAGCATGATGAAAAGACTATTATTGATAATCAATTATCATCATTATACTTACTGTCTAAAATATTATTATATCCTGCAATGTCTGCATTAGGAATAGGAATCTTCGTGGGTGCAATTTGGGCTAATATTTCGTGGGGACAATATTGGAGTTGGGATCCAAAAGAAGTATGGGCTTTGATTACATTTATGTTTTATGCAATTGTATTACACAAGAAATCATTACCAGTATTCAATAGCCCATTATACTATCATATATATACTACGCTTGCATTTGCAATGATACTCATGACGTATTTCGGAGTAAACTACTTCTTAGGAGGTATGCACTCTTATGCCTAAACGTAACTTAATAAATAAACAACAACAAATATGCTACAAGAAAAATCATTCAAAGATACAGTAAAACTAAACGATGCGTATGCTGAAGTATTCTGCTTTGCAAACAACACGGAAGCTAGAGAATATCATATCGCAGTTCATGTAACAAATACAGAACTAAATTTCAAACAACAGCTTGAAACATTGATTAACGCATACAATGAAATTAGAATTAATATTACAGGCAATGCAGTTGCCGTTTTTAAGAGATACTTCCTTAGTGATTCAGCAAATCAAGAAAATGAAGTATATAACATGGAGACTAGTGACTGTGCTATTTCTGTGATTCAGCAACCACCTATTGACGGGAGTAAAATAGCACTATGGACTTATATGATAACAGGAATTAAGACGCGTGTTTTGCAAAATGGTTTATATAGAGTAGAGCATAATACGTATACACATCTCTGGTTAGGGAATTACAATAAACTAGAATTCAATTCGGAATATCAAACACGTATTTTACTTCAAAACTACGTGATGAAACTTATTGAAACAGGATGTACTCTTGCTGATAATTGCGTAAGGACTTGGTTCTTTATAAATGATATTGATAATAATTATAATGGAGTCGTAAAAGCTCGTAATGACATTTTCATGACTCAAGGTCTAACACCTAAGACACATTACATATCAAGTACAGGGATTGGTGGACGGCAATCAAATCATAAAATATTAGTCCAAATGGACGCATATTCTATCAACGGATTAAAACAAGGTCAAATGAAATACATTTATGCACCTGAATATATGAACCGCACAAGCGAATATGGTGTAAGCTTTGAACGAGGTACATATATTGACTATGGAGACAGACGACATATTTATATCTCTGGAACAGCAAGCATTGACAACAAAGGCAATATACTACATATTGGAAATATACAACAACAGACTCTGCGTATGCTTGAAAATGTAGGAGCTCTATTAGATGAAGCTGATATGGGCTTTACAGATATAGGTGTAATGATTGTATATCTACGTGATATAGCTGATTTCAGGACAGTTAAAAAGATATTTAACCATAAATTTGAAAACATCCCATGCATAATTGTTCATGCATCTGTATGCAGACCTGGTTGGCTAATCGAAATGGAATGTATTGGCGTTAAGGATTTGGCAAACAAACAATTCAAGACGTTCTAATATATTTTGTAAAAACAATATATTAAGAAAGAATTCATGAAATGGTATTATACATAGATATCTATATCACTTCATGAATTTTCTGGTTTGATGCGATAAANAAACTNTNATCANAAGCTGACCGTGTACCCNAGACTTAAAGCAAATTGAGTACTAGTTTCTAAGCAATCATAATCACGGATACCATATTCTGCCTTGAATATTAAATTCGGAATCGGGACTATATTCATTCCTAAGGTATATTTTTTTGTGTTATTCAAAAGCTTACTACAAACATAGTCATAACGTAAGAAAGGAATTATCTGGGAATGGAATTTAGAATCGTCATTATTAAACATAAGATTATATCCACATTCATACCCAAAAGACTTACCATTACCTTCGCTGCAATATATTATTGAACCGTCTAATAAAAAGCCATTAACAGAATAATCCATATCAAACGAAAGATAATTCAAAGATGCACATGAATATTGTTCTGAGGTTTCCCTACCGATCATTCCATGACATTTCTTTCCTATATACCCACTAAAGCCCAATCTTAAAGATTCAGCAACACGATAATCTGCTCGACCCGCTAATCCCAGCACCTCAAATGTATTAAGATAAGAAGTAGCTGTTACAGAATATGCCACCCTTTTATACTCACCAAATAAAGATATACCTGATTCATGCCACACCATTGGAAGCATATCTGCTTCACTCTCTGGATCATCTATCGTAAGCGTAGGTCCTCTACTATTTGTCATGCCTACAGGAATGTCGACAATACCAACTTTTACATTTAACGCATTAGTAAAACTTTTAGTAACATATAGCGCATTAGAGCAAAATTCGTTATCTAAATTATGACTCCATCCATGATTCTCATACAAATGTTCATACTCAAATTCGGATGTGACAGACCATCCATTTAAAAGACTTAACCTACCTCCTATTATTACATGGGGGCAACTCAAAGATGCCTGTTCATTACCCATACAATTTGGACCAAAACGAACTTCCATATTTGCTACACCAGTAAAAACAACAGGACGCAATGAATCATTTTGAGCAGAAACGTCATTACCACAATATAATAAAATAACTAAAAAAGCGAACCTTACTTGTGCCATAAATTATTAAATTCTTTACAGCTGCAAAGTTAACTACAAAATCAAGTGATTTGCAATACCCAAAAATTATGATTTAAACAAAAAAAATCCTCCCACAATAATGTGGGAGGATTAATATATTAATATAAACTTCTTTTATTTTGCGTATGCTACAGAACGTGTTTCACGAATAACTGTAATCTTAACCTGTCCAGGATAAGTCATTTCATTCTGAATCTTAGTTGCGATTTCATCACTCAACTTAAGACTTTCGTCATCATTCATCTTATCTGCGCCAACAATGACACGAAGCTCACGACCAGCCTGAATAGCATAAGTCTTAGTAACTCCAGGATAACTCATTGCAATAGCCTCCAAATCATTAAGACGCTTGATGTAAGCCTCTACGATTTCGCGACGAGCACCAGGACGAGCACCAGAAATAGCATCACAAACCTGAACAATAGGAGCAAGCAATGTTGTCATTTCCTCTTCATCATGGTGAGCTCCAATAGCATTACAAATATCTGGTTTCTCCTTATATTTCTCAGCTATCTTAGCGCCATACAATGCGTGTGGCAATTCACTCTCCTCATCTGGCACCTTACCAATATCATGAAGTAATCCAGCACGTTTGGCCTTCTTTGGATTAAGTCCTAGTTCACTTGCCATTACTGCACAAAGATTGGCAGTCTCACGAGCATGTTGCAACAAGTTCTGTCCATAACTTGAACGATATTTCATCTTACCGATAATACGAATAAGTTCTGGGTGCAAACCGTGGATACCAAGGTCAATAGCTGTACGCTTACCTGTTTCAATAACTTCGTTTTCAAGTTGCTTCTTAACTTTGGTAACAACCTCCTCAATACGTGCAGGATGAATACGACCATCAGCAACAAGTTGATGAAGAGCAAGACGACATACCTCACGACGAATAGGATCGAATGCGCTTATTACAATAGCCTCAGGAGTGTCATCAACAACAATTTCCACACCTGTTGCAGCCTCTAAAGCACGAATATTTCTACCTTCACGACCAATAATGCGACCCTTAACTTCATCATTTTCTATATGGAAAACACTTACAGAGTTTTCAATAGCAGCCTCAGTAGCTACTCTCTGTATTGTCTGAATTACGATTTTCTTAGCCTGCTGGTTAGCATTAAGCTTAGCATCGTCCATAATCTCATTAATGTAACTTGCAGCATCAAGTTTTGCTTGATCTTTAAGACTCTCAACAAGCCTGCTCTTAGCTTCATCAGCACTAAGTCCAGAAAGTTCTTCTAGCTTAGCTTGCTCCTGCTTCTGCATTTTTTCAAGCTCCTGCTGTTTTACAGATAATAATTTCTTTTCATTATCGATTCTCAACTGTCCTTGTTCAACATCAGACTTTTTTCTTCCAAGTTCTTCCTGACGCTGATTAAGTGAAATTTCACGCTGTTTCAAGCGATTCTCACTTTGTTGGATTTTCATATTGCGCAGCTGAACCTCTTTTTCAAGTTCACTCTTTTTATTCAGGAATTTCTCCTTCACTTCCAAGAGCTTCTTTTCCTTTAGAACTTCAGCTTCCTTAGCGGCAGCATCAACGACTTCTTTATATTTTCCCTTAACGACATAACGGAAAAAAGCATAGCCAACAGCACCCCCTATAAAGAGTGCGACTAATGCAATTATTATTGATTCTATCATAGTTTTATGTAATTAATAATATTCTTTTTACTTCAATGCGTCTTCGATTTCAGAAGTCAACTTTCCAAGAATATCACTATAAGGTCCAGTATCATTACGTGTAGATTCTTTTTCATATCTAAGCGCAATATCAATAAGGGCCATATACAATAAATCCTTATCCGTTTTACGTCCTTTGAAAACGTCAGCATAAGTATTTACTGTATCTGTTATAAGTTTTGCAGCATCACGATACAGTTTTTCTTCGTCGCGAACAACGTTCACGGACATTTCTGTATCATATACGTGTAATCTTATATGTAACTTGTCTTTGTTGTCTTCAGCCATCGCTTCTGTCATTTTTCACTCAGTAGCGTTATACACTTGTTTACGTCTCTGATTAGCTTCTGCAATCGTTTCTGAGCGCTTTCCATATCGCCGTCTGTTATTTCCAGCATCTTAGCCATCTTCAAACTATTGTAATCATTTTGCGCCTGAGTAATCTGAGCTTTCAGATTTTCCACCTGTTTGTCTTTCTCATCAACCATAGAATATAATTCAGCATTTTCTTTCTTCAATTCCTTGTATTGAAGAATCATCTGCCTCACCCTGGTAGAAAAAAGGTTTAAAGTATCCTCACTAGCGGTCATAAATATACAATTTGGTTACAAATTTAGTTTAATAAATTGAAATATCCAAATTTTACTTAAAGTTTTTGTTTAATCATAAACAAAAACACCAAATTAAAGTTTCATTTGAATACTAACTAAAAAACTATTCTATTTTTTTATTTCTGCATCAGGCTTAGGTTCTTTCTTTGCCAACATGACAACATTGAACACAAAATCAGTAATCCATTTTTCACTGAAACCCAAACGTTTTTCATATTGTCTTATTGCCATAACAGCTTTTACCACACTAGGATCACTGTAATCATTTTTTACGAACAAGTTTTTCACAGTCTTCTCCGTCATAGAATAAAGTAATTTCTTCATGAAAGAAGGCAGTCTCAATTTAAATTTCATCAAGTTTCCCATAAGCATCATAAGATCCTGAGAGAATCCTTGAAACTGAATCATATAAGGTTGTACATCTTGTAATTTATGACAATTTTTACGAATGCTCAAATCTATTTCCTTAAAGAATTCATCTTTAAGTCCATAAATCTCTTTCATCATTTTTTTACAATGATTTCTTTCCCCCAACCCTAATTTATTATTTAATGTTGGAACATGAAGTGTTGTCTTAAAAGTTCTTAAATCTGGCAACATTCCAAGATTATTTATACCAATATTAGCTGCCAATGAAGCTTGAAAGTAAACCCTAATGAGAGTCATAAAGTCTTCCATTCCGCCAACTTTCACTTCTTTATTTTTTTTACCGAATAGTTTAGAAAATATTTCCATAACGTTTTTTCAATATATACTTTTTCTTAAAATAGTTTACACTTGTGCAAAGATATATATTTTTATCCAATAAACCTAATTTTTTAAAGCTAATAACAAGAGCAAAAACATTATTGAAAAAAAGGATAGCATGGATGAATGTTTTTAATATTATTTTTATTATCTTTGCGACATAATCAGTATTTTAGTGATCTGATACGAACTATACAGAAAAGACATTCAAATGAGACAGAACTTAAGTGGTAATGATCTTGCGAGACGATCAGTGATTGTTAGTGATTTTGTGATTATTAATATTATATTATTATGTTACATTTTACGAACTCCTGATTTCGTTCCGGAATACTTTCATACCGCAACAAAGATAACAATTGTAACTGCTAATTTTGCGATGGCAATTGGTCAATATTTTTTTCAGACCAAAATTCATTATCGCAAAATCAGTTTCGAAGAGATATCTGCTAGAGTTGCTAAACTTGTTGTGACACACGTTGCGGCAATGGTTATTCTATTAAGTTTCCTAAGCGATAAGCCAACCGACTTCAAGTTTGCTATCGTTTACGGCTTATCAATTTACTTAACGATTATGCTTGCTCGTTTCTTTGAAAGAAAGTTACTAAGGCATTTTCGACAGTTGGGAAGAAATACAAGAAGCGTTATAATGATAGGCAACGATCCTGCTTTGATAAATTTATACGACAACATGATTGGAGATCCAACAACGGGTTATCGTGTCAAAGGATATTACAGCGACAAGATTATTGCCAACAGCCCACAAAATTTGGCTTATCTTGGCGATATAAAGACTCTATACTGCGATATGGAGAACAACCATGATAGTTCTATTGATGATGCTTTCTGTAGCTTAAGCCATGACGAAAATGACGAAATAGCAAAAATAATGAAGTTTTGTGACGCGAAATTAGTGCGTTTCTATTATATCCCTCGTATGTTTGGCAACTATCGACTTAGACTAAAACCTGAGATGATGGGCGAAACCTTGACTTACACAAATCACTTGGAACCGCTTTCATCCACAACAAACAAGTTAACCAAAAGATTGTTTGATGTCACTGCGAGTACACTTTGCTGCATCTGCATGATTCCGATAATACCTATTATCGCTTTAATAATCAAGATTCAAAGTCCTGGTCCTATTTTTTTCAAACAGGAACGTACTGGATTTGCAGGTAAGACATTCTACTGCTATAAGTTCCGTAGCATGCATGTAAACCAAGATGCTGATATAGCACAGGCTACAAAAAACGACCCTCGAAAATTTGCTTTCGGAAATTTTATGAGGAAAACCAACATTGACGAACTTCCGCAATTCTGGAATGTATTAAAAGGGGACATGAGTATCGTTGGACCACGTCCTCACATGCTACACCACACAGAGATATACAGTGAATTAATTGATAAGTACATGGTTCGCCATTTCTGTAAACCTGGAATTACAGGTTGGGCACAAGTTACAGGATTCCGTGGTGAGACAAAAGAACTCTGGCAAATGGAAGAAAGAGTTGAAAGAGACATCTGGTATATTGAGCACTGGACATTCATGCTTGACATTAAAATAATTTACAGGACAATAAAGAGTGTCATCATACCAGATAAACACGCATATTAATATAAAAGACAATTATAGATGAAAGGTATTGTTTTAGCAGGTGGTTCTGGCACACGCCTCTACCCTATTACCAAAGGCATAAGCAAGCAACTTATACCTATTTTCGACAAACCAATGATATACTATCCTATTTCAGTATTAATGCTTGCTGGAATAAAGGATATATTGATTATATCTACCCCTTTTGACCTTCCTGGATTCAAGCGTTTACTTGGTGACGGGAAAGATCTCGGAGTGAATTTTCAGTATGCAGAGCAACCTAGTCCTGACGGACTTGCGCAGGCTTTTATTATTGGTGAAGAATTTATTGGAAATGATTCTGTCTGCCTTGTATTGGGCGACAACATATTCCACGGTGCAGGATTCAGCAGTATTCTTAAAGAATGTGTTATTGATGCCGAAAAGAATAATATGGCTAGTGTATTCGGGTATTACGTCAACGACCCAGAAAGATATGGTGTAGCTGAATTTGACAAGAAAGGAAACTGCCTTAGCATTGAGGAAAAGCCTGAAAATCCTAAGAGTAACTATGCTGTTGTTGGACTCTATTTCTATCCAAACAGTGTTGTTGACATCGCAAAGAACATCAAACCTAGTGCAAGAGGCGAACTAGAAATTACAACAGTCAATCAGGAATATCTTAATCGCAAGAGCTTGAAAGTGCAACCTCTTCAACGTGGTTTTGCATGGTTGGACACGGGCACACATGACAGTTTGTCTGAAGCAAGCACATTCATTGAGGTTATAGAGAAACGTCAGGGATTGAAAGTCGCCTGTCTTGAAGAGATTGCTTACAGACAAGGTTGGATAGACCTTCAGCAGCTAATAGACAACGCTAAGCCGATGCTAAAAAATGAATATGGCAAATACTTAATGGAACTTGCCAGAAATCAATAACAAAACAAGATAATATAAATTAATGCGGTTAATGTAACATACATAATTATTATGATGTCATTAACTGCATTATTATTTTACGATGCTTCAACACCATCTTGTGCATCAGGAATAACATCAGGAGTAAAATTTATTATATCCTGTTTAGAAGGATTTACTGATGAACTCAGCAACGAGATATTCTCTATAATTCGAATGTCTTTTATTTGTGGTTTTATATAGTTGTTCTTCATTGTCAGCTATTTCTTGTTCTCAATAATCAGAAATGCTTATTTCATTATTTTTCTTCCATTGATAATGTAAATTCCGTGTTGGAGTTGTCTACTATCAGCACAATTCATTTTCACACCATCCAGACGGTAAATTTCATTTTTTATGTGCCTATCAGCAAACGGAGTGTTTATCATAGTAGCTTCACCTTCGTCATATATCAATTTCATCAACGTATTATCAAGTTGCTCTTTCTCAGAAGTAAAATACCATCTATAAGGAGATATATAAACGTGCGGAGTATTACAGCATTTGCATATTTGATCCCCCTGAAAAATATATGAATCTTTCATTCCTATATTTTCACTCTTATACAATCCGTGAATAGTAAGTTCACCAACATTATACATACATTCCCCTTCACCATTAAAATCTAGCATTACATTATTGACAACATAGGCACTTGAATCGAACGTTCCCTTTAGTAGATAAGGCGTATTGGCTTTAATAATATCATTATCGCTCAATTCTGTGAATATGATTTTATAATCTGCATAATCAGTTGGAAGATAAACATGAGCATTGGCACCAAAAACATTCTTATAATTAGGTATATCAAATGGGACAATAAATGTATTGACTACATCATCATTCAACGTTCTAGCTAATTTAATACTAACTACAACAGGACTTATTTTGTCTAAGTCTCTTTTTTCATCAACAAGGATTATAGGGGAATCCATCCTACAGATCTGCACATCTACACATTTTTTTAGTATTGATGGATAAAAAGTATAATCAATATTGTTATAATAAACAAGGTTCTTTCCACCTACATTTATTTTCATATCATCACCAGAACCGACAAATTTCACGTAACAAGAACTATCAAAAGTCTTCTTAAGATACGTATACGAACTATTATAATTATTTGGTGAAGAACTTAAAAATCTACTACCGAAGTTAAGATTCATAAGTCCCCATTGGTCACCTATCTTGCATAATTTCCACAAGTTACTGTAACCTATAGACTTATTTTCAGTTACGCTTAAATTTTCAACTCGCTTAAATTGATAAAGAGAATCATCATCAATTACATGCCATCCGTCAAACGTATAGCACATATTTGTTACAGGATTGAATCCGCGCAGAGTATAAATATTTCCGTCGATAAGTTCTGTTTCGCTATTGATTTTTTGAATACCGCTTGATTCCGCAAAACAATTAAGTGATAGTAAAATAAAGAATAGTAGTAATTTTAGTTCATGTTTCATGATTATTTTAATCTTTTTATTCTAAAGCCACGCAACACCATTTTGTTACCTTTAGCAAAACGGCCATTCCTGGAACATCTTTCAACAAGTAATAGTTTTTATTTGCCCTAACAAGCTTACCAGAAAGTCCCTGCAATGGACCTCGTTTCACCCTTACTAGAGTGCCAGTCTTTAGGTGTGCTTGTTCTTCACTGATAAACTTTTTTAGTAGTATATCAGGATTACACATCATCATAAACTCATCCATTTGCCTTGCAGGTATTTCGCAATATCTCTTGTCACTCTTACTCACCGTAATGACGCTCATCTTTATGTTTGAAGCGCTGATTATTTTTTTGATATCAGCATCATCTTTGGTCTTTTTGAGAAATATAAGGTTTTTCACTACTGGACGCAAAATATGCTTTATCTTGTGCTCACAATCTTCTTCATCTACATACTCCTGTGGAATAAATGTATCAAGACCATTATCAGCTAAATACTCCTCAACCTTTTTCTGACTGAAACCATATAATTTTATTGCATACCAAGGATAACGATGCTGTTCGTCTTCGCCAACAACATTAGTCTGCGCATCAATATCTTCCATATTAATGGATGCTACATTCTTATCTTTGTCCATGGTATGCAATAAAAAATTAGAATTCACTTGTGAAGTGGAACTTTATATTTTTAAAGTCTTGCTGTGCCATACTTAGCACGTAGCCACTATCTGCCAAGAACACATCTCTACCTTCTGTATCCTTAGCCATATACTGATATTTTCTCTTTTTAAAATTGTCCAGCTCCTCAGCATCATCAGACTCTACCCAGCAAGCCTTGTGCAGATGTACAGGTTCCCAACGACATTTGGCATTGTATTCATGTTCAAGACGATATTCAATAACCTCAAACTGCAACTGTCCTACAGTACCAACAACACGTCTGCCGTTAAACTGATTTACAAACGACTGAGCTACACCCTCATCCATAAGTTGCTCTATACCTTTCTGGAATTGCTTACTCTTCATCGGATCATTATTCTCGATATATTTAAACAATAACGGAGAGAAACTTGGCAATCCACGGAAGTGAAGTATTTCGCCTTCAGTAAGTGTATCTCCAATCTTGAAAATACCATTATCTGGCAAACCTACAATATCACCAGGATAAGCCTCGTCAACAGTATTCTTGCGTTGAGCCATGAACTGTGTAGGAGATGAGAACCTCACTGTCTTACCTTGGCGTACATGCAGATATGGCTGATTTCTAATAAACTTTCCCGAGCATACTTTGCAAAATGCTATACAACTTCTATGATTGGGATCTATATTAGCGGTAATCTTAAATATGAATCCAGTAAATTTAGGTTCAGTAGCTTCCACCAGCCTCTCTTCAGCTTGTGTTGGACGAGGACTTGGGGCGATGTCTACAAAACAGTCAAGTAATTCCTGAACTCCGAAATTATTAAGTGCAGATCCAAAGAATACTGGTGCAACTTCAGCGCTTCTGTAAGTCTCTTTCTCAAATTCTGGATAAACACCGTCAACCAATTCCAAATCTTCACGAAGTTGTTGTGCCTCACGCTCTCCTACTTGTGCATCAAGTTCTTTTGATGCTACGTCAACAGCAACCTTTTCTGTAACTCTCTGTTTATTTGGAGTAAACAAGTTCAACTGTTGCTCATAAATATTATATACACCCTTAAAGCGTAGTCCCTGACCGATAGGCCATGACAATGGGCGAACCTTTATACTCAGTTCTTCTTCAAGTTCATCAAGCAAATCAAAAGGATCACGACCTTCACGATCCATCTTGTTGATGAATATGATAACAGGAGTATTGCGCATACGGCATACTTCCATCAATTTTCTTGTCTGTGCCTCCACACCTTTTGCGCCGTCAACTACGATAATAGCAGAATCGACCGCAGTAAGAGTTCTATATGTATCTTCTGCGAAATCCTGGTGTCCTGGAGTATCAAGGATGTTCACCTTGTATGTTTCGCCAGTCTCACCATCAGGGAGATAATCAAACTCCATTACAGAAGTTGAAACAGAGATACCGCGCTGTTTCTCTATATCCATCCAGTCAGAAGTAGCAGTTTTGCGAATCTTATTATTCTTTACTGCTCCAGCAACCTGAATCTGTCCACCAAACAGAAGAAATTTTTCGGTAAGAGTTGTCTTACCGGCATCTGGGTGAGATATTATGGCGAAGGTTCTTCGCCTCTGAATTTCATTCATGAATAAAATCTAATATATAATTTTTAAATACAGACCGACAACATTGTTCCAATTATCACGCCTTGAGCATATTGCCAATGCATTTTTTCAGACTGTCAGTCCAATAAGGTATCTTAATACCAAAGGTTTCTTTTAGTTTAGTTTTGTCAAGAACAGAATAAGAAGGACGTTTAACTGGAGAAGGAAATTCATCGCTGTGACAAGGCTGTATGTCACATTTTGTGTTTCCTGCCAACTCTGCTATTTTTATAGTGAAGTCATACCATGAGCATACTCCCTCATTGCTGAAATGATATATACCATCATTACCTTCATACTTTCTGTTTTCAACAATGTCGAATATCACAGAAGCTAGATCTCCTGCGTATGTAGGCGTACCACATTGATCAAATACCACCTTCAGTTCCGGCTTAGTAGCCGTAAGGTTCATCATTGTTTTAACAAAGTTTTTACCATACTCTGAGTAAAGCCATGAAGTACGTATAATGATATATTTTGCTCCGCTGTTCTGTATATTCTGCTCTCCATGAAGTTTTGTCAAACCATATACTCCAGTAGGAGTACCTTTTTGGTCTTCCTTACAAGGAACGTTGTATGGGTCACCGCCAAATACATAGTCTGTACTGACGTGAACAAGCAGTCCTCCAACTTCCTTCATGGCAATTGCCAGATTTTTTGGAGCCGTAGCGTTAAGTGTTTCAACTATTTCACCAGCATTTTCAGCAGCGTCTACGTTGGTCCATGCCGCACAGTTAATGATACATTCAATACTGTTTTCAGCTATAGTCTTCCTTATATCTTCAATATTTGTGATATCCAGTTTGCTATATCCATCACAAACATCAGTGAAAATATAATTATCATTGCTGTTTTTTGCTATGAGTTGAATCTCATTACCCAACTGTCCGTTTGCCCCTGTTACTAAAATATTCATTTTTTCTATATTAACTTATAGCATGCCGCCTCGCCCAACACGAGAAACAGACGCGCTGCATGTTAAATATCATTTTTATTCGTCTTCTCCAAAATCAAGGCCTTCTGTTTCATCCTTGATATAATAATCGCTGAGTAAACCAATAAAGGTTGAAATCTCCTTTATTGCATGTTCTGTTTCAGGAGTTATTTCCTTCTTCTGCATACGCAGCATCATGATACCGTAAAGTGCATCAAAACATGTTTCTATCTCATTCACGTCCTTATCACCTCTATTGCGCAATTCCACAATAAACGGCAACACTTTATAGTATTCTGCACTATAAATAGGAAACTTATTACTTTGAAGCAATCTTTTGTGCAAGTCCGCCATATCCTTTACAACAATTGTATTGATATTCAGATGCCCTTGTTCACGCTTGCCCTCCTCGTTAATCATTCTGACAAGATTACCAAACCAATCCAGTTCTTCCTCTTTCTGCTCTTCAGTATAATCAGTAAACTTACTCACATAAGCCTTCCTTATGAGTGGAAGCGAGCATCCCATAGCTCGTATCATATCCTCTACTTGCCACATATAGAGTAAATATTCGGCAATGGATGTCTTTCTTAATTCCTTAGCTATAAACATGTCGTAAAATTATTATGTTATCCAATACGTCGGCATCAAGCCAACTCTGGGAGATGATATAAATTGAAAATAGTTCCGATAAGAGCAATTAGAGAGAATATTATGACAACACTTCCNATAATCTTATTGATAATNAGAATACCGTTATCNTCAAACTTAGATCTNACCTTGTCTACAAGCCAAGTCAGTCCATACCACCACAGNAATGCACCAAAGATAACNCTAGAATATCCTATGCACATCTCTACAGGATGATCTGGAATAACAAAAGAGAANAANGCAAACAGCATCATAAAGAACGGCACAATAAGCACNTTAGAGAAAGTAACAAANAATGCTGTTATNGCATTATGAAGCAACGATCCTCTACCTGTGCCACCGCCTGGATGTGCTTTCTNCATAGGATTACTACGGTAACTATAAATACCAAAAGCAAGCAACAGTATTCCACCNAAAATCTGCAAATAGAATTTTGTCTGCTGNTTGCTTACNATATCCATAACAAAACTCATTCCCACACCTGTGAGAATGGCGTATATCAGGTCGCTCACTGCTGCGCCNAATCCTGTAACAAAACCATACCAACGTCCTTTCTTGAGGGTACGATTTATACATAANATACCTACTGGTCCCATTGGGGCCGACGCAAGTATACCAATCAGAATCCCCTTTAAAATGAGTTCCAATATATTTATTTGAAAAGGAAATGACATGCCCATATTAGGCTGCAAAGTTACTGCAAAGCATTGAATTTTCCAAAAAAAAGCAGTTATATTTTATTTCACATTATATACAGAAGCATATATAGCATTTATTTTCAGCATATATAACAACATCCGAAATACAAAAAAGGCGTGAATAAATTATTTATCCACACCTTTTATATAATATATTAATGCTTTATTTTTCAGATAGTTCCCAGCCTACAGCACTTGCACCGAGAACGGCTGCGCTAGAACCTTCAAGCCCACTGATAAGGAACTTTGCCTTGTTTTTGAAAATCTTCAATACACGCTCATTATAACTCTTTACCAATGGTTTCATCAACAAGTCACCCGACTTTGTCAGTCCACCAAAGAAGATGAATGCCTCTGGGCTAGAGAATACTGCGAAGTTTGCACAAGCCTCTCCAAGCATATCACCTGTAAACTCATATACTCTGTTAGCTAATTTATCACCCTTTGATGCAGCAATGCTTACATCAAGAGAAGTAATATCCTCTGCCTTAATGCTTCTTAACAGAGAGTCTTCATCAGTCTTTTCTAGGAACTCACGAGCAGTTCTTGCCACGCCAGTAGCAGAGCAATATGCCTCCAGACACCCCTTTCTTCCACAACCGCATGTACGACCATTATCTGGACGCATTGTTGTATGACCAAGTTCACCTGCGAAACCATCACAACCATAAACCATCTGTCCGTTGATAACGATACCAGAACCTACACCTGTACCAAGAGTGATAACGATAAAGTTCTTCAGTCCTCTGGCAACGCCGTATGTCATCTCGCCGATTGCTGCGGCATTAGCGTCGTTTGTAAGACCAACAGGAATATTATTAAGTTTCTTGCTGAACAATTCTGCCAATGGAACAATACCGTCATGTCCCCATGAAAGATTTGGAGCGAATTCTATGGTACCCTTGTAGTAGTTACCATTTGGAGCACCAATACCCATAGCTTTGATTTTGTCAAGTCCACCTACCTGATCAATGATAATCATCAATGCGTCGATAGAGGCATTCACATAGTCTTCCACTTTATCATATCCCTGTGTTTTTATAGCTATTTGAGCCTTTATTTCACCACGAGAATCAACAATTCCAAATACAGAATTGGTTCCTCCAAGATCTAAACCGATTACATACGGTTTCATGGTTTCATTTGAATTCATGTTTTTCTATTTAATTGTTAGTTATTTAATGCTTTGGGTTAGTCGCGCAATTAAGATTTATTTGTCATAAAACTATATGATTGCATCCGTGCAAAGATATTGATTTTATACCACACACGCAAATTTTCAATGAGAATAATTATCTAAAATTATTCTGCACTGAAATCGGCTACCATGTGACGATACATACTATACATGCGAGTTCTTGATACATATCCTTCCAGTTGACCATTGACATTAACAACAGGAAGATAGTTGCAATTAGTCTTTTCAAACTTATGCATTACGTCTATCATCTTATCCTCCCTCACCAGAGTTGCCTGAGCGGGTGTCATTATGTCCTTGACGGTAAATCTGGTATACAGTTCATTGCGAAACATGATATGTCGTATCTTGGTGATATCAATTTCTCCAAGCAAATCTCCGGCTTTATCAAGAACAGGTAGAAAACTTGTATGACTCTTACTTATATAGTTTATCAACTGCCCCAACTGCATATCAGGAGTTACAAAAGTAAACTGCCTATCAATAATGCTATCAAGACTCATCAATGTCAATATAGACTGGTCTGTATGATGTGTAAGTAACTTTCCTTCGCGTGCCAGTCGCATACCATAAATACTGTGAGGCTCAAATATGTTTATCGTAAGATAAGCACTAATACACACTATCATCAAAGGAATAAACAATTCATATCCGCCAGTAAGTTCTGCAATAAGAAATATACCCGTAAGCGGAGCGTGCATCACTCCAGCCATTACTCCAGCCATCCCCATAAGAGTGAAGTTCTTTTCTGGTATATATGTTCCTACTTGATACATATTCCATACACGAGAAAAGAAGAAGCCTGCGAAACCTCCGATAAAAAGTGATGGGGCAAACGTACCTCCACAACCTCCAGCACCATTGGTGGCAGACGTGGCAAACACTTTTGTCAATACCACAAGTCCAATATATAGCACAAACAAGTCATTGTGTCCATAGAATATAGAGCCGTTCATCACCTTACTCCAATCAGCTATGGTACTTCCGTCAAGCAGCACGTTAACCGAGTTGTAGCCTTCACCATATAATGACGGGAAAAAGAATATTAGCCCACTAAGCATCACGCCACCTAGAATCAGTTTGACATAAGTATGCCCCTTCAGTCTGGCAAACACGTTTTCACATGCTGTCATGGTTCTCATGAAATACAATCCAACGATACCACAGAAAAGCCCCAACAATATGCACGGCGGCACACGTTGTATCACCCAGGCATTGTCCATATGGAAGGTAAACAAAGATTCACTTCCTACAAATACATAGGTGAAACACGTTGCTGTGACACTTGATATTAGAATAGGCAGCAGTGAAGCCATAGTCAGGTCTAGCATCAGCACTTCTAGTGTAAACACCAATCCTGCTATAGGTGCCTTGAATATACCTGCAATGGCAGCCGAAGCGCCACAACCAACAAGCAACATCACTGTCCTTGGGTCCATCTTAAACAATTTACCTAGATTACTTCCTATAGCAGAGCCTGTGAGAACAATAGGTGCCTCAGCTCCTACCGAGCCTCCGAATCCAATCGTTATGCTTGATGCTATTACCGACGACCAGCAGTTGTGAGCTCTAAGTCTTGAACTCTTTGTGGCAATGGCATAAAGCACTCGTGTGATACCATGTGAGATATTATCTTTAACAATATATCTCACGAAAAGTGACGTGAGATATATACCTACGATAGGAAACAGTAAGTAAAGCCAGTTGTATGTTGTATGATCAAATCCTGCAGTAAGCAATTTCTGTATTTCCCTTATTATGCTATGCAGGATATAGCCAGCAACAGAAGCGAAGAAACCGATAACGAATGATAAGATAAGAGTCATCTGTCTATCTGACAGATGCTCCTTTCTCCACTTCAAGATATTTTCTGTTTCCAAAATATATTTTTTCTTTCTTTATTTAGTGTTTTCCTACGTAATTATTTTCTAATGATAGCAACTTCTCCGTCTTTTCCCAGTTTGATGATAGAACTTGGAGTGTGTGGTTTGTGCTCTTGTCTGCGAGTCCAGCAAACATAGTCTACTGCATTGATAATTTCCTCGCTGATGTCACAATAGTTAGCAGCAGCAGGTTCGCCACTTATGTTGGCACTAGTACTTACAATTGGCTTCTGAAACTTATAACATAGTTCCTTGCTAAATACTTCCTGTGTAATGCGCATTGCGAGACTTCCATCTTCTGCGATCAAGTTATCAGCTACATTAACAGCGTCATCAAGAATAATTGTTGTTGGCTTTACAGCTGCTTCAACGAGTTCCCATGCAACCTTAGGCACATTTCTGAAATATCTCTGCATTCGGTTGTCAGAATCAACTAGGCAGATAAGAGCCTTAGAATCGTCACGTTGCTTAATCTCATAAACTTTAGCTACAGCCTTTTCGTTAGTAGCATCACATCCGATACCCCAGACAGTGTCTGTAGGATAAAGAATTACTCCGCCATGTCTCATACATTCAATGGCATTCTTAATGTCTTCCTGTTGTGTCATCTTTTTATTTATAAATCTTTTCAAGCGCAAATATAGAGTAAAAAGTTTGAACTGCCAAATTACTTCCAAGTTATTTTGCCACTAGAAAAATAATGAAATTATTAATATTCTGCTTAAACTTCACGTTTATTCAACCGTGAATGTCTTGTCTCGCATCCCATTTAGGAAAGCCTTTGCATCCATTCTCTTTTTGCCTGCCATTTGAAGTTCCATGATTTCTAAGCGACAGTCACTACACATCACATAGAGTGAGTTTTTTTCTTTGAATACAGTACCTGGTTTTGCATCATCACGGATATCAGTTTTAGCTGTTCTGAAAATCTTCAGCACCGAAGTTTTATTATCTTCGGTCATATTTGTCCATGTTCCAGGATAAGGACTTAGACCGCGCACGAAGTCATATACTTCCTTTGCTGTCTTATCCCAATCTATTTGACATGTTTCCTTGAATATTTTAGGAGCTGAATTTAATTCTTTGCCTTCCGAATCTGCAAACTGCGCCTGTTCCATAGCGTCAACATTTCCGTCGTTAGCCACAATCATGTCGATTGTTTCCTTTGCTGCCTCTGCACCAAGTTTCATCAAACCATCATATACATATTCAACGTCTGCTTCATCCGGAATTGGGAAATGCTTCTGCATAATAATCTTACCTGTATCAATATCTTTGTCTAGAAAGAATGTGGTAACTCCAGTTTCAATTTCTCCATTGATGATAGCCCAGTTTATAGGTGCTGCTCCACGATATTGTGGCAACAATGCTGCATGAACATTGAACGTGCCGAAGCGTGGCATATCCCACACCACTTCAGGAAGCATACGGAAAGCCACAACAACCTGCAAGTCAGCTTCATAAGAACGCAACAACTCTACGAATTCAGGGTCTTTCATCTTCACTGGTTGCAGAATCGGCAGATTATGCTCCACTGCATATTGTTTCACTTGTGAAGGTTGCAATTGATCTTGATGTCTTCCCACAGCTTTATCTGGTTGTGTCACAACAGCTACAACATTATACCCGCCTTCAACAAGGCTTTTCAATGATTCCACCGCAAATTCGGGTGTACCCATAAATATGATTCGTAAGTCTTCCTTTTTCATCTGATTCTATGTTTATAGCGCAAAATTAATAAAAATACTTCGTTTTTTTATTATTATCCACAAAAAAGTTAGATTTCATTCCCCCTTTTGTTATCCTGCAAGTTACTCTGCACTATCTATTGCAATACGGCAATATTTCCTAGCAATCTACTATATACTGTTCGTCCTGTTAACCAAAGCTGCATTAGTTTCAAACTCTTCACATTAATTTCCATAGAACAACATATACTTTTCTATATTTGATTTGATATATTCAACGTTATGATGTCCTTCAAAAACATGATTTTGAGATTCAATCCCCTTTTCTTTTAATATATTATTCAGAATTAAACAGCCTTCATAAAAGCCACCTTCGTCTTTGTCCCCAGCATCAAGATAAACCTTAAATTCGGTACACTTCGTTTCTTTAGCAATTGTGATTGGGTCGTATTTATCCCAGTCTCCTTGGTGTTGAAAATAAGCTTTATCTTCATCTTCTAGCAGTAACTCTACAGCAGGCATATGCCCACCTATCTTTGAAAACAAATCTGCATGCCTAAAAGCATTATGAAGAGCAATATATCCTCCAGCGGAAGCTCCTCCTATATATCTACCGTCTCTACTTCTTATCGTCTTATACCGTTTGTCTATTTCTGGAATAACCTCATTGATAAAATAATCTTCATACATGCCAATATTTATTGTTCTATTCCTTGGAGCAAGGACTTCTTTGCAGTCCAAAGATGAATTTATTCCTCGGCTATTATCCATATTTGGGCAAACAATGATCATAGGACGTATTCTATTAGCTTCAATCAATCTGTCAGAAACAATATTCAAATCTATGTGTGTCATAAAGTTCTCATTGCCGCTTCTGCCGTGCATGAAATATAATGTAGGAAAAGCCTCACCTTCATCATATCCACAAGGTAAATATACGAGCATAGACATCTCTTTATTTAAACTTCTACTTTGAATTATAACTTTCTCTATTCTTGACTTATTCATTTTTCTTTTTTATTTATCATATCAATGCCGATACATTATATATGTTCATATTGATTTACAAACACTATCAGTGATTTTTACAGGGAAATAGTGTTTTTTCTAATTTATTTTGTACAAAGATATGATTTTTTTAGTATCTTTGTGCAATAATCTATTGACATTTACAACTTTAACTATGAAAAAAAACGTATCAAGGACTTTTACTTATATTGGTAACTCACCAATAAGAATGGTATTTAGGCAAATATATAGCGGCCGTAAAAACATTAATAAATATACTTCTCTAGAAGATTATTGTGCTTATATTCCTAATAGAAAAAGAAAATCATCAAAAAAGTCAATACCATTCATTCCGCTATGGCCTTACATGTTGGGAGGCTAATACTTCATTAAGAAGTTCATAAACTTCAACAGAGACATATAATGATATGTTTCTCAATTACACTAAATTTCACTAATAAAATCCAATCCCATTTATTATGACTAAATTCAGATTTCTACACGCTAGTTTCTTTCTCATGCTTTTAGCAATAGCCATCACCAACATTCAAGCTATGAGCATGAACTATGACCATGAAATTGAAGGACTTGTAATGGACAATATCAGCGGAGATGGGCTTACCCCAAAAATTATACTGATGACTGCAGATAGCGTAGTGATAGACACGACTACCGCTGAACTGATAGATAATCCCTATACAGGTGGTAAAATAGGAAACTATTATTTTAAAAAGATTAACCAGAAGGGACGATACATCATTAAGGCTGTGATGGAGAATTATAGCGATGCCTATGCTGATTGCGAGCTACGAAGTAATCGTCAGTCTGCGATCTTTGTCAAACTCATTCGCATGATGAAGGTTTTTCACGAACTTCCTGAAGTCCTTGTTAAAGCTACTAAGCTGAAAATGGTGATGCAGGGCGACACGATAGTCTACAATGCCAATGCTTTTAACTTAGCTAATGGCAGTATGCTCGATGCATTGATTGCTAAATTGCCCGGTGCCAAACTTAATAAAGATGGACAAATCTATGTTAATGGAAAGTACATCGAGAGCCTTCTTGTCAACGGTCATGAGTTTTTTTCTGGCAATCCAAAACTCGCTTTAGAGAATCTTCCTGCCTACACCGTCAATAAGATAAAGGTGTTTAATAAAGCAGGTGCTGCCTCTGTGATGATGGGGCGTAACATGGGTGATCAAAGTTATGTGATGGATGTAAGATTAAAACGTGAATATGCCACTGGATACATGAGTAATCTAGAAACCGGAATGGGTACTAAAGATCGTTATCAAGTGCGGGGCTTTGGTATGAAATTCTCTAATAAAGAGAGAATCGGAGCTTTTGTCAACATCAATAACCTCAATGACAACCAGCGCGCCGAACTCAATGGCGAATGGAAACCACAGGATATGCCCGATGGACTATTGGCTACGAAGACAGCAGGTCTCTCCTATCTCAACTTCCTCGATGGTATGAATACATGGCTAAGCAGCGACATGACCTATACGCATACTTCATCTGACAATGTAACAAAACAGACCTCGCAGACCTTCCTACCTGGCGGCGACTCCTATAAGAATAGCTATGCCAAAGACTTGGAGAGCAGAGATCTATGGAAAAGCAATACTGCATTCCATCTAACACAGGACGGTGTCTTCACTTCCAACTTCCTCAATCTCTCCTATCAGCACACAAATGGCAGAGGAAATATGAACACGGAAACACTCGACTCAACCTCCGTCGTCAACCGTTTGATCACAGAAAACAGTATTGAATCTAGCGAATTCAACTTCAAAGCGAAATCCGAAAACGGACTACGGGTATTTGTTACCGATATGTGGCGTCTAAATCTATCAGCGGAATACAACCGCAACACTCAAAAATCATTTGCCATGCAAGATATACAATATCTGCAAGGCACTCCATCCAGAGACTATCGCAATCCATATACCAATGCTCCCAATCAGCATCTAAAGCTCTCTGGCAGTACAAACTACACCTTTCAGTTCCGTGAAAAGTCTATCATGCCCGAATATACTTATACCTATTCTTACAACAAGGCTTCTAATCTGTTTTATCGATTAGACAAACTGGCTGGCAGAGACAGCAGCAGATTTGATATATTGCCATCAGCGGTGAATGCGCTAGCCGGTTCTCTTGACAGAGAAAATAGCTACCGTTACCACGAATATCGCAACCAACATGAGTTTAGCCTCTTTTATCAAGATCTTGAGTGTAAGCTCCTCAAAGCGGATGTACAACTGAAAATGCCGATACGCATTGTCAATGCCAACCTCTATTATGAGCGTATAGGGCGTCACGACGTGATGCGTAAGAGTCTGTTTTTCGAACCTTCGCTCTATATTCACCATCAGAGCAACAAAACTGAATGGAGACTAACAGCAGAATCGCAGTCTGACCTTCCCGACCTTACAGCTATGACCGACTATCGCGACGACAGCGAACCACTTTATATCAAAGAAGGCAACTCCGATTTAAAGGATATCCATCGATACAGTCTAGAAGCTAATACCACATTCCACGGACCACACCAACGGGCGTTTAGTCTATGGACTACTTGGCACAAGACCGACAACAGCACAGCCTACCAACTCACGTACGATAAATCAACAGGTATCTCTACCCTCCGCCCTATGAGTGTTAACGGTAATTGGGATGCCAATGGAGGAATGGGCTACACGCGCACCTTAGATAATGCCCAGAAGTTTACCACTGATAATCAGATATGGATTAATTATAACCACAATGTAGATTTAGCTACAGTGAGCGGACTCACAACGAGTCAACGCAGCATTGTAAACAACTGGAAGATGGGCGGCGAAACTAAGTTAATTTTTCATGCCAACGACAACTATGAGTTCACACTTCACGGTGGTGGCAACTACTATCTTATCAATAGTCAACGTGAGGGATTCAGCAACATCCATGCAGGCGACTATAACGTGGGACTAAACACCACGTTAAGTCTACCGTGGAACTTCCAGATTTCTACCGACATGACCATGTTTGCACGCAGAGGATATCAGCAAGCCGAGATGAATACCACAGATTGGGTTTGGAATGCTCAGCTCACCCGCAGTTTCGTCAAAGGTAAACTACTAGCTAAGCTACAAGGCTTTGATTTACTACATGAGCTTTCAAGCACGCAATATGCCATGAATGCACAAGGCCGAACAGAAGTATGGCACAACAGCATTCCTCGTTATGTCATGCTTTCACTTGCTTGGCGATTTAACATTAATCCCAAAAAGAAATAATGTTTGTAAACTAACAAATACAGACATAATATAAGCTCCATAATAAATCACAGAATTGGGATGTTATGGGGGTGCAGAGTTGAGATAAAATATTTAGCGATCCACCACGCGCACCAGTGTGTGAACACCCGACCTATTCTCCCGCTGATTACGCAGACGAACTACAAGAACTACTATCTGCGGGAGAATAGCACATACAAGCGTACTCAATCTATCAGCGAGACAACAAACAACAATCCTCAGCGAGAGCCAAACAAAAACGAGAAGAAGGGGGCATCAGCACATCTCTCTGTTGTTATCCTGCAATCCATACCGTGCAGCTAAATAGTGCTATGAGCGCTGCGATTAACCTTATTTCTTTCTTTTTAAAATTGTTTTTGTTGTTTGAAACTTGCCAAAATCATCATACATGGTCTTAAATAAACCTAATATATATCTTTGTAAATAGCTGATAATCAATGTTAGTTTTAAAAGGTTAGTTAGGAACATCTATGTGCCTTCTTGTTTTGTTTCAGAATTAATACTAATTTTGCAGCATCAAACTTACTAAAAGTAAGTGAGGAAGAGTAACTAGATAACGTATTATACATTATTAAACGCGAAGATATGAAGGCTATAGTCATCGACAGATGCTGCAAAGCAGAAGAACTCAAGGTGAGCGAGAAGTCGATTCCTGAGGTAATTCAGGGTTGGGTGCTGGTAAAGATTCATGCAGTGGGCATGAACCACTCTGAGGCTATTCTGCGTATGTATGAAGCTGACCGTGACTATATCCACACGCCAATCATACCTGGTATAGAGTGTGCTGGCGAGATAGCTGACGCTTCTGATTCGGATTTTAAAATTGGTGATAAGGTGGTCGCTCTNATGGGTGGTATGGGACGCTCGTTTGACGGCAGTTATGCTGAATATGCTTTATTACCTACCAAAAACGTTTTTATGGCAGATATCGACCTTGACTGGCTCTCGCTGGCAGCATTGCCCGAAACTTACTCCACAGCATACGGTTCGCTGAAAGAATGCTTGCTACTCTGCAAGGGAGATACGTTGCTTGTAAGAGGTGCTACGAGTACTGTGGGACAAGCCGCCATACAACTGGCTAAGGCAATGGGCGCATATGTGATAGCTGCCTGCAGACGTGAATCTTCGTTTGACCAGATGATGGGGATTGGTGCTGACGAATGCGTGAAGGATGATAAGCTTCTGGCTAATCGAACCTTCAAAAATCGTCCTAACAAGATACTTGAACTCGTAGGTCCAAAGACCTTGTATGACAGTCTGCTGACGGTGTCTCATCCTGGATATGTATGCAATACGGGTATATTGGGTAATGTGTTCACAGTGGAGCATTTCGATCCTATCAAATATATGCCTAATGGCGTATTTCTCTCGGGATTTTTTAGCAATTATCCTACACAGCAGATAATGGACGAAATCTTTAGTCTCATCAGTAAGCACCACTTGAAGCCACTATATAAAAATGTGTTTACGCTTGATGAAATCGCAGCTGCACATGCCTTGCTTGAAAAAGGTGGTGCTGGTGGAAAACTCATATTGAATCTAGATTAAAATATATCATAGCTATGACAGGGAATTTTATAACAGACCCATTGTTTCCGGAATGTCCTATCCGAAATATCCTCTCACGAATAGGAGAGAAGTGGTCATTGCTCGTACTGCTGAATCTGGCTCAGCATGAGGCCGATAGCATGCGATTTAACAAACTGGCCAAGGTGATACCCGACATCTCGCAACGTATGCTTACTGCAACATTGCGCTCACTGGAGGCCGATGGACTTGTGGACCGACAGGTGTTTGCTGAGATACCCCCTCGTGTGGAGTATTCGCTCACTGAAAGAGCTCAGACGCTCATCCCTCTGCTGAATCCGCTGGTGGAATGGTCGATCAACAACTACAAGAACATTGTAGCAAACAGAAAAAAAGTATTGGGGGATCCCAAAAAATAAACATTAGTATTCATTTTTAAAAAGTAAAACGATTATGTTGAAGAATCAATTTGCATTACACCAGGAGCAGAGCGCAGGTTCTGCATGTGGTAGCGCTTGTGGCGCAGGTGAGAAACCAGCTGAGCAGCCAACAGCATGTGGTGCTGGCGATAAGCCAGAGGAGAAGCCAGCAGAAGAAAAACCATCTGCATGCGGTAGCGCATGTGGTGCTGGCGACAAGTAATCATAACACATTAAACTAAGCAAATATGGAATATTTCGCTTTTCAATGGCATATCACTGAGGCTTGTGACCAACGCTGCAAACACTGCTACATCTATGCACTGGGCTCTCACGCCAAGTTTAAACAGATGTCCGTAGTGGATATGACTCGTGTGCTTGACAATATCGAGGATTTTGGGCATAAGACGAACCACAAGCCTTATCTCTACGTCACAGGTGGCGATCCTATTCTGCATCCACAGTTCTGGACGCTGGCTGGTATGCTCAAGGAGCGTGATATTCCATTTGCTTTGTTAGGTAATCCTTTTCACCTTACTGACGAGGTGTGCCAACGACTGAAGGAGTACGGTTGCAAGAAATATCAGCTATCGATAGACGGACTGGAGGAGACACACGATTATATTCGTCGTCCGGGAAGTTACCGTGAGACATGGGCAGCCATTCCTCCGCTTAAACGTGCGGGCATCAAAGTGGCGATTATGACCACTGTGTCACAATGGAACTATAAGGAGGTGCCTCAGATCATCGATGAAGTGGTGATGCACAAGGTCAATATCTTTGCCTTTGCACGCTACTGTCCAGATGCAGATTCAAAGGACACTTGTTGTACGCCCGAACAATACCGCTGGATGATGACCGAATGCTGGAATAAGTTTCAGGAGTATAAAGACTCAGATACTTACTTCAGTCTGAAGGACCATCTGTGGACGCTTTTCAAGTATGAGCGCGGCCTATTCAACCCTAATGACTATCCCGATGACGAGGTAGTATATGGAGGTTGCAACTGTGGTAATGCCCATTTCACGATTCTCAGTGATGGTGCCTGCTATGCTTGCCGACGCATGGAGAGCAAAGTGGGCAATGCACTCAAAGACAATCTCTACGACCTCTTTACAGGGTCTGAGATGGATAAGTATCGTGAGTACGAGAAGTTTGATAAATGCGCTAAGTGCGAGTTATTGCGCTTCTGCCGAGGCTGTCCTGCTGTGGCAAAAGGCTATCATGGCAACATGTATGCCCCAGATCCACAGTGCTGGAAGCAAATAGGTTAGCGGGTTGAGAAAACATTAAACTATAGTCACAATATGGAATATAAGAAAATAGGTAATAGCTATTATATAAGAATAGACCGTGGTGATGAAATTATCAATAGTCTCTTGGAATTATGCCATAAGGAATCCATTCCTTCTGCTGTCTATACTGGCATCGGAGGTTGTCAAGATGCAGAGTTGCAGACCTTCATTCCCGAGACGGGCAACTTTGAGACAAAGAAGATAGAAGGTATGTTGGAGCTGATATCAATCAACGGCAATATAATTTCAGACGAGAATGGCGAATTGTTTCATCACACTCATGCCTTGTTCTCATTTAAGGAGAATGGGCAGCATGGCATCGCAGGAGGTCATCTAAAATCGACTACTGTATGCTATACTGCAGAGATTGAACTCCGACCTACAGTAGGCGGTAAAATAATCCGCAAATATGACTCCGAGTCAGGTACAGGATTTTGGGATTTCAATGATTAATTGAAAATTCGTTGGTCATGGAAATAGAATCAAAAGCCTAATTTCACATCGACGAAGACAAATGCATTGGTTGTAGAAGACGTGTATCGGTTTAGTACGAAAAAATAATTCAATAAAGTACATAAAATTATGATTAGATTAAATGCATTTTTCGGGGTAAACGAAGATGCAAACCTCGAACAGATAAAGTGTCTTAGCGACGAACTCGTAAAGAAATCACGACAGGAAAAGGGTATAATCTCTTCCGTAGTTCAATCAATCCTTCAGTTTATATGTTCTGTGAAAGTTGGGATAACGAAGAGGTCCTGGATGTACATTCCATTTCACTCGTATTGCAAAACTCTCTAAACTTATCAAGGGCGAACTGACTATCAAACGTTTCGACAAGTAATACATAATAAATTTAAAAATAAAAATTATGCCACATTTTAATATCAAGTGCTATCCAAAGCATCTTTCAGATCAGGAGTTCAAGAACTTTGTAGACGACCTCACACAGCTTGCAGCAAAGCATCTGAAGGCTGGGGAAGAATATATTTCTATCAACTATACTGAGATTCCTGCAGAGCAATGGAAGGATGAGGTTTATGATAAGGAAATCAAGCCAAACATGGAATATCTGGCAAAGAAACCTGGTTACCAGATGTAATATATACAATAAAAGGGGTGCGCTTTAGCGCATCCCACTCTTGTTATCCTGCAATCCATACCGTGCAGCTAAGTAGCGCTGTGAGCGCTGCAATTAACCATATTAAGTTGGTTATGATTTTAATTAAGTCGTTGAAATCGTGATAGCTCATTAGGCTATTTCTGTGTTTCATTCTGTTGCGTCCCGAGCAACCCTAGAAGACTTGAAGCGATAGCGATTACTATCTTTATTATCCATGAAATGTTTACGTTGTTCTTGTTCATCTTTTCTGTTTTTAAATCGTTGTTTTTGTTTGTTCTTAAAAAACAAGTCCCCTCTGCTGCGCATCAGAAGGGGAACAATGTTTAAGGTTGAACGACTCCGCCGTTAGGGTCACCACCACTTGGTGCAGTCTTGATTTTGTTGTACTCTGCGTACTCCTTCATCTTCGTACCAGTCACCAATGCCATTGTGCGTGTCTTTGAGCCTGCGTCTACATGTGCCTCTGGACAGAAGCGGATGTTTACTTTCTTGATGTTCTTGGCTGGTGAGAACTCCTTGATGCTGTCTGCGCCTACACATTTCAGTGTGAGCTTGAATGAGCCTAGTCCTGCGATCTTTACGACCTTTGAGTCCTGAAGCTCTGTTGTCATCACCTCAGCAAGTTCTGTTAGTAATGCCAACACATCACTCTTTTTAACTGAGCAGTTTGGCTGAATATTTTCTGCCATGTCAGCGAGTTGAGCTGTTCCGAGATAGACGGCACGAGCATAGAACTTCTTAAAGGTTTTCAGATTCTTTTTGTTGTTGTTCATGTAAATTTTGTAATTCAGCATGTTTTTTTTTCCTTTCGTTTTAAATTGTTTTTTTACTTTTTGAGACTTGCCGAAAGCATCATATATGTGCACCTATAATGTTCCTCCTTTCATTAAGCCCAGTCACCTGATTTTCAAATGACAATGCAAAAATTCTGCAAACGAGAGCAAAATCATCAAGCTTGCTTGAATGTTCTGCCGAGCGCCGCTGAATTTTATGCAAAAGTAATTGTATTTTTTGGAGCGTAAAATGAAATCATGTTTGGCGTGTTAGCCAAAGTAACGTTGCCCTATGTTTTACATGAACGGCCAAGGTATCTTGCAGATTACGCTGATGATCGCAGACAAACAACAAAACCTCAAACCACAACAACAGCCTTCCTCGCGCATACATAGGGTTTTTCAAAAATGCCAGTGTCGTAGTGTCTTTGCATTGATTATCAATCTAGTAGAACTCTAAATCACAAAAACAAAGTGTCGCTGCAGTGTTGTTTATTTCTCCATTATCCTAAACGAAAAAACATAGCAAAATATATGCACACATATCGTATAGATAAAAAAATATGAGCAACAGCTATTCATCATTAGTGCATGTTACTTATATTTCTTACAAAGTTATCATCTCAAATTATGTATGTAACTCTTTATTTTCTCTAAAACTATGGATAAGAACTTCGTAGATTTCTTTCGGTTTCATAGACATATTGGAAACATTAATATTTCCAGCACAAGCCACCAAAATAAGTCTTGTAGGCTCCAAACAGCTACTTACGTTGATACAAAAGAGACATAAAGCCAAGATTAGTATTACGGCACTTATTCCTGTTTGTTTCTCTAATGACAGGTCGGAGTAGGTTTCCAAGATCAAAAAATGTCATTAATTGCTCGCAAGCGTCATTTTTAACACATAACACCTTCTGCATCTCAGAAAAAATACTTATTTTTGCATTCATAACAGTTCTCATTATTTGTTTTGTAAATCAGCGAGACAACAAATAACAATCATCTGCTAAATAATGCAGCTTGCTGCTTTCCTCTGCTCTATCTGCGTTATCTGCAAGAGAATAAACACATTAGAGTACTCAATTAATGCAAAGAAACCTCAATACTCCCCTAGCGATTTCATTTTTTCCAGCTACGAAGCTACGGCGATATTTCAAACAACTGATATTCATCTTGTTACATACTCTCTACATCATTTTATTAGCTTCGGTTAGCTACGTTCTAGCTACGTATTTTTTGACGTTTTACGATGAATTAGCGTGCAAATAGGCGAAAATAGACTGTAAGTATTAACTATAACTGGCCCATTTTTCAACTGTTATTTACAAAATAATAAGCAATACGCATTTCAATGTTATCCAAATGCGTTCCAATTATTATGCACTGCAATTTTCACCACTTTGCATTGCATTCCTTCGTAAAACGCTGGAAAAGACGTAGTGCATACGTAGCTTACCGCAGCTAGAATATGCGAAACAAGTTTGTAATGCATTGATATGCCAATAGATAGCAAGATACGTAGCTGCGTAGCTATTTATCTCATTAACGCTAGAGGTGCTTCCCCCAACCTTCACTCATTACATGAGTATCTTACAGCATATTCCATCCAAGCATACAACGAAATAACGCCTGCTTATCATCTAAAGTGGCACTAACAATGTCACACCTATTTGCTGCAAATGGGCATTAACCACATGCTTTAGCTGTATCGCTTTATATTAATTATTGCCAAAGACAGAAAAACAGGACTTCATTACCCTGCTTTTTTGCGCTAAATACCCCTTTTAGTCTTGTACAAAACCATGCTTTTGGATAATTATATCCACTCCTTCATCTTCACCTCACCAAAAGTCCATTAATATGGTATTAAATCCGTATTTTTGATGACTATTTGCGTTTCATCGATAAAACGTTTGCGTTATTACGTGGAAACGTTTCTGTTCCTACGATACAACGTTTGCGTTTCTACGATATAAAGTTTCCGTTTCTATATAGAAACGCAAATCTCATTTGACGCTTTACCGACATTTCACTTTAGGAAAAAGTGCATCTAACGTATTGATTGTCAATGAAAAGACACTTCGACGCTAGTTTATTTACAAAACCTATGTACAAATAAGCTCTTCAGCAGTTTTTGTGGGGGATATTCTCTATAAACCTATTCTGTCTAAAGATAAATGGGGGTTAGCATTCAACCATAAAAAGTTTTTTAAATGTCACTTATGTCACAAAACCTTTGTTTATAAGGGATGAGCGAACGACATTTCTACAAAAAGAATTAATTTATCCTTTGATATTCCAACTCATGCAGTTGTAAGCACCACCATATTTTTTGATAAGGGTTGGAACCTTGACTTGTAAAACGGGAATGTCGAAAAAAGAAGATAGATGCTCGTGAGCAGATGCATCAGACAATAAGTTCAACTTAGGAATAACTATCACCTTGGAGGTCTGCAGGAAGTTGATGTACGCCCAAGAATAGTCGGAGACATAAGGCAATTCCAATTCATTCACATTATATCCTTTTTGTTCCAATATATTGTAAAGACGCTCGGCAAATGGTGCATTAAACTTAGAGTAATTATCTGTGAGAAGTTCACAGCCTTTTATGTATCTCACCATACCGTCAGTGTGTCCGCAAGGATCTTTTTCGGGATCGTACCATGGCACTATAAGCACCTCATTTTGGAAAGCATCCTCAAGTCGTCTGATGAGGACGTTACGCTTAAAGTTCTTGTTTTCAGTGAAGATTTTGTCCGTCATGATGACGTGGTAGGGTGTCTTCACCATGTTGCCACCATCAAGAGTGATGTCGCTTAAATCCACCAGAAACTTATCATCAATACCTAGATGACTCCAAGGCTTTTCCACCTCGGTTCTGTAGCCACAAACATTAGGCTTATCAAGATAGTTGGGGAAATATCTATATTTCACGAATCTATCCTCAGCTACCTGCAAAGGCATATAGTCGCGACACCAATAGTCCTCTGTTTTCTGGAGCACACCAACCTCTATACTATACTGTTCCAATACAGCCTTGATCCGCTTGAAAAACTCGCCACAATGACTTTCCAAGCAATTAGAGAAGTACACCTTATTTGTTTCGTTGGAGAGCAGCATTATCTTTATCACTAATGTTGTAACTTTGCCCTTTTACTTGATGAATATCCCCGTTTTTGTAAGCCCAACGTTTGCTAACAGAAGCTTTTTCTTTAGTTCCGTATTCCTTTACATAATAACGAAGATTCAAATCAGTATTCTCGTTTGAGATACCGACACGCTTTGAGGCTATCAAATTATATTCGTTGCGTTTGTCAGCAGGGTATTCTAGTGAAGGAAGTTTTTTAGCCTCGTTAAGCAGAACATCTTTACAGCATAATGGTCCGTAGATTATCTCTTCATTATTATCCTTAATCTTTAGTAAAGAACGAATCAAAATACCACCAAATTCAGATCCTTCGCTTTCACTATTTTTGGATTGGAAACATATATCTATTCCACTATAATGATATAATAATTTACCGGATTCTTGTATATCTCTCGGGTAAGTTATATGATCCTTCTCATAGTTTTCGCCCTTTTTAAACGGAAGTCTAGGGGAATGATAATAAAACTCTATCTCAATAGGGATGTATTTTGTATCACTACCATTGTTAATATATGAATTACATATAATCCCTTTAGCTATTTTTTCAAGTGTATCATCACTTATTTCTGGAATAGTATAGATAGAACTAAAGAGTTCATTAAGGGCTTCGTTTTCTTTCATAATTATATTTATTTCATTTTAAAATAGTATTAGCAACTGTCGTGCGGACTTCATCCATCAACAGCCAAATATCAAAGTACCTTCCCGCATATCATATACCGAAAATCAATAATAATATAAGTGCGATAAGTGCCAGTCCGCCCTGTTTAGGGAAAATTTTCGGGTTAGAACTAACAGCTCCGTAAGCAGCTACAATTATAATATAGCTCAGCAGAAGGGCTATCGTTCCTTTCGAGTGCATGATAAACATTGCAATCAATAGCATAACGGCAATAAGAAGGTTGTACACTCCCTGATTTTTCAGAAGTACATTCACATTCTTACCCTCCAATACCTCCTTGGTTATACCGAAGGTCTCGGAAGTTTTCCTTGATGTTGTAGCAATAGTTTCGAGATAGAAGATATATACGAACTCTATGGCAACAAGCACCACAAAAATATCTGTTAGAATATTCATAAGGCGAAGATACAAAATATTCTCGAAATGTCAATCATTTCAGAATAATAAGTTGATCGAATTTCTTTGTAAGCTGTAAAAACAAGCCTTCTTTGGGAATTATTAAATACTCAAATTTACAAACTGAGTCAAAACTCTACAGATCTTTTAAAATGTGAAGAGAGGAGCATGAATCATTATATTAGCTCTAAATAGTTTATCAAAAATACTTGACGCTCCGTAATTCCGAAGTATATTATACATTGATTTGTTTATAAATGGGCAAGTTCTGAATTAACTTGAACTGCAAACATCTAGTATTTATTTATTCAGATTGTCTAAAATCAATATACCGTCTTATTGCTATTTATCATTTCTATAATAGTATTTTATTTGTGCTTCAGCCATTCTATTAAGACAATTATCGTCTATTTGAACATTACAGTCAACCTTTGCATCATGTAGCCAATTTAAGTTGGCGGTAGACAGCCATTCTAATGATTTGAACTGAACAACTTTGTATAGTTCTTCTAATAGTCTAGTAACGCTTGAATCTACCTTCTCTAGGATATCGTTTATTCTCTCAATGAATGCCAATTTTGCTTTTTCAAGTTTTTCTTCATTTTCCTTGGTCCCTTTAATAAATTGAATATGCTCATTATGCCTATCATAATTCGAACTATAAAGTGAGGACCTAATATCAGTTAGGTAAAAATCATCAAAGAGATTATTGTAGATAAGCCCTTCGTGAGAACCTTTATGCCTATCCTCTATATATGAGCTAAAATAGTCATAATAGTCACTCAATATAACTGAAATTTCAGTAAAAGGCTTCTCGTTTCTGCTATTAAGAAGAGACTTTATATCTTTCCAGGAAGGTGTTTTCTGCTTATCGTTAGTTAAAGTAGAGTCATCTCCACATATATTTTCCACTAGCCTAAAGAAAAGGTCATGAAGAGTTGAAATATTGTGACAGACTACAAAATAATGATATTGGAAATATCCTTTTTCTGTATACTCCCAGTTCTCCATAAATTCATCAGAAGGAGTGTTTGAAATTTGAGATAGTGCAATTCTTAGCATATTAAGTTCTGAAAACACACCCTTAGTAATATGGTCTACTAGTTGCATTCTCCATTCTAAGACTGTACATCCATTTTTAGGAGCATTCATAAGAAATGTTCCTTTTTGATGAAAGTGTTCTATGTTAGCTAGCGAATAAAAGTTAGTTGCCCACTTAGCAAAATCAAATTGATAAAACTTTTCTAATTTCATATTCTATTTAGTGAAATCTGTAAACTCAAAATAATCAGTACTCTTATTTGTAGAAACACTGATAATATTTCTTTGTAATCCATAAAAATTCTTTGCAAACTGCAAAGATAAGCATTCTTTTGAAATTATCAAATGCCCAAGTCTATTAGTATTCCTCAAACTTTTACAGGTGAGCCGCTTTTACGGCTGATTTTAATACGCCGTGACAAATTTAGTGTCTTGAAAAAAGTAACCATAGGCATTGGTGCTTTCATCCACAGTTCAAAAGCACATGCACGACTAGTTTCTTTGGGGTCTATTTCTTTCATAACTCTAAATAGGCTTGAATCTAAATAATTATAATAACATCAATCCCTATATTACCTGAATTCCAACAATACATTTACTGTAATTTGCAAGATAATATCAACGCATTACCTATTCACGACGAACCATAACTTAAAGTCCCAATGATTTATCATTTTCTAAAAGACTACGATGCGCAAAGCCCATGTGCTTTACCGCAATAAACCTTCCTGAATACAAATAATTCATTTTTGTAACATAAGTTAAACCATAATCAATAACTCTGCCATTAAAGCCAACTTTTTTTAATAATAACATTCCGGCAAGCATCATTAATCTTGTACCTACAATATAGATTAAGTCTTGTTGGCTTAATTCTCTATATATACCATTCATTGGTTTGGGAAATGAACCATGTAGGAAATAATTTCTACTATCTAAACAATACTTTTCTTCCTCATTGAGTATTATACCTAATGCGCAAAATGGATCTTCTAATTTTTGAGCATTTGGTTGTTGAATTATTTGCCCTATTTTTGATTCTAATTTGGTATAAACCTCTTTACTAATGCTCTTTTTAATACTCTTCAGAACTTTCAATAATTCATAAATTAGACGTCTTGCTATTTTTTTGTCTTCAATTAATGTCAAAGCTTTATGCTCCTTTATCTTTAACTCATTTGCTACTGTTTCCAATGCAACAGAAGCAATACTTCCTCTTGTTATGCCATTTGCTACCCCTGCCTGCGTTATCAACAAGCATGACCTTCTGAGAGATTCATTTCTAAATAATAATCTAACTAATTTACCAAAAACATCTGCTGACAATAGTATTTCTTCACTTGAAAGATTTGTATAATGATTACAATCTATTAAACGACAATCTGAAAACATTGTATCTGCACTTTGACTATATTTTATTCTCAAGCCACCAACTTTAGATAATGACATCAAATAACCAGAGCTACCTAAAAAAGTACCAGTTATTAGAGCATAAGCAGAAATAACAGCATCTTTAACCTTAATAAAGTCATCATATGATAGTTTTTTCTGAGATTTTAGTACAAACAAATTATTATCACCTGTAACATCAAGCTCATAAAAACAAAATTGATTTTCCTGCAACTCAAATGATATAGTATTTTTATTAGCACTACTTTGATTTTTGTCAGAGGTCATTAATAACTCTATACCGCTTTTATGCATTGAAACGGCTTTATATTTATCCACAAATAAATACGTGGCGTATTTTCCTGAATTCCAAACAATTTTACACTGACGAGTCTTTGATATGAAATTAAAACTACTTAAATCTGTATCTGTTTGAAATGCAGTATACTCTATTTCTCCCGTTACAGGTTTATCTCCATCATGTTTAAAAGTAACTCCAATTATATCTTTCCATAGAAATAACAACTTAGAACCACATGACTCAACCAGCAAGGAAGGAGAAGACCAGAATAAATCTATATCGAATTCATCAAAATCATTTTGAGATGCAGAAAAAATAATTTGAACATTTCCATTAGCAAGAAAACGTAATTGAGCATCAAAAACCATATTTTCCTGAGCTGTGAAAAGTTTCCAACTTGTCTTAGCAGACTGTAAGATTGTGACTAAATTCAAAAAGACTTCATCTTCCGGAAAAATCGAACCTCTTTTCAATTCCATTATTATATTTAATTTAAAAGGGATAAATATATAGTTATGTCACAAAGATACAAAATATTTTTAAGTTTATATGTGTTTATATCAAAACTAAAATAATCATGAATGTAATAATTTAAAATAAGATTAGGTTTATTCGATTAATATTCATATATTTGCAATCGAATTAAAACTACTCCAATGAAAATAAACAATTAATGGTTGGTTAAATTAAACCGACACCCTAGAATTATATAGGCCCTCAGTTTAACCCGATTCTTCGGAGTCACTATTAATTGTAATAAATGAGTATTATTGTCAGTGATGTTTCGTATCACTATTTCAATCAACAGACTTTATTTGAGTCTGTATGTTTCTCCGTTTCAAAAGGTGAAAAAGTCTCTCTTATTGGCAATAACGGAGTAGGAAAATCAACCCTACTCAAGTTATTAGCAGGAGAAATCATGCCCTCTTCTGGGAATATCAAGACTGAAACGAAGTTGTACTATGTTCCCCAACAAATAAATATTGCAGAGCAGACTATTGCTGAAACGCTAGGAGCATCAGAAAAACTAAATGCTATTGATGCAATCTATGCTGGAGCTTCTGATCAAGTTTACTTCGATATTGTGAATGATGACTGGGAGATAGAAGCTAGATGTTATTCTGCATTAAAATTATGGGGCTTGCAGGATATAGATCTAGACTCTTCTATTTCTTTACTAAGTGGTGGAGAAAAAACCAAAGTTCTATTAGCTGGACTGGCTCTGCATAAACCAGACATTGTTTTATTGGATGAGCCAACGAATCACCTTGACCTTTTGACTCGCAAAAAACTATATAACTACATCACATCTACAAAAGCTGCGTTTGTTGTTGTAAGTCACGATATTAGTCTGTTAAACCTTTTGGATACTACTTACGAGTTATCACCAAAAGGAATCAAACTGTATGGTGGAAATTATGACTTCTACAGAGAACAAAAAACAATTGAAGAACGTGCATTAGAGCAGAAGATTGATGCTGAGCAAACTGCACTTCGGTTTGCACGAAAGAAAGCACAAGAAGTTAGAGAGCGGCAGGATAGACGCACATCGCAAGGCGAACGTAACAAACATAATGGTAGTATTGCCCGAATTGTTATGAATGCACGTGGTAGTTTGGCAGAAAATAGCTCAGCAAAATTAAAAGAGAAGCATTCTGGTATCATTGAAGACACCAAACGACGCCTATCTGCACTGCATGAACAAAAACAAAACAATACTGAATTAAAAGTAGATTTTGAAAACACAAAACTACATGACGGAAAAGTCTTGATTACTGCTAATAATCTAAATTTCGGTTATGATAAAGATAAATTATTATGGGCATCTCCTATTGACATTGAAATCAGGAGCGGTGAAAGAATCCATATTTTAGGCAATAACGGTAGTGGTAAAACAACGTTTATAAAGTTGTTACTTGGAGAGCTGCCTCCAATATCAGGTGAAGTCGTAAAGAGTAATTTTTCTTATGTCTATCTTGACCAAGAATATAAGCAAGTTAATCAAGCAATGACTATTTTGGAGCTAGCCGAGTTATATAACGAAAACAACTTGGCAGATCATGAAATAAAACTTCGATTGAATCGGGCTTTATTTCCACAAGCAACATGGGATAAGAGTTGCCTAACGCTGAGCGGGGGTGAACGAATGCGCCTCTATCTATGTTGTTTGATGATTTTCAATCACATGCCCGATATTTTCATATTGGATGAGCCTACAAATAATCTTGATATTTCGAGTCTGTCGATCCTGACTAGTACCATTAAAAACTATCGAGGAACAATATTAGTCATATCTCATGATGAATATTTTATTAACGAAGTAGGTATAACTAAAACATTAGAACTATAGTATTCAAGCAACAACAGAAAAATATTGAATTTTTATCATAACCAAAACTATATCTGAAGACTTCTTTATCGGATATTTGCAATTATATTAGAGAGGAAATACTCCCCCTCTTTATATTTACACAAGCTATTGCATTTCTACAACAGGACATAAAAAAATCTAAGATGGGAAATGATTGCCTAAAGATGTTGTGCCGTTACTAACAACATCTTTTTTCTATGACTGATAATAGCATACATTCAGCTATAACAAAAAAAGTTCTCAGTAATAATACAGAAGACTTTTCGGAGATAAAGGGATAATGAACTATGCGTATTATAAAGTGTGCTTAAAGCAACGCCGCATATTTTCTTATCTCTTCCAGCCTTTTGATGAAGGATGCGTCGTGACGAGCTTTCTGCTTGTCATAGTCTGCCTGAAGGCCAATCCAAATGTCAGCATCGATACCAAGGACAGCTTCTATCAGTAGGGCATATTCTGTGGTAACAGAGCGCTTGCCATTGAGCACCTCGTTGAGCACCGATGGAGCAATGCCTGTCATTTCTGCGAGCTTCTTTTGGGTCATGCCACGACTCTCAATTTCATCCTTTATCATTTCTCCTGGATGAATTAACATTGATGATTCCAGATTGTTGGCGATCATTTTTGGGTCAATGCCTCTTAATGTGATCATATCTTTATTTCTTATAATGATTCGATAATTATGAACAGTCAACCATAGGAGCCTTCACAATTTAAATATCCACTTGTAGGAAACTGAGAGCGTTACATCGTGCACAGACATCTACTGTTGTGCGGACTTCACTCATCAATAGCCAAATATCAAAGTACTCTTCACTTAAATCATATACCGAAAATCAATAATAATATAAGCGCGATAAGTGCCAATCCACCCTGTTTAGGGAATATTTTCGGGTTAGAACTAACAGCTCCATAAGCAGCTACTATGATAATATAGCTCAGCACAAGGACAATCGTTCCTTTCGAGTGCATGATAAACAATGCAATCAATAGCATCACAGCAATAAGAAGGTTGTACACTCCCTGATTTTTCAGAAGTACATTCACATTCTTACCCTCCAATGCCTCCTTTGTTATACCGAAGGTCTCGGAAGTTTTCCTAGATGTTGTAGCAAGAGTTTCGAGATAGAAAATATATACGAACTCTATGGCAACAAGCACCACAAAAATATGTGTTAGAATATCCATAAGGCGAAGATACAAAATATTCTCGAAATGTCAATCATTTCTGTATAATAAGTTGATTGTATTTCTTTGTAAGCTTAAAAAATAAGCCTTCTTTGGGAATTATTAAATACCCAAGTTTAGTAACTGAGCCGTTTTTATGGTATTTATACAAACTTCACATCATCATGCTTATATTACAATGAAGAGTAAAAGTATGAATGAAAGAATGATAGGTGTATGCTATACCATTACACCTATCATTCTTCTAAAGTCATCAATATGAAATTTGATAGCACGATTTCTTAGATAAGGAGTTTTAAGGTATGACCGCATACTTTCTTTTGACTTTTGCGAAACACAACCATAATTTAGGTAACAATCCTGACGTGGCAGGAGATAGTCATATACTGGAACGCCAAAATACTCCTCAATAGTATCAAGATGCCAATTACAGATATGCCCATCTTCTTGGTAGCTAAACAACTCCTTGGCTTTGTATAGCCAGTCCTCAAATGGTCTTCCTGTTTTTTTCTCCATGCCAGATACTTTATAATAATGCACGAGACATTGCATGATGGATGGGACATTTTCGAGAATGAATTCTTCCATAATACGTTGAATTTTAGTAAATAAAAAAACGCAAGTGACTAAAAATTAGTTACTTGCGCAATTTTGCGGAGAGAGAGGGATTCGAACCCCCGGTACCTCTCGGTACGGCAGTTTTCAAGACTGCTGTAATCGACCGCTCTACCATCTCTCCATTGATGATGTTAGCTTGGTTTCTTAAAGCGAGTGCAAAAGTAATGGATATTTTTTAAACCTCCAAATATTTCAGAAACTTTTTTCAAAAAAAAATCGTTTTTTATGTAGAAAGGCGTATTTATACGCCTTTCAAAACGCCTCTAGCGCTGCATCATTGACTCTAATTTAATAGCCATCGGAAAAAGTACATCATTTTCAATTGATACATGTTCATCCAATGCCTCACGGAATTCTCTCAATAATTGCATAGTTTCAACATAATCCTCATCTGAAGAATCAGGAGCTGAATAGTTGTTGGTTAAATCGGCTATTCGATTATGGCGTGACACTTCTTCGTCGTGATCAGCCATCATTGCACTAATCGGGCTTTGAACGCTTCCACAATGGAACGGCGGAACACGATGCCCTTGTGCATAAGCTTCATACATTTCTACAACATAAGGATAAAGGATATTGTCCTCCTTATTGCAATGCACGTCGAGATCATAAAGAGAATTACGGAAATGGTCTGTTACCTTTAGAAGATTTGGAGCGTCTGCCTTGTGGGCTTCAGCTAAAGCAATTAACTTATCTAGCACTTTTGGTCCTTTTTCACGTATGCCACGATGATGAACTTTCTGAACGTAATCCACCAATAAGTCAAGATCCCACTGCTCAAAAGAATAAATAGTATTCATATTTTCTATTATTTTATTAATTGTAACAAAGGTAAGTGATATGAAATATATAATAAGGTAACATTTGTTACCCATAGGGGTTAATATTAGTTAAGACGTGTTTTATAACATAGTTTTAGCAATTTCCCAATTAAAAATTTTTCTGAATCAGGAAAAGTTAGTATTTTTGGAGAAACGGAGGTAAATACAATGAAAAGAATAACAGCTGAAAACTTTGAAGAGCTATACGTTGACAAAATTGAGTTGGCGGAAATAGACAAATTTGTATGCTGTGAAATGTCAAGACAGATACACAGATACATTAAAGGCATGTCGGGATCGAAAACCATTATGGTGAGATTTGAAGATTCGCTGTCAAAGCTAAGTGTTCCGGAAAAGGAAAAAGCCATAGCTAAATATATTGACCTTAACAGAAAGGCTATTAGTGGACTTGACTGGAAGATGGTCATTGTGAGGGCTGCTGCTAACTACTGTGACACATACAGCTACTGGCATAGAATGATTAGTAATCCAAGAAAGACTGTGGCCTACATACAACGTATTAAAAGAAAATACATTAAATTCCACAGTGTATATGAAGAGAATGGTAAATTTGGTATTAAAGACCATGAAGGACATATACTGATACATGCACTTTATGATTTCCTGAGAACACCCTATGTTTATGTTGATGACTTATGCATGATGCCTGTCATAGCTAAGAAGAAAGACAAAATGGGACTTATTCTTCCAGATGGAAAAGACACCGTGATTGCAGAATTCATTTATGATGACATGCAACTGAGATGTGAACCGCCTTACTTTGAAGGTATTATCGGAAAAAAACATATACTTATTGATAGATACGGAGCTAAACAAGGATAAAAAAAGGATGTAGTGAAAACTACATCCTTTTGTCTTTTTGAGCCTCTTGTCGGATTCGAACCAACGACCCCGAGATTACAAATCACGTGCTCTGGCCAACTGAGCTAAAGAGGCGGGTGGGCAAGCGATCCTTATCGCGACGCTACAACCAAGTACCCTTGCTACGTTCCCGTCCTGGGGGGATTCCGAGGGAGCTGACCGTAAGGGACTTGCCCATGTTGCTTTTGTTAAGCGGGTGCAAAAGTAGATATTTTTTTTGAATGGCAAAAAAAATACATAAACTATTTTACGATTTTAACATCTATTAGAAATCTACGACCGTTATTCCTGCACCACCAAACTGCACATGTTCATCTGCATAATGAGTGACATTGGGTATTGCTGCAAGATATTGTCGGATGAGATTGCGAAGAATTCCATTTCCCTTTCCATGAAGGATCCTAACTCTGCTCATGCCTACAAGAATAGCATCGTCTATGAAATACTGAACGGCATTGAGTGCCTCGTCACCACGCATACCTCTAACATCCAAATCCTGATGAAAGTTTTTCTTATGATCATCGATCGTGTCACGGGTGGCACGGCTTACCTGATAAGAATTGCTTGCAGACTCATCTTCATCAGTGCCCCCTACTCCACTAGCTGCCTCTAAACGATCTAAGCGCATTTTTGAGCGCATACCTCCAAAGATAACGGTGCACATTTTGCCATCAACAGACTCTATCGTTCCCGTTGAAGACAATCCTTTGATGCGGACAGTTGAGCCTACACCAATTGCACCATCAGAACTATCGGCAACAGACATGTTTATATTGATTGGCTTTTCAGAAACAGGTTGACTGTCTTTCTTTTCTGCTTTCTCCTTCTTACGCTGTTCCTTGCGTTGACGACGCTGCTCAATCTGTTTCATCTTCTTCTCGAATTCGTCATCTGAAAGAATTCCATGTGACTTTTTACCATCAATAGAATTACCAGAACCGACAGCAGTTTCGAATTCACGCAGTTCCTCACGAATCTTACGTGTAGCCTCTTTCTCTGCCTGATTCTGCTTTATTTCACGAATTGCGTTTTCGATGCGCTTATTACTTTCTTTCAAAAGTTCTTGTGCTTCAGCCTTAGCCTTTGCTACAATATCACGTCGTTGATGCTGCAATTCTTCGATTTCCTGTTCATATTTTGATATGGTTTTCTCCATATCCTTCTCACGCTGATGAATGGACTGTCGCTTTGCTTCCCAATAGCGTTTATCGCGTACGATATCCTGCAAATACTTATCACTCTGGATATAGTCGCTGCCTACAATTTCAGAGGCTTCGGCTATCACATCTTCTGGAAATCCTATCTTTCGTGCTATCTCAATAGCGAAACTGCTGCCAGGTCTACCAATGGCAAGCTGAAAGAGTGCTCGCATCTCATGACGATCATACAGCATGGCGCCATTGACTACACCAGAATGTGAATCAGCAAAATGCTTTAGATTTTGATAATGGGTGGTGATGACAGCCCAAGCTCCCTTTGAGCAAAACTTATCTAGCACACTCTCTGCTATCGCTCCACCAATCTGCGGTTCGGTACCTGTACCAAACTCATCAATAAGTATCAGGGTTCGATTTGAAGCCTGCCTCATCATATTCTTCATATTCAACAGATGAGAAGAATAAGTAGACAAGTCGTTTTCAAGACTCTGTTCGTCTCCGATATCCATCATCACGTCATCGAAGATTCCACAAGTGGAACGCTCACTGACAGGAATAGGAAGACCGCATTGCAACATATACTGCAAAAGTCCGACTGTCTTTAGGCAAACAGATTTTCCTCCGGCGTTTGGACCGGAAATAATAAGGATATGCTTATCAGAATTAAGACTGATTCCCAGCGATACTATTTTATCGCCATTGGCAGACAATCGCTTTTCAAGCAACGGATGTCTAGCCTCGATCCAATCTATATTCGGAGACTCTTTAACTTCTGGAGATATAGCACGGAAGCTCTTTCCCAACTCAACTTTGGCATTGATGAAATCCATGATACCAAGGAAGTTGAACGAATCAAGGATTTCTCTCACATTTGGTCGCACATGATTGGTGATAGAGATGAGGATTCTTATTACCTCTTGACGCTCTTCTGCCTCCAATTCTCGGATTTTATTATTGGCCTCAACAACCTCAGCTGGTTCTACAAATACGGTTCTACCAGTAGCACTTTCATCATGAACAATACCATTGATGCGTCGTTTCAGTCCCGGAGCAACAGGTATCACAAGTCTACCATCACGCATCGTTGGAGTGACATCCTTATCAACAACGCCATCAGCCTGAGCAGAACGCAAGATACCATAAAGCGTGCGAGACACAGAGCCCTCAGCCTTAGCAAGTTCACGGCGAAGTTTGAGCAATTCAGGCGAAGCATTGTCACGCATGTGTCCAAACTTATCAATCACCTGATCAATACGCTGAATAAGATTAGGGAACGTAGCGATGCCATCTGATAAAAGAAAAAGAGCTTTACCAACTGCATTTTCGATATCATCTGGATGCAAAATACTCACAATCTTGTTAATCGTATCAAGACTTCTACGGAGATTAAAGAACTCCTCTTCTTCAAGATGAGTATTAGCTATTTTTGCACGCTTCAAACTCTCACGCATATCATAGATATTGCCCAATGGGAAATCGGGATTTTCCTCAAGAAGCGCAGCCAATTCACGAGTCTGGTCGTGAAGTTCATTGACCAACAAATAGTCTGATGAAAATTCCATGGCGTCAACCTGTGACTTGCCAAGCGTGGACATACAGCGTTCACGCAACATATTACGAATATCGGTAAATCCGATTTTATCTTCAAAATTATCAGGATAAATCATAAATGACATTACTTTGGTGCAAAGATACAACTTTTTGGTAGAAAGCAAATAGCTTTAAAGTTTAAAGTTACCCGACAGATATCGAAAGTTTTACGTTTAAAAAGTAAAAATAAGACAAAAAGTAATCTTGTTATGAATTTATATGATATAAAATAATTATCTTTGCACTGTTTATAAACATAAATTCAGTTAATGATTAATATTAGTGCCATAAATCAGACAAAGGCATTCGCGCGACAGGATGGAGCATTGCTCGCCTTGTTGTGGATTTCTGCATTTGCATTTACAATTTTAACTCCACAGTCAAGTATTGGTGGATTATTAGCTTTGTCTACACCATTCTTCGTAGCATGGAGAATGATTAGTTTTAAAAACTACGCTCTCGAAGGAAACATGTCTTACAGAAAAGGACTTGTGTACTGCATGTATACTTTTTTCTACAGTTCACTGATATTCGGAGTTGCACAATTCATCTACTTCAGATTTTTAGACAACGGAAGATTCATGGGTACAATAAGTACGATGATGATGACAATGCAAAGTGCATACAAACAAAACGGACTTGAGACAAAAGAAATTAATGACGCAATGACGCTTATAAATACAATGACACCACTTGAACTATCATTCATGATAATGGTGTACAATCTAATAATCGGTTGGATATGCTCAATATTCATTGCAGCATGCGCTAAATTAAGAATTAAGAAATAAAAAAGTTTGAGAACAAGATGAATATAACTATTGTAGTACCTCTTTACAACGAGGAAGAATCACTGCCAGAACTACACGCATGGATACAGCGCGTGATGAAAGCCAATAACTATAGCTATGAAATAATATTCGTGAATGACGGAAGTACCGACAAGTCATGGAATGTGATTGAGAAACTGGCAGAAAAAGACAATAACGTAAAGGGATTAAAATTCCGTAGGAACTATGGAAAAAGCCCAGCACTATATTGCGGATTCGAAAAAGCACAAGGCGACGTCGTTATTACTATGGACGCAGACTTGCAGGATTCTCCAGACGAGATTCCGGGACTATACAAAATGATTACAGAAGATGGTTTCGATCTTGTTTCTGGCTACAAAGAGAAGAGATACGATCCTATTACAAAGACTCTCCCTACAAAGCTTTTCAACGCTACCGCTAGAAAGATAAGCGGAGTGCGCAATCTGCACGATTTCAACTGTGGACTTAAAGCATATCGCAAGGATGTTATTAAAAACATTGAGGTGTACGGAGAAATGCACAGATATATACCATACCTTGCAAAGAATGCAGGATTCGACAAGATTGGAGAAAAGGTAGTACAACATCAGGCTAGGAAATACGGAAGTAGTAAATTCGGACTTAACCGTTTCTTTAATGGTTATTTGGACTTGATAACTCTTTGGTTTCTCAGCAACTTCGGAAAGAAACCAATGCACGTCTTTGGATTCCTTGGTTCGATCATGTTCATGATTGGTTTATTTGCGACTATATGTATAGGTGCCGACAAAGCATACGCTTTATACAATGGTATTCCACAAAGACTTATAACAGAATCACCATATTTCTACATAGCACTTACAACAATGCTTTTGGGTAGTCAATTCTTCCTAGCAGGATTCCTTGGTGACCTGATAAGCAGACAGAACCCTTCAAGGAACGACTATCAAATAGATAAAGAAATATAGAATGAAAAAAAATAGAGGATGGGATTTGACATTATCCCTATACATATTGGTAACAATATTTATCGTAGCAGGATGTTCGAGCATTGATTGTCCTCTAAATAATCGTGTGTACGCAAAATACAAACTGGCTGGCAACATTAAAACGCTGGCTGATTCTCTGACCTTATCGGCGAACTTGGGTGATGGTAACGACTCTGTGATTATAAACAAATCTGTAAACACAGACAGCTTTCAACTACCAATGAGCTATCAACGCAACGAAGACGTTTTCTTTATGGAAATAAAGAATGCAACAAGTGCTCAGTTTGACACAATAAAGGTGACCAAAACAAATACTCCTCATTTTGAAGCAGTGGATTGCAATCCAGCCATCTTCCACGTTGTAACTGGCGTGACATACACAAAGAACAGAATAGACACAATTGTCATAAATAATCCAAACGTAACTTACGATGCTACAAAGAGTACATTCCTCATACATTTCAAGAATAGCAGCAGTAATTAGTGTTATCATGCTTACTTTCCTTACTGCTAACGCACAACAAGGCAGAAAGAAAGTCGTGATGACAGTTACTCCTGATACGATTCCACTATTCAGAGGCATAGCCGTTTCAACAGATCTTGTAGGACCTGCTCAATTGGCATTCGGCAGCTATGGACAATATCAGGCTGCAATGAGAGTAAATCTTAAAGACAAATGGTTTCCAATCATTGAACTTGGTATAGGAAAAGCTAACGCAGAGGATGTTACAACAAAATTGACATATAAATCAACTGCACCATACGGCAGAATAGGTATGGACTGGAATCTTAGCAAAAACAAACATGATATATATCGTGTGTACGGAGGTTTCAGATATGGCTATACATCTTTTAAATACGACGTTAACAGCCCTGGGATCGTTGATCCAATATGGGGCGACAAGACAGACTTCAATGCTAAAGACGTAAGTTGCACTTATCACTGGCTTGAGGCTGTATTTACAATAGACGCAAAGATATTTGGACCTGTGAGAATGGGATGGAGCATGAGATACAAGCGCAGACTATTTCATACACACGGAGACATCGGAGAAGCATGGTATGTGCCAGGATACGGCAAAAGCGGCAACAGCCGACTTGGTGGAGAATTTAACATAACATTTGAACTATAATGAAAGGAAAAAAGAAAACTTACGTACAAGTTGCATTTCTACTGGCTCTTATAGTCGGTACGGTTCTTATCGTAAAGCAACAAAGAGATATGCCTTATCAGAAAGACGAAGGTTTTATCTTCGGAACGGTGTATCACGTTACATATCAATATGACAAAGATTTGAACAATGAAATATTAGCTGAACTTAACAAAGTTGACGGTGAATTTTCAATGTTCAACAAAAAATCAACAGTAGCTGCTTTCAACAATGGTAAGAAAGTTGAGGCCAGTGACATGTTTATGAATGTGCTGACATTATCACAAGACGTGAGCAAGGACACTAATGGAGCTTTTGATATTACTGTAGCCCCTCTTGTAAACGCATGGGGATTCGGATTCAAACATCAGAAGATGCCAGATCAGCAACAGATAGATAGTTTGAGGAAACTCGTAGGAATGCAAAACATCAACGTGGAGAAATTGAGCGGAAAGACATATCTTTCTAAGAAACTTAAAAACATGATGCTTGATTTCAGTGCTGTTGCAAAGGGATTTGGCAGTGATGCTGTAGCAACTGTAATGAAACGCCATGACATAAAGAACTATATGGTTGAGATTGGCGGAGAAGTGGTTACAAGCGGTCTGAGCGAAAAGAGATTACCTTGGAAGATTGGAGTCACTCAACCTACCGATGACAGTCTGAACACAAATCAGCAACTTCAAACTGTGTTGAATATCACAGACAAGGCTATGGCTACAAGTGGAAACTATCGTAATTTCTACTATAAAAATGGCAAGAAATACGCACATGAAATAGACCCGAAGACAGGCAGACCTGTTCAGCATAGTCTTTTATCATCGACAGTTTTGGCAAATAGATGTGCTGAAGCTGACGCCTATGCAACCGCATTCATGGTTTTAGGTATAGAAAAATCTGAAGCTGTGCTGAAAAAACATCCAGAATTGATGGCATACTTTATCTATGTAGGGAAAGACGGCAAAAACAAAGTGTGGTATTCTCCGGCATTACAGAAAAAGATAGAGAAATAAAGATATGGAAAACGAATTTCAATTATACAACAAACTGTTGGCTCTACCCTTATTTCAAGGATTTGGAAAGGCAGACCTTGGAGACGTTGTGGCACATACGAAATTCGATTTCCATAAATACGAACCAGAAGAAACCATCATAGACGAGAACGAGAACTGTAATCATCTTATGTTTCTTCTTAACGGAATTGCAGAAGTTGTTACTATTGCAGCCGATCATTGCTACCAAATTATTGAGGACATTTCATCACCGGAAATATTACAGCCGGAAAGATTATTCGGTCTGATACAAAACTACACGAAAACTTTCAAAGCAAAGACAACTTGCAGAATATTGAAAATTGACAAGAGCGAGGTGATGAGACTTAGTGATAAATACATGATATTCAGAATCAATATACTGAATATGCTGTCTACAATTATACAAAAGCAAGAACGACAATTATTACGCAATTACCCAGAAAATCTGGAAAGCAGAATCATAAGATTTATCTCTGACAGATGCCTTAAACCAGCAGGAAGAAAGATTATCAACATCAAGATGACGCAACTTGCAAAGGAAATAAATGATAGCAGACTTGATGTATCAAAGGCATTGAACAGAATGGAGGAAAAAGGAATTTTAGAACTTAAACGTGGTTACATATATATTGAAAAGATTGAAACTGCAATTATGCAGGCGCAGGAATTGACAATATAATATAGAAATATAATAACATTAGTTAGTATGATTGAGAATAATACACATAATACAAAAAGAATAAATCCATTTTTTGAAGACTACGGAACACCACATTATACTGTTCCGTTTGAACACATAAAGACCTCAGATTACGAAGAGGCATTTATGGAGGGTATAAAGCGTGATGATGAAGAAATTGATAAAATCATCAACGATACTGCTGAGCCTACATTTGATAATACAATTGCAAGGATTGATACCGAGAAAGGTGAACATTATTACGACTTATTGGACAGAGTGTCAAATGTGTTTTCATGCATGCTTAGTGCTGATACCAACGACGAGATGGACGCACTTGCGCAAAAGTTAAGTCCTATACTCACAAAGCATTCAAACGACGTTAGTCTTAACAAGAAACTTTTTGAGAAAATAAAATATGTTCACGAGCATCATCGTGACCTAACAGCCGAAGAACAGATGCTACTAGACAAAAGCTATGATGGCTTTGTTAGAAGTGGTGCTCTGTTGAACGATACTGATAAGGATAAATTGCGCAAACTCACTGAGGAATCAAGCATGATGTCATTGCAATTTTCGCAAAACTTATTGAAAGAAACTAAGGCCTACGAACTACATATGACAAATGAAAATGAGCTTGACGGTCTGCCTGATACTGCTAAAGAGGCTGCTGCACTAACTGCAAAAGAAAAAGATAAAGAGGGTTGGATATTCACATTGGATTATCCTAGCTATAGCCCTTTCATGACATATTCCACCATGCGTAATCTACGTAAGGATATGTATATGGCAAGAAATACAGAATGTACTCACGACAATACTGAAAACAATCTGGAGATATGCAAGAAACTCATAAATCTTAGAAGGGAAATAGCACAACTGCTTGGCTTTGATACATACGCTGACTATGTATTAAAACATAGAATGGCTAGCAATATAGATAATGTATATAAGTTGCTTAACGACCTAATTGATGCATATAAACCGACTGCTCAAAATGAGATTGGAGAGATTGAAGCTATGGCGAAGAAGATTGAAGGAGAAGACTTCAAACTAGAACCATGGGACTTCAGCTTCTACTCACACAAGCTACAAATGGAAAAATACAATCTGGACGCAGAAATGCTAAGACCGTATTTTGAAATATCAAATGTAATAAAAGGTGTATTCGGACTTGCAACAAAACTATACGGAATAACTTTCAAGGAAAATAACGAGATACCGGTTTATAACCAAGACGTAAAAGCCTATGAAGTGTTTGACGAAGACAACAGTTTCCTAGCTGTGCTATATGCTGATTTTCATCCTAGAAACGGCAAGCAAGGTGGAGCTTGGATGACAGAATTCAAGGGACAATGGATAGACCGCAAGGGTAACAATAGTAGACCGCACGTGAGTCTTGTGATGAACTTGACTAAACCTACTGATGACAAACCAGCATTACTAACACTTGGCGAAGTTGAAACATTCCTACATGAATTTGGACACTCACTACATGGTATGTTCGCTAACACACGCTTTGAGAGTTTGAGCGGTACAAACGTATGGTGGGATTTCGTAGAACTACCATCACAGTTCATGGAGAACTATGCTGTAGAGAAAGATTTTTTGCGCACATTCGCTTTCCATTATCAAACAGGTGAGCCTATTCCAGACGAACTGATAGACAGAATAGTCAAGAGCAGAAATTTCATGACTGCTTACGGCTGCATGAGACAAGTAAGTTTTGGACTTCTTGACATGGCATACTATACAAAGAAGGACGAGTTTAATGAAGATATAATCCCATTTGAAAAGAAAGCTTGGGAAAAGGCTATGTTGTCTGAACAACTACCAAACACATGTATGACCGTACAGTTCAGTCATATCATGGCTGGTGGATATGCAGCTGGTTACTACAGCTACAAATGGGCAGAAGTATTAGATGCTGATGCTTTCAGCGTATTCAAGAAGAATGGTATATTTGACAAGAATACAGCAAAAAGCTTCAGAGATAATATACTTTCAAAGGGCGGAACCGAACATCCAATGACACTCTATAAGAGATTCAGAGGACAGGAACCTACTATTGAAGCATTATTGAAAAGAAACGGAATTAAATAATAGCTTTACAACTATATAAATAATAACCAATATGACTGCTGAGGAAAAACAAGAGAAGTTAGACTACAGATACCTGCGTATGGCAAGGATATGGGCTGAAAACTCATACTGCAAACGTAGACAGGTTGGCGCACTTGTAGTAAAAGACAAGATGATTATCAGTGACGGATATAATGGAACACCTAGTGGATTTGAAAACTTGTGTGAAGATTCTAATAACGTTACTCATCCATACGTATTGCACGCTGAAGCTAATGCCATTACAAAACTGGCACGAAGCAACAACAATAGCGACGGCAGTACTCTTTATGTCACAGCGTCACCATGTATTGAATGTTCAAAACTGATTATACAGTCAGGAATAAAGCGTGTAGTTTATGGTGAGAAATATCGACTTGAAGACGGTATCAACCTAATGAAAAAAGCAGGTATTGAAGTTCTTTATTTAGGAGAAAAAGAATAGAAACATCTCTCTTGTTTATATGCAAGATAGGGTTTAGTTAAGTAGCAGATAACTGTAAAAAAGAGAAATAATATTAAACAATATGGAGCAGAAGAAAAATAACCGATGGATGCCGCTTATCATGGCGCTATGCGTTGTGGCAGGTATCTTTATCGGAACGTTTTATGCTAATCATTTTTCGGGTAACAGACTGAATATCATCAATTCAGGAAGTAACAGACTAAACAATCTGTTGCACATTATTGATGATCAGTATGTTGACAAAGTTAACATCGACTCACTTGTAGACAAGGCAATTCCACAGATCCTGTCAGAGTTGGATCCTCATTCAGTGTATATCAGTGCAAAGGATGTACAAGCTGCAAATGATGATTTGAAAGGTTCATTCTCTGGTGTTGGTATCGAATTTACAATTCGTGAAGATACCATACATGTACAGAATGTCATCAAAAACGGACCGGCTGAACGTGCAGGAATATTGGCAGGTGACAAAATTGTAAATGTAGACGGTAAGAGATTTGTTGGTAAAATAGTTACTAACGAAGAAGCACAACACAGACTCAAAGGTCCTAAAGATACAAAAGTCAAGATTGGCGTTGAGAGATTTGGACAGAAAGCTGTTAAATATTTCACTGTTACAAGAGGTGAAATACCACAGAAGAGTATTTCTGCTACTTACATGATTGACGATGAAACTGGTTACATCAGAATAAAGAATTTTGGAGAAACAACTTATCCAGAGATGCTGATTGCATTGGCAAAACTTTCACAAGAAGGCTTCAGTAACCTAGTAATTGATTTACGCGACAACACTGGTGGTTACCTTAATAGTGCCGTACAAATTGCCAATGAATTCCTTCCTAAGAATAAGCTCATTGTGTATACTCAGGGTAGAAAGAGTCCAAGACAAGACTATCGTTCTGACGGCAAGGGCACATACCAGAATATTCCATTAGTAGTTTTAATTAACGAGGGTTCTGCCTCAGCTTCCGAGATTTTCGCTGGTGCGATGCAGGATAATGACCGTGCTACAATCATCGGTCGTCGCTCATTTGGTAAGGGACTTGTTCAGCAACAGATTGGATTCCCTGACGGAAGCATGATCAGACTGACAATTGCCAGATACTATACTCCTTCAGGACGCTGCATACAGAAACCTTATGTAAATGGTGAAGATCCAGAATATCAGCAAGACCTTATGACAAGATATCTACACGGAGAGTTCTTCTCTCAAGATAGCATTAAGCATGCTGGTCCAGCATATCACACAGCAAACGGACGTACTGTTTATGGCGGTGGTGGTATCACTCCGGATATATTTGTTCCAGAAGACACTACAGGCATCACATCATACTACAAACAGGCATCTATGAGTGGACTTATTCTGCAATTTGCATTTACATACACTGACGACAATCGCCCTAAGTTGAATAACTTTAAGGAGATGATGGAACTCAGCGACTATCTAACAAAGCAGAATACAGTTGATAAATTTACTGTTTACGCAGACCATCATGGACTACAACGCCGTAACCTTATGATTATGAAGAGCCGTAAGTTGCTGGAACGCTATATCAACAGTAGAATAGTCTACAACATGCTTGACGAAGAGGCTTGGAATGAATACATCAATCAAGACGATCCTGTAGTATTATCGGCTATGAGAGTATTCAAAAATAAGTCTGCTTTCCCCAAGAAACCTGTGAAAAAAGTTTTGAAAGGGCAAAAGGTTGCTATGATTGGTAAGCATTTTGACAATATTGGACTAAGGAGAAACTTTATTGCAAATGCTTAAAACTGAATTAAGAAAAGATATTAGAGAGCGCAAGCGACAGTTCACTAGCCAAAAGCTAGGCGAACTGTCGCTTATGCTTATGAATAAACTCCTTGAGAATGAGAAAATAAAAAAGGCAGAAACTATTCTATTGTACTATTCTATGCCTGACGAAGTTAATACACACAATGTTGTAGATACATTGGTTGCTATGGGCAAGAAAGTATTACTTCCTGTTGTTATAAACGGAGAAGAACTTGAGATTAGAGAGTACAAAGATAAAAATGACCTTAGAGAAGGTATTGCCTACCACATCATGGAACCTGTTGGTAAAAAGTATGAAGACTACAAAAATATAGATGTTGCCGTTGTACCAGGAATGAGTTTCGATGACTATGGAAACAGATTAGGACGTGGTAAAGGATATTATGACAGATTTCTCAGTCAAATACCACAAACATATAAGATTGGTATATGTTTTAATTTTCAAAAGGTCGAAGTTGTTCCAACAGAGGAAACTGATATAAAAATGGACGAAGTTATTTACTAGAAAAACTTTATATCAGTGATAATCATTGCCCCAACATTATCATTAAGATGTTTAACTATTTTGGAGCGCATCATACTAAGATCTTGGCGCAAAGCAGGATTAAGTATTTTCACGAATAGAGTTTGATTTTTTATAAACTTTTCACCTGTATACTTTGCGATAGAACTACCCACAACTGAATCCCACGAATCAATAAGACGCTTCTGCAAAAGAGGCGTTTCAAAACCTTCAGAGCGCAAAAGGCGCTTCAAGATTTCATCCAATGTTTTTACATCGCGTTTAAACATCAATCTTTAATTTCTATTTCACCGTCATTAACGGAAAATAATTTATAGTCAAACTCACCACTTGCCAAAATTTTGTCAAGGTGATCACGATTTGTATCTGTAATAAATATCTGTCCAAAGTTATCTCCAGCAACAAGGTTCACAATTTGCTCCACTCTATTTGCATCAAGTTTATCAAAAATATCATCCAACAATAACAATGGTGCNGTATTAGAAGANGTNCGTTTCAAGAAATCAAACTGCGCGAGTTTCAAAGCTAAAGCAAAAGTTTTATGCTGTCCTTGACTTCCCTCACGTTTCATTTGATAGCCATCAATAAGCATTTCCAAATCATCACGATGCACACCATGTAATGAATAGCCAACAGCTCTGTCTTTAAAACGATCTCTGCGGATAACATCAAGCAGATCACCACGTTGACAATGAGAGATATAATTCAATGCCACAATTTCATGATTACCAGAAATACGATTATATATCTCCTGAAAGATAGGAACAAGCAACTTAACGAACTCATCGCGCTTATGATAAATAATTTCACCATTTACAGCCATTTGTTCTTCCCATATTTCCATAATAGAGACATCTGGTTCGTCATCCATTTTCAACAAAGCATTACGCTGTTGTAAAGATTTATTATATGAAGACAATGCCTCAATGTATGAATTATCATATTGTGAAATCACCATATCCATCAGCCTTCTGCGCTCTTCACTTCCACCTTCAATAAGTATTGAATCTGAAGGAGAAACGAATATAAGTGGAACCAGTCCAATGTGCTCAGATAAGCGGCGATACTCTTTCTTATTACGCTTGAAATGCTTCTTTGTACCACGCTTCATTCCACAATAAATATTCTCAACATCACCATTATCTCTAATATAGCTACCGTCGAGAACAAAGAATTCCTGATCATGAGTAATAACTTGTGAGTCAATCGGATTGAATGCACTTCGACAGAAAGAGAGATAATAGACCGCATCTAAAAAATTAGTCTTCCCCACTCCATTACTACCAATAAAACAATTCAATTTTGGCGACAGACATACAGTAGCCTCTCGGATATTCTTATAATTTATTATGGAAAGTTTATTCAGTATCATAATCTCATTTGCAAAGTTATCGGTTTTATAACTTAAAAACGAAAAAAAAAGGAAATATATTTCAATATGTGAGATTATTTACGTAATTTTGCGACGTTATACCACTTATCCAATTTGGATGGGATACTGAAAAAGAAATAAATAAAAAAACAAATAATAATGGCAAACAAAAACCAACAGAGGGTATATTCTAATAATTCCCTCTTAAATTCAGAGACTTTCTTCGACAAATACAAGAAAGCCATCATCATTGCTGTATTGGCAATTATCGTAATCATCGCAGGATTCTTCGTTTACAAAGCTTATGTAGGTGGTCCTCGTGAAGAAAAGGCCTCTACAGAATTAGCAAAGGGACAGGAATATTTCAATGCAGAGCAGTTTGACAAAGCTCTTAACGGTGACGGTGCTGGATTTACCGGTTTCGTTAATATCATCAACAACTATGGTGGAACTGATGCAGCTAATTTGGCTAATCTTTATGCCGGATTGAGTTATGCAAATCTTAACAAGTGGAATGACGCTGTGAAATTTCTTGATGAGTATTCACCATCAAACGATGCTATGGTTAGCCCAGCTGCACTTGCTGCACTTGGTAATGCTTATGCACACGTAAACCAGTTGGATAAGGCTATAACAAGTCTTAAGAAAGCTGCAGATATGGCTGACAGCGAAGGTAAAGATGGAGTAAACAACAGTCTTTCTCCAACATTCCGCCTTCAAGCTGCAATTCTTCTAGAAAGTCAGGGTAAGAAAGAAGACGCATTAGAGATTTATAAAAACATTAAGTCAAAATACGTCAACTCTCCACTCGTTCAGAGTCAGGAAATAGACAAATATATAGAAAGAGCATCAAGATAATGGCAACAGCATTACATAACCTCTCAGAATACGACTTAAGTAAGATTCCTGATGCCAGCAATATGTGTTTCGGCATTGTTGTTGCTGAATGGAATCCAGATATAACAGGAGCTCTCCTTGACGGAGCGGTGAGTACTTTAAAAAAGCACGGAACTCTGCCAGAGAATATTCATGTAAGAACAGTTCCGGGAAGTTTTGAACTTGTTTACGGAGCACGTCAAATGGTTCTTCATGGAGGATATGATGCAGTCATCATCCTCGGAAGTGTCATCAGAGGCGAGACCCCACACTTTGATTATATATGTCAAGGCGTAACATACGGTATAGCAAGACTCAATGCGAGTCAGGAAATACCAGTAATCTACGGTTTGTTGACAACAAATGACTTGCAACAGGCTCAGGATAGAAGTGGCGGTTCACTTGGAAACAAGGGTGATGAATGTGCCATAGATGCCATTAAAATGGCTAAATTCTAAATATATACAGAATATGAAACTTCACCAATTAATAAAAGCATACGAGTTTGACGAGATAATGCCCGTCATAAACGATATGTTTCCAGGTACAGCGCAATATCGTGATCCATTAAATGAAGCCTACAACATTATGGCTTCTATGCGTCCTGTAGCTTCTTCTAAAAGCATTAAATACAAGCTTAACAAGGGCAAGGGTGAAGAGCAATACATGGGTGCTGAAGATTCATGCTTCAGCGGTCCATGGGAAGTAACAATTGGCAAGGATGTATCTCGTGATAAAGGTGTAGACCTTAATGATGTAGAGATATTAGCAAATTGCTTAGTTAACATGTGCTTAATTGGAAAATATCCTCAAGCGTTTGAGAAGGCTCATCAAGCATTGCTTAGAGAGTAAAAGATATATAAGTTAAGTAAGAGGCTGCATCATAATAATGATGCAGCCTCTTTTTGTTTAGTTTGAAAAAACGTATAACATTATTAAATAAACAAGATGATAATATCTCTTATCACGACTTCTTCGTTCTTCGCTTGGCAGAGATGTATCTCATCAAGGCTGAAGGTCAGCTTGGAGCAGGTAGCGCTACAGATGCTCTTACCACTATCAACGCACTTCGTAAGACTCGCGCTATATCAGGACAAGACAATTCTTTAAGCAGCATATCTTCTATCGACGATATTCTTGAGGAACGTGGTGTTGAACTCTGCGGTGAATTCCAACGTTGGTTCGACCTTAAGCGTACTGGTAAACTCGTTGAATACGTGAAGAAATATAATGCGCAGGGATCTGCCAACATTGACAGCCATCATTTGTATCGCCCAATACCAGATGCAGAAACAAACTCTGTTACCAACTTGACAACAGAAGAAAACAGCACTACTGGTTTCTGGCAGAATAAGGGTTATTAATTAATTCCAAATAACAAGAAAAAGAGATTAAGGATATTCCTTAATCTCTTTTTCTTATGTTATATAATCAATATTATTTAATCTTCTGTCATTTCTTCATCATCGCTTGTCGGCTGTTGACCTCCTGCATCCTGTTGTGTATCCTTTAAAATAGAAACACTACCAGTTCTTGATACTTTCACTTCAAGCGGAACATACTCATCACTCAATTTGTCTGGTGAGCCTACACTTGCAGCAAAATACATATTGTCTCCTTCTGCCCTATCAAAGACAACACCTAAAAGCACACCTTTTTCATTATAAGAATTATCAATATATGAAGAGAAATCAGACTTTTTAAATTCACGTTTAAAGAATTCAGTACCGTCTGTTCTCAATATTCTTACAATAATCTTATTATCATAATATTTGTTTCCTGAAGCATCATCAACAACTGTCGAAGATGTTTCTGCCAGTCGTTGTACTACAATAGAATAATTATTCCCAAGCCAATTCACATGACGTGTCTGAGAATAATCGCCAGTTTTTTGAATTGTCTTATGAACTTCAGCTACCGGTTTTTTAGTTATTATATCACCGGTTCGTTTGTCTTGCTTGCAAGATACAACAGCTATAGCTAATGCCAATGCTGCAACATAACATGTCTTCATTCTGCTTGCCTTAAATTATTATATTATGCAAAGATACAGCAAACGAGTGGAAAAGCAAAATAAAACATGTTTTAATTTTGTTTTCCCGAGTGCAGCGTATCTTCACCGAAGGTAAAGTACTGCAAACGAGTGGAAAAGCAAAATATAACATGTTTTAATTTTGTTTTCCCGAGTGCAGCGTATCTTCACCAAAGGTAAAGTAATGCAAACGAGTGGAAAAGCAAAATAAAACATGTTTTAATTTTGTTTTCCCGAGTGCAGCGTATCTTCACCGAAGGTAAAGTAAAGCAAACGAGTGGAAAAGCAAAATAAAACATGTTTTAATTTTGTTTTACCGAGTGCAGCGTATCTTCACCGAAGGTAAAGTAAAGCAAACGAGTGGAAAAGCAAAATAAAACATGTTTTAATTTTGTTTTACCGAGTGCAGCGTATCTTCACCGAAGGTAAAGTAAAGCAAACGAGTGGAAAAGCAAAATAAAATATGTTTTATTTTATAGAATAGAATATTACATGATTACTACTAGATTACATAAAAAATAGCACAATGATAAAGAATTAAATATTTTATAGAAGACCATATTTTATGTTCCATAACCATTTAATTCGAGTAATATTGTAAAATAAGTAGAAAATATTACATGCAAACATAATATTTTCCTCTGGAAATTTTGTTTTATAGAAAACATGACTTATATTTGCAATGTTTTCCAAAGGAACATATATCTTTAAGAATTATAATCTATAAGAAATCACGAACAATATAATAAAAACGAATATGAAAGAGAGTACTTTTAAATGGATGAACAGAATACTCGTTGATTGGAACATATCACGTATCATTCGAATGGTTTTCGGAATAGGTTTATGCGTTATGGGCATAACTTCTAAAGAGTATGTAATAACACTTTTCGGTGCGCTGCTCATGTTCCAAGGGATATTTAATTTATCGTGTTGCGGAGCAGGAGGTTGCTCTTTGTCAAACGATAAAAGACAAGTTTACAAAGACATTATAAAACCATACAAACCCAATAAATAGTATGATCATTAAAGAATTAAATAACAATATATAAATATTTAAACACAGCATATATGAAAACAATTCAATTGACTAAAGCGGAGTTTCTTAAAAAAGTAGCAGACTTCGAGCATAATCCTACAACATGGAATTACCTTGGTGACAAACCAGCAATAATTGATTTTTATGCATCGTGGTGCGGTCCATGTAAGGCAGTAAGTCCTATTATGGAAGAACTGGCTGAAGAATATAAAGACAGCATCTATATATATAAGGTAGACACAGAACAAGAGGAAGAACTCGCAGCTGTCTTTGGAATAAGATCTATTCCATCAGTATTGTTCATCCCGATGAACGGTGCGCCACAAATGTCTGTCGGAGCCATGCCAAAAAGTGGCTTTGAGAAAGCGATCAAAGATATTCTACTCGCTGAATAAGAAGATTACTTTTTAACCCCCATACAAGACAAAAGATGAATAAAATAAAGTTTTTTTTGATTGCAGTCGGGTATATTCTTATGAACCCAATAGCAATCAGCGCACAAACAGAAAATCATATTTCTATGGAAAGCGCTGTTGCTATTGCTGCAAAGAATAACGCCAACATACAGATAGCGGAACTTGATTACCGAATATCCACTGCAAACTATCATCAAACAGACGCTGTATTTTTACCTCAGCTATCTGTCAATTATACAGCAATAGTAACCAACAATCCCTTGAATGCATTCGGATTCCTACTGCAACAAGGTATTGCAACACCGCAAGATTTCGAACCATCAAAATTGAATAATCCGGGAGCGACACATAACTACGGAACTTCTCTCGATGCCAAACTCCCTATATTCAATCTTGATATGATTTATGCACGCAAAGGTGCGAAACTTCAGCAAGATGTATACAAATATAAATCGGCATATACTAAAAATTATATAACATTTGAAGTAAAAAAAGCCTATACCCAACTACAGTTTGCCTATCAGTTGAGACAGATATTAGAAGGAACTTTGATTGATATAAAACAGATTAATCAATCTGTAAACAACTTCTACAAACAGGGATTAGTACAAAAATCTGATGTTTTGAATGCTGAAGTACAATTAAATACTGTAGAAAGCGCGCTCTCTAAGGCTACAAGTAACATAGAGAACGCATCTGAAGGACTAAACCTCATCGCAGGAAATCCTCAAGACAAGCAAAGCCTCTATTCTACAGATTCTCTGACACAGGAGATTGTAGGATTTGAAAATAAAGAGCTTTCTGAAACACGATCAGATATCATGGCAATGAAGACTGCTCTTAACGCATCAAAGATGATGGCTAAATCATCTGAGATGGCTCTCCTACCTAAAGTAAACGCATTTGGCAGCTATCAACTGAATGATAATAAAGTTTTTGGCTTTAATAAAAACTCATACATGGCTGGCATCTCTCTATCATGGAACCTATTCTCTGGAAATCAGAACCGTAGTAAGATTAAATCTGCTAATTATACAACTAGCAAGATGAATAAAGAATTAAATCAATTTATTGATGAAAGCCGATTGGAACTTAACAAGACACGACGAGATCTGAATGATTTGCAAATTGAAATCAACAAACACAATACAAGTGTGGCACAAGCAACCGAAGCGCTCAGAATTCTAAACAATAGATATAAAGAGGGACTTGCCAGCACCACAGATGTTCTCACAGCCCAAGCACAACTCTCTCAGCAGAGAATTGCTTTAGCTCAGACAATCATGTCATATAATATCACGAAATATTATACAGAATTACTTACATCAAATTATTAATTCACATCAAATCAATTATAACAATGAAAGTACATACATATTTATACATAGCAGCAATTGCGGTTCTTGCATCATGCTCATCTAAATCAAATAAAGAAAAAGAAGAGAGTTCGGTTCGAGTAAATACCTATTATCCTACAAGTACTAACAGTGAAGAAATCTTTATCAGCGGTATGGTATCTGCCAAACAGACTGCTGTAATCAGCACAAAGGTGATGGGATACATTGATAAGATTTATGTGAAGCAAGGTGACGTGGTTAAGAAAGGTCAGACTCTTTTAATCGTAAACAGTAGTGATATCAAAGCAAAAGAAGCTCAGGTCAGGGCTATGATTATCGAGGCTAGCGCTGCTGCAAAAGATGCTCAGCGAGATTACCAAAGATATCTAGTACTGCACGAAGAAAGGAGTGTTTCTGATAAAGAATTGGAAAACGTAGCACTCAAGAATACTTCAGCTAAAGCTCGTCTGCAAATGGCTAGACAAGGATTGACAGAAGTGAAATCAATGCTCGCTTATACCAATATTAGGGCACCTTTCTCTGGAGTAGTTACACAGAAAATGGTAGATGAAGGCACTATTGCCAATCCAGGAATGCCACTGCTGTCAGTAGAACAATCCGGAGATATGAATGTAACCGCATCTGTTCCTGAAAACTATGTAGCATATATACATGTTGGCGACCATGTAAAGATTGATATCAAATCTTTGAGTATCAATATAAATGGTATCGTCAGCGAACTAAGTCCATCTGCAACAATGACAGGAGGACAATATGGGATGAAAATATCTATCAATCAGAGTGACAAGGCTAAATTACGTGCTGGTATGTATGCCGGAATCCATATTCAAAATAAGAAAGCAGATGGAGGTACGTCACAAATACTTGTCAATAAATCATCTATCGTAACAAAAGATCAACTCACTGGTGTTTATGTTGCAGGTAAAGACAACAAAGCCATTTTGCATTGGGTGCGTCTCGGCAAGGAAACAGGAGATCAAGTAATCGTATTGTCTGGTCTTAGTGAAACCGACCGAGTGATAGAGAGCGCTCATGTGAAACTATACAATGGACAAAAAATTATCATAACAGACTAAAACACGAGCTATGGAAAATGGAATTTCAGGAAAGATAGCCAATGCATTTATCAAATCCAAGCTAAGCATATTGCTCGTTTTTGCATTTTTGCTATTAGGCATATTCAGCATATATTATATTCCGCGCGAAGAGGATCCTCAAATAGAAGTTCCTACTGCGGACATTATGATCGGATATCCAGGCGCTACACCGAAAGAAGTGGAATCTGGAGTGATACAACCGATGGAGAAGATTGTATCAAACATCAAGGGAGTGGAACATGTATATTCTACTTCTATGAATGGCATGGGCATGCTCACCGTACAATTCTATGTTGGCGAAGACTCTGAACGGTCTTTAGTTAAATTGTACAACGAGATCATGAAAAACATGGACCACATGCCACAAGGTACAACGATGCCGCTTGTTAAAACACGTTCTATAGATGATGTTCCTGCTTTGGCTTTCACGCTATGGAGCAATAAGATGAGTGGCTATGAACTAAGACAGGTATCTGAGGTTGTGGGCAACGAAGTCAAAAAGATTCCGGATGTCGCACAAGTAAAAGTTATCGGTGGACAAAGCCGTCAGGTAAGAGTGATACTTGACAAAGATAAGATGGCTGAAAGTCATGTAGACTTCGGCACGATCTCGCAGTCTCTTCAGGCAAACAATGTCCAGATGCAAAGCGGTAATATCGTTACCGGAGATAAGACCTACTCTGTTCAAACAGGAAACTTCTTTGCCAATAAGGATGAAGTTAAGAATATGATTGTCGGTACAAATGACAATCAACCTGTATATCTTTATCAAATTGCAGACGTTGAAGACGGACCTGAAACTCCTAAGCAATATGTTTCATTCAGTTATGGAGCAGCCCAAGCAAAGGAGAAAGCCAATATGCCAGATGATTATTCTGCCATAACGATATCTATCGCCAAGAAAAAAGGATCGGATGCCATGAAACTGGCTGAAACTGTTACGGATAAGGTGAACCAGTTGAAAGAGAATGTCATCACCAATGACATCCACGTGGATGTAACACGTAACTATGGCGAAACTGCATCTCATAAAGTATCTGAACTGTTAATGCATTTGGTTATTGCTATTGTCGCTGTTACCTTGTTTGTCATGCTCGCTATGGGATGGCGCGGAGGACTAGTCGTATTCTTGTCTGTCCCAATCACATTTGCATTGACGCTGTTTGCCTACTACTTCCTGGGGTATACACTGAACAGAATCACGCTTTTCGCTCTCGTCTTTGTCACGGGTATTGTGGTAGACGACTCTATCGTCATTGCCGAAAACATGCATAGGCATTTTAAGATGAAAAATCTACCGCCACTTCAAGCAGCACTCTTTGCTATCAACGAAGTCGGCAACCCTACTATTCTTGCTACATTAACGGTTATCGCTGCCGTATTGCCAATGGCATTTGTATCTGGAATGATGGGACCATACATGAGTCCTATGCCTATCGGTGCAGCTATTGCGATGACATTCTCGCTATTGATTGCATTAACGTTAACGCCATACTTTGGATATCACTTCTTAAGATTTAAAGAGAAAAAGAGCAACGGTGCGGCAGAAGAGAAGTCATCTACCGAACTGCATGAGACATTTATATATAAAGTATATGCTAAAATAACAACACCATTTCTTGAAAGCAGAAAAAGAAGATGGACGTTCATGGTGTCATTAACTGTGATTCTGCTAGCAACATTCTTACTGTTCTTTACAAAATCAGTACCGGTTAAGATGCTGCCATTTGATAACAAGAATGAATTCCAGATTGTTGTTGACATGCCTGAAGGCACTACATTGGAACGTACATCTTCCGTAGCCAAAGAACTTGGACTATATGTAAGCAAAAACGATAAGGTGACTAACTATCAAACCTATGTAGGTACATCGGCACCAATAAGCTTTAATGGCTTGATACGCCACTACGATTTGCGCTCAGGCGATAATATAGCTGACATACAGGTCAACTTGATTGACAAGGGAAAACGTAGCGAGCAAAGTCACGACATCGCAAAATCAATGCGTGCAGACTTGCAGGCTATCGGTAGAAGATACAACGCAAATGTAAAAGTCGTTGAAGTTCCACCTGGTCCTCCTGTTATGTCAACCATCGTAGCCGAGATTTATGGCCCTGATTATGAGAAACAAATCAATGTTGCCAATCAGGTGAAAGACATCTTGTCAAAAACAGATAATGTTGTAGACGCAGACTGGACTGTAGAAGATAATCAGACGGAGTATAAATTCGTCGTGGACAAAGACAAAGCGATGAAACTGGGAATACCAGAGGCACAAGTGCTACAAAATGTCAATGCTGCCCTATCAGGCATGCCGATTGGCATCTTGCATCGTCCATCAACTGTAGACCAAATTGGCATCGTATTACAGATGCCAGAAAAAGATAAGTCTAGTATAGAAGATGTCCTGAGCATGAAAGTTGTAAACAAGCAAGGCATGGCTATACCTATTGGAGATTTGGTAAAAGTAACTGAAGGACCAAAAGATAAAAGCATTAACCGCAAAGATCAGAAAAGAGTGGTCTATGTCACAACAGATGTCGCCGGAAAGTTGGAAAGTCCAATATATGCAATGTCTGATGTATCAAAAAATCTATCTAAGGTAAAATTACCAGATGGTTATAAGCTGAAAGAAGAGTACAACAAACAGCCAAGCAAAGAAGATAACTTCACGCTGAAATGGGATGGAGAATGGCAGATAACCTACGAGGTGTTCCGCGATTTAGGAATCGCATTCCTATTCGTATTGATTATTATCTATGTACTGATTGTGGCATGGTTCCAAAACTTCATAACCCCTCTGGTACAATTATCGGCGATACCGCTATCTCTCATTGGTATTATCTTGGGACACTGGATCATGGGAGCATACTTCAGCGCCCCGTCCATGATTGGCTTTATTGCGCTGGCGGGTATCATGGTGCGTAACTCAATACTGCTAATTGACTTTATCGACCTGCGATTAAAAGAAGGTATTCCGCTAAAACAGGCGATTGTAGAAGCAGGAGCAGTAAGAACCACCCCTATCCTACTCACAGCTGGAGGTGTTGTGATAGGTGCAATTGTAATACTCTTCGATCCTATTTTCCAAGGATTGGCAATATCTCTCATCGGCGGAACTATCACGTCTACAGTGCTCACTTTAATTGTAGTTCCACTATTATACTTTAAAATGCTAAAAAACAAAGTAAAGTAACAGAATTATGAAACTGACAATCATATTAAGTATCAAAGAAAGCCATGACCAAGTAGCCCAGCTACTTGATCAAGCTGGCGTGAAGAGGTTTAGCACAATAGATATAACCGGATTCAAAAAGAATAAGGAATCTCAACTATTAAATTGGTTCGGAGAAAATTCGGGTAATGCAAAGACCAATTCCATTCTGTTTTTCTGCTTTACCACAGAAGAAGAATCATCACTTGTCATAGAGAAAGTAAACCAATGCAATCTTGATTCAGGATTTAGCTTTCCTGCTCACGCATTTGTTATTGATGTAGAGAAAAATTCAATATTATTATAAAAAAGAATCATGATGGAAAAAGAATATATCATCAGAAGAATAGCTGGGAGTATGATTATCGTTGGTGTAGTCCTGGCATATCTAGTATCTATATATTGGTTATTGCTTCCACTTTTTGTTGGTATCAATTTATTGCAATCATCGTTTACGAAGTTCTGCCCTTTAGATTTCATTCTGAAAAAGAAAAAATAATACACGTAAATGCCCTGAATATAGCCAATAAACAATGTGTTATGCCAACATATTCAGGGCGTTAAAAAATGGAAAATATTTCATGTAGATACTTTTTTTTCAACATATAGATGTAATTTTGCACGCAAAATAGAAAAACAAGATGGAAACATTATGTAAAATAAGAGAAATAAATAGAGCCGTAGCAGCATTTGAAGCTGAGATGGAAAAAACATATAACTTATGTCTCAACGAAGGCATGTTATTATGTTGTCTATCAAAAACCTCGAAACTTTCATCTGGTGAAATTGCAGACTCTCTTGGATTGACAACATCTAACACATCCAAAGTTATTAAGTCTGTAGAAAATAAAGACATGATCAAACGTGTTATTGGAAATACAGACAAGCGACAAATGTATTTCTCGTTGACCCCTAAGGGCAAAAAGGCTCTATCAGTAATTAATTGTGAGAATATTCAGTTACCTGATTTGCTCAAGGATATTTTAAATAAAGAATAAAAGATAAATCATACAAATAAAAAGAGTCAGACAGAGTTATTATACCTGTCTGACTCTTTTGTTATTAACAGATATAAGACATAGGCTATCAAATAAAATTTTATGTATCCATTTAGTGATTAGGGGCTTATTACTCGCTATTGCTTCGTAAATTGCAGAGTGATTAGGGCCTTATCACTATCTTGTATTTCGAAAAGAAAATACTGCGTTCGTTATGTTTATTTGCTTTATTGCTTTTTTATAAAGCTTAGATATACAATACCATTATACGATTATATTTACTTATAATTCTGTTTCTACGATCAAACGTTTCCATTCTTACGACATAAAGTTTCCATAACATCGATCAAACGTTTCCATTCTTACGACATAAAGTTTCTATAACATCGATCAAACGTTTCCAGTCCTACGACATAAAGTTTCTATAGTATCGATCAAACATTTTTAATTTATTGGAGAAATGTTTTTAAAAATACTTATAAGTAAATAATTTTTATTTTATTATATTTTAGGTTATTTGCATTATGTGGTATGCCTCTTATGAAATGATAGGTTTTTGGGTCAAAAAAGGTGGATGACAGTGGAGGATAGTGGAGGTATACCTCCACGGGTTAACAAACTGTTGCATAATAATTTACACATAAAGTGGAGGTTTTTTTGTTGTTTTAAACATTTTAGTATTTTTATTTTTTTGAGTTTCAATTACTAGGGGGAACGTAATAAAAAATCATAACAACAGAATTTTAAAGTTCTAATATGCTGTGAACTTTAATATATATTGCTTACTTTCTTTTAGCTGATAATAAGAGAACAATGACTGACACAAGATATATAAATATGTGGAGGTGATACGACCCTTCTTAAACAACGAACAAAAAAGGGAAGTCAGTTTACTGACTTCCCGTATCACAATAATCATCACTATAAAACAACTCACATTGGGAATAAGCCCAACTGAGCTACGACCAAATCAACATATCAGAGTGATTATATATAATTACTCCTTAGAAGCCTTCACGGCAGGCTCCTTCCCTACTTTCTTCGTTACAGATTTCTTTGCAGCAGACTTCTTTGGAGTATCTTTCTTTGTAGTACACTTCACTTCTACCTGCTCACGGAACTTATCGCTTTCAGTCTCAATCTTTTCAATCTTAGCCTGAAGACGAGTAATCTCCTTATCCTTCATCTCTATTTCATCACCTTGATTCTTGATCGTTGTGAGCAAACCTTCAAGTTCGTCATTATCAATGTCGGTAGAATAGAGATTGTTGACACGATTGATGAAATCACCAAGGATATTCATATAGTTTGTGAAAGCATCAAAAGGACTGCTATAGATGCCACGATCAACACCAACAACAGCAGGCTTCGTTGTCATAAAGCGGAAGTTGTTGCTAGCCTGNAAATAGTCCCAATCCTGATTTATACGAGGATCNTTAGCTATACGTACACGATCNGCAACACTATACAANTTATTGAAAGCNTCACGCTGCATAGGATTACCTAGCCATGAACTNACATCACGCTCNTCGTCTATCCAACTAAGTGTGTCTGGCACATTAAGCGCATCGACAGCCTTTACATTCTCACAAATCTCTGTTGGTGTAGAGAATGTTATATTTTTAGCTTTAGCGCAAGCTGGCAAAGCCTTAAAGAATTCAAGGATATTGCTAGACAATGGCTGAGCTATGCCTAGAGCAGAAAGTTCCATAAATATGTTTACAACCTCCTCCTCTTTTGGTAACCCTGCAATACGATTGACGTAAGTATCAGCAAACAAAGGATAACCGCTCCAGTCCTTATTACTGAAACGAAGTGAAATGTCATCGCTGAGATTTATATCACGCAACAGAAGTTTCAAGTTTGGAGCTAACTCGCTATTATATAAATAATGTGGAGACTTCCAACCTAATACATGTTTTGCACCCTCAGTGAGCATACCCTTGAAGCCCATCTGAGAAACCTTTAGTCCGATATCATCGCTATATATAAGCGACGAGTTGCGCAACACCTTTGGATACTGCCCAAAATACTCATTCATCTTTGCGCACTGGCGCTTCACCTCCTCGTCAAATCCGTCCTCGTTAACAAGTGAAGACAGACCATGCGAATAAGGTTCGGCAATAAATTCTACGCAGCCAGTATTATTGAGTTCCTGCAACTTTTCCAACACTTGCGGAGCATGCATCTCTAACTGTTCTACACCGACACCGCTAAGAGAGAAAGCCACCTTGAAATAATTGCCATTAGCCTTGATCATATCAAGCAACGCATTGAGCGCAGGCATATATGAACGCTCTGTAATCTCTGTAGTGTTTCTCTCATTCTCGTAATCATCATAATAATAATGATCGGTACCAATATCAAAGAAACGATATCTTTTCAGATGTAGAATCTGATGTATTTCGAAATATAAACAAATTGTCTTCATGCTATATATACTTTTACTGTTTTACTTTATTTTGTTTATCTAGCGCCACCCCATAGTACGTTCATAGAGTTCACGTATCCACAAACCTACCTTTTCCCAAGTAATTTGATCTACTTCGTTCTTTCCTTGAACAGAAAGATAATCAAACAAGCTCTCATTGTGGCAGATGCTATAAATGGCATCGGCAAGAGAATTGATGTCCCAGTAGTCTACCTTTATACAATTGGTAAGAATCTCGGCACAGCCACTCTGTTTTGATATAATCGTAGGCGTTCCGCATTGCATAGCCTCAAGCGGAGAGATACCAAAAGGCTCACTCACAGAAGGCATTACATAAACATCAGAATCCTTAAGACATTCATATACTTGTTTTCCACGCATAAAGCCAGGGAAATGGAAACGATCTGCAATACCTCTTTCAGCAGCAAGATAAATCATCTGATCCATCATGTCACCCGAACCAGCCATACAGAAACGGACATTGCGAGTGCGGTGAAGAACCATATTGGCTGCTTCAACAAAATACTCTGGTCCCTTCTGCATCGTGAGTCGTCCTAGGAAAGTTACAACTTTCTCCTTACCCTTATGATCTGGGCGTGGAATATCCTGCAAATCTTTCTCTAATGGGTATACAGCATTATGAACAGTGAACACTTTTCGTGGGTCCTGATGATACTGATTAATAACCGTCTGGCGAGTGAGTTCACTCACACACATGATGCAGTCGGCATTATCCATACCATTCTTCTCAATTCCATACACTGTAGGATTAACGTGTCCACGGCTACGATCAAAATCAGTTGCGTGAACATGTATGCACAATGGTTTGCCACTAGCCTGTTTAGCATGTATGCCAGCAGGATAAGTAAGCCAGTCGTGGGCGTGAATGATATCAAAATCCATTGTTCTAGCCACAACTCCGGCTATAACAGAATAATTATTTATCTCGTCATGAAGGTTAGCTGGATATCCACCAGCGAAATCAACAGCACCCAAACTATTGACACCCATATAATTGAAGTCGCCATAGATATGATCACGAAGTTTATAATAAAGCTCCGGTGACATTATGTTGCCAATTTTATTCTTTACGTAGTCATAATCAACATCACGCCAAGCAATAGGCACACAGTTCATTGCCACAATATTTGCAGGTGTCTTATCTTCGTCTCCCCAAGGTTTAGGAAGACACAAAGTTATATCAACATCACCTTGAGCATGCAGTCCCTCGGTAATTCCATAATTAGCTGTTGCCAGTCCACCATATACGTGAGGAGGATATTCCCATCCGAACATTAATACTTTCATATTATATCTCCTCCTATTTTATTTAAAGTTATACTTTTCAAGAAGCTCGAGCGTACGAAGTATCTCTGCCACATTCATTGCAAATGATATCGCTCCACGACCATTGAAAGGTGGATTACCATCAAAGAGTTCTGGAATAGTACCTATACAGTGATTAATCATTTCATCTTCATATCCTACCATCTGTCGCTCAATAAAGCTCAGTCTGGTACGCTTATAGAGTTTAAGGCAGGCTTCCATATAGAAACCACCAAGCCAAGGCCACGCTGTGCCTTGATGATAAGCATAATCTCGCTGTGTCTGTGCCCCTTCATACATGGGGTTATATCCACCACTTTTTGGAGACAGCGAACGCAATCCCTTAGGAGTAAGCAACTCACGTGTACAGACATCCAGCACACTCTTTTTCTGGTCTTGCTCTAAAGGAGAATAATCCAAGGCAACAGCGAAAATCATATTTGGTCTTACGCTCCAGTCCTTGTCATTTCCACCTACATAATCAAACAGATAACCATATTCATTCATGAACATATCAAGGAAAGACTTGCGACATTTTTCAGCCATCTTTTCCAAGTGTTCTGCATCTTTATTCTTTTTAGCAAGCAGGGCTATTGATGCGCAAAACTTTAGTGCATTATACCACAAAGCATTAAACTCAACAATATACCCAGTACGAGGCACAACCGGTTTACCATTCACGGTAGAGTTCATCCAAGTTACAGCTTTGTCAGTACCATTGGTATAGACAAGAGCATTATCCATAACCTTTAGGTTAGGATGATCACCTCGCTCTATAAACCTCAATATACGCTTCATGAAAGGTCCGTACATCTCTAGGCATTTCTGCATTCCGGCTTCCTTAGCATACTGCTGCAGACACCATATAGCCCATAAAGGTACATCAGGCTGTTCCATTTCATAAATCTTTACCGAAAGCGGTTTACCTTCCATGAACTCATCAAGTCCCCTTTGGGCGGTCTTCATCACAAGTTCATAATAATACTGCTCTTCAATAGAAAGAGTGAGTCCCGGTAAAGAGATAAACATGTCACGAGCACGGCATTTGAACCATGGATAACCTGCAAGAATATACCTATCATCGTTTTTCTCATGAATATGGAATTGATGAGCAGCATTGACTAGACAATGAAAGAAGTTATCTCTTGGCGTACGTTTACCTACCTCTGTATCAAACAGTTCATTCAAAATATCTGTAGAACTTTCAGAAATAGACGCAGCAAAGACAATGCTTTCGCCTTTCTTTATGTCTAACTCGAAATATCCTGGAACATAAAGATCCTCATCAGAGGCATATCCACGTTCCTGCTCTTTTGGATATTCTACACCACGATACCAATCAGGCTTAAACATAAACTCGTTTTCCTTGCTGAACTGCATAAACAATTCTGGATAACCAGGATACATACAAGTCTTTATACCATTGTCAACAGGCTGATAATCTCTGCTAGCAACGGAATTCTCGTGAGTAAACTGTCGTACACTGCGAAAAGCAAGGAACGGACGTATTCTTAATGTAGTGGTAGAATGGGCATCAACAAGCGTATAACGAATCAGAATTCGGTCCTCATAATGTTGAAACACAACTTCCTTTTTCAAGATTACTCCACCTACACGATAGATCGTAGTAGGAACCTTACCACAATCAAAATCTTTGATATACTTATGTCCCTTTGGACTGTAGTTATTACCCTGATACTTATGAAGTCCCATATTAAATTCAGCTCCATGCTGAACCACCGTAACATCCAGTGATGAAAGTAATACATGATTGTCATCATCCAGTTCTGGAACCGGAACGACAAGCAGACCATGATACTTTCGGGTATTACAGTCAACAATAGTGGAACAAGAGTAAGCTCCAGAGCGGTTGGTGCGAAGCAACTCTCTTGGTAATGACTCTTGGAGATTCGTCATCACAGCTTTTTCAAATTTTAAATAACTCATAGTTCTCTATTAAGGTTTAAAATGTTTTTTATTGTGTTTTGTGAGCATTCACCTTTTTATATAAGGCAACTCAACGTGACTTCAAAGTTAGCAAAAAATGTTCAGTCTACAAATTTAGTGTCAAGCTTTTTTTGTGAAAACGCTTATTTTTATGTTATACAATATATTTTTAGTCAAAATAAATGCTCATTTCTAAGTTTTTTTATTAATTTTGCCCAAGTAATATTTATATTACATCTCTCTAGATATATATGGCTTTTAAAAAGGACAACAACAATTCAGCTATAGTTCAGGCTATTTCCGAACTATGGAAACCGCTTACCGACGAAGAGATAAACATTCTCTCCGATGATATCTGTGTCCAAAAATTCAAAAGAAACCAACTAATATATAAAGACTTTGACGGTCCTACAAGAATGATGTGTCTTGTGCAAGGCAAGGTAAAGATATTTAAGGTTGGCATTGGTGGACGCAATCAGATATTAAGAATCATAAAGCCAATAGAGTTTTTTGGATTCAGAGCCTATTTTGCTGACGAAGATTACAAGACTGCCGCTATGGCATTTGAACCTTCTACCGTTGCATTCTTTTCAATGCCTGTAATATTGAAACTAATGAAGAGCAACTTTAATATCAGTATGTTTTTCATTAAATACTTATCAAAGCAGCTGGGATATAGCGACGATCGCACAGTGAATCTAACCCAAAAGCATATACGTGGCCGTCTTGCAGAATCACTTATATTCCTCAAAGACAGTTATGGCATTGAGGAAGACGGATATACATTAAGCATTTACTTAAGCCGTGAAGATTTGGCAAATCTGTCAAACATGACGACAAGCAATGCTATCCGCACACTTTCGGCTTTCGCCAACGAAAAACTTATCGCTATTGATGGTAGAAAAATCAAACTCATTAACAGCGACGAGATATTAAGAATAAGCCAGATGGGATAATCTATACGATTATTCCGGAATAAGAAAGTTTATCACTTCCTGTTCTACATTAATCTTGAATGGACCAATAGGTGTATTCATCAATCGTCCGTCAACACCCACCATAGCCCTTTGAACATCAAAGACTTCAATCTCGCGTGTTCTATAGGGATGCACGCTCTTGTGATTAAGGTACTTACCACGCAAGAACAAATATAATCCTTCTAGCATCTGTGTCAACTCTGAATGATAAACTACTGATACATCAAGCATACCATTATAAGGAACAGCATTAGGAGTCTGACCATAACCTGTAGAATTGCCCACACAGACAGTCATCATCTTACGTTGCAATTCATCAGTATTGATCTTCATGTGCATTTTGTATTCCAAACGCTGGAATGTCATCATGATAAAAGAAAACATGAAAGACAAAGTGCGTGATCCAAAGAAATGACGAGTCTTACGACGCAAGTTCATGATAGCAGCTATAAGACCAATGTTAATACAATTCAAGAAATAGCGATGACATGCTTCACCACTCTTATTATAATATCGAATGCATCCAAGATCAATCTTGCGCACACGATGTTGCTTAATCCATTTTATAGACTGATCATACTCGCTTTCAGAGAAGCCCCAGAAATGAGCAAAATCATTCATCAAACCATTTGGGATAACGCCCAGTGAAATCTGGTCGCGCACATCTTTCTCTACATCCATCAAGCAATTCACAGAATCATTCAGAGCAGAGTCACCACCAACAATAACGATAGTTTTATAACCATTATTGATCATCATCTTCACAAGACGCTCAACGCTCTTTGAGTTCTCACTCTGCACGAAATCATAATCAACATTGTTATCGTGCAATGCCTTCTCTATCTTCTCCCATCGATTTGATGGATTTGAAAGCCCTTCATGCTTTGGGCAATAAAGCACTCCCCAACGGTTTTCTGTCATCATAAACTCATTATTTTCTTTATCATATTAACTTTCTCATCCATAGGCAAAAGGGCATCAATCCAATTAATGACAAATCCCCTTCGCTCCATACCGCGAAACCACGTCATCTGCCGCTTAGCAAACTGATGGATAGCGATTTCTAAACCGTGCAGCATTTCGTCATAGCTAGTCTTACCTATCACATACTCTGTGATATACTTATATTCCAGACCATAATAAATAAGGTTTTCAGCAGGAACTCCATTGTCAATAAGTCCTTTTATTTCATCAACCATACCTTCGTCCAAACGCTTTACAAGTCTGTCTGATATTTTGGCACGACGCACTTCACGATCTATATTAACACCAATAATCACAGAATCTATTGGCGGACAAGCTCTTTTAGGCATCGGGTTGTCAAGATTATAAGTTTCTATCTCTATAGCCCTTATAGCCCTCTGACAAGAATCAACATCCGTTTTATTGTGCATTACACTATGGTTTTGATTCTTCAATTCACTCAACATCAAGGTAAGTTCATCAAGAGACTTACCCAAAAGACTTTTACGTAATTCCTCATTCTGCGGAACAGGAGACAAGCTGTATCCCTTTAATACCGATTCTATATAAAGTCCTGTGCCTCCACATAGAATAGGAGTCACTCCCCTACCCGTTATATCAGTATAGGCACTCATAAAATCTTCCTGATATCTGAATAAATTATATTTACTACCAGGTTCACATATATCTATAAGATGGTAAGGAATGGGGCGACCATTCACAACATAGTCATCCAAATCCTTTCCTGTACCTATATCCATACCTTTATATACCTGCCTGCTATCAGCACTTATAATCTCGGCATCAAGGTCACAAGCAAGAGCTGCGGCAAGACTTGTCTTTCCGCTGGCAGTAGGTCCTAGAATGGTAATCATTTTATTCATGGTACAAATTTATAAAAAAAAAGCCGTTCAGCAATGCTGAACGGCAGTAATTTTATCTTTGGATAGGATTAACCGAGAATTAACCGTTAACCTTAGCCATGTGCTTGATAAGCTCAACAACCTTGTGGCTATAACCAATCTCGTTGTCATACCAAGATACAACCTTTACGAATGTATCAGTAAGAGCGATACCAGCCTTAGCGTCGAAGATAGATGTCAATGGGCAACCAAGGAAATCAGAAGAAACTACAGCCTCTTCAGTATAACCAAGAACACCAGCAAGCTCATTCTCAGAAGCTTCCTTCATTGCAGCACAAATCTCTGCGTATGTAGCAGGCTTAACCAAGTTAACTGTAAGGTCAACAACAGATACGTCAAGAGTAGGAACACGCATAGACATACCAGTCAACTTACCGTTAAGCTCAGGGATAACCTTACCTACAGCCTTAGCAGCACCAGTAGAAGAAGGGATAATGTTGCCTGCAGCAGCACGACCACCACGCCAATCCTTTACAGAAGGACCGTCAACAGTCTTCTGTGTAGCTGTTGTAGAGTGTACAGTTGTCATCAAACCATCAGCGATACCGAACTTATCGTTAAGAACCTTAGCGATAGGAGCAAGACAGTTAGTAGTACAAGAAGCGTTAGAAACGAACTGAGCGCCCTTAACATATTTGTCGAAGTTTACACCACAAACAAACATTGGGGTATCATCCTTAGAAGGAGCTGACATAACTACATACTTAGCACCTGCGTCGATGTGACCCTGGCTCTTCTCTTTTGCAAGGAAAAGACCTGTAGACTCAACAACGTATTCAGCACCAACAGCGTCCCACTTCAAGTCAGCTGGGTTGCGCTCTGCAGTTACACGGATAACGTTACCGTTAACGATAAGCTGAGACTTCTCAACATTAGCCTCGATAGTTCCCTGGAACTGACCGTGCATTGTATCGTACTTAAGCATATAAGCCAAGTAATCAACAGGACAAAGGTCGTTGATACCTACTACTACTACGTCTTTTGCGTTTGCCTCTTCAAGAGTTGCACGGAAAACGAAACGGCCAATACGACCGAAACCGTTAATACCAATTTTAATCATTTTACTTTTTATATTTTAAAGGGTTGAAAATATATATCCTTAAACTTAATACCTATTTAAGCAAATAGCAGCGAAACTTGTTATCGTCGAAACATCAAAAATATAACACCGCATTGCTTTTTTTCGTATTTCCGAGCGCAAAGATACAAAATTATTTCTATATTTGCACTTCAAAGCTGTATTAATTTATATAAAAAAGGTGAGTTCGTTAAACCTTATAACAAACTTTGGTTTTGTTGTATCCAAAAGTGACAACTCTATATTACAAAAGAACATTTAGTAATTAATTTAAAAAGTATACTTATGGGTAAATTCATCAGTGAATTCAAAGAGTTTGCCGTAAAAGGCAATGCCGTAGACATGGCTATCGGTATCATCATCGGTGCCGCTTTCGGCAAAATAGTAAGTAGTATTGTAGATGACATCATCATGCCACCTATTGGTTGGCTAATCAAAGGAGTAAACTTCTCTGACTTAAAATTCAAGTTGCCTTCTGTATACATTCCTGGAATGGAAAAGATTCCATCTGTAACAATCAACTATGGGCATTTTCTACAAGCTTTGCTAAACTTCATCATTGTAGCATTCTGTGTATTTTTGATTCTTAAGACAATAAATAAGATTACGAATAACCAAGGTAAGAAACCCGCAGCCCCTTCAAAAGAAGAACAATTGCTATCAGAAATACGTGATTTATTGAAAGAAAAACAGAATACAGACAAAGATAATTGAAAATAATTACTAACTTTGCGAAATTATAACAAATAACCACATGAAAAAAGTAATTATTGCATTATTGATGGTAATGGCAACTACAGCCATGAACTCACAAACTAAATTCAGTATTGAAGCAGGACCACAGTATTCACCAAATATCTCTTGGCGTATAGGTGGTAATGCAGACATTCCTATATCAAGCAGATTATCTGTTGTGCCGGGATTATATTTATCAAACAGGCATAGGGTGACAAAAGAAGATTATAGATATGAAAAAAATGGCACACTATATACAAAATCAAAGGAGTCTTCTTTCCATGCAAATTACATCACTTTACCATTACGACTAGGTATAAGGATTGGCAGACTAAACGCGGTCAACAGCAAATGGCAGATTCTTGTTGGTCCATATATAGCTTACGGAACTAACGCAAGTGGAACTATGACAGAAATAGAGAATGGCATTAATACTCAGACTAAGTATAGTCCGTTTGAAATTAACGGTATGGTTACAAGCCGTTGGGATTACGGATTTGATTCAGAAATACAATACACTTACAAAAACAAGATCAAACTTGGAGCTTTTATGGAAAGCGGTTTCAAGAAATTGTATCAGTCTGACAACGATTTAGGAAAGGTTGCTGATGAACTTTTTAAAATAAATACGGTTAATATATCTGCCGGAATTGTTGTAGGATATCAATTCTAATAAAACATATAAATAAACAAAATAGCCTCAACCAAAAGATTGAGGCTATTTTTATTTATAGAATTTTATTCCCATTCTATTGTAGATGGTGGTTTTGAAGAGATGTCATAGCATACTCTGTTCACACCCTTGACTTTATTAATTATTTCATTTGACACTTTAGCCATGAAATCATAAGGAAGGTGAGCCCAATCTGCTGTCATTGCATCCATACTAGTAACAGCACGCAATGCTACAGGATGTTCGTATGTTCGCTCATCACCCATAACTCCTACGCTACGGATAGTAGAGAGAAGAACTGTTCCTGCCTGCCAAACCTTATTATACAAAGCATCTCCGTCTTCGCATACATAGTTGTGCATTTCCTCAATATATATATCATCAGCATCCTGAAGAATGCGCACTTTCTCGCGTGTTATATCACCGAGGATACGAACAGCAAGTCCTGGTCCAGGGAAAGGATGGCGATTGATTAAGCGTTCTGGCATCTGCAACTGGCGACCAACTCTACGAACTTCATCCTTAAACAACCATTGCAATGGCTCACAAAGTTGAAGTTTCATTTCTTTAGGAAGTCCGCCTACATTATGATGGCTCTTGATAACCATACCAGTAATACTTAGACTCTCTATACGGTCTGGGTATATTGTACCCTGTGCCAACCATTTAGCATCAACAATCTTTTTAGCTTCAGCATTAAATACTTCAACAAAGTCACGTCCGATAATCTTGCGCTTTGTTTCTGGATCAGAAACGCCTTCAAGATCCTTAAAGAACTTCTCGCTAGCATCAATACCAATTACATTCAAACCAAGTCCACTATATGCTTCCATAACCTTAGCAAACTCGTTTTTGCGAAGCATACCATGATCAACGAATATACAAGTAAGGTTCTTGCCTATAGCTTTATTGAGCAATGTAGCACAGACAGAAGAGTCTACACCTCCTGAAAGACCTAGAATAACACGATCATTACCTAATTGTGCTTTCAGTTCCTCAACAGTACTTTCAACAAATGAAGCTGGACTCCATTCCTGCTTACTCTTACAGATGTCAACAACGAAGTTCTTCAACAACTGTGTGCCCTGAGTCGAATGGAACACTTCCGGATGAAACTGTACACACCATACACGTTTCTCCTCATTGGCAAAAGCTGCATATTTCACGTCGGCTGTAGAACCAGTGATATGAAAACCTTCAGGAATAGCGGTGATCGTATCACCATGACTCATCCAAACCTGTGAACCTTTCTTGAAATCCTTGAAAATAGGAGTTTCCAAGTCTATTGTCTCAAGATTTGCACGGCCGTACTCACGGGTACCGGTCTGCTCAACCTTTCCACCATTGGCAAATGAGATGAACTGAGCACCATAGCATATACCCAAAACAGGATACTTGCCTATAAATTGGCTCAATTCAACCGTAAACGCCTCCTTATCATGAACAGAATAAGGACTTCCACTAAGAATTACACCAATGATGTTTGGATCATTCTTTGGAAATTTGTTGTAAGGTAAGATTTCGCAGAAGGTGTCCAATTCACGTACACGACGACCAATAAGTTGTGTTGTCTGTGAACCGAAGTCAAGAATAATAATCTTCTGTTGCATATTAATTGTTTGATTAAATATATAGTTTCTTTATTGATTCAATTCCTCAAGAAAAATTTCGGCATTATCAATCGTATCGAGTTTTCCGACATCCATCAGTTTCAAGTCTTCTTTCACATATCCCTTAATAGCTATCTTATCGCAGTTTTGCAGATAAAAGTCCATGATAGGGAACTTATCAGGATAATCAGACATGAATGGAAATAGTTGAGGAGAGAAAGAATGTATACCCGAAAAAGCATACATATTATAATTTTCACGAAGCTTATCTATTGTAGAAGATTTAACTTCAGTATAAGGACTCTTAATTTCACCGGTTTCGATATTAACCCAACCGACAAGAAGCATATCATCATTAAACATCAGATATCTCTTTGTCTTTCGCCAGCTAACAAGCAATACAGCTCCAGCCTGACGATGCGGAACGCCGCAAGACTTACACATGACACGACGATCTACACTATAGAATTTCTTTAAATCTACATTACTCAAGATGTCTACATTATGTATAAGTATCTGATCATTAGGATTAAACAAAGGTATGGCTTTCTTTATGCCACCACCCGTTTCAAGCAATCCTGAAGTTTCATCGCTGATTTTTATATCAAGTCCGAAATTATCATTTTCCTTTAGATAATCAATTATCTGACTTGCAAAATGATGTACATTAATTATTATTGAATTGAATCCGGCATCTTTCAATCGAAAGATCACGCGTTTGAGCAGCGGCTCTCCTCCAACTCTTACCAACGCCTTTGGCATACTATCGGTAAGAGGTTTTAGGCGAGTACCCAATCCTGCTGCGAAAATCATTGCTTGCATCATTTTCTTTTTTAATGCGTGCAAATATAACCATTTTTCACGAGATGACAAAATTTATTTTAGAGTAATTGACTTTATCACTATCACTACATCATTGGTCAACGTGCGTAAAAACTCTATTCTTTTATGAACAGCGGTATGTCTATATACGATAATCAGTATATCCGCCATATTATGCACGGATATACTGATTAATATCATTTACGCATACAAAAGTTTTTCCGTTTGGAAAATAATTCTGTTTACGTTGTTTCAAATATAAAAATACTGAATCATGAATAACAAATATAGCTAGTAGACTTCTCTTTACTTTTTCAGTAATGTCTGCTGTATATTCTGTTCACGATGATTCACTTGTACTTCTATTCCAAATTTCTCATGAATATGCTCTGCCAGATGCTGTGCACTATAAACAGATCTATGCTGACCGCCAGTACAACCAAAAGAAAACATCAAATTCGTGAATCCACGCTGGATATATCTCATGACATGATGATCAGCTAGTTTATACACTTCATCAAGGAACGTCAATATCTCACCATCATCTTCAAGGAATCGAATAACCGGTTCGTCAAGTCCCGTTAGTTTCTTATATGGTTCGTAACGACCAGGGTTGTGAGTACTACGGCAATCAAACACGTAACCTCCACCATTTCCAGAAGGGTCATCAGGAATACCCTTTCTAAATGAGAAACTGTTCACCCTTACAACCAAAGGTCCTTTATCATCATAATTTGAGAATGTTGCAGGACCGTCCTGCGTATGTGCTTCATAAACTTTACTATCAGTTATCTTATATCCGTCAGCTCTGTTGTGTGCAGGTTCTTCAATATGTGAGAACTGTGGCATTTCAGTAAGTTTCTTCAACATCTCCATCATATATGGATAAGGGAATATATCGGGATTAAGCTTCAGAAGTTCACGAAGATTATCCATTGCTGGAGGTATTGAATCCAAGAAATGCTTTTTACGCTCAAAATATCCTCTGAAACCATACGCACCTAAAACCTGAAGAGTACGAAACAAGACAAACAAGCTCAATCTTTCAACGAAATGGCGTTCAGAAGGAACCTCTATATAATTCTTCAACGAATCATAATATTCATAGACTAGTTTACGACGAAGTTTGAACGAATACTTTGCTGAAGCCTGCCATAAAAAAGAAGCTACATCATAATAATAAGGTCCTTTTCGTCCACCTTGAAAGTCAATAAAGTATGGATTATCATTTTCATCTAGCATTATATTGCGCGCCTGAAAATCACGATAAAGAAAACTTTCACAATCTTCAGCAGTCAAATCTTTGGCAAACATTCTAAAATTAGCTTCAAGTTTAAGCTCATGAAAGTCAAGTCCTGTAGCTTTAAGAAAACAATACTTGAAATAGTTTAAATCAAAAAGTACGCCTTCTTTATCAAATTCAGGTTGTGGATAGCAATTAGCCCAATCCAGTTCGCGTGCACCTTCAATCTGAATCTTAGGCAATTCTCTTATGGTCTTCACCAACAGTTGCTGTTCCTTTTGATTATATCTTCCGTCAGCTTCCCTTCCGCCATTTATTGCATCAAATAAAGATGAATTTCCTAAGTCGGTCTGTAAATAGCGCAACTCATCATTGCTAACAGCCAAAACGTTTGGAACAGGAAGTTTTCTCATTGAGAAATGATTATCCAGATATATAAAGGCGTGGTTTTCATCCCTACTTGTACCAACAACACCGATAATAGTACCGCCATCCTTATTCACAAAACGATAATACTGTCTGTTGCTACCTGCTCCTGGAAGTTTTTCTATACTTATAGGTTCTTCACCTTTATAATCAACATATAATTTCTTCAACTTTTGCATAAGTGATATTTTGTTTAATCATCTACAGATACAAGAACATCATTCTTTATCTTTGTTCTTGCGTTTTTCCTCCCACTGTCCTAGCAAATTGTCTATTAGCAACAATACCATAAATATACCTAAGGACATAAAGAATGACCTTGTTAATATTATAAGCAAAAAGGCAACTATTGCCATTATAGCCCACCGTTTCCAATTGATATTCATTTTCATTCTGCAAAGATACAAAAAAAAAATCGGATGTCATCACGACAACCGATTTTCAAAAACAAACTACTTAAAAACTAATCTACTAAAACAAATCAAAAAAATATCTTTTTCGGATTTAANCCGATACTTTTTTATCTTAACTATTGCAAAGATATAGTTTTTTCCAATACATTCAAAAGNTTTGCGGTTTTTTTTTATAATTATTAGCATATAAATAAAAAAAAGGGCTTAATCTTTAAAGATTAGCCCCTTTTNTGTTATATTGAGTTTACAAATTTAATTACATCATTCCACCCATACCTGGCTGTACTGCAGGAGCAGCNGACTTAGGTTCTGGTTTATCTGTAATCAAGCATTCTGTTGTAAGGAATAATCCAGCTATTGATGCTGCATTTTCAAGTGCAACACGAGCCACCTTAGCAGGATCAATGATACCGGCCTTACGCATATCCTCATATTTATCAGTACGTGCGTTATAACCGAAATCGCCCTTGCCTTCAGCTACTTTGTTGACAACAACTGAACCTTCACCACCTGCATTTGCTACAATCTGACGAAGAGGAGATGTGATAGCACGCTCAACAATGTTAATACCNGTCTGCTCATCAGCGNNGTCACCCTTAAGGTCTTTCAATGCNNTAAGAGCACGGATATATGTTGTACCACCACCGGCAACAACACCTTCCTCCATTGCAGCACGTGTTGCACAAAGAGCATCGTCTACACGATCCTTCTTTTCCTTCATCTCTACCTCAGAGTTAGCACCTACATAAAGTACAGCTACACCACCTGAAAGTTTAGCAAGGCGCTCCTGAAGTTTCTCCTTGTCATAAGAACTTGTTGTGTTAGCAATTTCATTCTTAATCTGAGCTACACGCTCCTGTATATTTTCTTTTACACCATGACCACTTACGATAGTTGTGTTATCCTTTGTAACAGTTACTTTCTCTGCGCTTCCAAGCATTTCAAGAGTAGCCTGCTCTAGCTTCAAACCCTTATCCTCACTGATAACTACACCACCTGTAAGAACTGCGATATCCTCAAGCATTGCTTTGCGACGATCACCGAATCCAGGAGCCTTAACAGCACAAATCTTCAAACCACCACGAAGACGGTTTACAACCAATGTTGTAAGAGCTTCAGAATCTACATCTTCAGCAATAACCATCAATGGACGTCCGCTTTCTGCAGCTGGCTGTAGAATTGGCAAGAAGTCTTTAAGGTTACTGATCTTCTTATCATAAATAAGGATGTATGGATTATCCATAACACACTCCATCTTGTCTGCATCTGTTACGAAATATCCAGAAAGATAACCACGATCAAACTGCATACCCTCAACAACGTCGATATGAGTTTCACGGCTCTTGCTTTCCTCAATAGTGATAACACCATCTTTAGAAACCTTGCGCATTGCATCAGCAAGAAGCTTACCTATTTCAGGATCGTTGTTTGCTGAAACTGTTGCTACCTGCTCTATCTTGTCATAGTTGTCACCTACAAGTTCTGCATTATTCGCAATGAAATCAACAACAGCCTTAACAGCCTTGTCAATACCACGCTTCAAATCCATTGGATTAGCACCAGCAGTTACATTCTTCAAACCTTCTGCTACAATCGCCTGAGTAAGTATTGTTGCAGTTGTTGTTCCGTCACCTGCATCATCACCAGTCTTGCTGGCTACGCTCTTTACAAGCTGTGCACCAGTATTCTCAAAGTGATCTTCAAGTTCAATTTCCTTTGCTACAGTAACACCATCCTTTGTAATCTGAGGAGCACCAAACTTCTTTTCGATTACTACGTTACGTCCTTTAGGACCTAGTGTTACTTTTACTGCATCAGCTAATTGATCAACACCCTGCTTCAAGAGGTCACGTGCCTCTACATCAAACTTAATATCTTTTGCCATGATTATTATAAATTAAAATTACACATTAAATTATTCTGCAAGAACTGCAAGTATATCACTCTGACGCATGATAAGATACTTCTCACCCTGATATTCCAATTCTGTTCCAGCATACTTTCCATAAAGCACGACATCATTCTCTTTTAGAATCATAGGTTCGTCCTTTGTACCAGAACCTGCAGCTACAACTTTACCACGCTGTGGTTTTTCTTTAGCTGTATCAGGAATGATGATTCCACCTACTTTTTCTTCAGCTGGTTCAGGAAGTACCAGCACTCTGTCTGATAATGGTTTAATGTTCATAATTCTTATATTTTTAATTTTAAAATTAATAGTTTATTATGCCATACTATATGCTAAAAATGTGCCAATTAGCATATATGCCAAAATTGGCAGTAAATTATATGTCATATTTGGCAGAATTTTACTAATTTTGCACCAAAATATAACATATAACATAGGTATTAAACTTTCATGAGCAATTTTTCACAATCGAGCGAGCCTACTGAAATCAGTAATGAAGCTCACAAATCTCTAAAAGAGACTACAATATTTCTTGCGGAATATGCATCCACTCTGGAAGCTGTAGGAGTTCAGACATCACGTATCCAAGCCAACACGATACGTATTGCAAAGTCTTTTGGATATTGGTGTAACATAATGATGTTCCCTAAAACCATCAGCATTACGTTGCATGATGAAGGACGCGAGCACTCTTACACTTATGTAAAGAAGACTCCGTCTATGGGACTGAACTTCAAAATCAACATGAAGCTATCACATTTGTCATGGGAAGCTGTTGACAAAAAACTATCACTTTCTGAATTATGGAAAAAGTTTAATAATGTGATTAGTGAACCTCGTGAAAGTCCTTGGACAGTATTAATACTTGTTTCATTTGCTAACGCATGTTTCTGTAGACTTTTCGACGGAAATTATACTTCTATGGCTATCGTCTGGATTGCTACATTTATAGGATTCTTCGTCAGACAACAGCTCACTAAACGAAAATGGAATGTTCTCGCAATATTCACCATCTGTTCATTTGTCAGCACTTTGGTTGGAGCAACTGATTTTCTATTTATACATGGAGGTACGGAAGATATTTCTCTCGGAACATCAATGTTATACCTTGTCCCAGGAGTTCCACTCATCAATGGTGTTATGGATATAATAGACCATAACGCCCTGAATGGAATAGCCAGAATCACCAACGCCTCACTTCTTATTATATGCATAGCGTTGGGAATCTCGTTAACAGTCATGCTTTTAAATATTGACGCAAGTATATTTACTAAGGTTGTCAGACCGAATGTAGTAATGGCAGCTATCGCTGATGGATTGTATGCTGCTATTGCCGGTTTGGGATTTGCTGTAATATCAAATCCACCACGTAAAGCTCTTGCCTATTCAGCATTCTTAGCATGTGTAGGTCATGGTATTAGATACTTCCTCATGCATTATCCATCATTGATGCTAGACCAAGTTTCAGCCTCTACAATTGCAGGATTTTCAATTGGCTTATTAGCTATTCCTTTTGCAATGCATCTACACTACCCTGCCGAAGGATTTGCTTTCCCAGCTCTTCTTCCTATGGTTCCAGGTTTGTTTGCCTATAAATCAGTAATAAGCACTATCAATATAGTAAGACAATCAACGGAATTCACAATCAAAAATGTTGGTGATTTCTTCCATACTTCTACGCTCACTATATTGGTAATGTTTGGAATGGTTGCGGGATGCGTTATTCCTATTTTTGTTTTCCGCAGACAGTCTTTCTCTGTGACTCGCAAGAGAGGGAATTAAATATTATGTCAGCCATTTTGGCTGCACCTTTGGCATTCGGATGTATTCCGTCTGCCAGTACTAGACCTCCATATTGATAATATTCAGTGTGGAGGTCTATTATTTTACATCTCTTTTTCTTAGCGACTTTCTTTATAATAGGAATAATTCCATTCACGATAACAGAATCATTGATATTCCATGTTCCTTTAAAAGCTGGTATTGGAGTTGCCAAATACACCTGAGGCTTTGCAGGAAGTGATTTCAATGTATCTACCATTGCTTCCAAATCCTTTTGATAAGTAGAATTAAACTGCCAGTTTTCTGGTTTACTGTCATTAGTTCCCAGTTTAATAATCACAATATTTGGATTGAAAGCCTTTGCATCACGCCAAGCAAGTTCTTTAACATAAGGCAAGTTACCCTTCTTCATCAGCGTGCGTGCACTCACTCCATAGTTCTTCACATTATACTTCTCACCAAGTTGATCCTGAAGCATAGCAGGGTATCCTTTTTCATCTGCCATGTCTATTCCATAACCATCAGTTATACTGTTTCCGATACATGCCACTCTTATGGCATCTTTTGAAGGAGATTTATGATTATCCAACCATGTAGAAAGATCATTTAGCAATTGCTCATGATAGGCAAATTCTTTTTTGAATCCAAAGCCATGTCCTCCTGTTGGATATATATGAAGCGAACATTTATTACCGTTTCTTCGCATCGCAGTATAATAAGCAAGAGCATTTGTCAATGGTGGAACTCCGCCATCATCATTAGCTAAGAATATCACAGCCTCTGGAGTAAGATGAGTATGTACCTGCATATCCGTTGAGAACTCATTTACCAGTTCTTTATTGTTCACGCCACTACCCAAGAAATTATCACATGATCCTACGTGTGATTTACTCTTATCCATCGAGATGACAGGATAAAACAAAATACTGAAATTTGGACGTGCAGAGAAATCTGCTTTTGTTGAAATAACTGATGCTAAATGACCACCTGCAGAAGAACCCATAATACCCACATCATAAGGGTTTATATTCCAACATGCAGCACTATCTCTTACAGTTTCCATTGATTTCACAGCATCTGATATTGGGATGTTTCTATCACCCTTTGGCATTCTATATTTCAACACAAAAAGAGCGATTCCTTTACGATTAAAAAAATCAGCCCAGTTATGGCCTTCGTTATCTATTGCAAGATGAGTGTACCCACCACCAGGCAAACAAACGACCGCTCTACCAGATGGTTTAGTCGGAAGATAAGCGGTAAGTGTAGACTCACCATCTTCAGATATTTTCAACACAAAATTACGAGTCGTATTTTGAGCATTACAACACACAAAATACAACAATAATGACAATGTAAATAGTATTTTTTTGTTTGTTTCCATAGCGCAAAGATAATGATTTTTATTAAAATAAACACAACTAATCGTAATTTATAAATTAATTTATTTATCTTTGCACATAGTATATATAATAACTAATTTAAACTGGAAAAATAAAACGTATGAAAGATTTCTTTAAAAACGTCTTTGCCACTATGCTTGGCATATTTCTCTTTGGAGTTGTAATGTCTTTCTTTGGGATATTATGTATTATTGGTATCGGCGTTGCTTCTACTGCCACGAATGACATAAAAGATAATTCTGTATTGGTCTTAAAACTTGACGGTCAGATGACAGAACAGTCTGAAGACAAAATCATGAACAATATCAACGGTATATCAGGACTGAGTTTTGAAAATACTGTGAAAGCTATTCGTAAGGCTAAAGACGATAAGAATATCAAAGGTATATATATTGAGGCTGGACAACTTGGTGCTGATTTGGCACAAGCTGAAGAAATACAAAATACGTTACTTGACTTCAGGAAATCTGGAAAATGGATTGTTGCCTACGGAGAACAATTCAGCACTTTGAGTTATTATATATCTTCTGCTGCTGACAAAGTTTATATGAACAAAGAAGGCATGGTAAACTGGATTGGTATCGGTGGCGAAAAGGTTTACTACAAGAATCTTTTGGCTAAATTCGGAATTAAATTTGTTACGACTAAAGTTGGTAAATACAAGAGCGCTGTAGAGACTCTCACAGCTGATAGCATGAGCGCTGCTGACCGCGAACAGACAGAAAGATATCTTAATGGATGGTGGAGCACTATTTTGAACACCGTTTCAAAAAACAGAGATATAAGCAAAGACTCTCTTAATGCTTATGCCGACAGAGCTATTATGCTTGAAGACGCAGAAAACATTGTAAAATACAAGATGGTTGATGGCTTGATGTATAACGATGAGGTGAAATCAAAAATCAAGAAGATGCTGTCTATTGANCAAGACGAAACTGTCAATCAGGTTAGCGTAGACGATATGGCTGGAAGCGATGATATNGCAACNGGTAAACATATTGCTGTNTATTATGCTTATGGTGACATCGTTGACGAGGCTTCNCCTNAAAGCGTTTTCAGNAACGGACATCAGATTGTAGGNAAAGATNTNTGNAAGGATCTGGAAGACCTTGCNAACGATGATAATGTAGAGGCTGTTGTNATACGTATCAATTCNGGTGGTGGCTCTGCNTATGCTTCTGAACAGATNTGGCATCAGATTGCNNAACTTAAGAAAGTTAANCCTGTAGTAGTTTCCATGAGTGGCGCTGCTGCATCCGGAGGATATTATATCAGTAGCGATGCAAACTGGATTGTTGCCGACCCNTCNACNATTACTGGTAGCATTGGTATCTTCGGTATGTTTGAAGATATGAGCGAATTATACACCAAGAAGCTCGGAATAAGCTATGCTGAAGTAAAGACCAATCGTAATTCTGTTTTTGGAGCAAGTGGTCATCCATTCACATCTGAACAGATGGGACTATTGCAGAATAATGTAAATCATGGATACATGATCTTTAAGAAAAGAGTTGCTGAAGGTAGACACATGACTTTAGATCAAGTTGAAAAGATTGCACAAGGTAGAGTTTGGCTTGGCGAAGATGCTGTAAAGATTAAACTTGTCGACGAGTTAGGCGGACTTGACAAAGCTATTGCGAAAGCTGCCAAACTAGCAAAGGATGATGATTATAAGACATCTTCTTATCCTGCACCGAAAAGTATTTTCGAACAAATATTAAATACAGAACAAAACGATTATAATAATCTGGACGAACATTTGCAGATGTTGCTTGGCGAATATTATGAGCCATTTAAAATCATCAGTGATTTTGAACACATGGACAAAGTTCAGGCACGCCTGCCATATATCATCAAGATTAAATAATTATTATGAGAACTGAAGGAGATTTTATTCACATATACGATTGGTTGTTGCCACTTAGTTGGCTCTATGGAATAGGAGTCGGCTTTCGCAATAAACTATTTGAAATCGGAGTGCTAAAACAACACTCCTATGATATACCGGTTATATCAGTTGGCAACATCACTGTTGGAGGATCTGGTAAGACACCTCATGTGGAATATCTGATAAGACTTCTTCAAGAAGAGGCTAAAATTGCTGTTCTTTCACGAGGCTACAAAAGAAAGACACATGGATACATCTTGGCTGACGAAAACAGTACGATGAAAGATATTGGCGATGAACCATTTCAGATGAAGAAGAAATTTTCTGGCATAAATGTTGCAGTTGACCATAAGAGAACAAGAGGTATAGAGAATATCATCAATGATCGTAAGGATACAGATGTAATATTGCTTGATGATGCTTTTCAGCACAGATATGTAAAACCTGGTATCAACATTCTTCTAGTAGACTATCATCGACTCATCATCTATGACAAGTTGTTGCCTGCTGGAAGACTACGTGAACCATTATCAGGAAAGAACCGTGCCGACATCGTTATCATCACGAAGTGCCCAAAAGACTTGAAGCCTATGGAATTCAGAGTCCTGACAAAGTCAATGGACCTTTATCCATACCAAAGTCTGTTCTTCTCTACAATTGACTATGATACGCTGTATCCATTATTCAATAAAGAAGAAAATAAAATCACGAAGCAGCAGTTGAAAGGTAAAAATGTACTGCTTGTTTCAGGAATAGCTTCACCAAAGCAGATAATTATCGACATTAAAAAATATGTCACAAGCATAACTCCTTTGTCTTTTGCCGATCACCATCAGTTTTCGTCAAAAGATGCAGAAAGAATAAATCAAGCTTTCGCAAACATCAAGGGAAACAAGATTATTATAACAACGGAAAAAGATGCAACCCGACTTGAAGATATCGAGGGACTTGACGATGACGTGAAAAGTCATATTTATGTTCTGCCTATCAAAGTAAGGTTCATGCTTAACCAAGAAAATGTTTTTAATGATAAAATCATAGACTATGTACGAAAAAATTCAAGAAACAGCATCCTGGCTAAAGGAAAGGATGACAACAAGTCCAAAGACAGCGATAATTCTGGGAACAGGCCTGGGACAATTAGCTTCAGAAATAACCGATAGTTACGAATTCCCATATAGTGAAATTCCTAATTTCCCTGTTTCTACCGTTGAAGGCCATGCAGGCAAACTGATATTCGGTAAACTTGGTGGCAAAGACATCATGGCTATGGAGGGACGTTTCCATTTCTATGAGGGCTACAACATGAAAGAAGTAACCTTCCCTGAGCGTGTAATGTTTGAATTGGGCATCGAAACTCTTTTCGTTAGCAACGCATCTGGAGGTATGAATCCTGATTTCAAGATTGGCGACCTCATGGTTATCAACGACCATATCAATTTCTTCCCAGAGCATCCACTTCACGGAAAGAACTTCCCTACTGGTCCACGCTTCCCTGATATGCACGAGGCTTACGACCACACTCTTATTGAACTGGCTAACGAGATTGCAAAGGAGAAAGATATTCGCCTTATGCATGGTGTTTACATGGGAGTTCAGGGACCTACTTTCGAGACTCCTGCTGAATACAGAATGTACCACTTGCTTGGTGCCGATGCAGTTGGTATGAGTACCGTTCCTGAGGTTATCGTCGCACATCACTGTGGCATAAAGGTATTTGGCATCAGCATCATCACCGACCTTGGAGGCTTCGACGTTCCTGTAGAGGTTAGTCACGAGGATGTGCAGAAAGCAGCTAATGCAGCACAGCCAAAGATGACTGAGATCATGCGTGAGATGATTCGTCGCTCATAACACTACAATTATAATATTATTGAACTAAGAATATTAAATGACTGAGATTTCTAAACTTGGAGAGTTCGGACTTATTCACCGACTCACCAAAGATATAGAACCAAAGAATACAAGTACAAAGTATGGCGTAGGTGATGACTGCGCCGTACTTCATTATCCCCAAAAGGAAGTTCTTGTCACTAGCGACATGCTAATGGAGGGAATACATTTCGATTTAACATATATCGATATGCGCACCCTTGGCTATAAGTCTGCTATGGTAAACATCAGCGACATATTCGCCATGAACGGAACTCCTCATCAAATTTTGGTTAGCATTGCTATTGGAAAAAGATTCAAAGTAGAAGACCTAGACGAATTCTATGCTGGACTACGTGAAGCATGCGCAAAATGGGACATTGATGTAGTTGGTGGTGACACCACTTCATCTAGAACAGGTCTTGCCATCAGCATCACTTGTATTGGTGAAGCAGCTAGTGAGGATGTCGTTTACAGAAACGGAGCTAAAGAGACTGACCTCATTTGCGTTTCAGGTGATCTTGGTGCATCCTACATGGGACTTCAGATTCTCGAAAGAGAAAAAGCTGTATACTATTCACAGATTGAAGAGTATAATAAAAAGGTACGCGAAGCACAAGCAGCTAACGACGAAGCAAAACTTGCAGCTCTAAGAGCACAGAGACAAACCGTAGAAGACTTCCAACCTGACTTTGCTGGAAAGGAATATCTTCTCGACAGACAACTTAAGCCAGAAGCACGTGGCGACATTGTGGACGAATTGCGCAAAGCAAATATCAAACCTACTGCAATGATTGACATTTCTGACGGACTTAGCAGCGAACTTCTTCATATCTGTAACCAAAGTCATTGCGGTTGTCGTGTGTATGAAAAAGAAATACCTATTGACTACCAAACTGCGGTTGCAGCCGAACAGTTCAACATGAACCTCACTACCTGTGCATTAAATGGTGGTGAAGATTACGAACTACTATTCACGGTTCCTATCGGAGATCACGAGAAGATTAAGAATATCAAAGGCATACGCCAGATAGGCTACATCACAAAAGAAAGTCTAGGCTGCATGCTAGCTACTCGTGACGACAATGAATTCCAGCTAGAGGCACAAGGATGGAATCCTATTCGTGACGGGAAATAGTATTATAAGATATAAATAAAAGACTTACATATTTCTCCCGCTGATTTCACTGATTCACGCAGATGTATTTTCTCTGCGTTACTCTGTGAAATCAGCGGGAGGCTTGTATCATTCCCTTTCATGTATCTGTATTATCTGCAAAAACAGACTATTCTCCCGCATATCTCGCAGATTCACGCAGAGAAGAACATTTGCGGTAATCTGCATGAGACGCCCCCCTACTATGCAGGTTAACTTACAACAAACATTTCTTGTATCTGTCAATGGTCCTTAAATCAATCATTAGAATTTTGATGTAAAATATCATTAAATTTGCATTTATGTAAAAATGTATTTATCTTTGGAGTATTTTATCATATATAACAAATAATACCATTATGGAAAATACATTTAATACTATTTCTGTTATTCTCGCAATATGGGGAATATTAGAGATCATTTTATTCTTCAAAGTTTGGAAAATGACAAACGATGTTGAGAAATAAAAAAACAAGTTTATTGATGGCAATGACAAAGGAGAGGGTGAAACATTTGTTAATATGGATATTGTAAGTTCGGTTAGAGCACTTTACTATCTTAATAAGAAAGAAGAGGCTTACGAACTTTTGAATAAGTATCTATATTATGAAATGACATACTTCGCGAATTTTACCATTCATAAAGACGAAAACGGAAAAGAATATGTTTTCATTGATCGTGTCAGTTATTACGTTGAAGAATTGATAAATAATGCTTATCTAAAAACTCTACCATTATACAAAGCATTAGATAAGGAGATTCCTGATAACTTAGCTCCATTTGATTATGAAGAGTATTTGAAATTCAGCAAAAGATGACATTTAGATATACAAAATAATCCGACAGTTCAATGAACTGTCGGATTATTTTTATTTATCATTATTAACCTATTTATCTTCCATAATCACAACAATTTCTTAAGTTCATCCATATCAGGCAACGCCTTACGCAAATCTTCGGGCATATCGGCTGCTGTTGTGTAAGTAGCAACACCCATAGGTTTGTCAAAGTCTTGAATGATGTATTCCACATATTCACGTTTGGCACTCTTGCATAAAACGATACCTATTGATGGATTCTCATGGCTTTTCTTCACGTGATCATCAAGTATTCGTAAGTATGCTGTGAGTTGTCCAAGATAACTTGGCTTGAATGTCCCCACTTTGAGCTCCACGCATACTATAGCATTCAACTCTCTGTTGAAGAAGAGTAAATCGGAAAAATGTTCTACACCATACACTTCAAGGTGATATTGATTTCCAATGAAGGCAAAGTCATTACCAAATGTCATAATGAAACGTTTTATATTCTGAACAATCTGTTGCTCTACCACACGTTCATCAATATCTTCATTGTCTCGTACCCCAATCTCTTCCACATTTATAAAGTCAAGAGCATATTCATCTTTGAACATCATAACAGCCTTTCTTGCTTCCTTCGCTGAGATTTTGGCTGTTGTGAAGTTATTCGGTATCTGCTGTTGATTGTGATACGCATCCTCCTTGAATAAGCGTTTTAAGGCTTCTACAGACAAATATTCATTGGCACATCTGTGTATGTAATAGTACCGCTCATTGATATTGTCAATCTTTTCGATTATGCGTATATGATGAGTGAAAGGTGTATGCAGAAAGTCTTCAACGGGGAAAGATACGGTGTCAGGAAATGACAGCGAGTGATAAATATCAATACTTTCGATAGCATCCGGCAAATCGACAATCGCAATTGTCGATTTTGTGTTTGTGGTTTCGACATTCGTGATTGTCGATTTATCAAGCATACTCCACTGCTCATAGAACTTTCGCATATTCTTAAGACTATTGGCAGAGAAGCCTCTTAACCCAGGTAGAATCTTTCTTAATCGTTCACTTATAGCTTCAAGCGCACCTGTCCCCCAAGCTCCGCCCTTGCGTGAATTAATCGAAACGTATTTACCTACACCAAAGTACACAGCAAGCTGCACGCGGTTTTCATCTTTGAGAGCCTCATACTGACCTTGTAGAATTGCCGTTTTAATAATCTCGGCTGCTTGGTTATAATCCGATGGTATTATTTGGTTTTGTTCCATGCTACAAAATTAGTAATTTAAATTCATTTATTGCCAAAATATGCAAAAAATCAATGTATCATGTTGATTTAACAAACAGATATTTAAAACCGTAAAACTGTAGTATTCTCCCAACTACAATACAAAATAAGACAACTCTCCCATTACTGCATTTTCTCTGCGTAAATCTGCGTTATCTGCGAGAGAATAATCACGCTAGCGTACTCAAGCTATTGCACAAAGAAACCCCAATGTCTCTCGCAGATTACGCTGATAATCGCAGACAAACCTCAATAACCACACGAACAACAAACTGTCTTTCTCTGCGAATGCAGCTTGCTGCGTTCATCTGCGACCTCTGCGTTATCTGCGAGAGAATATGTAGTTCAAGTTGAGACAATAAGTCTGCGGGAGATAATGTAACTCATGCTGTTTGCAGTTTGTCTGCGGGAATCTGCGTAATCTGCGGGAGAATAGACCGTTCACCCAAATGCACGCTACTGCATTTCTATTAAGAAGTAGCAAAGTAGGATAAGCAAAAGAAATGCTACTATAGTGACAAGTTGTATATTGATTATTTTTCGTGTTTTGATATCATTTACAGCTAAATAAATATAATATCTGATAGTTTTTCTCATTTTATGTACAAAACTCACAACTTATTACGTATATTTGCAGTAATATTTGAGAATAAAATACAATAATTAAACTAACATATCAAATAATATGGCTACATTGCTTCGTTTTACAATAGAAAACTTTCGCTCTATCGCAGAGAGGAAGACAATGGTTTTCACTCCTACGTCAATAAAGGATGAGCCATTTTCTAACATCGTAAATGATGATAATGGCAACTACCTACGCACTACAGCCATTTATGGTGCAAATTCAAGTGGTAAAAGTAATGTTATTCTAGGTATCGCTAAAATGGCACATCTTGTACAGTCATCAATAAAAATGAACGACAAGGAAGAGCTTTCTTATGAGCCTTTTCTGCTTAACAAAGCGAATACTAATAAACCAACACTATACGAGGCTGAGTTCGTAACGAATGGCATCCATTACCGTTACGGCTTCTCAAACACGGCACAAGAGATATGTGAAGAATGGCTTATTCGTAAAGAGAAGTCTGGCAAAGAAAGTAATATATTCATTCGTACGCTTGAAGGCATTGGAGTGAATAATAAACTATTTCCAGAAGGTAAAGACCTTGAGGAAAGAACAAATAACAACCGATTATTTATTTCTCTAGTTGGACAGTTAGGGGGAAAAATATCTAACTCAATCATTGATTTTTTCCAAAAAGGTATTAATGTATTATCTGGGCTTGATACTAACTCCTACAAATCTTTTACTAAATTGTATTTGAATAAAGACTTGCCAGGATGTAACGAGATGAAAAATTTCTTTAAAAGAGCACAACTTGGTTTCAAAGATGTTGTTTCAATGGATCACGATTTTGACGTTCATGATCTTCCAAAAGATATACCAAATGAACTTAGAGAAGAACTTATTAAGGATTTAATTGGAAAGAAGCAAATAAAGATTTTCTCTTCACATGGAATATATGATGAAGATGGAATAATGGTTGGTACTCAAAATTTTGAGTTCGATGAAATGGAATCTGCAGGTACTCGTAAACTATTCGATATGGCTGGTCCTATTTTCGATACGTTGAACTCAGGTACAGTACTTGTCATTGATGAACTCGATGCCAAGATGCATCCACTAATTTCATTGGAATTGGTATCACTGTTCAATGACCCAGCCCGCAATAAAAATTGCGCTCAGCTTATTTTCTCAACACATGACACCAACCTTCTATCAAGTCACCTTCTACGTCGTGATCAAATATGGTTCACTGAGAAAGATTCTCAGGAACGTACAGATATTTACAATATGATGCAGATTGTGTTGCCAGATGGTACTAAACCACGTGGCGATGGAAATATAGGGCGCAACTATATCAATGGCCGTTATGGAGGTATACCTTATATCATTCCTTACACAGAATAATTATGGCAAAGAAATTAAACATATCATCGCTTCAACCAAAAATCATCATGGAACCAGTGGCGAATGATGACAAAAGGTATGTCCGATGCCGAATTCTGATTGTATGTGAAGGAGAAAAAACTGAACCAAATTATTTTCGTTCATTCAGTATGATGGCTAATTCCAGTGGCTTAGTCTATGAAATAAATACTGCTGGCGGTGGAATCAATACCATTCAGGTAGTTGATAAAGCAATTCAGTTAAAAGCACAAGCTGACAAGGTTAGCAACCCTTACGACTCTGTTTGGGTAGTATTCGATCGTGATGATTTTAAACCTACAGACTTTGATAATGCCATCAAAAAGGCTACTAAAAACAAAATTGGATGTGCATGGAGTAATGAAGCATTTGAACTTTGGTACGTTTACCATTTTGATGATCGTTCCACCCCAATGAATCGTAATGATTATAAGGATATTATCACAAAACGTATACGTGATACTGGTTATCGTAAAGGTAATAAGGAATATACTTATCTTAAAAACGATATAAATATGCGCGCTATACTCAGTGCTTGTCATTGTGATGAACATGTTGCTATCAAACGTGCAGAGCGTCAATCGAAAATCTTTAATAATCAGAGATTCCATGATCGCAACCCTTGTACAATGGTATATAAGCTTGTAAGACTGCTAATCGGTGAGGATAAAGATTTTATAAAGCAGATAAAGTCTGAGCTTGAAAAGAAGTAGAATTTAAAATAGACTTCGATATAAATCCATCTTTACGGCATTGTTTATATCAATCGTATTAGCTCCATTCTCCTACTTCTGCATTTAATCTGCGAGAAAATATGTAGTTCATGTTGATGTCTTTTGTCTGCGAGACTCTGCGTTATCTGCGGGAGACAATTCCGTTCTATCTGCGGGGAACTATAAAACGATAAAAGGGATGTTCTAAAGCACATCCCTCTGTTGTTATCCTGCAATCCATAACGTGCAGCTAAGTAGCGCTGTGAGCGCTGCGATTAGCCATATTAAGTTGGTTATGATTTCATTACTGTACGCTAAAAGTTTAGAAACTAGATTTATTGGTGACGATTTGAATTTTGTATATTTTCGGGGGCTCCCCTGCGTTTTTCGTATTTTTTAGCTACGGAGCTACGTTATCTCTCGCAAAGCCTTTAAACAAAGGGGCTAACGGAACGTAGCTAAGTCAATTTAGCTACGTGAGCTACGTCTTAGCTACGTTATCCTATTCTGCATATATAATGTACGCGCCTTCACGCGCGCACCTAGGGTTTTGAAAAATATAAGTGTCGAAGTGTCAACTTAATGAATACCAGTATTTTATCGATGAATTCTATTAAATAAAGTGACGGTGATCTGGCTGTCTAAATTCAAGTTTTGCATGCGTTTCTATATAGAAACGGAAACGTTTGAACGTAGAAACGCAAACGTTTCTACGATGTTTTACCTCCTATTGCTTCGTAAAACGCAATGCATTTCATCGTAAAAAGGATTGCAAAACATCGCAAAACGCAACGAAAAACTTCGTAAAGCGTGATGCAATATGATGGAAATCTTCACCCATATTTTACCGACAAATAACCGACACTTCATTCGACCCGAAAAGTATTCTAACGGATTGATGCTCAATGAATAGACACTTCGACACTTGTTTTTATGAAAAACCCAGAGTGTGCGCATACGTGAGCACGTGTATAATGATGTGTAACACTCCTGTGATTAAAACTTTGGCTAACAGTCTAACCTAAATCTGATTGCATGGACAAAAATTTTGCAGTATCTTTGCAAAGAATTCAGTGGAATTCAGCAGAATACTTAAACAAGCTTGAAAATTCTGTTCTCGTTTAATGCATCCATTTACACATCCTCAGTTCCAGAGATACAGCAAACGATTCTTTGACACATTCACTCATTGAATGCATTCCATCCTTAAAACGACACAAGTTGACGTAGCTAGAACGTAGCTTAACGTAGCTACATCCTCAAAACTACGTATCGTCAATCCCTGTGTTTATAAGCCTTGCCAAAGATACCGTAGCTTCGTAGCTAAATAACAAGAAAATGCACAGAGAGGTACCCTAAATATACAAAATTCAACTCGTCACAGAGAAATATAGGCTCAATCTTTTATTATATAATACGCTGCACTAAAGATTTATCATTTTAAGTGAGCACGAGTGATACTTTTATAATAGATAAAGCAGTAGTAACTTTGCGATAACAATGAGTCAGCGCAGTAACGTTACTTTGTCTCCTTACAATTTTCATTCATTATGAATAAAATAGATTAAGNCACGTAATCGTTAATAAATATTAATCTAAAGAATTTTTCTAATACGCTATTCTTTTATTTACAATTTAATTCATACCTTTGCACCCGCAATTAAGCAACAAGGTGCCATAGCTCAGTTGGTAGAGCAAAGGACTGAAAATCCTTGTGTCCCCGGTTCGATTCCTGGTGGTACCACAAAAAGCTCGATACAATCTTTTGTATCGAGCTTTTTTGTTGTCTGTTTGTTATTATCTCTTAAAAGATAATATCCTAAAGCATAATAACATTTGTTTTATACTATATTTGCATTATCATTTTTACAATAAACAAACTTAATAATAAAACAAATGAAAAAATACATCTTATTCGGGCTTTCTCTAATCATCAGTATGACTGCCTTTGCAGGAAACAACTATGCTAAATACTATCAGGGATTGCCAAAGCCTATGCCTGAAGTTGCTGCCCCTACTATTCCAGACAACAATGTTTCTATCACAGAATGTGGAGGCGTTGGTGACGGAATAACAATGAATACCATTGCATTTCAAAAAGCAATAAGCAAGTTAAATAAACTTGGAGGAGGACATCTTAATGTTCCTGCAGGAATATATCTCACAGGATTGATTTCTCTCAAAGATAATATAGACCTTCACATAGAGCGCAATGCGATGATACTGCTTTCGCCTGACAAGAAAGATCATTTCAAGACGGAAGACGGAGCGACTGACAACAAAACTACTCCTGGTATCAATGCAAGCAATCGCAAGAACATCTCAATAACGGGTGAAGGCACTATAGACGGTAATGGTAAATGGTGGAGAGCCGTGAAACGTTCAAAGGTTAGTGATGCTGAATGGAATCAATTCAAGCTACTAGGTGGAACTGTTTCTGCCAATGGAGAACTATGGTATCCATATAACTTAAAAAACTTCGACAACATTGCTAACTCAGCCGAAGCACAAGAGAACATGCGCACTCACCTTATAAGACTTACAGCATGCGAGAATGTACTTATTCAAGGCGTGACGATACAGAACTCACCTAAATTCCATATTGTTCCTCAAAGATGCAATAACGTGATTATAGACGGAGTAACTGTACGCTGTCCCTGGAATGCTCAGAATGGGGATGGAATAGACGTTGGCAACTGCAGCAACGTGCTTATCGTAAACAGCACTATTGATGCTGGCGATGACGGTATATGCATGAAAGGTGGTGCTGGAAAGGCTGGACTTGAAAACGGCCCATGCGAGAACATCAATATACAGGATAACAAGGTGTATCATGCACATGGAGGGTTTGTAATAGGCAGTGAATTTTCTGGTGGAATGAAGAACATCTTTGTGAACAACAATACTTTCAGCGGAACAGATACAGGACTTCGCTTCAAGAGTGCCATAGGACGTGGAGGAATCACTGAAAGCATTTATATCAGCAACATCTATATGAGCGATATAAAAGACGACGCAATAGTTTTTGAAACCACCTATTTTGATAATCACGTAGGTGCCAAAAAGCAGGGCATGGCAGCTGCTATGGATTTTGTGCCTAACTTTAAAGACATTCACATATCAAATGTTATATGCCGTGACGCAAGAAACGGAATAACAGCTCATGGTGAGAAGGGAATGATTCACGACATCACTATTGCCAACTCTACAATATTCTACAGCAACAAGGCAACAGATATTGACGCAGATTGTGACATCAAGCTTGACAACGTTAAACTTGTCACATATCCTACACGTTAATCCTTATTCTTATTCACGAGTGCTTCGCAAAGACGTTTCTGTAGCACTCGTGCATCAAGCACTGACATTTCGCTGTCTACAATAGAGAAAGCCAGCAAGTGCCCATTTCCACCCGTGCAATATCCTGCAAGTGAACTGATGCCATAAGGATGCGAAAGCGTTCCGGTCTTGCCATGTACAAGTCCGCGCAACTTAGGACTATTCATCTCACTGCGCAATGTGCCGTCGACTCCTGAGATAGAAAGTTCACGCATCAACACTTTATGAATAGGTTTGTGGATATATCCATAGCGCAATACAGCAACGAGCACAGCCGGAGAAAGATGATTGTGAATACACAATCCACATCCGTCGTGGACAACAATCGCCTTATTGGTCTGTTTAAGGTCTTGTTTGAGGAACTTTTTAAGATAGTCTACACCTACAACAGTAGGAACGCCCTTTGGATTGATGTGGTGACCGATAGTATATAATAATGATGTAGCCTGAGTATTTGAGCTATTCTTCCACATACGTCTGATTACTGGTTCTACAGGACGACGGAAACGGAAAAGACACTTTGAACCTTTCGGAACTTTAGCAAGGACAACCTGACTATCTGCCAAATGAATGCCTTGCTTCAGCAATGCTGCCTTCAATGCCTTCATCACCTTTGGAGAACCTTTATAGAACAAGCCATATTTAGAGAACGACAAATCCCAAGGATACCAATGCTGCTCGCTCTTTACAGGATCTTTTAAGACGAGGTCGACAACAAGTTTGCCGTCAACTTTCTTGATACCCTGCTTTGCCAACTGCTTTGTAAACATAGCCAAATCAGGTTCGTTAAGTTGTGGATCCAGTCCACACTTAAAAGCAATATCGCCATGAAGCGTACCATTATCTATTTTTCCTCTGGTATAAAGAGATGTGGCATACATATAATGAGTACCCAACAAATGAAGTCCTGCTACACCGCTAAGCAATTTAAGGCATGACGCAACAGGTAAAGTCTTGTTTTCATCATATCCGTAAACAGGCTTATCAGCTGTGAGGTCATAAACAGAGAAAGCAAAGTTACCCTTTGTTCTTGGTTTGGTAGCAAACTCATTCAATTTACTACGCAAATCCTTGTCTACAGGTATATCCTTTCCCTGAACAGTATTCTCCTTTGCCTTTTTATGATCACCACCCTTGCATCCGGCAAAAAGAGCCACAGCAAGAGCTAAAACTATATACTTATTGAACTTATTTGTTGGTTTCATTTTCCGTTTTATTTATGACATGCAAAGTTAATTAAATCTTTTCAAACAGACCTTTACAACGCATGTAAAATTAGGACAAAATTGTAAAAAAATAGTTACCAAACCAGTGTAGCAGTACCTGACTTAACAACAAAGTGAATGTCAAGTCCGGCAAATATCATACCGTAAACCTTATCGTTATCATCCTGATATTGTGGACGAGGATCTTCTTTGATCACCTCTGCAAGTTCGGCTATCAACTCATCATCCATTCCTGCCTGAATAAGTTTAGCTCTATCATCGTCAGTGATGACAACATCAAGTTTAGTCCATTTATTACGATCTACAAAACCACACCTTGCACCATCATGCGAATCAGCATAAGTAACATAAGGTTTTATATCATAAATAGGAGTACCGTCCATCAGGTCAGCACCAAGAACATTTATGATCGGTTCGTTTTTGGCATCGTAATCAATAAAATCTATCTTTACAGAAGACAATCCCAATCTGTTTGGTCTGAAAGGACTGCGACTTGCAAACACGCCTACCTTTTCGTTACCGCCCAATCGTGGAGGTCTCACCATAAGACTTGACTCTTTGTGACTGTTGGCAGAAAACTCCCATATAAGCCATAAATAATCAAAGTCTTCCATTCCCCTTATGGCATCAGCATTTCTGTATTTCGGTTCAAAAACGATGTTGCCTTTAAGGTTGCCTATGACACCGCTTTGTCTGGGAATACCAAACTTAGAATTAAACGGTGAATGGAAATATGCGATAGGCTCTATGATCATACTCTATAGAAAATAGCTGTTATGAATATTACTGCAAAAGTTGTAAGTCCAACACATATCGGTACATAAATCTGTTTAAGGTCTTGTGCATATTTCTTTCCGCTGAGTCGCTGAAATACGTAATACACCACAGAAGAACCAACGAGTCCGAACAAAGCACCAACAACGAGATCACCAAAATAATGAACCCCCAAATACATTCTGCTATAACATACAATCACAGCCCATACCGCAAGAAAAAAAGTAAGCCAATGACGTCTTAGAAGATAAGCCATGAAAAACACGAGTCCCCACGTGTTACTTGCATGTGATGAAGGTAAGCCGTAGCGTCCTCCACGGTGTCCGTCTACGATATGTACCATACTGGAAATAGGATTCTGCAAGTTACTTGGGCGCATGCGAGCTGCCCAAGGGCGAATGATATGCGAAGTGAAGCTATCTGTAAAGAGTATTACCACTCCCACTGTAACCAATATACCCAGAACAACTTTTGGTGAATAATTGCGCAGCATTACATATAGTAATGATAAATACAGTGGTACCCAAATAAATCTGTCGCTGACTAACCACATAAACGTGTCCCAATATGAATTGTGACAACCATTTACAGTAAGAAGAACTGAAGTATCAGCTGTCTTCACTTCCTGCATAATATCAAGTAATTGAACTATCATCTTTTTGAAATATCGTCGTATAGTTTTTGCAGATATGCTTTTCCACTATTTAGTAGAAGGCTTTTTCGCTTTCCTTCATTAAGCATTATCTTGCTTGATGTGTTATCATATATAATATGATTGTCAGCTGTTGCCATTCCCCATGCGTCAGGAACAGTGAAGAATGCGAAGTGTGGTGCTTTTGCGTCAAGCATATCCTTACTGAACTTTATATCAGAATGGTCTAGCTTCAGCTGTCCCAGCAACGTAGCTGCAATGTCCTGCTGCGAACCATATACGTTTATCTTTTGTGGTGAGTCTATCGCTCCACCAAGCCAAATCATAGGAATCTGGTATCGTTTAATCTCAAAATTACTGATGCCCTCAGGATAACATCCCAGATGATCAGGAACAAGGATAACTAATGACTTCTTCCAGCGTCCGCTTTTCTTCAAGAATGAAATAAAATTGCCAACACTATGATCAGCATAAGCAAAAGCATTCAGCACTTTGTTGCCCAACTTATGATAAGGCACGTCAAAAGGCTCATGCGAACTACTTGTCTGCAACACTCTCATCATTGGCTGCTTAGTCTGCTTCTCTGTCTTTAAGTCTTTTTCCAGTCTGTTAAATACAAGATGATCAGGCACACCCCATTTNCCAAGTCTTTCNTTAATAGGGAAATCAACGTCAGCAACGATGTCGGCAAATCCCATACTAGTAAGGTANGAGCGCATATTTGTGAAGTCGGCATCACCACCATAGTAATATTTCAGACCATATCCAGCCTTACCCAACTTTTTTGATATTGAAGGCAGATCGTTTGTCTTCTTTGGATATTTCATTAAACTCATTGTTGGCTGTGCAGGATATCCGCTTAATATAGCCAACGTGCCACGATCAGTTCTAAAACTNTTGGCATAGAAGTTGGTGAAATAGATACCTTCGTTCTTTAGTTTGTTTATATTCGGCAGTGCATTGGTTTTCATCACGGCTTCAGAGAAGCTCTCTAGGATTACAATATATACATCTGGTCGGTCATTATTAATCACCTCTTTTGTGGAATCACTCTTTGTATAAATCATTTTGGCAAAGATTTTATTAGCCTTCTTGCCATCCATAAATCTATATTGTTCAGCNAAATCTTCCTGATGACTCAAACTCTCCATGATGCTAAAGAATGGATTTACAGCAGCATGGTTCAGTTTCATATCAGTGCTGAAATATACTTCTCCGGTATTCATAGCCGAAACCGTGATACCACCACGAATAGGNAAAAACAAAAGTCCTACCAACACCGTCATCANNACGGTACTCTTCACCCTATATGCAACACTTCCGAGTGGCNTTTTATTCCTTTCAAGGAAAGTCCAGCGCAAAGCATAAAATATGCCAACGGCTATTGCCAATGCCAATAATACGCCTAAAATAACAGTAACCATACTCACACTTGCAACGGCGTCAGAAGGTGACGAGAAGAAATAAAACAGCGGTGTTGAATCTAATGGGAATCCCCAGTATTCATACAANGCNATNTTCAGGCAAAACGTAAGAGAAATAAACAGTGCCACNATTCCCATATANACGTGTCCTATCCATTTCAGAACATTACTCCTTGTCCATATAGCTGCTATAAGCAGCAATCCAGGTAATACGCAAAGATATCCCGACATGGATAAATCAAGTGGTAACCCATGAAGCATTACTCTAAACCATTCNATAACGCCAACGTCAGAGAAACGCTTATAATAAGCCAACATAAAAAGTGGTTTCTGGATAANGAACAAACCTACCAGAACCATATATAACTTGATAAATTTCAGTATTTTAATTTTCATTTATGCGTTCAAAATGCTGTATTATATGTCTATCCTGCATTTAGTGACAAAGGTACACAAATATAACTTTCAAATACAGAAACGGCACTGTGCTTTTGCACAGATTAACATTTGTACGAAACTATAAACAAAACTGTCGTTTTTTATAACATTAAGGTGACAAACAGAGTTAGAATTCATCATTAGAATCTAACTAAGCCGGCACACCCTGCCCCATTGCCGTCATAATATGGCATAGCAACAAATTGCATACTATGTTTCTTTTTCTGACAATCTGCATTCTTGAATATTTTAGGATAAAGCCAATACGAGAATTTAGTACTCAATATACCGATACCTGCACCAGCCAAGATATCATTCAACCAATGTCTGTTGTTATACATTCTAAAGAATCCAGTTCCTGCTGCCACAGCATATCCAGCTACGCCAATCCATGGTGACACATTCTTATATTCCTGATATAGAAATTCTGCACCCATAAAAGCCATAGCCGTATGACCTGAAGGAAAAGAATTATTTGTTGTTCCATCAGGACGCATCTCTTTGATAGTACGTTTCATTGTATTTGCTACAAGACCCATTGTAATAGCTGACATAGCTAATATCATTGTTCTGTCTTTAAAGTCATGAACACCCTTTATTCCAATAAGGTTCAATCCATAAACAGACAATGCCGGCACATATTGTGAATAGTCATCAATACTAAACTTAGAATCAATGCCTTCACTGAGTTCTTCATTTATTTCGTGGGTTTGATGATTCAGCCAATCACTTCCAATGCTCAATACTCCCACACCTAGACAAATAGCAGGAGCTATAAAATGTTTTAACTTCAGATTATGAGTATTATCTACCGACTCAATTTTAACACTACTATACTTTAAACTATCATCTTGCGCAATTGCCTTGCATGTTACAAGACAACTTATCAATACCATTAATACAATTTTCATACACTATAATTAGAATTCTGGGACAAAATTACTATTTTTTTTGTAGCAACTATTAATTTCTATGATAAACGAGCTAAATTACACAATATTGTAACATTTAATACGAAAATTCATTTCTTCATAAACTATATCCTCCACTTTGCTTGCATTGACATTTGATGTGAGACTTTTTGAACAGATACATTTTTGACTTATAATTAGCTGCCATACTGCAAATATAAAAATCAATAAAACATACCATCGTAAATAATTAAGTACTACCTTTGCAACATCATATCTTGTAAATAGTTGATTTACTCACTGATATGTAAGGGTAAAAAGAAATAAAACAATGTGGAAATATTATGCTTTATTGTCAGCATGCTTTGCTGCACTGACGGCAATTTTCGCTAAAGTAGGAGTTAAAGATATCAACTCTGATTTAGCAACCGCTATCCGTACCACAATAATATTGATTATCACGTGGGGAATAGTTATCATTGGTAATCATCTTGGAGAAGTAAAAGAGATAACAAGCCATACATGGATATTCCTTGTTTTGTCTGGAGCTGCAACAGGACTTTCATGGCTCTTTTACTTCAAGGCTTTGCAAAGTGGAAATGTATCACAAGTCGCTCCTATCGACAAGCTCAGCGTAGTAATCACAATCATTCTCTCTTTTCTTATATTGAAAGAACCGGTAACATTGAAAGTTATTTTGGGTGCCGTGTTTATCACCGCAGGTAGCCTAATCATGCTATTATAAATCATATTTAATTTCTTCATTGCTCTGCACCACAATCAATATATGGCACAGAGCCATGAAGGAATCAAACTATACTTTATTCAACAACACCTGTCACAAACATATCAGGCAATAGCTTTGAGGCGGGTTGCTTAATGATCTTTGCATGAACGGTGACTGATTTAGAACCATCATCAAATGTTGAGTTGATGTCGTAAATGCGTGCACGAAACTTAACCATCGGGTTATTGGTTAGCGATACGTTCACAATCTGACCGATACGCACTTTTGGTAAATCTTTCTCAAAAGCCTTCATGTCACAATGCAGATTTACATTGTTTACGACGGTCATCAACGATGTTGTCATATCCACATAACTACCCATACTGATATTAATCTTTCCCACAATACCGCTGATTGGCGAACGAACAGGGATTAATGTTGTGATACGACCTAGCGATACCGAAGATGGATTCACACCCAACTGACTGAGTTGCCTCCCTATACCTAGCACACTGGCATTGGCTATTGCATAAGAAGCCTCAGCCTGCTGAAGAGTTTTCTGAACACCAGCTCCTTGACTTGTAAGAGTCTGCTGACGATTTAGCTCTAGTCGTGCAGCTGATCGCTCACTCACCGAGGCGATATACTGCCTTTGAAGAGCTACAACCTCAGTGTTTTCTATATAAGCCACAACCTGTCCACGACCTACACGATAACCTTCACGCGTAAGAATCCTGCGCACTACTCCACCTGCAATAGGCGAAATATCAGCACGATTCTGAGGATCCAATCCCAATTTACCAGTCATCCTCACAATATTATTTGTCTTACTTAGATCTGGTGCTGGGTCAGCATCTGCAGATTCTTCATCATCAGCCTCTTCTTTATCTGCGGCCTCAGTCTTGCTCTTGTCATTCACGCTTTCTTTCTTGCCACTTCCACATGATGCCAACGCAGCTACTACAAAAAGCATCACAATATATTTACTTACTTTCTTCATTGTTTGTCTCCTTTTAGATAATTTAGTTCCACAATCGTTTTGTTATATCTGCACACAGCATCAGCATAGTCTTTCCAAACATCTACAGCGCTCTGCATGTTCTGCATCAGTTCTATATAACCTATAGCACCGTTCTCATAACTTATTTTTGATATACGTTCCATCTCACGCGCTTGTGGCACTCCTTTCGTTTGATAATACTCCAGTGAGTTGCGGGCACTTAGATAGTCGTTATATGCCACTTCATAAGCTTTGCGCAGCATATACTCCTGATTTCTGACATTCAATCTTGCCATATCTACATTCTTGCGTGCAGCATTCATTTTAGCCTTCTGCGCTCCAAATGCCAATGGTATATTCACCCCAACAGAAAATCCCATGAAGTCGCCTTTTGAGTATGGGCGCCGCTCTACATTATAAGGGTTGAATCCCTTGATAACAGCCTGAATGCTGGCACCCAATGATAATGTGGGCAGATACCCTCGCTTTTCAAGTTTCAACTGGCGGTTTGCCACGTCAACATCAGCTTTTGCAAGCATCAGAAGGGGTGAGTCTATAGATGGATTACTTTGAAAAATTGCTTTATCATCAATAGAATCAACAGGCACGATTAACGTATCAGTATTCAACCATTTCATCATCACGAGCTGCGCTGTGCGGAAGTCTCTCTCTGCGTTCATATTCTTTATCTCGTTTTCACGCTTCAGTCGCTCTGCGTTCATCTTCTCCAATCTTCCAGTTTCGCCTGCTTTGAACTTAGCCACAGCCACACGGTTAAAGTCATTGTAAATACTGTTCTGACGTGAATAGATAGTAAGTACGTCATGAGCATAGAGCAAATCATAGAAGGCTTTGCTAACCTCACGTCTCAATTCGATTTCGTTTACAGCTAGTCTACTTCTTTCTACATCGGTCTGCGCTTTGAGCAATGACTTTCGTGCAGTGTAAACACTTGGAAGAGCAAAACTCTGACTCACCGTAATTGCATTATCAGGACTACCTCCGCTCGTCGGGTCCTGCGACAGACTCACTGCTGTAGGGTCTAAATCAAAAGCAGTACCTTGCATGGCACGAGTTCTCTCAACAGCTATCCGTGAACTTTGCAATGAGAGATTGCGTTCCGTAGCCAGTTTCAGTATTTCATTCAGAGTCATTCTGCGTTCCTGAGCTATCATGCTTTGCGCTATCGCCATCGTGGCGAGTGCAATGATTATTATTCTTTTCATATCTATTTTTTCTTCCTTGAATACAGTTTATATATTGCCGGCAAAACCACTAGCGTGAGTATGGTGGCAATGATTAATCCCCCTATCACTACTGTTGCTAACGGACGCTGAACTTCGGCACCGTCACCCGTAGATAATGCCATTGGCAGAAAACCGAGTGATGCCACAAGAGCCGTCATCAGCACTGGACGAAGACGAAGCATACATCCGTTTAGTATTCTTCGGTTGATGTCGGTTATTCCCTGACGTTCAAACTCGTTAAACTGATTTATCAGTACGATACCATTTAGCACCACGACACCAAAGAGAGCAACAAATCCTACTCCTGCCGATATACTGAAAGGCATTCCTCTAGCCCAAAGGGCAATAATACCACCAATAGCTGCAAGCGGAATTTCGGTAAATACAATCAGCACCTCACGCATACTTCGAAGAGTGATGAATAGCAGAAAGAGAATGATGACTAGTGCCACAGGAACTGCAACAGATAGTTTAGCCTTTGCTTCCTTCAGATTCTCGAACTGACCACCATAGGTATAATGATACCCCGTAGGTAACTTCAGTTCTGCATCCAATTTATGTTCTATATCACTGATCGTACTTTCTACATCTCGCCCACGCACATTAAAACCTACGTAAATACGTCGTTGTCCCTCGTCGTGCGTAATCTGTGACGGAACATTCACATATTTTATTTCAGCTACCTGCGATAAAGGAACTGTGCTTCCATCGGGAACAGTGAGCAGAAGATTCTGCAATGTCTCTACATTGTCACGTATATCTTTATTCAGTCGTAACACAATATCGAATCGCTTGTCTTCTTCAAAAACAGATCCTGCTGTTGCACCTGCAAAAGCTGATTGCAGTGTGTTGTTAGCATCGTCTATTGAAATACCATAGGCTGAAAGACGTGCACGATCATAAATCACCTGTAATTGCGGTAATCCTGAAACTCGTTCTACAACTGGCGTACCCACACCATCAACAGTTGCAATCTCATTTGCCACATGCTTTGCTATACTCGCCAGTGAATCTATGTTATTACCATATATATTAATCGCCACATCTTGTTTCACGCCTGTAATCAGTTCATTGGTGCGCATCTGTATCGGCTGCGACATCTCCACGTTCAGTCCATCAACCTTACTCATGGCTTCTTCCATCCTATCAGATAACTCAGCCTGAGTCTTTGCGGTCGTCCATTCGTCCTTTGGCTTTAATGAAATCATCATATCTGCACGTTCCACAGGCATTGGGTCTGTAGGTATTTCCGAACTACCTATACGTGTTACAACCTGTTTAACTTCTGGGAACTTCTTCTTTAATATCTTTTCTGCGGCAGTAGTCGACTCTATCATTTTAGTGAGTGATGTACCTTGTTTCATACTCAGTTCGGCACATAGATCACCTTCTTCAAGATTAGGAATAAACTCACCGCCCATCCTGCTAAATAAAAGCAATGCTACAGCTAACAATGCCACACCTGAAACGATGATAGCCTTACAGTGTTTAAGACTTATTCTAACGATCGGATAATAGAATCGCTGAATAGCGTGCATCATGCGGTCAGAGAAGTTCTCTTTTTGACTCACTTTCTTTGACAAGAAAAGCGAACTAGCTACTGGAACATAGGTAAGCGACAAAATGAATGCACCAAGCACAGCGAAGAATACCGTCATTGCCATTGGGCGAAACATCTTTCCCTCTATACCTACCAATGTGAATAATGGAATATAAACCGTCATGATGATAATTTCTCCAAAAGCAGCACTACTCATCATCTTGCCGGCACTATGTGTAACAACCTTATCCATATCGGCTTGCGAGAGTCGCTTTCTACCGAATTTCACACCATGCGTGGCAACATATCCGCTCACACATTCCACGATGATTACCGCTCCGTCAACAATAATACCAAAATCCAGCGCACCCAGACTCATCAGGTTTCCACCAACGCCAAACGTCTTCATCATGCCAAAGGCAAAAAGCATTGACAGTGGAATGACAGATGCTACTACCAGTCCAGCACGTGCATTACCAAGAAACAGCACGAGTATGAACATCACGATTAGCAATCCTTCTACAAGATTGCGTGATATTGTTGCCGTTACTCTATCAACCAACTGAGTGCGGTCTATAAACGGCTCTATCACAAGTCCCTTAGGCAGACTCTTCTGAATCTGATTCATACGAGTCTTCACGTTTTTCATTACCTCCTGAAAGTTCTCGCCTTTCAACATGAGTGTGATACCACTTACAACTTCGCCCTCACCATTTCTCGTTACTGCGCCATATCTCATAGCTGTACCAAAACGAACATCAGCTACATCTGATACAAGAACAGGGATGCTGTTGACGGTCTTCACTGGTATTTGTCTGATGTCATCCAGTGTGTGGGTCAATCCTATTCCTCTTATAAAATATTGATTGTTTCCTTGCTCAATATAACTTCCACCCGTGTTTTTATTGTTCTTTTCTATAGCATTGTAAAGGTCGCTCACGGTAAGACCAAATGAAGCTAGACGATCACTGTTTATTGCCACTTCATACTGCTTCACATATCCACCCCATCCATTTACCTCTGCAACACCTTCAGTACCGGCAAACTGCTTGCGCACAATCCAATCTTGCACAGTTCGTATATCCGTCAAGGTGAACTTATTTTCATACCCTTTCTTTGGATGAATTGTGTACTGGTAAATCTCTCCAAGTCCTGTACTGATTGGTGCAAGACTTACTTTACCTGCACCCGAAGGAATCTGTTCCTCAGCCTCCTTCATCTGCTGACTTACTTGCTGGCGTGCCCAGTATATATCAACATTATCACGAAACACCAATGTAACCACACTCAGTCCACTTCTGCTGATACTTCTGCGTTCAATGATATCAGGAATATTAGCAAATGACATTTCGAGTGGTGTTGTTACATATTGCTCAACTTCCTGCGCCCCAAGTGTTGGAGCTTGTGTAATTACCTGCACCTGATTATTTGTAATATCCGGTGTAGAGTCAAACGGCAATTGGCTCAAAGACACTGCACCCCATACGATGAGGGCTAAAGTCATGATGCCAACAACCAATTTATTCTTTATAGAATAATCGATTATTTTCTGAAACATTTAATAAGATTTTATGTATAACGACACATCTATCAACGCATCTATAATGATATAAATGCGTAAGTTCATAATAATAAAGTATCTGTTATTACATTACTGGCGGATGCCAAAAAGTGCCATGATACCCCACAGGAGTTTCACCTTGATAAACAAACATTTTATCAATAGCGACTGCTGTTTTATTAAATACAACGTGGCTACATGGCAAAAAGAAGATGGGAGCATGTACACATCCTGAAGAAAGACAAAATGGCGTACATAAATCCACATATTTATAGGTTGTATGATTGTCAGCAGTGATCTCGGATACCAATTTGGTTTCCGAGCAATCTCCATTAGCTGTATCGCAATGGCAAGGAACTATTGCCAGCAGCATAATGTAAACTGTGAATATGACTGTTATGAATCTCATTATCTATACAAACTATTTTTATATGTGGTGCAAATATACAAAGATATTCTTGCAACTAGGTTGCAAAAGCATAATAAAGTTCATTATTTTAGTTTTATTAGGTAGTTATACTATGACATGATCCTTCACAATGAATCAGAATTTATTGTCTAGCTCAGATGTTACTCTTTGCGTAAATTTGCGTTATCTTCGGGATAAAAAGCCGTTTTACAAAGCAAAGAAACACAGCAGCGGAATACAGCAACACTTACGTAAACAAAAAAAGAGCCGAAGCTAATATAGCCCCGGCTCTACATATTACAATCATTGAATATGAATTAACCAACTTCTATTTTACGCTGAACTTTTTGTTCAACTTTTTCAACCTTAGGCAATTGTATTGTCAAGACACCATCTGTGACTTTTGCACTAATGCCTTCTTTGTTAACATTGTCTGGAAGAGAGTATGTTTGCTGATAGTTCGTATATGAGAACTCTCGACGCAGATAACGCTCTTTTTTATTTTCCTCCTTGTGTTCCATTTTATTCTCAATGGCAATATTAAGATCACCATCGTTGTTGATGTTTACACGACAGAACTCTTTTTTGATTCCAGGCACTGCAACTTCCATTGTATAAGCTGTTTCGTCTTCTTTAACATTGACTGCAGGTGCGGTAGAATTCATTCGTCTCATTGCACTGTCATCAAAGAAATCATTGAATGCATTGTCTAACCAATTGTTGTTTGTACGTAATACTGGTAACCACATAATAAAACCTCCTAATTATTATTTTGTTAAACATATATTCGTTTGGATTCTCTGCCTTTCGGCTTCGTTATCCGATAACAGAAATGCAACAAATATGCCACTAGACAATTGCTGACTTTTCGTCAGTAAATGTAAACTAAATTAACTCTTTATATGTCATTTTCTGACAAGTTTGTCAGTTGTGTTAAAAAAAGGATTAGATTTTTCTTTGATTTTTCGCTCATTTGATGTACCTTCGCAACATAAACAACTTATTACTTAAAGAAAAATCTAAAATGAAAAGACTTTTGCTAGCAACAGCCCTTATTATATCGTCGTTGACCATTATGGCTGGCGACATTATATGGTATGACGGACATCATCCGGTTACATATACTATGCAGAATAAATGCAAGCTTGTGGTGAGGACTGCACTTGACATGTTTTCGGATGACATGAAAGATGTTACTGGTATGAATGCTATACAATCATCACCAACAACAGCAAAGATACAGATTACACAACTGGATATTGCTTCGAACAGCGCCAAAGAAAGACTGAAAAGCATGAACGTTCCTGTTGACGAGATTACGAGTAAAACAGAATGCTTCGACATAAGAACGAATAAAAGCGGAACGATTCTTATTACTGGTTCCGACGGAAGGGGCGCTGCCTATGGAATACTTGAACTATCAAGAATGGCGGGTGTATCGCCATGGACATGGTGGGCAGACTCTAAGCCACAGCATAAAGACATTCTTACTATCAACGATGATTTCAAAACGACACAAAGTCCTTCAGTAAAATACAGGGGTATATTCATTAACGATGAAGACTGGAGTATGCGACCTTGGAGTTGGAAGACATACGAGAAGGGAAATGCAACGGGATGTATCGGAACGAAAACATACAAACAGATATTCAAGCTGCTGCTGAGACTGCGCGCTAACACGGTGTGGCCGGCTATGCACAGCGGAACTGTTCCATTTTACTTTGTAAATGGCAACAAAGAGACGGCTGATAGCTGCGGCATCATTATTGGAACATCACACTGCGAACCTTTGATGAGAAACAATGTAGGCGAATGGGACGTAGCAAAACGAGGCAACTTTAACTACGTTACAAACGGAAAGAATGTACGTGACTACTGGGCAGAACGACTAAAAGACGTGGCACGATATGACAATCTATACACTATCGGTATGAGAGGTATTCATGACGGAAGTATGGAAGGCGTGAAAACGATGCAGGAAAAAACGATATGGTTGCAAAAAGCTATTGACGACCAAAGAGAACTGCTGAAAAAATACGTAAATAAAGACGTGGCAAGTATTCCACAGGTATTCGTTCCTTACAAAGAGGTGTTGCAGATAATGGAAAACGGTTTGAAAGTTCCAGAAGACGTAACATTGTTATGGTGTGACGACAACTATGGTTACATGACACGCCTTAAAGAGAAAAACGAGCAACAACGCAGCGGCGGCGCAGGAGTATATTATCACATGAGTTACTGGGGCAGACCACATGACTACTTATGGTTATGCACAACACAACCAGGACTGGTGTATAGCGAGATGAAACAGGCTTATGACAATAACGCCAGAAAGGAATGGATCGTAAACATTCATAATCCAAAGCCAGCAGCTTATCAATTGGAACTGTTCATGGATATGGCTTGGAACATCAACAGCATTACGCCATCAACAATAAACAATCATCTAGGCAACTGGCTGATAAGAGAGTTTGGTGAGAACGCAGGAAAGAAGCTGCTGCCTGTTATGTTGGAATATTATAGACTTTGCGGAATACGTAAACCAGAGCACATGGGATGGACTCAAGTAGAACTTGACAAAGCAACCAACGTTCGAGGAATGTCGTGGATGAAGGACACGGAATTCAGCAATGAGTTTGGTGGTGAAATGGATCGTTATCTTGAACATTATGCTGACATTAAGATAGCTATTGAAGACATAAAGGGGACTATTGCGAAAGAAAAGAGAGATGCTTATTTTTCACATATAGAATATGGAGTATGTGCTTCTGCTGACATGGCGACAAAGATGCTTGAGGCACAACGTGCACGCTCGTTTGCGACAGGACAGGTAAACGCAACACTTTGGTCACGCGACTCTGTTATGACATTGGCTAGTGCCAAAAGCATTGAGGCATATCATGATATTCAGAACATCACTGATTACTACAATAACAAAATGGCTGGTGGTAAGTGGAAATATTCTATGACATCTATGCCAAGAGATTTATTCGCATTCTATCCTCCAATGCTACCGATAATGCCCTCTGACAGTATAGCAAGAGAGGCGATAAGGAAATCGGAGGTTACGAAAAGACACGCTATAAAGATTAACGATGCCATAGCGATGGATGCATGCCAATACTCATCGGCTACGACTGGCGCATATACTATTCAAGCATTGGGACATAGCATGAACGCAGTGGCTTTGCCTAAAGACGGCACATTGGAATATGAATTCGACTCTGACAGAAATGCCGACACAATGCTACGTGTAGCTGTTATACCGACACAACCTAATGACGACGGAGATATTCGTATTGCGATAAGCATTGACGGAAAGGATTACACTGTGAAATCATATAAGGAGAAAGATCGTTCGGAACAATGGAAACTAAATGTGCTAAGAGGACAGGCTGTATTACTATTCCCGATAAATATTTCGAAAGGACATCACACCCTTTCTATCAAGGCTCTTGACAATCACGTGGAAGTAGACCAATGGATGATTGATTTCATTAAAGATCGCCATTTCTATGTGTTTCCGACACAATCAGACAATAGATAATAGAATAAGAGCAGTACTAGTCGAAGATAGGCTACGCCGAAACAATAAAAATAAAAATGCTTTTTATTTTGTATTGTCTTCGACTTGCACTACCTTTGCAGAATAAACAATAATCTGTAATGAAAAAATACGATTACCTTATAGTTGGCTCCGGACTTTTTGGAGCAACATTCGCCTTCATGGCAAAGAAACAAGGCAAGAAATGTCTAGTGATTGACAAGCGTACTCAACTTGGAGGAAATATATATTGCGAGAATATTGAAGGTATAAACGTACACAAATATGGCGCACATATATTCCATACAAGTAATAAAGATATATGGGATTTCGTGAACTCAATCGTTGAGTTTAACAGATACACAAATTCTCCTGTAGCAAACTATAAAGGGAAGCTTTATAATCTGCCTTTCAACATGAACACATTTTACCAGATGTGGGGAGTTACAACACCAGATGAAGCTCAGGCTAAGATTGATGAGCAGAAAGCGGAAGCTGTGGCTAAAATGAAGGCTGAGGGTGCAACAGAACCAAGAAACCTTGAAGAGCAGGCTCAAACTCTTATCGGTAAAGATATATACGAGAAACTTATCAAGGGATATACCGAGAAGCAATGGGGAAGAAAATGCACAGAACTACCAGCCTTTATCATTAAAAGACTGCCTGTTAGAATGGTGTTCGACAATAATTATTTCAACGATACATATCAGGGTATTCCTATAGGAGGATATAATAAACTTATTGCCGGATTACTAGATGGCGTGGAATGTCATAAAAATATTGATTTCTTTGATTTAAGAAAGGATATAAACAAAAACGAAGACGGCTCTTTCACGCTTGACGCATCAAACAAGGATGCACTTGAAAATGACGTATACAGTTTTGGGAAAGTTGTATTCACAGGACAGATTGATGAATTTTATGATTACAAATACGGCAAGCTGAACTTCCGTACCGTAAGATTTGAACAGGATATTATTGACAAGCCTAACTATCAAGGAAATGCAGTGATAAACTATACCGAAGCCGAAGTGCCTTACACACGCGTGATTGAACACAAGCATTTCGAGATGTTCGGGCAAAAGGTATACGATTGTCCTAAGACGGTTATCTCAAAAGAATATTCCACAGAATGGAAAGACGGAATGGAACCATATTATCCAGTAAACGATAAGATAAACAACGAACTCGCTGAGAAATATCGTGCACTAGCAGCAAACGAAAGCAACGTAATCTTTGGAGGCAGACTTGCTGAATATAAGTATTACGACATGGCGCCAGTTGTGGAAAACGTGATGAAACTGTTTAAATAAAACAGCAAACATATAAAAAATGGCAAACTTGCTAACGCTTATAAGCGATTAACAGGTTTGCCATTTTTTATATATTACATATCAAGCCAATTACCTACAATCTTCTTACCTTCAGGAGTAAGCACACTCTCAGGATGAAACTGTATGCCATGGATATCATAGTGCTTATGCTTTAATCCCATAATACAACCATCATCACTTAAAGCAGTGACCTCAAGACTATCAGGGAATCCTGTTTTATCAACAGCCCAACTGTGATAACGACCAACATCAAAACGCTTTGGAAGTCCTGCAAAGATTTTATCATTTCCATATTGTGTTATCGGAGTTGCAACACCATGATAAACCTCATCCAGATTAATCAGTTTGGCTCCAAAAGCCTCACCAATAGCCTGATGACCAAGACATACTCCTAATATAGACTTGCGTCCAGCATAATGCTTGATAACATCAAGAAGTAAACCAGCCTCAGAAGGAATACCTGGTCCTGGACTGAGGATAATCTTATCGAATGTCTCAAGTTGATTCAACTGAAACCTATCATTACGATATACGGTAACATCTGCGCCCAACTCTTTTAAAAGATGCGCAAGATTATATGTAAATGAATCATAGTTATCTATGATAACGACCTTCTTGCCAGCAACCTTTTTTCTCTCGGTAGAAGTATCTATCTCATTATAATATTCACTCATAAAAATTAATATAAATAGTAATTCAACAACAAAGTATCAACTAAAGGTTTTCGGCAATATGAATAGCCTTTACCAAAGCTCCTAACTTATTGTCGCTCTCTTCTAACTCATAATTATCGTTACTCTTGGCTACGATGCCACTGCCTGCCTGAAACCATAACTCGTTATTACGGCTGATAAAAGTGCGAATGACGATTGCCTGATTAAGTTCACCGGTAAGTCCGATGAAACCAATACAACCACCATAAGCTCCCCTATTATGCGGTTCCAATTCAGATATAATCTGCATAGCACGCACCTTTGGAGCACCGCTTAACGTTCCGGCTGGGAATGTATCAATAAACTCTCTGATGCTATTTGCACCCTCATTAAGAGTTCCACTAACACGACTTACAAGATGTATCACATGACTATATAACTGCATATCTTTATAGAAATCAACTTTCACGTCATGGCAATTGCGACTTAAATCATTACGTGCCAAATCAACCAACATCACGTGTTCAGCATTCTCCTTTGGATCATTACGCAGAAATGTAGCATTCTTTTTGTCCTGTTCTGTATAGCCAGTTCGCTTTGTTGTTCCCGCAATAGGGTCAATATAAGCCTTGTCTCCAACTATGCGATTATGAGTTTCGGGAGATGAACCGAATATACGGAAGCCTCCAAAGTCAAAATAAAACAAGTATGGACTTGGATTTATAGAACGTAAAGCGCGATACAACTTAAAATCGTCACCCTCATATTTCTGAATGAAACGACGAGAAATTACAATCTGAAACACATCTCCACGCATACAATGCTTCACACAACGGCGCACATTTGCCTTATGCTCATCATCAGTGAGGGTAGAAGTGGTTTCACCAACAGGTTTAAAGCTATATGGCTTTATATTCTGCTTGTTCATAGCACGCATAATATCAGCGATGGCAGAAGAATCATCAGAAAGACTGATAATCTGCATACTATTATTGAAATGGTCGAAGACGATAACATCCCTATACATTATATAATAAATGTCGGGAGCATCGTTCTGTTCCATTGTCGCATCCTTTACATCAATGTCTTCAAAATAACGAACCGCATTAAAAGTGGTATAGCCATAAAGACCACAGAAGTCTTTACCTTCACCTTCTACTTTAAAATGACTAATGAAATCATTTATAGCATCGGCAACAGCTTCCTTTGCCCTACCCTTTACAGAAGTATCGATAACAGTTTCGTCAACAGTTCCGTCAGGATAAGTGCTACGGATTACGCCATGCCCAACCTGAATGTTAGCCATTGGATGAATGCCGATAAAGCTTCTGGAATTATCATTTCCGTGATAATCAGAACTTTCCATCAATGCACTTTGAGGATAGATGTCTCGCAACCTCATATACACAGCAACAGGTGTATAAAGATCGGCAAGAATCTTCTCGGTATGTGTAGTATAATTAAAAATCTCCATATTCTTTAGCCATTTTCTTATTATTTAGATATGTCTCCACATCCTTATCTCCACGACCACTTACTGTTAACACAACGATATCATCAGGTTTGAATGTGAGCTTTTTGAGTGTAGCCACAGCATGCGCACTCTCTATGGCTGGTATGATACCTTCCATTCGGGTAAGTTCATATCCTGCATAGATAGCCTCATCATCATTAATGGCAAACACCTTTGTACGACCGCTTTTAGCAAGCTGAGCATGCATTGGGCCGATACCAGGATAGTCAAGACCTGCACTGATTGTGAATGCCTCTTTAATCTGTCCGTCATCAGTCTGCATGACGAGTGTACGAGCACCATGAATAATACCCTCTGTACCGCATTGCATTGTAGCTGCAGTATAATCGGTATCTATTCCATGACCACCTGCTTCAGCAAGGACCATTTTCACACGTGAGTCATCAATATAATGATATATTGTACCCGCAGCATTAGAACCTCCACCAACACAAGCGATAAGATAATCAGGATAATCACGACCTATCTTCTCTTGAAGCTGCCATTTAATCTCCTTTGATATTACACTCTGCATTCTTGCTACAATATCAGGATAAGGATGTGGTCCCATAGTAGAACCAACAATATAGAATGTATCCTGAGGATGACAACACCAATCACGTATAGCCTCAGAACATGCATCACTAAGAGTCATGTTTCCTGTTGTAACAGGATGCACTTTAGCCCCTAACATACGCATACGCTCTACGTTGGTATGCTGGCGCTCAACATCAGTCTTTCCCATGAATATCTCACATTCCATATTCATCAGTGCACACACAGTAGCTGTGGCAACACCATGCTGTCCAGCTCCTGTTTCAGCAATGATACGGCTTTTACCCATTTTCTTTGCCATCAGAATCTGACCAATAGTATTGTTTATCTTATGGGCACCAGTATGATTAAGGTCTTCACGTTTAAGATAGAGCTGACAACCATACTTCTCGCTCATGCGCTTTGCATAATACAAAGGAGAAGGACGACCTACATAGTCTCTGAGTAATTGGTTGTATTCGTCTTGAAACTCCTTGCTCTCTATAATAGGAATATACGCATCCTGAAGATCGTGTACACATTTATATAATATCTCAGGAACATAGGCACCACCAAACTGTCCGTAGAATCCTTGTTTATCTGGTTTATTCATATCTTATTTCTTTAAAGCATCATACAATTTATCGATTGCAACATCTGGGTTGCCAGTCTCATTAAGTAAGGTAACAAACTTACTTCCGATAATAGCACCCGAAGCATTATTCTGTGCACTTTCCAACGTTTGCTTATTACTTATTCCAAACCCTATCATACGTGGTGTCTTTAGATTCATCGCATTAATGTGCTCGAAATAGGCTACTTTGTCATCATTGAAATTACTCTGAGCACCAGTGATACTAGCAGAACTTACCATATAAATGAATCCATCGGTATTATCATCTATTAGACGGATGCGCTCCTCACTTGTTTCGGGAGTAATCATCATGATTACACGTATGTCATATTTATCAGCGATAGGCTTCACAACTTCAAGATAGTCCTTGAATGGAAGATCAGGGATAATACAACCGCTTACACCATTCTCAGCACAACTCTGAAAGAATTTTTCTATGCCATAGTACATGATGACATTGAGATAACCCATCATAACTAATGGGATAGTCACCTGATTTTTGATTTCTCCTAGTTGAGCAAATAACTTACTAAGAGTCATTCCATTTTTTAGTGCTTTTGTTGCAGCCGACTGAATTACTGGACCGTCAGCGAGAGGGTCGCTAAAAGGAATACCAACTTCAATCATGTCAATACCTCGCTTCTGCAAAGTCATTATCACATCAGCGGTACCATCAAGAGTTGGGCAACCTGCACAAAAGTAAAGAGAAAGCAACTTGCGGTCTTTTACTTCACTGAAAAGTTTATTAATTTTATTCATACGCCTTTTAACTGTGAGATGAATGTACGCAAAAGATCTACATCTTTCATTGCCGGTTCAGTCTCAAATCTGCTATTAATATCTATACCAACACACTTTGGATGATGGAAGTTCTTTATCTTTTCCACGTCTTCAGGACCTATTCCGCCACTAAGCAGGAATGGGGTTTCTCCATCATAACGCTCAAGCATTGACCAATCAAAATGTTTCCCACCACCACCTACTGTATCACATTTTGTATCGAAGAGAAATAAATCAACATGTCCCTCATATTCCTTATATAGGTCAATATCATCGGGAGTGTTTATGCTCAATGCCTTTATTATTTTTATATTCTTGTGGATGTCTGGATCAATAGTCTTTACTAGATTATCTATCATAACTACACTCTCATTGCCATGCAACTGCACATAATCAAGATTATAATTATAGATGCGAGTAACAATATTCTGAGGCATATCATCAACAAAAACGCCTACACGCTTTGGTTTATTCTCAGTAGCTACGACTGGCTTTCCTTCTGACAGTTGACGAAGCCGCTCCGTACTATAATCTGGGAGTACACCAGCCTTACTTGATATCATGCGCACATATCTACTTGATTTCTGCCAAAATATAAAGCCTATCAAGTCAATGTCCAGTTCTGACACCTGACGTATATTGTCAGCATTGCGCATTCCACAAACCTTTATTATCATATACTCGTCTTTATAGATTAGAAATAAATTTATTCAAAGCTTCGCCCGGATCAGACGTCTTCATAAAGCACTCGCCCATCAAGAAGCCATTATATCCAGCTTCTCTTAATGACTTCAAGGTCTCAGGATTATCAATTCCACTTTCGCTCACTTTGCATACATCAGCTGGCAACTCTTCAGCCATTTTAAAGCTGTTGTTGACATCTGTAACAAAGCTGCCAAGATTACGATTGTTTATGCCATACATATCTGGTTGCAATTCTGCATATTCCAGATCATGACGATCGTGCATTTCCAAAAGCACTCCAAGTCCAAGTTCATGCGCCAACGACATGAGGGATTTACATTCTGCTTTACTAAGGCATGCAGCAATTAATAATACTGCTGAAGCTCCACAGAAACTCGCTTGAAAAAGCTGATACTCGTCAATAACAAAGTTCTTATATAATATAGGTATTGTTACACCGGTAGCTCTTGCATCCTGAATGAATTCGTCATAACCTCCGAAATAGTCTGTATCGGTTAATATGCTAAGTGCTGTCGCGCCATTCTTCTGATAAGATAATGGAACAATTGAAGACTTTGCTTCCTTGTTTATCCATCCCTTACTTGGAGACATACGCTTGAACTCGGCAATGATACCCGTTTCTGATTCCATTAATGATGTAGCAAACTTTACTGTTGTAGCTGGTGCATTTTGTAACTTCTGAGCTACCATTCCATATAATTGGCGTGGAGCGATAAACTGCTTACGCTGATCTATCTCAATGCGCTTATGAGCTACTATTTCTTCAAGAATATCCATATTACTATATATACTATTTCGTTAAGAATTAAGTGCAACAAACTTCTTAAATGTAGAAAGAGCAGCACCACTGTCTATACTTTCACGGGCAATATCAATACATTCCTCAATGCTCTTTTTGCCCTTTTCCATTACCTGAATACCAAATGCAGCATTTGCAAGTACAATATTCTTCTGTGCATCGAGTGCTCTGTTTTCAATCACTGCATCAAATATTTCCTTAGCTTCCAACTCTGTGGCACCACCTTTAAGTTCATCAGGCTTAGCAATTCTAAAGCCTAAATCAGAAGGTGAGAATATCTTTTCATAATCATTTGTAGACACCTTGAAATCTCCTGTTAGCGAAATTTCGTCATAACCATCTATACTATTAACGATTGCATAGTCAATACCTATCTTCTGATAAACCTGATTATACAACCTCATCTGGTCGAGATTGGCAACACCAAGAAGTTGGCATTTTGGCTGTGAAGGATTAACCAAAGGACCTAGAAGATTGAACACTGTAGGGAATTGCAATGCTTTNCGGATAGGACCGACAAANTTCATTGCCTTTGCAAANAGTTGNGCATGAAGGTAAACAATGTTNGCCTCATCCATAGATCGATTAAGTTTATCCAAATCATCAGTAAACTCAACACCATGGTTCTTAATAACATTAGATGCACCACTCACTGAAGTTGCTGCAAAGTTACCATGTTTAGCCACCTTATATCCAGCTCCGGCAATAACAAAGCATGAAGTGGTTGAAATGTTGAATGTATTTTTACGGTCACCACCAGTACCAACTACATCAATATAGCGGTCACAATCAAGAATAGCAGGAACTCCTGTTTCAAGAATACCATCACGGAAGCCCAACAATTCGTCTACAGTAACACCTCTCATCTGCAATCCTGTAAGAAGAGCTGTTATCTGTTCTTCAGGAAATTCACTCTTCGTGATACCCAGAATGATGTTTTTAGTCTCTTCGCGCGTCAACTCTTCATGATTGAGCATGCGGTTTAAAATGTCCTTCATTGCCATAATCGTATATTTTTTATATTGTCATTACATGTTGTTAAAACAAAAAAGACCTGTCGTAAGAACGACAGGCCTCTTTGTATATCATTAATATATATATCCACACGGCTTCGTAACTCACGACTTGTTTAATCTCGAGTAACGCCACCACCATGATGTAGATATCATATTATTCATTTTGCTTTTATTTAATTGTTTCGGTTGCAAATATACTGATATTTTTTTATTCTACAAACAAATCGAAACAAAAAATACAATAAAAATATTTATTAGCTTATTTTGCAGTATGAACAAAGCCTTAAATATACTGATATCATAGTATCTGCGGAAGTGATATTTCAGCGTGAAAACTAATAAACGAAACGTAAAAGCTATTATATGTAATAATGTATATAGATATGTCACACTATAGGCGATATTTTATTATTAATAGCACAATAATACGAGATATGGTGCGTTTCAATAATATATTAATAATAAAAGCAGAGTGCCTATGAAGTATTTTACTCAAAAAGAAGCCCAACCATCTGAAAAGACTTTGAATATTATAAGGCAGATCGCCTATACCTATCGGGTGATAACGGTAAATGGCAAACAAGAGGTGTTCTGTCTTAACTAATATTTAAAACCATTTGAAGATGAATACATTGGTATCGCCCTCATTGTTGTCGGCAAACTTCCTAAACTTAAAGGAAGATATAGAAATGATTAACAAAAGTGAGGCAGACTGGTTGCATTTGGACGTTATGGACGGCGAGTTCGTTCCAAACATATCTTTCGGTTTCCCTATTATCGAAGCCGTAAGCAAGATATGCAAGAAACCGCTTGACGTACATTTCATGATTATGCATCCTGAAAAATATATTGAGCGAACAGCGAAACTTGGTGCAATGATGATGAATGTGCACTATGAGGCTTGCACGCATCTACATCGTACAATACAACAAATTCACAATGCGGGTATGAAGGCAGCTGTAACTTTAAATCCAGCAACGCCAGTAAGCATGCTTGAAGATATTATCGACGACGTAGACATGGTATTGCTGATGAGCGTAAATCCTGGTTTCGGTGGACAGACGTTTATTGAGAATACGATTAATAAGGTCAAAAGACTTCGCAAGATGATTGACGAAGCAGGAACAAATACACTTATCGAAGTTGATGGAGGCGTAAATGCAGAAACGGCTCCTATACTAGTAAAAGCAGGAGTTGACGTGTTAGTAAGCGGAAGTTACGTATTCAAAAGTTCAGACCCGATATCAACGATAAAGTCACTGAAGCATATTTAAACAAGCTGAAGAACTACATCATGCTCCCTTGCCATTCTTCTCAAATTTATAATGGCATAACGCATGCGTCCCAAACTTGTGTTTATACTAACGTTGGTGGTATCGGCAATCTCTTTGAATGACATCTGCTGAAAATAGCGCATGTAGACAACCTCACGTTGAGTTGTAGGAAGTAGATTCATCATTTTCCTAACATCACTCAAAACCTGAGTATTCACAAACTGACTTTCGACATTGCCAATAATCATATCATTGCTGGCAATATTTGAAAGATCATTGTCATCAACAGCATCAATAATTTTTTGTGACTTCTGTCCGCGATAAAGATCCATTATCACGTTATGCGCTATACGCAGCACCCATGCTGAGAACTTTCCACTTGGAACGTACTTACCTTGTTGAAGCTTAACAACCACTTTAACAAAAGTTTCCTGGAAAATGTCATTCGCCATATCGCGATCACGGACCACGAACAGAATATAAGAGAATATTTTAGACTGATTACGCAATAACAATTCGTCAAACGCCCTGTTGTCTCCATTGACATAAGACAATGCCAACTCTTCATCAGTCATAACGGCTAGATTTTTCATCTTGTAAATGTTTTAAATTCCAAGTAAAATTGCTTCAATAGGCGAATTGTTTTTTATTGCTTTTAAAGTATTAATTGCTACAAAGATAAAATATTTTTTCGGTACGGGCAAATTTTTAACGATAAAAAAAAGAGGTTGGCGCAGGATGCATCCAACCTCAAGGGCGATTTAGTAAAAAACTAAATCTTAAAAACTTGTGGCAAATATAAATTATATAAATTGAAAAAACAAATTTTGTAACATATAAATTCAGTATTTAACACAATATTGAATATAATGAGTTATTTTTCACTTCCATTTTCTATCAAACCAGGTGTATTATTTCGTTTTCATCCCCTTTCTAATCCATTATAAATCAACGACTTGATAAAAAATAATATATTTTAAACGAATATTCAGCATTAAATAAATATATTTGTTTTATATTTGCATTGTGAAAATGCAAAAAAGACATTTCGATTATAACAGATTATGTCTGTGAAGACATACCATCAGTTTTTTAAAATGTCTTCACTACTTAAAAATTTAAATCAAAAAAATAATAAAATAAACAATTTATATCATGAGATGTTTTAAAATGATTCTGTTTGCATTGCTATTATGTCCTATCGCTATTGCTGCGCAAGGATGGAATGACAATACATATAAACAGATTGAACAAAGAGTGAAACAACCAGAGTTTCCAAACCAGAGTTTTATAATCACAAAGTATGGAGCAGGATCTAAACTTTCTGCTGCTAAGAATCAGATTGCTATTAACAAGGCGATTCTTGCTTGTTCTAAAGCTGGCGGAGGAAAAGTAATAATTCCTTCCGGTGTATGGAATACAGGTGCAATTACGCTAAAAAGCAATGTGAATCTTGTGGTTGAGAAAGATGCACATATAATTTTTGCCTTTGATACAAGCCTCTACCCTATTGTAAAAACACGCTGGGAAGGCATGGACTGCATGAACTATCAACCTTGCATATATGCTTATGGAGAAAAGAACATAGCTATTACAGGTGAAGGTACCATTGATGGCAACGGAAGCGTGAAAACTTGGTGGAAGATGTGTGGAAAAGATTGGTTCAAAGCAAATGAAAAAATCACAGAAAATCAGAATGTAGGCAGACCAAAATTATTTGAGTTTGTAGAAAGCGGAACTCCTATTGAGAAACGCAACATGAAGGGATTAGGAATGCGCCCGCAACTAATCAACCTATATAAATGTGAAAACATTCTTATCGAAAATGTTACAATGATCAACTCTCCATTCTGGGTTATGCATCCATTGCTATCAAAAAACATCACTGTAAAGGGTGTTAAAGTTTGGAACAACGGCCCTAATGGCGACGGTTGTGATCCAGAAAGCTGTGAAGACGTAATCATAGATGGCTGCAATTTCCATACTGGTGACGACTGCATTGCGATAAAGAGTGGAAGAAATGCTGACGGAAGAAAATGGGATATTCCAAGCAAGAACATCATTGTTAGAAACTGCGTGATGGAAGACGGACACGGAGGTGTTGTTATAGGATCTGAAATCTCTGGCGGATGCAACAACGTGTTTGTTGAAAACTGCAAAATGGACTCACCAAACTTGGAACGCGTATTGCGCATAAAGACAAATTCATGTCGTGGAGGATTGACAGAAAATATATATATGCGTAATGTAGAAGTTGGACAATGCCGTGAAGCCGTATTACGTATCAACCTGAATTATGAGCCAAAAGAAGCTGCGAAGCGCGGCTTTAACCCTACTGTCAGGAATGTGTATATGGAAAATGTAACATGCCAAAAAAGCAAATATGGCATATTACTCAACGGATTAGACGATGCCGACAACATATATAATATAAATGTAAAGAACTGCGCATTTAATGGTGTACAAGACCAAGATATCATGCGTACGGGTAAAAGTCATGATATAAATATTGAGAACACTTTTATCAATGGTTCATTAGTATTGCTTGATAAGCCTTTCAAGAACTATAGCGAATGGCTGGTTGCATCAGAAATGAAAAGAACAGCTCATCCATACCTTCTTGATTTCTCTACTAAACCCAAATGGAGTTACGTTATGGGAATAGAGCAAGAAAGTATGCTTGATACTTATGAGAAATACAAGAATACAGAAATATTGAATTATCTGAAAGAGTATCCTGCAAAGATGATAGACACAGAAGGCAACATCACTGGATATGAATATAAAGATTTCAATCTTGATAACGTTCGTACAGCCAAGTTCATACTTAGAATGAATAATCTACAACCTGAAAAGAATGTAGATAAAGCTTTAAAGACTTTATTCAAGCAATTAGAATACCAACCACGTACGAAAGAGGGAGTTTGGTGGCACAAAGCAATTTATGCAAATCAAGTTTGGCTAGACGGCATATTCATGGGATTGCCATACTACACAGCTTATGCAGCACAAAATATGAGTGCAAAGAAAGCTAACAAATATTTTGATGACGCAGTAGATCAGATTATAAAGACCGACAAGCGTACTTATGACGAATCTACAGGTTTGTGGAAACACGCATGGGATGAAACTCATTCACAATTCTGGGCTAACAAAGATAATGGACAAAGCCAACACACATGGGCTCGTGCCCTTGGTTGGTATGTTATGGCTATGACAGAAGTTCTTGATGTGCTTCCAGAGAACTATGCACGACGCGGTGAAGTTATTCAACTGCTAAACAAGGCTATGAAAGCAGTTGTGAAATATCAAGATAAGAATACTGGTGTATGGTATGATGTCATGGATGTGAATAGCGACAAGAATTATCTTGAGAGCACAGCATCATCTATGTTCACATACGTTCTTTTAAAAGGAGTACGCAAAGGATACCTTCCTACTGATTTTCAAAAAGCAGGTATAACGGCATACAACGGAATACTGAAACAATTTGTACGCATAAATGCAGACAAGACAATAAGTCTGACTAAGTGTTGTTCTGTAAGCGGTCTAGGTCCTGGTCCTGGCAAATATGTACAAACACCCAACTACAAGCGTGACGGTAGCTTTGAATACTACATTTCAGAACCGATACGTGATAATGACGCAAAAGGTGTAGGACCTTTTGTTTGGGCGAGTCTTGAAATGGAAAAAGGTTTAATGCCTATTGAATAACACTGGAATAATTAATAAAATAAGACAGGGCTATCCGAGAGGATATGCCCTGTTTTTATGTAACGGGAATTATAAATATAGCTGTCCGCTAAAAGTTTAATCTTCGTATAAAAGTAAGACTGAATTCCTCTCTGAGAATTCAGTCTTACTTGTTACCTTTGTTTTTTACCACAAAATCTATGCAACTATGAACAAAGGTACACATTTTATCATACATGATAAAATTTAATGCTTTTCCAATAAAATTTTAACCTGCTTGTGTATAGGATATATTATCTTTGCAGACAAAACAAACCATATAACACTATAACTAAACAAAATATTACATGAAAAAACAACTACTTTATTTGTCATATTTAAGCATGTTTGTGTTTTTGCCACAACCAACAAGAGCAGACAATGAAACTACGTTCAACAATGTTTCTGGAAAAATAACTTGGAACATCGGAAACGAACCTTCTGCTAACATCGAAGCAGACATTGCTGACGGTATATCATCAACTTCTGTAAATACTGGTAGTGGACTGACTGTATCAAGCGCAATTTTTTTCGACAAGACAATGACAAAATACAGACCTCTTGTTTCTAATGCTGGTAACGTTGAGAGTGTAATGATTGAATACTGTGTAAAACCTAAGACCGGCATTAAATTCAAACCAACAAACGTGTCGTTCGACGCTGTAAAAGTTGGAACAGATGGTGCTACATTCTCATATAGTTACACTACAGATGGGACCGAAAACACTATCATTGACGTTGACAAAGCTACTATACTACGCAACAATAGCGCAAATGCGGCAACCGCGACACTCAACCATAGCGTAGACATCACGTCAAATGAAACTAATGTATTCACTTTCAGAATTTATATTTCAAACACCAATAACGCTAAGGACATCGCTATCGCAAATATTGTTATCAGTGGAATAATAAATGGCACTATGAAAGATGTAAATTCATATTCTATTTCTGCAAAAGCCAATCCCACAGAAGGTGGTAGTGCAGAGATTTATCCTAAAGGTGACAAATTTGACGAGGGTACTGCTATGACAATGACCGCTGTCAGGAACTTCGGATATAAATTTGTAAACTGGACAGACGGCGATGGTAATGTTCTTTCTACAGAACCCAAATTCGATTATACAGTAAATACTGCCAAAATATTCACAGCCAACTATCAGAAAATCAACACTTATGCTTTAAATTATAGTGTAAACGGAGGTGCTGCTTATTATATGGTACAACTAAATCCTAAACCTACAGTTATTAATAACAAAAATATGTACGAGGAAAAAACAGAAGTCATACTTACCGCTTCAGATAATGATATTTTCAAATTCAGTAATTGGAACGATAACCAGACATCCGCAGAGAATAAGTTGACAATGAACGAAGACAAGACAATATCAGTAAATTATTCTGCCATAGATTTCATTGCAGCATGGGATTTCTACAAGAATGGTAACAATGGGCGCAAGGCTGACTTTGCATCAGCCGACAACGACGCCGACCAACTTGTACTAAGAGACGTTAATGCCAACTCTGTGTCATGGCTCGATAAAAGTATTGTTTCTGCCAATGGATATGAAGGTAAGGCCGCTGCGGTGAACTGGCACAATGATGCAGCTTTAGGCACATACTACTGGCAGGTAAAGGTTAATGCCACTGCATTCACTGATATCAAGGTTAAAGCTAGCATGATGTATAATTACAATGCCTACAAAAAATATAATGTTGACTATTCTATTGACGGAAACACTTGGACTAACTTTGGTGAATTCAGTATGGATGGTGCAAAAAACTGGAATGATTCTATATTCAATCTACCTACAACAGCCAACAATCAGCCAGAACTTTACATACGTTGGATAGCAGACAAGACATCAGATATTGACGGAACAGAATCTACTAATGACGGTAATGCTATTAGTGGTATATATATTCTTGGAACAACAAAGATTATAGACGATGGAAACGCTCCAAAACTTATGTCTTCAATACCTGTTGAAGGTGCAAAAAATGCATCAGCAAACGGAAGAATTGTTCTCACTTTTGACGAAAAAGTAAAAACAAGCGATAATATAAGCGCAACTCTGGGCAATAGGACCATCACTCCTTATGTATCAGGAAAGACTATCACATTCGACTACTCAGGATTGGCTTATGCCACAGCATATACATTTACCCTGCCAGCCAACAGCGTTAGCGACCTATCAGGAAATACAATAAGTGAAGTTATCAAAATAAACTTCACTACTAAGAATCGTGATATAATAGCAAAAACCATGTATGACTTCATTGTCCCCGACAACGGAAATATCAAAGACGCAATAACAGCTGCCGGCAAAAGAAGTGACACTAGTAAACGCTTCAGAATATTCGTCAAAGCGGGAGAACACACATTCCCTGCTTCAGAGACAACCACTGTGAATGGAAGCGATAATGTTGCATACGCAGACCCTGCAATATATATAAATACTCCAAATGTATCTATAATAGGTGAAAGCATGGCCAGCACTATTCTTACAAATACCGTTCCAACCAATCTGGTAAACGGAACATACGGACCAGCAAATCCAATAGAAGGTATTGGCAAGGGTGATGTCGTTAAACTACAAGGAGGTGCAATAAACACATACTTTGAAGATATCACATTAAAGAGTGGCATGGCTGACGCTACAGGAAGAAATATTGTCTTAAACGACGGCGGAAACAAGACTATATGCAAGAATATAACATTATACGCTTACCAAGACACATACGTTTCCAACAACCAAAACGGCAGATTTTATTTTGAAGACGGAGTTATTCGCGGACGCACAGATTACATATGCGGCAAAGGTGATGTATATTTTAATAATGTGAATTTCAAGAACTGCGACAAAGGTGGATATATTGCAGTCCCATCACAACCTAAAAAATATGGATACATATTAAATAACTGTACTATAAGTGGAGAGAATGATGATATAGATGGGAACTACACTCTCGGAAGACCTTGGGGAGCAGGAACCCCAATAGCACTTTGGATAAACACAAGAATGGAAATCATCCCTTCAGCTATAGGTTGGAATGAGATGAGTGGAGGTTATCCCGCCAGATTCGCAGAATTCAATTCACAAACGGCAACTGGCACTGTTATAAACCTTAGCAATAGAAAGATAATATTCGCAAATACTCATACCAACAATCCTATATTAAAAGCGGAAGAAGCAGCAAAATATACTATCGAAAACATAATGGGACAGGATGATGACTGGGATCCGACATCAGCTACAGAACAAGCAGCAACACCTAGCAACGTAAAAATAACAGGAAATACTATCACATGGGACGATAATAATTATGTGTTGCTATGGGCTATTGTCAAAAATGACAAAATTACAGACTTCACTACTACTGCTACTTATGATATCACCGATACCCAAGCTAGTTATGCAATAAGAGCTGCCAACGAAATGGGGGGACTTGGAGAAGCTGTAAAAGTTGACACCTCAACCGAAATAAAGGATATAAGTACTACAAACGTAGCGAAAGTAAAGTACTATTCACCAAACGGCACTTGCAACACACAACCACAAAAGGGAATGAACATCATAATGCAGACCTATAGTGATGGCAGAACAAAGAGTAATAAGATAATGTTGAAATAAATAAAAATCATTGAATATGAAAATTACAAAATCAATCTTTTGCTGTATTACAGCTACTTTCCTGTGCGCACAAAATATGATAGCCCAGGAAAAAACACCAGCTTTCCCTGGAGCAGAAGGCTTTGGAAGATATGTCACCGGTGGAAGGGGTGGAAATGTTTTTCATGTCACCAACTTAAATGATTTCGGTGAAGGTTCATTGAGATGGGCTGTCGAACAAACAGGAAAAAAGACTATCGTCTTTGATGTATCTGGAACGATAAACTTACAGTCTTCACTATCGATAAACTCAAATACCACACTGGCTGGACAAACATCACCGGGAGGCATTTGCGTTTCCGATTATCCAATGAATATCATCGGCAACAACGTCATTGTGAGATATATGAGATTTCGACTCGGAAATAATTACGTGAAAATAAACGGTGCTGACGGTTGGGACGGATTTGGTGGATTTGATCACAGTGAATGGATGATAGACCACTGTTCGGTTAGTTGGAGTATAGATGAATGCCTATCAGTATTGGGAAATAAAAATACTACTGTACAATGGTGTATTGTCGCCCAGAGTCTTGTAGCTGCAGGACATACCAAAGGAAATCATGGATACGGAGGTAACTGGGGAGGAGACCATGCCTCATTTCATCATAATCTCCTTGCACATCACGGTAGTCGTACACCACGACTTGGGCCTAGACCGACAACTCAGTTAAGCGAATATATGGATATGCGTAACAACGTTATATACAATTTTGGAGGAAATGGTTGCTATGGCGGTGAGGGAATGGATGTAAATATTGTCAACAACTACTATAAGCCCGGACCTGGTAGTCCGACTGGTGACAAAGGTATGAGAATTGCCGCCATTGGCATAAGAACAAATGAATATGTGACCACATATCCAGCCTACGCACCAGCGCTTCACAAATGGGGACATTACTATGTCAATGGAAATGTAAACAGCATGTATTCTGATGTCATAAAGGACAACTGGACCTACGGAATGTACAACCAGATTGATGCTTTGGGCAACGACGGAACATACACTAATGTGACAAAAGATACGATAAAGTTGGCATCCCCGCTTGATATTATTTACACAACCACACACACGGCAGAACAAGCTTATAATAAGGTACTCGCATATGCAGGCGCAAGCAATCATCGTGATTCTTTTGACGACCTTATTGTTTCTGACACCCGAGGCGGAGTTGCCACATATACGGGAGCTAACTGTTCGCAAGGTTTCATCAACTCACAAAATGATGACAAACCAGCAAATGCGGCAGCAGATTGGAACGCATGGCCCACTTTAAGTTCAACAACAAGCGCAGCAACAGATACGGATGGTGACGGTATGCCTGATGACTGGGAAAACGCAAACGGTCTAAATTCCAAAGATGCGAATGACAGAAATATAGTTAATAAGTCAGGATATACGAATCTTGAGACATACTTAAATTCCTTGATTGACGATATCACTACAAAACAGAATGAAGGTGGCACTGTCACAGGTAATATAGAAAAAGGAAGCGAAGTTCCTACTTCATCAGAAAATATTCTTTGGGGTCAAACTTATATCGAGTCTGCTACTACAACCACATGGAAATTCCAAAATGGGTTCTCTATAACAAACAATAGTGATAAAACCTATGCCACAGGAAATAACAGTAAAATTAAATTCAGTAACGGAGTGATATATACCATAATAATACCTGACGGTTTAGAGATAACCCAAATTAACCTTGAAGGTTACGGCAACCATGCCGACGCTTACCTATCGGAACTCAACGGAAAAAATTATGGAGATACAGAATATATATTCCCCAACGGAGATAACAATGCTTCACAAAGTTGCACTATTAAACTATCAGCTCCAGCTACAAAAACCTTGACGTTTACCACTAAGAATACGCAGGCTGTTTTGAAGCTCACCCTGTCAGCAAATACGACAACAGGAATAAACCACACAAGAGATGACATTAACGAAGTTTACAATACAAAGTATTATAATATTGCCGGTTTAAGTATTCCACGTCTATCAAAAGGTATAAACCTAATAGTAAAAACATATACAAACGGCAATAAAACGACAAAGAAAATAATGTTAAAATAGTGAGTTTTTACCATTACAAACATTTTACACATACGAGAACTAACCACAAAGGTTAGTTCTTTTTTTTGTTTCAGCCATAATTAATTATCAAAAAATAATCGAGCTAAAAACCTAATAATCAACAACTTGATAATTTTTCATATATAATTGTCAATTTGTTAGTTTGATAATTAATATATTTTTATTACTTTTGTGAATGTGAATTTTTACTAATCTAATAAAATAAAAAACGTATGTCTGGTAACTTGAAAAATTTTCGAATTGTGCTAGTCTGCTTTCTGTCGTTATTCGTCGGAAGCTTGTCAGCGCAAACTATCAAAGGTACAGTTAAGGACAATTCCGGTGAACCAATTATCGGTGCAACTGTTATGGAACAGGGTGTACAGGGTAATGGCGGTGTAACCGACATTGACGGTAACTTTACACTAAATCTAAAAGGCAACACTAAGAAAATTAAAGTTTCATATGTTGGTATGAAACCACAAGTCGTAAATGTTGCAGGTAAAAACTCTTTAAAAGTAACTCTTGACGATGAGGCGACAAGCCTTAACGATGTCGTCGTAATCGGTTACGGTTCTGTCAAGAAGAAAGACTTGACCGGATCTGTTGCCACAGTAAACAGTGAGGCTCTGCAAGCTGTTCCTGTAGCTAACGCTGCAGAAGCGTTAACAGGAAAAATGGCAGGTGTGCAGATCACAACAACAGAAGGTTCGCCTGATGCTGAAATGAGAATTCGTGTGCGTGGTGGTGGTTCTATAACACAAAGCAACGACCCACTATTCATCGTAGACGGTTTCCCTGTTGAAAGTATTAGTGACATTCCAGCAAATGACATTGAAGACATCACTGTATTAAAAGATGCATCTTCAACAGCCATCTATGGTTCACGTGGTGCCAACGGTGTTATCCTAGTAACAACAAANAGCGGTAAAAGCGGTAAAGTTAAAGTTAGCTATAACGCNTATTACAGTTTTAAGAAAATNGCTAAAAAGCTAGATGTTCTTAACGCTAGAGANTANNCTACATGGCAATATGAACTTGCACANTTNAANAGTGGTGAATCNATATCTAACTATGAAAANTTCTTTGGTTCATATCANGATCTNGACNTATATGATNATGTNGCNACNAACGATTGGCAGGANATAACATTCGGTCGCACNGGTCACACNTTNAACCACAACGTCAATATCAATGGTGGNACAGANGCNTTGAAGTATGCTTTCAGTTATGCNCACATGAATGANAAGGCTATCATGCTTGGAAGTAACTACAAGCGNGATAACTTCTCTTTGAAGTTAAACACNAAACCAACAAAGAATACTACATTTGATTTACANGCTAGATATTCNATGACNAACNTTCGTGGTGGTGGTGCTAANGATGCTACAAGTTCATACGACTCTGATAAACGTTTGAAATATTCTGTAATCTATACACCATTCCCTATAAATAANCTAANTTCAGATTCNGGTTCNGGNGACGACGACCTTGGNAACCTATATAATCCNGTACAGTCTGTTTATGACAACGACCGTTTGCAGAACAGAAAGAATCTNAACTTAGCNGGTGATTTNGGNTGGGAGATATTNGACAACTTNACNGCAAAGACNGANTTNGGTTANGANCTNACATCAAACTATGACAAGAGATTCTGGGGTACTACNACATATTATGTAAAGAATGTACCNGCAAGCGAAAATCAGAATATGCCTGCTACACAACTTCAGCAGACNGACCGTCATAGNTTCCGCAATACAAACACTATTAGTTATGATTTCAAGAAGCTTCTCAATAGTAAAGACCATAGNCTTAACTTAATGTTGNGTCATGAGTATATCATAANNAAAGAAAGNGTAAACACAAACATNATTCACGGCTTCCCNGTAAACTACATGGCTGAAGACGCATGGAGACTNTCNACACAGGGNACTCCTTATATGATTANNGANTATTANTNTCCTGACGATAAATTGTTATCATTNTTTGGACGTGCNAACTANAATTTCAAGGATAAGTATCTTTTAAGNGCNACATTCCGTGCAGATGCTTCTTCTAAGTTCTCNAAAGAAAANCGNTGGGGATATTTCCCATCAGCNGCNGCTGCTTGGCGTATATCTTCAGAACCTTTCATGAAGNGTACATCNAANTGGCTTGATGACTTGAAACTTCGTTTCAGTTANGGTACTGCCGGNAACAANAATATTCCNTCAGGACAGTTGACACAGGTGTATGAAAACAATACTACATCTTGGATTAACGGTATCAGNAACTACTGGGCACCTTCTACATATATGTCAAATCCTGACNTGAAATGGGANACTACAATTACACGTAACCTTGGTCTTGACTTCACNCTTTGGGGTGGAAAGTTAACAGGTTCTGTTGAGGCATACCTTAACACGACAAAAGACTTACTTATNGCNTTCCCTGTATCAGGAACTGGNTATGACTANCANTACAGAAACATGGGTAAGACTGAGAATAAAGGTCTTGAGGCATCTTTCACNTGGCATGCAGTAAATGCNAAGAACTGGGGAATNGANTTNAATGGAAACATTGGTTTCAANAANNCTAANATCAANAGTCTTGGTATGATGAACGACTTTGGAGCNGAAANNTACTGGGCTTCATCNGAAATAGGAAACGACTATTGGATTGCNGTAGGTGGTTCTGTAGGTCAGATGTATGGTTATAAGTCAGCAGGCAGATATGAAGTTGATGACTTCACTGGTTATGACGCAACAAAGAAGAAATGGGTACTCAAGAGTGGTGTAGCTGATGCGACAAATGTTGTAGGTCAGATTCGTCCAGGTTCAATGAAGTTGGTAGACCAACTAACTGTAGATACAGACGGTGATGGTAAACCAGATGCAGGTGACGGTAAGATTGACACAAGCGATAAAACTATCATCGGTAATGCCAACCCTGATTTCACAGGTGGTTTCGGCATCAACGCCCATGCTTATGGATTTGACTTGAGTGCAAACTTTAATTTCAGTGTTGGCAACGATATATACAATGCCAACAAGATTGAATTCTCTACAACTGGTAAATACCAATACCGTAACATGTTAAGCACAATGGCAGCTGGTAACCGTTGGACAAACCTTGATCCAGCAACAGGTCTGATTACAAACGACCCTGCAATGTTGAAAGAACTTAATGCTACAACAACAGAGTTCTCTCCATACACAGACAGAATGGTATTCTCTGATTGGTCTGTAGAAGACGGATCTTTCCTTCGTCTTAACACCTTAACACTTGGCTACACACTGCCACAGCTCGTTACAAACAAAATGGGCATAAACAGCCTTCGTTTCTATGTTACAGCTTACAATGTGTTCTGCATCACAAATTATTCAGGCTATGATCCTGAAGTTTCAACAATGCGCAGAACTAACCTTACACCTGGAGTTGACTACTCTGGATATCCAAAGAGTCGCCAGTTTGTTATTGGTTTGAACTTGAATTTCTAATACGCAGGAGGATTTAACAATGAAAAAATATATAAAACTATCAATACTTGCATTATCATTAGCCGGACTTAGTTCTTGCGATATGGATGCACCAAACCAATCTTCGCTTGACCCTAGTGTTGTTGGATATACTGAGAAAATGGCAGAATCTGCCATAATGGGTATTCACCAGTCATTTGGAGAAACTAATTCATATCGTGGTCGTTTCATTCCATATTACGGAATGAATACCGATGTTGAGATGATAAACATTCCAACTTTGGCACAAACACCAGATGGTGGAAAGAATGATTTATGTGCTTACAACGCCACACCAAACAATACTCTTATGAATACATCAAACAATGCGTATGCAAAGTTTTATGAAGGTATTGAACGTGCCAACATGGTAATAGATGCAATAAAGCAATATGGTGACCCTGCAAGTCGTCCAGAAATGGCACAATTGCTCGGTGAGGGTATGACTCTTCGTGCCGTACTTTATCTTGATTTGATAAAGGGATGGGGAGATGTTCCTGCACGCTTTGAGCCTATTTCGACAAATACAATGTATCAGGAGCGCACAGACCGTGATTCTATCTACGTAAGACTTCTTTCTGACCTCAAGGAAGCTGAAGATATGATGCCTTGGCCTAACGACAATGATAAAACTAAGAACGTAGAACGTGTAAGCAAGTCTTTTGTAAAGGGACTTCGTGCACGCATCGCACTCTATGCAGCTGGATATAGTTACCGTGCAGACGGAACTGTAAGAAGAAGTAACGCTCCTGCCCTTTCAGTAGACAACATGTATAAAATTGCACGTGATGAATGCGAAGATGTCATCAATAGCGGAAAGAATAAGTTAGGTGACTTCAAGACAAACTTCACAAACCTTTGTATGGACAAAACTGATGCGGGTAACGAAAGCCTCTGGGAAGTTCCTTTCTCTGACGGTCGTGGACGTGTACTATATACTTGGGGTGTTAAGCATAATGCCAAAGACCAGTATACAAAGCAGGCACAAGGTGGTGTAAACGGTCCTTTACCTTATTTGTTTTATGATTACGACAATGAGGATACTCGTCGTAATATAACATGTGTACCTTACGACTGGAGCAACGAAGCAAAAGCAAAGCAGCAACTGCGCAAAGTAAACAAATGGTGTTTCGGCAAACTTCGCTACGAATGGATGGGCCGCATCGTGACATCAACAAATGATGATGGTGTAAACTTCCAGTATATGCGACTGGCTGATATTTATCTGATGGCAGCAGAAGCCATTAACCAACTTAGTGGTCCTAGCGATGCATGGGGATATATGGAACCAGTTTTGTCTCGTGTATTGCCAGCAGAGAAGGTTGCTACTCTTAAGAATAAATATACTGCAAACAAAGACGCATTCTTCAATGGTATTGTTGAACAGCGCGGACTTGAATTTGCTGGTGAACAACTTAGAAAAGCCGACCTTATACGTTGGAACCTTATTGATGACAAACTTGCTGAAGCTAAAACAAAAATGCAGGCATTAAGAACTCGAACTGGTGCTTACGCGGACTTACCAGGAAGTGTATATACCAAGACTGCCACAGATGGCGAGACCCTTCTTTTCTATGGTCTTAATCATGGAGAAACTGATGATGCAGGTGCAAACCTTGTTAGCTTGAATGGATACGAAAAGACTTCTTGGCTTGAGCCAGACTCTAAAACTGGTGTATTAAAGATAGATGATGACCTCATTAACGGTCTGTACATCAACAAGCCAAGCACACATTCAATATGGCCTATCTGGCAAACATTTGTTGACAACAGTAATGGTAAACTAAACAATACATGGCTCGGATTTTAATATATAAAATTCCTAAGATTATGAAGATTATTAATAATATATCAAAATACCTGCTTGGACTTGCGACCATCGTTGCAGTAAGTTCTTGCAGTGATCCAATGGACGAGATAACAAGTTTGATTCTCGACCGAAATTATGCTCCAGTAGAACTGACTGCAAAAGTTGTCAACAAGACGAACGTAAAGCTTACTTGGGAAAAGTCTAATGCAGACAGCTATACCATAGAAGTATTCCAGGATGACAGTCTTACTTTTGCAGGAACTCCTGTGAAAACAATTACTGGCGTTCTAGCCAGCGCCATTCCTTACACAGTAAGTAATCTGCAAGGTGAGACGAAATACTCTTTCAGAATAAAAGCCATTACAAAGGATGATTCTTCAAAAGACTCTAAATGGAGTACGGCTTATGCACAAACTGATCCTGAAAACATTCTTAGTGGTGTAAATGAAGAGACTGATATCACAGCAACGACTGTAACTTTGAAATGGCCAGCAGGACAAACTGCAACTTCTATCGTGGCTACGGAAAATGGTTCTTTCGCATCAAATGTAATCTCACACACTGTAACAGCAGATGAGATTGCTGCAGGAACAGCAACAATAAGTGGACTTTCTCCTGAAACGAGCTACACAATCAAACTGTATAATAACACAAAGACAAGAGGTACCGTAAGTGTTAAGACTGCTATTGATTTAGGTGGCGCCACTCTTGTAAAAGCAGGTAGTGACCTTAAGACTTGTATTGACAATGCAAAAGATGGTGACGTATTGGCTTTAATGCCTGGTACCTATCCTATAAACACAATAGACGGTAACATGCCTCTAAACAAGAGCATCGCTATCAAGTCTGTACGCTCTTACGACAAGGCTATAATACAAGGCGGTTTCCAACTTAGTGACGGTGCAGCACTTGGTTTAACACAGCTGGTTCTTGACGGAACCAACAATACTACCATCAAGTATGTTGCAGACTATAAGACAGCTGGTAAATTTGGTGATCTAACTATTGAAGGTTGCGAAGTCAAAGGATATACAGGTGGTATTTACTATGTGAGTGTTGCATCAGATATTACAAACTTAAAAATCAACAACAGTATCATTCATAACATTAGCACAGCAAGTGACTTCCTTGATTGTAGAGCAGGTGTCATACACAACTTGACATTTACAAACAACACAGTTTACGCTATCTCATGTCGTGACTTCTTTAGATACGATAATAAGGCTAGCAGTTTCCCTGGAGTAACTCCATACATGAACGTTGACCACAACACACTTGATGGTTTGGCTTCAGTAAACAAGGGTGTATTCTATGTAAGATATACAGGAACGACGATAGCCTTTACAAACAATATCGTAAGTAACTCAACTGGTGTCTTCTGTAAATTCACAACAACAATTATTCCAAGTTTCAGTGGTAACAACTACTATAACTCACCAAACTTTGTTCTGGCGACTGATGATAAAACAAATGTCGGTATAACCGTCTATGACAATACTGGTACTAGTTACAACCCTAGCTATGCAGACTATGCAAATCATGATTTCACTGTAAAGAGTGATGATTTGAAATCTTCAAAGACAGGTGACCCTCGTTGGATTAAATAAGAATATTCTTATTAAACAATAAATTAAGTAGGAGAATACATTTTGCATTCTCCTATTTTTATACTCTTTACCCTCCTATTTGTATTACTTTTAAAGATACAACTACAAGAAAAGGCTTCTTGAATACCACGAATACCATAACTCTTATAGTTATTAAGGATAAACGAGTAACATTATATATATTTTCTAGGTTTTAGCTACGTTATCTATTTCTGCTTATATAATGTACATGCATGCACGCGCATACATAGGGTTTTGAAAAATATAAGCGTCGATGTGTCAACTTAATGAATACCAATATTTTATCGACGAATTTTACTAATAAAAGTGACGGTGAATTGGCGATCAAATTTCAAGTTTTGCATGCGTTTCTATATAGAAATAGTTACGTTTCTATATAGAAACGCAAACTTTTCTACGATGTTTTACCTCCTATTGCTTCGTAAAACGCAGTGCATTTCATCGTAAAACGCAATGTAAAACATCGTAAAACGCATCGAAATACTTCGTAAAGTGCAATGTAATATGATGATTTTTTTCTCCCATATTTTACCGACGAATAACCGTCACTTTATTCGACTTGAAAAGATATCTAACAAATTGATGCTCAATGGATAGACACTTCGACACTTATTTTTACGAAAAATTCAGAGTGTGCGCATATACGCACGTGTACTATAATGTGTAGCACTAAAACTTTGGCTAACAGTCTAACCTAAATCTGATTGCATGGACAAAATTTTTGCAGTATCTTTGCAGAGAATTCAGCGGAATTCGGCAGAACATTTAAACAAGCTTGAAAATTCTGTTCTCGTTTACTGTATCTATTTTACACATCCTCAGTTCCTCTGATACAGCCAACGGTTCTTTGACAAATTTACTCACAGAAAAATTCTATCCATAAAACGGCACAAGTTGACATAGCATGAACGTAATAAATAAGTTGCCTCATCTTACCCAATTGGTTACATTCAAATGATTAAGAATCACCAATTAATTTTATTCTGAAATAGAACCAACATGGCGTAACTGATTAATTTCGACAAATACATTCATTGTTTCGGAAAAAATATCTATATTTGTATTATTGAAAAATAAAAGACATGAAACATAAAGCTACAATAATTGTGATGATGGCTATTACATTGCTTGCTTCTTGCAACAGAAACAAGACGGATGAAACAGCTAAGCAAATAGATACAATACCAGAAATGGTGATGCATATACAAAAATGCTCACGACTATATACTGCAGAATATAAATTTCACAAGATTATAACTCATCAGGATAAAAAAACGATTAAGGCTTCTCTATTCAAAACAGACATGAGCTTTGATATCCCAATGAGCGAAAGAAAGATTGCTATCCCTATGGACGCAACCGTAAAAGCATATATCGACTTCTCTAACTTTTCAGAAAAGAATATAACAAAGTATGGTAACAAAATCGAAGTTACACTACCCGACCCACGAATCATCATGACAAGTTCTAAAATAAATCATGAAGATATTAAGAAAGATGTCAGTTTGATGCGTTCAAACTTCAGCGACGAGGAACTATTAAATTACGAAAAACAAGGACGAGACCAAATAATAAAGGCTATTCCTCAAACTGATATTCTTGAAAGAGCAAAGATGAACGCTGCCAACAACATCATACCAATGATTAAGCTCATGGGATATGACGAAAAAAACATAACCATCAATTTCAGAAAGGATTTTAGCAACAATATAAACAACCTTATAGATAAGACTACAATTGAACATGAGAAATAAGAATAATTCAAAACTCAGTATAATGTCTATTATCCGCAATATTACAGTAAATCCATTACTTCAAATTGCGATAATTGCTGTAGCCGTGATCATTATCATAGCTGGACTGTATTGGCTAAACAAGGATAATAGCATAAACATTGAAGAGAACAAGAAGATTGACCTTACGCCAACAATGATAAAATCCATTGAAGACATAGGTGAATGGGAATTTCTGCAGATAAATGACGAAGAGTTGGCTGATACAACGAAACACGGTTTCTTTGGAGACAGCAAACTAGTCAGAATATATTACGGAACTCTTAGACTAGGAATCAATCTGCACGAAACAAATAAAGACTGGATAAAAGTAGACAACGACACCATAAAAGCAACACTACCACAGATAAAGTTGCTTGACAATGATTTCATTGACGAGGCAAGAACGAAACCATTCTCAGAAACAGGAACATGGACCGACAAAGACCGCAAAGCTTTATACACAAAGGCATACAAAGCGATGAAAAGTCGGTGCATGACTACAGAAAACATTAACAAAGCTAAGGAAAACGCAAGAGTACAATTTGACAACATATTGCACTCAATGGGATTTAAAGAAGTGAAAATTCAATTTGATAAATGACAATAAATAAAGGACCCGCCAGCAAATCTGCTAGCGGGCCCTTTCTCACTCAATCAACAAAAACCATTTAAACCCATCCTCGCTATGAGGGAAATCAAAATCTAATCTATCAAAACACAATACTCAAAACTCTCTAAACATTTTATTTCTTATCGTGTACCTAAAAACATTGAATCTATTTTATAATAGCTTGAAGAAAGTACATAATCACAATTAAATGATTTATGTGAACTCCAATTACAATGCAAAGATAAGACTAAATTTCCCCCATTGTTCTGATAATTGTCAATATTAGCACAAATCGTTGAGCAAACGATTGCACAGTCTTAAAATGTTAGCTTTTATTCAGCATCCCTGCCTGTTGCTATAAAATAAGCTGTCTTGCAATCCAGATAGTTACATACCGTTTCAGTATACTTATCTAAAGACTGCTGGTTACTTGTCTGCGCATCGAGCAAATCACTCATTGTTGCAGTGCCAGCCTTATAATAATCCTCATTCAGACGAAGATTTTCTGTTGATTGTTCGATGCTTTTACGTGCCACTAAGATCTGTTTGTATGAATTATCCAAATCATTGTATGCACTTTGCATCTGTATTATTAGTAATTGACGGTTGTCATCTCTGTCTTGGCGTGCAATCTGTTCGGCTATCTTCTGATGCTTCACCTCGTGATTTCCACTCCACCATCCGCTTATTGGGATACTAACAGTTACCATTCCAACAACATTAGCCTGACCGTTGCCCATCAAATCATGATACAATCCAACAGCTCCTACAGACACAGTTGGCAGCAAGGCTCCTTTTTTAAGTTTTGTCTGGAGTCTGTTAGCCTCAACATTTTTATCCAAAAGTTGTGACTCAACCTTATTGTTCAACGCTGAAGCATGATCAACAAGATAAGCAGATGGTTCAGGAATATTATTAGTCAACGTTGTATCTATCATAACTTCCTCACCATTCATACCAATATATTGCGCCAGAACCATTTTACACAGTTTAATACCGTTTTCAACTTTTAATCTATTGCCAAGCAATTCATTCTGTTTCAATTCGACAGTCAACATATCCTTTTTTGTAGACATGCCAGCTTTGTATGCATTTTCAGCATCATTATGAATACGCTTCAACTGAGCATCAGCCTTTTCTATGGTTTTTAGCTTCCCATAAAGAGTTAGCAATTGATTATAGTATGTCTCTGTTGTTGATGTAATCTCATCTGCAGACTGTCTTATCTGAAGTTTCTTAACATCAGTCTGCAACTTAGCCAATTTATTTCCATTCGTAATCTGTCCACCAGCATAAATAGGTTCCATAGCCATGAGTTGCGCCATAGTTCCATGTTTCAACATATTAAAAGAGTATGAAGATGGTAATGAAGCTAACGCAGCAGGATTTAATCCTAGCTGCGAGACTACACTACCCAATTTTCCTTGCTCTTCAGCTGATAGACTTACGTCTTTTTTTATCATATAATCACTAGATTGGAAATAAAGAGCACCAGCCGTTACTGTAGGGAAATATTTAGAAAATGCATTCTTTTCCGTCTCCAAAGCCTGATTTACACCAAGTTTAGCATCCTTGATTTTTACATTGTTTCGCATTGCCAACTCGCGGCACTCTTTCAATGTATATATCTTTTGTGCATATATTGGCAAAATCATTCCTACTGATAATATTATTATTGATAATCTTTTCATCATAATTATTATAAATATTGTTGTCTATTCAGTTTCTGCACTTACAATTTTCAGCATCATCTTTGCACGCTCTTTCTCATTCTTTAAGTGGCGTTTCTTATCTTCTATGCGGAATATCATCCAATATCCAATAGGTATCATTGTGAGAATAAAGAACATAGCCATGATAGTACCAAAGCATACAACAACGCCCATTGGTCCCCACATAGGTGAGTTTTGTATCACCATCGGAACAACTCCCATTGATGCAGCAGCACTTGTAAGGAATATAGGGCGCATACGTCTTTCAGCTGCCTGAAGAGCTGCATGCTTGGCGCTGATTCTATTATTCTTGCGCAGTTCTTCGGCATAGTCAATCATGATGATTCCATTTCTCACTATAATTCCCATAAGCGATATCATTCCGAGAATACCCGTCAAACTAACATCCTGATGCATGATAAATATACCAATAGCAGCCCCCAACAGAGAGAACAGAAGTGAAAACATTATAAGCACAGACATACGTATGTCTTTGAAATGGAAAATCAGTATCACGAATATAATGATGATTGATATAGACAAACCTCCATAGATCTGTGGTCCATTTTCATCATCACTGGCACGTTGACCGCCAGCTTTCATTGAAACCCCATTCCCAGAAACTGTTTTTAAGGATGCTAACGCTTTATCCGTAGCCTTATTCAGATTTACTCCTCTACGCACATCTGCAAAGACCGATATAGTTCTAACACCATTACGCCTTACTATCATGCCTTCGTGCCAGTCTGGTTTCACATTAGCAATCTGGCTAAGATGCACATTCGCTCCAGGAACCAAACCACTAACCATGGCATTACTCAAATCATCAGGATTCTGCTTTCCTGATTTTACATCTTTAAGCATTACATTTACTGGATAATCACCCTCCCATACTGTAGTAAGTGGTATTCCGTCGCCAAATCTTGTAGCAAGATTCAGTGACAACATAGTTTTGCTTATACCTAATCTACTAGCCTCATCACTGTTCATGATAACATTAAGTCCACTGGTAGTTCCTTCGAAATTACTTCTTACAAGCAATAAATCACTGTCACGACGCATAATAGCCATTGCTGCATCTACGGTCTTATGCAACTGCGCTAGGTTACTACCACTAAATCTAATCTCAACAGGTGATAAAGCATCTGAATAGTCTAATTGTTTAATACGTACCTGAGCATCACTGAAATAGTTAGAATACATCGGTGTGAACTTATCAAGCAAAGCTTGTGTATCCTCGTCATCTTTCGTATTAACAATAAACTGCGCGAAATTAGTACCACCAATCTGTGGAGCATAACTAGTCTGAAAGCGAGGAGAACCGCTACCATAGAATGTAGTGACATTGATCACACGACTATCCTTCTTCATTAGATGCTGTAAGCTATCAGCAACCTGCGCAGTACGTTCAATTGCTGTGCCAGAAGGCATATATATTTCTACTGCGAATTGGTTACGTTCTGCTCTTGGCATAAGTCTCTGTGGAGCTTGTGAAAAGAGAGCTCCTCCTATTATAACAGTAAACACACCAAAGCCCAATGTAATAAACGGATGTCTGAAACAAGCATTAATCAATATATTATAATAATGCTGTATGATTTCTAAGAAAGATTTATGTTTCTGTTTACTCTTATCTTCTTTCAGTCCCTTCTTTATAAATGTATATTGCATCCAAGGTACCATGAATACCGCTATTAACAAAGACACACCAAGAACAATGGATACACCAAGAGGAAACCATTTTACGAAGTCCATCAACTGCCCCTTCATCGTTATCAATAACGGGAAGAAAGTGATAGAAATAGCCAATGTGGCACTGAATATTGATGAGAAGAATTCTTTCGCCGACATAGAAGCCGCATGCCATCGACTCATCCCCTGGTCAATCTTTTCTATATAGCAGTCTATGATGACTATACTATTATCGACAATCATACCTAAGGTCACAATCAGTGCCGCCAGCGTTACCGTATTTAACTCTATACCAAAAGCATAGAATATTCCTAAAGCAATAAATATCGTAATCGGAATCGTGCCTGCAGCAACACTTGCCACACGCATTGGCAATAGAAGCATAATGACTACGATTACAGAAACAATTGCTATACACAATTCTTTAAGGAAATCTACAACAGATGAGTTTACTACCTGACTCTGATCAGTAATAGTATATATACTAACATCTGACGGCAAATTAGCCTTATATCTGTTCATTATTTCTGTTACCTTGTCACCGAACTGAACAATATTTTTACCTTCATTCATTTCTAGCGATAAGACAATACATTTCTTGCCATTATTCTTAACATAACTATCAGCATCAGGATATTCACGTTTTATTGTTGCAATATCACGCAAACGTATAACGTTACCTGCCGGATCAGAAAATACAATCTGTTGTGCTACATCATTTTCAGTGGCAAGATTGGATACCACATGTATTGGCCTAACAGTGTTCTTATCATCAACATTTCCACTAATAATAGTAAGTCCTTGTGATTTAAGACTGGCAAGCAAGGTTGCTGTGTTCAAGCCGTATGTAGAAAGACGATCACGATCAATATAAATACCAATCTGTTCTTTCTGTTCACCGACCACTCTCATATTAGCAACCTCAGGAATAGTACGCAGACTATCCTGTAGATTATTCATATAATCATGTAATTGCCTATATGTTTTATCTTTACTCTCTAAGGTAATCAACTTTGCTGATGTATCACCGAAGTCATCATTTGCAATTAAAGCTAATACCCCAGAAGGTAATTCACCCTTAAACTGTTGGAGTCTGATTTTAAACTTACTCCAAAATTCATCCTTATTATTTACATTATCATTCAGTTCCACAAAAACATAACAAATTCCGTCCTTGCTTTCTGAATATGTCTTTGACTTCTTAATTTCCTTAAATCCCCAAAGAAACTTCTCTAAAGGTTTAGTTACTTGTTCCTCTACTTCAGCAGAAGTAGCACCTGGATAAACAGCAGCGACCACACCTTGACGAACAGTGAATGTAGGAAATTCATTTTTAGGCATATTAATAAGTGAATATATGCCAAAGACAATGAACGCAGACACAATCAGTAGCATGATGCTACTCTTGCGCATAACTCCCTCAACGGGATCAAATTTAGATCGTTTCATCATTGAACCTTTATTTTAGAACCCTCACTGACATTATCCTGTCCGCTCACAATTACTCTGTCACCAACATTCAATCCCATAGTGATTACGGTTCCTTGATTACTAACATCACCTGCTGTCACATCGCGACGCATGCTCTTGCTTCCATCAGCAACCCATACGTATGTGCCTTCACCATCAACAAGTACTGCATTCTGTGGTACAACTATACTATTACCCTTACCAGAATTATTTATAGAAACATTACATACCATACCTGGCAATAAAGCTCTATCGCTATTGGCCATTTCTAATTTTACATCATACGTATGACTCAATGGATTAGCCTGAACACCCTTTTCCCTTACATTTGCAGTAAACATGCGATTATTCAAAGCAGCAACATTGAAATGTACAAGCTGCCCAACATGTATACTTGCTATCTCTCTTTCAGGGATAGATACTTTCACTTTAACCTTGTCTAACTTTACAAGCTTAAAGCAACTTTGTCCAGGAAGAATATTGTTTCCCATATCTACGCTACGCTGAGAAATATAACCACCAAACGGTGCACGCAAGACACAATCTCCAAGATTTTTTCTTGCTATACGTTCAGCTGCTTGAGCCTGAGCAAGCTGGGTCTGTATCTCGATGAATTTGATTTCTGGTAAACTACCTTTCTTATACAGTAAGTTCATACGACGATATGCATCTTGTGTCTGTGCTAATGTAGACTTAGCTATATCATATGTATTATTTAACGTCTGCTTATCAAGGACTGCCAGCACATCACCTTTTTTAACAAACTTGCCTTCGTCTGCAAAGACCTGAGAAACTGTGCCCATTGTAGCAAAACTTAACTGTGAACCATAAGATTCCTCTACTGTACCAACATAAGTCTTGGTTGTAGCTTCATCTGTACCATTTACCGTTAAAACACTTACATTAATAGCTTGTACGCTATTTGTTTTTTTTTCGTTGGAACAACTTGATAATACAATCGTTACCATAAAAAATACAATCAATCCTTTTACTTTCATTTCTCTAAATATAAATTTGTTATAAAACGGCACAAAATTAGTGTTATTAGTCATCACTAGCAAGGTTGATAATATCAGTAGATTGTTCGATTTGCCAAATAGCTATTAAAAGTAACAGAAAAAAGACAAAACAATGGCTATAAATTAGTATATTTGTCGAGTAATTTATTCATTAAACTATAAATAATGATGTTAGAGAATAATAGTCAAGAATCTCTTCAACTCCCATTTGAGTTTCATTATGTACCAGATCTAGATGATACATTTATACAGCCAGGTGACATTGTCTCTATAGACAACTCATTGGGGATGGTAATATGTCTATGTACTAAAGGTAGTATAGATATAAAGTCTGGGCTAAACGATTATAGTATTAAAGAGAAGGAAATGTTTTTTTATTCTCCTGCCGGATTCTTACGTGTGTTTAATGTAAGTGAGGACTTTACAGGACTATTGATAAAACCAAAGTTAGATTTCATACTACCTCTGATTTCTAATCTTCTTAATGTGAGAAGTCAGATGTATATACGCGATAATCCAAAACTAACGATGACAGACGAACAATACGAATATATTTCTGGTTTATTATCATCTATAGAAGAACGAATTAATCATGAAATTTCTTCAGAGATGGATGAACGTAGACGTATGGTCCTTACCGAACTTATAAAATCACAAGCCAGTACATTGTTTTATGAGATATTAAACCAGTATCTTATAAATCAACCGATAGAATTGTCTGCACCAGACAGAAATGATGAAATAATGCAGAAGTTTATTGTTTCGCTGGATAAACATTATAGAATGGAAAGAAATGTTGCTTTTTACGCAGCAGAACAATGTCTTTCTTACAGTTATTTCTCTGAAATAATAAAATCTAAGACTGGTGTAACTGCTCTAAAATGGATTATAAGTCGCGTAATAATAGATTCAAAACAAATGTTGGAATTTACCAACATCAGCATAAAGGAAATTGCTGACAGCCTGAATTTTCCAACACAGACCTTTTTCGGTAAGTACTTTAAACAGTATGTTGGAATATCACCTAAAGAATATCGTAAAAGATGCAAGAATCGTAAAGGAGATGTTAGTGCCAACAAAATAGAACTTGATTTATATAATTATCTAAGGGCTAATAAACCGGATAATGATTAATAATTACTTGTTATCATAAGAAATCGTGCATACATTCACATGTATGCACGACTATACAAAAAATAATACTAATTAATAACTAATATTGTTAATCTTTATATATCCATCTTTTAAATCAACAGCCTTACCAGTAAGTTTTATCTCACCTGAAGTGTTAGAAGTTCTTAAAACAATCATGCAACGTCCGAAGAATGCTTTACGGTTATTCGCTTTAAAACGCTCCATTGATGTTTGACTTCCATTATCAACACCTGCAATAGAGGCTTCGCCATTTACATTAAAGAATATCTGATTATCAGCCCCAGGACAAAGGTTACCGTCTTTGTCTACAATTTCAGCCTTCACAAAAACCAATCCTCCATGAGTGTTTGAACTACGGTCGGCAGTAAGTCGTATATGATCGGGCGTGCCGGCAGTATGTATTGTCTGCTCACGCACGATGTTTCCATTCTTTCTTGCTACAACTCTCACTTCACCAGGTTCAAACTTGACTCTCCACATGACATGATATTCATGTGGCTGCTTATGGCGCACACCCTGACTGACATTATTGACAAACAATTCTACATCGTCAGCATTATTATAATAGCACCACATATCTATAGTCTGTCCTGGAATCCAATTCCAATGAGGGAATAGATGCAACACTGGCTTTGAAGTCCATTCACTCTGATACATATAATAAATATCCTTAGGGAAACCGGCTAGGTCTATAATTCCAAAATAACTACTTCGTGCAGGAAAACGATAAGGAGTAGGTTCGCCGATATAATCCCATCCGGTCCAAATGAACTGACCGCTCACAAAAGGAGTGTTCTTAACTACATCCCATGTCTGCTCATGAGTACTACTCCAAGAGGCGTGCATATTATCATATGCACTGCACATGAAAGACGGATCTGTATATGGAAGCCACCATTCTTTTGGTGCCTTATAAATAGTATCACTCGGCATGATATAGTTTCCACGAGTCTGCAATGCAGATACCGACTCTGTCATAATAAAAGGTTTACCTGGAAAATTATGTGGCACATCCTTTATATTACCTATATGATAATTATATCCTATAATATCCAAAGCCCCACTCTTAAAGAGATTGTTGTCTGGTGAAGGTTCATTGCATCCTGATGTTACGGGGCGTGTGGAATCCAAATGCTTCACGATATCAACCAATCGGCGTGTGAGTTTTGAATTAATACTCAACTCCTTTCCTCCAAGAGAAGAAGCATCATGAGAAGCATTAAGTATCAAGTTTGCCTGTTCTGGAGTTAACTTATCTGCCGAAGCAGAATTCCACTGTTCAAGCACTTCGTTTCCGATGCTCCACATGATAACAGATGGATGATTGCGATCACGAACGACCAAATCAGTCAAGTCACGTTCAAACCATTTATCAAAGAAACGTGCATAATCATTCTTCGTCTTTTTTTGATGCCACATATCAAAGCTTTCATCCATGACGATGAAACCAAGAGAGTCACAAGCATCAAGTAACTCTGGGGCGGGCGGATTATGCGAACAACGTATAGCATTGCAACCCATTTCCTTTAGAATGGACAATTTACGAATGATAGCATCCTTATGTATTGCAGCACCAAGACATCCTAAATCATGATGATCGCATACACCATTTATTTTCATATTCTTTCCATTAAGCCAAAAGCCACTAGCTGCTTCAAACTTAAAAGAACGGAAACCGAATTTCGTGGTATAAGTATCAAAAACTTTCTTTCCACGTAAAAGTTCTGTTCGCAAAAGATACATATTTGGACTATCAACAGACCAAAGAGAAGGATTGCTAATTGATAGGTGCTGCGTGTTTACTGTAACAGTATCACCTTTAGCTAATGAAGCAGAAGACGCAACTGATATAATTCGTCCATGAGAATCAACAACACTATTGCGTACTGTTATTTTCTCAGACGCATTGCAGGTATTGTCTATACTGACATCAATATTAACATCACCATTCTGTGAAGCTGTAACAAAAGTTCCCCAATGGGCAACGTGGATATTACCTGTCTCTACAAGATATACATTACGGTAGATGCCACATCCACTATACCATCTACTGTTTGGCTGGTCTGAATTATCCACTCGTACCGCAACTACATTGCCATTTTTCCTGACATACTTAGTTATATCATATCTGAAACTGCTATATCCATAAGGTCGTGTACCCAATTCTATGCCATTTACATATACGGTGGAATTCATATACACGCCATCAAAATCAATATAATATCTTTTGGCTTTTGAGTAATCATTTATATCAAAGTGCTTACGATACCAACCTATGCCACCAGGTAATGCTCCCCCACTCTCTCCTGATGGATTTGTAGCAAGGAAATCACCCTCAATAGCCCAATCATGCGGCAAAGTAAGTTTTCGCCAAGAAGAATCTTTATAATCAGGTAATGACATACCTGTAGAATCAGCCAATTTAAATAGCCAATTGTCAACAAACAATTTACTTTCTACAGCTGAAACCTTGACTGCAAATAGTAATACCAATAATAATATAGTTGACTTATGTTTCATTTATTTCAATTTTACAGACAAAGATTTTCCTGTATATTTAACAATAGTACCAGAAATATTGTCAAAGTCCAATGCATTAGCAACAGTCTGTCCCTTACGATGATATACTATATTAAAACGGCGATTCTTAACCATACCGTTATAACTACCATAAAGGTCACTTATTACTAAGGTATTCGTCTTATCATTATATGTAAACTTAATAGTAGAATAGTTACCTTTCTCATAATTATAATTAGTACCTTCATCTTCATAGAGAGTGAACTCACCATCATGACCTTGATATACATACAGATTAACAAGTTCGGCAGGCTTTTCATCACTCCACTCCATATCAGGACCAAATGGAATTATTGAACCTTCTGGTACAAATACCGGAATCTTATCATAAGGAGCATCGGCATCAACAGTCTGTCCACCAGCATAGTATTTATTTGTGTAAAGATCATACCATCCTCTCTGCTTTGGAAGATAAACCTTGCGGCTGCGAGCTTTGTACACACCAACTGGACAAGCCATTAAAGAAGGGCCAAACATCCACTGATTTTTAATATCATAAACATTGGTATCGCCATTAAAGTCCATTACAAGCGGACGCATAATGGTATAATCATTAAAATGAACAGCACCAGCCAAACTATACATATATGGCATCATGCGATAGCGCAGTTTGTCATAAGCTACAATGGTCTTGTAAGCAGGATGACTCTCTGGTGCTATATTCCAAACCTCACGCAAAGGCCATTGTCCATGAGTTCTATATAAAGGTATAAAGCATCCAAACTGATTCCATCTGGTCTGAAGTTCTCTCCATTCTTTCAAATCCTCATTTTCCTCACCTGTTTTATCATACAACTGTTGTGCTGCAACATAACGATTTTCTACACAGAAACCTCCTTGGTCCATGCCCCAGAAAGGAAGTCCGCTGATACTATAGTTCATTCCCGCTGTCATCTGAGCACGCATATCCTCCCAGCGAGTGCCAATATCCCCACTCCATGTTGCTGTGCTGTAACGCTGTTCACCTGCAAATCCACTACGTGTAAGAAGAAATACACGCTGATTTGGATTCACACTGCGCTGACCATTATATATAGCATCGGCATTAACAAGAGAATAAGCATTGAAATACTCGGCAGTAGAACCTAAAGCGGTAGAACCGCTAAGAGCCTTGCGATACCACATCGGAGTACAGTCTCGTACATTTGGTTCACTTGCGTCCATCCACCATGCATCTATACCGAATTTATATTTACTATAAAGATTTTCGTCCATCTGACGCCAGAACATTTTACGAGCACCTGGTGCATAAGCATCATAGAATGAGCCCATATATCCTAACCAGTCATAGATAGAATCTTTCACTGCCTGATGATACATCCAACCATTGGCATCCAACTCCTTATAGTTCTTTACACTGCTATAGAATTTAGGCCAAACTGATATCATGAAACGACCGTTAAGAGCATGCACACTGTCAAGCATTGCCTGTGGATTAGGATAGCGAGAAGACTCAAAAGTATGATCTCCCCAAGAATCAGTCTTCCAATAATTCCAGTCCTGAACTATATTATCAATAGGAATATGACGCTTGCGGAATTCACTCAAAATAGATTCTATATCGGCACTGCTCTTATAACGCTCACGACTTTGCCAAAATCCAAGTGCCCATTTAGGATAAACCTGTGCCTTACCAGTAAGAGTACGGTATCCAGAAATAACATCATCAATATTTTTACCTGCGATAAAATAATAATCCATATCAGGAGTCATCTCACTCCAGATACTTAGCTTTCCCTGTTCAGCCTCACTACGTGGAGAGGCGGCACGAAGTCCACAATAACTCACGTCTCCATCAGGATACCAATCAACGAGCAACTTTGCTTTAACACCTTTGTGAAGAGGCACTGTGAATTTATATGAATTGGGATTCCATGCAGTACGCCAACGCTGAGGTACAACTTCTTTCCCGTCTACATATACCTTCATATATCCAGCATAATACAAAATAAAACGATATAGATTATCTACAGGAGATTCAATGTATCCCTCATAAGTAACATGAGAACCATTAAGCTTAAATCCTTTAGGCAGACATCCTACACCTAAATCTTTCCCTGCTTTAGCCTTAGCCAAATCAGGAAGTGCGAACTCATAGTATATGCTATCTTCGCCACGAACTATTTGATAACCGTCTTTCTGGGTATATGTACCAGTTAAAGCACCTTTATTTCCATCTTTGTCATAAAGTGTAAAGAGGTTGTTAAGTTGTTTGTAACCATCAGGATTACCAAAACGACAATAGCTGTAACTATCCCAAAGCAATCCGTAGTTATGATTACTTACAACAAACGGCACACTAACTTTAGTATTATATTGGAACAAATCTTCATTCTTACTCTTCATATTAAGTTCCTCTGACTGATGTTGACCCAATCCATAGAAAGCCTCATCGGCAGGACTATCAAAAAGAGCATGCCATGAGACACCATGCTTTTGAGATTCGGTGAGATGACTGTTAACACCAATTTCACGTTCCGGAACAATAAACGGTGAAAACGTTTTTCCGCCAATATTACTTTCTGCAAGAATAGTTTTGCCCTTTGCATCTTTAAAAGTAACACGACCAGTATTCTCATCAACAAAAGCCTTGATATTGGAAGTGGCAACAATGACATTCCCACCATTTTCTATCACCTTAAAATTTGATTTTGCATTCTGAGGCACAATAATCAAACTTTGCTTGGGCTTGAATACCGATTCATTTGTAGACTCTACACGTATAATTTTGTCGTCAATAACTTGCAGACGAACAATCTTTGCACCATGTGCCGTTTGTTTTTTTACATTAATCGTAATGAAGTTACCATGTTGCGTATATACTGCTGAATATACAGAAGTGGTACATAAAAACAAGGCAACAGATAATAAAGTTTTTGCGATTTTCATTTCATTTCAGGTTTATTGATTCTACGGCAAAGATACTGTAAAAATCAATCAAACAGATAATATAATGTTAATAAAACCCGATACTATCTTATCACAACCCTGTTTAAATGTTTCAAAAACGTATATATAATGTTATCTATCCTTTTCAAACTTATGTTTATACAGAGAAGGAGTAACCCCATACATCTCAGTAAAGTACTTTGAAAAATAGCGTGGATTATTAAATCCTACCTTATAAGCGATTTCACTTACACCTTGCTGACTTTGCCTTAATAACTGTTCTGCATGCTGCAACCTGATGGTACGAATAAACTCAGAAGGGGTTGTACCGGTTACTGACAATAATCGTTTATATAACTGCACGCGTGACATATTTAGGTCAGCACTTAACGTCTCTACACTTATATCGGTATTGTCGAGGTTATCCTCAACATACTTTGTAGCATCGTTAACCATTTGCTGGTCGACAGAAGTAATCTCCAGTTGCTTTATTTTAGGTTTGATAAGTTTCTGTCTTGGTCCCTTATGCCATTTAATGAGGTTCTGTATCTTAAGATTCAACAAGTCCATATTAAAAGGTTTGGTGATATAATCATCAGCACCATTTTCTAATCCTTCAATCTTATGCTCCTGTGCCATTCTAGCAGTAAGGATTATAAATGGAATGCCACTGGTATTTATGTCAGACTTCAATTCTCGGCAAAGTTGATTTCCATCCATTTCAGGCATCATCACATCTGATAAAATTATATCAGGTTTCTTTTCAGCCACGAGTTTAAGTGCCTCAACACCATTATGAGCGACTCTGACATTATAATCGGTCGTCAAGACCTCAGTCATAAACGATAGAAAATCATCTGAATCATCAACAACAAGAACATCTGATTTTGCAAGACTTGCATATACTGGTATTGCTGGAATATCCTCCTTGTTGATATTCTTTTCATCATGATTTAAAACCAATCTAACTTCTTCGTTGCTTTTTTCAAAAAGTTGTTCCGTCCTAACTACAGTCTGTGTCGAATCATTATGTATAGGAAGATAAATAACAAAGACTGTACCTCCACCTGGATTGTCAGAAACAGACAATTTTCCGCCATGCATATCAACAAACGTTTTAACAAGACTCAAACCAATGCCACTACCGCCATAGGTTTGTCCTTTCTCAGAATGAACCTGATAGAAACGATCAAAGACATGCTTCTTCTCTTCATCATCAATACCTTCACCTGTGTCACTTACCTTAATTTCAAGCAAATCTTCTTTCTTGCCTTCTGAATCGTTATTATACATAACACGCATTGAAACATCAATACGCCCTTCAGATGGTGTGAACTTATATGCATTAGACAGAAGATTGTTTATAATCTTGCCAATTTTGTCATCATCAAAAGACATAAAGAGATAGCCAACAGAAGAATAAAATGTAAGAGTAATATCCTTACTTACTAGTTGATTAAAAGTATTACAAATGTTTTTAACGAATTCCACTATATCACCTGTAAGTAAATTCAGTTGCTGCTGGTTTTCATCCATCTTGCGGAAATCCAATATCTGATTTACCATATTGAGCAGTCTTGTTGCATTTCGCTGAATAAGTTCCAACATATTCTTATTGTCACCGTCAGTCTCATTTTTTATCATGTTATTCAATGGTGAAATAATGAGAGTTATTGGAGTGCGCAACTCATGGCTTACATTAGTAAAGAAATTAAGTTTCATTTCATCAAGGTGCTTACTTTGTTCAGCATCTCTCTTTACCTGTTCTATCATGAATTTTTCCTTTTGTCTTCTAAGAAATATAATCTTAGCATAATACAATAACACAGCAATGAAGACTATATAAAATAGTATCGCCCATATTGAAAGATAAAAAGGAGAATTTACATGAATATCTAGTGTGCTGACTACATCACTTTGTGTTCCGTCACGATTTACTACTTTTACCTCAAGTTTATAATCACCCGAAGAAAGATTGGTAAACGACACAGCAGGCTGTCCATCAGCGGTAAGCATCCATTTGTCACTGAATCCTTTCAAACGATAAAGAAATTTGCTTTTTTCTGGTATTGAAACATTGTCAGAAGCAAGCAATATCGTAAAGGCATCGTCAGAATGATTTAGCGTCAAGGAACCTCCGTCACGCAATGCCTTATGCAGAATTACCCTTCCGTCGCTTTTCTCTCCTACATCAACAGGCTTGTCATAAAGTACAAAACCGGCAAACAATGCACGTGACTGCCTAGAACACCTTTTAGTTTTTTGTGGTGGAATTATATTTATACCATCCTGACCGCCTACCACAACGTTACCATTATGACACAGAAAAATGGCTCGGCTATTAAACTGCCTGTTTTGCAAACCATCTATTTCATTATAATTTGTGACAAAATAATTCCATTTACCATCTTCGTTTGTTAATACGATATGAGAAACACCCTTATCCGTAGCCACCCATATTGTATTGGCTAAATCCTCTATTAGAGAACAAGCCACAAAACTCTGCGAACCAGGGAAAAGGGATATTTCATTCAACAAATCACCTTTTGACTCATAAGAAGAAAGACCTGAAGCCGAAGCATTCCATACAATTCCACGTGAATCAACTAATATCTGATTTATTGATGATGCTGAAAATAAATGCCCGGAACGTGTCGTGTTGTATTTGGTAATCTTTCGAGTTTTTATATCTAACACCGAAAAGCTTTGTGCATTTCCTATTACGATATTACCCTCTCCATCAAAAGAAATAGATAATATAAAATCGGAAAGTAAACCTGAATTATGACTGTTATAAGTAGTAAACTTACCGGAAAGAGTATTTAAAAACTGCAAACCACCACCAAGGGTTGCAATAACGATATTGCCATTAGCATCAGTTTCTAAAGCCCAAACATTATCATTAGCAAGAGAATTAGGCTTTCCCGTAGCACGATAAGGAGTGAAACGACCATCCTTATAATGAGTCATTCCTCCATTGAATGTACCAAACCACAAAGACCCATCCTTAGCGATGGTACTGCTTATCACTGCATCAGAACCAAGTCCTGTTTCTCCACTTCTATAATGATGCATTACACCTGTAAGAGGATTATATACAACAATTCCTTCATTATTTGTGCCACACCAAAGATTACCAGAATTATCTTCCACTATAGTGCAGACATCACCTAAATATATAGTAGAGAATTTTGAATCTTCGGCTGAATAAAATGCTACTCCATTCTTATATGTGCCTATCCATAACGCACCATTATTATCAAGAAACAGATTCTGTATTGTATTATCGGGAATACTCCCAGAATTAGTTTTGTCATATTTATATGACTCACTAATATGATTACGTGTATCAAGCATTAACATACCGTCATGATCTGTTGCTATCCATATCCTACCAATATTGTCAGTTACAAGATCTTTGACTAATATATTATTGCAGTTAACTCCCTTAATACCAAATTCATTTATTAACTGCGAAACTGAAGCATACCACTTTTTGTATTTAAAGCTCCATACAACAGTATGTCCTAAATATGAAACCCAAATATTACCATAGAAATCAACATATGTACTATGAGACATCAAAGCACCTTTATGCAAATTAAAAAGGCTTTTATTCACCCATTCAACCTTAAGATTTTTACTTGACAGTTTAGCCAATATACCATTATTAAAAGTGACAATAACACCACCTTTACATTCTGTAATACACGACACCATTCCAGAAGGCAAAACTGAAGATCCATTACCATTCTGTTTGAATAAAAAAGATTTGTTTTGACCAGCCTTATTATAATAAACACCTCGTCCATTAACTGCCACCCACATATTTTTATGTGAATCTATTTCCACCCAGTCAGCAGTTCCATTCATTCCCATTGTCTGCATAAGTTGATTAGAACTTGGATTGAAATTTTCGGTATCACTCATATAAACGCAATACCCTACAGCAGTGTGAATCCAAAGATTTCCGTTAATATCTTCCTGAATACGGTCAACAGCATTATTGGGCAAAGAAAGATCATTGCCATATTTATAAAAGAAATTTTTGAATCTGAAACCGTCAAAACGATCTAATCCGGATTGTGTTCCAAACCAGATATAACCCTTTGAATCCTTAAAAACGCAATTAACTTGACTATTTGATAAGCCTTGATGAGTTCCTAAACGAAGAAAGCTAACATTATTTTGTGTGTTTATGGCAAAACAGGAGATGCTAGATATAAGTATTGCAAAAACTGCTAGTAAGTGCTTCATGTGTATATATTATATACTATTAGTTCGCAAAGATATATAGTTTTTCGTTTAATTCCAAATCAAACTAAGTTTTTCTCATACCAATATTCCGTTTTTCACCACCAATATACCTATAATGTTTCACTTTCCCCAGAATCTGCACATGAGAAACTTTGTTAGTATTCAAAAATAATTCATCACAATCAGTCATAATACTTGTAAACATCGAATTATTAATAGTAGCATCTATCCTATGTGAAATTATTTTAGAATTAATTTTTACAACGTTTATTTTATCAACATCTAGGGAAAATGTCTTCACATTAATATCATTTCCATGTACTGTTACCATCCCACATCCTGATAATTTAAGACCATCAAGATAGGGGGTTGTAATAACTACATGTGTACTTTTTTTCACAGGATAATCTGAATCAAACGATAATTTCAAAATTCCATTATCAGACACTACCCGTTGAGCATCCACATAAGCTTTTTGACCATCTATAATAACACTATATTCATGACCGATTTTTATATCTACAGTCGAAGCGCAAGATATATCAACTGACTTAAAAGAAGAGACATACTTCTTTTCCTTAATTTCAGAAGTATCACCCAAAATTACTCTTTCTTTTTCATTACCCGTAACAACAAGTTTATTGTTCTTATTGCCACATGCAACGAACATCAACGCAAATAATGCACATATAAAAATCGTCCTGAACATAGTATTTTATTAGTTAGGCCATTTTGCAGAAGACACTCCATCAGAAATTCCTCCCATAGCAGGAGTATTCCAAAGAGATATCGAACTGCGATTTATAATACTCATATTCGGAATACTACAACTATTAATATCCCAAGCAAAAGGCACAAGACCACAATCACCAGCATATTGGAAAACAGTCTTATACCATGACTTAAGTGTAGCATTAAAAGTAGAATTATCTTTCTGCCAATTTGCGCCACACTCTCCAACAATAACAGGTATTTTTTTATCTACAAAGTTGGTCTTCATACTTTCAAACTGAGTTTTTACTGATGCTGCATCATTCCATGTATCAACTTGACCACTGGTGAAATTCCATGGATCATAATAATGTACTTCGACCATTAATCTTTCAGGCTTACTATCTGCAGGCATAGTAAGATAACTACATGTAGAACTTATATTAGTACTCGGACCTTGAACAACTAATACACGTGAGGTATTGTTTCCACCTGTACTTCTAACAGCATCAACAAATGCCTGATTATAACGCTCCAATATAGGGGTTAATTCCTTATGATGAGTATTAAACAAATTATATTCTTGGAAAGGTTCATTGAGTCCTGCAAAAACAACATGCTCATCATAATCCTTAAAGGCATTAGCTATGTTAGTCCAAAGTTTATTCAATTTGTCTGATTTTGAGACAATAGTAGCCTCGTCTACAGCTATATAACTATCACGTGATGCACTAAAACCATCTACCTCTATCCAACCGCCATCCCAGTGGTCATTAATGATGACATACAGACCATCGGCAACACAGTAGTTTACGATTTCTTTTACCCTGTTCACCCAGGCTTCATCAATAGTCATATTATCAGCATCTACGATATGCCCCATAACCCAAGAAACAGGGATACGAATACTTTTAAAGCCTTGTTCCTTAACAAAATCGATGATTTTTTGAGTGGTTTTTGTTGACTGCCATGATGTTTCAGCACTAACACCACCATTATTGGTAAAGTTGTTTTTGAAATCGCCACCTTCCATTGTGTTACCTAAATTCCAACCAGGATACATCAACTTAGCTACTTCCATAGCAGAAAAGTTCATGTCACTAACCTGTGTTCCTGCATCTTGATTGACAATAACAGCCTCAGTTATGCTAACATCGCCTTTTGTCAATGTAAAACTGATCTGTCCTGAACGAGCACTACCTATATTTTTACTAGNGANAAACNGATGAGTATAATCTTTCATGTTTGCGCGAGTAGTAACTTCGGTTAACCANTCAGAACCAACAGTAACAATATATGCATTATTAGCTTGAAGTTTAACATCAAAATTACTAGCATCAGAACCAACAGAAACCACTTTTGATGACGTAATTATCAAGCCTTCTGTTGAGGTTTCGCTGATAGACACAACACCAGTTTCAGAACCTGCAGCTACAGATATAGTAGCAGTCCTATCATTATACTCCGAATTCTTTTCAGTAGAAACAAGGAACTTATAAACTGTCTTAGACTCAGATGTCTGTTGCGTAACCTTCACCCAACTTGCGCTCGAAGTAAGTGTGGGTTGTTCTTTTGCTTGAACATAAAGGTAGGTATCACCACCAGTTTTAGAAAATTGAAGTTCAGACTTAGAAATAGTAAATTGTGTATTAACTATACTATCACTATCATCTTTAGAACAAGAAGTAAGACTAATCATGGCAAAAGCCATGATTAGTATATTAATAATTTTATGATTCTTCATACACATAATTAGTTTTTACCTGGAACTGTAACAGAATTGATATGCACTTTAACTTTTGTAGGATCTGAAAGTTCTTTCCAAAGGTTATACAACTCTATAGTCCATACAACAGCACCTTTAGCGTCACCATTGATAGAGGCAAACACAGTATATGTACCATCACCAGTTACTGTAGTACGTCCAAAAGTGCTACCACCCCAATATGACGGACTCCAATCAGCATCAGCATAACTAAGTTCTGTAAGATAACTCTTAGAAGCTCCGTCAATTAGATTTCCATCAATACCACTGATAGTAAAGTTTACAATCATGTTACCAACGAAAGACAACGCAGACGCATTAGTTCCTGCGGTTTTGGTACTTCCATACTCATTGTATATCTCAATACGTCCATCAATACCTTTACCATCTTTATTTGCAAAAACTGTATTTGAATAATCCATTTCAAAACTTGGGTCTACATCAAATTTAATACTTTCAACGTCGACTTTTACCTGTGAAGGATCAAGAAGATCATTACTTAAATTTGCAATATCAACACAGAATACCATTGCACCCTCAGCAGCAGATGATGTTTCCATCCATACAGTATATGTACCATCACCAGTTACGTTTGCATCGTATTTATCACCAGGAAACTTACTAAAATGTGAAGGGCTCCAATCTGCATCAGCATATTCCAAACCTGCGATATGACTTGCTGCAGCACTAGGCTTGAGGTTATCTTTAATACCTGTAATTTTGAATGTAACTACCATATTTTTAGAGAACTTCACCTGAGAAGGATTTATGCTAGGATCCTTTGCGGAACTACCATATTGATTATAAAGTTCTATACGAAGATTGCCATTACTTTCAATATCACCAACAATCAGTTTATCAGAATTAGGTTTTATTACTGGTGACAGCCTAACAGAGCGTACAGCCAAGCCAAGGCTGCGCTTAGACAAACCAGAAGTTGCGTTTCCAGAAGAAAGCTTAAGAGTATTACTATAATCAGTAGCTATAGAATAATTTGAACCTGTCCAGTAAAGACCTTCAGTTCCAGCACCACTAACTGTAGAAGCATTACGATAACCAGTATATGGCATAAAAATACTATTACCGTTTTTTGCTTTAAATACCACACCTGTAACACCATTTACTGTTTTTACTTCCTGTGTGGTACCTGCAATCAATTCATCCATTTGTGCCTTTGTTGGCATTGTACTGTTCATTATTGCATTACCATCAATATCAGCAGCGTTAACAATATCATTCTCTGTACCAAAGATATCACCTGTAGGTGAATAATCAATAAGATATTCGCTTCGGTTCAGTCCAGTATTGTCACCGTATCCTACAAGAGCACCGGTTTCCTGTTCTTCCTCTGCACCAATATTGCATTTTGCCCAAAGCACTGACAAGCCTAAATCAACATACTCCATGTTTTGTTTTTCAGCCTTAAAACTCTTTGTATCACCATACACTAAGCCATCTCCGAGCTGGAAATAAGAAGTATAATAGTATGTCATACCAGGAACAAGTCCTGTGAGAACTTGAGATATGTTATTACTAGTTGCAGTTATTGGATAATCAACTCCCTTCTGGACATTAAGCTCAGAGGACGATATTTTGAATCCGTAATGCATCTCTGTTGTTCCCTCGACCATAATTCCGTCAAGACCAGTAGTCTGAGCTGTTATAGTAGCTTTTGTTGCGGTTATTCCAGTTGCTCCACCTGTAGCAATCTTTGCGTCGGTAGCAACGAAACTCTTAACATCACCATATTTGGTAACTTTCCCTTCAAGAGTAACATATGTTGCATAATAATATGTTGTACCCTTTGTTAGACCATTCAGATTAGTAGTCACCACTCCCACAGAGTCTATTGAACCAGAAGCTTTAGTCCCAGCAGTAGTAGGATCAGGATTAGTACTATATACCACACCAATACTATATGAGGCAGAATTCTGTTTTGTTAAATCCAGAACACGACCTGTTGTAATTGCTGATTTTGCTGTCACTGCTGCGTCACCAGTTTCTACTGTAGTAACGATATCACCAGTAGCAATGCTGTAATCATCTTCGTCACTACACGAAACTAGAGTTGCAAAGCTAATAGCCATAATCATTACACTTGCAAAATATTTAATTTTCATAATTGCGATTATTTTACGGGTTACATTATTTTATCTTTACTTCTCCAGCATCATAGACTACCTGAACGGTTATGCTCAAGCTATTTGTATGAACAAAGAGAGTTGGATCCATTGTTGATGAAAGATTCCATGGATTCATGAAATAGCGACGTGCATTATATTTTGCAGTTTCTTCTTTTCCATCATCAATACATCTTATAATGTTAGTATTATCATCGAAAGCAACATCTTTACCATCAACTTTTATATTCTTAATAATTATATCAGCATTTGGATGATCTTTGAGTATACCGTCAACTTCAAGATACATAAGGTTTACATCACTGCGAGATTCGTTTACTGTAAATGTATATTCACCTTCACCTTGCACAAAAACTTTGTCACTCGTTGTAAGTGTCCAACTAGAATTATTATTCAGATTAAGTAATGAAGTATATTTTTTCACCTTTACAGCACCAGCATTTTGAGCTACCCAATGATAACCCTGATACTGAATAACATTCCCTTGATCGTCAACACAACTCTTACCCAACCAAAGATTCTTGAGAGTTCCATTATAATCATCATGAGAAACTGACAAAACACGCAATGTATTATCAGCATTGGTACTCATATTGAAACTTGGTGCAAGCGAAGTATTTCCTAAACCATTAGAGAAAGTAAAGATACCATCATCACTTAATGTAAAAGTTCCTTTTATGATAGTTCCATCTGTAGAAGTATAGGTATACGTCTGTTTTTCAGCAGACTCTCCATAATAAATAACAAGAGTTGCATCCGCAATGTTATCATTGGCTTTTATACCAATCTTCTTTTGTGTTCCATCAAGATTACAATAATCAATGGCATCTCCTTCGTCTTCTGTAGCCAACTTATAAGTAATCTCTCGGTTACTAGAATTAAGTACTAAGTTCTTCCATCCTTTTTCCAAATTTGGAGTAACATTTGTTGATCCTGTATTTCCTGGTGTCCAATTATCCCAGTAATCCTGAGAAACAAAATTATAGCACAGCCTACAAGGTCCATCTGAAGAGTGATCACGAAGAGATGCAATTTGAAGACGGTCATTATCTAATCCAAACAGTTTTAGATTAGTACTCCAATTCGTAGCAACAGCGTCATGCTCTGAATTATGTAAAAGCTGAGCATCACTGAAAGTAATTGTATGATTATCAGTATCAAGCATATAGGTACCTTTCATCGTTTTACCTGTCTCAGCATTATATACAGTTACATGAGCACCATCTATAAGATCAAATTCCATATAACCATGATCCATAGCCTTCATTAACCAAGAATTACCAACTAGATCTGGTGTCCAATTCCAATTATCGCCTGTTCCCTTTTGGCCTAGCATACATGTATTCCATCCATCGTCTGTACCCCAGAAACCTAAAGGACCAGCCCAAAGATCAGAATGCTTTGTTACTTTATTAGCGTCAATGTCCAACTTCCAACGTTTAGACTTACCGACTCCTCCACTAATCTTTGCCCATAATGGATCATTAACAAAGTTTGCATAGAAATTGTCTATTTTGAACTCAGAGTTTGGTCCCCATAAGAAACCGCCACGAGTTTCTGCACCTACACGTACCTTATAAGTTCCACTAAAAGGTATTTTAAGAGTAACCTCATTACTATTATATCTACCTTGTGGGGTATCGAATGTAACAGAATAATTACTTGGCAATAAACTCTTTACTACTACAATATTAGGATTTTTGGCATCGGGTGTTACAGAATAGGCTAGTCCTTCGACTAAATCATCAGATGTCAGATCTCTATCGCCCAGACTATACTCGTCTGGAGAACAACCTGCCATAAATAAAATCATGACAAAAGCTGCTAGCGAATATATATATTTATTGATTTTCATATTGAATCAAAATGTTTTAATCTATATTAATTATTACTTTTCAACAAAAGATTACCATCCAGGATTTTGCTTCAAAACTCCATTACTAAGTGTAATCTGAGTAATAGGAATCTGACAGAAACCACGTTTATTGATAATGTCCTGTGCTGCAATGTTTACATATTCCTTTACACCACCGCTTAATACTACTGTATTACTTTCTGCTATCTGAGTAGAGGCTGACTGTAAACCCTGACGAAGTTCATCCCAATAGCGTAATCCTTCAAAGGCAAATTCTTTTTTACGCTCATTCCATATATTTTCACGTGTAGCAGACAAATTTACATAGTTTCCACTCAAGGTTCCATCATCCAGCGTGTAAGCACGTTTACGCACATCATCAAAATATGTCTGTGCATTAGTACTACCTAATTCAGCTGCCATAAGGAGGACATCAGAATAACGAACAAGTACCCAATCCTGATATTGTGAAATCTGAAAGTCACCAGCCATATCACCTTGTAGATATGAAACAAGGCTAGTCTTTCCATCATCACCTGTCATATTTTTACTTAAAGGGGTATATTTCTTGATTGCGTAACCTGTATATTCACGCTGGTCTGCTAAATATGACTTTTCATAATTTGCCAATTGTTGACAATCTATGATAGAAGCCTGTCGACGAGAATCTCCAGGTCCATAGGCTGCAGCCTGTTTTGTATTTACAGTCATGGCTCCCCATCCCTGTCCATAGCAATTATAAACATTAGCATTAGTGCGCAAACCAGTCATAATCACAAAACGGTTACCATCATCATTGCCATTGTAATCTGCAGTATAATTGAACTTCATAGAAAGCACCGTCTCTTTATTACCTACGCCAGCATAAGAGGACTTGTCAACCCAATGATCTAAATAGTTACCAGTTTTGTCGTCAGAAGAAGCTGCCCACAGATCCTTAAAACGTGTAACAAGCCCAAACTCTCCACTCTTTATAACATCTTCACAATAAGCAAGAGCCTGTATCTTTGTTAAACCACCAGGCATATCTGCACCTTTGTTTCCATTATAATATCCGTCATAGAAAAGATACACTCTTGCAAGCATAGCTTCTGCAGCATACTTTGTTATATGCCCGTCATTAGATGCTGATTGAGCCTTTGGGTAAGCCTTTGCAGGAATATTATCTGCAGCAAACTTTAAATCTGTGACAATCTGAGCATATACATCATTTGGTGCAGCTTGAGCAACATTATCCTGTGTCGCATGAATAATAAGAGGTATGTTCTCCCATGTGCGTACCATATCAAAATANCATATACCGCGTATAGCATGAGTTTCTCCNAGATATACAGACTTTATACTATCATTATCCCATGTAATATTTTCTGCTTTATCAAGAAATTCATTGCAACGAAACACNGAAGCATAATAAAGTGTCCACAAACTACTGTGCATNTCAGTATATGATGGAGCTTGATTCATATCGAAACGATCTATCGCCTGTGTATTCCTACCATCATTGTTACCAGTACCACCAAAACANTCATCACTCATAGTTTCNGTTAATTGATACAACGTAAAAGTAGGTCCGCTTGATACTGTGCGTTGCCANCCATCATANCAAGCATANAGTGAGCGAAGTCCGTCTTCCTGAGACTTATAAAAGTTTCCTGAGTTACTATCGGTCTTTGAATCTACGTCAAGCCAGCTTTCACTGCATGAAGAAAGCCCACTTGAAATAAGAATACCAAAAACTGCTATAATTATTTTATTTGTTTTCATATTAATATTCCTTTAATATTAGAATTTAAGATTTATACCTATAAGGAATGTTCGTGGGCGTGGATAATAACCAAGATCTACACCAGAAGCCCAACTATTTACACCATATCCTACTTCAGGATCCATTCCATTATACTTTGTAAATGTAAAAGCATTCTGAACCTGTAAGTAAAGGCGTGCTTGAGAGAAAATATTGGTCTTTAACACCTTAGCGAAATCATATCCTAGTGTGATATTACTTATTCTAAGGAAGTCACCATCATGAATAAACAAATCCGAGAACTGCCAGTTAATATTAGATTCTGTTACACGAGGATAATAATTTGAAGTTCCTTCTCCCGTCCATCGCCTAAGGACTTCTGTTGTATAGTTGGCTGTTTTAACACCAACGTTACGATAACTCTGCACGATGTCATTTCCAGCCATACCATTTGCGGTAACACTGAAGTCTAGCCCTTTCCAGTCAAATCCCAAAGAGAATCCATAAGTGAAGTCTGGCATACCATTACCTAGGTTTACTTTATCCTTATCATTTATTACACCATCATGGTTTACGTCATAATATTTTACATCACCAGGCTGAACATCACTCTGAAGAACTCCGTTTCCAGCAGCTATCCATTGCTTTATATCATCCTTATTCTGGAAAATTCCTGCAGTTTTATATCCCCAGAAGTAACCAATTGGTTCGCCATTACTTGCACGATAGAATTCTGTAGAATTGTCATACAACTGTCCGTTTCCATCAGTTCCATGAATAATACCGTCTTCTGTAGGAATATTGCCCACTTTATTATGATTAAAAGCACCATTAACATTTACATAATAGTTAAAGTCCTTACCGATTTTATCATTCCAACCTAGTCCTAGTTCAAAACCAGTGTTTTTTACATCACCACCATTAATATAAGGTGCACCAGTTCCAGCTGTAGCAAGAATTGGAGCTACAACCAACCAATCCTTTGTTTTCTTATAATACCAATCAAAGTTTATGTTCAATTTGCCATTTATCGCACGAGCATCAAAACCTAAATCAGTTTGTTCAGAAGTTTCCCATTTTATTTTTTCATTAGCCAGACGACTTTCATATGCTCCATAATAGTTTGCCTGTGCTGTAGCACCGTATTTATTTCCAAAAAGGTAATATACTCCATTTGTTGTTATTGGACTTACATACATAAGATCACCTATATTCTGGTTACCTACCTGTCCCCAACTTGCGCGAAGTTTGAAATAATCGAATACATGAGAAACTGGTTTCCAAAATTTTTCGTTAGAAATAATCCAACCACCACTTATTGAAGGAAACCATCCCCATCTGCTACCACGCGCAAATTTACTTGATGCATCAGCACGTAATGTGACATTCAACATATATGTTTCTTTTAAGTTCCAACCAAGTCTTCCAAAATATGAGAACATACGTTGATTAAGAGCTGGAGAACCACTTGCACTTAATCCGTCTTCTGGAGTAGATGCAGTTCCATTACTTACGTAAGCATGTGACCAATCGGCAAATCCATTTTTAAGAATTCCCTGAGAACTACCTACACCAACACCCCAAAACTGATAGCTTTCTGTACCAAGAAGTGCATTAAAACTATGATCTTTAATCTTCCAGTCATAACTTAATGTATTTGTCCATGTAATCTGTTGATTATGGCTTGCACTCTGGCTGACACGCGTCTGATTAATATTTTGGCTATATGCACTGAAATGATATAACGGAGTGAAACTTCTAAAGTCTGAAGAATAATACTCATAACCTACAACTGTACGGAATTTCAAGTTATGAATAATCTCAGCCTCAGCATATATATTTCCTGTAAAGCGGGCCGCATTAGTCTGATTGTTAGTATTTGTCATCATCAAACCATAAGGATTTCCCATTCCTTGAAGATCTGTCCAATCCATGTTATCAGTAGCATAATAAGGACTTCCGTATTGTCCTGCTCCATATACAGGAATAAAAGGTGACATACCAAAAGCTCCACGAAGACTGTTATTATAAGAATTTCCTACTTGAATTCCTTTATTCTTTGTATATACAAAGCTGACCTGTTCACCAACTTTAAGCCAAGGCTTAACTTTCCAGTCAGAATTTACACGGAAATTGTAACGTTCATAGTTACTAACATCCGATCCACCAACAATACCTTCTTGATTCATATACCCTAATGTAAGGGCATAATTTCCAGCACTGCTACCACCAGTAATCCCTATATTATAAGAATCTGTTTTTGCATTTTTCTTAAACATTTGGTCAACCCAATCAGTATTGATTAAGCTACCATCAGAATTATATATTCCCTTATATGAACTCCAATCATATGGCAATTTACCTGAGTTTACAGCCTGTTCGTCAAGAATTTCCTTATACTCGTTAGCATTCAGCATATCAATTGATCGCGGTTTGTTCTGCCACCCCATATAACCGTCAAAACTAACAACAGCTCTACCCTCCTTACCACTTTTCGTAGTAATTAAGACAACACCATTTGCAGACTGTGATCCATATATCGCAGCAGATGCAGCATCCTTCAACACATCAATACTTTCTATATCACTAGGATTTAACGAACCAATATCGCCTCGTATACCATCTATGATATAAAGAGGATCACTACCATTTATAGTACCCATACCACGGATATTAACCTTGAGCCCAGAACCAGGCTGACCAGACTGTGATATAATAGTCATACCAGGAGTCTGTCCCTGAAGAGCTTGCAAAGGATTCGAAGTATTTAACTTTGCAATATCTTCACCCTTCACATTGATGTTAGCACCTGTTACAAGCTTTTTCTTCTGAACGCCATAACCTATTACGACAACATCGTTGAGTGAATTTGCCCTTTCTTTAAGGTTTACCGTAATGTTATCACCACTCACTTTTACATTTTGAGTGATATAACCAATGTAGCTCACAACGAGAGTCTGCCCGTCATTAGCTTCTATTGAAAAATTACCATCAAGGTCGGTAATTGTTCCGCCCTGCTTACCCTGNACTACAACTGTTGCACCAATAAGAGGTGCATTATCAGAAAGGGACAANACCTTTCCTACAAAAGTTTTAGCGCAGAGATTAATTGCGGAAGATAGCATAAATACTACTAACGCAATCTTGCAAAAATTGAGATTCTTGCAACACATAAGAAATGTTTTTCTCATAGTTACTTTGTGTTTTTGGTTAAATTTGATAATTTAAAGTATTAGTTATTCATGATAACTGATTATTACCAGTTTTTCATAATGCAAATTTAAACAAAACTACAAAAATATTAACGTTTATATGTTTTCAAAGTTGTACCAAATAGTATCTACAACTGTATAAAATGTTTCTATAAACTACACATAAGGTAATTGATATGAAGCAAAGAATCAATGTTTTTCTGAGCTTTCACGTATTTTCAATATCATTGGTACAATTTCTTTATATATTGTTTGATCACCATTGATATTTCTCATTAACAATTCGCAACTTTTATTACCTTGCACATGTGCCTGATCCATAATAGCACTGAGTTTTGGAGTAACAAAAGCTGCCGAGTCACCATCAGTAAACCCAATAATTGCGACATCGTCTGGAATAGAAAGTCCACATTCCTTTATTGCGTCAAAAGCAGCATAAGTCACAATATCATTAAAAGCAAGTATTGCATCAGGGCGGTTTTCACTCAGCAAAAGTTTTATTGTTGCTTGTCTGGCTACATCAAAATCGATCTTATCACATATTACTAGATCTCTTTCTATCGGCAATCCTTTTTCACGAAGCGCCTCAAGATACCCATGTTTACGTCTGCGCACCATATCAAGATGATTTGGTCCACCAACAAAAGCGATTCTCTTCGAGCCTGTTTCTATAAGATGGCAAGTTGCAATCTGAGCAGCCTCATCACCGTTGCCTACAACCTGAGAGAATTTTTCTGGAAGACATGTACGTGCAAAGAAAACAACTGGTATACCCATTTCATACAATTGTTCAAAATGCGTATAGTCTACAGTGTCTTGTGCTAGGCATGCAATTATACCTTCAACATGCATTGAAATGAAATTATCAATTGCTCTCTTTTCCATTTCACAACTTTCATGACTGTTTGCACTAATAACAGAATATCCGGCTCTTGAGGCAAAATCCTCTATTCCATCAAGCACAGCAGCATAATAATGAGTGACAAGATTAGGCACAATTACCCCAATAACTCTTGGAGCCTCTTTTCGCAAACTCTGCGCAAAAGGATTTGGGCGATAATTTAATTTCTTAGCCAAATCTTTTACTTTCTGCTTCATATCGTTTCCTACCTCGTGACTATTCCTCAATGCACGAGATACGGTTGCAATACTAACACCAAGTTCGTCCGCAAGATCCTTTAAAGAAGTTCTACGTTGTTTCATTATTATATTTGAAGGTTATTTCTATTTTAATATTTCTGCCAAATGCAAAAGTACAAATTTAATGCAGATGCGCAAACGTTTACGTTGTTTTTTAGGTCTAATTAATAACAACTAGACAAAAAAAGTATTAAATTTGTATCAGAATTTTAATGAGTAATGAATAGTTGATAATAAGTTAGTTAGAAAATGTACGGTTTATGATTGTCGTGAGACAATTTTAAACCTTTTTTATTTATATATATTCTAATTCAATTATATATAGTATTCGGCAGAATCTACTAGTCCCGCTCTCAATGCATACTTTGTTGCTTCATGCACATTGTTCACCCCTAATTTTCTGAATATATTTTTTCTATGAGTATTAATTGTATGGAAACTAGAGATACGTTTCTCAGCTATTTCTTTTGTTGTCATTCCCAAAGCAATCTCTTTCAGAATTTCAGTTTCGGTTTTAGTGAGAACGATCTCCTCTTCTAATTTATTTGGAGCAAGCAGCATCTCTGTCATTCGCTGGCAGATAAAGCGGTTGCCATTTATAGCAAACCATATAGCTTCATTTATCTCCTGCATACTACTTTCTTTAAGCAATATACTAAACTTAGTAGATGTAGCAATGATAAGTTTTGTGAAATCAATACTCAAATCTTCACTGAATATAATCCAACGCGTCTTTGTGAAACGCTGATTAATAATTCCTAGTTCAGCAGCATCATTGATATCAAACATCGTATAGTCCAAAATTACTACACAATCTTGATCTTCATTCAACGCTACTAAAAGTTCTGCCTTATCTTCTGTATATTTGTATTCCACATTATCCATGGAATCAATAATATACATCAGTCCTGCACGTGTAATATCTTGCTTGTCAGCTAACAGAATTCTCATATTTGCTTACATTTTAGTGCAAATGTAAGTAAAATAAATGAAAAATGACAAATATTTAATTTATATTTGTCATTTTTTCTATTGTTAGAATGTCATTCTTAGCATAAACCTTATTCCATCTTTCTGTGCAGTAGGAAGTCCAGTGTAATTGCATCTATGAACATATTCCACATGCATTATCTTAAAGATATTATGTATTCCGGCAACAAGTTCCACGTATGGTCTATTAGGATCCATTACATAACATCCTTCTGGGAAAGCCATCAAAGTATTGTCCATTGCATTCTGTGGCAACATTGGATTATTCTTGTCTGTAAGTTTTCCCCATAAAGTCTTTACACCGATATACTCACGCCATTTCAATTTCTTGAGTAGAGGAATCCTATTGAATATCTTTCCATTAAGGTCCCAACTCACGTCAAGACTCGCATAACGGTCATTAAGGAATTCCATATTGTTTATCAAATTGAAGGTTTCATCCTCAACAATATAACTCAAGTTGGCAGCTGGCATTATAAGCAACGGATAAGGAACTTTATTCCATTGTGCTCCTGCTTTTGCATACATATCAATCTTTCCCCAACTGTTCATCCAAAAGCGCTTATAGATACCAGCCTCAGTAAAGTTATAAGTGTAGTCGCCTCCAAGCAATCCTTTGACTCCCATAGTATGGTTCAAAGAGAATACAGGTGCATCTAGATTTATAGGTATACGACGCTGCTTTGTATTAATGTATGTACGTCCCGGTGAAAGTTGGAATCCCAAATTAAGTTCAGTCGTGCGCATTTTTCCATTATGGATATACTTACCCACCTGACTATTATCAAGATCCCGTAGCAATCCTACCAGAGTCTGATTAGCATCGTTCATACTGCTCAACGGTATGAAGAACAGACGACCAGCAGCCTCATTCTCTTCAGTTTTCAAGCCTAAAGTAGTTTTCAAGCCCCATTCAGACTCCCACTCAAAATCGAGTCGCTGAGTATTGTAGAACATCATCTTATCTACCGTAGCCCATTTGAAAGCGGTAAATACATTATCCTTGTCTGTTTGGACAAACTTGTCTGACGGTGACATTATATCATACGTTGAAGACAGAGTTATAGTTCTCTTTGGAAATTCTCTCGGCAGATAATCCTTCTTGTTGAAAGAATATGTGACAGTTCCTTCATAATAGTTCTTTTTACTGTCCCAACCACGTGCAAAATATCCAGAGAAGAATAGATTCTTATTCAGATTGGCAGTTGTCTGTGCACTTAAACGTGTACGCAGTCCGTCAATGAAGTTTGATGTAATCATTGTGTTTACCGGACCAATATCAACTTTACTTGGATGATTGAGATCACCCGTTTCCACAAAGTTCTCTACCAGTGCCTTGACGCCGAATATTATATACTTAAATCCTTTCTGCTGCTCTATACGATGTATGAAAGCATCCATACCGCTCTCACCTTTCGTGAGTCCCACTGTACGATATTGATTCCAGAAAGCCTCATCACGCATCATAGCATTTGACTCGCGCTTAGTTGCAGCTTTACCCTTGAACAATTGTTTCGGCAACGGATCAAACGCATAGTCACTGAGTCGTGTTGTTCGTGTTACGAGCATTTTAGACAAGAAGCTTGCAACTTTCATTTCTACAATCATGTCGTCAACGCTCAACGCCCATTCTCCGTTTGGCAGTTTTGTGTATTCCTGTGTCACATTAAGATTTTCCACAAAATTCACATCGCTACGCTTTGGTATGGTTAGTTCGCATCTTTTCACATGCAATGAAGAATCTGCCAATACATACAGTTCACCACGGAATCCAAAATCCTGTTGATTATTCGGTATGAATTGTAGATGGTAACACAAGTCACGATCCACATATACAGTGTCTTCAATGTAATATCTATAGAAATCTATGGCACTCTTACCGATTGGACTTGTAAACGGATATTGAAGCAGACGTATTTGGTCATCATACAAGTTGACATCAGTGAACACATCTTTCAATGTTGTATTAAGGATGTCGCCTGTCTCCAGCAACTGATTTATTCCGTTACTTTGCTGACCAATAATAATATCTTTCTCGTTCTTCGGATCCTTTCTGTAAATATGTTGTGTAACAGTCTCATCAACAGACAAAGGCAATATCAGTTTATGATTATACGGACTAGTCTCAATCTGGTCTATAAGCCATTGCTTCTTTGAAAAGAATCCACTGTCAATATCAGCTTTTTGAATATCGTTTACCGCCAAAGTAATCTTCTGATATTTATTATACTGATAATAATCATGATTACTCAAATCGGTTTTATGCTTAGCAGCTATCACACGTTTCATCAACTCTACAGCAGGGTTTTCCTTTCTGGTGTATCGTTTTTTCTTTGTCTTAACCACGACTTCCTTTAATGTTTTTGTGTCGGGTTTCAACTTCACATGCAGTAGGTCATGCTGATCAGCTTTCAGGTTATAAATCTTTGACTGATATCCCACAGCGCTTATAGTAAGTGGCCAGCCATTGTGGTATTCGATAACAAACTTTCCGAATACATCACCGCTGACAGCAATATGTTGTCCTTTATACGAAGCACTTGGATACGATATGGTATCACCGGTTATTGCATCGGTGACAACACCTATAATCTGCGCTTTTGCAAATGATGTTATAAGCAAAAGCAGAATAGTTGCGTATGTCCTGTATAGTCCTTTCATCCTTAATCTTTTTCCTATTGTAATATTTGGGCAATATCTGTTATTATCCTATCTGGCAAAGTTTCATCATATACTTTATCCGTCCATCCTTCACCCTTAAACCAAATCGTCTTACAACCTATCTTGTTTGCGGGTTCAATATCTTTATAAAAGCTGTCGCCAACAACAACTACTTCATCAGGTTGCAGCCCAAGCTCTTCAACACCCAATTTATATATACGTGGATCAGGCTTACGAATTCCCACAACGGCACTTTCTACTATGGCAAGAAACAGATGGTCTAACTTAAATTCTTTAAGAACCACGCCAACATTGCCATAGAAATTGCTTACAAGCACCATTGGATAATTGGCATTAAGTTTTTCAAGCACATCACGGCTATGGTCTGTAACCTTCTTCACCTCAGAATATACATCATCAAGTACTGCCTTGTGCATACGATTCATCTCGTCCTCTCCTGCATCCCAAAATCCTGAGCTGCACATATATTCCATCTCCAGTCTAAGCTTTGTGTCCAATGTCTTGTAAAAAGTATAGTCTGGCTTTATTATAGGTACATTACCCAAAGTGCGTTCACCATACACGTAAGCTTCACGAAACTGTTCCTCGGTAACAGGCACGTTTTGTCTTTGGTATGAGTGCCACAGCACCTTTCCCCAATGGTGTCCCTCTGTATCTAGAGTACCTCCGTAGTCAAATATGTATCCTTTTATCATTTTACTTCAATTTTTCGGTAAGTGATGCGCACATCTTTTCGTGCTTACTGTGCATATAAATATACATAAAACTCATTACAACAATCTCGAACATCGGATAAATCCAAGGATGATTTATAAGACATGAAACATAGCATACAATAGCTCTGAGATTGAATGTCAGCAAATTTGTATATGGCATAAGTGGACGTGAACCAGCAAGGAAATCATTCTTAACTTGTTCTCTCTTTTCTTTGTATTCCTCTTTGTCTGCCATTTCATTCCATTGTTTAAAAAACTTTTGGAATTCCGGTGTACGCTTTTCCTGACTGTGACAATACTTAGCGTAGTTAGAATAAAAGGCACGTGCCCAGAATGATCCTTTTGCAGGCAAATCCGCCAACACCTTCTGCTGTCCTTCATAACTATCCAGTTCGCTTCCACTCTTTCCTTTTAAGAAGAATAAATGTATCTGACGGTAGTAATCAGATAATGAACTTTGTGGAGAATGACAAAGAATACCTGCGACAACTATCACTGCCCAAATCCATACACCCCATTTCATATCCGTGTTTGGAATGTTATCATTCATCAATCTTAATGCTATAGCCAAATATATGCAGGCAAACCATACGTCGCCAGAAAATCCATCCAGCATTCTTCCTATCAATGTCTTCTTACCTGTAAGTCTTGCCATCTGTCCGTCTGTAGAATCACAGAAATTGGCAAACATAAGAAGCACCACTCCCATTATATTATGTTGAGTATCGGGATAATAGAACATGTATCCAGCAGCAACACCTAAGAATATAGATAATACAGTAATGGTGTTTGGATGCACGTTTAGCTTATTCCAAAACAATGCAAATACCAATCCTATTGGACGCGTAAAATGCACATCCAACCACTCTTCTGTATCATTTGACTTAAAAGATGCCTGTAACAATTCCTTAAAACTACTCATTATTCCTTTTATATTTTTATTATGTTTAAACTATTTTTCTTTGTCGTCACCTTCGCTATAACATCTGCTGCAATGTCTCTGCAACGAGAAAAACTAGGCCAGTCGTTGAAGTCTATTATATAAAAATCTCCGTCTTCGGTTATTATAGCGTCACCACCATAAACGTCTATGCCTGTAATCTGTGCTACTTTATCAGCCGTGGTCTTCAAAAGCTTTTCATCGAAAGCATAATGACATGCATCACCGTTAAGTTTTTCATCACCAAACTTAGACTCACCATCGTCACTCGGATAGAAATATTTGAAGAAACCACCTTTCACCGCATAAAATTTCACCAAATCCCCTGGCACATGCGCCTGAACAATCCAGTTTGTTATCCCTCGCACCACGAAGTCAGCCTCTTTCTCAGCAAGAGTTGCCCTGTCCTTACAATACACGACATCACTTTTAGACTGAGCTGCAGCGTCACCACGTTTAAGCCAATACCCATAATTTCCTTCTGATGGAGGAACTGGTATATGATTGTCACGCATTATATTGTCTAGATTTCTGCGTCCGCATGTTTCTACGCCATAAGCAGAATTAACGACAACGGCTCCTTCATCTTCCTTACCTTTCAATAAAGTCAATGTTTCAGGAAGCCTTGCCATAGACAGATATACGTCAGCTTCATCATCGATAGACAGTTCACCTTCATCTATCATAGAAATATCATACGGCAATCTGTTGCATACAGCTTGCAATATAGCCCTGTCCTTCTCCACTGAGTTTGGAGAGAATCTGTCATCTCGCCTAATAGCTATTATCTTCATAACTAGTAAAGTTCAGAATATTATTTCAAAACTTGCGCATATTGACCCAAGAACTGTTCTGCCTTCACAATATCTTCAGCATGGTCTATATCCATGACTTTTGAAAAAGAAAAAGCCTTCAGCTTTCTTCCGTCTCTGACAAGTGCACGCTGAAAATTTCTCATTCTACTCTCGCCGCGTTCCATGCAGTCATTGAGAGTATCGAGTGATTTAGCATTCAATCCGTATATTCCACCTGATATATATTTGCAACCGTTTTCATTCTTATCAAAGAATCCGGTTACGTTTAATTCATTATCTGTGCCTACGTAAAGAGGCTTTTCATCATCTATATAATCCGTAACTCCCATCAATCCATCATAACCGGAATTTAGACATTCACGGAATTCAGATATATACTCTTTAAATTCTTCAGCCTTGAATATTGTATCAACAGTAGTCATCACAAAAGGCTTTTCATCAAGAAGTTTACTTAATTCAAAAAAGCTGTGCATCGAACTGGGTGTTGTCTTCACGATGAAGTTCAATGGAACAGGTCTACCATTCAGCCCGTCTTCTTCTAATTTCAAGAGATGCTGACTAACCTTAGTCGTAAGGTTATTACATATAATTGTTATCTTTTCAGCATCGTTATCCATGAAAACACGTATCAAACGGTCTATAAGATGCTCATTCTGAACTTTTACCAGCGGTTTAGGTTCATTAACGCCTTCTTGTGCCAAGCGTGATCCTTCACCTGCTGCAATAATTGCATAATTCATCTAAATATTTTTTTGTAGCTACTAAAAACGTAGCAAAAGTACACATTATAAGTTAAAACAGAAAACTTTTTTGCACAATTTTGTTTTTTAGCATGTAATATATAGTACACGTTCATATTTTTAAACACCAAAATGCCTATTATAATATCAATTCCATTCATTAAAATGAACTACACAAAAATGATATAACGATGTGAAATATAACTTACGTTATAACGATGAAACGTAAACGTTTGATCGATATAATGCAAACTTTATATCGTAGAAATGGAAACGTTTGATCGTAGGAATAGAAACTTTATATCGTAGAATCTGTTTTATCGTAGAAAACAATTTAAACATACCAACAAACAGATAACAATGCAGATGTAATCATGCTTACCACATATCATTTTAGGCTGTTAGTTTGTTTTAGTAGCTTCATTTGATATCATTTGCCTACATAGGTTTTTCAAAAAAACAAGCGTCTAAACGACTACCCACTGACTATCAACACATTACAATGTATTTTGTATTTTTATAGTGTCGGTGATATGGCATCATACATACAGCCATATCACCGACACTTATTTATCTATAAAAAGCATTCCAACTTACTGATAGTCAACTCAAAAACACTTAGACGCTTAAATTTCGAAAAACCTCTAGTGCGTGCGTGTGCACGTACATAATATATAATATGCTGAAAAAACGAATTTACGTCTAGTTTACATGATATGACATATCAGGATTACTATCTATATAATTCAGCAAATCTTTCTTTATCTCTATTGAACGGTTATTCGAACGCAGCATCATACTCACATTGTGCTCCTGATCTACGACCTGAATATACAATTGAGTATTACCAACTGACTTTTCTACCATTGTAGAAATATCGGTAACCACAGTCTCATCTATTGCATCGCTGTTGATTGTGATTGTAAACTTCTCAAGACGATTAGCCTTCACAGTCTGCATATACTGAATATCAGAAATGCGGAAATCATAATAATCGCTATCACGATATTTCTGCTGGCACTTGGCTTTGATATACACGATGCAACCCTCAGAAAGCAATCCTCGCCATTTACCCCAGTCCTCACCGAAGAAAGCAAGTTCACCGCTGCCGTTAAAATCTTCTATCGTCACGAAGCCACATGGTTTACCAGTCTTAGTGAACTTTGATTTAACTCCAGTAACAATACCACCCAAAGTTATTTCCTCTTTCTTTGCTAACTCTTGCTTATTGTCTAGTTCAGAACAATGAGTGTTGCACATTGTGTTCAAGATGATACTGAATTCATCTAGCGGATGGGCACTTATATATATTCCAACGAGGTCGCGCTCACGATTCAACTTTTCAATATTGCTCCAACCTTCTGCTTCAACAGGCTGCGGGCGTGCAATCTCAACAGCTTGTTCACCACCAAATAGTGAATTCTGCGCTTCATGCTGTTCAGCCTGATACAACTGACCGTAACGAACCAACACATCAAGGAATGTTTCTCCTTTTGGATTAGCAGCCAAATACTGCTCACGTTGGAAGGCGAAACTATCAAAACCACCACTTAACGCAAGCGATTCAAACGCCTTTCTATTAACACAGCTGTAATCCATGCGTTCAGCAAAATCATATATATCCTTGTAAGGACCATGTTCCTCTCGCTCCTTCACAATAGCAAGAGCAGCACCCTCGCCCATTCCTTTAATAGCAGAAAGACCGAAGCGGATTTCACCTTTCTTGTTCACACCAAACTTAGAGTAACTCTCGTTTACATCAGGGCCAAGAGTGGCGATCTTCATATTCTGGCACTCCTCCATCAACTTAGTGATTTCGATAATCTGACTAAATCTACGAGTCATCAACGCAGCCATATATTCTGCTGGATAATGAGCCTTCATATATGCTGTCTGATAAGCCACCCAAGAATAACATGTAGCATGAGACTTATTGAAGGCGTAAGAGGCAAACTTCTCCCAGTCAGTCCAAATCTTTTCAAGAACCTTAGGGTTATGACCATTCTCCTGTCCTTGCTTTATGAACTTAGGCTTCATTGCATCAACAATAGCCTTCTTCTTTTTACCCATCGCCTTACGCAACGCGTCACTCTCACCACGAGTGAAACTAGCCAACTGACGGGATAGAAGCATCACTTGCTCCTGATATACGGTGATACCGTAAGTATCCTTAAGATACTTCTCCATACATGGAATATCATATGTAACAAGAGATGGATCATGCTTTCTCTTGATGAAGTCTGGAATATAATCCATTGGTCCTGGACGATATAGAGCATTCATGGCAATAAGGTCCTCGAATACCGTAGGATGAAGTTCACGTAGATACTTCTGCATACCCGGAGACTCAAACTGGAATGTTCCGATTGTACGTCCTTCCTGATATAGTTTATAGGTAAGTTCGTCATCAATAGGAATCGTGTCCAAATCAACATCATCACCAACAGTCTTCTTGATAACCTTGCATGCTTCCTTCAACTCCGAAAGAGTCTTCAATCCCAAGAAGTCCATCTTGATAAGCCCCGTTGACTCAATCACGTGCCCATCATATTGTGTTACGGCTGTTTTCAATCCAGGGAAATCTGGGTCGTCGGCTGTAGATACTGGAACCCAGTCACTTATAGGGTTACGGCAGATAATGAAACCACAGGCGTGAATACCTGTTCCACGCACCGTACCCTCAAGCATCTTGGCATACTTGATGGTATTACGCTCACGTGTATCAGTAGACACTTCAGCCTCTCTCAATTCGGGAGTACATTTAATAGCATTTGTAAGATTCATCTTCAATCCGTCTGGTAAACGGTCAGGAATAGCCTTACAAAGCATATTCGACTTTTCCAATGGCAACTTTTCCACACGTGCGACATCCTTAATAGAATTCTTTGTCGCCATACTTGCATAGGTAATAATATGTGCACAATTCTCGTGACCATACTTATCCATAACCCAGCGAAGCACCTTTCCACGACCGTCATCATCAAAGTCGGTATCAATATCAGGAAGGTTCACACGGTCTGGATTCAAGAAACGTTCAAACAGCAAGTCATATTTCAATGGATCTATCTTTGTAATTCCCAAACAATAGGCAACAACAGAACCAGCGGCTGATCCACGTCCAGGACCTACCATAACTCCCAACTCCGTACGCGCAGCTTTGATAAAGTCTTCCACAATGAGGAAGTATCCAGGGAAACCCATCGTCTTCATCACATGAAGCTCAAAGTTAATATGCTCAATTACATTATCTGGCAAAGGATCACCATAAAGTAACTTAGCACCATCATAAGCCAACTTGGCTAGATAATCTGCTTCAAACTTAATGCGATATATTTTATCATATCCGCCCAATCGTTTAATAATCTTCTGACCTTCCTCTTCTGACAACTGATTCTCACCATTCTCATCAGAAGTAAACTCCTTATAAAGTTGTTCCTCCGTAATCTTGTTTCGCCATTCTTCTTCCGTTCCAAAATCCTCAGGAATCGGGAAGTATGGCATGATAGGACCATGATCTATACTGTAAATTTCAACCTTATCAAGAATCTCAAGTGTATTAGCCATAGCCTCGGGAACATCAGAGAATATCTCGTTCATTTCAGCTCTGGTCTTAAACCATTCCTGCTTACTATATCTCATACGGTTAGGATCATCCAGATCCCTACCTGTTGCCAAACAAAGCAAATGGTCGTGAGCTTCGGCTGTTTCCTTATCCTCAAAGTGGGCATCATTGGTACAAACAAGCTTTATACCATATTCCTTAGCAAACTCCATTAAAACCTTATTGGCTTTCTGTTGAAGCGGAAATGCTTCCCTGTTTGCCAATAAAGAAGGATCTTTCACTTCATGACGCTGTAGCTCCAAATAAAAGTCATCGCCAAACACACGATGATACCACTCACAAGCTTCACGCGCTCCAGCCATATCACCATGAAGAACCTTTGAAGGAACCTCACCTGCTATACAAGCAGAACAAACGATAAGGTCGTCATGATATTTCTCCAGTTCAAATCTGTCTGTTCGTGGACGATAATAATAACCGTCTACCCAAGATTTACTGACTAGTTTTATAAGATTCTTATAACCATTATAGTTCTTTGCCAATAAAATAAGGTGGTAACCAGAATTGTCACCATTTTCCTTCACCTTATCTACCAATCTATGATGGGCAACGTACATCTCACAACCAAGGATAGGCTTGAATGGGTCAAGACCTTCAGCCTTGCGTTTCTTATTGACTCCTGCACAATAATCAGATAACTCTTTTATGCCGAACATCACACCGTGATCGGTGATTGCCATGCCCTTCATGCCGTCTTTGACAGCCTTATCTACTAGTCTTGGTATCTTCGACTGTCCGTCAAGGATAGAATAATTGGTATGAACGTGTAAGTGGATGAAGTCTTCCATATAATAATTTTCGTTTTGAGTTGCTAAGTTACTGCAAATCGAGCAAAACACAAAATAAAAAGTCATTTTTTATTCTTATATTTGCGGAAACGATAAAAAATAATTATCTTTGCATTCGATTAGTACTATCCTAATTTACCTATGATAAAAAGAATTAAGAAATTTAAGAAGATACGCATTCACCGTGAGGGTACAGATACACTACTCTACGGTTTTATTATATTGGCCGCAATTGCTTTGTTGCTTAACCGTTTAGACAACAAACTCCCATTTTGGAGTTTCATTGTTATTTTCGGAGTTATATATAGTATAGTATTAAACTTCTATCGCTGCCCGATACGCAGATTTTCAGACGACGACGATACTGAAAAGATTGTTGTTGCACCTGCTGACGGTAAGATTGTTGTTATTGAAGAGGTAGAAGAAAACGAATATTTTCACGATCGCCGACTTATGATAAGCATCTTCATGAGTCTTTTCAATGTTCACGCTAACTGGTTTCCTGTTGATGGAAAAGTTAAATTCGTAAATCACAAGGACGGAAACTACCATAAAGCATGGCTTCCTAAAGCTAGTGAAGAAAATGAACATGCAGATGTAATGATAGAAACTCCAGACGGACAGGAAGTTCTTTGTCGTCAGATAGCTGGAGCTATGGCACGCCGTATTGTAACATACGCAAAAGAAGGTGAAGATTGCTACATTGATGAGCATTTAGGATTCATCAAACTTGGAAGTCGTGTAGATGTATACTTGCCGATTGGCACAGAAGTTTGCGTAAAGATGGGACAAGCCACTACTGGTGACCAGACTGTTATCGCAAAGTTAAAAGGTTGAAAGAAAAATGAATTTCAAGAAACACATTCCTAACAGCATCACATGCTGTAATCTAATTTCAGGCTGCATTGCTACCACTTATGCTTTCAGCGGAAATCCAAAAATGGCTCTTCTATGGATTATCATAGGTGCTGTATTTGATTTTTTTGATGGAATGAGCGCTCGCTTACTACATGTATCTTCACCTATAGGTAAGGAACTTGATTCACTTGCCGATGATGTAACATTCGGTGTAGCACCAGCAACAATAGTATTTGCCGAACTTGGCGTTTTGGAATATCCATCTTTTATGGAACCTATGCGCCAATTTATTCCTTATATAGCATTTGTCATGGCTGCATTCTCTGCACTACGTCTTGCAAAGTTCAACCTTGATGAGCGACAGACTACATCATTCATCGGACTACCAACTCCAGCTAATGCATTGTTTTGGGGTTCACTTGTAGTAGCAAATCCTACATGGCTTGAAGGAAACAATTGGTCTGTATTAGTTGTCATAGTATTGATTTTAATAAGTTGCTACTTGCTGATATCAGAAATACCAATGTTTGCGCTTAAATTCAAGCAATGGGGTTGGAAAGACAATAAGGTTAAGTATTGCTTTATGGCTTTATCCGTATTCTGCGTAGCTGTTTTTGGAATACTAGAAGCATGGTGGATAATCATTTCATTATATTTCATAACTTCAGTAGTACTAAATTTAAATAATAAGGAGAAATAACTTATGTTTATGTTTATTTTCAAGTTTATATTACTGCTTTTCATAGCACTGTTCCTATTTATTTTGGTTTTTGCTTTCCGCATACTGAATTTCTTCAGAAACGGAATAAACCAATTCAACAAACAAAACAGGAACAATGCAGGGCGACATGGCAGAAACAACTCTTATGGTGATGACGAAAAGGTGATAGACACACGCAATCCGGAAGATGCAAATAAAAAGATATTCACTAAGGATGAAGGTGAATATGTTGATTATACAGAAGAAGAAAAGTAAAAGACTTTAAATATAGAAAAAGCGGAGAATAAGATATTCTCCGCTTTTTTCGTATAACATATATTGAAATTCATCAATTGTGTACCAACGTACCAATCTCCTCACCATCCATAACCTTTTTAAGATTACCGACAACATCCATATTGAACACATAGATTGGAAGATTGTTTTCCTTGCACATTGTTGTTGCTGTTAGGTCCATAACTTTAAGTCCACGAGTGTAGATATCATCAAAAGTAATATCGCTGAACTTTGTAGCTGTAGGATCTTTCTCTGGATCAGCAGTATAAACACCGTCTACACGTGTACCTTTCAGCATTACGTCTGCCTCTATCTCAATACCACGCAAAGAACTACCTGTATCTGTAGTGAAATAAGGACTACCTGTACCAGCAGAGAAGATGCAAACATATCCTGCTTCCATAGCCTCGATAGCCTTCCATTTGCTGTAGAACTCACCAATAGGTTCCATGCGAATTGCTGTAAGAACTTTAGTCTTAACATCTATCGCTCCCAAAGCACTGCTCAACGCCAAAGAGTTTATAACGGTAGCGCACATTCCCATTTGGTCTCCCTTAACACGGTCAAAACCTTTCTGACTACCACTCAATCCACGGAAGATGTTTCCTCCGCCGATAACGATTCCTATCTGCACACCCATCTCGTGCACTTCCTTAATCTGCTTGGCATAGTCTGAAAGGCGATCAGGATCAATACCGAATCCTTGTTTGCCCATAAGACTCTCACCACTTAGTTTAAGAAGAATTCTCTTAAATCTTGCCATAATATATTATTTGTTTATTTTGTATACTTGCTTACAACACCGTTTCTATCTCTTTGAAGCGGTATTCACTGATGATTCCATTTCGGTCTCTAACAACTAAAGTACCATCATCTCCTACTTCGATTATCGCTGCCTCAAAAACTTCACTAGTTTTCTTGTCACGATACTTAAAGAAACCATGCTTACGATATAGCGCAGAATGATACAATGCAGAGATATCACCATACTGTCCATTTTCTATCATTGCATAATATTTTGTGAATGAATCAATTATTTCATCTAAAAGTTTTTTCCTGTCTATATCATTACCTAAAATGTTTTTCAATGAAACAGGATTCGGCGCGCTACTTTTAAACTCCGTCTGATTAACATCAATACCAGTACCGAAAATACAGTTCTTTATATGTCCCCCACCAAGAGTATTTTCTATAAGCGTGCCACCGATTTTCTTATCATTCCAATATATGTCATTAGGCCATTTCAAAGTTATTCCATCAGTGTATTTGTCCAATGCCTCTTTCAATGCCAAAGCTTCTGCCATTGAAAGCAAGAACTGACAATGTACTGGAACCATTACAGGATGAACCAAAATACTGAATAGAAGATTTTTTCCAGGTTCACTCTCCCATGTGTTCTCACCTTGTCCCCTACCAGCTTTCTGATAATCAGCAACAACAACACTTATCTTTTCATCGGAAGCAGGAACATAATTCTTCAGATAATTATTTGTCGAATCAGTCTCGTCAAGCCAAATGATATTAGGTTTAACTGTTTTCTTTTTATTTCTATAAAAGCACCACATATATAATAATGTAATAAATTCTAATGATTACCGTTCATCGCTAACACAGGATTAAACGCATCGATAATATGTTCTAAGCTTGCATCTTGCGGCTTTGTTCCAACGATTGTGATGATGTCAAATCTAATATCATCATATATCTGAAACTCCTTAACGTAAGCGTTGGCAGCCCAGCCTATACTCTTTATTTTTCTTTCATCAACGGCATCTTCGGGACTCACGATGACATCAGTTGCACGAGTTTTAACCTCTACAAACACAACAGTCATTCCATCTTCTGTGCGAGCCACGATATCAATATCGCGTTTACCAAGTCGCCAATCTCTGCTGATAACTTCATAACCTTTTTTCAGCAAGTATTCGGCGGCATAGTCCTCCCCCCATTTACCTAAATCATTATGAACTGCCATTTATTATATTTTCTATGTAAGACAAACGTAGTCTTTACAGACACAAAAGTACAATTTTTATTCCACACATCAAATTATTTATTATAAATTTAATAACTTTGCAAGCATGAATGAAGATCAAATAAAGAAAGACGAATTCTATATGCGCAAGGCTTTGGTTGAAGCAAGACTTGCAGCAGAAGCCAACGAAATTCCTATTGGAGCTGTGATAGTTTGCAATGACCGCATCATAAGCCGTGCTCACAATCTAACAGAAACACTTAATGATGTTACAGCACATGCAGAGATGCAGGCAATAACATCAGCTGCTAACATGTTAGGAGGCAAATACCTTTGTGACTGTACTCTCTATGTAACGGTAGAACCATGTACAATGTGTGCAGGAGCTATTGGTTGGGCACAGATTAGCAGAGTGGTATATGGTGCTCCAGATGAAAAACGCGGATATACAAAGATTGCACCAAAAGCACTTCATCCAAAGGCAACTGTTACGTCAGGAGTTATTGAAGATGAATGCAGGGAAATAATGCAGAACTTTTTTAAGAAAGTAAGATAAAAAAGAAAAAGCAGGAACAGAGTAACAACTCCATTCCTGCTTTTTTATTTCTTATCAAACATCACCTTTACTTAACCTGAATGACAAGATACTTACTTGTACTCCAGAATATCTGAGGATTAGTAATTGTCAACTCATATTGCTTATTCGCGTCACGTGTAAGTGTGTAACTGCTTGACGGATGCAATGTCATAATCTTAACAGACTTTGAATACAATTTTATACTCTTGTCTACACGGATATCAATCTTCGTAAAATAATTCTTATTGAAGTTTGCCTGAAGAACTTTGCCTCCGTCAACAATTCTCTGCTCCTTCAACTCATTCTTTGTTCCGAATACATACCAAGCGGTATTCAACTGAGCATCCTGACTGTTAATAGTCTGAGTATTCTGAGTATTAGCAGTAGTGAGGTTACTTACATTAGTATTTAAATTGTTGATAGTTTCGTCAAGTTCAGATATATGAATATCCTTTGCATCAAGTTCTGCTCTCAACTGCTGCAACTGCTGATCTTTCTCATCAAGCTGCTTAACGAGATTTTCAATAGTAGCCTTAAGTTGTGTACCCCTCAAACTACTGTTAGCTAGACGCTGGCGCAACTTACCAATAAGCTCACGATTCTTCTGCATAGTTGCAGAAATAAACTTTATATTCTGTCTCAACTGGCTTTTTTTGTCAGCACCTTCACCATCCTTCACAATATTAACTCGATTCTCAGCCTCATTAATCTGTCTGAAACCCTCTTGGATTTCATTCATTGTGCCCATCATATCATTGATGTCACTATCCTTTTGAGAAATGATACTCTGTAGAGAGTCATTTTGCTCAACCTTTTCAAGATTAACCTTCGTCTTATCTTGTTTACAACTAGTAAAAGTCAGCAACAACGCACCAACAGTTACAAACAATAACTTTTTCATGATTTAATCTCCCTTTTAAGTTTTTTATCTTTTTTCTCATTTAAACCGGCAAGCACAATCACGATTTCACCTCGTGGTTCTGTTTCGGTAAAATGTTCTATGACCTCTTTCAAGGTTCCTCTTACATGTTCCTCATGCAATTTTGATATTTCTCTTGCCACACTTACCTGTCTGTCTTCTCCGAAAAATTCAGCAAACTGCGTCAATGTTTTTACTAAACGATATGGCGATTCATAGAAAATCATCGTTCTGCTTTCAGTCTGCAAAGACAACAAATGAGTTTGACGACCTTTCTTTTGTGGTAGGAACCCTTCAAAACAGAATCTATCACATGGTAATCCCGAAGAAACTATTGCCGGAATACATGCCGTAGCACCAGGCAAAGTCTGTACGGTAATACCCGCGTTTGCAGCCTCACGCGCCAGATAAAAACCAGGATCACTAATTCCTGGTGTGCCGGCATCACTTACCAAAGCAATGATTTGTCCAGCTTTCAAGCGCTCAACTATTCCCGATGCAGTACCATGTTCGTTAAACTTATGGTGTGACATCAGGTGATTTTTTATCTCAAAATGCTTTAAAAGAAGACCCGATGTTCTGGTATCCTCCGCAAGCACTAAATCTGCCTCTTTTAATATGCGCATGGCCCTCAAGGTCATGTCTTCCATATTTCCCACCGGAGTAGGTACAATATATAGTATTCCCATAATCAATCACAAATATATACAATAAAAGCCCAAATGCAAAATAACTTGTCATTTCTTTGCAATTTTTAAAACGTTTGCACTAAAAAAAAGTGAAACCACAACGAAATATGGTTAAAAGCTCCCATCTGAGTTACATGATTTGCAGGATTACACCTACATTTATTTTATTACAACATTTACTATGATAGCACACTCAGAATTAACGAATAATTGCATCATTCATTATATTGTTGTGGCTTCTTTGTACTATCTTTAAATAAAATAGGCGGCGTCTTGAAATAAAAAATGAATAAATACAATTTGCTCTCTACAAGATTTAAATAAAATTCTCTCGTTCATGAATAAAAATATATGTTTATTCAGTTCACTTAATCGAATTTTTGCACTATCTTTTGATAAGATAGGCGGCGTCTTGAAATAAAAAATGAATAAATTCATTTTGTTCTCTACAAGATTTGCACTATCTTTGCAGTATTATGACTGAAAATTTAACAGGAGAATCACATCGCCCAGGACGAATTGAGGTGGTGTGCGGTTCAATGTTCTCTGGGAAAACAGAAGAACTGATTCGTAGAATGAAGCGAGCTAAATTTGCCAAACAGAAGGTTGAGATCTTCAAACCGGCAATAGACACACGTTTTTCAGAGGAAGACGTAGTGAGTCACGATCAGAATGTCATCCATTCTACACCTATCGATTCATCAGGCTCAATACTTCTATTGGCTTCAGACATAGACGTTGTTGGTATAGATGAAGCGCAATTCCTTGACGACGGACTTGTTGATGTATGCAATCAACTTGCCAATCGTGGCGTTAGAGTTATAGTAGCCGGTCTGGACATGGACTATAAAGGTGCTCCATTCGGTCCAATGCCTTTACTTTGCGCTATTGCCGACGAAGTTACAAAAGTACATGCAATATGTGTAAAATGCGGTTCATTGGCATACGTCAGCCATCGACTGGTAAACAATGACCGCCGTGTCATGTTAGGTGAAAAGGAAGAATATGAGCCTTTATGCAGAGATTGCTATCAAAAGGCTATAAAAGAAGAAAAAATAAATCATGGGTAAAGAAATTACTTTTGACCGTTTCATCCGATGGACAGGAACTGGTCTGCTAATTATCGCAGTACTTCTGCTGGTAAACTACCTTAGTGGAGTTCTACTGCCATTCTTCGTGGCATGGCTTCTGGCATACCTTATTTATCCAACGGTGCAGTTTATAGAAAAAAGACTGCACATACGTGTACGCGCAATAAGCATCATCATCACTATGTTGATCCTATGTTGCGTCATCGGTGGAATAATTTATCTCATAATTCCGCCAATGATTGAGCAATTTGATAAACTTGGAGGCGTCATCACACGTTGGGTACACGACACGACACATACCAATAACATCACTGCACTCATTTCACGTTGGATAGAAGACAACCAAACACAACTAAAAAAGATATTCAACAGCAAGGACTTCGGCGATGCTGTGAAAACAGCTATGCCTAAAGTATTTACCTTTGTTGGTCAGACAGCAAATATCATAATAAGCATCATTGCCTCTTTGATTACCTTATTATATATGTTTTTCATACTTCTTGACTACGAATATCTCACTACCAACTGGATACGCATATTCCCAAACAAGAATCGTCCGTTCTGGAGGGAATTGATGCAGGATGTGAAGCGTGAGCTCAACAACTACATCCGCGGTCAGGGGACAGTGGCTTTATGCATGGGAATTATGTTCTGCATAGGTTTCAGTATCATGGACTTCCCTATGGCAATAGGTTTAGGTATTCTTATAGGTATTTTGGATTTAGTTCCGTATCTTCATACCTTCGCCTTAATCCCTACTGCATTCCTTGCAATGCTCAAAGCTGCTGACACCGGACAGAACTTCTGGGTAATCTTTGGTATGGCTTTAGGGCTGTTTGTAGTAATTCAGATTATAACAGATATGATAATTACTCCAAGAATAATGGGTAAGGCTATGGGATTAAACCCAGCCATATTACTACTATCATTATCTATATGGGGTGCATTGTTAGGATTCATCGGTCTAATCATCGCCCTACCTCTTACAACATTATTAATAGCCTACTGGCAGAGATATGTAACTAAAGAACATAAGGCGAAAGAAATATCCCCTAATACGGAATCAGAAGAGTAGTCTAATTGTTTAAATAAGTTAAATAGAGAATATTATTCATCAATATTTTTTCTGTTTCAATAAATTTATTTACCTTTGCACTCGCTTTCAAACAGGAAGATGATTGATCCGCTAGCTCAGCTGGTAGAGCACAACACTTTTAATGTTGGGGTCATGGGTTCGAGCCCCATGCGGATCACAAAAAAGCAAAGGACTATTTTTTACAAATAGTCCTTTTTTTGTTATATAAAGTTTTTAAATACCCACATGAAAAATTAGATAATGGTCTTTTGTTTGATATATAAAAACACGACTAATGATATTTAATCAGTTTTACATTATCGCAACGTTTCATTACTATTTTTGTGGCCACAAGAACAATAATTCATTATACCTTTTGAATTCTCAGAAAAACAATGTAATTTTGTATCATTAACTAATAACTATCAGCATGGCAACAATAACACTACCAGAAGATGAAGAACAAATAAATGACGTAAATGGATTTTATTTCATGGCAAACCCCAGCACGTTTAACGGGGACCCAATACTTACTCTTCAAATTAATGATGAAAAAAACAGAAGTATCAAACTAAAGAAAAAAAATGTAAGCACAGTACTTCATTATCTTCATGATAATAATATTCCATTTCTTAATCTCCATTCAGACACCCCCCAAGCAATTGATGTGGAAGACGAATCATATAGAAGTCTACTTAATGAAATTTTCTTTATATTAGCATCTTGCATGATGTTTATTCTTGGATTTCTTTTTATCAGAAGTGGGAATAATTCATTTATGCAATTAAATTTCCAATACCTATTTGGAATAGCTTGCATATTAGTTGGCGCAACGCTATTATGCCATCCTGCAGTTAAAATAAAAGAGAACCAATTAATACTTAAAGGTTATATTCATAAATCTGTCATTGAATTAGATAATATATTAAAGGTTACAATATGTTCATTGGGCAAAGGGGAGCTGATTGAAGTTGTGACAAAGGATTATGACTACTATTCTTTTCCTATTAAAGGAGGTCGTTTAAAAGCCCTAGCAAGTGATCTTCAACAGGTAGGTATAGATGCATCATACATTTATAGAAATGGCGTTGCTAAATAGAAAATAGTATCACATTTCTTAAAATAGCATTAATCTTATAATACTAGAGTCCCCTTAAAGTGATTAGCATTTAGTGTAGCGTATTATTATACATTATATCGGCCAGCAATAAATCAAATATGGATAGTATCTGTTGCTATGTGAGATAGCACAAAATAATCGTTATTTTTTTTGCAGTAGAAAAATAAATATGTATCTTTGCACGATTGAGAACAAACTACTACAACGACAGAACAGCCTGAAAGAGGCTGCCACCTTTTCGTAATCAGAGGCAATTAATAAATCTTAAACTGGAAAATATAATACGAAATAATGGCTACAAATCATCAAATTTCTACCCGTATAAAGGCAGCTACCGGTGTCGATATTGATATGTGCTATCAATGCGGCAAATGTACAGCAGGTTGCGTTCTTGCTGACGATATGGATTATCCTTCGTCAATGATTATGCGCATGCTGCAAACCAATGATGAAGAGAACTATCGCAAGATTATCTCTTCTGAAGCAATATGGCTATGCCTGAATTGTGAAAACTGCATCGGAAGATGTCCAAAAGAGGTTGATATACCCAAAATAATGGACTATTTACGTGCCGATTCTGTGAAGAACAAATGTGTTTCGCCTAAAGCAAAGCCCATCCTCTCCTTTTATCAATCTTTTCTTGGAACCGTCAAAACCTCAGGACGCCTGAGTGAAGTTTTCATGACTATTAGATTCAAACTACGTACACTGCGCCTTTGGCAAGATGTTAGTCTCGTTCCATCTATGCTAGCAAAGGGTAAATTGAAGTTTATCCCTGAATCTATTAAGGGTAAGAGAAACTTAAAGAACATCTTTAAATCTATTAATTATAAATAGAAAATACTATGAAATTAGGTTTTTATCCTGGTTGTTCTCTCAATGGAACAGCTAGGGAATACAATGAATCTGTTAAGGCATTGGCTCCTGTTTTCGGTATAGAACTTGTGGATATTGATGATTGGAACTGTTGCGGAGCTTCTGCCGCACATGCTGTAAACAGAGATCTTTCACTTGCTCTTCCCGCAAGAACACTTGCGCTTGCTGAGAAACAGGGTTTTGACGAAATAGTCGTACCTTGCGCTGCTTGTTTCAATCGTCTTGCTGTTGCCCAATATGAGCTTAACAAAGATGAGCTGTTGAAAAAATCAGTAGAGAAGAGTATTGATATGACATTCAATAATGATATAAAGATTCTGAATGTCGTTCAGTTTATCGATAAATATATTAAGGATAAGATAACAGAAAAAATATCGCATAAGTTTGAACATCAGGTTGCCTGCTATTACGGTTGCCTGCTGGTGCGTCCTCACAAGATAATAGGGTTTGACCGTGTAGAAGACCCTACCTCTTTAGATGAACTTATGCAGCTTATCGGTGCCACTACTATTGATTGGGGTTTCAAGACCGAATGTTGTGGAGCTAGTTTGTCTATTGCCCGTACTGATCTTGTCGCAAAGCTTTCATGCAATATTGTTAAGGATGCTGCCGACCGTGGTGCAGAAGCTATCATAGTAGCTTGTCCTATGTGTCATTCCAATTTGGATATGCGCCGTCCTCAGATAGACGAATATGTAGGTAAGAAAATATCCACACCTGTTATTTATATCACACAAGCTATCGGATTGGCTGTGGGCATTACTCCTGAAAAACTTGGGTTGCAACGCCATTTTGTTAAAGTCAATACCCTATAAAAGAATCATGTTATGTCAAAAATAGGAGTTTTCATTTGTCATTGCGGCGAAAACATCAGTGCCACTGTGGATTGTGAACGTGTTGCTAAATCTGCATCCGAAATGGAGGGAGTAGCGTTTGCTACCGACTATAAATATATGTGTTCCGACCCGGGACAATCACTTATAAAGAATGCTATACGCGAACATCATCTTGATGGTGTTGTCGTAGGATCTTGTTCGCCTCGTATGCACGAACCTACTTTTCGTCGCGCATGCAGCGAAGCCGGACTGAATCCTTACCTCTGCGAGATTGCCAATCTTCGCGAACATGTATCATGGGTACACGAAAAGGGTGAGGCCACTACGCTTAAGGCTATAGATATAGTAAAAGGTGTGGTTGAAAAGGTGCGCCGTAACAAACCGCTTAATGCGATAGAGGTCCCCATCACAAAGAAAGCACTTGTGATAGGTGGTGGTATAGCCGGTATACAGGCCAGTCTGGATATTGCCAACTGTGGACAAAAAGTTATACTTATCGAGAAAGGTCCGTCTATTGGTGGCCACATGTCACAGTTGTCTGAGACGTTCCCTACCCTAGACTGTTCTCAATGTATTCTTACGCCTCGTATGGTAGAGGTTGCCCAGCATCCCAATATCACCCTTTATACCTATGCCGAACTGGATAAATTAGACGGTTTTATTGGTAATTTCAAGGCTACTATACGTCTTAAAGCTAAGAGTGTAGACTATAACAAGTGTACCGGTTGCGGACTATGTACCACTAAATGCCCTCAAAAGAAAATTCCAAGTGAATTCAATGAGGGGCTTGGCTTACGTACCGCTATTTTCACACCATTCCCACAAGCAGTGCCTAACAAGCCTGCCATAGACAAGGAACATTGCAACTATTATCAGAAAGGTAAATGCAAGGTATGTCAGAAGTTCTGCCCTACCGGTGCCATAGAATACGATAAACCTGATGAATTCATCACTGAAGATATTGGTGCAGTGATTGTAACCACCGGTTTCAATGTGCTGAAGACAGATTTCTTTCCAGAATACGGATACGGCAAATATAAAGATGTAATTACTGGATTGCAGTTCGAGCGTCTTGCTTCCGCTTCCGGTCCTACTCTTGGTGAGATACGTCGCCCTTCGGATGGCCAGATACCAAAGAAAATTGTATTCATATCCTGTTGCGGTTCACGCGATCCTGCCAAAGGTATTCCTTATTGCTCAAAGATTTGTTGTATGTACACAGCCAAACATGCCATGTTGTATCAGCATAAGGTACACGACGGAGAGTCTACAATATTCTATATGGACGTACGTGCAGGCGGAAAAAACTATGAAGAGTTCGTACGTCGCGCTGTTGAGGAAGACCATGTTAACTATGTACGCGGTCGTGTAGCACGTGTATATGAGAAGAACGGTAAACTCATTGTCAAAGGTGTAGACACTCTTTTGAGCGCGAAGCCGGTTGAGATAGAAGCCGATATGGTCGTACTTGCCACCGCAGGCGTCGCTAATAAGGGCGCAGAAGAATTGGCACAGAAGATGCACATTTCTTATGATCCTTATCATTTCTTTGCCGAAGCACATCCAAAGCTTAAACCTGTAGAGACAAATACAGCCGGTATATTTCTAGCCGGCGCCTGTCAGTCACCTAAAGATATTCCCGAGACTGTTGCGTCAGCATCAGGTGCTGCTGTTAAAGCCGTATCTCTGTTGTCTCAGCCTACACTGGTTCGTGAGCCCATCATTGCTGTTGTCAACCGTTGCGCTCCCCCTATGTTCAGTACATGTGTTGGCTGCTTTATGTGCGAGACGATATGTCCTTACAATGCTATAGAGCATGAAGAGATTAAAGACCGTCGCACAGGCAAAGTAATAAAGACCGTGGCTAAAATAAATCCCGGACTCTGTCAGGGATGCGGTACATGTGTCTCTTTCTGCCGCTCTAAATCAATTGACATACAAGGTTACACCAATGAGGAGATGTTCGCAGAGGTAACAGCCTTATTGAACAAATAAAGCATCACTATAATGGAAGAAAAGAACGATAATATATTCGAGCCACGCATCATAGCATTTGTTTGCAATTGGTGTACGTATGCAGGCGCAGACTTGACCGGTACCAGCCGTATCAAGTATTCCACCAACGTAGAGATTGTGAGATTCCCGTGTACGGGCCGCATCGACTTCATGCTACTACTCAAAGCTTTTGCTGGTGGCGCAGATGGAATCATTATATCAGGATGTCATCCTAACGACTGCCATTACACTAGTGGCAACTTCCACGCCCGCAGACGCTGGATGATATTCAGAGACATGCTCGACTTTATGGGCATCGACATTGAGAGGATACGCTGGTCATGGGTATCAGCAGCCGAAGGTGCAAAATGGGCTGATGTCGTTAATGACACGGTAAGCAAAATACGTGAGATGGGACCCTATACTGAATATAAAAAAGCTGCCAAATTCTTAGAGGAGGAAAAAATAATTCATGAGTAAATTATCTAAAGATACTGCAGCCCTTCTTTCTGAGGGAACAGTAAAAATGATTATAGGTTACGAGCAGGGCACAGAGCGTCCTCGTCCTGCTTTTTGTCATACGCCAGAAGACTGTGAACGATTGATATTCAATGATCAATGTAGTAACAATCTGGCTGTTTACCTTACAAAAAAAGAGATTATCGGAGAAGACAAGGTTGGTGTAGTGGGTAATTATTACGTAATTAAGACAGTCATCCAACTGAATCTTGAGAATCAGATTAATCTTCAAAACCTTGTATTGATGACCGTAGATGGCGATGATATAATTACATTCGGCAGCATAGATGAGATGCAGCAATATGTTGACACTCACGAACCTGTGCCCAATGAGAAAGTACTTGCCGCCATCAAGAAGATAGATAAGATGAGTCGCAGTGAGCGATGGGAATATTGGAAGAGCGAACTGTCAAAGTGTGTGCGTTGCTATGCGTGCCGTGCAGCTTGTCCGCTGTGCTATTGCAACCGTTGCGTCACAGAGGTCAACTGCCCACAATGGATAGAGCCATGGGCTTCCCCTCTCAGCAATATGGAATGGCAGATCAACCGTGTTATGCACATGTCAGGCAGATGTGTCGGTTGTGGAGAATGCGCAGCAGCCTGCCCTCTCGAACTGCCTATTGGCATACTCACAAAGAAGATGGGTATGGACATCAAGAATACTTTTGGAGGATGGAAAGACGGAAGCGTACTATCCACATATAACGTAAATGATAAAGAAAACTTTATTAAATGACATGATGGAAAGACTAATAATAAAATCAGACAGCATAAACACATGGCTCTCTAAGATTATTGAAACAGTGCCACGTGTACTAGCCCCTGTCAAGATAGGCAGCAAAGCTGAATTCAAAGAGATAAAAGATGCAGGTAGTGTAGCATACGATGTTATTACCACCACATCATCTATTAAATCTGCAGCCTTCCCTAATACAGAAACCCTGTTTGCCTATGAGAAACAAGGCTTGGAGACTAAATTATACGATGTTGCTGAAGATAATTTCCTTGACACAGTCATTTGGGGTGCACGTCCTTGTGATGCAGTAGGCTTTGGACCTCTTACCAAAATTTTCAATTGGGACTATAAAGATAAACTTTACAACGAACGTTTTTCACGTCTTGTTGTTGTTTCTTTCGCATGCGACAAAGCTGACGAATGCTGTTTCTGCACATCTGTCGGCGGAGGTCCTGGCAATACAGCCGGAAGTGATATCATGCTCACCAAGATAAACGACGAAGATACGTTAGTAGAAGTACTCACTGATAAAGGTAGTAAACTTATAGACCTATGCAAGGATTGCTTCACTGACGCAGACGATAGCGTAGACAAAGAGTCAGTATTAGCCAAGGTTCCAGTAAAATTTACCCGCGAGCAGATACACGAAAAACTTGCAAAAGCATTTGAGAGCCCCATCTGGAAAGCTCAGTCTGAACGCTGTCTGGGATGTGGAGCATGCGCTTTTGTTTGTCCTACATGTGCATGTTTCGACATACAAGAAGACGCACATGGCAATCATGGTCGCCGCGTACGTTGTTGGGATTCATGTGGTTTTACCCTCTTTACCCAACACACATCAGGTCATAACCCCCGCCCTACTCAGGCCACACGCTGGCGTCAGCGCGTAATGCATAAATTCTCTTATATGCCCGATCGTCTCGACATATATGGTTGTACAGGCTGCGGTCGTTGTTCGCGTGCCTGTCCGGTAGATATGAACATCGCAGAACATCTAACAAATATTGCAAACAATGAATAATAATATATACATCCCTTATGTAATGGTGGTTGACAAAATCACTGTCGAAGCTCCGGGAGTAAAGACATTGCGCCTACGTTTTCAGAACGAAGAAGAAGGCAACAATTTTGAATTCAAAGCAGGCAACTTTGCTGAATATTCTGCCTTCGGCGAGGGTGAATGTACGTTTTGTATAGCATCAGCCCCTACCCGTAAAGGTTATATCGAATGTACTTTTCGTAAGGCAGGTCGTGTAACATCCGGACTTGACCGTTTAGAAGAAGGTATGACTATGGGTGTACGTGCCCCGCTTGGCAATTCTTTTCCTATCGAAGAATGGAAAGGAAAGAATCTTGTCTTTGTTGCCGGTGGTATAGCTCTTCCTCCTATGCGTGCGGTTATAGACAATGTGCTCGACCGCAGAGATGAGTTTGGCGATGTCACTATTGTTTATGGTGCCAAGACTGTTAACGACCTTGTATACAAAGATGAACTAAAAGAATGGGAAGAGCGCCCTGATGTAAATCTCTTTGCTACAGTTGATCCGGGAGGCGAAACACCCGACTGGAAAGGAAAAGTAGGATTTACGCCCAACGTATTGGGTGAGGTTGCCCCAAGTAGTGATAATGCAGTAGCTATCGTCTGCGGCCCTCCTATCATGATCAAATTTACATTTCCTGTACTCGAAAAGCTCGGATTTAAGGATGAGAACATATATACCACTCTTGAGAACCGCATGAAGTGTGGCATAGGCAAATGTGGACGATGCAATGTAGGCCCGATGTTTGTTTGCAAAGACGGACCGGTGTTTAGCAAAGTACAGTTGAATGCACTTCCACCTGAATTTTAGCCCAAGTTTGCCCCCCCACTGACTCGTAAGTATCTTATAATCAGTAATAGCTTTTTTCAATATCTTACGGTGTACAATATTTTTAAACAAGGAATGCATATACTGAATATCAGTAAGTTACATTAATTTATTTATCAAATATTAAGTAACAAAGGTCAAAGTTGGGTTAATATGTTGTAATGAACAATATTTAAATGAATATTAAATCCCCGGTTGCATGATGCAGTCGGGGATTTTTATATCTGTACAATTGCTATCTTAAAAGAGCTTGTAACATAAATAGCATTGCATCTAATCTATTTATTATTGCTGTCCGATGAAAAATGCAATAAAATTGAGACTATTCGCAATTTTATTGATATATTTGAGGGGATTATGATAAGTTATAGAAAATTATTGCTATTTTTGTAGCATAAGTAAAATATAACCATACAGTTTCAATGGAAACGATTAAAGACATAATTAGATTAAAAGTAGTGCTAGCTAAGAAAAAACACACTGACAAATGTTTGACAGAGCAGTTATGCAAAGCCCCTGCTACTGTTTCAAAGTGGTGTACAAACATCGCTCAGCCATCTTTAGAAAGATTGGGCGATATTGCAAAGGGTATTGGAAGTTGATGTACGAGAACTCATTGTTCCGACTGACGAACAGAAAGTTACAATGACCATCAAAACACTATAAGGGACAGAAGTAGCAAAAAGATTGGCATTGTTAATTTAGTATAATTATGGGTATATTTGATTTTTTCAAAAAAAAGGAGAATCTGTCTCCGACTATATCAATAGATGGCAAAAGAATATCTTTTGACGATAAGACTAAGGCTAATTTGCAAATTGACCTGCAGGCCTTAACTGCTTATGAAGCAAAAAACTATAATAAGGCATTGGAGTTATACAGTCAACTCATAGATCAAAATCCTACGGCTCATCAGTATTATCAATTCCGTGGTACAGTCTATGAAGACATGGATAATGATGTGATGGCACAACAAGATTTCGAAAAATCAATTAGCATAGTTCCTCAAAATACAACGTCTTTATATAGACTTGCTATGATTTATCACCGTAAAAATAACTTAAAACAGGCTATTTCTTATTTAAAGGAGGCTTATAATATTTTGTCAGCAAATGATGAGAAGCTTGGGAAAGAGTTGGGATATAAAGATTTTATGGATGGATCGTATAATAACATTTTGATGGTTCACAAGAGAATTATTGCTTTTAATCTTGCCAATTTCCTTGTACAAACGAATAGAGTTGAAGAAGGAACTGTGATTTTGGATGAATTAATCAAGTATTGTCCCACCTATTCGTATCCATATTTTGTAAAAGCCCTCGTACTTGTCGAAAATCGACAAATCGAAAGGGGGCTGGAACTCGCTAAGAAGGCTGAAAAATACGGTCATCCGCAATCTGTCGCTTTAGTTAATCAGTTGACTTCATTGATGACATCTCACTTTTCATCAGGGGACAGATACACTTATATGGTTGACAATACTACATTTAATCCTTTTAAAATAACTTGCGACCAAAGATACCAAAATCCTCAAAACCTGCCAAATTTACAAGCGACATTTAGTAACGAACTTAACAATTTATATCAAAAGCTTGGCACAACAAATATTAATCGTCAGACACTTGTCCAAATGAGTACGGGATATGTTTTTAATCTCGTTGAATCTTATTACAATAATGCAGGATATGTGCCTAAAAATTCCTTAGATCAAATATTAGAACAGGTCTATAATGCCATGCAACATACTGGTTTTATAAGTGTTTTTTCTTCTCTTGATGATTTTAAATACAACTGTTATTATGGTTTTTTGAACCGTTAATGTTTATGGCAACGTGGCAACATACAGACATAATTGTAGATGGACAGCCTGTGAAAGCGCAGACTCCCATAATCGTATCGGCAAGTAGAAGTACTGATATACCAGCTTTTTATGCCGATTGGTTTTTTGACAGATTAAAGAAAGGATATTCGGCATGGACTAATCCTTTTAATGGCGTGAAGTCTTATGTCTCGTATGACAAAACTCGTTTCATCGTATTTTGGTCAAAGAACCCGAATCCTCTTCTACCATATCTACATTATCTCAAAGAAAGAAATATCAAGTGCTACATTCAGTATACACTTAACGATTACGAGAAGGAAGGCTTAGAGAAGGTGCCGACACTTACTAACCGCATTAAGACTTTCAAGTTATTGGTTAACGAACTTGGCCTCGGTTCAGTCGTATGGCGTTTTGACCCAATGATATTAACTGATGATATCTCAGTTGATACACTTATTACTAAGGTTCAGAACATTGGCGACCAGCTTAAAGGGTACACAGAGAAACTCGTATTCTCATATGCGGATATCGCTGTGTACAAAAAGGTAAAAGCCAATCTTGAAAAAAACGGTGTACCGTATCAAGAATGGACTACAGAGCAAATGGAAAAATTTGCTCAAAAGCTTTCAGAACTTAATCTAAATAGAGGTTGGAATTATCAATTAGCAACTTGCGGTGAGAAAATTGATATTGAAAAGTATGGCATTATCCACAATCGTTGCATTGATGGTGATTTGATTACGCAATTGGCATGGGAAGACAAAGTACTTATTGATTTTATGAAAGTTAAAATTCAATCCATGCCTGCGCCTTCACTTTTTGATGACATACCGTCGCTTCCCCAAGGAGCTATCGTTCTACCCAACAACCAGTTTTTTTTAAGTGCGCATAAAAAAGACTCTGGACAGAGACCCTTATGTGGATGTATGGCTGCAAAGGATATTGGAGAATACAACACTTGTCCTCATCTATGTGAATACTGCTATGCAAATACAACAAAGCAATTAGCTTTAGATAATTGGAAACATCACCAGCAGAATAAGAATGCTGATACAATAACAGGAAAGTAAAGATGCCCAACTTTATAGAAACATTCAAAACAAACAGAAAATTCTCGTTCTCAGAAATGAGAAATACAGCTAAAGCACTACTTCCAGAAGACTGGACGAAACGCCATAAATTGCATCAAGATCTTGAGCGGGGTAAAGGCATATTGGATGACGAAGATCACCTCAATATGTATTTGTATAGCTTTGGAAATATGCATAAAGCGAAATTGGATGTTGCCTTTGAGAGCCTTTCTAATATATCCGACATTTTCTTAGAACAAATGGAAATATACGATTGGGGATGTGGACAAGGTACAGCTTCTGTTTGTTTGTTAGATTTTCTTAGATCGAAGAGAATAACGCCAAACATCAAACAATTCTGTATGGTTGAACCGTCGTCTGAAGCAGTTAAGAGAGCGACGCAGGTTATAGAATGCTTCAACTCCAATTATACGATTAATTCCATAACTAAGGACTTTGACCATTTAACCCCAGAAGATTTTAAGACATCAGATGTTAGGAAAGTACACCTTTTCAGTAATATTCTTGATGTTGAAGCTTTTGACCTGGCACAGTTTATCCATCTATTTCAACAGTTATTTGGCGGCGATAATTATTTTATATGCGTTGGTCCTTTTTATAGCAATAATAGACGCGTAGATGAGTTCGTTGCAGCTACTGCTCCTGATGCGGTATATGCCACCATGAATAAAGAACGTGGGGCATGGCATAAAAATTGGACTATTTCCATGCGTATTTTCCTTAAACACTTTGACAGTATTGAAACAATCGAGAATATCAGGAAACGAATAGAAGATTCTCATAAAAAAGAACAATTCTTTGCTGGCTACATTCTCGATGCAGTTGCTGAAGAATATGGCAAGTCGGACAAAGAGTCTCTGTCCGAAAGCTTATATCATGCTCTGTCTGCTTTCGATGTAAAATCAAATATACCACTTAACTATAACACCAATGCAGATTCGAAACTTGCAGTTCTTGCCAATATCATTTCGCGAGGTATTCCCACAAAGGCTCCAATCTTACTGGAGAACACGTTTGCTGACTTATTCAAAGTCTCATCAAAGCCTAAAGAAGGTGTTACGCTTGATTATAAGTCCACTCACAAAATATCTGCACAAGAAATTTACGAAGCACTCCATATTATAGACCCTCGTTTCAATGTGGACTTTTATAATGGTGATATGCTTGATAGTTCTTTTGAGAAAAGCTTCATAGATTCATACCTAAAGGGTTCGCAAAATGAATATCTTATACAACTGTTTGATCCTCAACGTCCACTTTCTTCCATAGTGGACATTCCTGACAGGAAATTCAGCAAAGACCAGCGTGTGGATTTTGCTTTAGAGATTCCCTACGGAGATTCTCGGACAGGTTTTATACTCGAAATGGACGGAAGACAGTACCACTCTAACTTATTCCGTCGTATCAACGATGAGCGTCGTGATCGAATTTCATTGCAAGGTGGATGGGATACATATCGCATTGAACAACTAAATAACATGTCGTTCATGCAAAATTGGGAGTCCGACGCTGCTTCTGTGGACTATCTGAAATACATCAAATTCAATTTCGCCAAGCATCTGACCGGAGAATGGTTGACTACTTTGCAAATCGTTCTTGCTCCATTAACAATAGCAAGAGTTGAACGTATGCTGGTGGAAGCTATGATGTCAGATGCACTCAACCTCAATGCTGATGTCTGGAATATTGCGGTTGTTGAGCGTGATATTCCATGTGCTGCATTAGCGATAAAAGATCTGAAAGAAAAGTATGAACATATCTGTGAACTTGCTGGTTCTAATGATAAGATGCCAAAGATTCATCTGAGCATAGTAACAACTGACGAATTTAAAAATTCACCTTTGCATTTGAGCCATGATGTGGTTACACAAATGCCAAAAGGACATTTCGACCTTTGTGTGGATATATCCATGCTGCTTCGAGACAATATCGATGCTCTGCCTTTGAACATTGATACAGATACAGTATATCTGATTCGCTCTTCACATTACAAGAAACGGGAACGTACTATTTGTGCAGCTGAGAATATTCAATATCCACCTTTGGTAAATAAGGACGGAACGGGATCTTATGTGAACATTGAAGAAAGAGAGAAAGTCCTAACTTACTTTCTACGGGATATTTTTCGCAAATCATCATTCCGCCCTGGACAGCTGCCTATACTTAGCCATACTTTAGCAGACAAAACCACCATTGGGCTGCTCTCTACTGGAGGTGGCAAGTCTTTGACTTATCAGTTATCTTGTATATTACAGCCTGGTGTATCAATAATTGTTGATCCATTGGTATCGCTTATGGTAGATCAAGTGAGAGGATTGAGGGAAGCCAGGATTGATGTCTGTGACTGTGTGAATAGCGGTATGGATGCTAAGGAGAAAGCCACAAAACTAAATCGACTTCAAAATGGCGCAGTATTATTCATGTTGCTTTCTCCAGAAAGATTCATGATGGAGAATTTCCGTTCAAGTCTGTTGACCATGACAGAGAAGAATCATGTTTGCTTTTCTTATGGCATCATTGATGAAGTACATTGTGTGTCAGAATGGGGACACGATTTCCGAACTTCATATTTGCATCTCGGACGAAACATGATTAACTTTATGAAAACTAAGTCAAGACGCCCTCTTTCTATAATCGGACTGACTGCAACTGCGTCCTTTGATGTTCTTGCGGATGTCGAACGAGAACTTACGCTTGGAGGTAATATAACCATTGATAGCGAAACTATAGTTCGTCCAGATTCCGATTCACGTCCAGAACTAACATATCGTATTACAGAAATACAATCAAATTTTGATGAACTGAGAGATCCAAATCAACAGTTTTTGTTGAAGGCTAAATCTGATTGGGATATAAAAGATATTGTTGCCACTGCAAAGAAAAACAGAATGTACGAACTATTGCATGAAATTCCTGCCGACATCGAGTATCTCAACCAAAATGAAACGGACAAAACAAATGTCGCTCATATCGAAGATTTCTCAGCCAAGAGCTTCTATGTTGCAGACAGTGAACAGCAATACAATAACGCAGGAATAATATTCTGCCCACATGCTCATGGAACCTTTGGAGTAGAAAACAATGTATGGGGAACCAGAATGGGTATCTCAACAGAACTCCGAGAGCATGAACAAAGGGTGGCAATGGGTACTTTTGTTGGTGGAGACCGACCTTCTGGAGATATGAAACTATTTAACGAAAACTCTCTGAATTTGATGGTTGCGACTAAAGCTTTTGGTATGGGGATTGACAAACCGAACATCCGATTCACCATAAACTTCAGCCACCCATCATCTATAGAAAGCTATGTACAGGAAGCAGGCCGTGGTGGGCGTGATAAGAAACATGCTATATCGTATATTCTCTATGATCCAACTGAGTATATAGAATTGACAATTGATAAAGTTAACGATATTCGATATTTAATGGGGCAAGATGACCCAACATGGCTCGAAAGCTACATCAACAAATTCGTTCTCGCGCATGATCTTTCTGATTTATGCAGACAAAACGGAGCTTCAAAAGAAGTGACTGACAGAATACTTGATATTATCAGGAAACAGGGCTTCCTTGAGAATGTTGACAAGGATATAACTTTATGGTTCCACAATAATTCTTTCCGTGGTCTATATAAGGAAAAAGTTATTCTTTTGGAGCTGACAGATCGAATTATCAATGCCAAACCTACACATTTGACAGAAGTGCAAGCTAAACTAAGAGATGAGACAGGTAATGAAGATATTTGTCTAAAGGTTGACACGCAAAAGAATGCGGTCAAGATTCTTTCTGAGGAAGACAATAATAGGCAATATGGTTATATATTCCTTGAAAACCTACATTCCACATACAACTACCTTGGATTTGAATATATAGTTTGTTCATACATCTCTAACTGCTTGATTCAGATTCTTCAGACGTATGAAGACCATTCAGCCCAAGCTCTCATCAAACCTTTGGAAGGCGAAGACAACATAACAGAAGGTATATATCAAGCCATGGCACATGCTGATGAAGATGGTATAGCAAGCGTTGTCGTTTCGTGGGAAAACAACGTGCAACAAAATCCGGACGACTTTGAGGCTTTCATTAAGAAGGAAATCTTCACCATATCTACAGATGAAGGTTGGCAAAATATCAATGAGGATAGATATGGCAAGTTAGATTTAAAGAAAATTGGAGATTTTGATGAGTTGATAGCTAAGATTGCGAAATGCTCCGGTGACTCCAGATGGCTTAGAAATCATGCGAATGAGGATATTTATAAAAAACTCAGAATGGCTTTCTGCAAGAAACGTGACAAAGATGACACAGACAAAGCCATATATCGCATGTGCTGCATAGGATTGGTTGATGATGTGACGATTGATTACCTTTCCCAGACTTACAGACTCAAAATACATAAGCATACTGATGAAGAGCATAAGCAGTTTATGCTGGATTTCTTCCGTAAGTATTATTCATTGGAACAAGCTCAGAAAAAAGTGGATGAAATAGACGCACAGCCTGGACGCAACTACTTAGATCGATGTTTGGGATACCAAACTACCTTCGTTTACGAAAACCTTGAAAAGAAGCGGTACCGTGCCATCGAGGATATGCGCATTGCTTGTGAAGACAGCATTATAGAGCGACAGACAAATTGTAATGATAAGTGGCTGAAAGAATTTATCCATCTTTACTTTAATTCAAAATATGCTCGAACTGGCTACGAAGTGAACGGGAAACCGTATTCGCTGAAAGATGATACTGACATCGAAGGAAAAGACGGTTTTGATGTGGTAAAGAAATATATTGAAGTAGTTGACCCACAGCACGATAATTCTGGTAGTGAAGTGGATAATATAAAACACCTATATGGTGCTACTCTTCTTTGCCTTAGAGCTCATCCTGATAATGCTGCACTTCAGCTCTTACTGGCCTATTGTATTACTTTCTTAGGTGCAGGAAACAACCAGACTTTAAAGAATAACGCGAACAATAATTATATCGAGGGCTTTATGAGTTTATTCCATAGGGGAAGTACTCAAGTTTGGAATGATATAGATAGCTTTACGTCATTTCTCAAGGCAAAAGTCCGAAGTGAGGATAAGTATATCAAGGAAAATTTGATTGAGAACGGCAAGAACACAATTACGCTGTTCGCTCATGAGGCAAAAATAAATGAAATTACTGAGAAATATCTAAAATAAAAAATATGGCTTACGATATTAATGCTACATTGGAAAGGTTGGAACAGAACCTAAAGCAACTTGATTCCGCAAGGGAACAGGTTCAGAAAACTGTTCATGCGAGTAACGAACTGCAAGTAACTGTTGCTGGATATGTCGCTTCCATCAAAGAACTTGTGGGAGAAATAATAGAATGGGAGAAACAATTAAAAGGTACACAAGTCGGTTTCTCAGAAGGAATGCAAAATATTTTGTCAGAGTTGAAAACCTCCTGCGACAAGATTACAGGCACATTTACTTCCTCTGTAGAGAGCTCTTTTAAAAAATTTTCTGAACAGAACACACTCCTTGAAAAAAGAGTGAAAGACTTGAGTACTCTTCGTGAAGAGATTAAATTTGCCACTAAAGAAATTCAATCTATTAAGGAAACGCTTTCAGACATTTCCAAAGATTTGACGGATTCACAGAAGAAGCAGGATGAGACACTAGAGCACATTAATCAGCAAGTATCCGAACTGCCTGGAACAATTAAAGGCCACGCTGATGGCATTAAAGAACATACGAATAGTATAAAAGATGATTTGAAAAGAATCCTAGACGAAACACATTCTATTATACTTGCCATAGACAAAAAAATGGATGCCATGACACAAACCGCAGCAACTCTGCAAACTACAAGTAATGGTATTCGGCAATCCTGTGATAATATAAAATCTGATATTTTATCATCCAATAATGCGATTAAGAAGTCAATTAGCATTAATCGCTGGATTTTAATCGCTGGAGTTATTATTCTCATTGTCCTACATTTTGTCTAACGCTCTATATGTGCTTACTAGTCCGATAAAATAGTCATATAATTAGAGCTGATTCCATTTACAGGAATCAGCCCTTTTTAGTTACTTTGCTTTTAATACAAAACAAATTTATAACCATGGGTAAAAGTACACATTTTATCGGACAGCAATAATAGAATATAGTTTTTACTAAAGGTTCTCTTAAGAGAAATAACTGTGTTTAATGTATTTATTCGTTTGCGACATTTGAGCCCATGATCGAAATTAACAGAGATACTCATTTTAACACGCTGTCAAAGTAGAAGACAAAATACATAATATTTACACATATGAGAGTAATTGGCAAACTCAAAATCATCCAATATTTCTGTTGGTAGAAATATTGATAGCATTTACTTGTAATCTATAGACTTTCTTTGTCTGATACTAAAATAAGCATTTTTTTTAGAATTGTTAAATCCAAAATTTATGAACTGAGCCATTTTGTCACTGTATTATTTAAGGGTAGCTATATATCTTCATAAACCGTTGTGAATGACATCGTATTCAAGAAGTCTTAGGTTCTTTGCACTACTTGTATTATCATAAAATAACGCAGCGTTGACAGAATAATCTTTACTACTACTATATAATATACCGCCCAAATCACTATTTTACTCCTATCTGGGTGATAGTATTTAAGGCCATTTCGAAAATAATATGTGATTAGTTAGGTTAGAATATAATCTTTTGTAGGATTATTTACAGACAAAGATATTGCACTACAAAATTGACTTACAAAAACGAGGATGTAATAAGATGCTTTTTCCTGATTGAATATTGATAAATTATCAGCAATTGAATATTGATATATCATACATTTGAGAAAACGGCGTTCCTGAATATAGGAACTATTGAACCAAAACAGACTATACAAGAAAGAGTAAGCTTTGTTGCATACATTCACAGAGAACTAATAAGCTGCATATTTTTTAGCAAAAAATGTATAGAATAGATAGATCGTTTAGTGCTCTCCCTACGCTTTATCGTCTTTTTTTAGCTACGAAGCTACGGTATCTCTCGCAAAGCCTGTAAACAGAGGAGTTGACGATACGTAGTTTGCTGGATTTAGCTACGGCAAGCTACGTTCTAGCTACGTCATTTTATGTTGTTATAACGATGGAATGTATTTCATGAGTGAATTTGTCAAAGAAACGTTACTGCATCTGAGGAACTAAGGATGTATGAATTGATACAGTAAACGAGAACAGAATTTTCAAGCTTGTTTAAATGTTCTGCCGAATTCCACTGAATTCTCGGCAAAGATACTGCAAAATTTTTGCCCATGCAATAGGATTTAAGTGAGACTGTTAGCCAAAATTTTAATTACAGGGGGGCTACACATCAATAACACACGTGCATGCGCACGCACACTCTGGACTTTTCATAAAAACAAGTGTCGGAGTGTCGATCCGTTGAGCATCAACTTGTTAGAACACTTTTTAAGTGACACTAAGTGTCGGTTACTCGTCGGTAAAATATGGGTGATTTTTTGCTTCATATTACATTCTACTTTACGAAGTAATTCGATACGTTTTACGATGTTTTGCAGTGCGTTTTACGAAGAAATGCATTGCGTTTTACGAAGAAATAGGAGGTAAAACATCGTAGAAAAGTTTGCGTTTCTATATGAAAACAGTTGCGTTTCTATATAGAAACGCATGGGAAACTCAATATTTTACCGTCATTTCACCGTCACTTTATGACGTCTTATTCGTCGATAAAATACTGGTATTCATTAAGTTGACACTTCGACACTTGTTTTTTAAAACTCCTAAGTGTGCGCGCGCATGCGCGTTCATTATATATACAGAAATAGATAACGTAGCTAAAACGTAGCTTACCGTAGCTAAATCCAGCAAGCTACGTATCGTTAATCCCTCTGTTAATAGGCTTTGCGAGAGATGCCGTAGCTTCGTAGCTAAAAAACACCAAAAACGCAGGGAAGACAGCTTAAATGTATAAAATTCAAATCGTCACCAAGAAATCTAAGCTCCAAACATCTATTTTATAATACGCTACACTAAATACTAATCACTTTAAGATAATACTATTAATGATGAAGTTTACAATATGCTTTTGGCTTCATCCCTATTACTCTCTCAAATATTCTAGAGAAATAAGTTTGTATAATGATGTCAGCTGAAAAAGAACACTTTTAAAAGAGAATAGTGTCAATTCAAAAAACACTTCTATACAAAAATTGGAAACTTTATATCATAGAAGCACATAGGCTATAGAGCTAAAAGTTAATTTTATGTATATTTAAAACAACTTGAAAAGAATAAGTTCTTACAAAACACATATCAATGACTAATAGAAAGTAATTATATCAATATATTTATCATATTGCAAATAAAAACCAGATATATGTGACAAAATCACACTATTGTTATTAGCTATATTTACTCTTTATTTTAAAAATGATTACATCTTATATTCAATAAGATATTTATTGTATATTTGCAGAGTGATTGCAAAGTAACTAGTATTTTGCTCTCAAAAACAACATTGATGTAGGAATAAAAAAATTATTGAATATGACATTAAAGTACGGAATAATAGGTTCAGGAGCTATAGGTGGATATTGCGGAGGTAAATTAGCAAAAGCAGGTAAAGACGTTCATTTTCTATTCCATTCAGATTATGAATTTGTAAAATCTAATGGATTACAGATAGACTCTGTTGATGGTGATTTTCATTTGTCGGAAGTTAACGCTTACAGAAGCACAAAGGACATGCCTAAGTGTGACATTGTGCTAGTATGCTTAAAGTCTACTAATAATGGTTTGTTGAAAGAGATGCTCACTCCTCTTTTACACAAAAACACTATAGTTATACTTATCCAAAACGGAATAGGCTTGGAAAGTGATTTACAGGAAGTTTTTCCAGATTTGAACCTTGCAGGTGGCTTAGCATTTATTTGTGCAAGCAAGAACGAACCCGGACGCATTAATCATCAAAGTCTAGGTAAAATAAATATTGGAGCTTACTCTTGTAGTGACAGTTCTATACTGGAAGAAGCTATCAAGGATTTAAATGAGTCTGGGATAGATACAAAACTAGTAGACTATGAAGAAGCTCGTTGGAAAAAAGCTGTATGGAATATTCCTTTTAATGGAATGACTGTCGTATTAAATACGACTACAGACCAATTGGTAAACAATCCTGCTACAGAGAAATTATTATATGAAATGATGATTGAGGTGATTGAAGCCGCTCAGCATTCTGGAGTTAAGAATATAGATTCTTCGTTGGCAGACAAGACGATTGAAATGACAAAAGTAATGCCTCCCTATTCTCCAAGTATGAAACTTGACTATGATTTCAAACGCCCGATGGAAATTAAATATCTTTATTCTCGTTCAATCGAAGAGGCTAAAAAGAATGGGTATGATATGGTAAAAGCAGCAATGCTTGAAAAACAATTACTATTTATCGAAAGCCAATATTTAAAATAAATATAAAGTAAAATTATAATGAACATTGATAAAACCATCAAGAATTTCAAAAGGAACAATATTACGGTTACATTGTTGGATAATCCTGAAGAACTCGTTGATTTTATTAAGAAAAATATTCCTATTGACAGTACAGTAGGAGTCGGAGACTCTGTAACTCTAGAGTCAACAGGAATATACGATTTATTAAGGTCGGGAAACTATTGTTTCCTAGACAAATACAACAAGAAGCTTACCAAAGACGAGAAAAGAAATATATACATTAATAATTTTAATGCAGATTTCTTCTTGTCTGGGGTGAATGCTATAAGCGAAAATGGCTGCATATTTAACATAGATGGTAATGGAAGCAGAGTTGCCCCTATGCTTTATGGTCCTAGGAAAGTATATCTGATATCAGGTATCAATAAAATTGTAGAGGACGAAAGTGCCGCCCTTGAAAGAATGAGAAAAATAGCTGCACCTCTAGATAATCGCAGATGCGGCAAGGAAAATCCATGCGTAAAAGTAGGACACTGTGTTGATTGCAAGTCAAAAAACAAGATATGTAATTATTTTACCAAAATACAAGGTCAATTTGATGCAGAAAGAATAGAACTAATCTTGCTTAATGGTGAATATGGGTATTAAATATTTAGGGTGAAGACATAGCTTCCGCAGCCATAAAACCTACTTAACAAAACACGTCTGCGAAGTTACTTGATATTGATTAATGCATTTATAAACGCCAGTTATTTATTATAAATGCATTAATTAGTCTATTGAAGTTGATAACGCGCATTTTAAGGTCGCTTTTGGTTTACGCTAACAATATTAATGCATGCCAGATGTATATGCGACCATGATTTAACTAGACAAATTCAGGAACAAGCGAGTAAGAATATACGACAAATATCCTTTTTCACATTATGCATCTATTTTGTTTGGTTCATTAACAGAATTATAGTAAATTTGCAAATAACTAATATCTAAAAAGATAAATAATGAAACAAAAACTTTTCTTCTTATGTTTGCTCCTTATCAGTCTCTATTCATGTAGTAGTAATGACAACAACTCTGATAAAGAAAGCAATGCAACCGTTGGCTTTTATTTGACAGATGCTCCTTCTCTTGAAGGATATAAATCTGTAAACATTAACATTCAATCTATTGAATGCTCTGTTGATGGAAAAATCTGGACAACACTAAATGTGAAACCTTGTACTGTTGACTTGTTACACTTTTCAAATGGAAAAGATTCTTTGCTGTCGAATGTGGAATTTAATGCTGGAACGAAAGTTCAACAAATTCGCTTAGTCTTAGGTGATAACAATACCGTTGTTTTAAATAATGGTACTACTGTTTCATTAAAAACACCTAGCGGACAGACATCTGGATTAAAATTAGATGTTCAATCAGTTGCTCAATTAACAAGTGGTTATAAAATAATCATCGATTTTGATGCTTCGCGTTCAATAGTCAAACAAGGTAATAGTGGATCTTATCTATTGAAGCCTGTTATTCGCTCTTATATAACAGCCAATTCATCAGCCATAGATGGTAATCTATTACCATCAAAGACAGCGATGAGAATCTTTACAGTGACATCAACAAATGACACCATTTCAACTCTATCAGATACCATACAGAATAATTATTTCAAATTACATGGATTGTTCAGTGGTACTTATGATCTGAAAGCTGAAGACTTATCAACCAAGGATATCATAGTCCTCAAGTCTGGTATTCAAATTGTTGGTGGAACAGATGCTCATCTAGGAAGCCTCTCTTTGCCAAAATAGACAAGAAAAAAGTTTTAATAAATATAAATCCTATCGTTTCTTAGAAAGTTACGATAGGATTTTTTGTATATGTCACGACTAACATTTATACAGGTTTTTTAACGAGTAACATTATTCGTTAGAAGCCCTTTTCTTTATTGTGTTATTTCTCTATAGGAACTTGAATTTCTGTCAGCCATTCGCTTTCATCATTCTTATTCCAAATACCATCAATATAACAGAAACGTGGGTCATCAACAATACTATAACCATTATCTTCAATGAAAGCATAAATTTTTGCCCATGTCTCAGGAAACTTCTCATAAGAACCATAATGATTAAAGCAGAGCGCCTTCTTCACGGCAGGAACATCCATAAACTGGATTAATTCAGAATCTTCTTTCTTTTCAGTAACAGCTTCACAATATTCTATTTCTATATTCGTTTCCTTATGTTCTTTGTTGTGATCAATGGTGTAGCAATATCCAGGTTCAGAACAAACACAACCTAACCGTTCCATTTCTGGTCCAATTACATTTGGACATAAATTGAATAAGTCTTGATAACTATTTACAACACTTCTATGTCTTGCAACTATAATTGCAGGCAAAGATTTAATAATAAACTTCTCCATTTTAGTTTTTTGTTTGAGGCTGTTCTTTAGCTCACTCAGTTCTTTCTGAAGCACTTCGAGATGCTCGATTTCATCCTTACATAGTTTTAGTTTTGCCTCTATCACCTCAAAAGAAGGAACACCTCCGTCTTTGTCCATGATATCCTTTATTTCACTAAGGGCAAATCCGAGTCTTTTCAGATACATGATATTGCTCATTTTCTTGAGCTGACTTACATCATAATATCTGTACTTCGTCCATTCATCCACTTCGCAAGGTGCTATCAAACCTATCTTTTCGTAATGTCGCAGTGTCTTCACTGTGATCTGATTGATTTTTGAGAACTCGCCGATTTTAAATTTGATTTTTGTTTTCATAATCTGTTGCGCAATGATTACGGGTACAAAGTTATACCATGACCTAAGGGATGAGTCAAGAGATAGAAAGCATTTAACATATAATTAACACTCATGTTTTAAAATGTTAGTTCTTAGTGGCTTTATTCTTTTGATTGTAGGACATGGGAGTATAACGTATGCCGTCAGAAATCTGTTCTGTATCAACCTCTACAAATCCTAAAGCACGATATATTTTGACAGCATAAGGTGAAGAGTTTACCTAAGTATTAAACCTCCTTAAATTTGTCACCTGTAATCCTGTATATTCTTCTGTCATCTAAAACTTTTGCTCCCATATGTTTATAGAACTCTATAGATTTTTGATTCCAGTCTAGACAACACCATTCAATTCTCCCATACCCTTTGTCAATAGCAATCTTTGCTATATGCTTAAAGAATAGTTTGCCAATACCTTTACCTCTTGCTTCCTCTTTAACAAACAGATCTTCGAGATAGATGTTTGTTTTACCAAGGAATGTTGAATAGGTATGGAAGAACAAGGCAAATCCTACGATTTTTCCTTTATATTCTGCTAATAATACCTCTGCATCTTTGTTTATAAATAAAGTTTCGTGTATCTGCTCTTTTGTTGCAGCCACTTCATCTTCCATATTTTCATAAGCGGCAAGTCCTCTAATTAATTCAAATATAACTTCGCTTTCAGTTTCTTGTGCAAATCTGATATTGATATCTTTATTTTCCATTATATCTTGTATATTATTTTTTAAAATATTCACGTTTTGTCTTTTCTACGGTTTTACCACCAAATCCCATATTTGTATCGGGTAATTCTTTAATGGTTATCATAAAGAATTCAGGTGGAATACCTGTTACTTCAGAAGCTGTTTCTGTTAAACGACTGATTAAGTTCTCTTTTTGTTCTGTGGTCAATTTTCCACATTCCATTGTTATATATGGCATAATACTTTAATTTTATTATTGGTTTATATTAAAATCATCTGAATGAAAGTCACTGTAAAACCGTCCTTTTGTAGCCGTGAATTTCAGCACGCAGTAATCAGGATCGGTTACACCTTTTGGGTAATAAATCTCGTCTCCTTTCTGCCAGATTCTTTCTTTTGCTTCTGCAGTTTCAAGGACCTCCATTGTGCCTGTTAGACTAGCGCCACGGAAAAATTGTGGATTTACAAAGTAGATACTTGCTTTATTGTTTTGCTTAAAACACTTCACCTTGTTTGAAGATGTGTTTGTCGTGAAATAAAATGTAAGTATACCTTCGTATTCACGAGGTTTCAACATGGCTTTCGTCACAGGGCAACCATCTTCATCAATATAGCAAATAAATGTGTTGGTTGATTTTTCAACCATATTTTCAATTGTTTGTTCAATATTTCTCATTATATTATATTTTTAATATTATATTCGCAACTTTCAGTAACATCAAATTCAAGCAATCCAGTAACAGGATACTTATGTTTTCCTATTTCAAAAACATCCATGCTTGCTATTCTTGAATTTGGAAATTCATGTATTTTATAATTCATCTGCAGCCCTTATTTGTTGTGTTCAAAATATCTTGAATGCAAAGATACAAATTTATATCACTATTATATAAATCTATTATGATTGTTTTTATTTCATGATCGTAAAACATAGCCATACTTAAGTTATATGGCAGTCAGTTTATTACAACATATTCCTTGTAATAAATCATGATGTATTGATAATTTATCAGATACCGTATGTTTTATATTCATTAATTGCAGTTTACTATAATTTTTGTATCTTTGCAAATAATAAAAAGAACTATTATCATAAGTCATTTATTTATCTTATTAAGAAAATTAGGCGATAAACCTTATTAAAATAATATTTGATAACCGAAAAATGACCATTAAAAAATAAGATATGATTACACTTGAAACAGAACGTTTGATATTACGTCCGATAAATAAAGATGATGCTAGGGATATATTCGAATATGGCAGTGAACCGAATGTTGGTCCGGCTGCAGGTTGGAAGCCTCATAAGAATATAGATGAGACTAGAGCTATCATGAAAGCTGTATTTGTTGATAAAGATAATATATTTGGAATGGTGCTCAAGTCTTCGGGTAAAATGATAGGTAGTATCGGCTTGGTACCAGATCCTCATCGCAATAATCCAGAAATATTGATGTTAGGCTATGCCATGTCTGAGCACTATTGGGGCAAAGGACTTATGACAGAAGCTGCCAAAGCTGTTATTGAATATGGCTTTAGCGAATTAGCAATTAGCATGATTTCTTGCACCTGCTATTCCATTAATCCTCGCTCGCGAAGAGTTATTCAAAAGTGCGAATTTGAATATGAAGGATGCCTGCGTCAGGGCGAGAAAAGATATGACGGTAAAGTTTTAGATGTAGAATTCTATTCTTTATGCAATAACAAAGATAATTTGAATAAATAATTGTGGCTATCATAAAAAGTAGCGACAAATGATTTTAATAATATGATAGAAATACCAGAATCAAAAGTATTCGCTTCGCGTGCTGAAAATATTTTGCGTGGAAAGGTTGTTGTTGATGTTATCAATGCTACCAATCCCCATCGCTTTGCATGGTATCATGGAGATCCACTATTGTATTCTTCAATATTAGTAGGAAGGAAAGTTGAGGAAGTGAAGGGATTTGGATGTTATATTGATATTTGTTTTGATCATGACACACACCTTGCTATTAGTGATGGAACAAACATGAAGTATTTCCAAAAGGCAGATAGGTGTCCACCAAAATTTCAGTTGCTAGTTGTTTTTGATGATAGCACTTATGTTGTTTTCACGGTAGCTATGTATGGCGGTATTTTTGCTTTCAAGGGTACTTTTGATTATCCTTATTATTGTGGTAGTCGAGACAAGTTATCACCTCTGGATAAAAGATTTGATATCAATTTCTTTCATAAGATGATTACTGATACTGGCAAAAATATTTCTGTCAAGGCACTTCTAGCTACAGAACAGCGAATACCCGGTTTGGGCAATGGCGTATTGCAGGATATACTGTTTAATGCTGGCATAAATCCAAAACGCAAAATAAAAACTTTGTCTGATGAAGATGAAAAGACGTTGTTTGTCTCTATCAAAGAAACTCTTGAAAATATGATTTCCGAAGGAGGAAGAGATACCGAGAAGGATTTACTTGGTAATCCAGGTGGCTATCATTGCACTCTGTCTAAAAACACATGCCATGAGCTATGCCCAAGATGTGGAGGAAAAATAATTAAAGAGGCTTACTTAGGTGGTAGCATATATTATTGCAGAGATTGCCAAATCATATAAAATGTATAATAACCGAAAAACAAAATGAAATCAAACACACCATTAAAAGACAGCTATAAATTTAACATCTTTGACATCGTAATCATCATCCTTTCGATCTATGTACTTACTGCATTGTCTATATCTACAGTCTGCCATCTTTCTAGCCGAATCATGAATCTACTAGACATGATTGACAATATAATATGTGTAATATTTCTGATAGACTTTATACGATGTTTCTATCAAGCCCCAAACAAACTTCGTTTTATGCGTTGGGGATGGATTGACCTAATTTCCAGCATTCCAGCTATAAGTTATCTCAGATACGGACGATTATTCAAATTGATAAGACTATTAAGAATACTTAGAGCCTTTAGGTCAACAAAGATCATTGTAAGATATATATTTAAGAGCAAGATAAAAGGCACGATGATGTCTGTATTCTTAATCACATTCTTACTAATCATCTTTTCATCTATATCCATTCTATGTGTAGAAAAATCTCCAACCAGCAATATTAAGACAGCTAGCGATGCTTTGTGGTGGAGCATTGAAACAATTACTACTGTAGGCTATGGTGACAAATATCCAGTTACTGATATTGGACGTATTATTGGTACAATTCTCATGATTAGTGGCGTTGGATTATTTGGAACATACACAGCTTACATTGCTTCTCTTTTCGTGAAATACAATGATAATGAAAAAAGCAATAAAGAAATGGATGAATAAAAGACAGCGTTATATAAACAGAAACAACATTGCTGATTTGTTGTTTAAAAATTAGCTACGGCATAATAAAAGGTTCATCATGCAATTGGATGAACCTTCTTATTTGATAATAACTTCTTTGTTGTTTTCTCGTTTCTATATGTTATAATACTGTCAAAGGGCTAGTGCTTATAATCTTTTGCTGACATAACAGATTGACAGATATGCGAGAAAATCAGATAGAAGATATTCTTTATTTTGTTATTTCATTCCATTTTGGTGGATTTACTTTCAAGAGATTTTTCACAAAGAAATCGAAACGTTTGTGCTCTCCAAACTTCTCACCCATGGTGTGGTGCACACCTGGCAACACAACCAATTCAAAGTCTTTACCAGCTTTCTCTAGTGCGTTTGCCACCTGATATGTAGAAGATGGATCTACATTATCATCCAGTTCGCCCACTACAAGCATCAACGCTCCCTGAAGCTTATGGGCATTTACAACATTGCTGCACTCTTCATAGCTCTTGTCTACAGGATATCCCATCCATAGTTCATTCCACCATATCTTATCCATGCGGTTGTCCTGACATCCACAACTGGAATAAGCGGCTTTATAGAAATCACCGTGCAGAAGCACAGCTGTTGTACTCTCTTGTCCACCAGCAGAGGCTCCGAAAATACCCACATTGCTGGCATCCATATAAAGATATTTAGCTGCAGCAGCTTGAATCCACAGTTGTCTATCTGGGAAACCTGCGTCTTTAAGGTTCTTATAGCATAGTTCTTCAAACTTCTTTCCGCGCCATGCAGTCCCCATTCCGTCCATTTGTACGACAATAAATCCCAGTTCAGCCAATGCTGTGGTGTTCCAATTATAAGCTATGAAACTCTTTGGTGTATAGGCATCACCAGGACCAGCGTAGAGATATTCTATCACAGGGTATTTCTTTGTTGGGTCAAAATTGGTTGGTCGTTGTATGATTCCCCATATATCAGTGATGCCATCTCTAGCTTTGGCTTTGAATATTTCTGGTGCTACCCATCCACTTTCTTTAAGTTTTGATATGTCAGCTTTAGCTATGGTGCTAATCAACTTTCCATCTATGCCACTTCTCAATTCGGTAACAGGAGGTGTGTCTACTTTTGAGTATTTGTCTACCACATATTTCATATCGTAGCTGAATACAGCCTGATGGTTTCCCTCGGCAGGTGTAAGACATATCATGTTTTTACCATCAATACCTATACGGTAATAGTGTATCTGGTAAGGATCTTCATTAGGATTTACACCACATGCAGAAAAATATATGGTATTCGTTTTCTCGTCTACCTTTATTACTTCTCTCACACACCATGTTCCTTTTGTTATCTGGTTTATCACCTTACCTTTTGACACGTTGTACAAGTACAGGTGGTTCCAATTATCACGTTCACTCATCCATATCATCTTGGATGTGTCGACAAAGTCGTAACGATAGTGGCGTGGATAGTTTACAAATGTGGTAGCAGTCTCTTCGATGATAGTTCTCACCTTACCCGTTTGAGCCGACATAGCCAACACACGATAAACTTTGTGTCCACGCTGATTGTATTCAAAGATAATTTCTTTGCTGTCAGAACTCCATGTGAATCCATCCAGACTAAACTGATTATCGAATAGTTGTGTGGATGCAATGACTTCCTTACCCGTAGTCACATCGAATATGCAAGGCACCTTAAATGGAAGTTCGTCGCCAGGTTTCGCATATTCCTGTTTGTGAAGTATAGGTTGAAGTTGGTCAGCAGGTGAAGACTCCACATAGTATACATATCTTTTGTCAACAGGTCTGCGTTTGCATGTCATTATATATTTGCTGTCAGCCGACCATTGTATCCATGCAGAGTAATAGTTTGAGAGTGTGCCATCGGTACTTAGTATACGTTTCTCGGTATACGGTTTGCCAACTTCATGTAGCACCACGTTTTCTCCTTCGATATATGCTTCCAGTTTACCATCTGGTGATACAACAGGATGTGTATCTTTCTCTTCGTCTACTTCCATCCAGTGGCGTTCGTGCTTACGACCGAATTGTGGTTTTACTGCTTCTGGCAGTTTTATATCTAAGTATTTATATAGTTCTTCTTTGCTACCAAATGATTTACTATTGTTAGTAACAGCATCCATCGCTACATATTTTTTGCCAGTAGCAGTATTCTCTGTGTAATAGTATGTGTTTGTGGAATCTTTAAATTTAATGTCGGCAGGCAAGTTATACACGTTGTCGTTACTAAACTTGTTGGATAAACTGTAGGCTCTATTGTAGTCAGCAAGAGTACCTTGCGCCATGGCCCCAGCACTTACCACAAATAGTGTTGATAGTAAAATTAATCTCATTTTCATTGTAATTATATATTAACGTGAGTTCGACGATTTATAAGTGTTTAAAGCAATGGTGATTAGCTATTTTTGTGTAACTATAATGTGATGGAAACTAACATATTACAATCAACAACGCTATGATTACCGACTACAAAGTTACTAAAATACTTTGTATTGCAGATAACTTTTGTAAGTTTTTTACGAAATGACTATCAAACAGACATTTAGAAGCAATAAAAAACCAAAATATCATCGCACTACTAACATATTGAAAGCATAAACAATACTATTACGACCATTATGATTATTTTATCAATTATATTATTAGTATTTCACACTCCATCAAAGGTGCAAATATAAAATTAGGAACGCGACTCATTCTAACATAAAATCATTACCTTTGCACCCAAATAACATAGTAAAATGATAATTTCAATTGCACGACAGTGTGGATGTGGAGCCCTGAGTATTGGGAAAATACTTGCATCTCACTATAACATTCCATTTTATACACGCCAGAATCTTCTAGAAATGGCTCAGGAAAAAGGTGTTCTTGATGAAATGAATAATTTCTTCGAAGAAAGACCTGTTGATGAACTTATGTTTGCCATTTCTGAAAGCATTGAATATCCAGCAAAGATATCCGAGAAGACATTCAGCATATTAGTTAATATGATAGGCGACAAAGATTGTATTATCATTGGACGATGCGGAAATTATATTTTCAAAGACAGAGAAGATCTTATTTCCGTATTTCTTAAAGGTAATGTTGACGATCGTATTGATTCAATAGCTAAAGAACGACAACTGTCTAAATCTGATGCCGCAGAATTCGTAGACGAGATGGACAACAGTAGAATAAGATATCATAAATTCTATACAGGTCTAACATGGGGAAATGCAGAAGATTATGATCTTTGCTTCGACTGTATGCGAATGGGATCAGTAAATTCAGCAAAGTATATTGAACAGTATATAGACTGCGTATTAAAATAGTATTAACTCAGCATGAAGTATATTATACAGTTTCTGATTATCGTTGCATTCTCCTTTTTGGGAGAAGTATTTCATTTCCTCATTCCATTACCAATACCAGCCAGCATATATGGCATTTTGCTTTTATTCACGGCTCTAATGATGAAATGGATAAAAGTAAATCAAGTAAGAGAGGTAAGCGCATTATTAATATCCGTGATGCCGATGATGTTTATTCCGGCAGCCGTGGGACTGATTGACTCATGGTGTATCATAAAAAGCCATTTACTGACATATATTATTGTCACAGTAGTAAGTACATTTATTGTAATGGCTACAAGTGGTTTCGTTACCCAATACATTATACGTAAAGATAAGAAGAAAGGAGAGAACAAATGAAAGACTTATTACAAGATTCAGTATATTTCGGTGTTCTGATTAGTCTGAGCAGTTACATACTTGGTATATGGATTAGAAAAAAGACAAGACTATCATATATGAATCCGCTTCTGATAGCCATCATCATCACAATCTGTTTCCTACTTATTTCCGGTGTAAGCTATAAATCTTATTCATCCAATTCTTCGTGGATAAGCTATCTGCTTACTCCTGCAACAATATGTCTTGCAGTGCCTCTTTACCAACAGATGGAACTTTTAAAGAAGAATAGTAAGGCTATTCTTTTCGGTATATTGTCTGGCGTACTTTCCAGTTTGGTATCTATATTATTACTGGCATTGCTCTTTTCTTTTGATCACAACACGTATGTTACATTTCTACCGAAATCAATTACGACAGCCATTGGTATGGGAATATCCGAAGAACTTGGTGGATATGTATCTATATCAGTTGTAGTAATCATCATTACTGGAGTTCTGGGAAACATATTTGCAGAAGGAATTCTTAAATTACTACACATTGAAGAGCCTATAGCCAAAGGAATTGCCATCGGATGTTCATCTCATGCCGTCGGAACAGCTAAAGCTATGGAAATGGGTGCTGTAGAAGGTGCCATCAGTGGTCTATCAATTGTTGTATGTGGTATTCTTACAGTTATAGGCGCATCATTTTTTGCACTGTTTCTATAAACAATTCTTGAACATAAACGTTATATACATAAAAATGAGGATATTCCAACAAGAATATCCTCATTTCTATATCATCTACCTTTAAATTATTTCTTTGTGGTAGTAGCTTTCTTTAATGTTGTCTTCTTAACAGTAGTCGTCTTTGATGTTGTAGCTTTTGCCTTTGCAACAGGAGCAACATACTTAACAAGAGCCACACCAGTCTTCATACCTTTAAAACTACCAGCAAGAGAAGAGATTGTACTTAGCGAACTGTTAGCAGAATACTTACTCATCTTACTCATTACATCGAGAACTTTTGAACTATCAAATGAGATAGACAATGTACCGTTCTTCATCTGTGCATAACCTGTTATCTTTGCAGAATTTTCAAGATATGAGAATGTAATCTTTGAACCGCTAAGAGCGTATGTTCCTGAAGTCGTAGCTACACCGTCCTTTATAGTAGAGAATTTATCGTCACTACCAAATGTAATAAGAAACTTACCTGGTGTGATACCAACCTTAGCAAACTGTGCTGCAAGTTTTTTCTCAATAGCTGCAGAAGTCAACTGACCTCCAGCCTGCTTTAACAAGTCGCTACTCTCAAAGCTGATTGAAGGCTGCTGATAGCTCCATGTACCAACAATGTTTTCTTTTGATACATTATTTTTACCTGAGATAATTGATCCTGCCTCTCCTCCAATAGCAGAACTGACAACTTTTCCCAGATTACCTAAGTCAATTTGTGCGCTTGCACTGATTGAAGTCATGAAAAAAGCTCCAACAACAGCTGATTTCAAAAATAACTTTTTCATTTTCATTTATTTAATTATTAGTCTATATTATATCTTATCTGCAAAAGTAATCATTATTTTGTAAACACGAAGAAAAAGATAATATAATCAATATTATTCCTTCACAGGATTCTGTCCTCCTCCCAAACTGCAATATACATCAACCACACTTGAGAGTTGTTGCGCCTTAGCATCAAGAAGTTCCATTTTTGCATCCAATGCATCACGTTCATCCATAAGCACATCAAGATATGTGCAGCGACTATTCATATACAATAGTCGAGCTATATTTATTGATTTATCGAGTTTCTGTGATTCTTCTTCCTTCAATTGGTAATACTTATCCAAGTTGTCTATCTTCGACATCAGCGTACATACTTCAGAATATGCCGTGAGCAAAGTCTTGTCATATTCATAAAGAGCCTCTATCTGCTGAGCATCAGCAGTCTGGAAATTAGCTTGTATCGCCTTTTTATTGATAAGCGGACCTGTAAGCCCACCTAGAACGCTAAACGCCAAAGACTTAGGCAACTGAGTGAGATATGTTGGGTTAAATGCATCAAGACCTAGTGTTGCAGATATATTTAATGACGGAAGAAATTCCTTTCTTGCAGCCTCAACACTCCATTTTGCTGAAGCCAACTCATGTTCAGCCTGTCTGATATCAGGTCGGTTATTAAGCAATTCTGATGGTATACCAGTAGTCACCTTCTGCAGATTTGTTGAGAGAAAAGCCGTCTTGTTTCTGTCAATCTGTGTAGGATATCTGCCAAGCAGTAAGTTGAGACTGTTCTCACTTTCAGTAATCTGCTGTTTCAATGTGTATTCATCGGCACGAGCCTTAGCCAGTTCTGCCTCAAACTTCTCTACAGCAAGTTCCGTATCTGCGTCAGCTTTTTTCTGAATCTTAGCTATTTCGACAGCTTTCTTCTGCAAGTCTATGTACTGATGTATCAAATCTAATTTGTTATCTAGTGCAAGCAGTTGATAATAATTTTCAGCCACTTGCGAGATAAGAGACGACAACACAGCATTGCGTCCGTCAACAGTAGCAAGATAATGCTCTACGGCAGCATGCTTACTGGAACTTAGTTTATGCCATAAGTCAACTTCCCAATCAGCTGTTGCACCAAGCTGATAATCCATCAATGGTTCTGGCATAGACTTACCTGGCTTTATCTCAGTTGTAGCGTTACCTGCACCTTCACTGGTATATCTACCAGCTTTTGATACACCTACACTTCCACCACCTGACACAGTAGGCATCATCTGTCCTTCTTGAGAAAGCACCCCACTCTTTGCTATCGCTATCTGTTGAATAGTGATGCGCAAATCCTGATTGTTTGCCAATGCCGTGTCAATCAACGAAACCAATGCCGAATCAGTAAAGAACTGTCTCCATGGAGTTACTGTGGCACTAGTGCCAGCAACACTGTCCTTCTGAAATTTAGAAGGCAACTGCAACTTCACACGGTCCGTCATATTGGTAGCCTGAGGTGTCTTGCAACTCGTCATGACGGCTGCCGACACCAATACAGTATATAGGATATGTAACTTTTTCATTTCTTATACTTTTTGTCTTTTGTTTCTGTCAGAGGTTTATCTCGCTGATATTTTACCATCTTGACTTTCTCTGCCATCGTTCCAAAGATATAATACAAACCAGGAATTATTATCAGTCCAAAGAATGTTCCAAACAACATACCTCCAACTGCTGCACTACCAATAGTGCGGTTTCCTATCGCACCTGCACCACTTGCAAATACCAAAGGTATAAGTCCGGCTATAAAGGCAAACGAAGTCATCAATATAGGACGGAATCGAGCAATCGCTCCCTCAATAGCCGCCTGCCGGATCGTCATTCCCATATTCCGTCGTTGGACGGAATATTCCACCATCAGCACCGCGTTCTTTCCCAGCAGTCCTATCAACATCACCATCGCCACTTGTGCATAGATATTATTCTCCAATCCCAAAAGTTTTAGGAATATGAATGCACCGCATATTCCGGCTGGCAGACACGTTATGATTGGCAACGGAAGTATGAAGTTCTCATACTGTGCCGACAAGATTAGATATACGAAGACCAGACAGATTACGAATATCAGTATCGCCTGATTACCTTGATCTACTTCGTCTTTTGAAATACCAGCCCAGTCATAGTCAAATCCGTGAGGCAATTTCTTTGCAGCTACCTCTTCTATTGCCTTAATGGCCTGACCACTACTACATCCAGTTGCTGGTGCACCAGTAACCTCAGCAGAGTTATAAAGATTATGACGTGTGATTTCACTCATACCATAAACCTTTTGCAGTTGCATGAAGTCAGCATAAGGCACCATCTCGCCCTGATTATTCTTCACCGTCAATCCAAAAAGACTGTGCGGATAAGCACGATACTCAGGACTTGCCTGTACGATTACCTTGTATGGCTTTCCAAAGCGTATGAATCCTGTCTCATAATCTGAACCAATCAATGTAGACATATTATCCATAGCAGAACCAATAGAAACGCCCTTCTGCTCAGCAATATCATTGTTAACACGCAACATATATTGTGGATAACTTGCTGAATAGAACGTAAAGGCAGAACCTATCTCTGGTCGCTTATTAAGTTCCTTCACAAAGTCCTTGCTCACCTTTTCCATTTGGTGATAGTCGTTATTACCCGTCTTATCAAGCAATCGAAGTTCAAATCCCGACGCAGCACCATAACCTGGTATTGAAGGTGGTTGGAAGAACTCGATATGAGCGCCCGTTATAGCAACACATTTCTTTTCAAGATCAGCAATTATCTCTTTTGCCGAATGTTTACGATCTTTCCAAGACTTCAGGTTTATCAGACAAGAACCAGAGTTGGCACTTGTTCCCTCTGAAAGTATTTCATAACCTGCAAGAGAAGAAACACTCTGCACACCCTCTTCTTTCTCAACAATGTTTAGCAACTGATGTGCCACCTTGTTAGTTCGTTCTATTGTTGAACCTGGTGGAGTCTCAATCACGGCATATACCATACCTTGGTCCTCTTCTGGAATGAAACCAGATGGGACTGAATTATTTACAAAGAATGCTATTGCACAGAATAACAAAAGTAACGGTAATGTGACAAATTTGTTGGAAACAGTACGCTGCAACACCTTATCATACCCTATCACACCTTTGTTGAAACCAGCATTAAACTTATCAAGAAGTTTATGAAGCCATGACTTTCTAAGATTTTGCTCCTGTTCTCTAGTCAATATAAGTGCACAAAGTGCAGGAGTAAGTGTCAAGGCTACAAATCCAGAAAGGACGATACTTGATGCCATTGTGATAGAGAACTGACGATAGAACATACCTTCAGGTCCGCCCATAAAGGCAACAGGAATAAATACCGATGCCATCACAAGCGTTATAGCTACGATAGCACCACTGATTTCTTTCATCGCTTCCTGCGTGGCCTCCAAAGGCGAGAGATGTTCCGTGGCTATCTTTACGTTGACAGCCTCAATCACCACTATGGCGTCATCCACCACTATACCTATCGCCATGACAAGGGCAAAGAGGGATATCATATTCAGCGTGATACCGAATGCCGACATCACCGCGAAACTTCCTATTAACGATACAGGTACAGCCATACAAGGAATGATTGACGAGCGCCAGTCACCAAGGAAGACAAACACGACGATGGCAACAAGTATAAACGCCTCGAAAAGTGTATGGATAACTTTATCTATTGATGCATCAAGAAATCTACTTATGTCATAACTTAACTCATAGTGCATACCCTTAGGCATATCCTTCTGTAGTTTAGCCATCGTCTTCTTCACGTTCTGTATCACATCACGTGCATTTGAACCATAAGCCTGTTTCAATGTTATGGCTGCCGATGGATGTCCGTTAAGAGTAGAATAAATATCATACATCTCTGTACCGAAATCTATTGTGGCAACATCTTTTAAACGTACAAACTGACCATTAGGATTTGACTTCAAGATGATGTTTCCATACTCTTCTGGTGTAGTATATCGTCCTGGATATTTCAACACATACTCAAAACTCTCTGGTCGCTTACCCGAACTTTCACCCAGTTTACCTGGTGAAGCTTCTATACTCTGATCTTCCAAAGCCTGATTTACGTCATCAGCAGACAAATTATAGGCAGTTAGTTTATCTGGTTTCAACCATACGCGCATCGCATAGTTACGTGTACCAAGAATATCCAAGTCGCCCATTCCATCAACACGCTGTAATTCAGGAGAAATATTTATATCCGCATAGTTGAAAAGGAATTTCTGGTCAGCTTTAGGATCATTACTGTATAGGTTTATATACATCAGAATGTTAGGTTCCTCACGAGAAATCTTAACACCTTCACGCACAACAGCAGGTGGTAGCTTATTAATAGCCGCTGACACTCTGTTTTGTACATTAATAGCGTCAACATTAGGATCTGTTCCCAATTTGAACACGACATTTATTTCGCCCTCACCATCATTACCAGCATCAGACTCAATGTATTTCATGCCAGGAACACCATTAAGAACCTGTTCCAAAGGAATTACGACCGATTTGATCAGCAATTCATTGTTAGCACCAGGATAATTGGCGATGACATTAACCTTAGGAGGTGAGATAGAAGGATATTGAGTAATAGGCAAGTTGAGCAATGACAACACACCTATAAACACAATGACAAGAGAAACGACGATTGCAAGAACCGGTCTGCGAATAAACTTCTTGAACATAATTAGTTGGCTTTTAATTTGATAGACTGCATTACTTCAGCCGGGCTCTTATAACGTATTGAAATACGATCACCATCATTCACCTTCTGTATACCGTCTACCAGAATCTTGTCATTAATCGACAAACCTTCTGTTACAACATATACATTCTGCTTTTCAAAAGCTATTTTTATAGGACGTGCGTGGACATAACCACCAGCATCAACGACAAATACATATTTCTTATCTTGTATTTCATAGGTAGACTGCTGAGGTATTATCATTACGTTTCTTACAGGAATATTCATTCTCACTGTTCCTGTCTCACCATTTCTAAGAATACGATTCACATTGGCAAACTTAGCACGGAAAGCAATATTACCTGTTCCATTGTCAAACTCACCTTCTACATTCTGTAAATATCCTTTTGATGCAAAAGTAGTTCCGTTTGCTAGAATAAGACTAAGCGGAAGTTTGCGTCTCTCAGCAGCATGCTGTTGATAATCAAGATATTCTGGTTCTGAAACATTAAAATAAACATAAAGATTAGTGTTATCAGAAAGAGTAGAAATCAAGTCACCGTCTTGAAGTAAACTACCTTTTTTATTAGGTATTCTACCTATTATACCAGTAAAAGGTGCAGTAATAAGTGACAACTGCTTACGCTCAGTGGCAAGACGATAATCAGCCATAGCAGAGTTCAACTTCGCACGTGCCATCTTACGTGCATTCTTTGACACGATGTTGTTAGCCGCCAAAGTAGAAGTGTTCTGTAAATCTATGCGAGCCTGTTCAGCTTCAGCCTTAGACTTTTCCACTTCTTGTTGTGCACCAACCAAAGCAATACGAAACAAAGGCTGTCCGGCTTTCACCATCTGACCTTCATCAACATATATATCACGTAATATACCACCTTGTTGAGCTCTAATCTCAATGTTTTTCTGCGACTGTATGTTCGCTACATAGTCTTTTGAGACAGATGTGTTTGTTACCTCTGGAGTCGTAACTGAATAAACAGCAGATACATCCTTTTCCTTTGTCGATTTACAACTTATTGTTATCAGTGCCATACCAACGGCAAGCATAAGTATTTGTTTATTCATATTTTAACGAAATAAATAAATTTATGATGCAAAATTACTTATATTTGAACGATTAAAACGATAATAATCGATTAAAAGAGATTAAAGTGAGATTAAAACTTTCTAATATACTTCTTATGTGGTTCCATTATAAAAAAGGGTGACTCTCGCCACCCAAAATGTTTTCACAACGGAATAATCCTTATTGTGATTAGCTAAATTTTATGCAAATATCATGATTAATTTTGTAAATTGCAAGTTTTAAGACATTTTTTTTATAACTTTGCTAATACTTTAACCAAAACAACACTAATTATGGCAAAAATTCTAGGTTTGGACTTAGGAACCAATAGTATAGGATGGGCATTAGTTGATAATACCAGTAAACAAATCATCAAAGCAGGAAGTAGAATTATTCCCATGGATGCAAAGGCTATGTCTGACTTTGAATCAGGCACCCTCCAATCTTCAGCAGCAGCAAGGACTGGATTTAGAGGCATTCGTAGATTAAATGAACGTGCAGAACTCAGAAGACAAAGACTACTCCGAGTGCTGAATGTACTTAATTTCTTACCTGCTCACTTTCAAAAACAAATTGATTTCGATAAGCATCCCGGACAGTTTATTAACCATGGCGAACCCCTTTTGCCATATCGAAAGGATAGCAATAATAAAAATGAATTTATATTTATGGATTCATTTAAGGAGATGCTTGAAGAATTTAGAGAGATTCATCCTGAAATGTTAGCTGAAGGTCGCAAGATACCTTACGACTGGACTATATATTATTTAAGAAAAAAGGCTCTTATTCAGCCTATTAAGCGAGAAGAATTAGCATGGATATTACTCAACTTTAATACCAAACGCGGTTACTATCAACTGCGTGGTGAAGAGGAGGATGCATCTGCTTCTAAAAACGAAGAATACAAAGTGCTTACTGTTGTCAATGTAGAAAAACTGGATGCAGTCAAAAATAGAAAAGGATTGTATTGGTACGATATTACTTATGACAATGGTGCCAAACAACGCAAAACTGGTATCGTTGATCCTAGGAATATCGGGGACCAAGTAGAAGTTATTGTTACTACAACTTTAGATAAAGAAGGAAATATTGCTTTTGATAAAGAGGGAAATCCTAAGATTAAATTGCGTGATCCTCAAGAAGGCGATTGGACTCTGATGAAAAAACGAACCGAGGCCGATCTGAATAATAGAAATATTACGGTAGGTGAATATATATATGATTCAATTCTTGCAGACCCTACAATAAAAGTTAGAGGTAAACTTGTTAAAACCATTGAACGCAAGTATTATAAAGAAGAATTAATTAAAATTCTCAATAAGCAATGTAAATTTATACCAGAGTTAAGCGACTCTAATATATATGAGAAGTGTGTAAGAGAATTATATCATAATAATGAGGCACATATTCAATCTCTGTCTCAATCTAGTTTTACGAGTTTCTTTGTAGATGATATTATTTTTTACCAGCGCCCACTTAAAAGTAAGAAAAGTGAAATAGCTAACTGCCCTTATGAACATTATCAGTTTGTAAATAAGAACACTGGGGAAATCGTAAAGCAACCGATAAAGGTTATACCTAAGTCACATCCCATTTATCAGGAATTCAGACTCTGGCAGTTTATTTCAAATCTGCGAGTGATTCAGAAAGAAAAAAATGAAAATGGGAAATTGAAAACAGACGTAGATGTTACTGATGAATTTATAAATACAGCAGAGAAACGTTGTAAACTCTACGAACAACTTAACGTGCGCAAAGATATTAACAATAATCAGTTTGTTAAGTTGATTTGCAAAGAGAATGCATCTCTGTATAGATGGAATTATGTAGAAGATGCTAAAACTTATCCCTGTAACGAAACTCGATATCTCATAAACCGAGACAATGTGCTACAAAGTGATGAGCAATGTAATAGGAAAGAAATTGAATTGTGGCATATCTTATATTCCGTAAGTGATCCTATTTTGCTAAGAAAAGCACTCAATACTTTTGCAACTAAAAATGGTCTTGATGTGGAGAGTTTTGTAGAGAATCATATCCATATTAAGCCATTCAATGCTGATTATGGTGCATATTCTGAAAAAGCTTTAAAGCGATTACTACCACTTATGCGTATCGGTAAATACTGGCATGAGGAAAATATTAATGCAAAGACAAGAAGTAAGATTGATATTATAATAGCTGGAGAAGCTGATGATGCAATCTATGATGTAGCTGCAAAAAATCATATTAGCTTGACTTCCATTGACTCATTTCAAGGATTGCCACTATTTCTGACTGAGATGATTGTTTATGGCAAACGCAAAGAAGTGGGTATTTGGAAATCTCCAGATGATATAACGTATTATCTTAAATATGATTTTAAACAGCATTCACTGCGTAATCCGGTTGTTGAAACTGTATTAGGAGAAACATTGCGTGTTGTCAGGGATATATGGGCTAAATATGGCAAAATAGACGAAATACATGTTGAGATGGGACGCAATTTAAAGCAGTCTAAAGATAAGAGGATAAAGGACATGCAGCGTAATTCAAATAATGAACATACAAATTTGAGAATACGAAGACTACTTCAAGAGTTTGTTAACCCTGACTGTGAAATAGATAATGTGCGCCCATATTCTCCATCTCAGATGGAACTCTTTAAAATTTACGAAACAGATGTGCTTAATTCAAATGAACCTGATGATGATATTTTGTCTATAATCAAAGATCTTGGAGATACCACTAAACATGTATCTCATCAAGACATTATCAAATATAGATTGTGGCTTGAACAGCGATATACATCTCCATATACTGGTGATATGATACCATTGTCAAAGCTCTTTACCCCAGCCTATGAAATAGAACATGTAATACCTCAATCTAGATATTTCGATGACTCACTTAGTAATAAAGTAATCTGTGAAAGCGAAGTCAATAAGTTGAAAGATAATAGATTGGGATACGAATTTATTGTTGCTGAACATGGTCACATCATTGGTAAGCATCGTGTATTTGATAAAGTACAATACGAGGAATATGTGAGGGAGCACTATGCCAATGACAGACTTAAAATGAAAAAATTATTAATGGAAGACATTCCGGATTCGTTTATCCAGAAGCAACTTAATGATAGTAGATATATTGCTCGTAAGACCATCGAGATATTGTCTAGTGTCGTTAGAATAACTGATGAGAGCGGAGAAATAGCTGATAATGATAAGGCGGCAACAGCTATAAATGTAATAGCTACAAATGGCTCAATTACAGATCATCTTAAAAAGGATTGGGGGGTTAATCAAGTATGGAATCATATCATAGCCCCTAGATTTGAGCGATTAAATAAAATTACATCAACGGAACAGTTTGGTAAATGGATTGAAAAAAATGGAGAAAGATATTTCCAAACAGAAGTTCCGATTGATCTGTCCCCTGGTTTCAACAAGAAACGTATAGATCATCGTCACCACGCAATGGATGCAATCGTTATAGCTTGTGCTACTCGCAACCATGTTAACTATTTGAACAACAGTGCAGCTATTGACAACCAGAAAGATTTACGTATGGACTTACGTAGTAAACTATGTTTTAAGGATAAGACTGATGGTAATGGCAACTATGTATGGCGACTTAACAAACCATGGGATTCGTTCACACAAGATGTTGAGTCACAGCTAAGTTCTATTATTGTGAGTTTTAAGCAGAATTTACGTGTAATTAATAAAATGACCAATCACTACTCACATTATGTGAATGGAAAGAAAAAAATCGTTTCCCAAAATAGTACTGATAGTTGGGCGGTTAGAAAATCTTTGCATAAAGCTACAGTATCTGGTGCTGTGCGTCTGCAAACACAAAAGAAGGTTAGCTTAAAAGACGCATTGAACACCGATTGGCATCTCATAACTGATAAAGAAGTGCGCAAAGCCATTAAAGATATAATTGCGCAGTATCATAAGTTTGATGCCAAAATAATACTAAAGTATTTCAAAGATCGAAAAAATGAGTTGAATGGAAAAGATATATCAAAGGTAATTGTATATTATACCCCTGAAGTTCCAGAACTATCAGCTTCAAGAATAGCCATTGATGATACATTTGATGAGAAAAAAATCAATGCAGTTACAGATAGTGGAATACGTAACATTCTACTTAATCATTTCAAAGCTAACGACAGTGATCCTAAATTGGCTTTTTCAGCAGATGGTATTTCTAGAATGAACCAGAATTTAAAAAAACTGAATGGTGGTAAGGATCATAAACCTATTATAAAGGTGAGAAAATCTGAAACGCTAGGAATGAAATTCTCAATCGGTGAAAGAGGTAATAAAAATAAGAAATATGTTGAAGCTGATAAAGGAACAAATCTATTTTTCGCTATTTATGCAGACAAAGATGGAAATCGTTCATTTGAAAGCATACCTTTTAATGAATCACTAGAATGTATGAAAAATAATTTGCCAGTGGCAAAAGACATCAATGATAAAAGCGAAAAACTTCAGTTTGTATTATCTCCTGGAGACTTAGTCGTAGTAACTGATGAGAATGGTACTGTTCCAAATATGGAGAATGCTAAGATTTACAAAATGATGTCATCATCTGATAAAGATTGTTTTTTTATTCCACAATCAGTTGCGATGCCTATTGTTAAGACAGCCGAATTAGGCTCAAATAATAAATCTGAGAAATCATGGGATGGGGTGGCTATTAAAAAGAACTGTTTCAAACTTATTTTAGACAGATTAGGGAATGTTGAAAAAATAATCAAAGGGAATGTATGATCAAGAAAACACTATATTTTGGCAATCCAGCATACCTATCTCTTACCAACAAGCAACTTGTTGTAAAGCTGCCTGAAGTCGAGAATGCTGACAACATACCAGAGCCTATACGTAAAGAATCTGTAAGGACAATACCTATAGAAGATATTGGAATTATAATTTTAGATCATCAGCGTATAACAATTACCCAAGGGCTTATAGCTGCTCTTCTTGAAAATAATGCGGCTCTTATTTCTTGTAGTGATAAGCGCATGCCTACTGGTATGCTCTTACCGCTACAAGGCAATACCGTACATAATGAAAGATTCAGGCAACAAATTGACACTACCGTACCTTTAAAGAAGCAACTTTGGCAACAAACTATCAAAGCAAAAATTGAAAATCAAGCTGCAATATTATCTCAACATACCTCAAAATCTGTGGCTAGAATGTATGTAATGGCTAAAGATGTAAAAAGCGGAGACCCTGATAATTATGAAGCACAAGCAGCAGTGTATTATTGGAGGAACATTTTTACAGATATGCCTGATTTTATTAGAGATCCAGATGGAACACCACCTAATAATCTGTTAAATTATGGATACGCTATTTTGCGAGCTACTGTTGCGAGAGCACTCGTAGCAAGTGGACTTCTACCAGTTGAGGGAATACACCATCACAACAGATATAACGCTTATTGTTTAGCAGATGACATCATGGAACCTTATAGACCTTATGTTGACAAACTTGTAATAGAAATTATTTATAAATACGAGGAAATTCCTGATGAACTTACTGTTGATATGAAAAGTAACTTGTTGTCTATCCCTATAATAGATGTTATGATAGGTGGAAAGAAACGACCGCTAATGGTAGCTATATCTGAAACAACCTCTAGTTTAGCAAAATGTTTTAGTGGTGAACTACGCAAAATTTCTTATCCTAATGCCTTTATCTCAAAGATTTAATGAATACAGAATTATGTGGGTCTTAGTCTTTTACGATTTACCGACAGAAACAATGAAAGAACGTAAAGCTGCTGCTAAGTTTCGAAAAAATATTATGGCAGATGGATTTACTATGTTTCAGTTTTCCATATATGTACGTCATTGTGCAAGTATGGAAAATGCTCAGATTCATATTAACCTTAATTCCGCAGCGTTATTATTAATAAAAAGCACAAGTGCCTGATAAACAAAAGTCTACAAACACTTGGCTATGTCAGAAAAATCACCTACCTTAGTGCTACGAAACCATAACATACATAATTGTTCTGACATGGCAAAAGTAGCAATAAAATCTGAAAACATCACCTCTTTTGGTGGAATATTTCATGTAATGGACATTTTTTCTCATCTTGGAATGGGAAAACTAATAGTTTCAACCCTCGGCACAAGAGGATTGACTGGTAAGGCTTACTCTTATAGTGACATCATTTCGACTGTGTTTTACAGCTATTTGTGTGGTAGCGATTGTCTCGAAGACATCAATACACTGTTACCTCAGTTTTCCAAACGCCCAAATACCGGTATTCCCAGCGCTGACACAGTGGGGCGTGGATTGAAAGAATTGGCTGTAAAGAATGAAAATTGCAAATGCGAGCAATCGCAGGCTACATACAAATTCAATACAGCAGAAAAGCTTAACAAACTTCTTCTGGAAATGATTAAGAAATTGGGATTGATAAAAGTGGGGAGTAGTATCGACCTTGATTTTGACCATCAGTTCATTCCTGCCCACAAGTATGATTCCAAATACTCATACAAGGGGGATTATGGCTATTTCCCGGGATGGGCAACAGTAGGTGGAATCTTTGTTGGAGGCGAGAACCGCGATGGCAATACCAACGTAAAGTTTCATCAGGCAGACACACTCCGAAGAATCATGTCACGTTTGGTTGAAATACTCGGAGTTACCATCAACAGATTCCGTGCAGACTGCGGATCATACTCTAAAGAAATCGTTCAAACCGTTGAGCAATACTGTGAACTGTTCTATATTCGTGCGAGTAACTGCAGCGACAGATATGAAGATTTCCGCAATCATGAGTCCTGGGAAAACGCAGAGATTGGAAATGAAAGATGCGGGCTCATGTCTATGTCTGTTTCTGATTTTATTGAAGGCAAGAGCTACAGACTTGTCGTTCAACGCACGCCAAAGAAGGATAGCAACGGCACTATCGTAGAAGATATGTTTGGAACGGTCTACGTCTATCGTTGTATTATCACCAACGACTGGGATTCTTCAGAAACAGATATAATTGCATTCTATAACAAGCGTGGTGAGAGCGAAAAGAACTTCGATATCCAAAATAATGATTTCGGATGGGCACACCTTCCTTTCTCTTTTCTTGCCGAGAATACTGTGTTTATGATTGTCACGGCTATGCTGAAGAACTTCTATCTTTACTTATTGGATGTATTGTGTGAAAAAATCAAACCACTGAATAAGACAAGTCGATTGAAGCGTTTTATGCTCCACTTTATATGTGTTCCTGCAAAGTGGATAAAGACGGGGCGGCAGTACATATTGAACATTTATACTATGAAGAAATACTACTCAGACATATTTATAGAGTAGTATTGAAATTTTGATGGTTCTATATTGTTCCCATTCATTTGGGTGGGGGATTTTGTACTTGATAATGAACGATTAAGTATGAGGTTGCGTCAAAAAAATCGTTTTGCCACTTAAAACAGATAAAATGACTTCTCAACATTGATTTGAATTATGCAAGCAAACAGCCTGCGGAATTAAGGNGGTTGCGTCAAAAAAATCGTTTTGCCACTTAAAACAGATAAAATGACTTCTCAACATTGATTTGAATTATGCAAGCAAACAGCCTGCGGAATTAAGGATTAAAAGAGTGAAGTCATTGCTCCCCGAAAATGGTAATGTTGGTATTTTGTGTATTACTGATAAACAATTTAGTGATATACAGCTTTTTTATTGTAAGAAAGAGCAAAAACCAAATGCCCCATATCAGCAGTTAGAACTATTTTAGAAAACGGGATTTCTATATTAAATAGAAATCCCGCTTCTAATCTTGATTCTTTTTTTATTTCTAACATACAACATAAAGCATTGATTTACAGTTATATATAAAAATCAAGTTGTCAATGCACTTGCAAAGATATGAAAAATTTAGCTAATCACAACTGATTTACTTATGGGCTATCAGTCACGATAGTTGTCAATGCACTTGCAAAGATATGAAAAATTTAGCTAATCACAACACAAATGGATGGAAGTTCCTACATATGGCGTTGTCAATGCACTTGCAAAGATATGAAAAATTTAGCTAATCACAACAGGTAGCCGTTCAGAAGAAACATCTACCTGTTGTCAATGCACTTGCAAAGATATGAAAAATTTAGCTAATCACAACGGCGGTTAAGAGCAATGCACATATAGCATGTTGTCAATGCACTTGCAAAGATATGAAAAATTTAGCTAATCACAACGGGCATAAGGTTCAGCGTTGAGATAACAAGTTGTCAATGCACTTGCAAAGATATGAAAAATTTAGCTAATCACAACCGTGATATTCTTGAACCTTTGCGTGATTAGTTGTCAATGCACTTGCAAAGATATGAAAAATTTAGCTAATCACAACATCTCGATAGCACCGATACCGATCGCCCCTGTTGTCAATGCACTTGCAAAGATATGAAAAATTTAGCTAATCACAACGGCAGTGTAGTATTCCTCGTCTATCTCAAGTTGTCAATGCACTTGCAAAGATATGAAAAATTTAGCTAATCACAACAGGTTAGTATGGACGATGATGGAGAATCAGGTTGTCAATGCACTTGCAAAGATATGAAAAATTTAGCTAATCACAACTAGGGTTGTCATTGAGAGTTAGTCGGTCAGTTGTCAATGCACTTGCAAAGATATGAAAAATTTAGCTAATCACAACTCCGTCTGCCACCGTTCTTTGATAACTTTAGTTGTCAATGCACTTGCAAAGATATGAAAAATTTAGCTAATCACAACAGAGACGGCGACGAGGAGAGAAGCGACAAAGTTGTCAATGCACTTGCAAAGATATGAAAAATTTAGCTAATCACAACGTCTGTACCAAACGGGCTCAAACTGAATTGTTGTCAATGCACTTGCAAAGATATGAAAAATTTAGCTAATCACAACGAACTAGAGTAGGAAGCGCAGAAAGCACAAGTTGTCAATGCACTTGCAAAGATATGAAAAATTTAGCTAATCACAACAAAGCAATAATTTAAAAAAGTCCAGGAATGTTGTCAATGCACTTGCAAAGATATGAAAAATTTAGCTAATCACAACGTTAGAACCCAGCAACCAGCCATAGGTTCTGTTGTCAATGCACTTGCAAAGATATGAAAAATTTAGCTAATCACAACTTTTAACGTATTCAGAAAATAGTTCTGTCGGTTGTCAATGCACTTGCAAAGATATGAAAAATTTAGCTAATCACAACTAGCTCACAGAATAGCGACGTGTTCGGAATTGTTGTCAATGCACTTGCAAAGATATGAAAAATTTAGCTAATCACAACCGAGGAACAAAGGGAGTGTGGCTCGCTTAAGTTGTCAATGCACTTGCAAAGATATGAAAAATTTAGCTAATCACAACATGGAACAACCTTGCAAATGTCCGATGTTGTTGTCAATGCACTTGCAAAGATATGAAAAATTTAGCTAATCACAACGTGCACATTACTTAAAGCATTATGCTAAGAGTTGTCAATGCACTTGCAAAGATATGAAAAATTTAGCTAATCACAACTGTACTAATCTCAATTGTTGTTTTTATTGTGTTGTCAATGCACTTGCAAAGATATGAAAAATTTAGCTAATCACAACTGGGTCTGCAGTCTCTGTTACTTGGCCGAGAGTTGTCAATGCACTTGCAAAGATATGAAAAATTTAGCTAATCACAACAATACTAGGCTGTTATCCTCAAACTCTACAGTTGTCAATGCACTTGCAAAGATATGAAAAATTTAGCTAATCACAACTAAGGAGCTTAAAGAAAAAACGTGGAGCGGGTTGTCAATGCACTTGCAAAGATATGAAAAATTTAGCTAATCACAACGCCGCACTATTGCGGTTGTGGAGAGAGGCGGTTGTCAATGCACTTGCAAAGATATGAAAAATTTAGCTAATCACAACAATATACCTCGGCTTTATCATAACAGATTAGTTGTCAATGCACTTGCAAAGATATGAAAAATTTAGCTAATCACAACTGCATCCGAAAGCACACGGGCATTTGCCTGTTGTCAATGCACTTGCAAAGATATGAAAAATTTAGCTAATCACAACCCTTTATGTTACGAATAGGCGACAATTATTGTTGTCAATGCACTTGCAAAGATATGAAAAATTTAGCTAATCACAACTACAGCGCGCGAAAGCAGCGGCACGCCTGGGTTGTCAATGCACTTGCAAAGATATGAAAAATTTAGCTAATCACAACCGGCGGAACTGTACAGAAACGCGGAGCGCAGTTGTCAATGCACTTGCAAAGATATGAAAAATTTAGCTAATCACAACCGTCAACTATGTAGTGATAACCTGGCGTTTGTTGTCAATGCACTTGCAAAGATATGAAAAATTTAGCTAATCACAACGTGCTGTGCACACAAGCATATCATTTACGAGTTGTCAATGCACTTGCAAAGATATGAAAAATTTAGCTAATCACAACTATATGTTGACAATGACGCATCTCTACGAGTTGTCAATGCACTTGCAAAGATATGAAAAATTTAGCTAATCACAACATCACAACTCGTTTGAATATTAGATTGATAGTTGTCAATGCACTTGCAAAGATATGAAAAATTTAGCTAATCACAACTGGAGAATTACAACTAACCATAACAATTGGTTGTCAATGCACTTGCAAAGATATGAAAAATTTAGCTAATCACAACTTACGAGGTTCGCTGTCATATTACGATATGGTTGTCAATGCACTTGCAAAGATATGAAAAATTTAGCTAATCACAACGGTCATATTAACTACAAAATATAAAAATATGTTGTCAATGCACTTGCAAAGATATGAAAAATTTAGCTAATCACAACCATATTCAGGAAGTCAACAAATGGCACAGCGTTGTCAATGCACTTGCAAAGATATGAAAAATTTAGCTAATCACAACCTCTGCAATGATGGAAGTTTCGCAAAGATTGTTGTCAATGCACTTGCAAAGATATGAAAAATTTAGCTAATCACAACGCAATGTGCTTACTTCTTTACGCTTTAGTGGTTGTCAATGCACTTGCAAAGATATGAAAAATTTAGCTAATCACAACACAATGCTGGTGAAGAAAACCTAATAAGACGTTGTCAATGCACTTGCAAAGATATGAAAAATTTAGCTAATCACAACAGAGACCCTTAAGTAAAGTATTACGCAAAGTTGTCAATGCACTTGCAAAGATATGAAAAATTTAGCTAATCACAACCATTAGCGACAGTACGCATATCTATAAGCGTTGTCAATGCACTTGCAAAGATATGAAAAATTTAGCTAATCACAACAATATCGTTGTTGTAGAAAAAAATGGTTAGTTGTCAATGCACTTGCAAAGATATGAAAAATTTAGCTAATCACAACGACCTCATTAGGAATAGATGTATTAAGCGGTTGTCAATGCACTTGCAAAGATATGAAAAATTTAGCTAATCACAACTCATTTGTCCCTAACTCGCAAGTCCTCACGGTTGTCAATGCACTTGCAAAGATATGAAAAATTTAGCTAATCACAACTATATAAGATAAACAAGTATGACAATATCTGTTGTCAATGCACTTGCAAAGATATGAAAAATTTAGCTAATCACAACTAGCTGCTTCGTAAATAGATGCTCCTAACTGTTGTCAATGCACTTGCAAAGATATGAAAAATTTAGCTAATCACAACTAATTGTATCGTATTAAGTTATTCTTTTTGTTGTCAATGCACTTGCAAAGATATGAAAAATTTAGCTAATCACAACGAAACTCTGTAATGATATATTCCTTTTGCTGTTGTCAATGCACTTGCAAAGATATGAAAAATTTAGCTAATCACAACCATCAAGTTCATCAGTAGCACAAAGCGGAGGTTGTCAATGCACTTGCAAAGATATGAAAAATTTAGCTAATCACAACTATCTGTTTATGATTATTAACTTTATGATGTTGTCAATGCACTTGCAAAGATATGAAAAATTTAGCTAATCACAACCAAGTTTGCATGATAAAAATAATATATCAAGTTGTCAATGCACTTGCAAAGATATGAAAAATTTAGCTAATCACAACTAGAACAATAGTAGAACAATTGCAATTATTGTTGTCAATGCACTTGCAAAGATATGAAAAATTTAGCTAATCACAACTAGTTGTAACTTCGCCCATCTTGAAAGTTAGTTGTCAATGCACTTGCAAAGATATGAAAAATTTAGCTAATCACAACAGTCTTCAAAGTAACTTTCATTAGTGCCATGTTGTCAATGCACTTGCAAAGATATGAAAAATTTAGCTAATCACAACTATTTTATGTAAATCTTCTTTTAGTTTAAGTTGTCAATGCACTTGCAAAGATATGAAAAATTTAGCTAATCACAACCATATACTTCTCATACTTTTCTCCATACAGGTTGTCAATGCACTTGCAAAGATATGAAAAATTTAGCTAATCACAACCTCTAGCTATTGCTTGAGACATTAAAGGAGTTGTCAATGCACTTGCAAAGATATGAAAAATTTAGCTAATCACAACGCTGCTTAGGCTCTGATTTGCTTTCGTAGAGTTGTCAATGCACTTGCAAAGATATGAAAAATTTAGCTAATCACAACACGCTTTGTCTAGCGATATGCCAAGCGAAGGTTGTCAATGCACTTGCAAAGATATGAAAAATTTAGCTAATCACAACTAAAATAGTGATGTATCACTAATCAGATATGTTGTCAATGCACTTGCAAAGATATGAAAAATTTAGCTAATCACAACAAAGCCGTGCATTGGATCGTGGCTAGCTAGTTGTCAATGCACTTGCAAAGATATGAAAAATTTAGCTAATCACAACGCCAATGCTCATTGGCAAATCCACGTATAGTTGTCAATGCACTTGCAAAGATATGAAAAATTTAGCTAATCACAACCGACACCGTGCTATCCTTCAGCCATTCCTTGTTGTCAATGCACTTGCAAAGATATGAAAAATTTAGCTAATCACAACATATATATAATAGGTAATACATTAGTATATGTTGTCAATGCACTTGCAAAGATATGAAAAATTTAGCTAATCACAACTGTCTAGTACCATTACTGCAATCTTGTGAGTTGTCAATGCACTTGCAAAGATATGAAAAATTTAGCTAATCACAACAGTAAATGAGTTGTCTCAGAATTCTTCAGCGTTGTCAATGCACTTGCAAAGATATGAAAAATTTAGCTAATCACAACTGGTCCAGTGAGGTAAAACATTTGCTATATGTTGTCAATGCACTTGCAAAGATATGAAAAATTTAGCTAATCACAACGGTAGTTGGTTTTCATCAAAAGCATGGGAAGTTGTCAATGCACTTGCAAAGATATGAAAAATTTAGCTAATCACAACGAGTAAGGCTAGTGTACTGCGCATCTTAGGGTTGTCAATGCACTTGCAAAGATATGAAAAATTTAGCTAATCACAACCCATTGCAGAAGGACCTGTATCTTGTCGATGTTGTCAATGCACTTGCAAAGATATGAAAAATTTAGCTAATCACAACTCGCATCAAGAACCTTAGCACGAAAATGAGGTTGTCAATGCACTTGCAAAGATATGAAAAATTTAGCTAATCACAACGAGGGTAAGGCAGTACGCTTTGGCGACTTGGTTGTCAATGCACTTGCAAAGATATGAAAAATTTAGCTAATCACAACTAACTCCGTAATCTCTTGCGTATGCGTAGCGTTGTCAATGCACTTGCAAAGATATGAAAAATTTAGCTAATCACAACGGAATCAACCACAACATTAATAAATCAATCGTTGTCAATGCACTTGCAAAGATATGAAAAATTTAGCTAATCACAACACATGCAAAGGCTATTATGTTAGCATCTTAGTTGTCAATGCACTTGCAAAGATATGAAAAATTTAGCTAATCACAACAAAAGTGGATGAATTTCCAAATGGCTATGGGTTGTCAATGCACTTGCAAAGATATGAAAAATTTAGCTAATCACAACTTCTATTACTAAACCTTTAATCTTATTTGGTTGTCAATGCACTTGCAAAGATATGAAAAATTTAGGTAATCACAGAATCAAATGCTTTCGAAAATATTATTTGTGTGTAAACCAAGTAATGACAATACTTAAAGATAATGGAAATTCAGAAGCTATATTTAATCTTAACTTGATAACAGCATTTGAAGTTGTTGTAGAAACGTCTTCGGATAAAAACTTTCTACTTCGCTTTAATAGTGACAAGAGAGAAGAAGTTGAGCTAGAAAAGGGACTAAGTCAAACGTTAATATTGAGTTAAAAGGGACTAAGTCAAGTGTTAAAAGGGAGCAAGTCAGAAATAAGAAAGGACTAAGTCGGATAGAAAGAGGGACTAAGTCGGATACAGTCACGTCACGACTCCTAGAATACTGCACAACTCCAAAGTCTATGCAAGAAATAGCAGAATTCTTAAGATATAAGAACCGAACAAAACTAAAACAGAATTATATAAATCCTTTGCTCGGCAATTTTCTGAATATGACAATTCCCGATAAACCTAAAAGTCGTTTGCAAAAGTATGTAACTATTAGAGGTTAAGAATATGGAATAACTTTCTACAAATGTTGAAGTTGATAATACTTACACTATCAAAAAAATAGATAATGTAATTAAGTAAACTAATAAACACAATTGAACTGTTCGCAAATGCCGAACAGTTCAATATAAATATCTAGTTCAAAGTTTATTTTCTGTTAGGATCTTTACTAACAACATAGCTGTTAGCCTGATGTGTAGCAAGAACAAGGACTTCTGCTATTTGTACATGCTCTGGTGCACTTGCTGCATAGAAAACAACATCGGCTATATCTTCACCACAAAGTGGATGAATACCATTATATACATTATCAGCTTTGCATTTGTCACCATTGAATCTGGTAACACTGAAGTTTGTCTCTACCAATCCTGGTTTGATATTGGTGACTCTTATGCATGTGTCAGCTAAGTCGATACGAAGACCATCACTGATGGCTTTAACGGCTGACTTAGTAGCGCAATATACGTTACCGCCCGGATAAGCTGCTTCACCGGCAAGACTACCCATATTGATTACATGACCACGATTGCGCTCTACCATGTGCGGAACTACAAGGTGAATCATTGTAAGCATACCCTTGATGTTGGTATCTATCATCGTCTCCCATTTCTCTGGGTCAAGCTCATATTCCTTTTCCAAACCTAATGCCAGTCCAGCATTATTAATGAGTACGTCTATATCACGCCATTTTCCTGTCAGTGTATCTACTGCCTCTGTTGCTGCGTTACGGTCACGGATATCGAAGTTAAGCAACTTCACGTCGGTACCGTCAGCATTAAGACGACTCTGCAATAAATCTAATTTGCTCTGATTACGACCTGTAAGTACCAAGTCGTATCCTCCTTTAGAGAAACGAAGGGCACATGCCTCGCCAATACCACTTGTAGCTCCTGTTATCAATGCAATCTTTTTCATATTATGATTTCTATATTATTAATTTATGATATGCAAACATGCAATAATAAAAATACTGTTGTCTATGCTCTTGCAAATATACAGAAATTTTAGCTTATCACAACCTCAATTCTTTATTTCATTAAATATAAACGATATGGGCGTACTATTTAAGTGCGCCCATCATATTAATTAGCTAGTTTTTTAAGTTGTCTATAATTATATATCAATATTGTGACAGATATAATTGTAGCCAACGTATCGCTTACAGGTATACTCATCCAAATTCCATTCAGTCCAAAGAATAATGGGAACACAAGCAATGCTGGTATGATCAGAATTAACTGCCGAAGCAATGATAAGAATATGGCTGTTTTCACATACCCGATACTCTGAAAGAAACCTGTTGAGATAACCTGTATACCGAGTAGAGGTACTGCCATCATCATTATTCTCATACCCGACGCAGCAATCTCTGTAAGTTGCTTGTCTGTGGTAAACATGGAAGTAATCATGTGTGGGAAAAATTCTCCTAGCAAGAACCCTATAACTGATATAAAAGTAGCGAACATAATAGAAAGTTTCAGCACCTTAAAAGCTCTATTGTATAATCTCGCACCATAATTATAACCTACAATTGGCTGCATACCTTGCATAAGTCCTATGACAACCATTACAAATAAGAATAAGAAACGATTGATTATTCCATAAGCGCCAACAGCCATATCACCTCCATATCGAGTCAGACTATTCGTGATAATGATAACAACCACGCATGCTGTCAGATTCATGAAGAATGGAGAAAGACCTATTGACATCATCTTTGAAATCATATTCCATCGTAATCTGAATATGCCTTTCTGAAAATGAATACAGTTATTCTTATTATTAAAATGATGTAGCTGATAACACAGCATGATTGCTTGTGACAAGACCGTTGCCAATGCACTTCCACGCATTCCCATCTTCAATCCAAAAATGAATATTGGATTTAGTATAACAACGATAAACACCATGCCGATTGTGGCAATCATTGCTTTTTTTGGAGCAGCTGAAGAGCGCAACATTGCGTTGAGGTTGAAAAACAGTTGCGTAAATATAACACCAGCAAGAAATACCTGCATAAAACTGCGTGCATAAGGAAGCGTCTCTGCTGACGCTCCAGATAAAATAAGGATTTTATCAAGAAATGTATAGCATACAATGATTAGTATTGTCGCATAGATAATGCTCAAAGTAACAACGTTGCCTAATATAACATTTGCACTCTTATAATCTTTTTGCCCCAGTCTTATTGACATTAAGTTGGCACCACCTATGGCAACAAGTGTTGAAAATGCTATCATCATATTCATTAATGGTAGCAATACAGCCAATCCTGATAATCCCAGTGTACCTACACCATGTCCAATGAATATACTATCGACAATATTAAATATTGACATCACTGTAGATGCAACTATTGAAGGCAATGCATACTTTAGCAGCAACCTACTTACGCTTTCTGTTTCGAGTTCTTTAGGTTTATTAATCATATTATATTGTAGTATCCTATACTTCTTATCTTATCGGCAATACATTGCCTTATTATTATATTGGGATTGTCTAAACATACTTGGATGTTCCATAAGATTTCCAACCAGTATGCCATCAATGAAAGAAGGATGCACCTGCACTGAATAAGGCAACACCATTCAAAGTCACATTCACTATTGTCAGTAGTCTGTGCAAAGATACAAAAAAACAGCGAACCATAACTACACAACTAGAAAAACAATAAATATTCTCCTACATTATTTTATGATACAACAATCACAAAACAAGGAATTAAGTATATGCAAACTATAGTTATTTATAAACAGATCTATCAATAAGTTTTTTTTTACATCTTAAATCATCAAAAAACAAAAACATCCAGAAAGTTTAAAATAGGCAAATATCCTCCACTCATGATATAAGCATTTGACACATAAATGATTAGAGGTGGAGGTTAACCTCCACTATCATCCACCATCCTCCACGTTTTTGTAAACTATTAAGAAATATCCTACTAACATTGAACTTATATCTAAAATATCATGAATAACAATAAATCAGATATATTTACAATTGTACGAATATATCTTAGTTCATTTATCGCCTGATAAATAGCATCAAATAGATGACAACCATATTGTGATGATTGCCCGCTGTTTTCTGGTATTCAACTAATACACCAAACGACTTTTCTACAAATTATTATCCATAACCGTTTTTACACGTTGTAAGTGCATCATGATTAAATCACCTTATCAGAAACACACCTTTTTTTCGTCTTTTCTTAGCTTCTTCGAGTTGCTTAAAATATTTTTGCTGAATCGGTTTAAGATATTTTTTTGATTTTGTCGTTATACACATAATACCTCCCATACGTGGATAAAAGTATTTTAAAATATTTTTGTCCTTTACGATGTTTACACTTATAATATCATCTTGTTTCAGACCATCAATGTCCTGTACTTCAACTCCATCAACCAGAATCACAGGAATATTCAAAGAATCCTTTTGCAAATGGGTTTGAGCATTTAATTGCAAGCTTAAGAATAATGCTGTTAAAATAATAATGTGTTTTTTCATTTCAGATATTTTTTTATTCACATAGTAAAAATACAATTTATTTCTAATAATCACATTATCTCCGACTTTATATTTACCATAATTAACATTTACTACAACTCTTTGCCACAAAGAAAAATAGCCTTTCGATACATCATTTAGTGATAAGACCCATATCACTCTGCAATATACGAAGAAACACTGAGTGATTAGGGCCTAATCACTCGATAAACTAAAGTATTTTGGAAACGTTTGATCGATGAAACGGAAACGTTTATACGATATAATAGTTTCATTCCTACGACATAATGGAAACGTTTGATCGATGGAATAGATCCCATTCTACGACTCAACGGAAACAGTTGATCGTCAATTAAGAGGATTAAATATAAATTGACGAAGAAACACGGAAACACTTATCCACATAATGCAGATTTATTAAAATACAATCGAAATATCATTCCAAAACATTTCACACAAATAGAGCGCTCTACAAATGTAAACATATTTATCTTTAGATTATTTGTTATAATTCAGACGTATGTTTGGTACTTGCTTGTTATTTCTTAATAGTTTACAAAAACGTGGAGGTTAGTGGATGATAGTGGAGGTTAACCTCCACCTCTAATCGTTTATATATCAAACGCTTATGTTACGAGTGGAGGATATTTGTCTGTTTTCAAACTTTTGGGATAATTTTATTTTTCAACCATTGAGCATGTAATAAAAATACATACACATTCAAAATCACATTTCACGCTTACGGCATTTACTTTCTATAGGCAGCCAATTATTGCTAATAAATTGCAAGTCGATATTTAACTACATTTATACAAGAAAGGTAACATTTGTTACCATTTTATTTATTGAAATGTTCATATCTTTGCTAAAAGATAAATTATAAAGATATGAACAAACTCAAAATAAAAAGAATTTATCTTCCCTATGATGAAGAAGACGGGTATCGAATATTGATAGACCGACTATGGCCTAGAGGAATTTCGAAGACAAATGCAGCCATTGATGAACATTGCAAGGATATAACACCATCGACAGAAATAAGAAAGACATTCGGACACAAAGAAGAAAACTATAAAGCATTTGCAGAAAACTACAGAAACGAACTCGCCAATAACAAAGACGCAATGCCTTTTGTAGAACACTGCAGAGAATTGCTTGAAGACGACAATGTAACACTTTTGTATGGTGCGAAAAGCGAAACTTGCAACCATGCCATAATACTTCATGACTGGATTATGTCAAAGTTGGAATGACATAACGCGCATTTAGGTAACATTTGTTATTCGCTATCATCATGGCATTGGATTTGTATCTATAAGAATAGAAAATATTGTTGAACAAATAAAAATAAAACTGTATGGCAAGATTTGAAAAAGGAAAAGCCCTAAATCCTAATGATATCATAGCATATCAAGAAGAAGGTATCGTAAGTATGGAACTTCTACATAACGAAAGCGGAAGCATTACTCTTTTCGCTTTTGGTAAAGGTCAACAGCTCAGTCCACACTCTGCCCCACTCGATGCTTTTATACAAGCAATAGACGGACAGTTTGTATTAACTCTGGATGACGAAGAACATCTTATTAAAGCCGGAGAAATATTCATGATACCGGCAGGTCATGTTCACAGTCTGCGAGCAGACAACAAATTTAAGATGATCATAACAATGGTTTCAGTTAAAAGAAATATTGACTTCAAAAAATAGAAAAAGAGAACAAAAAAGAGATGATATAAGATGTATAAGCTTATAATATCATCATTACAAGGTATTGTAAATTATTTATTTTAGCACTATATTTGCACAAAAAAGCAATAGAAAAGACTGATTGTATTAACTCTCGACGAAGATGATTATCATTTAAAGCCAAACAAATATTCATGATGGCGACAGGTGGTATTCACAGTCTGCAAGCAGACAACAAGTTCAAGATAATTCAAACATTGATTTCAGCTAAAAGAAATATTCATTTTAAAATAAAAAAGGAGATTAAATATGAAAAAAACATTGGTAGTATTTGGTTCGTCAACAGGCAATTGCCAAGGCTTTGCCGAAATTATCGCTCAGAAACTGAAAGCTGATATAGTTGACGTAAGCGACCTTAATATAGAAAAGCTTGCAGAATACGACAATCTTGTACTCGGTACTTCAACATGGGGTTCTGGAGAAGTTCAGGATGACTGGTATGACGGCATAGATAAGTTAAAGGATGCTGATCTCAGCGGAAAGACAGTTGCACTGTTTGGATGCGGAGATGCTGATAGCTATAGCGATACTTTTTGCGGAGGCATTAGCGAGATTTACAACACAGTGAAAGACTCTGGTGCCAATATCCTAGAAGGAGTTGATGCTGCAGAATATACGTATGATGACTCAGAATCAGTGATAGACGGCAAATTTGTGGGACTAGCACTTGATGTTAATGAGGATGAAGCCAAGAGCGAAGGACGCATTGACAAGTGGATAGAATCAATAAGCAATTCCCTCTGATATTAAAAGAAGTATAATCTTTATAAATCATCATTATTAGGTATTGCAAATAATGTAATATAATGCTATATTTGCATTAAGATATTTAATAAAAAATATTATTATGAAAATAGAAAAGATTTACGCAAGAGAAATTCTTGATTCAAGAGGTAACCCAACAATTGAAGTTGAGGTAACAACAGATAATGGTGTAATGGGCAGAGCTAGTGTTCCATCCGGCGCATCAACAGGAGAGAACGAAGCATTGGAACTACGTGACGGAGACAAAAGCCGTTTTGGTGGTAAAGGTGTATTGAAAGCTGTTGAAAATGTAAACAAGATATTAGGTCCAGCACTGAATGGTTTCGATATTCTTAACCAACGTGCCATTGACTACAAGATGTTAGAGATAGACGGGACTCCTACAAAAAGCAAATTGGGTGCAAACGCAATTCTCGGAGTTTCACTAGCAGTAGCACATACAGCAGCAAAAGTTCTGAACATTCCTCTTTACAAGTATATCGGCGGTTCAAACACTTATGTTCTGCCGGTACCAATGATGAATATCATTAATGGCGGCGCACATAGTGACGCTCCTATTGCATTTCAGGAATTCATGATTCGTCCAGTCGGTGCATCTTCAGAGAAAGAGGCGATACGCATTGGTGCTGAAGTTTTCCACACTTTGCAGAAGAATCTTAAAAAGAGAGGATTGTCAACAGCTGTAGGGGACGAAGGTGGTTTCGCTCCAAAACTGGCTAATATTGATGATGCACTGCAAAGTATCGTTGAAGCTATAAAAGATGCAGGCTATCAACCAGGCAAAGATGTAACAATAGCTATTGACTGCGCTGCAAGCGAGTTTGCAAGTGAAAAGGGCGGTAAATACTATTATAACTATAAGCAACTGTCAAACGGAACACCGAAAGATCCGAACGGTAAGGAACTATCTGATGATGAACAGATAAAATTCCTTGAAGAACTGATAACAAAGTATCCTATTGACAGTATTGAGGATGGTCTTGACGAGAACGACTGGGATGGTTGGCAGAAGCTAACAAAAGCACTTGGAGACAGATGCCAATTGGTTGGGGACGACTTATTCGTTACAAACAGTAAATTCCTTGAAAAGGGAATAAAACTGGGAGCGGCCAATTCAATTCTGATTAAGGTAAACCAGATCGGTACTCTAACAGAGACTCTCGAAGCTATAGAAATGGCTCACCGTCACGGTTATACCACTGTAACTTCTCACCGTTCAGGCGAAACAGAAGATACAACGATTGCTGATATTGCTGTTGCAACAAACTCTGGACAGATAAAGACTGGTTCTATGTCAAGAACAGACCGTATTGCAAAGTATAATCAGTTAATACGTATTGAAGAAGAACTAGGCAGTAATGCACAATACGGTTATAANAAACTGAAATAATACAAATNTATTCNTTCAATGAATATCATTGAAGGATATCATAACTAAAAAAGACTCAGAGTCCGAGAAAATGTTTAATCATTATTCGGATTCTGAGTCTTTACTATTTGATACTACGATCTATTAAAACAGCCTGCTTACTATTTCGGCAGACTTGCCCTCATAAATTCTAACATCTGTAATTGGTGTATAACGCAAATCCTTATAAGCTAATAGCTGCAATGCNACAAACTCATGATCTGCAGATATACAACCTTCAAGACGGATATTGCTCATTGCTGCCGACTTTACTNCAGCAGCCTCATTTACGGCAGCTTCTAAGTTTTCATCNTTTGCATTGATAACAGCCTCTATCTTGTTACAGGCATCCTGATTATATTCTTCANCAATAGCTTTAACNGTACTACCTGTTGGAGTGTAGATTACAGAGGTACTGANACCCATGAATGACTTCTTTAATGATATTTTATCGTTTGAGAAGATAACATCTGCCATCTTCAAATTCTTTATGTTCATATTAAAATAATGTTGAGCATACTCCACCCACTTATCAATTNTGTGAAAAGGAGTAAGCANTTGTTAGACTTATATGCAGGATNCAATCCNGCGATTATTAATTAGCTCCATANCAGGAGCANCAAACCGTTCCGCATGCAAATACATAACGGAAAAANATAAATCTAACACAACAGGCGCCTCAATGCAAATATATAATAATCACACGAGGCTTGGGATTGAAATGGGGCCGTCTCTAAACGGCAACATCCTCCCATGAGCAAAAAACATGATTGTGGTTTTGATATATAAAATACTATTTTTCCAAATATTTTACCCGTATTCTCCACAAAAACAGGAATAATCCTTTGAGGACATGTACTGCAAACTCTCAATAAACTGAGCGAATCAGAAAGTACTGCCTCCTTTGATGTATCATTATGCTTAGACACCACACTAATCTTATCCTTCCGTGATCTTGTCACGGCATGAGTTTCCTGCTGACCAACGATCAACATGAAGAATATGATTAATATGTGAAGATAACGATTCATCTAGTCAATCAATATGATTGTAACCGAACGTGCAGCCTGAGCACCCATAACAAGAGATTGCTCTATATCAGCAGTCTTACTTGGTCCGCTGATAAAACANCCGAAACCGTAGTCTGTCATGTGTATGGCTTTATATGCATCGTGCATATTGTCAACAATACTGCTCTTGTGAAGGATAATCACAAGATTCTCTGAAATGAAGCATACTGATTTTTCTTTCATACTCTGCGGAACCCAGACGCAAGCATTTTCTGCCACGCCTACTTCTCCATTCACAACACCAACATCAGTACCGTTTAAATCTTGAGCCTCAGCAACAGTATCAGGATTGAGACTGGCATCTATTCCAGAAACATTACTTGCTATTACCTTTGCATCAGGATAAACCTCACGTATAATGGCATTCAGGTCGTCATCCTTTTTGGCATTGACAACCTTTCCACCAGATGTTTCTGTCATTGAAATGAACTGGGCTACAGTATCTTCATACTTGATACCGTTTATGTTCATATCAGGCATATCAAACTGCTGAGTAGTATTTGCACGCAATTTATTTAGAAATTCTTCTTTATTCATCTTTTCGTACGTGTTATTTTAAACCTTCTCTCCACAAACTGCGAAATGATTTCTTTGCAAATTCTGGATTGNTATGTCCCAAGCCCCATGGATTNAGATGTCCNATATTGGTGATACTNTCTGGTACNATATTTGCCAATGGAGCAAATTTAAGAGCTGTATTGTAAAGANGCGGATTATTAAAAAGTACNGACATGCCTACTGACATGATTTTCTTCATTTTATTAGCCTTACCCAATGCTTCAAGACGTTGACGCCAAAGATATATCTGACTGCCTGGAGCAACTTCTGCTGGGCATACATTATCGCAACTTAAACAAAGTGAACAAGCACTTACATTCTCACTGTGCTTTTGTGGGTCATGAAGCATTCCTAAGTTAACACCGATAGGACCTGGAATGAAATATGTATAACTATATCCTCCACTGCGACGATATACCGGACAAGTATTCATACAAGCTCCGCAACGAATGCATTTAAGAGTTTGCCAATGTTCCTTATCAGCAATGATATCACTTCTGCCATTATCAACAAGAACCACATGCATCTCAGCTCCTGGTCGTGCCTGTCTAAAATGGGATGTGAATGCTGTTGTAGGCTGACCTGTTCCGCAACGACAAAGAAGACGATGGAACACAGCCAATGAATCATAATCCGGAACAAGTTTCTCTATACCCATTGCTACGATGTGCAGTTTAGGCATTGACGTACTCATATCAGCATTACCCTCGTTTGTACATACTACGACATCACCAGTATCAGCAACACCAAAGTTGCAACCAGTCATTCCCGCACCTGCATCCATAAACTCTTTGCGCAAACTATAACGGGCACAACGAGTGAGGTAGACAGGATCATAGTTTCCTATTTCCTTAGAGATACCTTTTTGCTCAAATATTTTTCCAACTTCTTCGCGTTTCAAGTGACTGGCAGGGACAACGATATGACTTGGTTTCTGATTAAGGAGCTGTAGTATTCGCTCACCCAAATCAGTCTCCACAACATCTATCCCATGTTTTTCCAGATATGAATTCATCTCGCACTCCTCAGTAAGCATAGACTTTGACTTCACCATCTTGCTCACATTATGGCTTTTCAGGATATCCAACACTGTTTCATTAAACTCGCTTGCGTCAGCAGCCCAATGAACAATCACTCCTCTACTTTCAAGATTGGCAGAAAACTGTTCTAGATAATCAGCTAGATGAGTAATCGTATGGCGCTTTATATCACTGGCATGACTGCGTAGTTCTTCCCATTCGGGCAGTTGTTCAGCCATGTTATCATGCTTTTCCCTTAACGCCCAGAATGTTTGGTCGTGCCATGTTGTCTTCGCACGGTCTTTATTGAATATTTCAGCATTCTTTGAATGAATGGTACTCATAATATCTTTCCTTTTAATTAAAGTCCGGCAGCAAGAATCTGCGATACATGAACAAACTTTATATTCTTATTCTCACGTTTGGCAATACCAGCCATGTGCATAAGACAACTACTGTCAGGTCCTGTCACATATTCAGCTCCAGTAGCCATGTGACGTTCTATTTTATCTTCACCCATACGTATTGACACTGCAGTTTCTTCAACAGAAAACATACCGCCGAATCCACAACATTCATCTTTACGTTCAGGTTCCTTTATCGTGATACCATCTATCAGTTTCAATAAATCAATAATCTTGTTGAACTGCGGAACATGAAGTTCTGAAGGTGATGACAATCCCAATTCTCTCACGCCATGGCAACTGTTGTGTACACTCACGACATGATTGAAACTACCCGGAAGGGAAGTTATCTTTAGCACATCATGGAGAAATTCCACGATATCCATTATCTTTTTTGAAGATACACATTCATGCTCACCTTCAAGGATATGCGGATAAAACACTTTCACGTAAGCAGCGCATGACGCAGAAGGCGCAACCACATAATCAAAATCCTTAAACATGTCATCAAACTTCCTAGCCAAAGGCTTTGCCATACGTTCAAACCCAGCATTTCCCATAGGTTGCCCACAGCAAGTTTGCTTTTCAGGGTAACTCACGTCAACTCCGAAATGCTTAAGTAATTTATACGTAGCCACACCAGCTTCCGGATACAAAGCATCGACATAGCATGGAATAAACAGTCCAACTTTCATTATATACCTCGATATTATTTAAAATATTTAATACCTAAAATTTTACCGAAAAGAAATATTCGACAAACTATTTTCTCATATTCTCATCAACAAACGAGAAAGGCAACAAATCTTTAACACTATTCAGTACATATACACCTTTTGTGCCATAAAGAAGAATGCGCACACTCTGCTTATATCTATCTTCGATTTCCAGAATTACCTGTCTGCAAGCTCCACATGGAGTTATTGGGTCAGCAAGAAATCCGTGATCATTATATGCAGCTATTGCCAATGCAGATATTGGCTGATCAGGACGCTGTGACTGAGCAGCGAAGATCGCAGAACGTTCGGCACAAAGTCCAGATGGGAATGCTGCATTCTCCTGATTAGCACCTATAACGACATCACCATCATTAAGTCTTAATGCAGCTCCAACATGGAAATGGCTGTAATTAGCATAACTATTTGATGTAGCAGCTTTTGCACGTTCTATAAGCTGATTGTCTTCAGCACTTAATTCTTCAGGCTGGCAGAAATCATAATTTATTTCTATCTTCAATTTCTTCATTTTGCTCTGATGTTTTCTATTTGTAGCGACAAAGATACAAATTTATCCCAATTATTTACGCTATATATTCACTTTTTTGCTATTAAAGACATAGCTAAACTTAATTTACACAAAGGTATGAACCCCGCAATAATAAAAAAACTATTTTTTATTTTGTATTGTGTTCGGCTTGCACTACCTTTGTAGACTAAAATAAAGAAATATGATTGTTTGCATAGCTGAGAAACCTAGCGTAGCTAAAGACATTGCACGCATCCTTGGGGCCAATAGTTCCAGAGATGGATACATGGAAGGAAACGGATATCAGGTCACATGGACTTTCGGACATTTATGTGAGCTAAAGGAGCCAAACGACTACAGTGAGAATTGGAAACACTGGAGTTTGGCTGCTCTACCTATGATTCCATTACGCTTCGGAATAAAAGTTATTCCTGATGACGGAATAAAGAAACAGTTTGCTACAATCGAGAAACTTTATTCACAAGCCGACGAGATTATAAACTGCGGTGATGCTGGACAGGAAGGTGAACTTATCCAAAGATGGGTTATGCAAAAAGCACATGTGAAATGCCCTGTAAAAAGACTTTGGATATCATCTATGACTGATGAAGCTATCAAACAAGGCTTTCAGGAACTCAAAGAACAGGCTGATTATCAACCGTTGTATCTTGCAGGTCTAAGCCGTGCAATCGGTGACTGGTTGCTAGGTATGAACGCCACACGTCTATATACCCTTAAATACGGACAGAACCGACAGGTGCTTAGTATTGGACGAGTTCAGACCCCTACTCTTGCCCTTATTGTAAACAGGCAAAAAGAAATAGAAAACTTTAAACCTGAAACATATTGGGTTTTGGCTACAATATATCGTGACACGCAATTCACGGCAACATCGGGCAAGTTCACCAGTAAGGAAGAAGGTGAGCAGGCTTTTGCAACAATTGAGGGAAAGCCTTTCTTCATCACGAATGTGCAGAAGAAGAAAGGTACTGACGCACCACCACATCTATATGACCTTACTTCATTACAGGTAGACTGTAACAAAAAGTTCGGTTATTCAGCTGAAACGACTCTTAATATAATTCAGAGTCTTTACGAAAAGAAATTCACCACATATCCACGTGTTGACACTCAATACCTGAGCGATGATATATATCCAAAGTGTCCACAGATACTCAACGGAGTAAGTCAATGCAAGATCGACAGTCAGCCTAAGTATATGGAATTGGTTAAGAATCTTGCTGCAATAAGTGCCAAACTCCCAAAGAGTAAAAAGGTTTTTGATACGAGTAAGGTTACAGATCACCATGCCATTATTCCTACAGGTGTACCTGTAAACGGCTTGACAAATATGGAACAGAATGTATTCGATCTCATCGCTACACGTTTCATCAGCGTATTCTATCCAGATTGTAAATTCTCTACGACAACAGTACTTGGAGAAGTTGACAAAATCGAATTTAAGGTTATAGGAAAAGAAATTCTTGAGCCTGGTTGGAGAGTTGTTTACAGCAAGGACACGAATACAAATGACGATGATGAGAAGAAGAGTGACGAAGAACGAACATTGCCTACATTCACAAAAGGTGAAAATGGTCCTCACACTCCTACCTTGACAGAAAAGCAGACAACACCGCCAAAATACTATACTGAGGCTACATTGCTAAGAGCTATGGAGACTGCCGGAAAATTCGTTGACGACGAGGAACTGCGTGCGGCATTAAAGGAAAACGGTATTGGCAGACCTTCTAGTCGTGCCGGAATTATTGAGACTTTGTTCAAGAGAAAATATGTACGTCGTGAACGAAAGAATCTGCTAGCTACACCCACAGGCGTGGAACTGATAGACATGATTCATGAAAAGCTTCTCACAAGTTCCGAACTTACAGGTATATGGGAAAAGAAACTGCGAGATATCGAACATAAAAAATATGATGCCTCCATGTTTATTGAGGAATTGAAAAAGCAGATTTCTGATATTGTCAACGATGTATTGTGTGACAACAGCAACAGGCGCGTCACCATTATGTCTGACGAAGACATGAAGAAGACTGTCAAAAAGAAAAAGGCGACTCCAAAGAAGAAGGAGAAGGTTGAAAATACGGCACAAGCTACCCAAGAAAATAAAGGTAAAACTACGATTATTCCAAGCGATGAACTTATAGGAAAGATATGTCCTGAATGCGGAAAGGGACACATTATAAAAGGTAAGAACGCTTATGGATGCAGCAACTGGAAAGAAGGTTGCAAATTCGTTTTACCTTTTGAATAATAATATAAACAATGTATTTGCGTTATTACTACATGCGCAAGTTTTACATCATATATATATTTACAGCATTATGCCTATTCGCTTCATGCGGTGCTGAACGAAGTCTGAAAAAGGCGGAGGAGCATCTGGCTCTAGGCGAATATTATGATGCCGCAACAATGTTCAGGAAAGCATACCAGCAAACCCCAGCAAAAAGCCGTAATGAAAGAGGACTATATGCTGTTAAGATGGCACGATGCTATGCAAAGATTAACCAGTCAAAACGTGCGATAGCGGCTTTTCAGAATGCAGAAAGATATAATCATGCAAGTATTGCCGACAAATTAACGTTAGCACGCATGATGCTTAAAGATGCACAATATAAAAATGCAGAGAAGATATTTCTATCACTAAAAGACTCGCTACCAAATGATATACTAGTGAAAAACGGGCTTATTTCAGCACAGATGGCAGCATCGTGGAAAAAGCAAGATAGCAGATACACGGTAAAAAGGATGAATCTGTTTAATTCCAACAAAGGCGAATACTGTCCCAAACTTCAAGGCGACAGATATTCACAAATCTATTTCACATCTACACGAAATACTGCTCTTGGCGATGAACTAAGTGGAATCACAGGAGCTAAAAACGGCGATATATTCTTATCCGAAAAAGATGACAAGGGTAAATGGAGTAAGCCGGAAGCTATTGCAGGAAGTCTTAATACAGAGTATGATGAGGGCGCATGTGATTTTTCTCCAGACGGAAAAACTATGTATATCACACAATGCACTACAGACCCATCATATCCAAGATACGCAAAGATACTTACATCGCAAAGAAGCGACGCATCATGGAGCAAAGCAACAGAACTACCTATAAGCAGAGACACACTTTCTAGTTTTGCACATCCAGCGATATCACCAGACGGAAACTGGATATATTTTACGTCAGACATGCCTGGAGGCAAAGGTGGACTTGATATATGGAGAATTAGGATAACACCTGCCGGACTTGGTGGAGTTGAAAACTTGGATTCAACTATCAACACACCGGGTAACGAAGAGTTTCCTTCATTCCGCCCTAACGGAGACTTGTATTTTTCCAGCGACGGACATCCAGGAATGGGTGGACTTGACATATTCATTGCAAAAACAGACAAGAATACTGGAAAAATAAAGATAGAACATCCGGGGTATCCACTTAATAGTGCCGACGATGATTTTGGTATCACTTTTGATGGTCCACACAATCGTGGTTTCTTCTCTTCCAACCGCAATGACGGAAAGGGATACGACCACATCTACAGTTTTGAAAATCCAGAGATTATACAGACGATAAAGGGATGGGTTTACGAAACTGACGGGTATGAACTACCAAAATCTCAGGTATATATGATTGGCAATGACGGAACAAATCTGAAACTAAGCGTCAAGGGAGATGGTTCTTTTACGCAGACTGTATCTCCAGGAGTAGACTATGTGCTTCTTGCTACGTGTGATGGATTTCTTAATCACAAAGAAGAAATAAATATTGGAAGTGTAAAGGAGTCAAAGGAATATACATTGCAATTTCCGTTGGCATCAATAGCTGCCCCTGTACTTATTGACAACATATTCTATGATCTCAACAAAGCGTCTCTTCGCCCAGAATCAGCAACAGCACTAGACAAACTAGTTACTTTGTTGAATGAGAATCCTCATGTTACAATAGAGTTGTCGGCAAACTGCGATTATCGTGGAGGTGATGAATACAACAAGATTTTATCACAGAAACGTGCAGAAGCAGTTGTGAGGTATCTAATCAGCAAAGGTATTGCTGCAGACCGTCTCACCCCTGTAGGATACGGAAAAGAGAATCCAAAGACAATAAAGAAGAAAATCACAGAGAAATATGATTGGCTGAAAGAAGGCGACCGACTTACAACGGAATACATCAAGAAATTAAGCAACGATAAACAGGAGATATGCAATCAGTTAAACCGTCGTACAGAGTTTCGTGTCATCAGAACCACTTATGGTTTGTTTGATAAAAACGGTAATCTGAAAGAATTACCTAAGACAAAGAATAAGAATAAAGATGCAAATACCGAAATATACTTTTAGCAAAGCATAATCATCATGCTATATAACTCCCAATTTGATTTTATTACTTACAGGATTAGCATATATTCCAAGAAATAAATCCTTTAAAATATCTGGTTCGTCAACATCATAATCGTTTAGACAATCCATATATTTCATGAAATGCATTTTGTCGGCAGGCGTGTAATATGCATTGAAACGAGTCTGACCATGACGGATATCATGAGCCAAATAATTATTTGGATAAAGTTTATATGTACTGTTGATTCTTTTATCCAGTAGATTGGCTACCAAGCGATGATAGTCATTATTTGTGCAACTGTCATACGGCCTTAAATCATCTTCTGTAACTTCATCGCAAAGAGAGAAGTTCACTCTACCCTTTTTCTGCACAATACCAGTAAGCACACTTGTTAAATCCTCACCAGGCTTCTTTATATATTTCTCTAAACGACTCTCATACAATTCAATAGCCTTTAACACATCACAGCTCTCCCATTCATAGCTGATGCTGACAGGAATAATATGGAGTTCACTCAAGGCTTTTATCTTATCTTCAGGACGGCTCATGCAAAACATTTTTATTATTCCCTGATCTGTATGGTCGTCACCATCCTTGGTTCTCCCATTACGTTGAGCTATCCAAACACTCTGTTTTTTCTCAATTATAGTATTACGTATATAGTCGCTAAGATGCCGTGACGACATGTAGAAATCTTTCAACTTACCACCACGCTCAACTCTAAACATCTTATTACTTTTACCAATATCAGTAATCAGTCCCTTAGTCATAAGGTTTGCGCCAAAGGTAATCTCTGTGGTATCGCGCCCTCTCTGTGCAAACAGATATTGCAACAAAGAGGCATCAAGCATTATATCACGATGATTGCTCACGAAAAGATATTGCGTGTCAGGATTTAATTTTTCAAATCCCCTAAAGGTAAGTTCAGTCATGGAACGCTGAATGATCTGTCTGTTGACAGGTATCATGACACCATACTGAAAATCCTTAATAGTCTTGAATGAAAGCACCATTCTACGCACATCATCCAAATCCCTACCAGGAAATATCCATGAAGCCAATACGGGAAAAGCATCACGTGCTGCAATGCGCCTCATGGCAGAAGGTATCTCCTCATCATTATATGGACGGATATCGTCAAATTCGGATGTAATCATTAGACATAATATATTTATGATGTATATTCTATTTCTTTCTCAAGTCGATAAACTTAACAGGCTTTCTTGTCTTTGGTGGAAAATTTATCGTCTGAACTTCGGCAACAGGATGTATTTCCACCTTCGGAGATACACGCAGATGAGCACGAAATCTATTTTTAAGGTCTTCTACGATGGCAACAGGATTCTCGGCAATAGCCTTGTGCTTTGCCAAAGCATCAGATTTAAGTCCAACCTTTACGACAACATCATCAGTTCCAGCCTCGGATTCCTGCACATATACCACATAATTCTGCACATAGTCAGTATTATCAAGTATATCATTTATAGCAGGCGGATAGAGAGTAGTACCCTTCAGTTTGATCATGTTATTTTTTCTACCAACCAAAGGAGTAAGTCGGTAACTGTTTCTGCCACATTTGCAAGGCTCAACGATCTTAGCACACATGTCACCAGTGCGGAATCTAAGAAGTGGCATTCCCTCAACTCCAAGAGTTGTTATGACAACCTCTCCAATCTCACCATCAGCAACAGGCATGTTATCCTCACCAATAATCTCGACAATGATAAGTTCAGGATGCACATGTCCACCACAACCATACTCACACTCGCTGAACGTGGACCCCATCTCTGTACTTGAATATGTGGCAAAGAGCTGTACGTTCCATTTGTTCTTTATCTGCTGTCCAAGAAGATTTAATGAGAAATCCTGATTACGCAAGCCCTCACCAATACCGATGATTTTTCTTATGCTTGAATTTTTATAGTCAATATTATGCTCCTCGGCATACTGGATGAGACGCGGAATGAATGAAGGTACACACATTATGCTGTCGGGCTTTATTCTCATGATGGTGTCCCATTGTAATTCTGGAATACCATTGCCGACTCTGATGATAGAGGCTCCGAGCTCCCTGATACCAAGGAAATAAGCAAGCCCTGCCATGAAACGCTTATCGATTGTAGTCATCAACTGCAATATATTTCCAGGATGAAGACCCGCACACGAAAAACTCTTCTTCTCATTATAAGCCAAACGCTGCAAATCAACCTCTGTACAACCGAAAGTAACAGGTTCGCCTAATGTTCCACTTGTTGTGATATAGTCAATTACCTTTTCTTTAGGTACACACAAGAAATCTTCATTGAACAATTGAAGATCTTTCTTCTCAGTAAACGGAATGTTTACTAAGTCTTCTAATTGACGTATATTGTTGATATTTATATGGAACTTGTCAAATAATCGCTGATAATATGGTGAATGTTCTTTTAAATAAAGAACAGCCTTACGCAGTTTTTCATCTTGAAAAGCTTTGATCGTATCTATTGGCTCAAATTCAATATCTTTCATTTTCTACATTATTATTTAGTCTATTCCTTTCATCCAAGTAAGGAAACATTCTTTCCATGTAATAGCCTCAGCACTGGTTTTTGAGGCTGTAGTTCCAAATCCATGACCGCCAGTTTTATACTGTATATAAAGATGCTGTTTATGATTAGCAGTAAGCGCACTATCCATCAGCATAGCATTATGATAATTAACGATAGGATCATCCTTGCAGTTTGCGATAAACACAGGACACTGTATCAAATCGGCATGCTTCTCTACAGACAACGAGTCACATATAGTCTTATTGTGCCACCTATGCTCACCAAGCAATCCCCTTCGGCTTCGGCGATGCACAAATTCGTCACGTGAAAAAGTTACAACAGGATATAGTGATGCTACGAAATCAGGCTTATAACATGGTTGCAGATATTCGGCAGCACATAGAACGAGATGTCCTCCAGCTGAGAAGCCCATCATTCCTACCCTATTATATCCCTTACTTTTCACTAACTTCATTGCCTTTTCCACAGCTTGAATCTGATCGGGATATTGATGTCCACGAAAGATTAATCTACTGTGCCATGCAAAGCCCGCCCAACCAGCAGTAGGATAATAAAGCACATAAGCAGCTATACCATTCGCATTTAGCCATTTAGCGACCTCACTTCCCTCATACTTCTTGCTAAGCCAACAATAGCTTCCACCAGGACATACGATAACGGCAGTAGAAGTTTTGCATGCAGGTTGGTATTCGACGAGACTGCCGAAACCTTCAATCCTATTCTGTGCTTTTAACGGACAGGCAATAAGCAAAAGTAAGAATATTATTTTAAACAGACGCATTATATTCATTGATTTTATTCAATATAACATTATGCCCCACGATAGCCTCTGCAGTATTAACAGCAGTAAGCGGTACGCCACAGAATCCATGCAGATTTATATTCTGACCTGTCATAAAAAGGTTTCTAACCTTTGTATATACCGGCACCTGTGACTGGGCAATATTGTTGCAGTCCTTGAACATACCATAAAGAGCACCTTCTGGTTCATCATAATAATCCCTGATGGTAAGAGGAGACGAACCGAACATATATTCCACCTTATCACTAAATCCAGGATAAAGAATTTCCATTCGGTCGAGTATCTTATTGATATGCCACTGTTTCCATTCATCATATTCTTTACCTCTTTTACCAGTAGGAGTATCACTCCATCGTTCCACAGCACTATATGGCATAATGGCATTGACAACCATTTTAACAGCATACTTACCTTGATTCTTTTCACAAGGTGTCATATACATGAAACCACGAGGCCAGTCTTCGACATCATATTCAGCGTAGTTCCACACCTTACCGTAATCCTGCTGACAATAGCATGTATGGTTTATAAAAGGAAAACTATCTGGCTTGAAAATGAAATAAGCACAGAAAGAAGAATAGCTATTTGGAGCTTCGGCAATTCGATCTCTGAAAGCTTTGGAAAAAGCCTTACTATCCGTCATCTTCAACATTTCAAACGGATGTATTGCCGAAATATAATAATCAGATGAATATACGTTTCCATTCTGAGTATGAACAGCAGTAATCATTTTGTCGACAATATCAATATTAACGACCTTATCACCGCCTATAACGGCACCGCCATTCTGACGTATTATATCGGCAAGGGCATCTGCCATTTGCTGACTATTAACAGCAAACCTGCTAGGTCCATCAATATATAGCACGTTGATAAGTGCATGAATGTAAGTTGGAGTTTTACCCTTGACACCACCGAACATAGGATTCATATAACTCAATAAATCTCTAAGTTTAGGATCCTTTATATAATGAGCAACAAACTCATCTGCAGGCCACATAAACTCTTCGGAATGTGTGTATACATGTTCATTATTAGGGCGAAGATAAAAAAAGTCAATCTCATCAACCATCTTATAAATGGCATCAACATAAGCATGTATATTGTCTCGTTCGGAAGGAAACTCCGAAGCAAAATATTCAGCGAAAGCCTCACGTCCTTCAGGCACACGATAAATTTTTCCGTCAGAGAAATATGTTATCTGATCCATGCAGTCATGATCGGTATCGCGGATATCCATCTTATCATAAATTCCTAGATAACGGCATATCTTATTTAATGCTCCGCCTTCACGCATTCCACCTAGCAAATGCATACCAGTCTCGAAACTTACGCCATGACGATTAAAAGTCTGCAAGCCACCACCTATAACCTTATTTTTCTCTAACACCGTGACACGGTAGCCCTCCTTACTAAGGAAAGCAGCGACGAACAAGCCACCAAGTCCACCACCTATAACGGTTACTGTATTTTGGATATTATCGTTTTTCATTATATTTTTGTAGATTCAGTCATTTGTCTTATTATCTCTTCCGAACTTATCAACTCACCACAAGTAACAACAGTACCTACAAGAACTCCCAATATTCCATGACTGTTTACATTCTGACCAGTAAGTAACAAATTGGGTATCTTTGTGCGATGATGAACTCTTGCGGCAGGACCTAGAGTTATGTCTCTAGCTATGCCATACATTCCTCCAGCCTCAGTTCCGGTGTAGTCTCTATATGTAAGCGGAGTACTCGTATAATATGACTGAATACTATCACGCAAACCAGGGAACTCTTTTTCAACACTTGCTATAAGCTTTTCAGCCTTCAACTTCTTAAACTGCTCGTAATCTTGACCACGATGTCCGACGGAAGTTCCTTCCCATTTAAGGACATCATCATACTGCATGTAGGATATGATAAGTCCACTCTTAGCATATTCATGGTTAGCTGTATCACAAAAGTGCATATACAGATATCCCTTGGGCCAATCGTTATCAGAATACTTTTCACAGTCCCATGGAGATTTTCCAGCATAACCATAGAAATTACTATTCATATAATGCTGAGCTTTATCCTTGAATTTAATATAAACGGTAAAGCAGCCAACAGTATTCGGCAAAGTCTTTATTCTTTTTCTATAAGCATTGCGTAACAATGATGAATCAGTAAGCTCTATTGTACGAGCAGGATGAAGATCAGAAATAAACACATCGGCATCATATCGTGTTGCATCATCAGTAACGACAACAACAGCATGACTGTCATCACACTCTATTTTTACGACATTCTGACGAGTGATTACCTTTCCTCCATACCTTTCTATCGTATGGGCAAGAGACTTGGCGATGAGATCACTACCTCCAACAATTCTGAAGGCACTCTTGTTATAGAAATCAGCAACAAAAGCATGAGTTGAGAAAGACGTTTTTCCCTTCTCTGCAGCGTAAAGCGGAAGATTTCCGACAAGGACATTGCGAAGTTCGTCATTATGAATAGTCTCATTGAGCACATCGTCTATACTGCGAAGAAGATACTCATTGTTTATCGCTTCATCAGTCTGAGTGTGTTGAAGACTATGCAATGATGACGCAGCAGAAACCTTATCAATGATATCGCAATATGCATTGAGATCATCTTCAGAATCAGGAAAATACTCAAGCATCTGCTTGATGAAATTATAGCGTCCATTGGCAAAGCGATATTTTTTTCCAGCAAGAGACACGACATCGTATCCACTTTCATCAAGTCGACTCAACTCGACATCATGGTCAATTTCAAGATACTTAAACATGGCATCCATAGTCTGTCCTTTGTCGGCACTTCCTATGAAATGCATTCCTGTCTCGAACTTAACTCCGTCACGACAGAAACATTGCAGGCATCCGCCTATCTGAAAATGCTTTTCAAGCACAGTCACATCATAGCCATTCTTGGCAAGGATGACTCCACTTGAAAGACCACCTAAACCGCTTCCTATTATAACACACTTCTTTGTCATCTGTCCTTATGATATATATTTAGGTTTTGTGGCAGGTATGCCATATTCTTTACAACAACATAGTCATCCTCATTATTAACATGCGCATTCACAGATGTACCAGGATGGACGAGGGCATAGAGATAAGGAAGTTCACACAATCCAGCATTATAGAATGTACGTTCAGTAAGACCTTTCTCACTATCTGCGTCAACAATAGATGAATAACTATCGTTGGACTTTATGTTTCTTTTACATCTACGCTCTATCTCAAGTCCCTTGTATCTATACTGAGACTTAACAAAATTGACATAATACGCAGCGTCCTCGTTTTCGGCGCACATTTTTGCATATTCATCAACATAGAGTTTATGGATGTTATGAGTCAACTCACGATATCCACTTCCCATTGAAGTGTCATCTGAATATATGCGTTGCAATATTCTGACACTCATTGTTCCTTCCCTCAACATGAAATCTGTCTTAGGAAGTATATGGTCCTGTCCGTGCATGACAACAGGAACGATATCTGCATGAAGAAGTTCAGCTAGATAGAAAGCTCCCTTATGGAAACGATGCAAATGATGATCTAGTGATCTTGTACCTTCTGGGAATATACAGATAGAATAACCACGACTGTAAAGAGACCTTAAGTCATCAATATGTGCATCGAGTCCGTCAGATGCAGGTAAAAACTCTGCTTGATGTATCACGGCACCATAAAAATGATTATTCCAAGCCCATATATTGGTAAGGAATATCATCTTAGGGCATAACGTCATAAGGCATAACGTGTCGAGATGACTTAAATGATTACTTATTATCACAGCTGGTTTATCAAACTTCTCACCAATAAGATTATTAAATCTGAACTTCACTCCAGGTATCTTGTTAACTATAATATTTGCCATATTATACAAGAGTTTATGATAGCGCAGTTTCTTCTTTTCTGTAGTTCTGCCTATATGGAAATAAAACCACGTAAACGGTAAAAGGAAGAAATACATAATAGCAAGGAAGAAAAGCATGGAACCTAAAGAATAGGCAAAACGCCTTAATGTAAGCGGAACTTTACGTATGCTTCCATTCTTAACGGTAAGCAGACGGAACACCAAAGGAGGTAGATAATACGCCATTACAACAACCGTGAACATGCCAATTATCGTGACAGTAGCCAAAGAGCGTAAAGCCGGATAACGAGCAATGACAAGACTACCAATACCTATAAACATGAGAATGGATGAAATTGCTACACTACGCTTGTAGGAAGCAAGTCGCTTCTTACCTGTAGCATATTCATACATTAGACCCTCGGTAATAAATATCGTATAATCGTCACCCTGTCCAAATATGAACGTTGCAAGAATGATGTTGACAATATTAAACTGAACACCGAAAATATGCATAATTCCCAATATCCAGACCCAACTGACTGCTAGTGGAAGAAACGACATTAACGAGAGTTCTATCTTTCCAAATGAAAGCCAGAGGAAGAAGAATACAACAAAACCACAGACTATTCCTATATAGTTGAATGAATTATTTAATAGTATTACCAATTGATTCCCTATATCTTTTGAAGAAAAGGCATAACAATTGGCTGAATTTATCTTTTGCCGTATATTTGTGGTATCGCTTACAGAAGTGAGATAGTTAACTATCTTGCAATTACGATTATCATTCAAGATAAAAGTTCCATTGAGCAAATTAATTATCGGATTAAAATAAGTGATTTCCTTAACGTGATGATCAGTATTCATCATGTCATAGAAAGGCGTAAATGCGCCAGATGAATAGCCTTGCAAAGCGGATTCTTTTCTTATCTTGGCAACGAAAGCTTTTCCCTTTCCATGCTGCCAGTAGTTATTCCATCTTGCTAAAGCCTCACGCTGCATCATCTTTGTTGGGACGAAATTACCTATTCCGCTCATCTTACAACTTAATCCCAGAACAACTTTATCAATATGTTGATTGGCATTAAGAGCCTCATCAAGATTTCGGCCTTCGGCAACAGCATACAAAGGAGCTGCAGTCTGCATACCAGAAAGCATCTTCATATCTCGTTTCTGGTCAGCAGTCATATAATTGATATGACTTAAATCACTATCAAAAGAGGTTTTAAGAGAATAATATCCGAGTATCAGCGTTATGATTACAACTGCCGGAAATACATATCTACGAGTAGCACCTGTACTTATATAGTTTTCAACCTTTTCTATCAGACTACCTACAATACTACCAGTATCATGATTATCATTTTCCTTGCTTTGTTTAGCATATAAAGGAAGGAATACAAGCACAAACAATATCGTGCCCACAAGCATCAGTGAACCAAATACGCCAAGGTCTCTCATAGCCTGAGCATCAAGCCAAATAAGACACATAAAAGCAGCAACAGTAGTGATATTACCTATCAACAATGGAGGAATCATCTCCTTTAACGCAGCCCTCCGGTCATGAACTTCACGTATGTGATCAAGAAAATGTAGCGGATAATTAACAGCAATACCTATTATCACCGACCCGATACCGAGTACGATTATCGACACTTCATCATTGAACAAAGCCATTCCAGCTATTGCAAACAACCAACCGAAAGCTAGCGATATTCCTATCCAGATTATGTCACTGATCTTTCGATAATGCAACCATAACACCAACAATATCAATACGGAAGCAATAGACACGGCAAGCAATGAATCCGATTTAATCTGATTAGCATTGCTGACCGCAATCAAAGGTGCACCAATAGCACTTATATGAATATTAGGATACTGCTTCTGAGTTTTTGCAATGGCTCGGTCAAGCATAACTGCTATCTCACCGTTCTCATGGGTTTCACTAGAACCATATTTACTGTTCATCGTGATTATCGACATTTTCTCGTCTTCGGAGAACAGATAACCATCTATGACCTGAAACCTGCTATTAAGTTGGAAGTTCTGCATTCTCTTCAAAACAGGAGAAAACAGATGAACAGGATCATATTTCATGCTCTGCAAAGCCATCCCTGCTGTAGGCAGCATGAGCAGTTTCTTATTTTCAGACAGTTGGTTTTTAACGTAATTATCATCGCTAAGAAGCGAATCAATACGCTGATAATCTGATTTCGTAAGGAAATAAGGATAATTCTGTCCGACAAACTGAATTATATCAAATATCTTTGTCTCGTTGACGCTCACCTGTAAATTATCAATCAACTTACTATGGCTAATCTCTCCACCAAGCGTTTCCATTGCAGCTTCAAGACTATCAGTATCAACAGTACGTGTTGAATCCTTTGCCGTGAACATCACTGCAATTCTGTTTTGCAAAGCAATGCGCTGATACACATCCTGATACTTCTCGTTCTGTGCGTTATGCGGAAGGAACTTCGCTATGTCCTCTTCATAATGGATGCCCGTTGCAAGAATAATTGCAACGACGCAGAATATAAATAGTATAAGTGATGCTACAACTTTATTCTTTGATAATATATCGTATATCTTCAACATTTTAACCACTTATATATAAGTTTAGGTAAATAATAAAACAAAGCCCCCATACACAACATCGTATTTAGGATGCTTATCCTGAAGAAATCATACCCAGGACGGAAATGCGTCACACGCTCTTCAGGAGAAGGATAATACACACGTACAACAACCTGACGTATATTGATGTCATGCCAAGCAGAGAACACCAACAATTCTAATTCAGCTTCATATCGCGACGTGAATATCCACGAATTTTTAATGCGACTGATAGGATAAAGACGGTAGCCACTTTGTGTATCATCTAACTTAACCAATGTCTGCACAGTAAACCAGAAATTAGAAAACTTATTTGCAAACGTGTTGCCACTAGGCATATTGTCTTCACATAGATTTCTCACTCCTATTATCAGTGATCCCGGATGTTCACGATAAGCATCTATAAGAAGAGGTATGTCTTCAGGGAAATGCTGTCCGTCTGAATCTATCGTAACAGCATTAAGAAATCCCATACTCAATGCTTTTTTAAATCCACATTTAAGAGCATAACCCTTTCCACGATTATGTTCATATTCCACTACCGTCAATGGGAAAGCGATATTCTGCAATATGCGATGTGTGTCATCATCACTACCATCATTAACAACGATGATATTCTGAGTTATTTTGTATATGCGCGACAACACGTCGGCTATAGTTCCTGAATTATTATATGTAGGAACTATAACGCATATCCTCTCACGGTTCATAAACTCAGCTATATCGTACATCACAGGCAATTATATATTATTGAGAATTTTGTGTATATCTTATTTTCGTCTGCTATCACTCCCTTTATCTTAAGCATGTCACCGTCTTCTTCAATTCTGTCAATACTTACACAGACAGAAGGACTGTCAACAGGAGATATCGGACTTACAAACTTCAAGTTTTTGACCATAGATAGACGAAGAGATTTCTTAATAATCAGTTCGGCTATCTCACTGATAATCTTTATGATACAGACACCTGGAGTGATTGGATTTCCTGGGAAATGAGCATGATATATTATATGATCAGCATTAAACTCTATGTGAGCTTTTCTACCGTCATCACTCCATGTCTTTATGGAATACATATCATTGATCAGCTTCATTATCCTTANCTTTTAATTGTTCCAANGTATATGTTATGCTGTACTTTTTATTTTCAAGTATCACGCTATCATCAGCACGTCTTATCACCCTATCATGGTTTTCCTTTTCCAAATTATCTTCTGTAGCAGAAAAAAGGTATTCAAGGTCAGTCTTCAATACTTTTCTTATATACCATTTGTCCAGGAATGAGATAACATTTACCAATTCAACCTTGCGTCTATCTTCACTGATACAGAAATTCAGAGCACTGATACCAAACTCATTCATCAGAGCACATTTAATTACTCCGGTAGAATCGCATTTCATTATGAGTATTCCACTTACATCAGCATCCTTTACACCAATGTTCATCTTATATTCCTGTCTGCCAATACTATCTGTACAGCCAAGAATATAATGCTTCTGCGCATGTAATGAAACACAAAACAGCAGCAGACTACTTAACAAAAAACATTTGGTCTGGAATATTTTCATTTGTACGTACACCTGAAAGGGTTATTACTGTAGCATCACCAGAAGTTTCTGTCATCACAACCTGTGACACCATACTATGACGACTGTTGAAATGAAGTTGAACTGTGCGAAACATCTTCTTCATCTGTGCTTTCTTTGGAGTGAGTACAGCTATCCATTCATTACCATCAACATACATCTGAGTATTAAAGTCATTATTTTCTTTAAGACTTTTTCCTGTAATGCTATTGATCATTATCTGCGCAATGCTTTTGAAAAGTTGGCTAGTTCTTATGTCTATGACCTGACTTTTAGCCCCAGACTTAATGTAAACCTTTCCACCATTGATAGCGAATGTATATTTGTAAGGCGAATTATACTCCCACCGAAGCTTACCTTGATTGCTGTAATACATCCTACCATACGACTTAACATTCTCGTTGAGGAAAGACACAGACTTAACCTGCGAGAAGTTACTTTGTATTGTCTTTATACTTGCAGCTGTGGCATTTATGATGCTTATCATTTTTGCCTGTTGCTCACCGCTTACCTTCTGCATTCTTTGTGCTGAAACGCTTAACGTCGAAAACAGCAACACTATAAAAAACAGTAACTTTTTCATATTCTTTATTTTTTTATTCTCTTTATTTTGCCACAAGTACACAGCCAGCCATAATAAGTAATACGCCTGCCCAACGTGTATATGGAATTGATTCATGAAAGAATATCACAGCCGCGAACATTCCTAATATATAACTTAGCGATATCATTGGGTATGCCATTGAAAAAGGAAAGTTCTTTATGATATACATCCATAGTATTGTTGCTACACCATAGCATACACCACATCCCAACCAATACATATTGGCGAGTTGATCGAAGATGAAAGACAAAGACATGTGAAAGTCGCCCATCTTACGCAGGGCAAACTTAAGAAAGACCTGTCCTCCACACAACAACATGCTTTGCAATATAGATAATATTATCAGTCTCATATCTTTGAGTATATTATTTCTGCTGTATCACCATTTATACGGTCGTGACTTATCTTTATATCCTCTACCATCTTATAGGCTTTATCTGTTTTTTCAGAAGAAAGCACCACAGCATAAGAGCGATCCTTAACATCAGACTTCAATCCAACCTTATTAGCCTTTAAACGAATATCTTGAGTAATCTCATCGTTTGCACAAACCAAAGCAGTCTTTATCTTTCCAAGTTTTATCTGCATATAGGCATCAAGCATTCCACTCTCAAATGAAATATTCTTATGAGAATACGTACAGTTATATCCATGATTATGCGTATACATTCCAATGAGAGATGCTATCGTGTTATGGGTAGACTGCATGAAGTTCGTTGGCATACTTACAGATTCTCCTTCAACAGATAATGCAGTAAGAAGTCTCTCTGAATTTTCTACACATCCTAAAGCAGTACCATTTATAATAGCATCAGGCTGCCCTATTCCACTTATCTTTATGGCTTTCATTGCAGAAACCAATGCACGTTTAAGAAGTCTGCCGTATCTACGCGTCTTTATTGGATTAAGATATTCCCGATATTCTGTTTCAGAAACATTATCCACTTCGGCTATAACATACACATTATTCTCCATATCGTGAAATTATTATAGATGAATCGTTGCCACCAAATCCGAAAGAATTACACATAACATTGTCTATCTTTCCAAAAGGACCAACTACATAAGGCTTTACACAACTATCGTCAGCTTTTGACCATCCTATATTTGTAGGAACAAATTGATGCTGCAGCGAGAGAATGGAATAAATTGCCTCTATACTTCCAGAAGCACTCGTTGTATGACCAGTGTACATCTTTGTAGATGACACTTTGGACATTTTATTTTCAAACACTCGCATTAGCGCAGTACTCTCACATGCGTCATTATTAGGAGTGCCCGTTCCATGAGCGTTTACATATTGAATATCAGTAACTTGAATGTCAGCTTCAGCAATAGCTTTTGACATGGCAAGGAAAGCACCCTCTCCGTTTTCTGATGATGCAGTCTGGTGATATGCATCGCATGCGTTACCTGTTCCTTTCAGTTCCGCCAACACATTGGCTCCACGTCTCTTTGCGCTATCCTCGGATTCGATAACTATAAAACCAGCACCTTCACCAAGGTTTAGTCCTGCTCGGTCTGCATCGAAAGGACGGCAGATTGACTGATCTAATATCATCAACGACTTGAAACCATTAAGATGAAAGCGGCTTAGGCTCTCTGTTCCACCAACGACGATAATATCTTTCTGTCCAGATTCTATCATTTCTGCACCAACTATTATAGCATTCAAAGCTGATGAACATGCTGTGGAGATTGTTGTGGCAAAATCAAAATTACCAAAATAATCAGCAATACGGTCTGTGCCTGATCCACAGTCATGATTTTCAAGTATATCTGCACTAAGATTGTCGGGGTAAAACTTTTCCGTTCTATCCATTCCTCCAACGGTTGTACCTGATATCAAAGCTAAATGCTCAGTATCTTTCAATCCGGCAGATTGCAAAGCCTCACTAACGGCTAGCATACCAAGCAAGTCGGTACGACTCTCCTTATCAGTATAAGGAATATTGAGCAACAGACACATCTCATCATTACTTAGTTTAACCTCACCAACAGGAAACTCTATATGCTCAGTCTCAAGATATTTGACCTTACAGATGCCGGACTCGCCTTTTCTAAGCGAATCATAGTTTTCAGCAACATTATTACCTATTGCCGAAACAACACCCATACCAGTTATCAATATCCTTTTATTCATTACTTTTTTCTGTTCTTCTCTACGTAATCAGCCATAACATTGACTGACTTGAATATGTTTTTCCCTTCCTTCGGATCACTGATTTTTATACCATAGTTTTTCTCTAGCAATACGATAAGTTCCAACGCATCAATAGAATCAAGTCCAAGACCATCCTCACCAAACAAAGGAGCATCGTCTTCAAGATCTGTAACTACTATATCCTCTAGATTCAGAGCATCAATTATTTTTCCTTTCAGTTCTTCTTTCAGTTCCATATTATTTTTCTATTATGTAGATTTCCGCATTAAATTCTTCTTCACTTTCAGCTTCCAGCCAACCAGTAACGACACTAGTCGTCATATTGTCTGTAAACACTCCGTCGATGATGTTTTCAAGAACATCTTCATCACGTTTTTCTATAACGATGAAATTAGTCTCACCGTAGTATTTATTTCTTATTGCAATCTCGCCTGTAACTATGTTAGGTAATGTATAGACAAACATAGCTGGACTTGGATAAAAACTTTCACGATTACAGATATTGCTTTCAAAAGATTTATCAGCATGCAATGACGAACTTCTGTTGAAAAATACCACAGCTCTGTCCTCACATGGTTCAAATCTTACTTTTCCTTCTGTTTGCAAAAGTAATTCTGTGGCTATGAATCCCAACTTACAAAGAATATCCATCTTGAAGTATTTTGGGTAGTCATTCACATATTTTCGATACAATTCGGTAAAAATATTACTTCCCAAACATGTAACGTCAAGCGGTTTCCCGTCTACCACTACTTCTGTTGTGGTTATCGTTATTTTATGAACAGCTTTTTTCATATTCATCTTTTACTAAAAAGCATTGCAGCATTGCATCCTCCAAAGCCAGAAAGCAATTTGATAAATGTTTTCTTGTCTGTATGGCGAATTTTATTACTTATGTTCACAGGATGAGTTACTCCTATTTCATCAAAACCTCTTGTGGCTAGTATCAGTCCATCATCAAGAGCCCTCATAGACAAGATACTTTCAAGAACTCCGGCTGCTCCCATTGTATGACCATAATAACCTTTGTATCCGTTTATCGGTGTATCAGAAAGTCCAGCACGTGATATTGCGATACTTTCCATTTCGTCATTATAGGCAGTTGCTGTACCATGTACGTTAACGCAAGCGATATCATCAGACGCAACCTCATCAGTCATCACATATTTCAACGCACGATAACTTCCCTCACCTGTTCGTGAAGGACCAGATATGTGATTAGCATCATTTCTTATAGCTCCTTTCACGGCTTGCCAACCGTCAATAAAGTTGTCACAGTGCTGATATATAATCGTTGCGGCAGCCTCACCAAGATTCAGACCATTTCTATTTTTGCTGAAAGGGCGGCATTCTTCAGGGGAAAGTGCCCTGAATGACTGGAAACCACTCACGATAAACGGACTCTGTTCATCAGCGCCTATAACAACAGCGTTATCATACTTGCCACTTTCCAGACATCTATTTGCAACAATCTGCGCACAAACGCCAGAAATACAGGCATTTGAAACGACAATAGGTATATTGGTATTATTAAAATGGCGTGATATAACATTCGCCATAACTCCTAGCAACACACGGTCATCATCGACACCGCGTACATTTCTTTCGAGCAGTGATACGTTTCCCTTCGTGGTTGACAATATAAATATTGTCCTTTCAGAAGAAGCGTCAATACCACTGTCTTGAATTGCCTTGGTTGCAGACAGCAAAACCATTTTTTCAAATCGTGTATATATATTGTCCGTATGAATTTCAGAAGCAAAAATATCCCCAATCTGATTATCTTGAAAGAGGGAAGCCACAAAAGGTTCTGGAAGTTTCCACTTGCCTTCATATATTTTAAGGCATGATTTACCTTCACATACAGCCTTGTAGTTGTCTGCTGTGGTAAAACCTAACGGTGATGTTATGTTATCAGCGATTTTCCTTATCATTTATTTAGCCATTTCTTTTTCCATTCTTGATAGAATAACGGATTTTCCCACATCAAGTTGTATTCCTTGTCAAGAAACACCTGTACGGTATGTCCTGTAACAAGTAGTTCATCCGTCTCAGTATCGTATATTTCATAATCAAACACCATTTTAGCCGCCTCAGTAAGACGGTATATGATGTCGATTCTTGGTTTCATTCCATATCTCATCGGCTTACGGTAATGGATATTCATATCTACCAAAGGAGCAAAACATCCATTGCCGTATATCGTCATATATTCCAGACTGTATTTACGTCCGAACTCCTCACGTGCATCTTCGAGATACAAAGGATAAGAGCCATGCCAAACAAATTGCATGGAATCAACTTCACTAAATCTTATTTCAAACTCTTTAGATGCCTTTAATTCCATTATTGTAATTTTACTTCTTCTGCCATTGCAATTTTCATTTCGGCTGTAGCAATGATTCTGTCACAGCATTTCACAGTGGCATTGACTAATGTTATCTCCATCACCTGTTCTGTAACGTATATTGTGGTATCAAGAATATCACCAACCTTCGGGGTTTCTGAAAACGCCAAATTCTTTATTCCACCGATGAAACCTATCTGTATTCCACGCTTCAGGATATATTTATTTATATATCCTAAACGTGCAGCACATGTCTGAGCAATATTCTCAGCTATGGCACATTCGTTTAGAACACCATCCTCAACAAATATGTTATCTTTTCTGACGGTAAACTTTGTCGACGTTATCTTCTCGTCAAAGAAAGTCAATGTATCTACCATCACAAAAGGTTCCTGCTGAGGCAAAAGTTCGTGTATGTCAATCTTTTCAAGTTCCATCAATTCCAGAATTCAAAATAATTAAACCATTGTGTCGGATATTCATTCACAACATTCTCGAGATTGTTTGCGTATTGGTATGCTAGATTTTCGGCACGTTGCTTTATGTTACCTTCCGTCTGTTGCAACTGCTTTATGTGTATGCGATATTTTTTATAACCAGTCTTCATTACATTTATCGCCAAAACTGCAACTTCACGTTGTGCGGCAACAGCAAACGGACCTACAGGAAACTTTGCTTTGCATCCTAGGAAATCTATATTATAATGACGACTACTACCAAATATTCTATCTGCAGGCAAACTGAGTATTTCTCCGTTTGCAAGAGCATTGCTCATCTCAAACAGATGACTCATATCTTTCTTTATAATTATCATGTGACGGTTCTTGGTTTCAAACATCTTACGCCTATTTTCCATCACAGTTTCAGCTTCTCCAGAATAGACAAGAGCATTAAAACGTTTTGACTCAGCTTCTAAAGTATAACCAGCCACTTCATAGTTTCCTATGTGAGCACTAAGTATAACAAAGCCATCTTTTGAGTCTACAAGATTATGATATAAATCCCAGTCTTCCACTTCAATATTCAGTTTACCTCCTGAATATGTATAAAAGCGATCAAGAATTATTCCCGCAAACATGCAATGATTCATATATGTATGCCAAAAGGCAAGCGCCATATTCTCGTTTCTGCGCATTACGAAGAAATGATATATGGCGATATATCCCTTATGAGAAAACAACATACAGAAAGGAATCACGAAGACGCAGACAAATAAGTACACTCCTCTATATGGAAGATTACGCATCATCCATATCAGACTTCGGTGCATCCATTTTGTGCCACTAGTCTTACCCTTCCATTCCTTTTCTGCACTCATCTTTTCTAAGCAACCTTTGACTGTATATAGTCACAGAAATCATTCAATGTCTTAACGCTAGCCATCTCTTCTGGCTTGATTTTAAAACCGAACTTTTTCTCTACTATAACAACGATATCCACGAAGTCAAGACTGTCTATACCTAAGTCGTCTTTAAGTAATGCTTCTGGAGTAATCTTCTCTTCTTCAACCTCCAGGTCATCAATAAGGAACTCTCTAACTTTCTCTTCAATTTCGTTTCTTTCCATAAAAATATTGTTTGTTTTTATTATATTCTCATTTCTTACGACAGCACAGTATACAGTGTCCCTGTCCAAGATTATCATGTATCGCTTCTATCTTTAACCCAGCCTGATCCACCAACTCAGCTATCTCATCAGAACCATACATCTTACTATTTCCGTTTGCCATTGCGGTGAAGTATAAACTTATCTGAGTAAGGCAGAAAGCTGCAGGCTCATATTTCTGACGATTCCATAAAGTCTCCATTATATACATGGTACTATCATCATCCATCACCTTTACCGCGCGCTTCAATATACTAAGTATCTCTTTCTCACTGAAACAATCGAGGAACTGACTCATCCAGATAACATCCCAATGTGAACTATCTGGCAAACCGTTGTTCTCATCAAGAAGGTTCGTTGGATAAACATGTATTCTATCAGCACCATCCTTGCCTGAAACATTTTCGCGCATCATGTCAAGTTGTTGTGGCAAGTCAACGATTGTCACATTTATATTCTCGTCATGACTAACACACTGCATCGCCCAACGACCAGTATTACCGCCAACATCCATTAATGTTTTTGGAGACGTTGCAAAGACAATCTTTAATGCCTCCTCAAAGGAACTGTCGCTGTAGAAATGATCAAATGCGAACCAACTAGACTTAGCTTTATCTGGTAATGTTGAGAGTCCTTCATATATGGTAGACCAGTTGCCTAGTTGTTTCAATCCTGCAGGGCGTCCTTCCTTCAAAGCCGTCTCCAAATCAAACATACCAAGATAGTTTACATCATGGTTGAAATCAATATTGACTATCGTTGCTGGATCATTTACAAGAAACCATCCTATCTTTGAAATCGTAAACTTACCACTGTTACTATCAACCAAGACAGTACCTATTGTAAGAGAAGCCTCCATAATGCATTTTGCCGCATATTTTGTAATACCAGCACGCTCAGCAATCTCATCAGAAGTAAGTTCTTCATCACGAAGCATTTCCAAAATACCCCATTTAAGCATCAGTCGTGACACCTGAAATACAACAGGTCCAAAAGCTATAAATTCAGCTATTCTTTGTGCTTCACGTACAGAATGCTTATCTTTTGTGTATCTCTTTTTAAGTTCTTCAGACAGATGCATAATTATATTTTCTTAATTACAAGTGCTGAATTGGTTCCACCGAAACCAAAACTATTACTCAACACAGTGTTTACTTCTGTTTCTACAGTATGTGTAGCTAGATTCAAATGTTCACTGTATTCATCTGAGTTTTCAAAGTTTATATTTGGAGCGATAAATCCACCCTGCATCATTAAGATTGAATATACAACTTCACTTGCTCCCGACATCCAACATTCATGTCCAGTCATTCCCTTTGTTGATGAAACAAGAGCATGCTTGCCACGAAACATACGGTCTATTGCCATTGCCTCAAACATATCTCCCTGAACGGTACTTGTGGCATGTGCACTTATATAATCAACATCATCAGCCTTCACTTTCGCATCGTCAAGAGCTCTTGTCATAGCGATAACACTACCTTCATCAGATGGTTCAGATATACCACCGCCATTTGAAGAGAAGCCATAACCACAGACTTCAGCTAAGATTGTCGCACCTCTACTTACGGCACTTTCGTAATCTTCCAACATCAATGCTGCCGCACCTCCACTAGGAATAAGTCCGTCACGATCTCTATCAAACGGACGTGAAGCCTTTTGAGGTTCATCCATGCGCTTTGAAAAAGCATTCAATGCGTCAAATGTAGCCATGCAGTAATAGTTAACTTCCTGCGCTCCACCACATAGCACACGATCCTGCAATCCCTGCTTTATAAGCATATAGGCAAGTCCTATTGAATGACTGCCGCTTGCACATGCAGAACTTACGGAGAAGTTTACGCCTTTGAGATGAAAGATACTACTTAGGTTCATGTTTACCGTGGAGTTCATAGACTGAAAGATGAAACCAGAACCAAGCAGTTGGGTATCATGCTTTTCTGCCATTATATTGGCAGCCTCTATGACTGGGCGGGCAGAAGAGTCGTTTCCGAATATCACGCCTACCTCATTCTTTGCAAGAAAAGCATCATCAATACCAGCTTGTTCAAAAGCCTCCTTTGATGCCATATATGCATATTCTGCCTCTTCAGACAATCCTTGTCTTAGTCTGCGATGAAGTAAGCCTTTCAATACCGGACGTTCTACTATACCAGTAAGCCCAGACTGATAACCATATTCCAATCTATCTTTATCAAGTCCTATTCCTGAGCGGCCTGCTTTTAACGATTCTGTAACTTTATCTTTATTTGTGCCAATACATGACCAAATGCCCATGCCTGTCACTACTACTCTTCTTTCCATATAACTATTATTATCTTCGGATATATCCTGCAAAGTATAAACTACTTATGTATACAAACCACCATTAACCTGTATCACCTGTCCATTGATATACTCGGCTTCTTTACTTACTAGAAATTCAGCTAAAGCAGCCACTTCGTCTGGTTTTCCAAATCTTCCGGCAGGAATTAGTTTTTTAAGCTCAGCAACATCAAGATCCTCGGTCATGTCTGTCTCAATAAATCCAGGAGCTATAGCATTTACTGTAACTTTACGCTTTGCTACTTCTTGTGCCAAAGCCTTTGTTGCACCTATTAATGCAGCCTTAGCAGCAGAATAGTTTGTCTGTCCAGGCATACCTTTTATTCCGGAAAGTGAAGTGATATTTATTATTCTTCCATGACGATGCGTCAGCATGTTCTTCAATAATCTACGCGTGATATAGAAAAAACCGTTCATTGTAGTATCTATGACATTGTGCCATTCACTATTCTGCATAAATATCATAAGGTTGTCTTTTCTAATGCCAGCATTATTGACTAGCACAGAAATATAATCATCAGGATGTTCTAATTCCCATTTTTCAAGAGCAGATTCAATTGCAGATTCTTCAGAAACGTCAAACTTAAGCAGTTCAGCTTTTGCGCCAAGCATTTCTATCTCGTTAAGAGTTGCCTGCGCTGACTCGTCATTAGTTTTGTAGTTAATAACAATACCGTAACCTTTACTGGCAAGCCTTATGGCAGTAGCCTTTCCTATTCCGCGCGACGCGCCTGTTATTAGGGCATATTCCATTACTGTTTTCTTAAAAGATTAATATTTATCATTCTTGACATTTGCTGCATTTTAGTCTTTAATCGTTACAATCTCGTATTTTAATGTACATGTATTGTTAATTATGTATAGACTACAAGATATAATGAACTGCAAATATACTACATTTATTTATCTCAGCCAAATAAAAACTCATCACGACAAGTTGAGCTAAGAGTTTTTAAGAAAGATAAACAGAATAAGGGGATAAGTATATTAAACTTGTCCCCCATACGATATATCCTCAAAAAGAAGAAACTAAAAGTATTAAATATTAATTGAACCTCCTTAACACTAAATTACAAACAGTTTATTTATTACTAGTAATTCTAAACCAATCAACATCTAACCATCCGCGACTTATACTTCTATCTTTAGATTCAGAAACTAAGCCAATTTTAGCTCCAATCCATTTGCCTTCACGCATTTTAAACAATAAGCCAACATTATTAAAACATTTACCGTCAATACTATAAGCAAACTGACATGTACCGTTACTAATTTTCATTTGTAAATATAAGTCAACATATAGAGCGGGGGAATATGGAATAGTATCACGTTCTGTTGGTTCTAACACCGCAATGTCTTCCGTCGTCTCTCGACCAGACTTATCAGCATTATTACATGTAACATGTTGCAGATGAAAACTATTGCCAATGCGATTCACCACCAACGCAGAATAATCCATACCCATAACTATAATACCACCATATTGATTTTGCCCCTTTGATGCAAAACGTATTTTTGCAGTCGCAGTGAATATTTCTGCGGGAGTTTTCTGCAACAGCAGATTCGGTGCTTCCCAAAGATTCACGAAATTTTCACTCAAATTCCGTGTGTATAATCTCATACACCCTTCTGAAGTAGGCATACCATAGAACTGATTATAATTAGCATGCCATTGCCATTGTAATCCAATTTCACCGTTATTAAACTCATCATTCTCCTGCGGATTCATTATTAATTTAGATACAGACTTTGGTTTACGATATCTTATTACTGGTTCGCCACATAAGTCACCATCTTTATCAACTCCCATCACAGGCCAGTTATTTATCCAATGCATAGGTTGCAAATATATCACACGACCATATTCATATCTATCGTTGAAGTGCAAGAACCAATCTTCACCATATTCAGTATGAACCCATGCTCCCTGATGAGGTCCATTAATATCAGTAGTCCCCTGCGCCATAACCTTTTTCCATTCATAAGGACCATAAGGTGAACGTGAACGCATAGCCAACTGCCATCCATATTTAACTCCCCCAGCAGGACACATAATCCAATACCACCCATTGCGTTTGTAGAATTTAGGACCTTCGGTTGTATGATTCACCTGACCGCCATCAAATACAATACGAGGCATACCTATCACACGTGTCCCGTCTGATGATAATTCGCGAACCGTAAGTACAGAGTTAAAACCAGCTCTGCTAGCAGCCCAACCATTTACAAGATAGCATTTCCCATTATCATCCCATAATGGACATGTATCAATCATACCTTTTCCTGCGATGACACACACTGGTTCTTCCCACATGCCTCTTGGATTTTTAGTCTTCACCATATAAACTCCAGAATCAGGGTCCCCCCAGTAAATATAAAAATATCCATTATGATATCGTATACTCGGTGCCCACACCCCTTCTCCATGTCGTGGCACATCGAAATACTCTTTTGGAGTTAATTGTTGCAATGCATGCCCGACGATCTCCCAATTCACTAAATCTTTTGAATGCAAGATTGGCAAACCTGGAATGCAGTTGAAACTTGACGCTGTCATATAATAATCGCCACCAACAACGCATATATCGGGATCACTATAGTCTGCATTTATAACAGGATTAGTATAGGTTCCATCTCCATTATCAGGACACCACACCTCTGAATGATACTGTGCCATTACCGCAAATGGCAACAGTGAAAACAACATTGTTATTATCTTTTTCATCGTTATACGAATATTGTATTTTTTACGTATACGAGCCAACTATCGTTTTTACGTAAAGAAACATACCATTTTTATTCTAGAAATAATATAATAAGTATTCAGCGCCATATAAACGTATCATTAATATAATAAACTAAAATAAGAAATTATGAAAATAATAAAATTCAAATGTTCATTAACTATCATGTTATTATTTTTCTCGTTTTTCGCAATGTCACAAGAAAAAGTAATGACACTGGAAGTTGTCAACAAGTCAACTCTGCAACGACACGAAATTGTGGCATTGTCACTCGGCAGAATTATAAAAGGATTGGACTTGCATGACAAACAATCATTCGTAATAAGGAAGATCAACAATATGGATGTTGAATATCAGATATGCCATGATAACCAAGTGATATTTGAAGCTGATGTAAGACCTGAAAGCAAAACCATATATTATATTAAAAGGGGGCTGCCATTGAAACATGAAAGCCATGTTAAAGGTGGAATATATAAAGACAGAAAAGATGATATAGCATGGGAGAATGATCGGGGAGCATATCGTATTTATGGTCCTGCATTACAACATTCAGGCGAAAAAGCTTACGGAATAGATATCTGGGTGAAGAACACGCCTGAGTTAGTAGTTGCAAACAGATACAAAATGGATAAAGCTGGTAGTATTGAAAACAAACAACTAAGAGATAATGGATATATAACTTCTGCAGACTCTATAAATCTTTTAACATCATTTCATATTGATCATGGAAATGGCTATGATCCCTATCAAGTTGGACCGACTCTTGGATGTGGAGCACCAGCACTAATGAAAGAAGGAAAGCTAATTATGCCTTGGTGCTATGATAAATATAACATTCTTGACAACGGACCTCTACGTTTCACTGTAAGCCTTACGTATAAGCCAACAATTATTGATGGCAAAAAAGTAACCGAACATCGCATTATAAGTCTTGATAAAGGAAGTTTCTTCAATCATATCACAGTTTGGTATAATGGGCTGCCTGACAATTATGATGTAGCAGCTGGCGTTGTTGTACATTCGGCTGATTCCACAACGACATATCTTGGAAAAAACTACGTACAATATGCTGACCCTACAGACAATATTGAAATCAATAATTCACAAGTTTATGTAGCATGTATTTTTCCAGAAAGTATTGATACTACTACCTATTTACACTATACTGAAAAACCAAGTGAATATACTGGTCATCTAGTTGGTATAAAGAAGAATATTCACGATGAACAGAAGTTCAATTATTACTCAGGTGCTTCATGGAGTAACGGTTTCGTTTATTCACAAAAAATGTGGCAATTATGTATTGATGAATTTATCCAGAAGTATAAAAATCCACTTGAACTAATTATTAAATAAAACGACACAATCAACCTATTTGCATTCCGTCAAATTTAGACGGAACGCAAACAACAAACTTGTATCTATTTGAATATCAACAATATACATCAATATTACGACAGACAAATACGACAGAACTAGTTTCAACTATTTTTTGTTTTATGTTAGAATATAATAAGCTAATTTTGCGACAATGATTTTTAAAACCTAAACATAAATTATTTCCTTATTTGTTAAACTTTATGGAAACTGTCGCTAACAATAAAATGGATTTCATCAGTAATGCTTACGAGCAGTATCATGATAATCTTATCGTATTCATCTCTAGTCGTATCAAGGATATTGAGATGGCTAAAGACATGGCACATGACGTATTTATCAGATTAATTGATTATAAAGGGCTGCTTCTTCCAGAATCAGTCAAGAGTTTCATATATACGATAGCCAACAATCTTTTAATTGACTATTTCCGCAGAAATAATAAGCGAATGCAGATACACTCTTATATATATGATAGAATGGAATGTTCAGAAAATACTATCGTTGAGAATATCAACGTTAAGAATATCCTTAGAATAGAGAAAGACATTATTGAGACACTGCCTAATACCAGACGCAAAATTTATTGCATGTATAGATATGAAGGACTGTCATACAACGAGATAGCTGAAAAACTGAATATCAGCCAGCGCACAGTAGAGTCTCATCTGTTCACAGGACGTAAGGAAGTTAGACAGCATTTAAGAAAGGTATGTATTTAAAAAATTTGAATAAAGTAAATACAATTAAATAGAAACTTTTACGTAATAATTTATATAAAACCTAATAAAATATGAAGAAACTTAATATAGTACTGATTTTATTCTTCTATATGTACCTGGCAAATGCACAGAACACCAGGCATCCTTATCTAATTTTCACCAAACAAAAAATAGATTTTGCTAAGAGTAAAGTAAAGTCTGATACGACTATGGCGCGCTGTTGGAAAGATATTAGAAAGGTTGCTGATACAAACATCAACACCAATGATATATCAAGACTTGATTATTTGTCGTTAGCTTATCTTATGACAGATAATAACAAGTATTCAGATGCTGTAAAACGTGTACTGATGAATGCCATAAAAGCAAAATCTTGGGCAACATCTGAGATGCTTGCACGAAAACCAACATGGAATGCAGACCTAAATGTAGCCCACAGATGTTTCGCAACAGCTGTAGGATATGATGCTATATACAATACACTAACATCCGAGGAAAGGGATACTATATCTAGAGGACTATACAGATTGGGCGTTCAACCATCTATGCACGATTGGATCATGGAACCTACACGAATACACTCACTAAACTCTATGGGACATAACTGGTGGAGCAGTTGCGTGGGTATGGGAGGTCTGCTCGCGCTGAGTCTGCAAGATGAAATCAGTGAAGCGAAAGAGGCTGCCGAGACTGTAAATGAACTGTTACCTGAATGGTTTGACTTCGGTGGAGACGTGTTGCAGAATAAAGCAAAGACATTTGACGAAGCTGGAGGTATGTATGAAAGTCTGAACTACTCCAACTTTGGTATCGGCGAAGCATTACTGTTTCGTATAGGTTGGAAGAATAGCCGTTCTGAAGAATCACTACCTGCAATAAAGCAACTTGCCAAACTACCCGATTACTTCCTTCATCTTTGCTATCCACGTACAGGAGCTTTGTATGACGTGAATTTCGGCGACAGCCACAACACAATATCAGCAGAGAGCTGCATGATGCTGCTCTACGAACTTGGTATAAGGAATGACAATATGCTGTGGTATTTCAATCAGGTAGAGGAAGGACAAAACCGTGACGGATATTTCCGTAACCGTCCAATTGGATTTCTTTACACTCCCGACACACACAATGCACCAAGCATTCCCACTGCAACAAATTCTTATCTGTGGAAAGATTTTGGGTGGACAACTATGCGTAACAACTGGAATAAAGACGCAACTATGATTGCCGTAAAAAGTGGATACACATGGAATCATTCACATGCAGACGCAAACTCGTTTGTTATATTCCATAAAGGTGTTGAGATTATCAAGGATGCAGGTAACTGTTCATATCCTAATCCAGCATACAGAAATTACTTTTTTCAAAGCGACGCACACAACGTGATTCTTTTCAATGGCGAAGGTCAGCCACGCACTCAACAGTATCATGGTGCCCCACTTCGTGGGAACCTATATTATATGATGGATGCAGGAAACATGAAGTATGTACTTGCNAATGGAACAGGTCCGATGTCAGATAAGTTGAGCCGTAATTTCAGACATTTTATATGGATGGACAAACTATTACTTATCGTTGACGATATAAAAAGTCACCATCAAGGTAACTTTGAGTGGTTATGGCATCCTGATGGGAACGTAAAGAAAGAAGGATACTTTTTAAATGTAACAAACGGCAATGCTGCTATATCAATATGTCCTTTATATCCCAGACTCTTTGCACAGTCTGATTTCGTGCATGATTATCCAGACGATATATATCTTGAAGAGAAAGAGGGACCTACAGAAGACTTGAAAGGTAAGGAGAAATACTATTCTTTTCACCTCCCAGAAACCACAGATATGGTAAAGGCAGTAACTGCGGTAATCATGAAAGACAGTCCAATAGATAAAAATCTTCCGCAGATAGAGAGACGTGACGGAAAAGACTGGATTGGACTGAGAATAAAATACAACGGACAAACTACAGATTTATATATTAACCAGCTCGCTGACGGAAGACTTATGCATAGTAATTCGTGGATAGAAGCTGACGGATGGACTACTGATGCTTACATCTTTTCTGTTACTTACAAGGATGGAACAGACGCTGCCGAGGCTAAAGATTTCTTCATTTGCTATGGCAGTGCCGTAAGAAGAGGAAACACTGATTATTTTTCTTCACTCTCAAAATTGTTTATTATCAAGAACAACGCTGAAGGCAAAGACAATTTCCATATTGAAGGACAACAGCACGTAAATGCTACATTCCGTTCTATGAGTCAACCATCTACAGTGATGGTTAATGACAAAGATATGAAAGTAACTTATAATAAATATGGAATGAATATTAAATTCGAAGAATAAAATGAAACAATATAAAGCAATCATATCTTTAGTTGTATGCCTTCTTTCTTTTATATCTGCATCAGCGGCAACAATAGAAAGCACAAGGCATAGTCTTAAATCTCCTGACGGAAACTATATATTTTCTTTTTTTCAGGATAATAATAATGGTAAAAGACAGATATATTATAGCGTGACATATAAAGGTTATACCATTATTAGACAATCAAAACTTGGCGTTGACATACAGAATCATCTTTTTGAGAGTGCTCTCGGAGTTCCAAATGACACATGTACCAACTGGGGCGATAATCTTGTGTATATCGGCACAGACACGTTGTCACATAATGCTACATGGAAACCTCTATATGGTGAATGGTCTGAGATTACTGACAAATACAACTGTATGAGCCTGAAGTTCATAAAAGGCAAACCGGACACGAATAATTACAATGTATTCAACAAAGAACGGACATATTATCTAGATATCGAGGTTAGAGCCTACAACGAGGGAATAGCTTTCCGCTATCATTTTCCTAGTACAAGCAACGGGCTTTTTATACATATAACGGGCGAACAGACACAATTTGCAATGCCTGAGGGCACAATGTCTTTTTATGAGAAGTGGGCACAAGGACCCATATCTTACATACCAATTAACGAATGGAAAGACGAATGCGAACGACCGCTGACAATGAAACTACCTAATGGATATACGGTGACTTTGGGAGAAGCTAGATTAACAGATTATGTAAGGACAAAATTCAGTCTTGACCAAAAGCTGTCAAGCACATTAAAGGCAAGTATGTATGGTTGCGCTGATATCATGACACCATATAATACCCCATGGAGGGTTATTATGGCTGCCGACAAAGCTGTAGACATTATTAACCACAACTACATAATGCTGAATCTCAACGACTCTTGCGCCATAAAAGATTGTAGTTGGATAAAGCCTGGTAAGGTTTTCCGTACAGGTCTGAAACAGGAAGAGGCTTTGGCTGCCGTAGATTTTGCTGTTGATAGAGGACTACAGTACATACATCTTGATGCAGGTTGGTATGGTCCTGAAATGAAAATGACTTCTGATGCCACGACTGTATCAGAGACAAAAGATCTTAATATTCCTGCTATCTGCAAATATGCGGCATCAAAAGGTATCGGAGTCTGGCTCTACGTAAACCAGCGTGCTTTATATCAACAAATAGATACATTACTACCTTTATATAAAAGTTGGGGTATTAAGGGTATAAAGTTTGGCTTCGTTCAGGTGGGAAACCAACAATGGACAACATGGCTACACAACGCAGTACGCAAATGCGCACAATATGGAATGATGGTTGATATACACGACGAGTATCGCCCTACAGGATTCAGTCGTACATATCCCAACCTCATGACTCAAGAAGGAGTTGGAGGAAACGAAGAATTTCCCGATGCCACACATAACGTGACATTACCTTTCACACGTTTTATAGCTGGACCAGCAGACTATACGCTATGCTATTTCGATAAAAGAATAAAAACTACACATGCACACCAACTAGCTATGGCTGTAGTTTATTACAGTCCTATACAATTTATGTATTGGTATGATAAGCCTTCATTATATAATGGGGAAAAGGAGTTGGAACTATGGAAGAATATTCCTACGGTATGGGATGAGACACGGGCTATACTCGGAGAACCTGGCGAATATATTGTTACAGCTAGACGGAGCCACAATGATTGGTATCTTGGAGCTATGACAGGAAATAAAGGTCGCGAAGTTGCAATAAAGACTGACTTTCTGCAAAAAGGAAAGAAGTATTTGATGACATTATACCAGGACGATCCATCCTATTCAAGTAAGACAAAAGTTAAAGTTATTAGTAAGTTAATAAAAGGTGACGAGGTAATTAGATTATCCCTTCAGGACAGCGGAGGCGCAGCAGCGTATTTCCGTATGATGTAAAAGTTATTTAAGGAGTAAGCAATACTTGTTTACTCCTTATTTTTATTTATCTGCTGCATGTATTCTGTAGGCGTTATTCCCATCACACGCTTGAATGTATTGAAAAAAGCCGTTTTCTTGAAACCACATTTCTCAGACATCGCCACTATAGTATATTTCTTATTAATTTCAGGATCAGCAGCCATCAACTTGAATTCATCAAGACGGTAGTTATTTATATAATCATAATAGTTCTGATTTAGATACAGACTAAACACCTGAGAGAGTTTGTTTGCCGAGCTTCCTATTGCCACGGCTAAGTCGGACATCTTCAGGTCGCAATCAAGATATGGTTTCTCTGATTTCAAATATCTCTCTAGTTTTTTTACTATTGCTGCACATTCATCATCATCTATTTTCACTCTTGAATATTTCTCTTTATGATGTTGGTCTTCACCTTCTGTCATCTGGTATATGGCCTCAACTATTTTTTTTCTACGAATGACGAATAATACACATCCTAAAATAAGAAACACAATTAGTAAGACTTCAATATAAGCCATACCACTTGGATTTACATAAACATTATATTCTGTTATGTTCTCGTCTCCAGCAAGTCTTATTTGTAACTTATGAGAACCTGGCAACATACTATCGTATTTTATTTGAGACGTACCCACTGATGTATACCATTCACCGCCATCAATTCTATATTCAAAAAATGTGTTTGACGGATTAGAATAATTTAGTATAATAGGCACAAAAGACAATTTACTGCTAGTCATGTTCCATTTTAGTTCTATCTCGCGACTATTGTTTATTTCGTCCTCAGCCTTCATGTCCACATTCGCGTCATTAATCATAACGTTGCCAAATATTATCGGAAAATGAGTTTTAAAGTGATTTTTTATTATCCCACGTGTTTGAGCATAAATGAGTCCATTATTACACCCTATCCACACGTTATTGCTCTCATCTAGATATACTGCTTTCGTATTAAATGCAGAACCTCGCATATTATCCATATTACCAAACTGTACATACTGCTTTAAGGAATTATCCAGATAGAACAATCCTTTATCGGTAGCCATCCAGTATCTTGCATTATTATCTCGCTTTATGAATGCACAAGATTCGTCAATTATATTCTCATCAAATGTCAATGTACGGAATTCAGACAAATCATTTTTTGACTCATATACACCGCTATGACCAAATCCTATCATCTCTCCATCACCTCCATTAGTAAAATATACCTCGCTCTCATTATTAAAGAATCCTTCGGGAAACCCTGTTGACTGTATAGCTCTGTTGCCAGCATTGAGAACACAGATACCTTTTTGTGTACCAATCCAACCATTACCATTGCTATCAAAAGATATACTATTGACAAAACCGTTGAGTAATCCAGAATTACGAGCCGTATAACAAACGGTCTTACCAATATTTGCATCATAGCAAAACAAACCGTCAACAGTAGTAATCCACAGTTTGTCATTATGGACGACGGCACTAAATATACTACCCTTACTCAAAGTAATATTATCAGACATGGGGGCAACTCGCATATTTTGAGGGTCAAGAACCTTTACACCACCGTCGAATGTACAAATATAATATTTACCATGATAAAAAACATTTGATATAACAATACTCCCACCAATCTGCTGAGGACTGAAATATCTTATAATATCCCGCGCCTCGTCAATAAAATAAAATCCATTACGCGTACCTATAAGCTTCTGTTTACCATTGATTGTAAAACTTCTCACGTTAAGGTTCTCTGTCGTAAAGTCTTTATATGAATATGTCTTAAATATTGGATTAACATAATATGTATACATCAACCCCATCCTAAAAGATCCAAAGAAGTCAACACCGTTTTCATCATGTAAATAACTATAAACAGAATTATCTTTCAACGCAAACGGAGTAGTATTTGTTGTGAAAGACTTTATGATTCTATTTTTTGATACAGATATGACATGCGCCCCATTACCATCTGTAGCAACATACAAATTATCGCGTCCATCGGTAGACAATTCTGATATGATATTGCAGTCAACAGAGATGTATTTTGACAGTTGTCCACTCCTTATATCATATTTTATTATACCATCATTGCTTGAACCCATGAAAACACTTTCACCAATTGATGTAAGACAATGTATATTACCAAGCATCTGCATTTTATTTCCGACATCAATATTCTTAATTACGCCTTTACTCATCATTGTAAGCCATTTATCTGACGCAATCCATACACGTTTCTGCTTGTCTATAAATATATCATTTATTTTGTTTTCTCCTGATAAAGCATTACTGCTAATAAGAAAGCGTTTAACCTTGTCGCCATTAAGTACGTAAAGTCCTTTATCAGAGCCTACATAAAGTTTTTTCCCGTCGGCAGCCAACGCAGATACGTTGCCATTTATTTCTTCAGAAACTTTTATTAAGGAATCACTTTTCAACTGATACAGTCCACTTGAAGTAGCAGCAAAAAGCCTATAATCAGATGTTTCAACGATATCGTAAACAACATTATTCTGCTTAATATTACCAGCACTATAAGAGTGAAGCGTCACACCGTTAAAACTATTCATACCATCAGAAGTACCAAGCCATATCATTCCTCTATGATCTCGGTATATCTTATAGATATTTTCCCCACAAAGCCCGTCGCGCATGGTTACATTACCTATAAAATCACTGTCGGTTGCACTTGATGCAAGACAGCATAGTATGAAAATAATTGATAACGAAATATTACACAGGTTATTTTTCATTTTATCTTCGTGGTATTTGAAATGCAAATATACAAAAGAAAATCTAAATGGACAAATCATTTCTAGGCTTTCTTAATGTCTTATTTTTAGATTCGTAGCACATTTACTATCTTTTATACAGAATATATATTATATTGGTCTTCGCTTTACTTATTATCTGCTAAGATTATTTCACCTCCGGTTATTGTAACCAACATATAAAGTGTTGGTTTTGTTGTCTTATAGCAGAAAAGGTTTACACTAAAATGTAAACTATGGATAATATAATTAGAAAAAGGCGTTCTTATGAACGCTGTGAAGCAAGTGTTCGAGAAGCAATTCTGCATGAGATTTCGACAAGTGATTTGTCAATAAAAGAGATTTCAGAAAAGTACTTTATTAATCCGCGTAATGTGCGAACATGGCTTTATCGTATTCGCAAATCTCAAGAAAAGAGTGTATCTTTGTCTTCAGAAAGACATGGAATGGAAAATCAAGCCATTTCTGTTGTTGAATCAATGGCAAACAAAGAAGATGCACTTAAAAGTTTGACGGAGGAGCAACTCAGGAAGAAAGTTCTCGAGCTTGAGAAATCTCTTGCGTATGAGAAACTCCGCACAGAAGCTCTCGACATGATGATAGACATCGCCGAGAAGCAGGAAGGAGTCTGTATCAGAAAAAAATCTGGTGCCAAACAGCCGTAGGAATGGCAGCAAGACATCCGGGCTCTTCGCTCGAATGTCTGTGCGGGCTGTTTGGCAAGACAAGACAAGCCTACTATAAAAAGAAGAAGACTGATGATAGGATATTGCTTCAGACGGATAAAGTGGTTGAGGAGGTCAGATCCATTCGTAAACTTGATCCAGGACTAGGTGCCTACAAGCTATTTCTGATGCTTCATGAGGTGTTTGGCGGGCATATGTTCGGGCGAAACAGATTTTATTCTGTACTTGGCAGAAATGGTTTGATGCTTCCACCTCAGAGACGCCGTCATACGACAAACTCCAACCACAACTATCGCAAGTACAAGAACCTCATAAAAAACTTAGTAGCGACAGCTCCCAACCAGCTTTGGGTAGCCGACATTACTTATATTGATACTGATGAAGGTGTGATGTATCTGCATCTTGTGACTGATGCTTTTACGCATGAGATCATCGGTTGGGTGCTCTCGGACAGCCTTATGGCTGTAAACACTATTGAAGCCCTGCAACAAGCTATTGACAAGGCTCAGAAATATGATCTGACAAAACTGATTCATCACTCAGACCGAGGATCTCAATACTGCTCTAATGACTACGTGAATCTTCTGAAAAGTTATAAAGTGAGCATCAGCATGACCGAGGATTATAAACCTACAGACAATGCCATTGCAGAACGTGTTAACGGTATCATTAAGGTCGAGTGGATTTATCGTCAGCCACGCTTTAAAAGCAGAAAAGAAGCTCAGGAGAAGTTGGCACAGATTATCGATTTCTACAATAAACGAAGACCACATATGAGCAACAAAATGCTCACTCCTGAGCAGAAGCGAATGCAATATGAAGAGAAAAGTCTAACGGGGGCTGTCTGTCCCCCGCCGACAGCTTCCTCCGAGTGTCTTTCATTGATTTAATTTTGTTGTATCGGATTTTATTCCTAAATTTGTAGACAAGGATATGATAATAAAAGATATTTGTAACAAAATTTTCATCAACCGACAACTAATTCGGGAAGGTGACAACCATATTGGATTGAATGACAACCAATCAGGTAAGGTTAGACAACTTATTTAATAACAAATGTAAACCTATTCCGGATAAAGACATGTTGTCTACCAGAAAAAGTTTTTTTAATGCCACTAATGTCACTTTGTCACAAACCCTTTGTTTATCGGGGATGAGCGAGTGACATTAAGTGACATTATCGGGGGAAAAGTGACATTAAAAGTCGAAACACACCTGTTTTTGGTGATTTTTTCCAAATTATGGATAGGTTTCTGCTTCTTACATGTACTCTGATTCAAAATATAAGGTAGAAAAATTCAATGTATTTTATTTAGTGATAAGGCCCTAATCACTCCGTATTGCTTCGTAATTTGCAGAGTGATTAGGGCCTAATCACTATCTCGTATTTCAAGAAAAAGAATTATAAGATTGTTATGCTTATGTGCTTTGTTACTTTTAATAAATCGTGGATTTACGATACTATTTTTTTGTTGGATTTACCGATGTTCTATTCCTACGATACAAAGTTTCTGATTCTATGATCAAACGTTTCTATTCCTACGACATAAAGTTTCTGTTTCTACGATCAAACGCTTCTATTCCTACGATATAAAGTTTCCATTGCATCGATCAAATGTTTTTAATTCATCAAAGAAACATCTAAGACATATATATAAGTAAATAATTTTTATTTTATTATATTTTTACTAATTAACAATATATAGTGTGGTCCTTGTGCAATCATAGGTTTTTCTGTCAAAAAAGGTGGATGATAGTGGATGATAGTGGAGGTATACCTCCACTGGTTAACAAACTGTAGAATAAACATTTACACGTGAAGTGGAGGTTTTTTGTTCGTTTTGAACTTTTTTAGTATTTTTATTTTTCGAGTATCAAATTCTAATGGAAACGTAATAAAAAATCATGATTAAGCAATTTTGAGAATTGTATATACAGAAGGAAATAGTATATATGTAGCATGTATTTTCAAGACTCAGTTGACTAATGTTTAAAATAAGGGCTTGTGACATTATTGGCATTAAAAAAACTTTTTCTGGTAGATTATCAAACACATTTATTTAAGATCTTCACTTTAAATTAGCAAAAGACGTTTTTTATATTTATTTGCCAGATGCTATTTGGGAAAGAATTATAACGAATAAGCACTCATCAACTTTATATAATTAACAAAAATATGACTAATATACCTAAGTAATTATTTACATTGATTCGTAATAGATAAAAAATGATATATGAAATATATGAAATCTAAACGTGAAATAGTTCCTTTAATTTTAGGATTACTTGTTGTCTGTGCATCAGCAGGGAACAAACAGCATCCCCTAAAAAGCAAAATTCCCTATATGGAATTAAAATACTGTGACAGTAAGATAAAAAATACGATAAAAGAACTTAGTGGAGACTCATCTCTAGACTATTCTGTTTATCCAAGAAGCATTGCAAAAAATGAAAAGAAATGGAATTGCGTAAGGGCTAAACGAGAAGAATGGTGTTCTGGTTTCTGGCCAGGAATATTATGGTATGATTATGAGAATACTCACGATTCCACCATACTGCATCATGCGGAGAAATACACAGAATCACTAAAATTTATTTCAGAATATCCCGCTTATGATCACGACTTAGGCTTTCTAATATATCAAAGTTTTGGGAACGGATACAGATTAACACATAATGAGGCATACAAGAAAGTGTTGCTGAGGACGGCTGATACACTAGCTACTCTCTACAATCCAAAAGTAGGGACAATATTATCATGGCCACGTGAAAGAAAGCCACAAAACTGGCCTCACAACACGATTATGGACAACATGATAAATTTAGAACTAATGTTTTTTGCATCACAGAACGGAGGTAACAAAAGATTGTATGACATGGCTGTATCACATGCTGAAAAAACAATGAAAAACAATTTTAGACCTGATTACACTTCATATCACGTAGCTGTGTACGATACAATTAACGGACAGTTCATAAAAGGGGTGACACATCAGGGATATTCAGACAATAGTATGTGGGCACGTGGACAAGCATGGGGAATATACGGATTCACTATGGTATACCAATACACTCACGACAAACGTTTTCTGGATTTTACACAGAAGATAACAGATGCATATCTTAAACGATTACCAAAAGATTACATACCATACTGGGATTTTGACGACCCTTCTATTCCTAATGCTCCAAGAGATGCATCAGCAGCTTCTATAGTAGCTTCAGGATTGTTAGAGCTTTCTACATATCTTCCATATCAGGAATCAAGGAAGTATCGCAATGCCGCACTGAAAATGATAAAAAGTCTAAGTTCACGGAAATATGAAAGCGGCAGGAGAAACAATTCATTTCTACTCCACTCCACCGGAAATAAACCAGCAGGATATGAGATAGACGCATCAATTATTTATGCAGACTATTATTATATCGAAGCACTGACGAGATTAAGAAAAATGAATATACGTTAAGTATTTCCATATCAATACTCGTATAAGTAGTAAAATAACATTATAACAATAAAAAAAATAATCTATAAACTAACAAGACATGAAATTTAATCTATTAATTTTGCACACTGTTGCAAAAAGTAAAGAATTACTTATTTGTATAACCTCAAAACGAGAATCATGAAAAAGTTAAAACTTATATTAACAATGCTATTGCTCACAGTCGCAACTGTAGCATTAGCACAAACAAAAGTTACAGGACGAGTCGTAGATGAGTCTGGGGAACCTATCATCGGTGCAAGTGTAATCCAGAAAGGTACAAATAATGGAAGCGTTACAGATCTTGACGGTAACTTTACCATTCCCCTTTCTGGAAAATGTATTCTACAGATTTCTTATGTTGGCTACAAGACGCAAACAATAAGCTACACAGGACAGAACAAACTTAAAATAACGATCAAAGAAGACCAGCAAGCATTAGGAGAAGTTGTTGTCGTCGGTTATGGAACACAAAAGAAAGCTTCTTTGACAAGTGCCATAAGTCAAATTAAAGGAGATGAAGTGTTCAAAGATAGGTCTTCATCAAGTACTGTCGTAGCATTACAAGGTGAGATACCAGGACTTACAGTTACACGTACCTCTACGCGTCCTGGTAGTGAAGGAGCCGAAATGAAAATTCGTGGTGATATATCTGTAAATGGAAATTCTTCGCCTTTGATTATAATTGATGGGGTTACAGGCTCTATAGATGAACTTAACTCTATGAGTGGTAGTGATATAGACAATATTTCTGTTCTTAAGGATGCTTCAGCTGCTATTTATGGTTCTCGTGCGGCTTCTGGTGTCATTCTTGTTACTACCAAACGTGGTAAAGTTGGCAAAGNNANTGTAACTTACAATGGAGCTTTTAGCCGTACTATAAACGGCATACAATCACCATTGACAAATAATAAAGAATGGTTGGATATGTTTTATGAAGCTCAATATAATGATGCTGCTGTTGTATCAGGTGAAACTGATCCTGAACAGATTCATAAAAGAATGAATTGGTGGATTTTTAATTCTTTCGGAGGTGCAACAACTGATTCTGGTGATATAGACCCAGTTACTGGTGCTCCACGAATATACAAAGGTGAAACTTTATTTAATGCATTACGTGATGGTAAGGTGTTGACATTACAGAACGGTAATAGGGTCGAGCGTTGGGATCCTAATGTATATTTAATGGATTATCTATATGGACAAGCTGCATCTCAAAAACATAATATAAGTATATCTGGCGCAGACCAAAAGTTTGGATATCGTCTTTCTTTAGGTTACGAAAGTGCTAAGTCTCAATTGAAACCTGCTTATGATGGACAAAGAAAGTGGAGTGCACGACTTAATGCCGATTATCAGGCAACTGATGATCTGAAATTACAGACAAATCTTTCTTTTGAAAAACGTGACGTACAATCACCTTCCGTTGATGTCGGCACAGGATGGATGGACACTTGGTTCTGGACTGTAAACAATCAAAATGGTGATCCTTATGATACGTTTAGTGGTAACAGAAATCCAATAGGAGGACTCACTAGAGGCGGAACAAATAAATATCAGCTTAATACTTTGCGTGGTGATATATCAGGTACATATAATTTATCAAAACTATTGAAAGGATTATCAGTCAGAGCTTCAGGAGCATATAAACTTGTAGAAGCTAATAGTTATACTACTACATATAAAATACAATATTATGATTGGGTAGGAACTAAAACAGGTAATCGCAATGCTCCTGGGAGTATGTCCCAATATAATAATAGATGGGAGAATATTAATCTTGGTGGATTTATTAATTATGAAAATATATTTGCTAATATTCACAGAGTATCTGCAATGATGGGTATGACAGCAGAAGAAGAAACATATAAAGGTTTGTCTGCTGGTAAATATAATGGACCTCTTTATGAAAGCTCTGGACTTGAAGACCTTGATGTTTTTGCATCTGGAAGTAACAATTCCGCTGGAGGTGGAAAATCATCATGGGGGTTAGTTTCCTATCTTACACGAATGTCTTACACTTATGATGATAAGTATTCTTTAGAGGTTTTGGCAAGACGAGATGGTTCTTCAAGACTTTCGGAATCCCAACGGTGGAAAAATTTCTATTCAATATCTGGATATTGGCGTCCTCTAAGAGAAGACTTTATGAAAAATATAAATTGGATTTCGGAACTCAAATTGCGATATAATTATGGTAAGACTGGAAGTGTTGAAGGTATAGGTAACTATGAGAGATACTCTAATGTCAGTACGGGTACAGCTTTATATGGTATTAATCCTAACCAACAGACTACTTTGTGGCTTGCTTCCATGACTAGTGATAAACGTTCATGGGAGACCATAAATAGCCATGACTTTGGACTTGATTTTGGTTTTTTTGATAATAAATTAAGTGGTTCTTTTGATTATTTTATAAAAACCAATGATGGTATGTTTATTAGTGTAGAATATCCGGCTGTACTGGGAGCATCTGCACCTAAAGTTAATGATGGCAAATTCCGTGCACGTGGTTGGGACTTTTCTATTAGATGGAATAGTTCTTATAAAGATTTTAAATATAATATAGGATTTAATTTATCTGATGCATGGTCTGACATTTTAAAGTTAACAAACAATGAGTCTGTACCATATGCGGGAATTAATAGTAACAGGCTCATAGGTAAACCACGTAATGCTATATATGCATACAAAACAGCCGGATTGTTCCAGACACAATCAGAAGTAGATGCTTTCTATGAAAAATATTATTGGAACACTGACCATACTGGTCCTAAGTCTGGTAATATATTACCTGCACCTAATAAAAACGCAACAAATACGCTTCGTCCAGGAGCCAGAAAATATGTAGATATTAATGGTGATGGCGTTATAACACGTGACGATATTTATTATGCAGGAGATGCTGCTCCAAGAATGACATTTGGTATCAAATTAGGTGCAGAATGGAAAGGAATAGATTTTAATGTATTCTTACAAGGGGTTGCCAAACAAAAAGTCTTACGTACTGGATACTTTTATGCTCCATGGGTTGTTAATTATGTGATGCAAAATAAAACTTTTGCAGGAAAGATGTGGTCTGCTGACAATCAAACTGCAGAATATGCAATCGCATCTCGCGATGGCAACTTTAATAAATTTAATTATCAGAATTGTGATGTAAGTGTGCAGGATAATAAATATGTACGTTTAAAATCTCTCGTATTAGGATATACTTTACCAAAAACATGGACATCTAAAGCAGGAATCACCAAGATGCGTTTATATTTCTCAGGTGATGACCTTTGGGAATATACTAAAGTCAAAGATGGATACGATCCTGAATATGGTGAAGCTTCTAATAATACTTTCCCTTTCAGCCGTCAATTAACATTTGGAATCGATATCACATTTTAATGAAAATATATAAATCTATAATTATGAAATCGATATTTAATAAAATAGCAATTGTTTCAGCTCTTGCAACATCTTTTGTAGCATGTAGTGATTTCCTTGATAAGGAGCCTCTTTCACAAGGAACAGAAGCTATAGTATTCAAAAATGCAGAACAATTTAGAGAAGCTGCAAATACCTTTACTAATCACCTGCCAGGATGGGATTATAATTCAATGGACCATAATACTGATATAGGAGGATTGAGTAGTAATGGTGGTGGAAATGCGCCTGAGAATAACAGCGCATGGAATTTTAATAATATACGTCAATATAATATTCTTCTGAAAAAGGCAGAAATATATACAGGCAATCAGTCTGATATAGCAACATACGTAGGCGATGCATATTTCTTCAGGGCTTTTGATTATTTCAATAAACTGAAAATATTTGGAGGAGTTCCTATTATAGATCATCTCCTTGATGTAGATGATGCATCTTTGACTGCTCCAAGAAATAGCAGATATGAAGTATTTAACTTTATAATAACAGATTTACGTAAAGCAATACAACTATTACCTACAGAATCGACAATATCAGCGGATGACAAAGGACATATAAGCAAAGAAGCTGCAGAAGCTTTCTTGGGGCGTGTTTTATTATATGAAGCTACGTGGGAAAAATATGTACCTAATATTAATTTTGATTTAGATGGTGACGGAAAGAAAGATGGTGCAGGAAAAGCAAAACCAGAAGGTTATCCTTCAATAGAACAAATGTTTACAGAATCTAAACAAATGTCAAAAGCAGTAATGGATGAGGCTAAAAAGGGAACTTTTGCTCTATGGAATGAATGTGACTCCCTGAGCTATTATTATCTGTTTAATATTGACGATAAGGGTGGAAACATAGCTAACTTCAAAGGTAAAGGTAAAAGTAGTAATAAAGAATTTATAATCAGCACTAAATATGATTATGACTTGAAACGCCCTAATAAAAACATTTCAATTACTGTTATGCATTGGTCTGGGGTGGGCATTAGTACGCAATTTGGAGAATCATTTCTTTGTAGAAATGGGTTGCCAATAAGAATAAGTAGAACTGGCAAAATGGAAGATGCTCAAAATAACCCATTATTTGAAGGTTGGGGTACTTTTATAGGCGAATTTCGCAACCGAGACTTCAGATTTACTGGGTGCACATGGGTGCCAGATAGAAAATCATGGATGTCTACAACTGAATATGGAACACCATGTACTACTACTGGTCAACCCTATGCGAATGCTCTTTTCCCTAAGAATAATGATGTGTATGATGCTTCTGATCCTGTATATTCTAACAAAGATGGAGTATTTAAGCCTACATTAAGAGATAATTCAACCAATTATGGATATGGTAGTCGAAAATATTTGATAGAAGGAGCTAACCGTCCACAAAATACAGAGAGTGCAGATTGGCCGATACTCCGTCTAGCTGAAGTATATTTGAATTATGCGGAAGCAACATGTGAACTTAATAATGGTAGCATATCTGATGAAGATCTTAATGCTTCTATAAACAAGCTTCGTGACCGTGCAAAAGTAGTTCATCTTACAAATGCACTTATTGATGGCGTTTGGGATGCAGGATGGTGGGATTACAATACGAATAAGACTGTGTGCCATAAAATGATAATGTTAGATGAAATAAGACGCGAACGCGCATGCGAATTATATGGAGAAGGATTCCGAATAGACGACCTAAAAAGATGGGGCATAGCCCACATCAACCTCAGAGGACAGAAATTAGGGCGACATGTTCTTAATACTGCATACACAACAGAAAAGGCAAATGACCGTGTCTATTTTGGAGAACCATGTTATTATCCAGAAAAGTATCCACTGTTATATGGAGTATATACTGGTACTGGAGTTAGTGATTCTGATTATGGTCGTTCCATTGCTGTATTGAGTGATAATCTTCTATTTTCTCAACGGGATTATTTAGATGCGATTCCATTACAGCAAATAAGACTGAATTCTAATTTAAAACAAAACCCAGGATGGTAATATAAGTATTAAAATAACAAATATCCCTGTAAATTTCTTTATACTGTGAGATTTACAGGGGTTTTATTTCTATACTATTACGATAATAAAATGCATTTAATACTACGAATTAACATAGTAAAATTCATAAATCATTTCAAATATATGAAAAGAATATTATTTATATTTATCATATTTATCAAGACTCTTATAATATGCGGAGCCAATATAAAAAACATTTCAACATGTGATAGTATACCATTGAATGACGACTATGCTGTACAAATACGCACATCGAATGGAAGATGGGAAAATGTACCAACATATCTATTCTATATTGATAAAACGGAGAACGGAATACATAAAAAGGAAAAGACTTCTGTTGTAAAATTCGATTTTGAAGGCACTATAGAAATATCTATTACATCATCAAAGAAAGCAATCAGCACTTACAGATTACGCCCACTTTCTTATGATACCCCAACATACCAAGAGGGAAACACTGTTACATTTACATTAAATAAATCACGCTATATGTCATTTGAAATCAACGGAGACATATACCATAATCTACAAATCTTTGCAGATCATAGAATATCCAAACCTAAAGTCAAGAAGAATAATTTTATTTATTTTGGACCAGGATTACATGATTTAAATGGAGACTCTATTGCCATAACTTCTGGAAAAACTGTTTATATCGACCAAAGGGCTGTTATAAATGGCTGGCTATCAATATACAAAGCTGATAATGTCAAGATATTAGGCCATGGAATCATAAATCCAGGGCGGCATGAAGGAATTATGGTAAAATATTCAAAGAATGTAATAATAGATGGACCGTTGACAACACAAATACCCGTGGGTGGTTCAGATTCCGTAACTATAAAGAACGCAAAGGTAATCTCATGGTATGGATGGGGTGACGGTATGAACGTGTTTGCAAGCAATAATGTATCTTACGAGCATGTATTCTGTCGAACTAGCGATGATTGTTCCACAATATATTGCACTAGACTAGGGTATCATGGAGGATGCAAAAATATCACGATAAAGGATGCTGTTTATTGGGCTGACGTAGCCCACCCTATTATGATCGGACTTCATGGAGATGTAAGCAAACATGAAATTATTGATAACGTATTATATGACAATATTGATATTCTGGAACAAAATGAAAACCAAATAGATTATCAGGGATGCATCGGCATAAATAATGGCGATAATAATATTGTGCGTAATATTACTTTCAGCAATATCCGCGTAGAAGATATACATAAAGGTATGCTAATTAACATGCGTGTTTGCTATAATAAAAAATATTGCCATGCACCAGGTAGTGGCATTGAAAATGTTACTTTCAAAAACTTTTCATACAACGGAACTCATGCTGGGATGTCTATCATTATAGGTTATGATGACAGTCACAAAATTAGTAATATTAAATTTGAAAATTTCAGTATCAACGGCGTAACTATTTATGATGATATGCCCAATAGACTTAAATGGTACAAGACATCTGACTACGCCAACATGTTTGTTGGAGAGCATGTAGAAAACATTTCTTTCATAAAATCTAAATAATTATCTTTTATTCATCTTAATGACACAAAAAAGATAATTATTTCGTCGTTTATATTAATGAAGTGTTATTTAATACAATAGTAAATTATCAAAAAAACAAAAGACATGATAAAGAAAACATACATTATTACAATGTTACTTATAATGTTTCAATCCTTATTGATGAAAACAACAGCGCAGGATTATCAATGGTGTGTATCTATTGACGGATACACTTCTACCGAAACGAATAGCAATCCTGAAGCTTTTCTTTGGATACCTTCTGACTGTAATAAAGTGAGAGGCATAATCCTCAGCCAACAGAACATGAGCGAGGAACCGATATTAAATAATATAAAATTCAGAAAAACTCTGCAAGAACTTGGCTATGGAATAATTTGGATAGCGCCTTCAATAGATCAAGAATGGAATATACAAAAAGGCTGTCAGAAACTATTTGAAAAAATGATGAATGATTTTGCGAATAAAAGTGGTTATAACGAACTAAGCACAGTACCAATAATACCTATTGGACACTCTGCTATGGCTACTTTTCCGTGGAATTTTGCAGCATGGAATAACGATCGCACATTAGCTATTATATCTTATCATGGCGATGCCCCATGTACTAACCTTACGGGATTCGGACGTGAAAATATTGAATGGGGAAGAACCAGAAACATTGATGGCATTCCTGGGCTGATGATAGAAGGCGAATGGGAATGGTGGGAAGCACGAGTTAATCCTGCGCTTTCATTCAGAATGAAATACCCTGACAGTTGTATATCATTTCTTTGCGATGCAGGACATGGCCATTTTGATGTATCAGACGAAGTGATAGATTATATGTGCATGTTTTTAAAGAAAGCAGATCATTACAGACTAAATGATAACGAACTGAGAAAATTAAATCCCACGGATGGATGGTTAGCAGAAAGATGGAACACTAATACTATTAATAGACCACATACTGCACTTTATACAGAATATAAAGGCGACAAACATGATGCTTTTTGGTATTTCGACAAAGATATAGCTTTGGCTACAGAACGATACTATGCACGTTCTTTAGGAAAGAAAATACAATATATAGGTTATAAGCAAAGAGCAAAATTTGTTACATACAATCCATCTAATCATGCAGAAATTATATTATCTCCCATCCTTCACAAAGACGGACGGACATTCAACATATCTGCAGTTTATAGTGATTCTACACGTTCAAAATTATCTTCCGAGCATTCTAGCGTAAAAATCAAAACAAGATTGATTAATGGCCCTGCCATCCAAATCAACGACACAACTTTTTGTCTTGACCTTTATAGAATTGGATTGAATAATCATCGAAGAAGTACAGATATTTGGTTGCAAGCTATAAGCGATGGAGATAGTTATTATAAGGGGACTGCACAACAAATAAACATACATTTTCCATATCGTATAACAGACGGTAAGCGCAAGTCTATTTATTTTGAATCATTACAAGATGTAAAACGCAATACAAAGGCGATTTCTTTGAAAGGCAAATCTGATAGTGGCTTACCTGTATGTTACTATGTGAAATATGGTCCTGCTCATATAAATGGCAACCATCTTGTTATTGACAACATACCTCCAAAGACTAAATATCCAATTGAGATATCAGTGGTTGCATGGCAATACGGAATTAATGGCAAATACCAAACTGCCGAGAATGTAGAGCATAAATTTCTTATAAAATAGGAATAATAACAATGAACATGAATCTGAAAATTATAGCAATAACAATAGTTTTAATAATTTGTTCAAATGATATTAATGCGAAAAAAAACATATACAAAGCTAAGTTCTTTCCGTTAAATGAAGTAAGGCTTTTGCCTGGACGATTTTACGAGAATATGAAAAGAGATTCCATATGGATGATGTCCATACCAGTAAATCAGTTGCTACACAGCTTCCGAAATAATGCAGGATTATTCAGCGGACGTGAGGGTGGATATTTCGTTACGAAAAAATTAGGTGGTTGGGAATCGTTGGACTGCGATCTACGCGGACATTCCGCAGGACACCTTTTATCCGCTTACGCTCTCATGTATGCTTCTACAGGAAACTCTGCATTCAAAATAAAAGCCGACAGCATTGTTGACGGTTTAGAGGAAGTTCAGAACGCATTAGGTCAAAGTGGCTATTTGAGTGCATTCCCGGAACAATTAATTGAACGTTGCATAGATGGAAAATCCGTTTGGGCACCATGGTACACACTACATAAAATTTTAGCAGGTCTTATTGACCAATACACTTATACCGGTAATGAAAAGGCGATTAGAATTGCCATAAGAATGGGTAACTGGGCATACAATAAGGTTACAGCATTAGACTCCACCTCCATACAAAAGATGATTAGAAATGAATATGGAGGAATCAATGAATCTTTTTATAATCTTTATGATATCACAGGTAATAAAAAGTATTTTAGACTTGCCGAACTCTTTTATAAGTCGGACAACATAAACCCACTCAAAAATAAAGAGGACAGATTGGGTACATTGCATGCTAATACATTCATTCCTAAAGTGATAGCTGAAGCACGCAGATATGAAATCACAGGAGATGAAAGTAGTCGTACTGCTGCCGAATATTTCCATTGGCTGATAGATACCAAATACTCTTTTGCCACAGGAGAAATTGGAGATAAAGAACATTTTTTCAACCCTCTGACTACATCCAAACATCTGTCAGGATACAACGGAGAGACTTGTTGCACATATAACGAACTTAAATTGTGCCGTCATCTATTTGAATGGAATCCAAATAATACAATTATGGATTACTATGAGCGTGCCTTGTATAATCAGATATTAGGACAACAGGACCCTGAAAGTGGAATGGTGTGTTATTTTACTCCTATGCTTAGCGGAGCTTACAAGTTATATAGCACTCCCAACGACAGTTATTGGTGCTGTGTTGGTACTGGATTTGAAAATCATGCTAAATATGGTGAAAGTATATATGCTCATGATAAAAAAAACATTTATGTAAATCTATTCATTGCTTCACAACTCCATTGGAACGAGCAGAAGATATCTATAATCCAAAGTTCTGATTTTCCAAATACAGATAATACCCAACTTACTATTGAGCATACATCAGGTAAAACATGGAGCCTTTTTATAAGAAAGCCACACTGGGCGAAAAAGTTCCATATCTATATTAATGGTAAATTGACTAATTCAACTATTGATGCAAACGGTTATTGTGATATTAATAGAAAATGGAAAGAGGGCGATCAAGTGAAAGTTACTTTCGGAATGGAGATAAAGACCATAATATGTCATGATGATTCTACCTTATCAGCTATCGCTTATGGTCCAATAATTCTTGCTGGAGAAGTAGGCAAAGTTGAACATCCTTTTTCAAATCCCAACCTTTATAATGACTACTATAATTTAAATTTTAATATTCCTGCCGGAATAGATACTTCATTATCCAATGATGAAATAAAATCTCTTCACAAACTTCCTAAAAAAATAGAATTCATAACCAATACCAATAAATTAATTAAACCAATTTATGATATACATCATGAAAGATATGTTGTTTATTGGAAAAAACATTTTTAGATCATATTAATTATATATTGCCTGATGTTTCTTATCATCTAACAAAATTAAGATATTTGATAAAATGGCAAAAACTATATATCAAAAAAGGAAACAATAACCTCATAAGACTTCATAACTATCAGGTAAAAACTTTATAACGCTAATACATAAAAGTATCAACGTTATAAAGTTTTATTTAATTCAATTTAAACTATATGGCGCTCACGCATGATTACATTATATGCTGCAACAAGCGTGACTGTAACAATACCTATATAAATAAGTATTGGAGTGAGGTCGCCCCATTTAAATGACACCGCAGCTCCTGAAACATCGCCAAATATATTAAGTATCGCTAGTTTTATAACATTAAACCCATTACGAATAATGAAATATATAACTATCGCGATAGCACATGCTGCTGTCCAAAGGGTATTTATCCACTCATTATGCTTTGGCAAGTTATGCATTACCCTATTAGAAAAGCCATCATCAGGAATGTCGTCTATTCTATTATTCTCAAAGAACTTCGCTAGGAGTTCGTCGTCTATGTTATTATCAATCATATCCATTCTGTTTTAGATAATTCGTCAATTTCTGTTTTCCTCTCGACAAGTGACTTTTCACAGTGCCTTGATTCATACCAGTGATTTCAGCAATTTTATCAATGCTTTGCCCCTCTATTAACTGCAATGAAACACAGGAACGTTCTTTGTCCGAAAGTATTTGCATCGCATCTTTAAGGTCCATTTTTAAATTGCTGTCACCATTCTCAGAGTTTCGGCTTGCAACAGCCGGTACACCATCTATATCATCAGTTATCTTATTGCGGCGAAAATAGTCATAGAGAGTATTATAAGCTATTCTATATAGCCATGTAGAGAAGCTGGACAAGCCTTGGAATTTAGTTATGTTGGTATAAGCCTTAACGAATGTATCTTGCGCGAGATCATCACTTAATTGCTGATCTCCACGAGTCTGAGTAAGAAAGAAACGACGTATCGGAGACTGGTATTTCACAACAAGCTTATCAAAAGCCTTTCTGTTGTGAAACACAGCCACCTGCGTAACGAGAGATATATCGTCTAATTCTTTCACTTTAAGTAATTTATGGTTATAGTAAAGCGATTAATCCTTTAAATCAGCATCTGAATTATTATCAGAATCATTATGCTTATTTGGTGAAGTACGTGCTATAAACATCTGTCCAAGGCCCATACATAATACCAGTGCACCAACACCAATGATTGAATCTGCATCAATAAACCAGAAAAGTATCATAAGTCCTAATCCAATAGAAGCATTTTTGATACCACGCTGCCACTGTTCCTCACTTGTGTAAATTTTGGTTGGCTTAATCGTATTAGGAATTGGCTGACCCGTTTCCATTGCCTTTTCTGCTAGTTTCACACTATCGTTATGTCGCTTTATCAAGTATCTTATCACCAATATCACAACGATTAATGGAGCTAGACATATCAATGCACCAAGAAGTAATATTAAAATTACAATGATGATTCCACCTACACCCATTGTTCCTGCTATAGCTTTAACAAACCAATTACTGTCGTTAAAATCATAATCATGATCATAATGACTACTAGCTGGAGTACTTGTATAAGTTGTATCATCAGCCGCCTGATTATAACTTGATGTTGTATCAGAGAAAGCCTCAACTCCTTGATTTTTCGCAGAATCAGCCTTTGTAGCCGCAGCCTCTGTGCGAGGTGTGTGACGATGCAAACGAACTCCTGCTTGCATAGATGTACTAAGCGTAAGGGCAACTGTTAATGCCATTAAAATCTGTTTCATAATATATATTTTTTTATTATTTCTGAATGTTAGACGAAACGTATTGTATTTTAGTTGCAAAGGAACAATTTTTTTTTTAAATTTGCACTATATATATAATAAAGTATGAATCTCCCGAAAGAATTTACCGATTATACACGCCAGCTTATGGGCGAAGAACTATATGTTACTTTTGAAAAAGGCATGATGGAAGAACCTCCTGTAAGCATACGCATAAACCCTTTCAAGACAGATATAGACAATATAAACATTCCGCTGAAAAGTGAGAACATTGAATGGTGCGAATATGGAATGTATCTAAAGAAACGCCCAAACTTTACTTTTGACCCACTGCTTCATGCCGGACTTTATTACGTGCAGGAAGCTTCATCAATGTTTGTATATCATGTATTGAAGCAAGTTGTGAACAATCAGGTGCTAATGCTCGACTTATGTGCTGCTCCTGGAGGAAAAACCACGTGCGCCATGTCGGCTTTGCCGAAAGGAAGCAAAATGTTTAGTAACGAACCAATAAGGCAACGTTCACAGATTCTTAACGAAAACATTCAAAAATTCGGCATTACCGATATATGCGTAACGAATAACTACGCAAAGGATTATAAGAAAAGTAAACTGATGTTTGACGTAATTCTTACAGATGTTCCATGTTCGGGCGAGGGAATGTTCAGAAAAGACGAGGGAGCAATAAACGAATGGAGTACTAATAATGTCCAGATCTGTCAAAGACTGCAACGAGAAATCGTAAGTGATATATGGGACAACCTAAAACCAGGAGGAATACTTATATATTCCACTTGCACTTTTAATGCTCATGAAGACGAAGAAAATGTTGCTTGGATAGCAGAAAATCTTGGAGCTGACTTCATTAGCATAGACACAAGAAAGGAATGGAACATCACCGGAAGTCTTTTAGACAACAATCCTGTGTATCGCTTCATTCCTGGCAAAACTCGCGGAGAGGGTATTTTCATAGCAGTACTGAGAAAACATGGAGACTATGATGGCAGAATGTCTACCAGCAATATCGACGCAAAAGCATTAAAGCCTTTAAATGTATTATATAATGGTGTACCAGTTGACACCATAAAGGGTAAACAGGCGATTCCACATCATTCAAAAGCTATGTCTACGACACAAGACAAGAAGGAATATCCCAACGTGGAAATAGACTATAATCAAGCTATAGCTTATTTAAGAAAAGAAGCTATAACTCTTGACAGCAATGCACCTAAAGGTATTGTACTGCTCACATACAAGAAACATCCGATAGGATTTGCCAAGAATATCGGTAACAGAGCCAACAACCTTTATCCGCAGGAATGGAGAATAAAGAGTTCACATATTCCAGAAGAAAACACAACCATTATTGAATGACAATATCCATAATAGCAGCAGTAGCAACAAACAATGCCATCGGGTACAAGAACAAACTCTTATACCAAATTAATGATGACATGAAAAGATTTAGATCCATAACAATAGGGCATACCGTGATTATGGGAAGAAATACTTTTGAGTCGTTACCGTTTGGAGCATTGCCCAACAGGAGAAACATTGTTATTACCAATAGCAAGAAATATATTGATGGATGCGAATGTATAAAATCTATCAACAAAGCTATTGACGCATGCAGAAATGAAGAAGAGGTGTTCATCATTGGTGGCGGTATAATATATAATGAGGCTATTAATATTGCCGACAAACTATATATTACCGAAATTGATGACTGTCCTAAAAATGCCGATACTTTTTTTCCAGATTATAGCAAATGGAAATGTATTTCGTGTGAAGAACACAAAAAAAGCGAATGCAATGATTATGCATTCGCCTTCAAAATATTTATAAAATAAAATTTTAATCTGTAACAACATCGTCATTTTCATCCTCATCTTCTACAGGATTGTCGAGAATTGGAAGTTGACGATCTATTGAAACGTTGAATGAGATTATTGTCTCACTGCGTGACAAGCCCAATGGCTGCAACTTATCATGGATAATTTCCATCAGATGTTGATTGTTTCTAGCATACATCTTGATAAAAAGGTCCATACCACCAGTTGTAGCATGGCATTCTATTACCTCAGGAATCTTCCTCAAGGCAGCAACAACGATATCATGCTTCTCTGGTTCCTTAAGATACAGTGCTACATAAGCACAAGTCTCGTAACCAATCTTTTCAGGATCGATGATAAACTGAGAACCTTTAAGCACACCAAGTGCTGTTAGTTTTTGAATACGCTGATGAATGGCAGCACCGCTAACATTGCACGCACGTGCGACTTCCAAAAAAGGAACTCTAGCATCCTCTGAAACTAGACGAAGAATTTTCTTGTCAAGTGAATCTAAATTGTGATGTGACATATTATATATTAATTTGGTTACAAAGTTAGTATAAATGTTTGACTTTTGCAACAAATTAATGACATTTGTATTAAACTGTAATTCTTTTTAAGAATAACATTTATTTTGTTTAAACTAACGAATAGTTAATTTTATAGCCTTTCGTCTGACGTAATGTTTGTTTTATATCAGTTATCACACTCACTTTGGTATTTCTATACGCTTTTTTTGATACACTCTTCAATTACATTTATTCTGTTAACATTTTGTTTTTTCGTCAAAAACTTAATAAACAGCTTCGGAAGAAGTCACAAAAACATAACATTAAATAGGATGTACAAGGCATGAATAACTCTTTCAACTGTTGAAGATTTATCACAAGTTGGTTCATCTAAACTATTGCCAAAGAACTCTGTTTTCAACAATTTATGAGAACATAACTTCTAGGCAACACTATCAATCGTATCAATATCTGTTGGGGTATGAAAGATAAATTAAAGCAAAAAGTTACACTATTTTTTATACTTGCTACCATAATTTATATCTTGGGGAATACTCTTCTCACATTATTTTCTGTTATTTCGGCTACAGTTTCTTCTGAAACCCCATATACTTCTGCCAACTTTTCCAGAACTAGCTTTACGTAGGAACTCTCATTGCGCACTCCACGATGTGGAACAGGTGCCATATAAGGACTATCTGTTTCAAGTACGATACGTTCTAGCGGAACAACAGCTGGAAGATCTTCTCTTAGATGACTGCTTTTAAATGTAAGTACACCTCCTACCCCAAGTACAAACTTATCGAATTGCAACAACTGTTCAGCCTCTTTTTGATTGCCCGTGAAACAATGAAATACGCCACCTGGCAAATCATTTTCATACTTTTTCAGTATCGTCACCATCTCGTTCTGTCCTTTTCGACAATGAATCATCAGTGGTAACTGCGCTTCTACCGCCCATTTAACTTGTTCTTCAAAAGCTATCAGTTGTTCTTTTTCAAACTCACGGCTCCAGTAATAGTCCAATCCGACTTCACCAATAGCAATAAAATCAGAATTTGAATCTAATATTTTTCTCATTTCATGAAGCACGCTTTCCCAATCAGCTTTCACTTCTTCAGGATGCAATCCTATCATTGGATAGGCATAACCCGGATAGTTATGACATAATTTCACTACTGAATCAACACTCTTCAAATCAATTGCAGGAATGAGCACTCTTGCCACACCAGCATCCTTAGCACGCTGGACGACATCAGGGAGATCATTAACAAACTCCTCTCCATCTAAATGAGTATGTGTATCAGTAAAAGAAATCATTATTAATATTTACGTTTCATCATCTTTTGTGCATAGAGTGCCAATTCAGCCTTTCTTGAACTCTCAACATTTACTGCGTCGAGATATCTACGACTCTGCTCAAAATAATATTCTATCTTTTTCTGAGCCAACTTATCTATACCTATTTCGTTATATAACCTTGTAACCGACGCAATCTTTTCATCTCTGTTAAAATCTTCTGCTCCAATCAATGAGTCAAGTTCTTTTCGCTGAATATCATTAGCCATATTGAAGGCATTGATAAGCATGTATGTCTTCTTGTTACTGGTAATATCTCCACCTATCTTCTTTCCAAACACCTTCGCATCTCCGTATACATCAAGATAGTCATCCTGAAGTTGGAATGCAAGTCCGATAAGTTCACCGAATTTATATAGATTTTCCTGGTCTTCTTTTGGAGCATCAGCAAGGATTCCACCAATTTTCATGGCGCAAGCTAACAATACGCTAGTCTTGAGACGAATCATTTCAATATATTCGTCTTCAGTAACATCGTTACGAGTTTCAAAATCCATATCATATTGCTGTCCTTCACCGATTTCCAAAGCTGTTTCTGTGAACACGTCTAATACGTCCTTAAGGTACTTGTCACCACATTTAGTCATACGTTCATAGGCAAGCACCAACATTGAATCACCACTAAGAATAGCAGTATTGGGATCCCATTTTTTGTGGACCGTGGTTTTTCCTCTGCGCACGTCGGCGTTATCCATAAGGTCATCATGCAAGAGTGTATAGTTATGATATGTCTCTAAAGCACATGCCGGCATTAGAATACTTTCAGGATCATCTTTATAAAGATTATATGCCAACAGCATAAGCATTGGACGTATACGCTTACCACCCATAGACAATACATATTTTATGGGATCATACAAGCCATTAGGCTTTCTGTCATATTTAAGGTTTTCTAAAAACTCATTAACCTTAACTAAAATTTCGTCTGCGGTCATATTATAATTTAAAGTTTATCGGTATAGCAGACATTATACTACAATGTCTGTCTTTTCCTATTCCGGGTTTACATTCATGCATCATTACGTATAATGACTCATTCCGTTAAGAATTTAATCATCATTGCTATATCAGAAAGGCGTGAAAGGTATTCAAAGCCAAATAAATCATAGCAAAAACAGTATTCATCCAAGCTGGAAATTAGTAGCCAACTTGTTTTCTATATCAGCACTATGCGTTTTCTTTATTACCACTTTTTAGAAAATATATCTTTTCAAATAGCGTTATAACTTTGTGACGCAAAAGTAATGCTTATATTTGGAAAAAGCATTATCTTTGCCAAATAATTAGGAAAAATAAATGAAAAAAACGGCATGTGCACTTATTATGAGCCTTTTTTGTGTTTCGGCAATATCACAGGAAAGTCAGACAGGATACAACTTTCTGCGTCTTCCAGCAAGTGCTCATGCTGCTGCTTTAGGTGGTGACAATATCACGATAATTGAAGACGACGAATCAATGATTTTCAATAATCCAGCTTTATTATCAAGTGTCAGCGACAAGACAATCAACCTAAACTACATGAACTATATGCAAGGTGCCAACACTGCAAGCGCAGCTTTCAACAGAATAGTGAAGGAACGTGCATCTTGGGCTGTTTCTGCACAGTATATTGATTACGGTTCGATGAAGGAAGTTGATGAAAATAATGTTCAAAATGGTGATTTCACCGCAAAGGACATTTCTCTTGGAGCTTATTTTTCATATCTCCTTACAGATAGATTAGCAGGCGGAATCACGGCAAAGTTTATCACGTCGTATATAGGTAACTACAATTCTATCGCTATGGGTGTAGACCTTGGCATCAACTATTATGATCCTGATTACGAATGGTCTCTGTCTCTTGTTGCCAAGAATCTTGGCGGACAACTCAAAGCATATAATGACGAATTTGAGAAAATGCCTTTTGACTTGCAGGCAGGAGTAAGCAAAAAGCTCACCAACACACCATTCAGGGTTTCAGCAACGATGGTTGATCTTACTAAATGGAATTATAAGTTTATAAATCACATTGTCGCCGGAGTTGACGTAATGTTATCACGAAATATTTGGGTTGGTGCAGGATACAACTTCAGACGTGCAAACGAAATGAAGATTATGGATACAAACAATGAGGAAAGCAGCCACGGGGCTGGTTTTTCTTTAGGTGGAGGTATCAATCTAGAACGTTTCAAACTGAATATTGCTTACGGCAAATATCATATCAGTAGTAATTCATTAATAATAAATATAGCATACTCTTTATGAAGAAAATAACTATCGCTATTGACGGATTCTCATCTTGTGGTAAGAGTACCATGGCTAAGGATCTGGCTAGAAAAATAGGTTATGTATACGTCGACACTGGCGCAATGTATCGTTCTGTAACATTATTTGCCATGCGCAATAATCTTTTCAACGAAGATGGTTCTGTAAAGACAACAGAGTTGGAAAAAATGATGAACGATATTCAAATATCATTTGTATTCAATAATGAGACAGGGCGTCCTGATACATATCTTAACGGCGAACTTGTAGAGAAAGACATTCGTACTCTTGATGTAAGCAGTCATGTAAGTAATATTGCAGCAATACCTTTTGTCCGTAAGGCCATGGTGGCACAACAACAACGCATGGGTAAAGACAAAGGTCTGGTTATGGACGGTCGTGATATTGGTACGACAGTATTTCCAGAAGCAGAACTAAAGATTTTTGTTACAGCTTCATCTAAAGTTCGTGCGCAACGTAGATTTGACGAATTAAAAGAAAAAGGAATGCCTGCTGACTTCAATGACATATTAAAGAATGTAGAAGAGCGTGACTACATCGACAGTCATCGCGAGGTCAGTCCATTACGCAAAGCTGAAGATGCTATTGAGCTAGACAATAGCAATATGACTATTGCCGAACAAAGTGAGTGGCTAATGCAGAAATACACATTAGCTTGCGAAAAAGTCCAATAATGTATCAGCATAGGCAATTGACATAACACAATGAACTTTTTGCTGAAAGAATCAGCCTGTTCGTTGAACAAAATTTGGGATATAAAAAAATTATTATTATCTTTGTAATCAAAGAAAAGTATCAAGCGAGATACTAATAATAATTAAGTTTTTGTTTATGTTAATTTCGACGTACCAGAGCTTTTAGCTCTGGCACTTTGACGAAAAAAGCGTAATAGATTCAATTAAGATTATAAATTTTGAGTTAATTACTGTTTTAAAAGGGCATCTTTTCGTGAGAAAAGATGCCCTTCTTTTTTTATTTTACTTGTCTCCTTAATATATAGTCACGACATTCTTCCATCAACCATTTCGGAGTACTTGTAGCTCCACATATACCAACGGTTGAAACATCATCAAACCATGCCATATCTATTTCTTCAGGACTTTCTATCTGATGGCTGTTACTATTCACTATCTGACATTCCTTGAACAGAACTTTTCCATTTGAACTTTTCCTTCCTGCAACAAACAGCACAACATCATGCTTACCTGCAAAAAGAGCGATATTAGGCATTCTGTTTGCTACCTGACGACATATCGTATCAAAGCTCTTAAACGTAGCATTCTTTGATAAGTGTGTCTGGATATACTGAATTATATTATGAAATTCATCAAGACTCTTTGTTGTCTGTGAATAAAGATAGATATCTCGATTAAAATCCAACTTCTTAACATCATCAAACTTTTCGATAACAATAGCTTCACTATGAGTCTGCCCAACAAGTCCTAGCACCTCAGCATGTCCATTCTTACCAAATATAACAATCTGTCTGTTATCTGTAAATTTAACATCGTGATTTTCATATTGCTTTTTTATTCTTTTCTGTAGTTGCAGTACAACAGGACATGTAGCATCTATAATCTCGATATTATTACGTCTTGCCACTTCGTAAGTTTCAGGAGGTTCACCATGAGCCCTAAGCAATACCTTTACATTGTGCAACTCAGCCAACTGATCATGATTAATCGTTACTAAACCATGTTCATGAAGTCGCTTGACCTCCATGCCATTATGCACAATATCTCCAAGGCAATACAAAGTCTCACCATTCGCAAGTTCTTCCTCTGCCTTTTTTATTGCCGTAGTGACACCAAAGCAAAAGCCACTACCATTGTCTATCTCTATCTGAAGCATTTACTCTATTTTTTTACTTTAATCTCAATTGTCACCTTACTCATACTAGGATCATTTGTAATCATCAGAACACGAGGTTTACTTCTTATGTTTTTAATCTGTTCTGCATAAGCTGATATTTTTAGTTTGGCGCTCTCTCCTGGTTCTATTTTAGTCTTGTTTAAGGCAACTTCAAGCCCCATCGTGAACATCTGCAAATTTCTTATTTCCAATACGGACTTACCTGTATTTTTAATTTCAATCTCTCCTTTAAGTCTATTCTTTCCATTAAAGCTCCCCAAGTCCAACACGTCTGTTGACAGCTTTATTTTAGGAGCATCGGCAACTTCTTTAGCTGTAAGATTCTGAAAAGCAGGAAGTAACACGGAAGATACCGTAATCATCTTTTCGTCTGCAACTTTGTCACCTGGAGCAAATCCCAAATAGATATCAGTCTGGTTCAATCCAAAATCATGCAATTTTTTTGAGTCAAGAGACAACACAGCAACACCTGTGTGATGCGGAGCAATCTTTGCAGGAAACATTTCTACCTCAAGATAATTAGGTAAATGCATAAACACAGGCTCCGCTGTTTCTTCGGAAGTATTTAATATATAAATTTTTTGTTTAGGACCATCTCCGATATTCACATTGTCAAACTCCACATTATGTACATCTGTTTTAAGATCGCCTAATTTATAAGGGTACTCACCTGAGAAACTCCTCAATTCACTAACCACAACACCTTTTATAGTCAATATAACTGGCTTTTTGCTGCCATTACTATACACGCATAACATCTTTTGAAAGTGACCTAAAGTCTGAGCATCATACTCTGCTGAAACGACAAAATCTTTTCCTCCTCCAACAGTCTTGGGATAATCAGCAGTAGTNCAACCACAAGATGCTTCAACATTNTCTATATGCAGAGAACGTAATCCCTTATTTTTTAATTTAAATTCTGCCTTAACAGGAACTCTATATAGCACCTGACCAACGTTAATAACATCATTATCAACAGAGATTTTCTGGGCATTTACATTTAATGCAGCCAACAGAAACATCGTACTTATAATTATTTTACTTTTCATCTTTAATATTTAATTTCATTGCCTTGTCACGCCCGCTGAACTCTGGGCTATATGTGCAACGTGCTGTACATATACCACTCATATATTCGCCTTCACGATCTATGTAATATTCGGTCTCTACGACGTGAACACCTTTAGATAAACGATCAAAATAATAATTTGTTGTGTTATCACCTGGAGCATAATAGTATCCCCAACCATACCCACTTGTCTGGTCTACTGGTTCCATACATGCAGCTCGCTTATCCTGAACATCAACAAAATCATAGTCACGGTTAGCTTTTATTGTGAGTCTAACTTTTATCTTATCACCGACTTTCAGACTTCCGTTATCTTTTATAACAGCACCTGACGCATCAACAATTTCACGCTTTACAGAAAGTGACATAGAATTACTTTCAATATCAGAAATTTTCTGGTCAAACTCTGCATATACACCACCCCAGCTGATATTAGATGATTTTTTTTCTGCTATTAAAGTTCCGAAATGCTTACCCGTTATCTCTGCCTTAACTACATTTCTTCCAGTAGTAGGTTCCGTAACCTTTAGCATATCTCCATTAAGCTTTAGGATTGTATTATCGCCATAGCCTGTAATGCTTTCACGAGTTTCACCCTGAAGGAATGCATAAACAGCATCAACGCAGTTTATTGGTGTGTCCCAATTTTGTGTACGCTTACTCTGCAAAAGCCATCTCTGCATCTCTGCGATAGTCCGCTTGTCATTTGGTGAAACAAGTTTTAATGCTTCAATCGCAGCGACCTCTGTTGGAATCTGATAGTCAAACCATGAATATTCAGCTCTTCGGGTATCAAAGTAGCGCCCCATTTCATCTGTATAAACAGAATATTCTTTTATGCTAGAGAGATATTGATTTGCAAGTTCCATGTTTCCACATTTTGCAAATATGACAGACATCATAGCCTTACCATATATCGTGAAAACATTGTCGCGCTTCTCAAGTAACTTCAAAAGATACTTACTGTTTGGATTATCCAGTCCTCTGTTTCGCAATGCACATATATATAAATATCTTAATGAAGTTTCATCTGGCAATAAGTTTTTAATTCCTTGTTTCTCAAGTTTCCTCAAATCAGCAACATTTTCTGCAACTCTATCAGTTAGATATTTCATACTGCTATCTATCATACTGCTAGTTGCATTCTGTTCACCAATCATCACGTTAAGTCGTTGCAACATTTCTGTTACGGCTACTGTCATGTAGAAACTTCCCTGCATACCAGGCCACCAGCTATAAGAACCGTCACCGTTCTGCAACTGTCTCATTCCGTAGAGTGCATCTTCTTTATAAGTATTCAGCAAGTTCAACGAATCTGTATTACCCAGATTTTTCTGCAAATAGGCAGAAATACTATTGGTATAATACTTTGCTGCCAAACTCATTACATCTTTCACATTAGATTTAGCAACAGATGGCATTGTTTCAATCATCATCCAAGCAGGATTGTTTGTATATGCCACAGTTAACTTATTGTTATTCTCTTTTACAGGGAACAACTTATCTACATCAAGTTTATATGTACCAGGTTCATTCTGACTAAAAGCAATGGTAGTAACAACATGTTCTTTATCAGAAAGTATCGGTAGATAGTGCTGTTCTGCATCACTGAAGTTCTTGCCTTCAATCGTCATTCTACAAATGACAGGAGACTTTATATCATTCATCTTAACTTCAGATGGAGATAACTTAAAGTTAACGCTACTGCTACCATTAGGTTCTAATGTTACGGGCAACTGATTTTCCAACAAGACCTTTTCTGTTTCAGGGTCTATAATTGTCATATATGCCTTCGCAATCTGTCTTTTATCAGTGTTATTAATAATACGAGCAGCTATTATGGCATTGTCACCCAATCTCACAAAACGAGGAACATTAGGCATTATCATCAAGTTTTTATTTGCCACAGCCTCAGCAGAAATCATTCCGCTGTTCATATTCTTGTCATGAGCAAGTCCCATAAACTTCCATGTAGTAACACTTTCAGGCAAAGTAAATGCTAATGTTATGTTTCCATTTTTATCCGTTTGAAGTGCTGGATAAAACAAAGCTGTCTCGTTTAGGTTATCTCGTACTTTATCATTCTTAGTCTTTATGTTTGATATATTTTTGCGTTGACTGGTTGATTTTGATTCAAATAGCGAAATTCCATTAGCTTTTGTAACCATATCATACTTGATTACTGGTGCAGTAAATCTTTGAGACTGCAATGCTTTTGGCCATTTAATATTGAGTGAGCCCAGCCCAGAATAAGCTGCATCAATATCATCTAAATACAATTCTATCAAATGTGTAAAATCTAAATCATTTTGATTCAAATATTTAATAGGCATCTCACCGTAAAGACTTCTATTTCCAAATATTGTACCATCCCAAGAGAGTGATGCAACAAATTTATTTAAATTCACATCTAAATCCCATTCATGTGGATATATTGCGTCCAAGCTTATATCATACATTGTTGCCATCAGCTGTGCCTTAGCTGGTTTGCCTTTTGCATCTGTCACAGCCAGCGTCCATATTTCCTTCTGTCCCGGAGTCAATCTATCACGGAATGTTGTCCATTTAAGATTGAGTTTTCGATCAGGAGATGACTTTTTTATCGCTGCTGAATGATGGAATATTATCCCATTTTTAACCCAAGCATAATCTATCGTTAATCCATCACCATATTCTTCTTTATATTTAAACGCACGGGTATAAACTTCATTAGCTGACATTTCTAAAGTTCCGCTATCTACAACTTTTTTTCCTGCGACAATTGAATACACAACATGCGCATGAGCATCTGATGTTCCCAACTGAATATAAACAGATTTATCGTCATTTCTGAAATGATCATCGCTTATATAAAACCAATCACGTGTAGGTTCAATAAGTTTTTTATCCTTCATAGAGAAGACAATAAAGTTTGTCAAAATGGTATCACCATTACATATAGCCTCAAGCTTATGAGCACCGCTTTTTAAATTCATTGCCGTAATATCTGTCGCAACATTTGTCTTGGCTGTATATGGATTGCCATCAACTTTATAGTATACTTTTCCGTCTACTTTTTCTCCCGCTATATTACTATACTCAAAAGTTATTGTCTTCAAACTATCACGTTCTATACGCTGTGGTATATCAACAGTAAAGACTGTATTTCTGTCACCCAAAGGTATTGAGGTTTCAGCCTCGTGAGTTTCGCCACCGAGGTCAGTAACTTGAACATTGACTGCGTATGTATAATATCTTGCAGCATTACTTTTATTTACAGGCAGACTAAGCTTTACAGGAATTTCAAACTTTCCATTAATATCACTTTCAATGGTGTCTTTTACAATAATAACATCACTTTCAGGACTAAATCTCCACCACAATCTGTTCGGCCTTCGTGTAACTGAATATTTCACTTTTGCATTTTGAATCGGAACACCAGCATAGCTTTTAGCTGTACCAGTAAACTTAACAGTATCTCCACTATTATAAGCGGTGGTTAACTTATCAAAATTTACGTCAAAAGTAGGACGTTTATACTCCTCTACGTTGAAAGATACACTTCCATTTTTTGCTATAAGACTATACTCTCCAGTACGTCCTATCGTTGGAAGTTCAAACTTTGCCGAAGCACTACCATATTCATCTGTGACAACATTTAATTCTTTTACAACCTCATAATTTGAATCGTATAATTTTAGCGTAATATTCTCACCGCCATTCACGGATAATTTATCCTTATCATGGTCAGCAGAAAAAGCAATCGCATTAACATTGACTGTTTGTCCTGGGCGATACAAAGCTCTATCAGTGTACAAATTCACTACATCCGCATGTTTTGAATCTTCCCCATCATAATAGAAATACCTTGATCTAGTAGGAATTTCGGGACAAAACATATCTTGTTCCGTATAAACAAACATGTTTAAGTTACCTCTACTCTTATGGTTAAACATTGCTTCACCATGTTTGTCAGCAATCAGTGTTGTTAATATTTTATTTGTTTTTTTATTGCTTCTCCATAAATCTTCGGTGAGCTTTATTTTGGCTCCAGAAATAGGTTGTCCTGTCGTTGCACTTACTACAACGATTCTTAAATTATCATCAGGCAAACCTTCTGTAAGTGCATACATATCAGAAACATGCAGCAACATTCTTTCTGGTCTAATATATTTATTGTCTGTAGTAAACTCAACTAGATAAACACCCTTATCAAGTTTTGGCATCTTCATAGAATCACAGCTCACCTTATAATTAGGTATGCCTATATATTTATGCGTCACAGAAATCGCAGTTTCTCGCATAAGCATCCTTGCTATTTTGGAATANCCATCATTATTAGACACATCAATCTTCAAAGCCTCTTTTGTTTTAAGCTTTGTGACAGTCATTGTAATAGCAGCAACGTTAGTAATTTGTCGTATTTCTACAGTTCTTTCTGCATTTGGTGTTTGAACACCACCTCCTAAATCAACAAGATAACTAGGCAAAGTGAGCCGACTATATGCATTTCTTAGAATATTCATTCTTTTCCATTTTCCCCATTTGCTCAATGCATAATTGATATAATCAATCTTTTCCTCTGCTGTCGCATCAGTTGCCTTGTCCATATAGTTAAAATGTTCAATCGCCAACTCTCCAGCAACATCTAAATCTTGATAGACATTGAGTAAGGAATCTATTTTTGAGAGGTATGCCGATTTACACATTTCTGGGCAATCTTCGGTTATATCGCGTTTCGTCATATAATATGCACAAAGACACGCCGCACTTCTATTATTGTGATTCTGNTACCAATCATATAGNGTTTTATAGTCTTTTGCNGCAATTCCGATNACATGCAAAAGGTCATTATAGAAAATACGACTATCGCTCCCATCNATCATCATGGGTTCATAATTTTTAGCCTGTTCATTGGCCAACATTTCAGGATGTGCTAACGATTCCCTGAAATATTTTTTTGCTTCAACTAAAGAATCTTGATTTTCACTAAATTGATTTTCATACACTGTTCCAAGCACACTATAGTATATTGAAGCAATCGCTTTATTCGTTTTTTCAGCTCTTTTTGCTTTCTGCTTTAGACCAGCAATAACAACATCCAAAGAATCAGCAGAAATTTCTATTTTATTCCTGCACATTTCAAATTCAGCCTTAATGACTTCACCGTATTTTTTTTCTACAGTAGCCTTTGAAATAATTTTATTAAGCACAACAGATGCAGTCTGTGGATGACCATTATCAATATTATACAGATATTTTTTCCACAAAGATGTATAACTATCAGCTATAGTTACCAAAGGTATTAGTAATATTAATACAATTATTAAAAATGTCTTTTTCATACTTTCAGTTTTTTAGTCAAAATGAATCCAATGGCGAAAACTTGCTTGGAGACAACATTATAATGCAAAGATACAGTAAGATGAGAGAAGAACAAAATAAATAAGGAAGTTTTTATTCATTATTCATGAGGCATGCCTATTTTCATTTAAGATAAAACAAGAACGTTTATATAGTATATCATTCTAAGAAGTCTCCTGCTAATTTAATTACTAATCATGTTATACCCTTTAATGCAAATACGACCAAAATATTTACTGATAATGAAACGCTTAGCTACCTAGAATGTTCTCACAAATGTTCAACAACAACAGTCTCTATATTTTATCACACTATTTACAAAAGCCAATAAAGAGTTTCGACATTTTTATACATAAATCACTTTGTTCCAAAGCAAACAAGACATAGTCAAACAGAACTATTAACATTTTTAAACGTAGAATTATGCAATTTCTGAAAGAAAACAATCAATTAATGAAAAATTATTTTAAACTTTGAAATAAAAAACCTATCTTTGCATAATAGATAAGAAATTATAATGAATTACTAGTATATATTACTACGTATTCGAATAAAATTATTATAATTGTTACATGAAAAATCTAAAACTTATAAGATCTGCATTTCTAAAAATTTCAGGTCTAATTATTCTACTGGGATTATTATTAAGAATAGTTCTGCTGTTTAACCCTACTACAGTTGTAAACTATTCGTTTATCGAATGGATACAAATTTTCATTCTTGGCGCTTTCAACGACCTATTTTTCGCCACCCTCAGCTTTTCCTTTTTCTGGGTTTTTCTGTTATTTTTCTCAAAAGATAAATATAACAAGCCTTGGACATTCATTATCTATGCATTGCTTGGAGTCACATTTATAGTATTGCAATTCTTCAATACTCCATTAAAGGAATTCAATGCCGCACTTACAAGAATAATCAGCTACCTTATATTATATAGAATAGTAAGCTATTCTATACGCCTGTTAATCCCGTCTATAAGAAATGTGTGGCGACAATACACATATTATGCAATATTCTTTATCTACGTATTACTAATTATAATCAACGCTTTTGCAGAATACTTTTTCTGGAGTGAATTTGGACTACGCTATAATTTCATAGCAGTTGATTATTTGGTATATACGAATGAGGTCATTGGAAATTTCTTTGAATCATATCCTATGATTCCACTTATATCAATAGTTGTATTAATTGCTGTTGTTGCATCAATATTCCTACTTCACGACATTAAGAAAGATTACTTCAAGAATACGATGGCTATTCGCAACAAGATAATTATAACATTTGTTTATGGCATTCTATCGGTTGTATCATACGCACTTCTTTCTTTCAATTTTTCATTCCAACATAATACAAATAGTTTTGTCAATGAGTTGCAGGCTAACGGATGCGTAAAATTCTGTCAAGCATATTTTAACAACGACTTGTCATACAAGGACTTTTACACTAAAATTCCAAACAAAGAAGCCAACAAGATACTCGACTCCATGTATTGGAGAAAAGCTGATCATGTTCAGTATATACAATCAAAATTTTCTGAAGTTCACAAGAATATTGTACTCATCACCATTGAGAGTATGAGCGGCGATTTCCTTGAAAGATATGGCAACACAGAGAACCTCACGCCAAATCTTGACAAATTAATGAAACAGGGCATGTGTTTCGACAATCTATATGCTGTTGGCAATCGCACAGTTCGTGGACTCGAAGCTGTTACATTGTGTGTACCACCTAGTCCTGGAGAAAGTGTTATTAAACAAAAAAATAACGAAAATCTTTTCTCTACTGCCCATATATTGCATTCAAAGGGATATAATGTTGATTTCATATATGGTGGTGATAGCTACTTCGATAATATGAAAGAATTTTTTAGTGGAAATGGATTCAAAGTTATCGACCAATCTGATTTTAAGGATTACGAAAAGACATTTGGTACAGTTTGGGGTGTTTGTGATGAGGACTTATTCAACAAGTCTATAAAGGTATTGAATAACAATGCAAAAACGGGTAAGCCATTCTTCACTCATATCATGACAGTAAGTAATCATCGTCCATACTTATACCCTGATGGAAAGATAGATATACCATCATCTAAGAAATGTCGTGAAGGTGGTGTCAAGTATACAGATTACGCAATCGGCAAGTTCTTCGAAATGGCAAAGAAGCAACCTTGGTTTAAGAATACGATTTTCATTATCACAGCTGATCACTGCGCATCTAGTGCAGGAAGCATGGATATTCCTTTAAATGAATACCATATTCCAGGACTTATTTATGCACCAGATATAATAGCTCCATCGGTAAACGAAAAGCTTGTTTCTCAGATTGACTTGATGCCAACAGTATTTGGTATTTTGCATTTCAACTATGCGTCTCGCTTCTTCGGTCAGAACGTTCTATCGCCATTGTATCATCAACGTGCATTTGCGGCAACATACCAGAATCTTGGCTACGTTGAAAACAATAACATGATTGTTCTCAGTGCAGGGCACAAACAACAACAGTTTAAGTTATCACGCGATAAATACTCTTTGACTACAGGTGCTGAGCAACATACTGTTAACAACACATTGTTGCATAGAGCTATTGCCAACTATCAATGTGCCGGCAAAACTAAAGTGAAATAATTATTATCTATAGTTATGATATAAATCGTCATCACAACAAAATAGCTTTTTCAATATCAATAATATTTCAATATCCCAAGTCCTATAAATAAAGGACTTGGGATATTTTAATTCGATAATATATCTGAGTAAACAAATTCCTTGGTTAACAGAACCATAACATTTATTCGAATGTTTAGATTGTCTCGTAAACAAAAAGTAATATCAAATATTAGGTTTATCCAAATAATAATATTACCTTTGCAACCGAAATTGGTGTTTTAAGGTATCAAAACAATTATATGAGAATGTTTAAAAACCTTATTGCACATTATTGTTAAACGTAACTACTATTGTGCAGGGCTTTTAGTACCCTCTTCTCCCATCATAATACTTACGTACAATTACGGATAGAAAAATTATCTATTCGTAAGTAGTATTATATTATTAATAAAACATTTATGACATTTAAGGAATTAAATATATCAGAGCCGATATTAAAAGCTCTAACAGAAAAAAAATACGAAAATCCAACACCGATACAGGAAAAAGCTATACCAGTTGCACTAAAAAACAAAGACATTATCGGTATTGCACAAACAGGAACCGGAAAGACAGCAGCCTTCGCTATTCCAATTATACAACTGCTTACGGAAAAAGTAACAGATAACAAACACAATATAAAAGCTCTTATTCTCACTCCTACTCGTGAACTAGCTATACAAATTGACGACTGCTTCTCAGACTATGCAAAACATACATCACTGAGACACACAGTTATCTTTGGAGGAGTTAATCAGAATCCACAAGTGAGAAAAATTCAACAAGGAACAGACATTCTTATAGCCACACCAGGCAGACTGTTGGACCTTATTAATCAAGGTTTTATTCATCTTAACAATATAAAGCACTTTATTCTTGACGAGGCTGACCGCATGCTTGACATGGGTTTCATACACGACATAAAGCGTATATTGCCATTGTTACCAAAAGAGCGCCATACAATGTTGTTCTCTGCAACAATGCCATCATCAATAGCAGAACTTTCAAAAAAGATATTATACCAACCTACAAGAGTTGAAGTCGCACCTGTTTCATCGGTTGTTGACACTATAAAGCAAAGTCTGTATATGATTGAGAAGCCTGAAAAGAGCAGTCTATTGCTTAACTTGCTCAAACAAGAAGGTATAAAATCAACACTTGTCTTCTCACGAACAAAACACGGAGCTGATAAGATTGCAAAAATATTGAATAAGAATGGAATTCAATGTGATGCCATACACGGCAACAAGTCACAGAATGCACGCCAACGTGCACTTACGAATTTCAAAGCAGGCAAGACTCATGTGATTATAGCCACAGACATTGCCGCAAGAGGAATTGATATAGACAACCTGCAACTGGTTATTAACTACGACCTGCCTGATGTTGCCGAGACCTACGTACATCGTATAGGACGTACTGGGCGTGCGGGACATAACGGTTCGGCCATAACTTTCTGTTCGTCTGATGAGCGTGTCATGCTACGTGACATACAAAAACTTACAGGAAAAAAACTGAATGTCGTAGCAAAACAATCAGCCTAAGGCTTAATGATCTAAATTAAAATTATATTTATGGGAAGTTTTATNGGAAACAACAAAAGAGAAATTCAAAAACAGAAACAAAAAAAGAGACAAGANAAGCAACACCGTAAGGATGAGCGCAAAGCTAACGGTGGCAATTCAATGGACGACATGATTGCCTATGTTGATGTCAACGGAAACATTGTGGATACTCCACCAGATTTGACAGAGAAGCAAGAGGATATTGATGTAAACTCAATAGAAATCGCTACGCCAAAGAAGGTTGAAGAAGATCCTACGATGAGAGGAGTTGTAGACTACTTTAATGATGACAAAGGTTACGGATTCATTAAAGACAAGAACAACGCTAATAAATACTTCTTCCATATCAGTAACGCACCTGAGGGAATAAAGACTGGCAATGCCGTGACTTTTGAACTGGAACAGGGAAAGAAGGATATGGTTGCCGTAAAGATTCAGTTTGATAAATAAGCCAACATAACTGTTGGTTAAAAGACATAAAGAATTTACCTGCGAAACATATAAGACAAACATTTTAAATTATTGTTTGCCTTATATGCTACGTAGGTTTTAATGTTTGGTTCATCCTACAAATCGGTTGATGGATATAATGGTATGATATTTATCTATATTATTCCTTAAATGTTTTTTATTTTGCGCAAAGAGTGAAGGAAATCATGGAAAAAACGTCAATAAAATCAAGATAATTAAAAGTTTATTTTTTAATAGAGCAAGTGTGAAACGACCTAAAACCAAGGGCTAATTATAGAGAGCTTTATCCTTTAACTAGAAAAAAGATTCCAGAAAAAAAGAAAAATCACCTACACTACCTACATTATTGGCTTAAACGCCTGTCTATCAACTGCTTATCTAATGTATAAGAGTGCATTTTCCTACATCTTTCCTACATGGTTCCTACATTATAAGCACGTATTTGTACCTAAAACGATGGAATTTGATCAAACCATAATACCAAAATCACTTTTTAAGTCACACCATTAAGCCGTGGCTCTGGCAGTAAAGCAAATCACATCAATGCCTTTCTTGAGAATTATAAATCAAGGGACATCACTCCTATTTGTAAATATATTTTAAAAATAAACGAATTTATATTGCATTTTGATATGCCAACCTTTTCAGTAAAGGATTTCAGAAACAATAATGATTATCAATAACAGCTTAAAAAAATGTATAGTGAGTCAGTAAGTATAACTATGATTGTTTATAATCAATTCCTATTATAGGTAAAATGTATGAAGCGCAACAAAAATAAAATCGCCTTTTTCGGTGCGTCTTTGAGTGATTAGACCCTAATCACTCTGCAAAGCATGTAGGACAATAGAGTGATTAGGGCCTAATCACTCCCTAAAATGTATAAGAACGGACTTATATACATTAGCTAATGTATTGTACAACAATGCGTTTCGCAAAAACATGTAGGAAACGGCATTAAAAACTCGGAAAAAAAAATTATGGCAATACAAAGTGTCTTGAAGAAGTATTATATGCTTGGTTCAACCGATTTGTCGGATGAACCATTAAACATTACGTAAGAAAAATAAAATCACCTTTTTCGGAACGCTATTGAGTGATATGGGCCTTATCACTCTGTAAAGCATGTAGGACAACCGAGTGATAAGGCCCATATCACTCCGTTTAGTGTAGGATATTGAGTTCTTATACATGGTCTAATGTATTGATTAATATAATGTTAAGTCAAAACATGTAGGAAATCGCACTGAAAAACAAGAAAAAATATTTTTTTGGGGAGATAAAATGCACGGAATGGTGCATAAATGGTTTATTTTTTAGCGAATAAAAAACAAATGAATTAAGATTAATCTAACTATTAGGATAAAAAGTAAAGAAACTATTGATTTGTTTAATCCACAAATTGATATAATGTTACAGGTGCCATAATAGCACCTGTAACATTATATTATTCTGGTTCGGCATGTACGATGATTTCACATTTTGGAATCATGGTACATATATCTTTTTCAATTCTATCGCAGATGTCATGAGCAGCTTCAAGATCCAAGTCATGCCCGATATGCACATTAACCTTAACAAAAGTATCAGGTCCTGCTACACGTATCTTTAAATCATGAAAACCAACAATATCGGTATTTAACTTTAACTTAGCCTCAACTTTCTCAGTCAATCCGTCTGGTACACGATCTAGCAGCACATCAATAGCTCGCTTTCCAAGACGATATGAAATAAACAATACAATTATTGCTACTCCAATAGCTGATATTGCATCAGCCTTATAGTATCCGAAATGAGCACAAATCAAACCTAGTAATACAACTGCCGAACTTAATATATCTGTTGAGAAATGTATTGCGTCAGCTTCCAAAGCCTGACTGTTATCACGCTTAGCAACCTTAAATAGCATACGTGAACGACTGATGTCTATAATCATAGAAACTATTACCACAGCATAACTCCATACTGTGACAGTAACACTAGACTCATTAGCCAACAATCTATTTACAGCTTCATAAACAATCCAAGCACATGTGATAACAAGTAATACAGACTCCAAGAAAGCAGAAAGATTTTCTATCTTTCCATGTCCATATTGGTGTTGCCTATCTGCTGGCTTATCAGACATGCTCACAGAAAAATACGTGATCATTGCGGCAAGCAAATCAAGCAGCGAATGAATTGCCTCTGATATAATACCCAAACTAAATGTGAGAATACCCACAACAAACTTCATCGTCGTAAGGAATACGGCGGCTATAATTGACGATAAAGCAGCTTCTTTCTTATTTGTCATGATTAAATTATTTATATAATTTTACAGCCAACCGTCTGGCTTTATTTATTATCTTTTGTGGAACGCCTGATTTATTTTTTGTGCCTGGCAAAACTAGTTTACCGACAACCTTAAATCCAGAATATCTTAATATCTCCTTCATTGCATGATTAGCATTGCTAGTTTGCTTAGCAATCCAACTAAACGGCCATATAGTAGTACAAGTACTTACTATAACAGCCTTTTTACCTTTATGCAAAGCGATTGGTATTCCAAGTTTTGACTCCCCCATCATAGCTGGCACAATACGATCAAACATTAGTTTCATCTGTCCGCTCATGTTTCCCCAATACACAGGTGTTCCGATTACAATCGCATCGCAATCCTTAATTTCCTTAGCCATACGATGACCGTCATCTTCTGGCAGTACACAAGTTCCTGTTTCTCGACATTTCATGCAGCCCATACATGGACGAACAGATAAGTCGTTTACATTTATCCAATGTACATCAGCATCGCCCATCTGATCAGATACGGCATGAAGCATTGTTGCAACATTGCCCTTTTTACGTGGGCTACCGTTAATTACCAAAACTCTCATATTTTTACGAATAACACTATTTCCTCTTCATATAATATTCACGTTCTCCATCAGTGAACTTCTCTATTGAATAACGAAGCATAGTACGTGGCATATCAGTAGAATGTTCATCCAAGAAATCCATGAGACGTGGCTTATCTCGTTTGCCAGCCTCACGCAACATCCAACCGACAGCCTTTTGCATTAGGTCATGAGGATGCTGAATAAGTTTTTCTGCCAACATATAAGTATCATCGAAATCATTATTGCGTATTAATGCATACGTAGAAACAATCGCAATGCGCTGTTCCCAAAGCAAACTACTTTCTGCTAGATTATACAGAATATCACGTTTTTTATCAGCAACATATTCACCGACTATGGTCGGAGCAGACAAATCAACTAAGTCCCAGTTATTTATTCTATCAGTATGCGAAAGATAAATATCTAAATATTGCTTACGTAAGTTTTCTGCATCTTCATCAGAATGCGATTTCATCCACGACCTTTTTCGTGTTTGTTTGCAGTTTTCAACCATAATAAACAGACCGCACATTCTCATCTCATGCCATGGTGAAGAAAGTAAAATAGCAATATCACTGCCAACAGCATCAAGATGTGATGTTGCTACACTTCGAATATTAGGTACGACGACTCCGAGGAACTTATCGCCCTCTCCATATTCGCCTTTACCAGTCTTGAAAAATTTTGGCAATACAATCCTTTTCTCTTCATCAACAAGATATTTGAGTTCGGATAATATTACGTCAGCAGTAATGCCCATTCACTTTTATTTTAATCTGCAAATATACTTCTTTCTTTTATAAAACATCAATATTAAGCATTTTTTTTTAGTATTCACGGTATAAAAAGAATTAAATAATTTTGAGTTTAACCTTAGTTATATTACATTTGTAAGCTAGAAATAAATAATTAAGGTAAAAGATGAAGTTAAAATTTATGACGGCCATAAGCCTTTTAACACTTATGACTTTTACTTCTGTATTTCAGAAGAAGCACTTAACAGTGAAGCCGACATCACATCATGCGAAGTTGACAAAAACATTCTTATTCGTGACCCGGTAATATCAAACGAGAAAGTAACTTTTTACGTAAAAGACTCTACTGGCATTAGCCAACAATCACCAAAATTCAGTCTCACGGAAGGAGCTACTATAAGTCCAGAAAGCGGAACAACACGTAACTTCTTGACACCACAAACTTATGTTGTCACATCACAAGACGGTAAATGGAAGAAGACTTACAATGTGGAATACACATTCTCGAATCTTCTTACTTCGTACAACTTTGATAACGTGAAATACTATTATGATACCGATTATAATACCAACGAGACAAGACCGTTTTACCAAATATTCTACAGTGACACACCTGACGGTTCATCTATTGAATGGGGAAGTGGAAACGCAGGATTCATGATTACAAACTATGACGGACCAGCAAATTCCTACCCTACATGTCAGGATGATAATGGATATATTGGCAAATGTGCAAAACTCACAACTCAAAGTACAGGCACATTAGGAGCTATGTTTAAGGCACCTATAGCTGCAGGAAATCTATTCATCGGTTCATTTCAAATAGACTTATCTAACGCAGCTAAATCTACACATTTCGGTGTACCTTTCAAAAATACGCCGACAGAACTTGTAGGTTACTATAAATACAAAGCTGGAGATGTATATACAGACATTAACAGCAATGAAGTGAAAGGAAAGAGAGATAACTTTGACATCTATGCAATACTGTATGAAGTAACTGATGATGTGCAATATCTTGACGGAACAAACTCTCTTACCAGTGACAATATCGTATCAATAGCAAGACTGGAAAACAAGAAAGAAACAGACACTTGGACAAGATTTGCAATTCCGTTTGTAATGAAAGACGGTAAAACTATTGATGCCGATAAACTGAAAAACGGTAAATACAACATTTCTATTATCATGTCATCAAGTATTGACGGAGCGACATTCAACGGTGCTGTAGGCAGTACACTGTATGTAGACGAAATGCAATTGTTTTATAAATAAGATAAAGATAAGATGAAAAAGATAATATCAACAATATATATATTAATTTCTTGCACCATGCTCGCAAATGCAAGTAAAATTCCAACAGACAGCATTGTAAAAGATAATTTGGAATATGAACTGAAATGCGGCATCAATATCGGAGGTACTGCTCCCTGGTCTATGCCACGTGAAATTCGTTCTATAGAAAGTTACAATCCACGCTTCAATGGCGTTATCGAAGGTGATATCACACATTGGATGAGTGCTAATTCACATTGGGGTATATCAACCGGAATTAGAATAGAAGCTAAGAGTATGAATGCTGGTGCTAAAGTAAAAAGCTATCAGACAGAAGTAATCGACGACGGAAGTAAGGTTAGCGGATATTGGACAGGATATGTAAACACAAAATACAGCACCACCCTTGTGTCTGTTCCTATAATGGCTAACTATCGCCTTAATGACAGATGGAAATTCAGAGCGGGAATGTATCTTTCTTATGCTTTGAACAGAGAGTTTACAGGATATGTTACCGACGGATATCTGAGAGAAGGAACACCAATCGGTCAGAAGCTGCAATTCACCGATGGCAAACGTGGTACGTATGATTTTTCTGGTAATCTTAGGAAACTACAACCGGGTGTTCAATTCGGTGCATCATGGTTAGCCAATAAGCATTTTTGTGTAAATGCCGACATGGAGTTTGGTGTAAACAATATATTTGAAAGTAATTTCAAAACTGTCACATTCAATATGTATCCTATCTACCTAAATCTCGGATGGGGGTATAGATTCTAATATAAACAAATTCTACCATTATTATGAAAAATGCTATCAAAACATTATTCGCTATTGTATTATTTATGCTTATGCCAAACATGACATTTGCACAGGAAAGTCCTTCCACATATAATCAACGAATAAACAACACATCACTTGGTTCTGATAACACAGAACATTTATGCTTCAGTTGGAATATCAATTCTGAAAAAAGGGGATTTGACCAAAGAGCATACCAAATTGAACTTTCATCAAACGATAAAGTTATTTGGAATAGTGGTAGAATCAACAGTTCTGAATCTATTTTGGTTCCATACAATGGACCACAACTAAATCCTGCAACCCAATATAGTTGGAAAGTAAAGATTTGGTCAGCTAATGGGGAAACTTCTGAATGGAGCCAGCCAAGCAGTTTCACCACAGGTTTGTTTACTGACAAAGATTGGGCTGGAGCTAAATGGATAGCTCTTGAAAAAGACCGTAAAGATTGGTATGTCGTGCCAGGCATACACTCTCCTTTGGTGAAAAAGAATATAAATGACAAGGATTTCGGAACTTACATATTACCGAAGTTCAAGCATTCATTCACTGCTGCCAAGAAGATATCACGAGCATTAGCTTTTATATGTGGACTCGGACAATTCGAGCTATGCATTAACGGGAATAAGATAAGTGATGATTTTCTTGATCCCGGATGGACTAAATACGATAAAAAGGCACTCTACGTAACTTTCGATGTGACAAAAGATATTAAAGAAGGTAACAATGAAATTGGCATTTCACTAGGAAACGGATTCTACAATATTCCACGACGAGGTTACTTCAAATGGTTAGGTTCGTTTGGAGCTCCGAAAGTTAAGATGTTACTACGACTTGAATATGAGGACGGTAAGGTGAAAGACATTATCACTGACAATACATGGAAAGCTGCGCAAAGTGCCATCACTAGTTCTGGCATATATAGTGGCGAAAACTATGACGCAACTAAAGAAAATATGCCTTGGCAAAAGGCTATCATTACATCTTATAAAGGATTATTAGAGTCACAGAAAAATCCTCCAGTAAAAGTACATGAGCAAATTGCAGTAAACAGAATATTCAAAAATGCCAAAGGTAACTGGGTATATGACTTAGGACAGAACTTCTCTGGAATAATTAGAGTTAAACTACGAGGAGAAAGAGGAAAGACAATAACATTCCGTCCTGCTGAATTATTAAACCCTGACAGTACAGTAAATCAAAGTGCAACAGGAAAATATACATTATCATATACTTTAAAAGGAGGAACAACAGAAGAATGGAGCCCGAAATTCAGTTACTATGGATTCAGATATGTGCAGTTGGAGAATGCTGTTCCACAAGACAAGACTAACCCCGACAGCTTGCCGACCGTAGAAAATCTTGTAGGTCTCCACACTTGCAGTTCAGCTCCGGAAGTAGGTACATTCAATTGTTCAAACAGACTATTTAATCGCACTTTTGAACTAATAGACTGGGCTGTAAGAAGCAACATGCAAAGTCTGCTCACCGACTGTCCACATAGAGAAAAGTTAGGTTGGCTGGAAGAGGCTCATCTTATGCAGTATTCAATGCAATATCGTTACGATCTTCAAATGCTTTATCATAAGATAATGGGCGACATGGAAGACTCGCAAACTCCAAACGGAAACATACCAACGATTGCACCTGAATATGTTCATTTCGATAGTGGCTTTGAAGATACGCCTGAATGGGGTAGCGCTTTTATTATCTGTCCTTGGTATATATATAAATGGTATGGAGACAAAAATCTGTTGGATAGGTATTACGGCAGTATGAAGCGCATGCTCACATATCTGTCATCAAGAGAAGATAAAGACGGAATCGTTGCTTATGGTCTTGGAGACTGGTTTGACATTGGACCAGAAAGACCAGGAGTAGCACAACTCACATCAAACGGAGTTACAGCCACCGCTATCTATTACTATGACACGAAGATAATGGCAGAAACAGCATTGCTGCTTAACAAACATGACGACTATGCCTATTACAATGAAAAGGCAGAGAAGATAAAACTCGCTTTCAACAAAAGATATCTTAACAGTGACGGTTGCTATGACAGGAATAGTCAGACGGCAAACGCAATGGCAGTATATATGGGACTTGTTCCAGAAGACAAGAAAGACATCGTGATGAAGCATCTTGTTGCAGACATTCAGTCAAGAGGCAACTCGCTTACGGCGGGAGATGTAGGCTACAGATATGTTGTTCAGACACTAAAGGATAACGGATATTCACAAGTTATCAACGACATGAACAGCAGATATGACGTACCTGGTTATGGTTGGCAATTATCACATGGTGCAACAGCATTAACAGAATCATGGCAAGCCTATGGTTTCGTATCTAACAACCATCTTATGTTAGGACACCTTCAAGAATGGTTTTTTAATGGGATAGGTGGAATTAGTCAGACTGATAATTCAATCGCTTGGAAGGAAGTATGCATTAATCCACAAATAGTAAGCAGCGTGAACAATGCTACAACATCTTTTATATCACCTTATGGCAAGATTACTTGCGAGTGGAAGATTACTGGTAATAAATACACATTGGAAATAAACATACCAGCAAATAGCAAAGCTGTCGTACATCTACCGACTATAGAAGCTGACAAAATAACAGATTGTGGTGTTTCTGTATCGAAAGCCGAGACAAAAGTAATCGGAAACGAGAGCATCATCAATGTAGGCTCAGGACATTATTATTTTGAATGTCCATATTCAAAATAATAAATCAAAGATTAATCATAGACTACAATAAAAGAGTGGCAACAAATTATTTGTTGCCACTCTTTTCAATCATTTAAAAATTAATTTTACTATTCTGATAAACATCAAACCCTTCAGTTATAAACTTGAATTAAAAGACTAAGAATTAATTACTAAACTTAAAATTTGGTCTTGCGAAAACGCCCTTATTACCGAATCCTTTTTGTTGACGTTTCATCATTTCTTTCGTCATCTTTACAACATCATTTTTCTCAACTTGATAAATTTTCATTATCTGTTTCGGTGTCAAGAATTTGTGGAATTTTGCATAATACTTCTCACGTATATCCAATATTTTACGGCTTTGTGCGAAGTTATCCTGAATCATCTGATCTACCTCAGCATCTGTTTTTGTATTGATGTCCGTACCCATGTGCTTAGGTTTCATGCTACGGCATTCCATTTTTTCTTTCAGATATTGAGAATATACAGGAATAAACTTAGCCGAAGTTGCATCATCAAGCATCAAAGTTTGCACCATTTTTTCAGTACGTTTCTGTATAATCTGATCTTCAGTTAGACGTACTCTTTCTTTTCCGTTCTGCGCTACCTGAGCGTTAACAGTGATACTACCGCCCAACATCATAACGGCAGCCATAACCATAAATAAATACTTTTTCATTGTCTTTGTATTTTAATTGTTAAACACTAATTTAAAAATTCATCATTATCAGCCATCGAGGTTAAAGATTTAAGATCTTCATCCGATAATTGTTCTATCCACTCTTCGTTGGTTGAATTATCATCCGATTGGACTGCAGCAGCTGTACTATTCTTTTTATTATAATTGATATGTGCCTCGTCATTCACAATCATTCTAGGATTCTTTGTAGGCGGATATGTAGTAACATCTGTAGCCCGAACCGTTGACGTTTTCCCAAGTGTCGTATCTGTCTTTGCAAGTTGCGGTTGTTGTGACGGTGCTATGTCATTGCCAAACGGAAAGAAAATCAATCCGGCAAACACCGCAGCCGATGCAAGTAATGCAATAAAGACAATCTTCATTTTTCTGCGCTTGCGAATATCCCTTTCAGCAGTACGAAGAATCTTTTTCTGCATGTCATCAAAGAAACCTTCGGGTGTGAAATACGGAGTATTCTTACCTATTTTATCAAAATCAAAGTCTTTTTCCATATTATTCCTCCACCATATATTTTTTTATTTTCTCCTTTATATAATGATAAGTCACTTTCAATGTAGCTACTTTTGTATCGGTGACTTTACTTATCTGTTGGTAGTCCATTTCATCGTAATAACGTAAATTGAATATCACACGCTGTTTATCAGAAAGACGCAATATAACTTCTTGAAATTTAACAGCCATCTTATTATCATAATCAATATAATCAGACGCTTTCAAATTGTCTATCAATTCATCATGTACATTATCCGCGGACACTACTTTTATTTCCTTTTTATTCAGAAATCTTAAACTTTCATTCATTGCTATACGATAAATCCATGTACTCAGAGCGCTGTCACCACGAAATTTATTCAATCCAAGGAAGATTTTCACAAAGACTTCCTGCATTACGTCTTGAGCATCTTCATGCACAACAACCATTCTACGTATGAAGTAGTAAACTGGTTTTTGATATGCATCCAGCAAAATTCGGAACCCTCCTTCTCTGTCAGATTTGATCACGCGATATATCGTTTCGTCTTTTGTCATATACAATTAATGTTATCTTCTGACTATTTGAACCAGAAAAGATGCAAAGGTTAATTTGAAACATAAAGTATTTATAAAATGTTAACAATCTATTATTTTAACTCATAATATTTGGAAGACTAATTTATTGTTCGTACTTTTGCGAACATAATACAAATAGATATGGGAGATAACAAAAAAGATTACACCTTGAACCAAGAGCAGATAGCAAGATTTGCAAAAGCATTGGGACATCCGGCACGTATAGCCATACTCAACTTTCTGGCGAAACGTGACTCATGTTACTTTGGAGACATTCACGATGAATTACCTATTGCGAAAGCTACTGTTTCGCAACATCTGAAAGAACTAAAAGATGCCGGACTCATTCAAGGAGAAATAGAAACTCCAAAAGTAAAGTATTGCATAAACCGCGACAATTGGAAACTCGCCAAACAAATGTTTGACAAATTCTTCTGCGACTGTTTATGTAAAAAGGATAAATGCTGCTAAATACAGCTTTTATTTTTGCATATAACGTTCGTTGTTTTGCGAACTACGAAAGATATTAATTATAAAAAATAAGATTATGGAAATTAAAGTTTTAGGAACAGGCTGCAGCAGATGCAAATCATTGTACGCAGCAGTAGAAAAAGTAGTGAACGAATTGGGTATTGACGCTTCTCTAGTGAAAGAAGAGGATATGGAAAATATTCTCAATTATAACGTAATGTCTTTGCCTGCACTAGTAATTGATGAGAAAGTAGTTGCTAAAGGCAATATTTCTGAAAGTGACTTGAAAAAAATATTAACTAATGAAACTAAATAAGATGAAGAAGATTTATTTGTTGACAATTGTGTCTTTAATGTGCTTTAGTTTAGCAGGGTTTTCACAAAAGAAAGTTGTACCAAAGAAGTCTGTAAATAAAACAGTTGTTGAGGTATTATATTTTCACGGCAAACAACGTTGCCCAACTTGTATTGCCATTGGTGATAACTCTATCGATGTCGTGAATAAAGACTTTGCAAAGCAAGTAAAAGCAGGACAGGTGAAATTCAAAGAAATAGATATTTCTACACCTAAAGGCGAGGAAATTGCAGATAAATATAGTGTTACATGGTCATCTTTATATTTAACCCAATGGAAGAATGGAAAGGAAAAACGCTATGATATGACAGAGTTTGGGTTTGGGAATGCACGCAACAATACGCAAGCATTTCGTACAGGACTTAAAAACAAGATTATCCAGTTTTTGAAATAAGACACTATATTATGAATTTTTTACAGAACATATTAGATAATAGCAACATTCCAATTGTTACAGCTTTTATACTAGGATTGTTGACTGCAATAAGTCCATGTCCGCTAGCAACAAATATTACAGCTATCGGGTTTATCAGCCGTAATATAGAAAGTAAAAAACGCATTTTCTGGAATGGAATTCTGTATACAGTTGGTCGATGCATTGCTTATTCTATACTCGGAGCTATCCTTATATATATACTGCACAAAGGAGAAAATATGTTTTTCATACAGAAGAGCGTAAGTAAATGGGGTGAGATGCTTATTTCTCCAGCTATGATTTTAATAGGTGCCTTTATGTTATTCGGTGACCGCCTGAACTTGCCTCGATTTGGTTTTTCAGGTAATATGGAGACAAATAAATTAAATGGCATTTGGAGGAGTTTATTGCTCGGTATGCTATTTGCTATGGCTTTCTGTCCTACAAGCGGATTGCTATATTTCGGAATGTTAATACCAATGTCTGCTCAAGCAACAGGTGGGTATTTTCTCCCAATAGTGTTTGCTTTCGCCACGGGAATTCCTGTGATACTTGTGGCATGGATCATTGCTTACAGCATGGCAGGAGTTGGCAAGTTTTATAACCAGATGAAAATCTTCCAGAAATGGTTTAACATTATAGTCGCAATTTTATTTATCTTAGTAGGACTTTATTACGGATATACTTTTTATTTGTAGAATTTAAAGATTAAATTATTATGTTACAACAATTTGCCGATTGGCTTGCTTACAGTCTGCTAGGACTTGATGCTCAGACACGTATCGGTTCGGCTGTGGATTTTTTCTTTTACGATACGACAAAGATACTAATTCTTCTATTTATTATCAGTTCGTTAATGGGAGTTGTTAACGCCTATTTCCCGATAGATCGACTACGTACTTATCTCACGACACATAAGATGTTTGGACTTCAGTATTTTTTCGCATCATTATTCGGTGCCCTCACTCCGTTTTGTTCCTGCTCTTCAATTCCGCTCTTTATCGGTTTTGTAAAAGGAGGAATCCCACTTGGCGTAACATTTGCATTTCTCATCACGTCTCCACTTGTTAATGAGGTTGCCATTGCTATGTTTTTGGGTACATTCGGTTTGAAAATAACACTTATCTATGTAATCAGCGGAATGTTACTTGGAATGATCGGAGGCTTTATTTTAGGCAAAATGAAATTGGAGAACTACTTGAGCGATTGGGTAAAGAATATCCAAAAATCATCGGAAACAGAGACTACAAAATGGAAAGCCGAGCAAATAACGTTTATCCATCGCTTACCGAGCATACTGAAAGATTCTTGGGGAATTGTTAAAGGAGTCCTCGTATATGTAATTATAGGTATTGCTATCGGAGGAGCTATTCACGGATACGTACCTGAAGGCTTTTTCCAGCATTATATGTCAAAGAGCAGTTGGTTTGCAGTTCCATTGTCTGTAGTATTAGGTGTACCCATGTATGCCAACGCTGCCGGTATCGTACCAGTAATAGAAGTTTTTGTAGCTAAAGGCGTACCAATCGGCACAGCATTGGCTTTTATGATGGCTGTAGTAGGATTATCATTACCCGAAGCTACTTTATTGAAAAAAGTAATGACTTGGAGACTCATTGGCATCTATTTCGGCACAATAACACTGTTTATCATACTACTTGGATATCTATATAATATAATTTTATAAAAGCATGAAGATATTAATATTATGTACTGGCAATAGCTGTCGCAGCCAGATAGCACAAGGATTTATGTTATCCTTTGATAATACATTAAAAGTCTTTTCAGCAGGAACAGAACCTGCAGAAAAGATCAATGAAAAAGCTGTCGCTGTAATGAAAGAATTAGGTATAGACATCAGTAGTGCTTACCCCAAGAATGTAAAACAATACACGAACGAAGAATGGGATTATGTAATTACTGTATGTGGAGGTGCTAATGAAAACTGTCCGGTCTTTGCAGGCAAAGTAAAACATCGCTTGCATTTCGGCTTTGATGATCCAGCTGCTGTCATCGGTGACACAGAGTATCAGATGGGCGAATTCCGCCGTATTAGAGATGATATCAAGAATAAATTTTTCTCTTTTTACATAAAAGAAATAAAGAAACAGGAACTACCAAAATGCTCATGCGAAGATTAAATAAAAGGAATTTATTATAAATAGGTTATAGCATCCTATAACTTAACTTAGAAGATGCTTATTTGAGATAAACACAAAGAGATAAACCAAGAAATAAACTTCTCTATAGCTGATTTATTCAATTATAGTTTGGTTAATATTTATAATAAATCATTTATCAAAACTGATATAATAAATAAATTATCAAAATGGAAAAAATAAAATTCTTAGACAGATATCTTACATTATGGATATTTCTGGCTATGTTTATAGGGGTTGGAATAGGATATATTCATCCTGGAATTGTTGATTTCTGGGGACATTTTGAAGTTGGTTCAACTAATATTCCGCTGGCAATCGGACTTATTCTTATGATGTTTCCACCACTAGCAAAAGTTAAATATGAAGAATTAGGAAAAGTATTTGCCGACAAGAAAGTACTTGCAACATCATTGATACTAAACTGGATTATAGGTCCTATATTGATGTTTATCCTTTCAGCAATATTTCTATCCAAATATCCGGAATACATGTATGGTCTTATCATGATAGGTCTGGCACGTTGTATAGCAATGGTTCTTGTTTGGAACGAACTAGCAAAGGGTAATAGCGAATATGCAGCAGGACTGGTTGCACTGAACAGTATTTTTCAAGTGTTCTTCTATTCTGTATACGCTTATTTCTTCATTGCGATATTTCCAAAATGGATTGGACTTCCTACAAGTGACGCAGTTCGCAATATTACAATGGGGATGATTACAAAAAGTGTACTCATATATCTTGGTATTCCTTTCGCTGCTGGATATCTCTTCAGAAGATTTTTTATAAAGATGAAGGGCAACAAATGGTATTACGAAAAATTAGTGCCTAAAATAAGTCCGATAACCCTTATAGCACTGCTTTTCACCATCATCATTATGTTCTCTTATAAAGGTGAATATATTGTAAAACTCCCCTTTGATGTAATGCTTATTGCGATACCGCTGATAATTTATTTTTCAATTATTTTCTTCTCATCATTTTGGTTTACTAAACGCATTGGGGTGCATTACGACAAGTCTGTTTCAATTGCATTCACCGCAACTGGTAATAATTTTGAGTTGGCTATTGCAGTATCAATTGCCATATTCGGAATTAATTCAGGAGAAGCTTTTGCTGCCGTTATAGGTCCATTAATTGAAGTTCCGGTGTTGATTTTGCTAGTAAAATATGCATTAAAACATCATTATTCAAAGCAAAAGCACTAAAATCGGCAAGTTTTGAACAACAAAAATCAGCTAAATTTTCATGACTGCTACATTTCTATATAGAAACGCATATTGGCAAGAAGTGAAAAATCACCTCTGGATTATGACTAATTTTGCGTTTCATTAATGAAATGATTAAAATACCGTCACATCACCGACACCTCCGGGAGCCAATTTCGCCTCTATCATCCTGATTATCAACATTTAGACACTTGACACTAATTTATTTGAAAAAGCCTTGGGGGAACTATAATATAGAGATGTAGAAAAGAAAGACTGATCATTGAGAAATAAACAAGCATGTTTTAAAGTTGGTAAAAAGTATTTGAGATTGTTTAGAATACCTTTAAAATCGTTATGTTGTGAATGTTGAAACTATATTCACGACATAACGTTTTCATTTCTACGACATAAAGTTTGTATTCCATCGATATAAAGTTTATGTTCCTTCGATATAACGTTTATGTTCCTTCGATATAACGTTCGAATATTGTCGTTACTAAGTCTACATATAGTTGTTATAGAGTGATGAACATTTATATTTAGGTTATCATTTCATCATAACAAAACAATATTTTGACGTCGCAAAACATCAAGATATAGCTGCTTATATTATTAGTTTACAGCACATTATCTTAACAAGCGTAGCTTAGTAACTAAATAAAAAATAATCACAGAGGACTCAATTTTACAAAAAAACAGGGAAGGAATGTAATTTTTTAAATCATAATGCGTCTAAAGTATAGAAATTATTAAGAAACAGATGAATACGCTAGAAACAGAATTTGCGCAAATTGTCAAAGAGAACAAAAGCACAATATACACCGTATGCTATATGTTCTCAAAAGACACAGATGAAGTGAATGACCTTTTCCAAGAAGTGCTTGTAAACTTATGGAAAGGAATGAGCTCCTTTAAAGGACGAAGTGATATACGCACCTGGATATATCGCATAGCCCTGAACACGTGTATCTCTATGGACCGAAAGAAAAAGATAAAAACCATACCACTAAGTATGGATGCAAATCTATTTCAGGACCAGGACGAAGATACTAAGCAAGTGAAACTACTTCACAACAGAATCAACAAGTTACAACCTTTCGACAAAGCGATAGTATTGCTATGGCTAGAGAACATAAGCTATGACGAGATTGGTGAAATCGTGGGAGTATCAACTAAGAACGTAGCATCACGCCTTTTCAGAATAAAGGAGAAACTAAGAAGTATGTCTAACGATTAAACAAAAAGCAAAATGGAAAAAGATATTAATATAGAAGAATTTGAAACGATGAAAAAACAACTTGAAGTATTAAAAGACAAGTTGGATAAAGAAACTATCATCAATGAACAACTAATGCGCAAGGCAATGAAAGAAAAAGTGTCTAAATTGCATAAAGACGCGATTATCATTGCTTGCGTTGCTCTTTTTGGAATACCATACTGCACATGGGCATTTTCATTCATGCACTTGCCAGAGCTGTTTATTGTTGTGACTGATATTTTCTTCGCTATCGCTATTGTATATACATACATTACTCACAAGGGTTTAAAAGCCAACGACTTGCTTGACGGCAATCTAATTGAAGTGAGCCATAAAATTATAAAGATGAGACGTCTTGAATCACTATGGCTTAGATTCAGCATTCCGTTTATAACGATATGGTTTGCATGGTTCATATATGAAGTTATTAAACAAACCGAAGACGAAGCCATAAGTATGGCTATTGGAGGCGTTGTCGGAGGCATCATAGGTGGAGCAATCGGAGTCAGTAAATATCGCAAGAGTAGAAAAAAGAGTCAAGAAATATTGCTTCAGATAGAAGAACTTACAAGTAAATAAAAAATCATCTAATGACTTTTATATTAGATTGATTTGGAATATCCGAGTTATAGCATAACTCGGATATTTTTTTTACGGCACAAATGATCTTTTTAAGCAACAGTATACTAAAGTTATTGATTTTTCATTAACTTTGTACCACTTAAAAAATAAACACGTATTTAGATGAAAAAGGCAATCCTGACATTAAGCATACTACTGTTATCATTCAGTAGCACTTATGCACAAGAGAACAAAGTATTTAATCACATCGGTTTAGGTCTGGGAGTAGGAACAACCGGCATAACGATAGATCTTGCCGCACCAGTTACAAAATATCTTGACATACGCGCAGGAATGGACATAATGCCAAGCTTTAAATACGGAACATCATTGGATTTAAATATAAGTGAAACCGATCGCGAAAAAGCGAAACAAGTTGGGCATACAGTACCAAACAGTATTGATGTCGAAGGCGATAATACTTCTGGAAGTTTTCATTTTATGCTTGACCTATTTCCATTCAAAGGTTCAAGTTTTCATATTACGGCAGGAGCTTATATTGGCAAGGATAAAATCATAAACGTATATAACAAATATGATAAGGACTTAGCTGAAGTTGTTGCATATAATAACGCAGTGGCATCAAATCCACTTGCACAAACACTTGGATTAAAACAAGTAGGTGTTCAGCTTGGCGACTACCTGCTATCTCCATACCAGACACCAGAAGGTGGACACGTTGAAGCTAATATTAAGGTTAAAAAAATTCGTCCTTACTTCGGAATTGGATTCGGAAGAGCTGTTCCACAAAAGCATAGATTTGCACTACAGTTTGACCTTGGAACACAATTATGGGGTACTCCTAAAGTTTATATGATAGGCTTGAACGGAGAAAAAGAATTAACTGAAAAAGACGCAGATGGCAATGATGGTGGATTAATCAAGACATTAAGTAAGATTACCGTTTATCCATGTATGACCCTACGCCTTAACGGAAGAATATTTTAAAGTAACATTCTCCACGACAACAATTTTGCGTCGTGGAGAATTTCTCTTCTTATTTAATTTTTAGCCTTAACTAACAGTTCGTCTGTATCAATATCACCAGTACCATGTTCGCTCTTTTCAAGAACAGAAACATCGCCCTTGATAGTGATGTCGCCAGTACCATGAAGATTAGCATTCACTTTACCACATTTATCCATATTGACGTCAATATCTCCTGTACCGTGTAAAGAAAGAACAGTATCCTTTACTTTATGACAAGATGCTTTCACGTCACCAGTTCCCTGCAAGAATATCTTTGCAGTGATCGCCTCTAAGCTCTTTACTTCTACATCTCCAGTACCCTTTACCTTCGTATCAAAATTATCACAGACAAGATTATCAATATAAGCGCCACCAACACCAGATAAATCAATCAACATATTGTCTGTGTCAACTTTCTTCGCATGAAAATCGGTCACGCCCTTAACACTGACAGCCACTAGATTAGGAGAACTTATATATACTTTCACTCCATCATTCTTACCAATACCATTTAAGAACGAGCAGAATTTAGTTTCAGTAGAAAAAACTAAAGCATTACCCTTAAATTCCACTTTGATGCGTTCTACTTCTTCCTTTGGTCCCTCAATGCGAACACCCAAAGTATCAGACTGTTTGAAATATATGTCACCGACAATATCAGCAGAAACCGAATCAAAGCTGCGAGCTTTGATGACACGAGTTATCTGCGGTCCTTCATCCCGTCTGTCCAAACTACAACTAGCGTTGCATGATGATAATATCAACATAACAACAGCAGTAAATAACAATGATATTACTTTCTTCATAACAAAACATTTTAATGATTTCTGAGTATAAGACGTAATATATGATAAAAATGTTGCAGAGATATCTGAAAATAAATAGATTTATTTTGCGCAATGCAAGTTTTAGTGTATCTTTGCACAAACAATATATATTGACACAAAAAGATGAGTAAATGCAATCGGACTCATGTTCTGACACAAACCGTAAATGATTTGTCGGAAACAGAGTCGCTAAAAGGTCTATTTCATCAGCATCGCGACGGTGATCCGTTACCTTCGGGCAAGGCGCTCGAGGAGATAATTGATTTATCACGAGCAATCATATTTCCTGGTTACTACGGGAAATCATCAGTAAATTCGAAAACTATCAAATATCACATTGGTGTCAATGTGGAAAGACTTCAGAAGCTGCTCTCCGAGCAGATTCTTGCAGGTTTGTGCTTTGCAGATTGCGTAGAGGAAGAAGATGACTACGATACACATTGCGAAAAGCGCAAAAAGGCAGAAGATTTATCTGCAAAACTTATTTGCAAACTTCCAGAAATAAGAAAGACTTTAGCAACGGATGTCGTTGCAGCATATAATGGAGATCCAGCAGCGGAAAGCTTTGCTGAGATTATTGCTTGTTATCCAGTAATAAAAACTCTGACCAATTACAGAATTGCTCATGAACTATATGTAATGGAAGTGCCTCTTATTCCACGAATGATGACAGAAATGGCTCATTCAGAAACAGGTGTAGACATCCATCCAGGAGCACAAATAGGCAAATACTTCACAATAGACCATGGCACAGGTGTGGTAATTGGAGCGACATGTATTATCGGTGATAACGTAAAACTTTATCAAGGAGTTACACTTGGTGCAAAGAGTTTTCCGATGGATGAGGGGGGAAACCCTATAAAGGGAGTTCCGCGTCACCCTATTCTTGAAGACAACGTGATCGTTTATGCCAACGCTACTGTTCTTGGTAGAATAACCATCGGCAAAAGCTGTGTCATCGGTGCCAACACATGGGTTATGGAAGACATGAAACCCAAGACAAGGAAATACAAGAAGATTAAACAAGATTTATTAGATATACAATATAACAATGGAACAGGAATTTGAACTCATAGCCAAGACTTTTATGGGACTAGAGCCCGTTTTGGCTCAGGAGCTCACCCAGCTGGGTGCTAACAAAGTACACATCGGACGAAGAATGGTTTCGTTCACAGGTGACAAGGAAATGATGTATCGTGCAAACTTTCAACTACACACCGCAATCAGAATACTTAAACCAATAGCACATTTCAAGGCTAGCTCAGCTGAAGACATGTATGAAGAAGTCAAGAAGATTGACTGGAGCGAATATATAGAAAAAGGAAAGACTTTTTCTGTTGACTCTGTTGTTTATTCTGAGGAATTCAGAAACTCAAGATTCGTTACCTATAAGGTGAAGGATGCCATAGTTGACCAATTCAGGGAGAAGACTGGTACACGCCCAAACATAAGCGTTAGCAATCCTGATATCCGCCTGAATATTCACGTTGCTGAAGACGCAGCCACATTGAGCCTTGACTCTAGTGGTGAAAGTTTGCACCGTCGTGGATATCGTCAAGAGAGCGTTGAAGCACCGCTTAACGAGGTTCTTGCAGCTGGAATGGTTTTAATGACCGGCTGGAAAGGTGAGACCGACTTTATTGATCCTATGTGCGGTTCAGGTACAATACTTATTGAGGCTGCGCTTATTGCACGCAACATAAGTCCTGGAGTGTTTAGAAAGGAATTTGCTTTCGAAAAATGGCCTGATTTCAATCAAGACCTTTTCGACAAGATATACAACGACGATTCTCAGGAAAGACAATTCGAACACCATATCTATGGATATGATATTGATATGAAAGCTGTTAATACAGCACGCCTTAACGTAAAGGCTGCTGGTTTAACTAATGAAATTAGTATTGATCATCAGGATTTCAAAAATTTCAAGAAACCTGCTGAGCAAAGCATTATCATTATGAATCCACCTTACGGAGAACGTATTTCAACACCTAACCTTCTTGGTTCTTACAAGATGATTGGTGAAAGACTGAAACACGAATTCGGTGGAAACGAGGCATGGATACTAAGCTATCGTGAAGAGTGTTTCGACCAGATTGGCTTGAAACCAAGCATAAAGTTTCCTGTATACAACGGAAGCCTGGAATGTGAGTTCAGAAAATATTCTCTCTTCGACGGTAGAATGAAGGAATTCAGAGCCGAAGGCGGTATCGTAAAGACTGATAGAGAGAAACAAGAAATGGCTCAGAAACACAGATTCAGAGCTGTTCGTGAATTCAAGACCAGAATTGACGAAGAAAGTAATAACGAAGAGGGTGACATACGCTCATTTACTTTCCACAAGCATGAGATTGGTGATTTCGCAGGTGGAAGAAAACGCATTGATCATAACGATAGCCGCAGCGGAGGATTCAGTGGAAGACGTGATGACAAACGTGGAAGCTATGGTGACAGACACGATGACAAACGCGGAGGATTCGGCGGAAGAAGTGACGACAGACGTGGAAGCTATGGTGACAGACACGATGACAAGCGTGGAGGATTTGGCGGAAGAAGTGACGACAGACGTGGAAGCAATGGTGACAGAAAGAGGTTTGGAGACAAAAAGTTTGGCGATAAAGACAAACGTGGCGGCTTCGAAAAAACAACAACTCACGTTGACAGTGAAGATTAAATAATTATGAAAAAGATATTTGTTTTTATCTTAGCGATGATTGCGACAACTACGTATGCACAGGGATTGAAGACGCTAACGCTTGAAGATTTAAATTTCGGTGGCAGCAACTACCACAACATGGTTCCAAAACACCGATATACTACTTGGTGGGGCAATGAGCTTATCAGAACAGATGTTGAGGATTGCTATATCGTTGACAAAAATACAGGCATAGAAACAGAGCTTTTCTCATTGGAAAGTATAAACAAATGGAGTGGAATGAACCTGCATCATTTGTACGACATTACGTTTCCTGAAGCAGGCAAGACACAAGTTTTGCTTAACGACGGTAAGAAACAGATGCTTTTTGACTGGAAAGCTAAAACTGAGATCTGGCACACTGACAATAATTTTAACGGAAGTACACAGGCTAGTAATTTTAATTACACCTCTAGAGCAACCGCTTACGTTAAGGATTGTCAGTTACACATAGTAGACGCAAAAGGTAAAGACAAACAACTTACTACTGACGGAAGTCGAAACATAGTTTATGGTCAAAGCGTTCATCGTGACGAATTTGGCATAAATGGAGGTTTATATTGGAGTAATGACGCCAAAAAGTTGGCATTCTACCGAATGGACCAAAGTATGGTTACAGACTTTCCGTTGGCAAACATTCCTGAAATAGACTGGAAACCTGCTGAGGGTGAAAGCAGAATAGCCACACCAGCACCAGAAAAATATCCTATGGCTGGAGAAAAAAGCCACAAGGTTACTGTTGGAGTTTACGATATGAATACGGGGAACGTGATTTATCTTGATGCAGGAGACCCTACAGATAGATATTTTACGAATATAGCATGGAGTCCTGATAATAAGACTATATACATGTTTGAGTTGAACCGTGATCAAAACGATTGTAGACTGGTAAGCTATAATGCAGAGAACGGCAAGAAAATTGCCGAACTTTACAGAGAGACAGACAAGAAATATGTAGAACCGCTCCACCCTATTACTTTCCTTCCTTGGGATAGCAGTAAATTCATCATGTGGAGTCAGAAAGATGGATATGCTCATTTATACCTATTTAATAATAAAGGCAAACAACTGAAACAGATAACTAAAGGTAAATGGGTTGTATTAAACTTCCTTGGCTTCGACGAGAAGCACAAGAGTATTACGATTGAGTCTAATGAATTAAGTCCTATACAAAAGAACATATTCATTGTAAGTTTGGAAACCGGCAAACGTGCACTTATGGATGACAACGGAAAAGGTTGGCATACTGGCAGTGTAAGTCCTGACGGACAATATATAGTAGACAGTTACCAAACTCCAACTATACCAAACAACATCGCAATTGTAAATACAGCAAATGGCAAAAGAACAAGTTATTACAAAGCAGAGGATCCTTGGAAGGGATATACTGTTCCTACTTACGAGTGCGGAACTATAAAAGCCGCAGACGGAGTTACAGACTTATATTATAGAATGGTTAAACCTTTGAATTTCGATCCAAATAAGAAATATCCAACTATAGTATATGTTTATGGAGGACCTCATGCACACAATATTGATGCACGTTGGCACTATTGCAGTCGTGGCTGGGAAACATACATGGCTGAAAAAGGCTACTTGCTATTTATCCTTGACAATCGTGGAAGCGAGAACAGAGGAAAAGACTTTGAACAAGTAACATTCAGACATCTTGGCGAAGAAGAAATGAAAGACCAGATGAAAGGTGTTGATTTCTTGAAAAGTCTACCTTATGTAGATGCAGACCGCATGGGAATACACGGTTGGAGTTTTGGTGGTTTCATGACAACAAACCTAATGACAACATATCCAGATGTATTCAAAGTCGGTGTAGCCGGAGGACCAGTAATAGACTGGAGATGGTATGAGGTTATGTATGGCGAACGCTATATGGACACACCACAGACAAATCCTGAAGGATATGCTAATTGCAGTCTGCTGCCTAAAGCAAAGAATCTTAAAGGGAAGTTGCAGATCATCATTGGATTAAACGATCCTGTTGTTGTACCTCAGCATGCTTTCTCATTCCTTAAGGCTTGTATTGCAGCCGGAACACAACCCGACTTCTTTGTATATCCTGGAGAACCACACAATATGAGAGGCCATCAGAGTACTCACCTACACGAAAGGATATCTCAATACTTCTTTGATTACTTAAAATAGAACTAATAAATGTCCCATCATAAGGACGAAAAAGAGACTTATGAAAATATTATTACTCGGAGGAGGCGGCCGTGAACACGCCTTGGCTTGGAAGATTGCTCAAAGCAACAAATGTAGTAAACTGTTTATTGCACCAGGAAATGCTGGAACAGCTAACTGCGGAGAGAACATTGACATAAAAGCCGACGACTTTGAGAGTCTGAAGAATTTCTGTGTCGACAATAATATCGACATAGTTGTAGTAGGTCCTGAAGATCCTTTGGTAAAAGGCATTTATGATGATTTTAAGAATGACGAGCGAACAAAAGACATTCCTGTTATTGGTCCTTCAAAGGCAGGTGCTGTTCTCGAAGGTAGCAAGGACTTCGCAAAAGGATTCATGGAGCGTCATAATATTCCTACAGCAAAATATAAAACTTTTGATGGAACAAACATTGAAGAAGGTCTGAAGTTTTTAGAAACACTAAAAGCACCTTATGTATTAAAGGCTGACGGTCTTTGTGCTGGAAAGGGTGTTTTGATACTTCCAACTCTTGATGAAGCCAAAAAGGAATTTAAAGAAATGCTCGGCGGTATGTTTGGTAACGCCAGTGCACAAGTTGTGATTGAAGAGTTCCTTAGTGGAATAGAATGTTCTGTTTTCGTTCTCAGCGACGGAAAGAACTATAAAATTCTACCAGAAGCAAAAGATTATAAGAGAATAGGTGAACATGATACAGGTTTGAATACTGGTGGTATGGGTAGTGTAACCCCTGTTCCATTCGCAACGAAAGAATGGATGGCGAAAGTAGACACGCGCATCATAAAACCAACAGTAGAAGGACTTGCAGAAGAAGGAATTGAGTATAAGGGATTCATTTTCTTTGGTTTGATAAATGTAGAAGGTGAGCCAATGGTAATTGAATACAACTGCCGAATGGGTGATCCTGAGACTGAGAGTGTGATGTTAAGATTGAAGAGCGACATTGTTGATTTATTTGATGGTGTAGCAAAAGGCGACTTAGACAAGCGCGAAATAGAATTTGACGAGAGAGCTGCTGTTTGCGTAATGCTTGTAAGCGGTGGCTATCCAGAAGAATATGTAAAGGGGTATCCTATCAACGGAATCAATGATGTTGATGGGAGCATTGTATTCCATAGCGGAACAGCACTTAAAGACGGTCAGGTTGTTACCAATGGAGGTCGTGTTATTGCAGTTTCATCTTATGGAAAAGACAAGGAAGATGCTCTACAAAAGAGTTTCAAGGAAGCTCAGAAAATCGAATATAAAGATAAATACTTTAGAAGAGATATAGGCAAAGACCTATAAATAAAATAAGGGTAATAGAAATTGAGAAATAAAAGAAGACAGGAAAGATTTGCATTAAGCCGTTTCGCTCTACCTGTTACAGCAATATACGGAGCACTGGCAACATTAGCTGCCGGTGTGATAGAACAAGAGCTGTGGTTGCAGACCACAGCTTTGTTTGCTGCAACCATAATGATGGTATTCATGAACAATCGCTACTCATTGATACGTGTATATAGCAGAATGGTATCTTGCTCATATCTTGTATTGATGACTATGGCAACATTCTTATTTCCATCAATACATGGTGCTATTATCGAAGTGGCATTCATTGCGGCATGCATGTTTCTTTTTAATGCCTATCAAAACCCGCACGGAGCAGGTGCTGTATTCTATGCTTTTGCAATGATAGGGATATCAAGCATTTTCTTCGTTCAGATATTGTATTATGTACCAATATTATGGTTCATCCTAGCAACCAACATCTTGGCACTAAGCACAAGAACAATAGCTGCATCAATAATAGGACTAATTATACCATACTGGTTTGTGGCTGGCTATTATGCATCAACTGGCAATATGCAACCTTTCATTGATCATTTCTGTGACCTTGCGAAATTCGGAAAGTTATTTGATTACAGTATGATAAACAATCATCAGGCTGTAACGTTCATATTCATTGCCATACTAGGAATAACAGGCACGATACACTTTCTGCGTAATAGTTACAATGATAAAATAAAAACAAGAATGCTATATGAAAGTTTTATAGCTTTCGAAATAGCAACAATAGTATTCACGATACTTCAACCTCAGCATTTTGATTTTCTATTAAGGATACTTATTATAAGTACAGCAGTACTGATAGGTCACTTCATTACGCTGACACATACGTGGATAACTAATATAGCGTTTCATTTAATAATAGTAATAACACTACTCATAACAGCTTACAACTTATGGATGCCATCATTGACTTTCTAATTAACTGGGGATATTGGGGCATTCTAATTGCCGCATTCTTAGCGGGTAGTATTCTTCCTTTCAGCAGTGAGGCTGTGATGTTGGGACTATTAGCAGCAGGGCTGAAGCCTTGGCCATTGATAATATACGGAACTATTGGAAACGTACTTGGTTCCATGTTCAACTATGCCATAGGTCATCTAGGGCGTATTGATTGGATAGAAAAATATTTGCACATTAAACCGAAGAGCCTTGAGAAAGCGCAGCGATTTATGGAAGGACGAGGTGCTTGGATGGGATTTTTTTCTTTCATCCCAGTAGTTGGAGACGCAATACCTATCGTTTTGGGACTAATGAGATCAAATTTAACTATATCTATAATAAGTATCACAGTGGGTAAATGTCTAAGATATATTATATTGGTATTCTCAGTAATATCACTGACATCATGCGTTGGTCCATCAAAGACCAACAAGAGAATGATTACTGTTACCATCGAACCATTAAGATATTTTACNGAACAAATAGCTGGAAATAAGTTCGAGGTAGTTACAATGGTGCCCAACGGCAGTAGTCCTGAGACTTACGAACCAACAGCAAAGCAAATGGTTAAACTTTCAGGAAGTGATCTTTATATAAAAGTTGGTAATATAGGATTTGAGCGTACATGGATGAAGAAACTTGAAAGCAATGCTCCACACACTATTATCATAAATTCATCTGAAGGAATAATCTTGCAAAAGAATAGAAACGGAATNNCTGACCCACATGTATGGATGAGTACATCAAACGCAAAGATAATAGTAAGAAACATTTATAGAGCACTTGCAGAGATAGACTCAAAAGACAGTATCTACTTTAAAAGCAACCTAACAAAATTGCTAGAAAAAATAGAGATAACAAACATAAATGTAAGAGAAAGTATTTCAAAAAACAAAACTCTTACATTCCTTATATACCATCCTGCATTGACATATTTTGCAAGAGACTATGGACTGAAGCAGATTGCTATTGAGGAAGAAGGTCGAGAACCTAGTGCTGCACAACTGCAACAAACGATTTCGATAGCAAAGCAGAAAAGAGTTAAGGTTCTTTTTGTGCAGAAAGAATTCACAAATCGCAATACAGAAATTGTAGAAGAAGGCACCAATACAAAAAAGGTAGAGATAAATCCACTTTCGTATAACTGGAATAAAGAAATGGAAGACATTGCAAAGAAACTGAAATGAGCAATACAATAATTGACATAAAAAACATAACAGCAAAATATTCTCAGAAAATCGCACTTGAAAANGCGTCGCTGAAAGTTCTTGATGATGACTATCTTGGCATCATAGGACCTAACGGTGGCGGNAAAACNACNCTAATGAAAATCATTCTNGGAATGATGAAACCAGACTCAGGAAGCGTTACATTCTATCGAAACGGTGAGAAAACTGATAGTATNAATATGGGATACCTACCACAATANACNGATATTGACAGAAAGTTTCCTATATCAGTGTATGACGTAATANTGTCNGGATTAAANAAAAGGCTNTTCAAGAAATACACAAAAGAACAGTTNAATCAAGTTCAACAAACAATTNTTGANATGGAACTTGAAGAACTNCAACATAACCACATNGGNACACTNAGTGGCGGACANCTNCAAAGAGTGNTGNTNGCTAGAGCTATNGTATCNAAACCAGAAGTNCTTATCCTTGATGAACCAAACACATATATAGACAAACGATTNCAAGAGCAAATGTACGAAATGTTGAATGAGATNAACAAGTACTGCGCNATCATAATCGTAAGTCACGACATAGCNGAGATAATGAATAACGTGAAGCATATCGCATGCGTAAATAAAAGTTTGCATTATCATGCAGACAATGATATGCCAATGCAAAAATTGGAAGAACATTTCCTGAGAATTTAAAAAAATCAAATATTAGAACATTATCACACACACGTATATTGTTTTCCAATTTAAAATACTATCTTTGCAAAATACTATAATGTTGAAATTCAAAACTTATTGATATTTAATAAATGAAACAGTACAGATTAGTAGACAATGCACTTGGATGGCTTGCATTCCTTATTGCAGCATTCGTTTATTGTTCTACAATTGAGCCGACAGCCAGTTTCTGGGACTGCCCTGAGTTTATCACTACGGGTTATAAACTTGAAATCGGTCACCCACCAGGCGCACCATTCTTTATGCTTACAGCAAACTTGTTCTCACAGTTTGTAAGCAATCCTTCACAAGTAGCTCGCATGGTAAACACCATGAGCGCATTGCTTAGCGCAACAACGATAATGTTCCTATTCTGGTCCATTACTCATTTGACGCGTAAGTTAATAATGAAGGATTGGAACGAACTTACGACAGCCAAGACTATAATAATAGAAGGCTCAGGACTTGTAGGCGCGTTGATTTACGCATTCAGTGATACATTCTGGTTCTCTGCCGTAGAAGGTGAAGTTTATGCTTACTCTTCGGCTTTTACAGCCATCGTATTCTGGTTGATATTAAAATGGGAAGACCATGCCGACGAACCTCACAGTGACCGTTGGTTAATATTGATTACCTATATGACCGGTCTGAGTATTGGAGTTCACTTGCTAAACCTGCTTTGTATTCCTGCCATTGTGCTAGTTTACTGCTACCGCAAATTCCCAAAGATGGAACTCAAAGGCTCACTTATAGCCCTAGTTATATCATTTGTAATCGTAGCTGCTGTATTATACGGAATTGTTCCGGGAATTATAACAGTAGGTGGATGGTTTGAACTATTTTTCGTAAATGTATTGGGATGTCCTTTCAATACAGGTGAGATAGTATACATCATACTTCTTGTCGCAACTGTTGTTTGGGCAATATACGAGAGTTATTCTGAAACAAATGAGAAACGTAGCAACATATCATTCGTAGCTTCATTTGCAATGCTTGGTATTCCTTTCTACGGATACGGTTGGACTGCTGTTGCAATAGGCGCAGTAGTACTCATCGCATTGTGGTTTGGTTTGAACTATAAGCATACAGTCGATAAGAAACGAGTAAGCTATGTAACTTCACGAACTAAGAACACCGCATTGCTATGCATGCTTATGCTTATGATAGGTTATTCCAGCTATGCACTAATCGTGATTCGTTCTGCAGCTAACCCTCCTATGGACCAGAACTCTCCTGAGGATATATTCACACTTGGAAATTATCTGAGCCGTGATCAATATGGAGATCGTCCTCTGCTATACGGACAGGCATATACTTCACAAGTATCCCTGAAAGTTGACGGCAGTGTGTGCAAGCCAGAGATGACTCAGGGCGCACCTATCTATAGTCGTAAGGAAAAAGCTAACGCTAATGAGAAAGACTCTTACTTCATAGTAAGCCATAAAAATAAATACCAATATGCCCAAAACATGTTGTTCCCACGTATGTATGACCAAGCTCATGCACAAGCATACGAAGACTGGATGGGTGGCGTAGACGGTTCTAACGTGGCTTACGACCGTTGTGGAGAAAATGTAAATGTGAAAGTTCCTAACCAATTGGAGAATCTAAGATTCTTCCTATCATATCAATGTAACTTCATGTATTGGCGTTACTTTATGTGGAACTTTGCCGGACGTCAGAATGACATTCAAGGCAATGGTGAACTTGAACATGGAAACTGGATTACAGGTATTTCATTCCTTGACAAAGCACGTCTCGGAGATCAAAGCAAACTACCAGATGACTTGAAGAGTAATAAGGGTCACAACGTATTCTATTGCCTTCCATTGTTGCTTGGTATAATTGGTTTATTCTGGCAAGCATGGAGAGGACAACGTGGAATTCGCCAATTCTGGGTAGTATTCTTCCTGTTCTTCATGACAGGTCTTGCAATCGTTATATACCTTAACCAAACACCAATGCAACCGCGAGAACGAGACTACGCTTATGCGGGCTCATTCTATGCATTCGCAATATGGTGCGGTATTGGTGTTGCAGCCATTTACGACTTAACAAAGAAGTATCTTCATGTAAGTGAACCGGTACTTGCAGCCGTAGTTTCACTACTAGCTCTACTTGTTCCTATACAAATGGTAAGTCAGACATGGGATGATCACGATAGAAGTGGTAGATTTACATGTCGTGACTTTGGTCAAAACTACCTCATGACACTACAGGACAAGGGAAATCCTATCATATTCACTAATGGTGATAACGATACATTCCCATTGTGGTATAATCAGGAAGTAGAAGGAGTAAGAACAGACGCACGTGTTTGTAACTTAAGTTACCTACAGACTGACTGGTATATTGACCAGATGAAACGTCCAGCATACAAATCTACTGCTGTTCCTATCAGTTGGCCAAGAATCGACTTCTGTTCTGGAACAAATGAGTATGTACCTATTCAGGCCGATGCAAAGAAGCAGATATTAGAATTCTATAAAGAGAATCCTGTTCAGGCAAAGAAGCAGTTTGGTGACAATCCATTTGAACTGAAGAACATAATGAAGTATTGGGTACGTTCAAAGAATCCTGATATGCATTTCATCCCTACAGATACTGTCTATGTAACAATAGATAAGGAAGCTGTAAAGAAGAGCGGAATGATGATGGCTTCAGATACTATACCTGATAAGATGGTTATCTCTCTAGCGAAAAAAGATGCTCTTTATAAGGGTGACCTCATGATGCTTGAGATGATTTCACAATGTGATTGGACACGTCCAATATACGTAGCCTTAACTGTTGGCGAAGACAACTACATGAATCTTGGCGACAATTTCGTACAGGAAGGTCTTGCAAACCGTATCACTCCGTTCACAACGACCATTAATGGTAAACCGGCACCTGGTGCAAAGAACTTTGATACAGAGAAGACATACAACAACTTGATGAATCGATATAAGTTTGGCGGTCTTGAGACAAGAGGACTTTACATTGACGAGACTGTTATGAGAATGTGCTACACTCATCGTAGATTATTCGCACAGCTCGCTAAGCAGTTGATCATCGAGAAAAAGAATGCAAAAGCTCTTAAAGTACTTGAGAAATGTGAGAAGGTTCTTCCTTCATACAACATTCCAAACAACTATATGAGCGGAAGTCTTGACTTGGCTGAATGCTATGCAATGCTTGGCAAGAAAGAAAATGCTAGAAAGTTGTTTAATGACGTATGGAAGAATGCCACACAATACATGGACTGGTATCTGTCATTGAGTAGCGACCACTTCTCTCAATCAATGAACGATTGTATACGCGAATTGACGATTATGCAACAAGCTAATGAAGTTGCTAATATGATTGATCCAAAACTCGCCAAGACTACAGGTAAACAATTCCAATATATGTTTAACATGTATCGCGGCAAAGGCGGTGTACTGCCACAACAATAAAGAATAGATATGTTTATAGAGCAACCAGCAAAATGGTTGCGCTGGATGTATCCCAGTGCGACTTGGAGAATGGACAAGAAAGAACATTCGGTTTATCTGACGTTTGATGACGGTCCTATCCCCGAGTCCACCCCTTTCATTTTAAATACTCTTAGAGAGTTTGATGTAAAGGCAACATTCTTTATGGTGGGTGAAAATGTATTGAGACACCATGACCTATACAACAAAATCGTTGAAGAGGGACATCAGGTGGGTAACCATACATTTAATCATCTCGGCTCATTCAAGCATTGGACAATAACCTATGCTGAAAATACTGATCAAGCAAATGATTTAATTCACTCACACTTATTTAGACCACCACATGGATGGATGAGACACTCTGTATATTGGTGGCTAAAAAAGAAATACAAAGTAATAATGTGGGACTTGGTCACAAGAGATTATTCAAAATGGCTTGAAGCTGAAGATGTTGTAAACAATGTCAAACGATTTACCAGAAATGGTTCTATCATAACTTTCCACGATTCACTGAAGAGTATTGACAAATTAAAAACAGCACTTCCAGAATCAATAAAATGGTTAAAGGAACAAGGTTATGAATTTAAAACCTTTGAATAGTGTCTCACTTACAGAGGCAATAAAAGCCGAGGCACAAAACCTCGGCTTTTTTGCATTTGGTATCGCAAAAGCCGAAGCTGTAGATGATAAGACCGCAAAGCACATAAAGAACTGGATTCAAAAAGGCAACTATGCCGATATGGATTACATGGCAAACTACACGGACAAACGACTTGATCCAAGATTGTTAATGAATGGAGTGAAGAGTATCGTCTGTGTAGCTCTTAACTATGCGCCTAAGAGGACTATAGAAAAAGGAGAATATCAACTTGCAGCCTATGCGCTTGGTAAAGATTATCACGACATAATAAAAGACAAATTAAGGCAACTTGCTCAAAAGTTTGGATTTGAAGATGAATTACATTCCGATAATCCACAAACCAACAAATGCAGGATATTCGTTGATTCAGGACCTGTATTAGAAAGATATTGGGCTGAAAAGGCAGGATTAGGATGGACTGGAAAGAATCATCAACTAATAATACCACATGCCGGAAGTATGTTCTTTCTTGCTGAATTATTTCTTGATGTCGAACTTGAATACGACTCCCCTATCAAGAGTAAGTGTGGTAAATGCCATAAATGTATTGACGCATGTCCCACTAATGCAATAACAGAAGATCATGAGATTAACGCCGAGCTTTGCCTATCATACCAAACAATAGAAAACCGTAGAGAAATAAGCGATAATTTGGCAAAGGAAATGGGAGACACAATATACGGATGCGATAAATGTCTCAATGCATGCCCATGGAATAGATTTGCCCAACCGAACGACACTCCTGAGCTTCAACCAAAAGAAGAACTTTTGAATATGACGAGGGAGAAATGGCAAAATCTGACAGAAGAAGAATATAGAGAATTATTTAAAGGTAGTGCTGTAAAAAGAGCAAAATACAAAGGACTAAAAAGAAATATTGATGCTCTGACTTGCAACAATAAAGAAAAAAAGCTAACTTTATACCCAAAACAACAAGACTATGACAAAAAGAGTGAATAGCTACCAAGCAACAGCTGCATTAACAAGAGCTTTTTTCGAGGCTTTCGGAACTGCGATCGTTGACAGCAAATACCCAGGCGACGATTTTGACGAAAAGAATAATCCAAGCAATATAAAACAAGCTATGCTGGAACATTATGAACAAATAGGAAACAATTTCATGGATGTAATGTTACCAATTCTAATAAGACTTAACTACTCTGATGAAGAAAAGGTAGAGAGTGATATACAGAAGCTTTCAGCTGAAAAGAAACTGACAGTTCATGATTATTTAAAGTTTGCTTGTAAAACCACCAAACTGTACGAAGCAACAGTTGATGAATACAAGAGAAATATGGAATTACTTCTTGGTGGCATGTTCTCAACAATACCAGAGCACTTAGAACAATACACAAAAGGCATTCAGTTGGCTGAAATTGACGAGCCTAAAGCTATTCAGCTTATGGTGAGAACTATTATGAAAGCGTATGTAGCTGGAATAAAAACAGTAAAACCACATAAAATAAACCTAAATCAAATAACAATTCTAAGATTGCTACTTATAAATACGAATATACTAATCAACAACCATGCGTTGGAAAACGAAGATGGTGATTTGGTCGTACTCTTTGAAGAAGCATGCGGGAACGAAGCTAACATCAACGTCCTTTTCAATACTCTTGATGACATGTATAAAGAATTCGCTGAAGACGATAGTTTTTCAAATAAAGAAAAGGCAAACTAAAAATGAAGGAAATAAAGATATTAATTATAATATCCCTTGCCATAATAATGGCAACTTCGTGTACTAAGAAAATACACACCAATGAAGTAAGCTTTAAAAAGGACTCCGTGTATTACGATAACAAACCGTTTACAGGAGAAATATGGACAGATGATGACAAAACTGGTAGTTTTAACACAGATAATGGTGTGTTGAAATCATTGAAATTCTATCATGATAACGGAAAAGTTGCTGTTGCTATGGAAATTAAAAACAACGGTAAACCAGAGACACATGTATATGACGACAAAGGTAATTCTACAGACCTCGTTTCGTTCCAACAAAAATATACAGATTTATGGATTAAGATAGCTTTGGTTCAAGGTGAATTTATGAGCAAATAAAAAAAGTGCAATTCTATTTGAATTGCACTTTTTTGTATTATAATATTGCTTATTGCATATCATAAACAACCTGCATAAGTTTTTTGCCTAAGGCATCTGCCTCATCCATTGTTGCAGCTTCACTGTAAACACGGATAATTGGCTCAGTATTACTTTTACGAAGATGTACCCACTTATTTGGGAAGTCAAGTTTAACTCCATCAATATCTGTAACTGTAACATCTTTTTCCTTACCATACATTTCCTTTACCTTAACAAGGATTGCATCTACATCAGTAGAAGGAGTAAGATCTATTCTATTCTTAGCAATACAATATTCTGGATATGTAGCACGAAGTTCGCTAATACTGCATCCCTTATGAGCTAGATTAGACAAGAACAAAGCTATACCAACAAGAGCATCACGACCATAGTGACTCTCTGGGTATATCACTCCACCATTGCCTTCACCACCGATAACAGCATGAACATCTTTCATCTTTGTGGTTACATTAACCTCTCCAACTGCAGCAGGAGTGTAAACACCACCATGCTTAACAGTAACATCACGAAGAGCACGAGTAGAACTCAAGTTTGACACAGTGTTACCAGGTGTGTTGCCCAAAACATAATCTGCAACAGAAACTAAAGTATATTCTTCACCAAACATTTTACCATCCTCACATATAAATGCAAGACGGTCTACATCAGGATCTACAACGATACCCATATCATAACCACCCTTAGCTAGTTCACCCATAATACCACCAAGGTTTTTCTCTATTGGTTCTGGATTATGTGCGAAGTCACCATTAGCTTCTCCGTTAAGGAATTTATAATCTACTCCAAGAGCCTTTAATAGATCAGGAAGGATTACACCACCAACAGAATTTATTGAATCAACAACAACCTTAAAACCAGCTTTCTTGATTGCATCAACGTCAACAAGTTTTAAGTCCAACACACTATCAATGTGTCGTTTGTCAAAAGTATTATCTTCTTTGTATTTGCCTAGATTGTCTATATCAGCAAAATCAAAATCTTCACTTTCTGCAATAGCAAGCACCTCATTACCATCATCATTAGTTAGGAACTCACCTTCATTATTTAGTAATTTAAGAGCGTTCCAATGACGTGGGTTATGACTTGCAGTGATGATAATACCACCATCAGCTCCACTCATACGCACAGCAAGTTCTGTTGTCGGTGTTGTAGCAAGTCCAATGTTGATAACATCATATCCCATACCCATAAGAGTACCACAAACTACATTCTTAACCATTTCTCCTGAGATACGTGCATCACGTCCAACAACAATTATATTGCTGTCTGATTTCTTACTACGACGAATAAATGTTGCATAAGCCGAAGTAAACTTTACGATATCAAGGGGATTAAGGGTGTCACCAACATGTCCGCCGATAGTACCGCGGATGCCGGAAATAGATTTAATTAGTGTCATATATTTATATGTTATCTACCTTTTTGCAATGTAAGTTCATACAGACAAGGATATACGTTACTTGATGCAATAGTAGTACCCTTAGCCGATGGAACAATTAATTTCACTTTAGCAATGTCACTTTCAGCAGACGCATAACGTGCGAGGTTGATATAAGCGAAAGGAACCAATAATCCTGCAGGAACTGATGTTGTACTATAATAACTGGCAAACAAACTTTCACCAGATACAAACTGTCCATAGAATGAACCAGAAATATCCCTTACATTCAAATGGTCTACTATTGCAGAATATTTAAGGACATCATTTGACAACAGAACAGAATCTGTCATAAGGTTAACCTCAGTAAATCTCATAAGAACAGGAGAAGTCTCACCACTCTTCAATCTAGAGCCAGTACCTTTCCTTACAATCTGCATATATACGCCAGAACTATTAAATAGCACATATTCATTTCTACTAACATTTGTTGTAGAATCCTGCGCAAAAAAAGTTGCTTCCGAAATTACATTAACGGCAGAATCAGCTATAAACTGNTTGATTGCCGAGCGTTCCTTTTTCTTCTTATCAGCATAAGTTTCCGTATTGCTACATGAACCGAAAATCATTATACCAACCAAAGCGAGAAGTGCAAATAAAGTTTTCTTCATCGTTAAATTTATAAATTACAATGGCAAAGATAATGCAAAAGTGCGACTTATCTTATCATTTTGATGCAAAGATACTAAAAAGCTAACATATAGAAAGGTTATAATGAGAGTTTTTATTTATATTTCCCAATTTTTAAGCTTTCAACATATCACCGAATTTAATTATAGCATTGCGGGCTATTATTTCAGCCTCTGCAAGACTACAATGCAGTTTACCACCACTAGCATTAAGATGTCCTCCCCCATTGAAAAATTCTTCAGAGACCTTATTACAAGGAAAATCATCAACAGAACGCAAACTCACAAGAATCGTATTATCATGTCGATCGTCTTCACGAAGTGATATTGAAAACTTATGTCCTTTTATACGCAACGGCTCATTGACAAGTCCTTCCAAATCACCTTTTATAAAGTGATAACTTTTCATATCTTGTCTGCTAACAGTGAAATAAGAGGCATGATATTCATCAAAGATATTCAACTTTTGACTCATTAAATAACCACGGAACTTAATTGCCCAAGGGCTATAATTATTGAATACATTGCGATATATCTTATCCTTATCAATTCCAACAGTGAGAAGAAGTCCTATAATAGAATATATTTCTGGACGTGCTGAATTATAAGTAAAGCCTCCTGTATCAGTCATCATTCCACAATATATTGGGACTGCTATCTTGCGCGTCATATTTTCAATCCCAGAGAGTTGATAGATTAGGCGAAACACCAATTCACATGTACTGCATGCTTCTGGGTGTGAAATAGTTATAACTGAATCAATGACAGGATTAAGATGATGGTCGACAACCACTTTTTTTGCAGAAGATGCATCAATACTCTCTTGCATATCTTCAAGTCTTGCAGCATCGTTAAAGTCTAGAAAAAATATCAAGTCAGCATTCTTAAAAGCAGCATCTATTTCAACTTTGTGCTTATCGTATCTTACTATTTTCTCTGTACCAGGCAACCACTTTAAAAAATCAGGATATGCATCAGGAATAAACACAGATGGACTTTTGCCCTGCTGACGCAAATATTCTGCAAAACCAAGACAAGCACCTATCGCATCACCGTCAGGACTTTTGTGCCCAACAAGTATGATTTTATTTGCATCGCTAATAAGAGCTTTCAACTCCGCGATTTCTTTCTCTGTTATAATATCTATCTGCATAATGATTGCAAAGGTAATAAAATTAGATGAAACCTAATATGATGGAAACAAAAATTGGTCAGAATTGATGCAATAAATAAATATACCGCAATCATTCCTGACCAATACTATATTTTAATAATGAATAGTTTGTATTTTCTACCCAACTACAAATTTAAAATATTTTATTTGGATATACGCCATCGTTTACAAGAGTTTGAATCTTGTCAACTACGCTCTGACGATCTGCAGAATAAGTAACACCAAACCATTTACTTGTTGTATCAAGAACCTTTACTGTAGCAGTATTTTCGTTGATAAGTTTGTTGACCATCAATGGGATGAAGAACTCAGCCTTAAGATTTTCAATATTCTTAGGATCAGAAAGGAACTCCTTGAAATAAGCCTCGCTATGTTCGAAATAGTCTGGAGTGAAACCCCATACATTCATTGATACAGGAGTGTTATCCTCTACTGCAACCCACTTACCTTCTTCATCTTTGTAAGAAACCTTACCATCTACACGGACAATTTCTGTACGCTCAACAACTGTTGTAAGATTTCCATTAGCATCTTTTGAACAAATTCCACGAGCTACAGTTCCGTTATCAGAAAGAGTGTTACCTACTCTGAAGCCAACCATAGCGTATGTATTTTTGCTTCCTTCTGGAAGATCAGCCAAGAACTTACCAATTACCTTGAAACAGTCACGGTTATAAAAATCATCACAGTTGATAACACAGAATGGTTCCTTGATAACATCTTTTGCCATAAGTACAGCATGGTTGGTTCCCCATGGTTTCTCACGACCTTCTGGTACATAGAATCCTTCAGGAAGACTATCAATACCCTGGAATACCAATTCTACAGGTACATGACCTTCGTACTTAGAAAGTACCTTTGTACGGAATTCATCTTCGAAATCTTTACGGATAACAAATACGATCTTACCGAATCCTGACTGAATAGCATCATAAATAGAATAGTCCATAATGGTTTCTTCGTTTGGACCCAGACCATCTAATTGCTTAAGACCACCATAACGACTGCCCATGCCGGCAGCTAAAAGTAACAATGTAGGTTTCATAAATAATATTTTTATTGTGCTTTAATTTGAATCGTACTTTAATTTGAATTGCAAATTTAACAAATAATACTGAGAATGAATAAGTATCGCCACACTTTTTAATCAACATAACATTTTTTTTTANGCTGTAACTGATTATTTTGGGTTCTTAGTCAATNTAGGGTAATATCATTCATAAATGGGCTTGACTCTACCAGGAAAANTTTTTTTAATGCCACTAATGTCATAATNTCACAAACCCTTTNTTTATGGGGCTTCAGCCAGTGACATTAAGTGANATTATCGGGNTAAAAGTGACATTAAACAGCAAATCACACCTATTTTTGGCGATTTATTACCAAATATGCAAATACATGCATAGACACATTTCCGTTTATGATGATCTGTACTCGTGACCATGTGCAATATACTTTGCAATATGGCTAATTATTATCTCAGTAACCAACTCAATAAATAGTAGTAATTGTCATCAACCTTGTTCTTGTCGTTTTATTGATAATTATTCGTTTACCAGCGTTGAGTAATCTTCTTTTTCACGTTAAGTAATTCAATTGCCTAACGTAAGCAATTGGATTACCTACGTTGTGTAACCCGATTACCTACGTTGTGTAATCGGGTTACACACGTGCTGAGGTAATTGAATTACCCACATACCAAGGTAATCGGATTGCACACATGTTGAGGTAATCGAATTACACAGAAGTTGCGAAAATTTGGGGATATGTATTTATGCAAATAGCATAATTGCGAAAAAAACGCNAAAAACAGGTGCTAATTGGAGTTAAATGTCACTTTTACCCCGATAATGNCACTTAATGTCACTGGCNGAAGCCCCATAAATAAAGGGTTTGTGACATTATGACATTAGTGGCATTAAAAAAACTTTTTCTGGTANAACTAGCCCATTTATAGAGGATCCTCCCGTAAATTAACAAAGAACCTTATTTTTAGATAACTAGAAAGGCATTCCGATTGCGAAATGCAGACTTTGACTGTCCTTGAAATTAGGTAGATTATAAAAACCACTCTTATATGGAAGGTGCAGACCTACTCCCCAGTCTACTCTAATCACAAAAAAATCCAAGTCATATCTTAATCCAACACCTGTACCCACAGCCATTTCCTTTACAGCATTATTTAATTTAAACTTTCCTCCTGGACGGTCGCTACTATCGTGCATCGTCCAAACGTTTCCTGCATCCAAGAACACTGCACCATAGAGATTACCTAAAAGATGTGGACGATATTCCAGATTAGCAAGAAACTTGATATCTCCTGTCTGGTCTAGATAAGAGTAAGTTTTTGCTGTAGGATAATAAGATCCTGGTCCCACACTTCTTACAGTAAAGGCACGTACACTATTTGCACCACCAACATAGAATTGTTCACTCCAAGGTGCCATGTCTGAATTACCATAAGCCCATATTGCACCTAGGTCAAAATGAGCGACAAGGTTTGAATGTTCTGCCAATCGCCACGTCTTTCTGAATTCGGTTTCTATTTTCACATATTGAGCATAGGGATTCTTAAACAGTTTTTTATCTTTCTCCCCCCATGACTTTCCTGCAATTGCATAGCCCAACGAGAGTATATTAGCAGCCTCACTGATTGTTGTCTGCCACCATATAGGATTTCTAAATGCTTTGTCACTAGTGTAGATATAACTGTATCTCAATTTAGGAATAAACTGATTCTTCATTGACACTTGAAGATAAGGACTGGTCTTCATTACAGAGTCAAATTTAGCAGTATGTGAAGACATATACTCATACTCAAGTATAATAGGACTAAACTGATGCATAGAGTTTTTGCTTGTCTGGAAAGTATATGTTAACTCGCCTGATGCTATATGACGCTTGAAATATCCTGCACGATTGATAATATCAGTAGAAGCCTTTAATAAGGTAGACGGAGTCATGAAAAATCTACGACGCTGCATAAAAGGCATTAAGAGTCTTGGAAACTCCAGAGAGGCATCACCACCATATTCATAAGAATTTATGTTATCACTAGTACCACTAGCTGTATGTCCAGATTGCCATTCATAAGAGCCTTTTACGTTTATATCAAGCTTTTCTCCTCCACGGAAAGCATTTCGCTTTGTAAAACCGACAATAAGTCCTGGTCCCATTCTTCCACTTGTCCTACCTGTATAATTTGTCTCAACATAGAAATCATAAGGTTTGTCAAAGACACAATTCAAAGCCAAGTCTAATGTATCGCATGTAGCAGATGTATCACGTGGAGCAAATTGAAAATCAACTATACTAAACAGCCCATTACCAGAAATTCTATTTAAAGATTCTAGATAATTATCATAACTATATATATTTTTGGGTCTAAGTCTTAAATCGCGCATAATAACTCTTGGACGTATAGGGGAATGACGTCCGTTGAAATGAACCGTAAAATTACGATGCATCAACGAGTCATTGAGTTGTTCCATCATTTGCTTACGCAACTGCAAGTCCACTCTTCCTATATACCATTTACGCTTTGCCTTTTCTGGAATTTTTTCTGCAAGTTGAAATTTCATTTGAACTTTACCAGGAACAGAAAGCGTATCTGCAAGATAAGAAGCATAACTTGGCTGATAATAATAATAACCGTTATTACGGAACAACACATTCACTCGTGTCCTTTCTGCATCCAATGTGGACACATCAAAAGCATCTCCTTTATGTATAACAGCATCAGATAATGTCTTTTTCAACAAACTATCAGCATCTTCAGGAAATTTTTCATAAGCCACACTATCTATCGTGTATAGATGTCCCAAGTCAATTTCATAACCTATCTTGGCTTTCTTTGGATTACTCATCGTTATTGTGTTGTAATTCACACTACCATCAAAATATCCATGTGATTTAAGTACAGATTGAGCAACTGATGCCCGCAAAGCAGGATTCACCCAACTCATCAAAACAGGAGCCTTACCAAATGATTTTGCAATCCATTTACCAACAGGTCCTTCTGATTTAGAAAAAGCATTCCACACCCAAAGACCATAAGGAAATGGAGTGCGATAATATGAGCTACCAAACAAGGCGCCATTAGGAGCACATGCTAGAGCTGCATCAAGTTCATTACGGGTGAAATTAAAATGAGAATTACTCTCATAATTAGTGTATTTTATCTTTGTCAGTCCTACATACAGTTGGTCGCCTTCTGGCACCTTGTCCGTAGTGGAACAAGCTGAAAGCAGCGCTAAACCGCAAATTAACAATATGTAATTATATATTTTTGATATCATATTTATTTTTGCTTTACTGCATTATTTTTATCAACAACCACAGGAATAGAAGGTTCAGCATCCTTAAAACGGAACAGATCACTAAAATGCTGCACCTTGCGACGCCATATAAAACCAGCACCATACTGTCCTACATCTCCTTCCAACCAGTCGTAACTATCGCGATCATAGAATAGTTTTAAATATTGTGTTGAAGCCTCATTCAGACGATATTCGAAAGATACATTACTAAAGAATGACTGATTCTGATTTGCCACATCTTGTCCTGTAGAGAACTTACCGCCAACAATAATTCTAAGACGGTTGTTCCAAATTCTCTTTGCGAACTTGAATGAATAGTCTGTATGCTGACTTCCACTGGCATTCATCGCATTATCCATACCAAAGCTTAAGTCTAATGTTTTCAAAGCGTTACCAGCTAGGCCATTGATCTGACTTTGCAGGAATGCGCTTAATGCCGAGTTCATTGAGAATCCATTTGTATTTCCATCGGCAAGATACATACCAGTAGTAAGCATTGTAACAGCGATCTTTCCACGTTCCTCAACACTCATCGTATTTAACTGGTTGTTAACAGCCATATCCTCTGGCGCTTTTATGATGAATTCCAAGCCCATATCCTTCAAAGTCTTCGTAATCTTCACGCCACATTCGAAAGAAACAGTTTTGCCTGTACCACCGTCAGAAGATACGGTAGCCTTGTTTGTTTCTGTGGCAGTGATATTTAGTTTAGGATTCATTGGATCACCGTTAAACTCTATATAACTTCCGTCTTGTATATTAAAGGTCTTTAGTGGAATTATTGGCAAAGAATACTTCATCTCACCATTATTCAATGTATATCTTCCTGTAAGGCGCAGATTATCGACTGTATTGTATTGCATCCTCAAATCACCACCTCCAATAAGGTCTACATAGTTTGACTTATCAGCATTGAGCGCACAAAGTATATGAGCACTTTTGTTGATATTCATAGATAAATCCATACTGAAACCTGTCAATGAAGGACGGTTGACCGTCTGAGTTTTAGAATTTTTAAAGTCAGTAAACTTAACTAACCCGTCTAATTGATTATCCGTCGTGATTGGTGAATCTCTCAAGATATAGGTCATGTCGGTAGCTCCAAGCACATCAAGTTTTCCTCTCATCTGTAAATTATCCAAATGTCCATGCATACTTCCATAGAAATTGACAAATGCCTTTCCAAAAACTTCCGAGCGTAAGTTTTCCTTATAATCTATAATCTCTAAATTAGATGCTCGCATTTTCACGTCCATGTCCATGTTATCCAAATCAGAGAAATCAAGGTATCCAGCCATTGTCAACGGACTATCATTATGTGCATACATCTGGAAATTCTCAAATAGTAATTTACTTCCACTTATCGTTACTGGATCATTATCAAAACGCATCTCTACACCATAAGGCTGACTTACCAGATATGCGGAATCAAGATAAACTTCTCCATTTACATTTGGTTTTGACAGAGTTCCATTAATATTCAGAGTACCCTCTGCATACCCCTTGAAACCAATAATTTGATTAGGAATGAAACCATTGAATACAGCCATTGGGGTACGATCAAATCCTAAGTTTGCATCAATATTTCCAGCTCCTTCAGAGTTGTATGTTCCTTTAACAGTGGCTATTTTCAATCCATTTTGTGAGAGTACACCATCAACATAATGTGAACCGTCCTTCTTTGGCATATATACAAACTCAGCCCCTATATCTCCCATTGGACAATTCTCATAAATCATGTTGTCCACCGTCATATTTGTTGATACAGAGATTTCGTCTTTCGTTTGTATAAAGTGATAATCTCCGTTCAAAACTCCCGAAACATCAGGTGTATAAGGCAAAACAGAAAGTATATCATGAAGTTTAAATTGGTGCAATGATACGGTTAAATCTTGAAGTGCTTCCTTGTTTCCGTCATCCGTAAACAACTGGACTCCCATTCCATCATCAGATTTTAGCTGAAGCTTAGCCGACAATCGTCTATCATCTCCTAAGAACACATAATTATCATCATTGGCATTAAATGTCTTATAACCAAGTATCGGTTTATCCCCCAATATACTCAAACGTATTCCATGTTGTTCCATTGTTGCCAACAGTCCTAGTTGTATTCCCAATTTATCTTTGGCATCATAAAGTTTTGCCTTCAAAGAAGAACCATGTTCATTTAATTCTCCGTCTAAAATAGCACGAAACACATATTGTGGATTTCTACGATTGTTGATAACTTGAGCACGATAAACAAACTTATCATTATCCGACTTAATATTGAATTTTACGGTGTCAAGTCTGATGCTATCAACAATTAAAGAGTCTATGCTTAAATTTCCAGTAAGACCAGCAATGTGAGAAGAGTGCATATCAACATTGGCTCTTGAGAAAGAATAACCATATTTATTAAGAAGATAAACCAAAAAATTATCTTTGCCGCTTGAGAATGTTATGCTTGCATCAGGCAACTTTCTGCGCAACATAACTTGATTGATGACTCGGTCTTTAAGTTGACGCTGAATCTCCTTTACAATACTTTGTCCTTGACTTAGCAATCGTCCATAACCACCTTTGGAATCTACACCAATATTGAAATCACCACTGTTAATAATTGCATGTGTCGTGTCACTACGCAAAAGTATGTCTACTGCAATGGCATCTGATTTATAAAACTTCTTATCGTCATGAATAGCCAAGTCATTAACCATTCCATTCACTTTATAATATTTATTCATGTCTGACTCTATATCCAGATGGGCACATATAGATGCAGACAAAGGTGATTTTGTAAGTTTAAGATTATACAAATCAGCATTAGCCAAATCACAGACAAGCGTAGCTTTGACTGTTTTCTTATGTACTAATGCACTGAGGTTTATACTTCCCTTTAATAAAGGATTTTGACTATTAATGGAGGCATTGGCAACGCCATTCTGTAATTTTATATTTGCGTTGATACGTTCAAGATTATAACCACCATAATTGAATTTACTTATTCTGGACCTTGCAACAATCATTGTACGTGAAGAAGTAAAGTCAAAGCCTTTTCCTTTCAACGCTACATAACCAGTAAAAGGATTCAAACCATAATTTGGAACGAAATGTTGCAACTGCAAATTTGAAGCATTTATTGTTGCATTATATGCCATTCTATCGGCATCGAAATCAGCAACGGCTCTCACATCCCCCTTACCTTCCTTTGCAATGAAGTTTGTCGCATATCTGTTTCCGTTAAACTTAAAAGCGCCATCAACATAAATCCCATTTGGTATTCTTATATTGCGACTTATTTCTTTAGAAAGCAATGACTTTACAAAGCCCAAATTATATGTATGAGCTTTTATATTCACATTTCCGCTAAGTTTCTTTAGATTGTCTATGTTCGATACAAAACCTTTTGCATCAAACTTGAATGCTGTAGGCAACTTTACTGCAAGTCTTGAGAAGCTCACAGATTTCATATTACCAGCGGCTGTCCCCGAAACACTTAAAGAATAATTTGGCCATTGCTTTCTAAACGCCGACGGCATAGTACCCATGAAACGCATTAAATCATACTTACCAAAACTTCCATTTAAAGCAACATTAAATTTCCCATAATTGCCTTTTACAAATGTGTTCAAATCCAATGACACCCTTGCACGAAGATATGATTGCGGAGTCTTGAAATAAAGATTCTGCAAAAATATTCTATTTGAGTCAAGGTGTATTTTGCCTGATAATGCGTCAACGGCCATTCCGCTTTTCTCTTTGAAACTACATTCACGTAATTTCATCCTCAAATTCGGGGCGAGATATGAAAGATTTTCTATGCCTACAGCAATGTTGTTAAGGCTGAAATGGTTATAGTCAAATCCTTTGGAATGTATCTTAAAATTGTTATCATATTTTAAGATACCGTCTTTCCAGTCGAAACGTTTTACGTTAAAAGTTCCTCTATATAAGTCGAAATAACCACCTTCAGCAATTGACTTACCAAGATAAGCCTGAACCTGAAGAGTGTCCCCTGGCATATGAACTGTCAAGTCTGTCTTCTCTACGTTCAACCTGTGAACATTGATTTTCCAAAAATTAGATTTCTTTGTTGTATCCTTGGGGACGGTATCACTTAATGCTACGTCAAGTACCGCATTCTTAAGATTTACCTTATCAATATTTACGTGTTCAGCACCTAAGTCAATACAGTGTGACACAAAGTCCATTCTTGCGATAGTACCTTTCACACGTGCTTCGTGAATAAAATTAGTTGTATTCACTTTCATGTAATCAAAGCTCAACTCGTCTATATCTATTTTTTTACTGAAAAGAGGAATGAGTTTTACATTGGCTACAACTTTTTTTATATCGGCAACGGTATCCTTTATCTGCGGCATGGAATCATTCTGCTGAAGAACTTTCACACCTTCAATGCCAAGATTTAATGGAAATTCAAGATTAACGTGGTCAATAGTTATCTCTGTCTTTGTCTTTTCTGAGACGTATGCAGTTACTTGCTTTACTGCCCATTTTTGAAATGGAGGGAAATAAAACAATATTGCCAAGATGGCAAACAATATAAATGGCGTACCTATTATTCCGACACCCCATTTTACATACTTCCTCATAGGCATCAAATATGTTAACTATAAGATTAGCATAATATTTCTTGTCGTGCTTAATAAATAACTAACTGCGAAAATATAATAAAAAAGCGAATTGTGCAAATTTTACCAACAAAACTTATACTGATTCACCCAAAGCTTTCCATAAATTGTCATCAGGAACTGGTGAATCAATAGAAATAAGTTCTTTTGACACTGGATGAGCGAACTCAACGTGATGTGACAATAAAGATATACTTCCATCTGGATTACTTCTCTTTGCACCATACTTCAGGTCTCCTTTTATCGGACATCCCATATTTGCCAATTGGCAACGTATCTGATGATGACGGCCTGTCATAAGATTTATCTCTAGCAAATTATAATTATCGGTATGGGCTATTACCTTATATTGCAAGATTGCCTTTTTTGAATTTGGAACCTCATGATTGTATGCATAACTTTTATTCTGCTTTTCATTTCTCACAAGCCAATCCGTAAGCATACCTTCTGACTCCTTTGGAGCATCCTTTGTTATAGCCCAATATGTCTTATGCACTTCACCATCACGAAACATTTGATTCAAACGTGTAAGTGCTTTTGATGTCTTTGCAAAGACAACAAGTCCCGAAACAGGACGATCAAGGCGATGTACCACGCCGAGAAAAACATTTCCCGGCTTTTGGTACTTCTCCTTTATGTATTTCTTCACTGTCTCAGACAATGGCTCATCACCGGTTTTATCACCTTGCACGATTTCACCACTGCTCTTATAGACAATGATTATATGATTATCTTCGTAAACTGGAATCAATTTTTTCTACTTATTGATTACATGTTCATACCACCATCTACCTGGATAACCTGACCAGAAACATAGCTAGAAAGGTCTGAAGCCAAATAAACTGCAGTGTTTGCGATATCAGTAACATTACCACCACGACGAAGAGGAATCTTACTAATCCATTCCTTGCGAACATCGTCAGTCAAAGCCTGTGTCATTGCTGTATCTATGAAACCTGGAGCAATCGCATTTGCACGAATTCCCTTAGGACCCATTTCCTGACCGATACTCTTTGCCAATGCAATAAGACCAGCTTTTGAAGCAGCATAGTTTGCCTGACCAGCATTACCATGTACACCAACAACAGATGCCATATTGATTATAGAACCACCGCGCTGACGCATCATTACTGGAACACATGCGTGGATAAAATTGAATGCACTCTTCAAGTTAACTGCAATAACTGCATCCCATTGCTGTTCTGTCATACGCAACATAAGACCGTCCTTAGTGATACCAGCATTGTTTACTAAAATATCTACAGAACCGAACTCTTCCTTAACCTTAGCTACAACTTCTTCTGTCTGCTTGAAATCAGCAGCATTACTTGCATATCCCTTTGCCTTTACGCCAAGAGATGCAATCTCGCGCTCTGTTGCCAGACCACCATGCTCTTCATCTATAAATAGATCTGTGAATGCAATGTTTGCTCCTTCTTCAGCAAACTTCATGGCAATAGCCTTACCAATGCCGCGTCCAGCACCTGTAATAAGGGCTGTCTTACCTGTTAATAATCCCATTTTTCTAATTTGTTAAATGTTATATATTAAAAAATTACCTGCTAATAGATTTACCCAATGCACCATAAACGACCTTAGCCACCAATGGTTTACTGGTTTCCTCGGTCAATCCATGACCCAGACGACCATATATAAAAGGAACTTCAAGTCCCTTTATACAATAATGAGTGATGTCTGCGACTAAATCCACATCATCAATATCAAACTCCCCATCGGCCTTGCCTTCTGCATAAACCTTACGGAACAGTTCAATTTCGTCCTCATCAAAGTTCTTCCTCACCTTCTCTACCATCCAAATATTACGGAAAAACTCCGCACGCAGATTACCATTTCTGACAACCGTCTCACGTATCATACTAAGATGTGTATAAATAAGTTCAATTATTTTATCTTGGGGACGTATCTTCATACTCGCCACTTCATCCAACCTATCAGAAAGGCGTTCCAATTCTGATTCGATAACAGCTGAGTAAACGTCTTCCTTCCTACTGAAATACGTGTAAAGAGTTCGACGTCCCTTACCTGAAGCAACGGCAATGTCATTCATCGTTGTATTGGCAATACCATTTTTGGCAAAAAGAAGTCTTGCTACGTCGACAAGCTTCTGCCTTGTTCTTGAGATTGACATATATGTTCCTATCTTATTTTAATTGCACATCATATTTAACATGTGCAAATGTAGGATATTTATTTTAGATGACAAACATAATATGTAATTATTAAACTTATTTTAAAAAAAGTGATATAAATATTTGGTGGTCTCAATAATTAGTGATACCTTTGCACTCACAAAACAAGAACATAGGATAACAAACATTTCAAAGCTCTTGATTTTCAATTGGTTAATATCGCGGAGTGGAGCAGTTGGTAGCTCGCCAGGCTCATAACCTGGAGGTCGCATGTTCGAGTCTTGCCTCCGCAACTAAATTATCTCGGAACCCTTTTAAACAAGGCGTTCCGAGTTTTTTTATTACATATATGGGACAATTTTAGCACAAACACCATTTTATCTAAAATAATCAATATTATTCATAAATAAAAACGGATGCATTTTTGCATCCGTTTTTCTATAAATATCTATTTAATCTAAAAGTCCAAACTTTATACCCTATTGGAGTTAAATGAAGTCCATCACATGTTAGTGGTTTACGCATTTCATTTGTTCCATGTCGATTAAAATCCTTAAACAAATTAATGTAGGTAATGTTGTTACGCATACAGTAATGACGTAAGAGTCTGTTTACAGCAGCAACTTCATCTGTCTTACCTTCCAAATTTTTCCATTGATCGAAAGTTTCATTTATTGGAAGAATACTCTGCACATACAATTTCGTGTGGCGTCTATAAGCCCAGATTTTATCTATTACTTTCTGGCATTTTTCAAAAACCTCACTTGCTGTTAACCCATGACTGATATCATTAATTCCAATCATCAGAAATATAGCCTTGGGTTTCCCCGGTAGTATTTGGTTCAGCCTTTGATATATTCCTTCTGCATCATCCCCGGCGATACCACGGTTTTTCACATGTCTATACTTTAACAGTTTACTCCAGTCTCCTGCGTATTCAGTTAAACTATTGCCTAACATCACTACATCCGTACTATCAATATCACTCATTCTTTCAAATTCGGCAACCTTGTCATTATAATGATCAAATGAACGATAGCTTACATGTTGTGCAAAAACCTGTGATGAAAACAATCCTATAACAAGTAATGATATTATTCTTAATTTATTAAAATACATCATAATCTTAAAATTGCTCCAATATAGCTATGCGCTTCTCTGTATCAGGGTGAGTACTGAATAGTGAATTCATAAAACTTAGAAGCCCTTGCTTCATATCATCAGGCTTAATGATAAACAATTGCGCTACATCAGCTCTTTTCACATTATCTAATCCAGGATTTCCTGATATTTTTCTCAATGCAGAAGCCAACGCCAATGGGTCACCACATAATTCAGCTCCACCAGCATCTGCCATATATTCACGTTTACGAGATATGGCAAATCTTGTCAAAAGAGTAAAAAGATATGCGATTGCGCAACAAACAAGTCCTATAAGCATAATTACAACTATAGAAAGTCCACCTCCTTTATCATTGTCACTATCGTTACTTCGTCTGCTAGTTCCACCAAACCACATCATATTATACATCATGTTCAATACTAATGACATTACTGTGGAAACTATACCAACAAAAATAATACTAGTAATAAGAAGTTTCGTATCTCGGTTTCGTATATGCGTAAGTTCATGTCCCAGCACACCAGCAAGTTCTTTGTCATCAAGTAAATCCAACAATCCTGTTGTAACAGTAACTGTATAGCTATTCTTGTTTATTCCACTTGCAAAAGCATTGAGCTGCGGATCATCTACGATATTAAGCTGCGGCATATCCATATTGCAAGTCATACACAGATTCTCCACAATGTTGTAAAGACGTGGATTTTCCATACGACTTACAGAGCGTGCACCTGTAGCTTGCTTTATCATAGATACATTTGAGAAATAGGCAATGATAAACCAAATACCAACAACTCCAAGTACCCATGGCAAGTAAGATAGGAACATTTGGTTTGCTGCATCTACATTAAAATGATAAACTATTTGGCCGTAATCGTTATAAACGCCACTGCTGAAATAATTTATCAAGGCAACAAAGACCCACATCATCCCAAGTATACCAACAGGAAAAACGAGCAATAAGAGCAGACTCAGGATATTATTACGACTTATCTGAGTCTGCAATCCAACATATTTCATCTATTTAGAACTTTACATCAGGAGCTTTGTCAAATTCGGCTCTGTCTTCCTGAGGGATTTCAAACATAGGTTCCTTCTTAAAACCAAACATATTGGCGAAAATATTTGAAGGGAATACCTCTACTGCATTATTAAGCTCTCTTGTAGCAGAATTGAAGAATCTACGAACTGCAGCCAATTTATTTTCTATATCAGAAAGTTCATTTTGCAATTGAAGGAAGTTCTCATTAGCTTTCAACTCAGGATAAGCCTCCAAAGAAACTTTAAATCCTGCAAGAGCACTGGTAAGAGCATTTTCTGCATTGATTTTATCATCAATTGTAGTTGCTCCCATAGCAGCAGAGCGAGCCTCTGTTACTCTCATGAAAACCTCTTTCTCATGATCAGCATAACCCTTAACCGTAGCAACAAGTTGTGGAACCAAATCATGACGTTGTTTTAACTGAACATCTATATTTGCAAAAGCATTTTCACGATTGTTTCTCAGTTTTACAAGATTGTTGTAAATAGAGATACACCAAAAAACAAGTAGTACAACGACTACTAATACAATAATCAATTTCATAATCAATATAGTTTATATTTTTGTTTGGTTACAAAATTAATCTAAAAGTTGCTCAAACAATTTATTATTAAGATTAATTAGGAAGAAAAAGCCTGATTGTCATTTTTGACAACCAGGCTCTATAGAATAAAATTAATTCTTTAACAGATTCATAACCTTTTCAAAATATCGCTGTGTTCGCTGAATGCTGAAATTTAAACCACCATTCCATAATCGAACTGCCTTTTCTATATTGTTGAAAGGATTATAATACGATTGTATAAGTAAGAACATTTCCTTCGATTTCGAAAGACTGAATCTATCAGATAACTTATATCTCTTTTTGCTTTTTCTTTTTTTAAGTATCTGATTACATTCAACCACCAAAATAGGAGTAATCTGCATAGCTCCTACTGAACTACCTCTTTTTGCACGGATATTACCGTGACTTTCCACCTGGATTATCGCATCCATCACTGGATTCCAATCGTAATTCTTTGAATCTACCCCTGTTGTCTCAGCTGCAAAACTAGATACAGGAATAAACGTAAATACCATAAGTATTAATAACACAATTTTGTTTCTTCTCTTCATATTTTTTTCTTTATGGAACCTGAGCAATAGAAAAAGCAAAAATTGCTCGAGATCAAAGTCTATGTGAGAAAGAGTTACACTTTTAATCTCAGTTCCGTTAGATACCTTAATGGGTAATTCTAATAAATCAAATATTACCCTTATTCTTATCATTTGCAAAGATACAAAAAAAAATCCGTTTTACCAAGCCTTTATTATTTAAATTGTCTATTTTTAAGAATTAGGAATAACATTATAATATATTGATAATCAACAAGTAAACAATATTTACACTGTATTTTTTCCTTACAAAATNACAGTTATTGTGTAACAGATATGATTAGCCTATTACANTAAAATATTAGATAAACAAGGACAACTTATAACATTTTTCAGATGCGAAATAGTACTAAAAATATTGCCGTAATATAATATCAATCTTAAATTATCGGAGCTATCTGAGTTATCAGTTTTTAACAGAGTTATNATATTTTCAGAGTTATCATAATTATCAGANAGCTCNGATTATANAAACACAAAAAAGCCTCGAAAGATATNNCTATCCTCNAGGCTTCANTAAAAGAAGGCGGCTTCCTACTCTCCCGCATTGCATTGCAGTACCATCGGCGCAAGTGGGCTTAACTTCTCTGTTCGGAATGGGAAGAGGTGGGACACCACAGCAATAACCACCTGATATGGGTTATGACGTATTTTTCACAAGCAAACCGTAAGGAAACTTCAGTTCCNACTATNATCTTAAACAACTCAAAGTATGACCTGTCGAAAGAAAGTTTCGGGCAATTAGTAGTGCTCGGCTTTGA